>Ga0209403_10000071_pt1 | contig 144107 bp, 65 predicted proteins | sample ArcticOcean_MG_C_8_FD_187440 | JGI IMG/M metagenome (GOLD analysis project Ga0209403, IMG submission 187440) | Marine microbial communities from western Arctic Ocean - ArcticOcean_MG_CB11_86 (SPAdes) (version 2) | ecosystem: Environmental > Aquatic > Marine > Oceanic | place: Arctic Ocean... | reverse complement strand
GAAGTCCCCCCGCGACATCCAGCCGCCAACGCGGCAAACTCACACTCAACAACAACTTACGTCAGCATAACCACCGCCACGTAAAGGGATCACGCCCCCACTCAACTCAACTCAACTCAACTCACTCAGTCTCGCGAGGGACATGATGAAAGACCAGTCTCAACCTGCACCACGACGATTCATCGGCATCGATTGGGCCGACAAGGAGCATGAAGTGTTCGTCATTGATGAAAACGGTCGCGGCCAGGCCGAGACCCTGGAGCAGTCACCGGAAGCCATCGAACAATGGCTCAGTCGCCAACGCTGCCGTCTCTTACTCATAAAGAAGCAGTCTCATAAAGAATGCAGGAATTGCAGCAGGCGGCCTGGCAGCAGGCCTGTCGTGGCCAGGACGACCGATGCCAGTGCGGCGGTCGTCAGCGACAGCATACCACCGCTGGCGGTCAGGCGGCGTACGGGTTCATGGAAGTAAACGAGACTCATGACGTACACGATTCGACTGGCCAGCAGCAGCATTCCAACGACGACGGCAAACAGGGCCAGCAGGACCAGCAGGCTGGGGACGAGCACCGGGGAAGTGCTGGATTCATTTCCGGGCAGGAAAGCGTTTGCGCTCAGGAAGACCAGTGACCAGAAACCCGGCAAAGGCGGAATCGAGACAAAGGTCAGCAGAGGGATGGTCAGTGATGCCGCAGCGAGTGGACTTTGTCGCCCGAGTCCGGCCAGATCATCGAGGAAGTCGACCCGCCGATCGGGCAACCTCAGAAACTCCTCGCAGGCCAGCAAGCCACACAAGGCTGATCCACCGACGACAAACATCAGCAGGACCGTTTCCCGGGCGTTGAGCATTTGCCAGGCAGCTTCGTCCGCTGCCGCGGAATCACCGGATGTTCCGGCGTTCGCTGTTCCCGGTTCCGCGATCATGATCGCCAGACCAACAGCCAGAACGCCGCCGTGCAGCAACCATGCGTGTCCGGACAGCGACCGGAGCGATTCGCAACGACTCACGAGCACAGCGCAGGCCAGAGCCGAGGCAACACCCAGAATGAGAAGGACCAGTTGCCACGTCCCCTCGAATCCAGCCATCGCTCCGCCCACACGGCCGACAATCAACAACGCCTGAGCACGCTGCGTGAGCGCGAGAAATGCGGACGTCGAAGCGGGAGATCGTTCGAACAGATCGCCCGAGATCAGATGAAACGGAAACCACCCGGCCTGAATCCCGCATCCGGCGATGATCAGCACAGCAGCCATGATTCCAAGGATTGACCCTGATCCGGCCAGCAGATCGGCCCGCTCGGGCTGGTAGCTGGCGCCGAGTGTCGACTCGATGTCAGCAAGGTCCGTCGTCCCGGTGAGCGTGATGATCAGCGAGAATCCGAGCAGCAGGCACGGAAATCCAACTGCGGCAGCAACGGCCCTGTGTCCGCTGAATTGATCCGGCTTCAGCAGGAGTGCGGCTGAGAGCAGACAAGCGGCCTGAGCGATCAGCATGGTCACGAGCGTGCCCGCCTGCCATGTCAGGACAACACAAGCGACGTTAATCAGCATCAGGCCGGCGATCCGCACAGCAACTCCGTTTGTAGTCACCGCATTCATGCGGTGCGTTGTGAACAGGGCATCGATCGGATCACGCCGCGCGATGGCAGAGTCTGGCGTCGAACGCGACAGAATATGCCGGTCGACCGGCGCAGACCACCTGCTGCCTCAACAGCAAGTTGACTGAAGACCTGTTTCTGCCGTGGTAAGCCTGCGCATTCACATGGAGTCATCCGCGTCGTTTTCGTCTCGATCGGATCGGTGTAGGCCGTCGAGCGGATTTCCATATAGATTCCAGTCTTCGGTTTTCCAGGCTCACCGACCCATGGAGGGGAACAGTGCGCATTGCTTTCTTTGAAGACTCGGCTGCATCTGGCTTTGCTCCGATTGCTCTGACGCGCCCCGTGTTTGAACTCGTGTGCGGTCAGTTTAGTCTGCGCGAGCGGCTGGTTCGATTTCTCGACGTGCATGACTGGGGCGCCGTTGTGCGTCCGTACCTGGCCGAGACGTATCGCGAGGAGCATCCGGAAGCACACGTCAACGACTTCCACTGGTTGGCAAGCGAGCCAACTCTGCTGATCAACGGTCGCTGGCTGCCGTCTCCGGAAGCGATCAATCAACTCTCGTCCGCGACCGAAGAACAAGTCGGTGTTGTGGGCGACACGATTGCATTCATGTTGCTCGAACCGATCGAGGCTGCCCTGCTGAACGAGTCTGACTTCGACGACACTGTGCACAAAATCGCGACCGCGAAACAGGCCATTCAAGTTGACGGACACGTTGCTGAGCGACCGTGGGATCTCGTTGATCTGAACCCGGAACTGCTGATCGCAGACTTTCAGCGCCGACGCGAACTGGAGAACGACCGGACGGATTCGGCTGATGCGGACGAGTCGGTTGCTTCGAAACACACTCTCGATCCTCGCGTCGCCGTGCTGGGAAATCTGGACGATGTCCGTATCGATCCGACGGCTGAGATCGATCCGTTTGTCGTGATCGACGCGCGGGGCGGGCCAGTCTCGATTGATGCTGGTGCCAAGCTGCAGGCATTTACGCGAGTCGAAGGCCCGTGCCACATTGGGTTTGAAAGCCAGATTGTGCGAGCCAATGTGAAGGCCGGAACGACGATCGGCCCTGTCTGTCGGGTCGGCGGCGAGATCGAGTCGTCGATCATTCACGGATTTGCCAACAAGTATCACGACGGATTTCTAGGACACAGTTACGTTTGCCCATGGGTCAACATGGGCGCCCTGACGACGAACAGTGACCTGAAGAACGACTATTCGAACGTGCGAGTTCCTTTGAGCGGCACGCCGGTCGATTCCGGATCGAAAAAGATCGGAAGTTACGTCGGGGATCACACCAAGACGGCGTTGTGCAGCCTGTTCAACACGGGTTCGTCGATCGGTGTCATGACCATGATCCTGCCCGGCGGCGAATTGTTGCCAAAGCACGTGCCGTCGTTCGGCCGGGTGTGGCACGGTGTCGTTGATGACCTGCAGGACATGGAATCCGCCCTGACCACGGCACGCCAGGCGATGGAACGCAGGAACTGCGAGCTGACTCCCGCGGCGGAACGATTGCTGCGGCATCTGCACGAGCAGACTCGCGCGGAGCGTACGGCGGCCGTCGAGCGGTCTCGATCGCAACAGGTTGCGAGTGATCAGGCGGCCCGCGAATTGACCAGATAGATCCCGCCGGCCACGGCGATTCCCGAGACATACAGCCACGGTGAAACCGGATCGCCACGCAGCAGCACTGCAAACAGGATTCCGAATAACGGCGTCGCGAAGCTGAAGACCGAGATTCGCGATGCCGAGTGTTTTCGCAGTAAACGTGCCTGAATGGCGAAACACAGCCCGGCCACCATGATGCCCTGATAGGCGACTCCCCACAGTGCCTGCTGCAATTCCGGGTCACGCAGGTCAGCCAGTTCGCTCGGCCGAAATCCCTCGACGAATATCGACCACACGGCAAACAGGATCGTTCCGAAGACCGAATGCCACAGGACGAACTGGTCCGGATGCAACGTGCGGACAGCCGACTTCGTGTAGAGGATTTTCACGCCCAGGATCAGAGCACTCAGCAGCAACAGCAGGTCGCCGCCCAGTGAAGGGGCTTCGATTACTCCGGTCGATTCGGAGTTTTTCGCGGTCATCAGGATCAAACCAACGGCCGCTGCGGCCAGAGCCAGTCCGCATGATCGTCGCGTCGTCAGGCGATCCGAGCGGTGAATGAAATGCTCGATCGCCACGATCCAGAAGACGAACGTGTTGATGAAAATCGAACCGTGCGAGGCGTTCGAGAGGTGAATGCCAACCGTGAATAACCCGATCTGCAGGAACAGCAAAACTCCACCGACCATCGGCTGGAGCAGTTCCCGAGGGGACAGGATGATGCGGGTTCCATGAGCCGCAGCCCAGCCCACCATGAATACGGCGGCCAGACCGAAACGCAGTCCCGCGACAGTGACCGGCGGCAGTCGTTCCGTGGAGAATCGGATCGCGACGGGAGTGCCTGCCCAAAGTACAACTGTCATCATTGTGAGCAGCACAGCCGTCAGATTCAGCGGCTCGTTTCCCGGTGCAGACTCAGGGCGGTTGTTCACAAGTGGTGTCTTGAAGAGAGGTTGCGGCTGCCAGTGCGCCCGCAGTCTGGTGAATTCGACGGAAAAGTTAACTCACGCGGTTAATCTTTGGGCCGCAACGCGGGTGTCAGGAAACCAACGAGTTGATCCGCAGGGAACAAATTGAGGGCATCGCACATGTGGCCAGATTCGGAACAGACGCAAGAGTTGCTCGCCGCTGCCGGAAATGGTGAGGCAGCCGCAGTCAATAACCTCATGGATCGTCACCGTGAAGCCGTTCGCAAAATGGTGAATATGCGTCTGGATCGGGCGGTCGCCGCGCGAGTCGATGCCAGTGATGTTGTGCAGGACGTTTTGCTTGAAGCGAGCCAGCGGATGGGTGATTACGTCAATAATCCGTCCATGCCGTTTCACCTGTGGCTGCGACAGCTCGCGAAAGACCGGCTGATCGACATGCATCGTCGGCACCGGGCGGCCCAGCGTCGGAGCGTCGATCGCGAGCAGCGGCTCAATGTGAATTATTCCGAGCAGTCATCACTCGATCTGGCGGGACAACTGCGTGATCACGAACTCACGCCAGCAGCGGCCACGATACGTCGCGAACTGGAGACGCGATTCATGACCGCTCTTCAGGACCTCGCCGAAGACGACCGCGAGATCATTCTCATGCGGCATCAGGAACACCTGTCGAACAGCGAAGTCGCGGAAGCTCTCGACTTGAGCCAGCCGGCGGCCGGCATGCGCTACCTGCGAGCACTCCGACGGTTGAGGGAGATTCTCGGCAGCGATCATTCGGGTGTCCTCCCCGTCTGATTTGCGACGATCGGGCGTGGTTGAGACGATTGCTGAATTGAGAGGAGATTGTTCCGGCTACCTTTCGTTAGCGGTCGGACGCAGTGAGACGTCGCCTGTTAACTACAATACGAGCCCGAAGCGCAAGCGAGTGAACCACTTACGACTCGGTTCACTCGCTTGCGCTTCGGGCTTGTATTCCCGTCGATTCGTTCCAAAGTCGCGCTGTCCAATCAGAGGAGAATCCGAATGATGGTGTTTCGTTTAGTCACCGGACTTGCCGCTGTTGCGATTGTCAGTATTGCATCTGTCAGCCAGGCCGCGGACAAGCCAGTGCACCTGTTTATTCTGTCGGGCCAGTCAAACATGGCCGGCATGAATCCGAAAGCGGGCTTCGAGCCAGAGGCTCAGAAGCTGTTTCCCGATGCCGAAGTTGTCTATTTCAAGGTCTCCCGCGGCGGTCAGCCGATCCGTCTGTGGGTCGAGGAATGGAACGACATCGCAAAGAAGCATGGTCTCGAAAGCACTGTGAAGGCGACGGTCTATTACAAGCCGATTCTCGAACAGTATGCGAAGCTGATTGAGAAACACCCGGACCCGGCGTCGGTCACATTCTGCTGGATGCAGGGTGAGCGGGATGCCCGCGAGAAGCTGAGCGCCGCCTACTCGGACGCACTGCAGCAGCTCATTACGAACCTGCGTCGCGACCTGAAGCAGCCGAAGATGAATTTCGTCATCGGCCGCCTGAGCGACTTCGGCAAACCCGACTACGCGGACTGGCAGAATGTCCGGAAGGTCCAGGTGGCACTCGCGGAGAAGGACAAACTTGGTGCCTGGGTCGATTGCGACGACCTCAACGACAAACAGAAAGACGGCGTCAAACGCGATGACCTGCACTACACGAAAGAGGGCTACGAACTGCTGGGCCGCCGCTATGCGCGTCAGGCGAAAGCATTGATCGACGGGACGGACCCCGCCGAAGACGGGCGTCCGCAGTAATTGGACCTCATCTGGACGGGTTTTCGGGCTTCCGGTATCACTCCCGCGCGTCCGGCACAGAGGGATCTGTGCGCGGGTGCGTTGTCGCGCTCTCCGGATTGCGGGATTCCCGCGTTTCGAGGAAGGCGGATACCGGGTCGCTGCTGTGTGGTAGCACCTGAGTCTCGAATGACATGGTCCAGCGGAGGCATGGATGCCGCCGGAATCGGGCGCCGCGTGGCGCGGAGCATGGACGATATCGCGGGGATACATCTTCCCCGTGCTGATCGTGGCGTCGGTGCTGGTAATCATCGCGCCGTTGCCGCCGATGCTGATGGACCTGCTGCTGGCTGCCAACGTCACGGCCGCCGTGCTCATTCTGCTGACGACGATCTATGTCCGCCGGCCGCTTGAATTCAGCGTATTTCCCGCGATTCTGCTCGGTACGACACTTGCCCGACTTGTACTGAACGTCGCGTCGACGCGTCTCATTCTGACCCGTGGAGGCACCGACGGAACGGCTGCCGCTGGCGAGGTCATTCAGGCCTTTGGTGAGTTTGTCGCCGGCGATCGCATTGCCGTCGGGCTGATCCTGTTCTGCATTCTGATCGCAATTCAGTTTCTAGTGATTACCAAAGGATCAGGCCGGGTCAGCGAAGTGGCCGCGCGGTTCTTTCTGGATGGCATGCCCGGCAAGCAGATGTCGATCGATGCCGATCTGGCCGCCGGCGCGATCTCTCAGGCTGAAGCCAAAGCACGGCGGCAGGAGATCGCTCAGCAGGCCGATTTCTATGGCGCGATGGACGGTGCCAGCAAATTCGTGCGCGGTGATGCCGTCGCCAGCATCGTGATCACACTGATCAATATTGCCGGCGGACTCTACATCGGAGTTGTGGAAAACAAACTCGCCGTCGGCCAGGCGGCCACCACATTCACGAAGCTGACGATCGGTGACGGCCTGGTGACTCAGATTCCGAGCTTTCTGATCGCACTGGCGGCCGGTCTGATCGTGACGCGTTCATCCATCGACAGCGACCTTCCCCGAGACGTCGTGTCGCAGTTGTTCCGGCACCCGGAAGCGATGTTTTTGTCCGCCGCATTTTTGGGTGCGATGGCCTTCACCGGGTTGCCGATGGCCCCGATGCTGGTGCTGGCCGTCGGCTGTGCGGTGACAGGATTGATGCTCAACAAAGCTCGCGCCACGAATCAGATCGAGGAATCCCGCCTCGAAGTGGAAGTCGCTGCTCCCATAGTGCCGCCGGAACGGAAACCTGAAGATCGCCTGTCCGTCGAGCCACTGATGGTCGAGCTGGGGGCTGGCCTGATCGCGCTGGCCGATCCCGCGCAAGGCGGCGATTTACTGGAACGGGTGACTCGAATTCGGCACCAGATCGCCGAAGAACTCGGCCTGATGCTGCCGAAAGTTCGTGTCCGTGATAACACGCTGCTGGACCTGAATGAATACGTCGTTCGCATTCGTGACATGGAAGTCGCTCGAGGCGAAGTCTGGCCAACACATCATTTCGCGGTTGATCCCGGCAACGCTCAGGGCGACTTGCCCGGCATTGAATCCGACGAACCGCTGAGTGGACACCGGGCTTTCTGGATCGAGTCGAGCACGGTCGATCGGGCGACTGGCCAAGGCTTCGCGGTCCAGGAACCGGCCGCGGTTGTCATCCAGCATCTGACCGAATTGATTCGGCAGCACTCCAGCGAACTGCTGACTCGGCAGAACGTGCACGACCTGGTCGCCGTCTTGAAGTCGCGGGCTCCGACACTGGTCGAGGAGCTGAATTCTGATCAGGTCAGAATGTCGCACGTGCATCGAGTGCTGAAGAACCTGCTGTCCGAGCGTGTCCCGATTCGCGATCTGGAGACGATCCTGCAGACGGTCATCGACAATGCCGATCGCATCGGCAATCAGTCGATCCTGACCGAGTACGTGCGCACGGCACTGGCCCGCACGATTTGCCAGCAGTATCGCGATCCGCAGCGCCGCATCCACCTGGTCAGTTTTGATCCGGTGCTTGAGGACCACTTGAAAACAAAAACTGACTTCGATGACTTCGGCGTCAGCTCGAGAGTGGCGCCTCAGGAATCAGAAGCGCTTATGGCAGCCTTGAAAATCGAACTGAAGAAACTGACAGACCGCGGCCTGCCACCCGTCGTGATCACGACCGCTCCGCAGATTCGAGCGGGGCTGCGTCAAATGACACGTCGAGTAATCCCGACTCTGGCCGTCCTGTGTCTGAACGAGATTACTCCCGAAACACAAATCGTCAGCCGCGGCTACGTGAGCGCCGAGATACTGCGGCCCGTGCTCGTGCAGCCAGCGGCGTGATGACCCGACGCGTTGAAACAAGACCGTAAAGCGGCAGGCAGATTTCTCCGAAATCCGCACGTGAAGAAAGACATGACTCATGAGTGACGTAAGAACTTACCGTGCCGGCTCGATGCACGAGGCATTGGCGATCGTCCGCAAAGAGCTGGGCATGGATGCAGTCATCCTGCACACGCGACACGTCACGAAGAAACGATTCCTGCCGTTCCTGAAGCCGCGCGAGCAGGTTGAGATTACCGCCGGTGTTGGTGTGAATGTGCGCCAGCCTGCGGCCGCGGTCACATCCGGGCCGCCGGTCTCAACTGCCCCTGCCCCATTGCCCGCAGCCACCTTCGATGAGCCTGTTGATTCGGTCTCCCGGGCGGCTGCGATTGCCGCCGAACTCGAACGCCGAAATGCCGAGCAAAGTCGGCTTGATAGCAGTCTGGATGTGCTCCGATCGAATGTCGTTGCTGACGCACTTGAGACACCGACAACGGACCAGCCTGATCAGGATTCGGTGATCACTAATTTCGATCAGACCGACTCGCCATCCGTTGCCGAGCCGGCAGCGGACGAAACGGAATTGGATGAATCGCCCGCCTCTCACATTGGTCACCAGGCGGATGGTCTGGCTGCGCGAATACAGGAGATGGAAGGCGACTCGGCTTCAGAACTTGTCAATAAAATTGACTCGCTGCAGAAGATGGTCGAAAGCCTGACCCGATCAACCCAGATGCGGGCTGCCGACGAAATCCCCAGCGAGCTGTTCGACATCTACACGCAGCTCATCGATGCCGACATCGAAGACGACCTGGCGAGAGAGTTGATTTTTGCGCTGCGGAAAGAGGCCACGCCGGAACAACTCCACGATCCCGTGGCGGCGCGATCGGTTCTGTCTGCACTGGTCGAACGTCAAATTCAATGCGCGAATCCGATCCGCCCCGAAGCGGGCCGTCGGCGGGTCGTCGCGCTGGTCGGACCGACCGGTGTTGGTAAGACGACGACCATTGCAAAACTCGCCGCGAATTTCCGATTGCGGGACGGCATCCGCATGGGCCTGGTCACCGTCGATACGTATCGCATCGCCGCTGTTGAGCAACTGCGAACATACGCGGAGATCATCGACCTGCCAATGAAGGTCGTGACCAGTCCGCAGGAAATGCGACGAGCACTCGACGAACTGGAAGGCATGGACCTGATTCTGGTCGACACCGCCGGTCGCAGCCCACGCGACGAACTCAAGATTCAGGAACTCAAGCAGTTGCTTAATGAGGCGGAAATTGACGAGGTGCATCTTGTCATGAGCCTGACCGCGAGTGTCCGCAGCATCCGCATGACGTGCGACCAGTTTGCTCCTGTCAAACCGACTGCATTGATCCTGACGAAACTCGACGAAGCGGCCGGCATGGGAAGTCTCCTTTCGCTCGCGCGACAGGTGGAGCTTCCGGTCAGTTATCTGACCACCGGGCAGGACGTTCCCGAGGACATTGAAGCGGCCAACAAGTCACGAGTTGCACGTCTGGTGCTGGGGCAGGATCGGCTGTACGACAGTCTGTAGGTTTGTCCGTTCGTAGTAACCGGATTCATCCGGTTCCTGCCGGCCTGGAACCTGCCGACCCAATACCGATTCCGCTCACAACAGACTTCAACACACGGGACGCTCAAAGCCGGACAAGTCCGGCGACTACAAACGGAAACCATACAGCCGTGACCGATCAGGCGACCAGACTCCGAGGCCTTGCAGAGCAACACGACGCGCGTGTCGAACAACGTGCGTCTCCCGTGCCGCATCGCGCTCGCACAATCGCCGTCACGAGTGGCAAAGGCGGCGTCGGCAAGAGCAACGTGGCGCTGAATCTGGCCGTTGCGGCGCGGCGACTCGGCAAGTCTGTCTGTCTGCTGGATGCGTGTCTGGGACTGGGCAGCATCGATCTGCTGTGCGGGCTGAACGGTTACTGGAATCTCTCGCATGTCGTGACCGGATCGCGCTCATTGTCAGACGTTGTGCTCGACGGACCCGAAGGTATTCACGTGATTTCCGGCGCGAGCGGCCTGATCGAACTGGCCGACTGTCCGGAAACCGTGCAACGCGAGCTGCTGCTGCAAATGGAAGAACTTGAGCGGGAGCACGACCTGCTGATCGTTGATACCAGCACCGGCATTCACCGCATGGTCCGGCAGTTCGCGACTGCGGCTGACCAGGTACTGATCGTGACGATGCCCGAGGTCACTGCCATAGCGGATGCCTACGCAACCATCAAAGCTCTTTCGGCACCGGACGCCCCACCACTCGATGTGGTCGTGAACCAGGCGGATTCGCCGTCTCAGGCAAAAGCGATTGCTGATCGGCTGAAACAGACGTCAAAGATGTTTCTGCAAACGCACGTTGGATTCGCCGGCCATGTCTCTCGAGACGCGGCCGTCGCCCGTGCGGTTGCCAGCCGCACTCCATTTGTGATCGATTCTCCGCGATGTGCGGCGGCGGCGGATGTCGGACAACTTGCCCGTCGAGTGATCAGCAGTGGCGGTTCGTTGCAGACGTTCCAGTCGTACTTCGACCGCTTTCGGCACGGACGCACCTCCCGATCCGCCTGAGGCGGGCGGCGAACTTCGTCCGTAGTCACAATCGCCAGACCGTGCGCGTGACTCGACCACGAACGTCGTGTGTCGCTTGCGACAGGTTCGACTTCGGATGCCGCGCCGGTAAGCTTCGTCTGACCTGTTCGACGGAGCCAACGATGAACCGAGCCTTGATCTGCCTGCTATGTCTTCTGTTTACCTCACCAGAAAGTTCGTCACTGTCGGCTGCGGAAACCACTCACGACGTCGTCGTCTATGGTGGCACGTCGGCCGGCGTGATCGCGGCTGTGCAGACAGCTCGTCAGGGTCGGTCCGTCGTGTTGATTGAACCGGGACAGCATCTGGGAGGGTTGACCAGCGGTGGACTGGGGTGGACCGACAGTGGGAACAAGGCCGTGATTGGTGGTGTGTCACGCGAGTTCTATCAGCGGATCAAGCGGCACTATGACAATCCAGCGGCGTGGCCATTCGTAAGGCGTGCCGGATACGACCGCTACAGGCCTGCCGACGATGCCATGTGGACATTCGAGCCGCGCGTCGCTGAGACGACGTTTATCGAAATGCTCGACGAGCAGAACGTGCCGGTCGTACGTGGGCAGCGGCTGAATCGGAAGTCGGGAGTCCGCACAGACGGCAAACGGATCACGTCTATCACCATGGAATCCGGCGAGACATACTCAGGTCGAATGTTCATCGACGCGACGTATGAGGGCGATTTGATGGCGGCCGCAGGGGTCAGCTATGCCGTTGGTCGAGAAAGCAACCAGAAGTACGAAGAGACGCTGAACGGGGTCGCGAGGAGATACAACACACATAAGCACCGGTTCGTCGTCGACGTCGATCCGTATCTGGTGGAGGGTGATCCCAATAGCGGACTGCTGCCGGGCGTGCATGGCGATCCTCCGGGGGAAGAAGGCGCCGGCGATCATCGAATTCAGGCCTATTGCTTCCGCATGTGCATGTCGAACGTGCCACAGAATCGTGTCCCGTTTCCGAAACCCGACGGGTACAACGAGAAGCAGTACGAGCTTCTGTTGCGGAACTTCGAGGCGGGGGATTTGCGCCTGCCGCTGAAGCCGGACATGATGCCGAATGGCAAAACGGACACAAATAACAACTGCGCGTTTTCGACGGACAACATCGGAAAGAACTACGCCTATCCGGAGGCGAGTTATGCCGACCGCCGGAAGATCATTGCTGAGCACGAGTCGTACCAGAAGGGCCTGATGTGGACGCTCGCCAATCACCCGCGGGTGCCGCAGACCATTCGCGAGACGATGAGTCGCTGGGGGCTGGCGAAGGATGAGTTCACGGACAACGGCAACTGGCCGCACCAAATCTATGTGCGTGAAGCTCGACGGATGGTTGGCGATTACGTCGCCAGTGAACTCGACTGTCGCCGCATTCGCGTGTGCGAGGATTCGGTCGGACTCGGTTCGTACAACATGGATTCCCACAACGTGCAGCGCTATGTCACGGCCGAAGGCTTCGTCCAGAACGAAGGCGACGTGCAGGAGTCGCCTGGTGGACCATATCTCATCAGTTACCGGTCGATCGTTCCGCAGCGAGGCGAAGTCGAGAATCTACTCGTGCCCGTGTGTGTTTCGTCGTCGCACATTGCGTACGGATCCATCCGCATGGAACCCGTCTTCATGGTTCTGGGCCAATCGGCGGCGTCCGCCGCGATTCTGGCCATCGAGAAGAACATCTCCGTGCAGGATGTCGGCTATGCGGATCTGCGTACGCGACTTGTTGACGACGGGCAGGTCCTGGATCTTCCTCCCAACTCGCAGCCGAAGAAGCGGATCGCGAAGAGTTCTCTGGGCGGCATCGCAGTTGATGACTCGGAAGCCGAACTCCTGGGAGCCTGGTCGACAAGTGCGTCCGTATTGCCGTATGTGGAGTCTGGTTATCGGCACGACGACAACGACGACAAGGGCAACAAAGTTGCCCGATTCACCGCCGAACTGAAGCCCGGTCGTTACGACGTGCTGATGAGCTGGACGGCTCATACAAATCGCGCGAGCAACGTGCCGGTGGTCGTCAAAGATGCTGACGGGGACAAGTCGCACACCGTGAATCAGCGCAAGGCACCGGACATCAATGGCCTGCTCGGAAAAATCGGCCAGTTCGAATTTGGTGACACCGGAACGGTCCTGATCGGGAACGAAAACACCGACGGGTACGTCATCGTTGATACGGTCGTCTTCGTGCCCGTGAAGCCAAAGCGGTAGCCGTCTCGATGGAGGGCGCAGTCATTATGGCTGCGGCTCGTCACGGATCAGCAGGACCATGCGGGTGAGATCGACGACGGACTCGGCGTGCATCTTTTCCAGGATCTTCGCTCGTTGATGCGCGACGGTGTTGGGGCTTGTACCAAGTGCCAGCGCGACACTCTTCGTGCCTTTTCCGTCCACGAGCTGGTCCATGACCTCGTGTTCGCGCGCGGTCAACGTGGCCATCCGCGATTCGATTTCGAGCTGCTCGGCATGCTCCATGCGCCACTGGCGGTCGGATTCCAGAGCGTCCTCGATGATGCCCAGCAGACGGTCTTTCTCATACGGCTTCTCAACGAAGTGCCACGCTCCTGAGCGCATGGCATCGACAGCCATGGGCAGGTCACCGTGTGCGGTGAGCATGATGATGGGCAGTGCGGGCGCCTGTTCGGCCAGAAGTCGTTGAAGCTGCAGACCGTCCATACCGGGCATGCGGACATCGAGGATCAGACAGCCAGGCTGCGACGTGTCGTATTGATCGAGGAAGGACTCGGCATCTTCAAACGCTTTCGTCTGGTGACCGACGGCCTTCAGAAGCAGCGACAGGGAATCGCGAATCGACGGGTCATCGTCGACCACAAAGACGAACGGTTTGGAATTCATGATTCGGACTTTCGCTCATCCGGGATGCGTCCATTTGGCAAGCATTCGTCAGGGGGCAAGGTAAATGTGAAGCTGAGACCGCGATGCGGGTTCGATTCCGCGTTCAACTGCCCGGCGTGCGATTCGATGATCGACCGGCAGATCGCCAGGCCCATGCCCAGGCCTGTCGCTTTCGTCGAATAGTAGGGCTCGAACAGTTGCGGCAGTGTGGCCGGATCATGTTTCGGACCATTGTCCGACACCGTCACACGCACTCGGTCGGTGAACTCAGTGCGGACCGTAAGCAATCGCTCTGCCTGCGGAGTCAGGTCCATGGCCTCCAGTCCGTTTCGCACAAGATTCAGCAGCACCTGTTGGATTTGCACGCGATCGGCCCGGATGACTGGAATGGAGTCCATAAGCTCCAGTTGCAGTGAGTATCCGCCGAGATCGGCTTCGTGTGAGACCATGTCGGCCACTTCTCGGACGAGGTCGTTGATGACCGTTTCTGTACGCTCCGGCTCGCGTTTCCGGACCAGTCCGCGGAGTCGGCGGATGATCTCGGCCGCCCGCTGAGACTCGGACACCACCCGCTCGAGGATGTGCCGGAAGTCGTCCGGTTCGAGGTTGCCGGAATCGAGTCCGGTCAGGGCCGTTTCCGCGTATCCGACCAGTGCGGTCAGCGGTTGATTGAGTTCGTGAGCCATGCCCGACGCCATCTCACCCATCGTGTTCAGGCGGGCCAGATGAGCCAGTTCGGCTTCGTGTCGCTGCCGGTCAATCTGCTGATGCGCGTGTTGCAGTTCAACGTCCGTTCGCTTTCGCTCGACGGCGTAGCGCACTGCCCGAGACAGCAGACGAGCATCAATACGGCCCTTGACCAGATAGTCCTGAGCACCCCTGTTGAGCGATTCCAGTGCCGTGGCTTCGTCGTCAATGCCGGTCAGCACGATCACGGGTGTGTCTGGTGAGCATTCCCGAATTCGCTCACATGCACCTGGGCCGACACTGTCCGGCAATGTCAGGTCAAGCATCACCGCGTCAACGTCCTGCTCCGCCATGCAGTCAAGCCCATCGGCGAGTTGTATCGTGCGCGTGATTCGGCACGACTCTCCCAGGGCCTCGCGCAGAAGACCCTCGATCAGAATGCGATCGGTTTGCGAGTCCTCAATCAGCAGGATGTGTAAATCGTCGACGGACATGTACGGGCAATCCAATGTGAGACAAACGAGACGTCCATACTACTCGTTGACGATTCGTTGTCCTCTCGGGCGCACTTTCCGGCCGATCAGCCGCGCCCATTCTATTTCCGGTTGATACGAAAAAAGCCGGGCGAACGGCTCCGTCTCGTTCACCCGGCTTGTTCGCTGGCTCCCTGCCGCAGCTTTCTCAGCCGGCAGCAAGCCCGACCCACTCTTGTACCGCGTGTCAGACTTCGAGCTTGTCTTCGTTTTCTTTGCCTTCTTCCTGTTCGTCTGAGTCAGACACGTCATCAGCCGCGACCGGAGCCAATGACAGCAGGTTGATGCCACCGCGTTCGTCAGGACCGTGGTCCAGACGATCCTCGTCGTTCCACAGTGGCAGTCCCGCTTCGTATCGTGCGGACAGCATCCGAACTTTGGCTTCCGTACCGGGTTTCGCTTCGGTGGGGGCATCCGGAATGACTCCGTCTGCATGGATTTCTTCGAGGGATCGGGGCACGGGACGGTCAATTATATGATTGGTCTGAACAGCCTGAGTCAAATCTGCATCGGTGGGCCCATCCAGAAGTGCAAGCGCCGAGTCGGCCTCCGAATCAATTTCCATCGTGTCCTGTGTCTGCATTTCACTCTCCCATACGGTGAATAATTGAGGGCCGTCCGGTGTGTTGCATTGATTCGGCCGTCTCCCTGACCGGCGAATCATCCGGAGCCCGTGTTTCACTACGACGGACAGAATGCCTCTCCCCCCGGATCGGCGATATGGCAGTTTTTGCCATACGACCCGGTGGGCGTACAGTTCCGACAGCGTCAGCGCCGTGTCCGGCAGGTCGGTCACCAGCAGCAGCGTCAGCCTGGCGTTAATGACCACCTCGTGCAGACGCACATCCAGGTGAGCGTCCGCCGGCAGTTCCGGATGGGCCTTCCGCACCTTCGGTGTCGGACGCCATGTGTGCGACCACGTGCGGAAGCCGTCTCCACTTTCGATCAGTTCCGCCTGTTTCGTGAGCGCCTCGAACCGTTGCTTCGTCATGCGGAAGAAGAACTATTCCTCAGTCAGCGAATCTTGACTGGCGGCTTCTGGCCTTTGGGGATCAGGGTTGTGTACTTGCGGCCTTTCATGCGGTCTTCCCAGTCCGCTCTGGCGGCTTTGACCAGCTCGGGTTTTTCGAACAGGTCGAGGGCGCTGATGGCCAGGACTTTGGCTCCGTAGATGATGCCCTTCTCTCCGATCGATGAGCCGATGCAGGCGACGTTCTGCCAACTGTGTCCCGGGCTCTCGGCGGCCATGCATGACGTGCGAATGCCGCTCGTCGGAACGTACCACGAGATGTCTCCAACATCTGTCGAACCCTTGCTCGTCTTGTACGAGTCTTCCAGCGGTTCCACCTGGTCAGCGATCGCTTTCGGAAACTTGACGCCGAATTCGTCGATGATCGGCTGCTGAATCCGTCGCGCGAAAATGCGTTCCTCTTCCGTGAACGTCGGCGGGCCGATTGTCACCAGGTTGTCGTGCAGCAGTTCCGCCAGCGGCGCATTACTGATCAGCTCGTGACAGTCCGTGTCGATCTTCACCGTCAGTTTCGTACGCGTCATCAGGGCCGCACCCTTCGCGATGTCTTTCACCCACTTGAACTGATACTCGACGTCCCCATGACTGTCCGCTCGGATGAAGTACCAGACAGTGGCTTTTGGCGGAACGACGTTGGGGGCTCCGCCACCGTCCGTGATGACGTAATGCAGACGCGCATCTTCTTTGACGTGCTCGCGCATGTAATTGACGCCGACGTTCATCAGCTCGACGGCATCCAGAGCACTGCGGCCCTTTTCTGGATTACCCGCCGCGTGGGCGGAGATTCCGTCGAATGTGAACTTCACAGAGACGACCGCCTTTGAGCTGCCGGCCCAGGCGCCGGTGCGTGTGGATGGATGCCAGTGCAGGCAGACATCCAGGTCGTCGAACTGACCGTCCAGCAGCATGTAGATTTTGCCGATAACGGTTTCTTCGGCCGGTGTCCCGTACAGCCGGATGGTGCCTTTGATCTCGTGCTTCTCGATGGCAGCTTTGACGGCCAGTGCAGCGCCCAGAGCTCCGGTGCCCAGACCGCTGTGTCCGCAGGCGTGACCGGCGGCGCCTTCTTTGAAGGGTGTGCGGACCGGCTCGACTTTCTGTGACATGCCGGGCAATGCGTCGTACTCGGCCAGGATCCCGATGATCGGCTTACCGGAACCGTAACTCGCAACAAACGCCGTCGGCATGTCGGACACACCATGCTTCACGGCGAAGCCGTTCTCCTTCAACTTGGAGACCAGTAGCGCCGCTGACTTGTGTTCCTGCAATCCGACCTCGGCGAATTCCCAGATCGACTTGTTGACGCTCTTGAGTTCATCGATTCGAGATTCGACATCAGCGACGGCCGTCTGCTGCGACGTGCGTAAATCATCCGCCCTGGTGGGCATTGCAGACAGGCTCACAGCGGCGATAAGAACGGCACAGATTCCTGCGTGTTTCATAATCGAATCTCTCTGCGGTTGAGTGTCGGGCACCAATCAATGCGGCGGTGCAGAATAGGTCGACGCCGGTCGTGCGACGAGCGTGGCGGCGCAAAGCGGCCCTTCGCGGGGGCGGAAACTGCGATTTCTCGTGGAGCGACGATTTTTTTTCTGAAGCGGTCGCGATTCCTGACCGAAAGTCTGAAAAATTCCCACAGAGAAATAGGAGCTTGACAAGGAAAAGCGATTCAAATACTCAACCGCGCGCCGTGAGCGAGCGCATTCGCGCGAACATGAGATTATCACGGTCAGTAGAGTGTGTTTGCGAGTTTCTTACCGGTTTGATTTTGCGTCCAGCCGGCACGCTTGTGCCGACATTTCATCTTCTCCGGCCGATACCGAGCCACCATCGAGCATGACTATCGGGAGTTGCTGACATGCTGCTTTCACTGACCGAGGAACTGACGAATTCGATCCCTGCCGACAACTTCGGTTCGGCCACAGCGATGCTCGATGCGTCCGTCGACGAAGACGACTTCGACGATGACGACGATGATGATGACGACGACTTCGACGACGACGAACTCGACGACGACGACGATCTCGATGATGACGACGACTTCGACGATGATGATGATGACGACGACGAATTCGACGACGAATTCGATGATGATGACGACGACCTCGACGACGACGACGATGAATGACCGCGTCAACACGTCAGGTCGCAGACGCTGAGGAACTGTCCCGAAATAATCTGACAACCCGAAATGTTGTCTACTAACCCGCGTTTAATCACTTCATCACGAAGCTCTTCGCGAGTCCACTGACTAATCGGTCGACCGGAATCTCCTGGCAGTTCACAGGCCACTGCCAGGATTTCACACACCTGCGCCGCGGAGAACTTTCCGGGACTGCCGCTGCGTGGAGCATCCGAAAGCGTTTCTCGAATAGCGGCCTTGAGTCTGGGCGGCTCCATACATTCCAGCCGAGTGAGTTCTTCGCATTCCCTGCATACGCGTACTCCCAGAACCAGCGGAAGTGTTCACGCAACGCCCACGCACGTGATGTCTTCAGATCACCGGCACGTAAGACTTCTCATCAAGGCCCACATGAGTCACCTCGTCGAGATCGCGTTCGAGCAGTCCGCGTTCGACGTTCCGGCCCATGATGCCTTGAACACATTCCCAGCTCAGACCGAGCAGGAGACGCGCCTGCTCCACGCTGCTGGCGGCCTTGAGCACGCGGATGGCAAAGGCTTCAAACATGAGTGTGAACTCACCCTGCGGCGCCGCCCAGGGGACGCGGCAGGTCTTCACACCACACTGCGGACAGTTCGCGCGGGGAGTCGCGGGGACTAACACCGTTTCGAACTGCATGGTGTCCAGGTGCCGCCACGAACGCTCGGGCGCGTGATCCTTACGAGGCCGGTGCTCACGCAGTGGAGAGACTCGGATCGGCCGGTGCCGTACACCGCGAACTTCGGAAGAAGCAAATCAGAGTGCCTAAACACAAATCACGATCAGGGAAAATCATAGGCGGCACTTGGTTTTCGAAGCAGCAGGTTGTCCGATTGCTTCGAGATACTGTGTACATCGGCCACCTTGTATGGGGCGACATCTCAAAGGAGAACAGTCACCCACCAATTGTGAGCAAGGAACAGTTCGATCGAGTTCAGCAGATTCTAGATGAAGCGACGAAAACCCGAACCAACGTCGTGGTCGTGGATACCCGCTCCGTGGACTCGTTCGTTGCGGTTGCGGAGCCATGATGACGCCGAAGAGTGACAACAGTCGGAGCCGAAAATACTCCTACTACGAATGCACTCGAAAGACGCACATGGGTCGAGTGGAGTGTGATGCAGTCGGAATTTCGGCCGATGCTCTGGAGGATGCGGTTGTTAACAGAGTCTCGGAGCTTGGCACCGACGAAGACGCCAGGAAAACGATCATCGCGGAAGCCTTGAAGCTGAGAGACGAGAACTCTCAGGAGGCCGAGCAGGAACTGGGAATCGTTAGAAATCGACTCTCTGCCGTCAAAGCGGAAATTGGCCGGCTGATTGCTGTGCTCAAAGAAATGGGCACTGGAATTCTTGGGGCATCAAGGACGAACTCGGCCAGCTCGAAAACCAAAACGCTCCAACGGTGATTCTGCGTTAACAGAATCGCCGTTGGTTCGCGAAGTGGATGAAAAAGCTCCCCCGCTTGGACTCGAACCAAGGACCTAGCGGTTAACAGCCGAAGCAACCGAAGACCGGAAAGAGCAACAAAAGCCCTGTAAACAAGCACTTTAGCTACATCGGCACCGTTCTCAATGCTTCTCTTTCCAATACGCTGTTTCTCGGGTTTTTTCGATGCGTCCGATCGAAAGTGTGTAGTAAGCGCGTAAATTCGGCCAGTTCCGCTTGAGTGAATGAGGCGGGATGCATCCGCCCTGTGACGCGCGGGCAACGCTGCGTCACTTGAACCAGAACACGTGACGCAGCTCTTCAACCGCTGACTTCGGCTCGCTGTCATCCGGGACGTTGTCCGGCGGATACGCGAAGTCGATCGCCGATGTCCAGAAAGAGCAGACAGCTCGCCTTGAGTGCTCGCATCGTTTGTTTCTCGCTTCGCGTCGGGTAGCTTGGATGCACTGCGTTTCAGGCTCACCCCGGCCGGTTGGGCTTTGCCCAGTAAGTCGCTGATTTTAGGGCAGGGGGCGGTTTTGCCGGTCGTCTCGAACCGTGTCAGACAGCGACAGAAATGCCCACGGACTCCTTGCGCCATTTGAGCCGGGGAGCGCCGTGTGCGCTGTTGTGATGTCTGACAGGCCGTGGAAAGCCTCGCGTGCAGAGCAGCAGAGTCGCGGTTGCTCCCTTTTCTTTAGCTCGCGGGGCCAGTGATGAAGCAGGAGCTACGACACAGACTCGAATTCGTGTGGTGGATCACGACAATGCTGAGCCCGATCCTCGTGGGTGCTGTCCTAGGTGTCCTCTCATTGTTCATGGACGAGGATGACCTGCCGGACACCGCGTGGACAGTCGCCATCCCGCTCGCCCTCTTTTACGGAGGACTTCTGCCATGGGGCGTATGGCAGGCGACGAAGGTCATCCGTCGCGAGGTTAAGTCGCGGAGAAAATGACCGACATCCTGGGCAAACTGCCGACTTCTTGAGCAACACGCCCTTTTGGGGCAATGGGCAACTAGCCAGCCCCATCGGCCTCCATCTCAGCCTGGGCCGCGATAATCGTGGATTCGATCGACGCACCCACCGAATCCACCTGCTCAGCCAGGAACGCCCGCAGCGACTCCTGATACTGCTCAGGCACACCACTACGCACGGGCACGATTTCCTCAAGCTGCGTGAATCCATCGCGCATGGCCGTGAGCGCCGTGGCCACATACCGCAGTGCCGCATCTCGCCGGAATAGTCGGCCCTCTAGCTGTTCGAACTTCACGCGACGTTCCTGCAATTCAAGTTCGGCCAATTCCGCTTGAGCGGTCTTCCTCCGCCTGTCGTCGTTTGAGTGTTCTGTCCTGTGCAGTGCCCTTTGATGTTGCCATCTCATGACATCGAGGACGTGGTACTTCCGATCATCGCGGGCCGGGAAATCTGGAAGCTGCTTCCACTCAGCAACCGTCCGGCGATTGACTTCGATTGCCGTTGCCAGGTCGGCCACAGAACGCACAAGGAACTGATCATCCTGAATCATCTGTCTGCCTCTATCGCTTGGTGGTGAATGGGTTTCAGATTTGTTGATAGTCGTAAAAAGTGTGCAATCCTAAGGACTCCGCGCCGTGGCCCCCACCCGGAAGGACCCGCAATACCCCCCGGTGCCGTGTGGGTGACCCTCTGGCGTCGATTTCCGCCGTGTCCGACCGGATGTCCGTTTGGCAGTGGATAGACTCAGACGGAATCGTGTGTCCGCTCAGGGGAAGTATTCAATTTGCCATCCGTGTTTTCGATTCCCGTTAGTGGCATGTGCCGCCAACGCCATCGTTGATGGAAACTACCATTGCGTGACGGTGTGAAAGTGTTGCCGTCGCGGGTCAAACCCGATGGCAAGTTCGGCAGTCGGTCCGTTCCGCTGTTTCATCACATGCAACACGCCCCGAGTGATGTCCCCCGCATCAGGACGGATCGGTCGTTCGAGACCGATCAGAATGTCGGCGTCCTGCTCAATTGAGCCGCTGTCCCGGAAGTCAGACATGCGGGGACGTCCGGAATCCCGCTTTTCGATATCTCGGTTCAGTTGCTGCGCGGCGATGACAACCAGATTGCATTGCAGGGCCAGTCGCTTCAGTGAACGGGAGATGTCGCCAACCTGCTCATGCCGCGCCTGTCGCCGATCGCGAGGTTGAACGAGTGACAGATAGTCGATCAGCACCAGACGCACGCCATGCTGCCGTGAGTATCGGCGGGCCTGGCACTCCACTTTATCGATGGTCCACCCGCCGGCCTCGCGAACGTAGAGCGGATGATTCGACAGCCGGTTGACTCCGTCCGTGTCCGCGATGCTCTTCAGTCCCGCCTGTCTCAGAAACCGTTCGGTCATTTCGCGGGCCGACATCTCCAGACTCAGAATCAGGGCAGGCACATTACGTTCGGCCACGGCCAGAGCGATCCCGGCACACAAGGCAGTTTTCCCGACAGAGGGCCGCGCACCAATGGCGATCATTTGGCCCGGTGCAAATCCACCGCCAGTGAGGACAGCATCGAGGTCAGCCAGGCCGCTCGGCAGTTGCTCGGTTTCTGGCTCATCGGCCAGCGTCAAAAGATGGTCGCCGATATGCCCGTCAGACTCAGCGTCGCCGCTGCTGAGAGATTCCAGTTCCAGGACGTGCGAGTGAATGATTTCGTCGATGTCGCATTCAGGGACCGTCAGCTCTTCTTGAGCACGCTTCGCACTGTAAGTGAACTCGCGTTTCTTCCAGGAATCTAGAACCCGCCGCGCGTGATAGTCAGCATGGAGCCCATGCGGGACAGATTCCAGCAATTCAATGAGGTCGTCATCAGTGACGTCCTGCCCTACGACCAACGGATAGACCGTTTCCGCCATAACCGGTTTGCCGGCCTTCCAGAGCTTAAGAGCGGCCTCGTAGACGATACGGGCGCGATCGTCCGTGATGTGCTTCGGTTCGATGATCGATGCGACCTGCTCAAGTGCCGATTCGCTCGTCAAGATCGAACCCATAAGCTCTTTGTCACCACAACCGGCAAATGCCTGGCGGATGCGAAGTGCGTCGCCTGGACTGCTCATGATGGACACCCCCCCCCGGCTTTCGGCCAGGTTTTGCGCGGTGTACTCCCTCATGACTCGCGAGGCTTCCGCGTCGCCGCTCGGCTTCCCGTTCGCCGGGTCGTCGTAATTCCCTTCGAGCAACTTCGTGACCGTGTCCGGTTTCAGGAACCAGGCGATGTTCGCAGTCCACCCACGGTCATTCTTTCCACGGCAGAACGATGATTGACCAGCCCGTGAGACAGCTTCCCGCCAGTGAGCCAGCCAGTCGGGATCCTTCGACCGTGCATTGATGACCCGCCTTCGGGTCTCAGAGATTGTCCGACACTGCCTCAGTCCGGCTTTGTTCCATTCTTCTTTGATGGAGTCAAAGAGTGAGGGACCCGGGGACGTAGTCCCCCCTTTAGGACTAGGATCTAGGGTAAGGGTAGAAAGCGCTCCGTCTGAGTTCCGCTTTGGTTCCGTCTGAGTTCCGTTTGCCGTTCGATTTTGGAACTCTTGAGTCTCATCCGTACCGTTTGCCGTTCGATTTTGGAACGGGTCGGATTCGTCGCATGGTCCGTCCGGCAGTTGCTCGAACCCGTCCGGAATCAGACACCAGTACCGCCCCGCCTGATTGCGGCCACCGGATTCATAATGCAGCCAGCCAGAATCCACCGCTGACTGCCGCGCCCGCATCAGCCGGCCCTTTGACCGGAACCCGCAGAGCGGCATCAGTTGCTCGTTCCAGTAAGTGACCGCGCCGCTGTAGCGTTTCGCGTCCTCCTGATGCGCGATGACAGTCAGCAGCCAGACAACTTCCGGCCCCAGCTCTTGAGCCGCTGCCGTCTTCGTGAGCAGTCGCACGAATCGATGTGCAAAGAACGATTCGCGGCGCGGGTATTTCGGGCTGCTCATGAATCGCCATCCTGGTCTAAGGCATTCAGCACCGCCCTGAAGCACGCGCAGAGCAATTCAACAGCCAGCCCAGGATGACGATTGAAGCCAGCCACAAACTGTTCCAGAGTTGTCTCGGTTGTCGGTCGGCACCAATCCGCAGGTAGCCCCATTGCTTTGAGGTCGGCTTCTGACGGTCGGATATCGACTGCGCCAGCAGGATCCCGCAGCAGGCGTTGTCGCAGCTCTGCGTATGTCTCCGGGTCGCGCTGCGTATTGCCTTTGGCCGGTTCGATGGCCATGATTCGTCTCCGTATCTAGAAGCCGCGTTGCGTGCGGCGAAGAGTCACTTGAGCCCCGGTCGATCACGAGTCGGCCGACGGCTCAGCTTTGCTTACAGCAGCCCGGCAGCCTCAAGCGCCTGCTCAGTGCGTTCCGGGCGGTCGGTGTCCTCATTCGGATCGGTGGCACTGCGCTGCTTCACTTCGGTCACACTGTGAAAGAATCGGGCCAGTGCTTCCTGTGACGTCTGCATCCGGCCGCCGACATTTAGCGCTTCGAGTTTTACGCCTTCGATCCCATGAGAGATCCAGCGGTAGACGCTCTGCGGGGATACTGTCCGGCCTGGGATACTGCGGGCCGCCTTAGCAAGCGGCATCATCGTTTCGCGGAACGGATCGATCATGGGTCACCTCGATAAGCCTGTTGACGAAGGGTTAAGCAACAGACCGAAGTAGACCAAGTGGCGCTGGCAGGGCGCTGGCAGGGCGCTGGCAACTATGCCAGCGGATGATTTTCTGAACTTTTCTCCATCAGGATGGCTTTTACTTTGTCGCATTTGATGCGGAGCGAAATATCTGCATCCTCGCATTTTGTGTTGAACTGTTTCGCGTGAGTGGCCACCGCCTGCTGCGTCGCCCGTCCATTTTCGCACCAAATTGCGCGGGACAGGTCGTCGTCGTAGTACGCAGTGCGCGTTTTACACCAAAGGTATTGCACTAATCGGAAAGGCATTGCGGTGAGCCCTTCAATTGTCGTCTCAGCGTACCGAAACTTGTCCGGTTCAATCGGTCCATCATTCGGTCTGCCCCAGATCCTTGCAATTACATCAGGCTTGTATTCAGTCGCCATCACAAGCAGCCGCTCGTTTCTCATTCGGGCAACGAGTCGGCGTATTTCGATGTCGTTGATCGGGGACTCATCGAACAGCGATGCGAATACAGCGAGGTGTTCAGGCCGGGCCGCGTCGTAGTCGATGCGAGGATTTTCAGCGTCATCCATGTCAACCTTCGCAGTGATCACGATACCAGCACGTTGGCAGTAGTCACGCGCCAGATCATTGAGTTTCGCGATCTCTCCAGTTGCGGCCCCGTGTGCGGACTCGGCAATCGTGGGGATGTCGCCGACGCACGTGCATTCCACGTATGGAAAGTGCCACCCGTCTGACAGGACAATCAGCGGTTCATGAATGACCAGCGACAACATTACGTCGATGGAGTCGAACAGCAAGAATTCAATCAGGTCGAACCACTCACCGGCACCAACGGGTTCTTTGCGTGCAAGCATCGCCCGAGTGCGAACGAGAATGTTGATGGCCAGACCTGAAGAGGCGTCGAACCTGACTTTGTCGACCAGCATAGCGTTCTGTTCCCATTCAAGGCCGGGTGACCGACCACAGCGAAGCGGGAACAGAGTGCTTCAACCGCAGCCAGTCGATGCGGTGATCAAGCCGCGACCCGGCAACGTCCTGATGATATCAGCCGATCTTCGCAGCGACCTGCTTCGCGAGGTTCAAGTCGCGTTCGGCGTAAATCTCCGTCACATGGGCATCGGAGTGACCCAGAACAACCTGTGCCGCTTCCAGCCCGTACGCACGGCGAATCTCAGTCGCTGCCGTGTGTCTCAACTGGTGCGGATTCCAGCAATGCTCTTTCCGCCAAGCACTGGCTTCCGCGCAGAGCGTTTCGCGTTCGTCATCGGGCAACGCGGTTGAGACGTTCCGGAGTTCAGGCGGCATCCCGAACGCTTTCTCACAGGCTTTCCGAACAGCCCCCGAGTAGCCGGATTTCGAATAGCGTTCGCCTGGTTGCCTGCGAGGTTTCCGTCTCCGTCGGCGCGCCTGGTGACTTGGCGTCATCGGCGTCTTGCGGCCCGCTTTCCGCCGTTCGTCGAACTCGCGGCGAGCATCCGCAGGCGAGAACAGAAACTCTGCCAGGTCTGGACGCAAGAATTCCCGGACTACTGTTTGAGCCGCTTTCCCCAGAATGATGATTCGCTCGCGTCCGTGATGCTGCGTCTTGTGCGACTCCGGCCGGTATTCCCACAGCTCCCCGGCCATGTTCAGGTCACAACCACGCATCTGAGCGATTTCTCCCGGCCTGGCACCTGTCAGCCGTTGGAGTTGAATCATCGCCCACACCTGGCGACTGACGAACGGCTTGACGGCATCCACGGCAGCAGTCGAAACCGGAAGCACGGGATCAGCTTCCTTCGCTGCCGATCGCCCAGCACGGAGACCGGGAACGGTCTGCAAGCCCATCAGTGTTTCAGGCGGGATCAGTTCCTGCTGAACGCCCCATTTGAAACAGCGGCGGATTCTGCCGATTTGCTTATTGATCGTCGGACGGGTCCAGCCAAGCCGAACCATTTCGTCGCGGACTGCCATCAGTTTCTGGGGACCGAACCCCTTGGCGCGATCCGAGCCGGACTGACGCACGACAAGTCGGAGGGCGTAGCGGGTTGAACTGACCTCCGACGTCGGTTCGCCATTCTTGACGTAGTACGCCGCGCAGTGGGTCAGATACTCAAGAGCCAGTTCATCGACATGGATGGTGAATCGGTCTGTCGACTGCCCTTCCAGCCAGGCACCGACGACTTCGTCGTACTGGTCTCTGGATTCGGGGGAACCGTATTTCCCCAGATAGACGACTCGACCATTGAGGCGGGCGTAGGCTTGCCCACTGGGCTGTGAAGCAGGTAGGACGGCTTCTTCTTCGGACGCGACATTGCAGCTCTCCTTGAGTTAGCGCGTATGAAAGCGCGTAGTCAAGGACTTTTGCTGCTCTGCCAGCGGTCGGCAGGTAGCCACAAGTTGTGGCTCAGTAAAGTCTTATGGAAGCTCCCCCGCTTGGACTCGAACCAAGGACCTAGCGGTTAACAGCCGCTCGCTCTACCAGCTGAGCTACAGGGGATCGGTTTGGCGGGAAGATAGATCACTCTGCAATCTGCATCAAGACTCTTCACACACTGATTCGCCACTGAGAAACGAATCCCGCCAGTCCGCACTCACGGAAGCGAACCGGGTGTTCAGTCGTCGTCATCGTCATTGACGCGCTTCACCAGTGTGAGACAGTTCCCCAGTTCGTTGTACGCAACCTCAGACATGAACGACCGCATCAACATGATGCCACGACCGCCCGGCTTGTCGAGATTCTCGTCGTCCGTCGGATCCGGCACGTCGCTAACGTCAAATCCGGTTCCCTGATCTTCGATGACAACTCGGACGTGCTCGGCATCGAGCTGCCATTGGACACGGACGACCTTATCCGGATCCATCCGGTTGCCGTGCTTGATGGCATTGACCAGCGCTTCTTCCAGCGCTAACCGGACTCCGAATACGTCGCGTGGCGAGAAACCTCGCTGCTCCATCCCACCTACGATCTGTTCCTGGACCTCACGGCCTTTTGCAGTGTCGCTGGGGATGGTGACGTCAAATTCGTCAGTGCTGGCCATGGTTAGGTCGTGGCTGCTGCCTCGAGGAAAACTCATCCGGCCCAGTCCAGTGGGCAAGTCGTCGCAGCAACTGCTACATGCCTTTCAGAGCCTGCTCCTGGTCCTCTTGCATGTCAAACAGCTTGTTGAGCTTCGTGATGGCAAAGACTTCATAAATGTCTGGACGCACGCTGCACAATCGCATTTTGCCCTTCGCCGCTTTCACCTTCTTATCCATCGTGATCAGCTTGCCGAGGGCAGCACTGGAGAGATACTCGACATTCGAAAAGTCCAGCACGATCTTTGATCGTCCATCCTCTTCCACCAGACTGAATAACTGGTTGCCGATGATCTGGATGTTTCCTTCGTCGAGGATTTTCTTATCGACGAACTTCGCGATGGTGACGTCACCGACTTCCTCGATATCCAACCGGCGATGACCTGCTGACATGCTTCGGCTTCCAGTGTTTGAAGTGACGAACCCAAGGCTCCCGGAAACTGATCGACCCACTCGATGACGCCCTACAGAGCCGTCGTACACGAGGAGTTTGAAACGTCCGGGCCCGCAAACGCTGCGACTGTAGCCCACGATTGGCAGGAACCAGTCAATTTGTTGATCATGAGGCCCGCCGTCTAACCTGTCAAGCCAGGCAGCTCGTTGGCTGAGACCCCCAGGAAAGTGCTGTAAAAACAGCATCCAAGGTACTGCTCATAGCGCCTCAGACAGGTACTTGGTCAGCCAGATAATCAGGCCGACGCACAGCCACGCGAGGGCAAACCCACCCAGCCCGACGACTGTCGGCATCGGAAGTTCGATGTCCGGATGTTTGAACAGCTTGCGGTTCTGCGGCAGCGGATCCGCTGGCAGGGTACAGGGCGAAGCCACTTCTTCGCCGGGTCTCACAGGTGTGTGAATCAGCGAGAAGAATCGGTCGAGCTGCTCCACCGGCTGCCTTGGCGTAATCAGACTGACCACGATCCCAACGACGACGCCAGCCGAAAGGTATACAGCCATCTGCCACGCGTCCGTCATCCGGGTCACGTCGCCGACCTCGTTGAAACTGAACATCTCTCTCGGAAAGCCCGCCTGTGCAAGAAGGTTCGGATAGTACGCAACAGTAGCCCAGGCTCCGACGGCGGCCAGCGTTGAGGCCCAGACTGCTGGCCACGTCCAGCGACGCCAGACGATACCGAACCAGAGGCTGATTCCGATCGCGGCAGGAGTCTTGATGATGACCTTCAATGCGTGGATCACGTCCGTAAATGAACTCTGCAGGACCAGGGCCAGCAACACGATGACAAGTCCGGCAATGCGCCCCACCCAGAGGTAGTGTCGGTCGGACGCGACTTTGACAAAAAAGCGACGATAAATGTTCTCTGTAAACAGGCCGCTGCCCACGACCATCTGGGCGTCGCCGGTGCTCATTACCGCAGCCAGCAATGAGGCCAGCAGCAGCCCCACAAGTCCGTGTGAAATCGTCGGAAGGATTGTGTACGCAGCCCGGCCAAACAGGTCGTCGGCGAAAGCCTTGTTGACTTCCGGATCGAAATCCACGTGCCCGGGGGTGAGCTGATTGATCTCGATCTCGGACAGCGGACTGAGTCCGGGCGTCAAATACCAGACAACACAGGCAAGGCCGGTAAACGTCCATGCGATTGTGCAGAAGCGTTTCAGGAAATTGCCGACAGTAAATCCAAAGCGGCCTTCGAACTCAGTCTTGCCGGCACCGCAGACACCCATGATGTGAGGCTGAACAACGATCCCGCACAGAGCGGTCAGTGACAGCATCAGAACGTAAAAAATGGTGATCGGTTCGCGACCGAGTTGTGCTGCAACCTCAGCGCTGGCCACAAGATCGAACATGCCCTGTTTGACTTCGCCGTGATCGTGCAGGTGCCCGAAACCGCCGATCATCCCAAAGACAAACGGCAGAAGCAGGAACGAAAACGTGATTGTCAGAATCCCCTGAATGAAGTCCGTGATGATGGCGGCGCCCAGGCCCCCGGCCATTCCATAGGCAACGAACAGGACCGTCATGGCGAGGATCGCGAATTCGTAGCCCTGTACCTGCCGCTGACCAGTTTCCCACTGCCTTGTTTCGTCGTTGAAGCTGACAGCAGGGACTGTGATGTTGGCGCGGGTGGCGACCTGGTCCAGCTCGCCGCCGGTCAGAGCGTTCACCATCTTGCCGCTGGAGAACAGTCCGCCAGCAATAAACACTGTCGCCATGATGATGCCGTAAACTGAGTACAGCGTGGCTGTGCTGGTGCTGTAGCGGTGCTCAAAGAAATCGGCAGTAGTCAAGGCACGCATGCGGCGCATTACGGGAGCGACGATCCAGTAAAAGGGAGTCGCCCACAGCCATAGAAACTGCCACCAGATTCCGGCCAGACCGACGCGCCACGTTCCGGCGACAACACTGATGGCCTGCTCGGAGCTGGTACCGGCTCCGAAGGCAAAGAACATCATGAAGACCTTGCCGAAGCGTCGGCCGCCCATGAAGTAGTCGGTCATATTCTTGACCTTCCTCACGGACCAGACACCAATCACGATGATCACGATGAAATAGACAGCCAGCACAACCCAGTCGAGGGTGTGCATGCCAAGGAATTTGCCTGCTTCGTCTGCGGCCAGAAGCATAAGTTGCCTCGTCTACGATGAGTTTTCGGGTTGACCGCGCAAGGGTAAGCGAGCGTTGATGTGAGCGGAAGCAACGGGAGGGCGGACGGTGGCAGGCGAACGAGTCCGCCCGAGATGTGGCAGGTCCAGAGCGACAGCGATACGAACAGGCGAAGCCGCCGGCTCTCAGCCCTCGGCTGGCTTCTCGTGCAGATGATAGATCGTCACGTTGCCATGATTGCTGGCGTACGTCTCTGGTGTGGAATGTCGCCCGTTTCCGGTGCGTCCATTCACCTGCCAGAGATTGACAGCCAGCCTGCGCTGATCCTCATGCAGATCCACTGAGTAGCCACTGCTGCACTTGATGCTGTGCACAGGCGCGGCCTGATCCGTTTTCCAGAAGGCGAGGGATGCTCCGGCAGCACCCTCACCGATTCCAACCAGCGAGTTGTCCGGCAGAAACCGCAGTCCGTTGATGGGACCATCGGCTTTTTGAGACGGCTTCAATTCACCGGCCAGTTTGCCGGACGGAAAATCGAACAGCAGCACCAGCGGATCGCCTGGACAGAACGCGTTACTCTTTGCATTGGTCATGCCACCACAGGCGAGAAGTTTTCCATCCGCACGCATGGCCATGGATCGGACTCCGCCAACGTGAGCAATGAAGTTCTCGAGACGCGTATGCAGTTTGCGGGCATCGATTTCTCGGAGCTGTTTGCCACTCTTCACGTCCCAATGCCGGATGACTCCCAACTGATCTCCGCTGAGAAGAGTGCCATCCGGGTGGAACATCAGGCTGAAGATGTATCCCGTGTGCCCTTCCAGATTGCTCAAAGGTTTTCCATCGGCCGACCACAATCGAACAGCGCCATCATCGCCACCGGACGCGACCACATCGCCGTCCGGACTGACTGCAACTTTGCGAGCCCAGCGTGAATGCGCATCCGGCTGCGACCAGAGTGGGGGCTTTGCCTGCTGTGTGTAGTCTCGGCACTGCAGACCACCGTGATAGTCCACGGAATAGATCCGCCGGCAGTCGGGGTGGAACGCCAGGTCACCGACCCACGACGGGTGCCCCGCCAGCGAGGCGTGTCCTTCTCCCTCGATCTCCCAGCGATGAAGCTGAAAATCGTGACTGCCAGCCATGACGTATTTGCCACACGGCGTAAAGGCGCTGCAGGTCAACTGGCGTTCGTGTACGAGAGTGCGTCCGGCCCAGGCTTTGCTGACGTTCAGTTCGGGAGCATCGTTTGCGTTCATATGTCTTGCCCAATCAGGCGTTTGTCTTCTGTTTGAACTGATCTCAATGCACGTGGTATTTCAAACGAGTAACTCGTTGATCACGCCGCAGTCCTCGTGCGCGATCGGGAGCGGCTGGCCGTTGTTCATGTACTCGGTTGTGTCTGGATCGACGCCAGCCGCTTTGAAGACTGTCTGGAACACGTGGCCGATGTCGTACTCCTCGCCATCAACCCAGGCTCCATTGGGCGTTGTCTTGCCGATAATGTTGCCACGCCGAATCCCCGATCCTGCCATGGCCAGTGACCACGCTTCCGGCCAGTGATCACGGCCGACTCGCTGATTGATCTTTGGCGTGCGTCCGAACTCGGACATCAGGATGACCATTACGTTGTCCATACCGCGGTCGTCCAGGTCCTCAAGCAGTGCCGCGAAGGGCTGATCAATCTGCGGCACCAGGTCGTGGTGCATGTTGAAGTTGTCGCCGTGCGTGTCCCAGTGGTACGAGTGACATTGCACGAACAACACGCCGGCTTCGAGCAGACGTCGCGACTGCAGGATGTGTCGTCCCAGCGGGTGTGATCCGTAGCGCTCGGCATCTTTCGGATCGGGGTCATCAAACAGATCACGACGGCGAATGATCTGCTGTGCGGTTTCGAACGAGTATTCGTAGGCGTCGAGTTCACTTTCACGCCGCCGTTCTCGAAACCGCTGATTGATCCGCGTTCGCAGCGCATTGCGTTCCTGGTCGACTTCTTCAGTAATTTCCGGCGGTCGGTTGATGTGAATCGGGGGCTTGCCATCTCCTAATGCGAGTGCGCCATACCGCGAACCGAGAAAGCCGGCGTGCTGCCAGATGTAGCCGCCGGATCCGGGCTTGACCCAGACGTAATTCGGAAGCGGGCTTTTCGGATCCCCTTTAAGCTTCGCCATCGCCGCGCCCAGATACGGGTACGTCACGCCGCGGTTCTTGGGATCGCCACGCAGGATTCGCGGGACGCCGGTTGAGTGGTTTTCATCTTTCGTGCTCATACTTCGCACAACCGACAGACGGTGCATCTGCTGAGCCGTCTTCGGCATCAGCTCGCTGATATGAACGCCGGGCAACTTCGTCGGAATCGCCCGGTAAGGGCCGCCGAACTCAGAGCCGGGTTTCGGATCCCAGCTCTCAAGCTGACTCATGCCTCCATCCAGCCAGATGAGCAGAAACTGCTGCTGGCGAGACTTCAGTTCGTCTGCAATGGCAGGCTCGAGCAGGCTGCTCATGCCAACTCCGGCCGTCGCTCCCGCCATAGAACCGAGCCACTGTCGTCTGGACAGTTCATGCTGCGGGCCGCCGCACTCGTACGGGTGATTCATGTCTGCTCTCTAATCGTTTAACGGCAAGCCGCAGGCGTCGGCGTTTCGCCAGCGACGTCCAAAACACCGACGTCCAAAACACCGACGCCTGCGGCTTGCCGTTAAACGAGACTCAGTGATTCAATCGGAACTCGGTCGAAGTCAGCAGCGCCCAGGCACACTCGCTGATGGCATCGCTGCGTCGGTCCTTACGCTTATCGAGCCACGCGACCAGGTCCGACTGTTCGGTTTCGTCGGGAAGCCGACTCAGGATGTTGAGATACAGTTGCTGGATCACAACGGCGGAGTCGTCCTGTTTGCCCAGACGTTCCACCAGGTTTCCGTCACGCGGCTTCAGCCAGTCGAGCAGAAGCGGCTCATTCATGAGGAACAGTGCCTGTCCCATCGACGGCTGAAACTGTGTTTCCGCCTCACCGGGCGGGTTACCAAATATGGATGTAAACAGCGTCATCGTGTCTTCGAGATTATCCGGAGCGGGAATCCGCGCGTTGATGTAATCCTTGTAGCTGAACTTTGAATCCGCCGGTCGCTGCGTCTTCTTAATCCTTTCGAGGTTGCCGGTGGCACGCATGACGCTCCACGCCATCTGCTCGGGTGAAAGCCCCTTGGGGTTGGCCGCGCGGTAACTGGTTGCCGGTGCGTCCTCTGACTTCACGCCTTCGGGCAACACACCCGACCGCTGATATGACTGGCTGAGTGCGATCTCACGCAGCAGCCAGCGCACGTCAAACTTGTGTGACACGAACTCATCGGCCAGCACCTTGAGCAACTGCGGATGTGAAGCCGGGTTGCCCTTGTGGAGCATGTCCAGCGGAGACACGAGTCCGCGCCCCATCATCAGAAACCAGAAGCGATTGACGCTGTTTTCGACGAACCGCCGGTTGTCGGCCGTCGCGAGATGATCGGCCAGCAACAGCCGCGGCCGAAACTTCGGAATGCCCGGCAGTCCATCCTTTGCCGGCTCAGCGAGTTCCTGGCCTTTTTCAAAGACGACGACTTCGACCTCGCTGCGTCCCGGAAGGCGCGGGCCAATCAGGTGCTTCAAGTCCGGTTCGAAGACAGAGGCGAACTCGGTCTTGCCTGCCGCGATGTTTTCGACCAGCCAGGCGGTCCCGCTGGAATGCTTGCCGACTTTGCTTTGACCGAGGTAGGCGAACAGCCCGAAGTAGTCCGCCTGTTTGTACTCATCGACGGTGGGGTGATCGTGACATTTCGCACAATGAATATTCATACCCAGAAACAGCCGAGCGACATCCTGAGTCGCCTGATGCAGATCCGTCCGACCGCTGGCAGCGAAAAACTTGACGGTGCCAGCGGTGCCCTCTTTCGCGGCATCCGCTTGAATCAGCTCAAGGACCAGTTGATCCCATGGCTTGTTGGCGGCGAACGACGACTCAAGAAACGTGTTCCAGTTTGCAAGTGGCACAGTGCTGCCCGAGCGACGTTCCAGCAGCATGACAGTGAGAGCGTCCCTCATGCGGCGGGAGTAAGCTGGCGATGCGAGCAGGCGATCGATCAGTTTCGTTCGTTTGGTCGTGTCGTTGCTCGCCAGAAACTCCTGAGTTTCCGCGGCGGTGGGAATGACACCCGCGAAGTCCAGGTGAACGCGTCGCAGGAATGCGGCATCATTCGTGACTTCGGCGACCGAGCCCTGAATCTGTGCGGCGATCTGCCGATCAATCTGCACGTGCAACGCATCAGCGGCTGATGCCGTGACGTTTGCACCGAGACAGAGCAACACCGCAAAGACAGGCCGGCAGGCGACAACTCGCATAGACCTCTCCGTTCTTGACGTGACTCTATTCGAATTCGGACATGCGCGGCTTATGCACGCTTTGCAAATGAAGCACACACGCACCGAGTTCACGGAGTTGGCGCGTGAGTAACTCTGTGCCTCCGTGTCCCAAAGCGGAATAGCCCCAACCATAGAGTTTTGAGTGGCTTAACGAAAACGGCGTTCTCTGGTCATGCTGCTGTTGTCAGATCGCCAGCATGGAGAGAACGCCGTGATGAAGATTGTCCGTCAGTATAGCGATTACATCTCCGGAACGATCTCCCGCATTGATCGGATTCTCTTCAAAGGGCATCTACCGCCGGAATGGCCCGACGCCATGGAGCGGCTCCTGATCAGGCAGAGGCTAACTCTGGAAGACGTCCCAGCGCAGATCAGTGTCAGCAGCCACGAAGAGCTGCGCCGCATTTGGCCGGCCGAAGGCCCTCGCGAACAGGTTGGGAGGTATGCCTTGAAAATGTGCGCAGGGCAAGAGCACACTCACGGCTGGACACGGGATTTGTTCAGGGGCAGAACTGCGTGTTCTCACAGTGGCACGACGCTCCAAGACTGTGAGTTTCTCTGTCGTGCGGATTCGTCGTAGCGGGATTCGCAAGAATTCAGGCACATGTGAACGGGCTGAATTCTTGCGAATCCAGCTACAGTGACAGGACACGGAGTGTCGTGGCACTTTGGTCTCGGGAACGGGAGGCGGATGTGGGACGTCAGCGTAAATCGGCCGCGGCCCGAAAGAAGTCGTCCGCGCGGGAACGCGCGGGCGCGGGGGCTGACGACTCACGCGCCGAACTGCCCGCTGGCATCACGCCGCTCGGGGCGTTCGAAGTCGAGGGCGGCGAATCCAGAAGCCTTGCGTGGTCGCCGGACGGGCGGACGCTGGCTGTCGGGTTGATGGACGGGCGGGTGCAGTTGTGGGAGGTCCCGGACGCCGCGGCGGGCGCGGCGCGACTCGCGGACACCTGCGTGCCTGGTCCGCTGGTCGAGGCAATCGACGGATATGTGAAAGCGCTGGCGTGGGCACCGGACGGGCGGCGGCTGGTTGTCGGGGGACGTTCGTCGTCGGTGGCTGTGCTTGACGTTGAGAACCGGGCCGACCGCGGCGAGACCGCTTGCGCCGCGGCAAAGACGGCCGCGTTTGATGTGAAGATGAACTGGGTCGACGCAATGGCCTGGTCGCCGCGGCTTGACTCGGACAGTCGCGCGACGGGAACGCTGGCCGTCGTCGGCAATTCAAAGATCGTCATGCTGCTGGATACGGAGACTGGCCGCGAGGTGGCTCGGCTGGAAGGGCATAATGAGCGGATCGCGTGCGTGGCGTGGCGGGCGGATGGGCAGAAGCTGGTATCGGGCGAGATCGGCAACACGGCGGCGGTCTGGGATGCGGAGTCCGGTCAGCTTCTGCGACGGCTGACCGGGCACGGTGGCTATGTCGTCGGCGCGACGTGGACTGCGGACGGACGGCGCGTGGTCACTTCGTCGTACGACAGTACGCTGCGAGTCTGGGACGCGGAGACGGGTGAGCAGACCGCCGTGCTGGAGGGGCATTCCGATCACGTCTGGTCCGTGACGATTGACGCGACGGGCCGGCTGGTGGCGTCACGCGGCCAGCATGACAAGACCGTGCGGATCTGGCGGCTCGACACGTTCGAACCGGTGGCCGTGATCAGCGACGTCCCGGACGCGTACTTCCAGACGCTGGCGTTTCATCCCGACCGGCCGCTGCTGGCGGCGCTCAGTGTCGAGGATCGCGGTGTCCGGCTGTGGGAACTGGACATCGACGCGCTGCTGGGGGCGGCGCCGGTGGCCGACAGCGTGCGGTATGCCAACGCCAAAGTCGTCCTCGTGGGCGATACCGGCGTGGGCAAATCCGGCATGCGCGAACGGCTGGTGCGCGATGCCTTCATTCCCACCGCCTCGACGCATGCCCGCGTCGTCGCGACGCTCGACTTCGACAGTATCTCGGATCCCGATGACAAAGGATTCCCGATCGATCGTGAGGTTCTACTGTGGGACCTCGCCGGGCAGCCGGGGTACCGGCTCGTCAATCAACTGTCGCTCGACGACGCGGCCGTGGCCCTGGTCCTGTTCGATGCCCGCAGCGAAACCGACCCGTTCAGCGCCGCGAGGTTCTGGGCCAAAGCCCTGGACCAGTCCCGCTCGAACAGCGGCCTGCAGAGGTTCCTTGTCGCGGCCCGCGTCGATCGCGGCGGGGTCGGCGTCAGTCAGCAGCGGATCGACGAGTTCTGTCAGCAGCACAACTTCGACGGCTTCTTCCGCACCAGCGCCCTGACAGGCGAAGGCTGCGAGGAACTGAAACGCACGGTCATGGAAGCCGTGGACTGGACGAAGCTGCCAATCATCTCGTCCAGCCGCCTGCTGACGGACATCCGGGAGTTCGTCAAACAGCTCGACGAACGGCGACGACTGACCACGGTCAACGGCATGTGGGAAGAATTTTGTAGGATGGGCACTCCTGCCCGTCCCGAGTCACCAGACAGCGCAGGGACGGGCAAGAGTGCCCATCCTACGGATTACTCGCTCGACGAGTTCGCGTCGTGTCTGCGGCGGCTGCACCAGACGGACGTGATCGAGCTGCTGGACTACGGCACCGGCACCGACAACGAAGCCCCCGGACCGGCCGTCGACGTCCTGCTCGATCCGACGCGCGTGGACGCGTACGGCTCGGCGATCGTCAACGCCGCGCGGGACGAACCGGACGGTCTGGGCCACCTGTCCGAAACCGAGATCCTCACCGGCGAATTCCCGCTGGAGGCCGACGAACGTGTCCTCGACACCCGCGCGTCCGGCCCTGGCTCTGACGCGCAGTCCGACCGGGGCTCGGAGCCGGAACGCAAGGTGCTGGTGTCCGTGTTCGAACAGTTTCTGGAACGCGAGATCGCTCTGCGGGAACGCGTCGACGGCGTGGACTATCTGGTCTTCCCGTCGCAGTACCAGCGCGAGGCTCCGTTTCCCGGCACGACGTCGTACGGCATCCGGTATGACTTTGCCGGAGCGATCGACAACATCTTTGCGACGCTGGTCGTGCGTCTGGCTCATCACACGGGTTTTCAGGACCGCGACTTCTACCGCAACGCCGCACGGTACGACGCGAAAGAAGGCGGCCGCGGCCTGATCCTGTTCGAAGACCAGGGCGACGGTCGCGGCCGAATGTCCGTGTTCTTTGAGGACAACGCACCGGAGAGCGTGCAGCAACTGTTTCTGCAGTACGTCTACACGCACCTGCAGCGCAAAGCCCAGCCTGGCAGCATCGTCCGGAAGCGCGCGTACCACTGCCCGGCCTGCGGATACCTGTTCGACGACGAGGTCGTGGAACGCCGCCTGCAGCGGGGCGACGACGAAATGACATGCTCGGACTGCGACACGCGCTCGCCGCTGTACGACCTGCTGCTGAACGACGAGGGCATCCACCACGAATCCATCGGCCACATCGACGCCGACGCCCGCGCCGCCATGCACCGGCAACTCGCCGTGACGGCCATTCACGGCAAGAAGCGAGCGGGCAGCTTTGACGTGGCCGTGATCTACGGACCGCCAGACCGAGCGTCAGCCGTCTGGCTGGCCGAAGCCCTGCAGGGACTGGGCCTGCGAGTCTGGATCGATGTATGGCAGCGTGGCCCGGAAATCGACCCGTTATCGAAGCTCGAAGAAATTGAACCAGGTATCCGATCGGTTGTCGCCTGCGTCGGTAACGCAAGTTGCTGTGATGTTCCCGAACAGGACAGGTTCGTCGAACGCCTTCACTCACGCGGTGCGAATGTCACTGTTGCGATTCTGCCCCAGGGAGAGTCCTTACCGAAAAACATCCGGAAGCCGGAATCAGTCTCTGAGCACAACCAGTTCGATCTGAGGTGGCTGGATGAAGATGAATTTGAGCCACTGGACGAACTGATCAACCGACTCTTTTCGCGGCGCCCGGAAGGCTCATCGACTGAGCGGACGCGGAACGTCGTCGTCAGCAAGTTGCAGGATGAAAGACGGCGTGGCACGCGATTAGACGACTCGGTCATCGTGCAATTCAAGGTGACGTTGCCTGAAACTCGGGACCGGAATCTGGTGAGAGAACTGGCGGATTCGTTTCGAGCTCAGCTTGCCGAAGTCATCAACATGCCTGCGGCGTTCGTGACCGTCACGCGGGCACTTGCGAGTCAAAATGTCGTCCAGTTGCAGTTCGCGAATCGAGCCGACGCGCTACGTCTGTTTGCAATGGTTCGCACTGGCGACCCATTCATGGCAGACGTGCTGGAACGCTGGTCGATCGATGTCGAAGAATTCCAGCAAGACAACGAGTCCACTGAAGCCGACGTTCGGAGTCAGCTCACGCGGCCAACTCTCTCTGCACCTGACGCTGCCGAACTCGCCGCGGACGCGATTCACGATCGCGTAGGTCGCCGTGTGACTGAGGTTCGGCTTGAGAACTTCCGTTGCTTTGAGAGTCTCACGTTGAATCTGAATCGACAATCCTCTCTCATGGGGAGCTGGACGTGTCTGGCTGGCATCAATGGGGCCGGCAAGACATCGGTGCTGCAGGCGATCTGCCTCGCGCTCGTTGGCAGGACGATCGCCATCGACATCGGCCTCGGTATTCTTGAGCGGACGCAGCGGCTGTCAGACGGGACGAGACTGCCCGCAGAGGTTGAAGTGACTTTCAAAGATGGCCCGAAACGCGACTACCGCAGGGGCCTCACGATTCATGGCGACGATATTCGGACAACAGGTCAGCACGCCGAGCCGTGGCTGGTTCTGACGTATGGAGCCACGCGAAATCTGTCCAACCGGCTGGATCCCAGTTCTTCCAACGAAGGGGCGACCGCTCGTCGACAGATGACGCTGTTCGATCCCTACGCACGAGTTGCCAGTGCGAAAGCCCGGCTGGAGTTCGTGAATCCGAACGAGCCGTTCTTTGGACTGTTCTTAGAGTTGCTCAAGCAGGTGTTTCCTGACGAACTGCGTTTTGAGCTTCATAGTGGAAAACCGCGATTCAAAGTTGAGGACGAAGCGATCGACGCCATCGATCTGCCGGACGGATTTCGTTCCAGCGTGGCCTGGCTGGCAGATCTGTGTCAGGCGTGGTGCGAAAACAACGAGGAAGCCGCGAAGCGGGCGAATCTCAGTGACATCGAAGCCATCGTCCTGATCGACGAGATCGACCTGCACCTGCATCCGTCGCTGCAACGGACGCTGGTGCCGAACCTGCGCAAGGCGCTGCCGAAGGTACAGTGGATCGTGACGACGCACTCGCCACTGGTTCTGAAATGCTTTGACCGCAATGAGATCATTGCCCTGGACCGCTCGGAGCCAGATGGCGTGCGGGAACTGGACCGGCAGATTATGGGATTCACAGTGGACGACGTGATCCGCTGGCTGATGCACGCCGATCCGACGAGTGAAGCGCTGAATGAGCAGATTCGCGATGCTCTGGCGTCGGACGATTTTGAAGCGCGGCGGCAGGCCGCTCTGCTACTTGAACGGGCTCCTGATGCCGACGACCTCGATGTTGCGGTGGGCCACGACGTGCTGTCGAGCCTGGATGACCTTGACCCATGAGAAAGCTGCGGCGTTCCAGTCTTCAACTGCCCACGCTGGCTGGCTCCGGAAAAGGTGCCCGGGCGGCGGCCGATGATGCAACGAAGAAACAGGCCGATTCGTCGGCCCGGCTGTCTTTCAAAGGGCGGGAGCACTGGCGTGAACCGGACGTCATCGGTGCATTGCACAGTCGGCACGGTCACGTCTGTGCGTACTGCGGCTGCGGTCTGGCCGACAAGGAAAAGGGCGATGTCGAGCATTTCCGCCCGAAGGGCAAGGTGACCAACGCCCCTGAGCACGGCGGTTACTGGTGGCTCGCGTTTTCCTTCCGGAACTATCTGGTGAGTTGCTGGCACTGCAACCAGGTCATCAAGGGAAACCATTTCCCGCTGCGTCCGCGCGGAAAACGGCGGACGGCGAGCAACTGGAGTTGGGGCAACGAGGATGTTAGGTGGCTGCTGCATCCTGAAGACGATGTCGAACAGTGGATGGTCATCGACTGGCGGGATCCGCTGTGCGAGATTCAACCCCGGGATGGGATTCCGGTGACGGCCCGGCAACAGGTGGTGTGGACGCGAGATTTCTTTCGCCTCAACGAGGAACCCGCCATCGGTTCACGCGTCCGGACGAAAGAGAGGGTGGACGAGGCTCTCAAGACAGAACGGTTCAGCGAGGTGCAGACGGCGGCCTGTCGCTATCAACCACATAGTCTGTTCGTGCGTCAGATGCTGAGCGAGGTCCGTCCTGAGCTGATCCCGGATGAAGAGTTCGAGCTGAAGTGGATGATCAAGCAGACGGCGAATAAGCTGAAACGTCTGGCGATACAATTGAGTCGCAACGGTCTCAGCAAGGCAGAAAAAGCACTCGCTAAAGAGTATCTGTGGACTCTGGCCGCTCTGTGGAAGGAGCCGCCGGTCGGAGCTTCTTCAGATGTCGAAGCGCTGCTGGGTGAGTTCGGGCTGAAGTCGCGGGTTCAGCCATTGTTCGACCGGTTGTGACATCGTCACCGCGGACGGTTTTTCGTCGGTAACGGCTCGTCGCAGTCGGCCAGTGATGGCTGATCGACTTCGTCATGGCATTCGTCCCACGTGATACCGAACGGCGCGCCGCCGGACGTGTAACCGGCGATGAACGCGAAGTTTTCGTCCTGCTCGGGAAGCTTTGCTTCGGCGATTCGGGCAATTCTTTCCTCAGCCCGGCAGAGTTTGCGCCGCTCCCGCCGCGCCTCGAGGCGGGTACACAATTGTTCGACGCGTGGATGCTTGACGCCCAGTTGTTGCAATTCGATGGCTGCACAGAGCTGGTCGACTGCGTAGCGATCAAGGTAGTCCTTGAAGATTTTTTCACCCGCATAATCAGCCAGCCACTTACGAGCGCGTCGCAGCCGGGCTTTTCGCGTCAGGCCCGGCTGGTAGATGCTCGGTCGGGAACGCTTTTTCTTCTTTGGCTTTGCCATACGAACGCTCTTCAACGAGCCGTTTCACCGGCTGCCCAGTGAATCGCATTGGACAGGAGCTTCCGAAACGCCGGCTGTTCAAAATCTCCGACGTGACCGAGCGAGGTGTAGAAGACACGGCTGCCGGACTTCGTTTCATTGACCCAGGCGATCGGTTCAGTCGGCTTGCCGGGGATGCTTCCTGTCAGGACGGCTGTGGCGGATTTTGCGAGCGGACTGACGACGTACAACGATCCCGCTCCGTGCAGTGATTTGACGTCGACACCGGCAAGAATCACGTGTGGCTTCGTGCCCTCGGCGAGTTTGACACCAACTTTCGGGCCGTCGCCGTGATGGTTCGAATAGTTACCACCAATGACGTCGGCGTCCCACGATTCCCAGTCAGCAAGCCCTTCGGGAATCGGCTTGCCGCGCAGTGAGAAGGCGTGATTCGCCGTGCGGATGCCAACGACCGGTTTACCCTTTTCGACATGTCGGCGAATTGCCGCCATCTGCGACTTCGGAAGCACGCGACGCCTGATGCTGACCAGCAACAGATCGGCATCGTTCAGGACGTCGATGCCGGGCAGGTCGTTGCGGTCTTCCTCATTCGCAAAGACATAGCTGACTTTGAATGTCTTGCCGAGTTGCTCCAGCGCGAATGGAGGGAGAGTCTCGTTCGTTTGGTATTCGCGTTCAGCCATCACGATGACCGCATGCGGCCGAGTGTCGTGCTCGAACTGAAACGGTTCCGGACTGCGTCCCAGCGACGTGAGAACCTGGTCGCTTGTAATCGTCGGGCACACCCACTTTTCAATGTGTTCGACGATCAGATCCGTGCCAGTGAAGTGACTGACGAACGGCATCATCTTCGGGTTGTACATCGTGTCGGTCATGTCGCGCATCAGGACGACGTTCTTGTCGTTTCGCGACATCTGTCGCAGTCCGAACGGACGTCCGAGCACACACATGTTGGTGTGTACGCCCAGCAGGATCACATTCTCGCGGCCGTGCTTCTCCAGAATGCTCCAGATCTCTTCGCCGTTGTCGCTGATGAAATCGTGTTCGGGATCGATGTCGAGCAGATCGGTCTGCGATTTCCACGGAGCTTTCGGATTTCGCCCCATCGCGGCCAGCTTCTTCGCCCAGGTGGCGTGCTCCTTGAGATCGTCGTCCTCGCCACCGTCGCTCTGGTCGATCGGGTAATCGCCCTGCTCCTCAGAGGGAATTTGATAGCACCACTTTGCAATTTCTTTAGGCAGACTTTCCGACCGCGGTACAGCCTGTGCGCGTTTGCGGGCCGGGTGATCCTTATAGAAGCCGGTACAACTGCTGGGAGCGTGAATGATGATCGCTCCCTGCTTGCGCGCGGTGATCAGCACCTTGTTCATTCGCGGAGCCATCTCGCCACCACGCAGTGTCGCGTTGAGGCAGTGATGCAGGTCCCACATGTCACAGACGATGACGGCCGTTTGCCGGGCATCCCACGATTCCGGGCGCGTCACGGTGTGGAAGCGACCGCTGTCCTTCGCCGTCTCGACACGCGACCGCAGATTCAGCGACAGGATGCCGGGCTTGTCCGCCCGCGCCGCGGCCGCGGTTAGTGTGGTCAGAACAAGAACGGCGGGCAGGCAGCGTCGGCAGGATTGCATGGCAGGCTCCGAACAGAGTCGAGGGCAGACCCCAGCATTGTTCTGCCTGCACTGCATGCCGGGCAAGTCAGGGCCGTCCGCGTGCCCCACAACTCAACGCCGCCAACGCTGCTGAGATTCACGTGCTCACGACAACGGGCCGACCAGAGCGACGAAATACGGAATGAAGATTACGCCGCCGACACAGACCGCTCCAATCGCCATCAGCAGCACGGCGCCTGCCGCGGCGTCCAGGCTACGGCCGACGTGTTCGTTGTGCTCCTGAGTCACCGCTTTGGCCAGTGACTCGATGGCACTGTTAAATGTCTCCGCACACAGAACCGTCGCGATACACAACACGAGCACGCACCACTCCCACGCGGTGATTTGCAGTGCAATTCCGGCAAGCACGACCATTGTGGTTGCCGCGATGTGGACAACGAAGCTCTTCCCGCCGCGACGCGCGAATTCGATGCCGCGGATCGCGTCGCGGAATTTGGATTTCCAGCCTCGTGTGGGAAACGACATTGTCCAGGACCATTCCAAACATGGACTGAAACGACAAAAAAGGCCCCGGTCCGAAGACCGGGGCCACGAGATGAGCGCGACTTAACCACTCAACAGGTTTACTTCTTCACCAGTCCAAACAGCCGCGTCAGGACGCTGCGTGGTCGGCTCGTGCTGGCCGTCTTGTCGTCGGCCGCTTTTTTGGGTGCTGCTTCTGGCGGGGGAGCGGGTGCTTCCTTCGGAGGAGCAGGTGCGGCCTTTGGAGCCGCTTCTTTCGCGGGAGCGGGAGCATCTGCGGCACTTGGACTCGGCTCAGCTTCCCCGCTTCCAGCCGCAGCTTCAGGAGCCTGGCAGCCGGGCGTGCAGGCCGCACCAGACGGTGGGCAGCACTTGTCCGAGCCCTTGGCACCACACTCGGCCGCGGCATCTGCTCCACACTTCGGTGCGCAACTGGATTTGCACTTCGCCAGCAGACCGGAGAGGAAGTTCGAACCACAACTCGGCAAACTCACACCGCATTTCGGACTGCAGTGGTCCTCGACGCAGTATCCGCACACCTTCAAAGCTTCTTCGGCCTGCCTGCTGACGTGAGGGTCACAATCGGCCAGAGCAATCTTCAGCGCTTCCAGTGCCCGGTCGGTCATGCAGCAGCAACCGTGCTTGCGAACCTGATCGCCAATCTCGTCTGCCGCTTCCGCTCGAACACGCTCGTCGGTGTCGTTCAGCGAGTAAACGAATGCTGCCATGATCTCGGGGCTGCACTTGCAACTGTAACGATCGCCCAGCCGGTCGATGGCTCGCGCCCGGTCTTTGGCGTAACACGCCGTCTGGGACTCGAAGATCAGCTCGGCAATGGCACATGCGTCATCGGCACAGCAGCCATCTTTGCAGCATGCTCCCGCTCCGCATCCATCTGACGCGTCCGCGCCGCACTTACCTGCAGCAGCACCACAGGCAGCGCCCGGAGCGCAGGCCGCGGCACCGGGTGCAGCACAATCGGCACTTGCAGCATCGCCGGCCGGAGTGCAGGGCTTCGCGGTCGGCGAGCAGCCTGCTGGTGCCGACGGACAACAGTCGTTTGGCTTGCAGGACGGGATCGCCGCTGTCTGCTTCCTCTGGTAGTTGAAGACCTCGGGCGTACACGGACGCGTGATGGTCTGCTTGCAGCATTCAGGCTGCGTGCCCTTGGCTCCACAGCTTTTCTGAGCACCGCAGCTCTTATCCGCACCGCACGTCGTACGAAAAGAGAACAGCCCAGCCTCAACGCTGACGTGCGTTCCCAGCGTGGCCACGAGGGCGGTTAAACTGACGATCCATTTCATGACCTTGCTCCTTGCGAAAAGTTGGTCGGTGCGAGCATCTGTGGTTGGATGAGGCGTCTCGATCCTGAGACGTCGAAATTCCTGGTCCGTCGGTTGCGGTGTCCTTACCGCAAGGAGTCGATGTCGGACTGCGAACAGTCACGGATCGGTCATGCAGTTCCTGATCGAGTCCAAGTCTCGAATTCGGTGACTGCAATGACTGTCCTTGACCGAACCGCACGTGCCCCGACTTTTCCAGGGAACCACAGTTACTACGACTGACTTTGGTGGACCTTCGCCAGGTCCCCCATTGAGTGACCTGAGTTGAGGGTGAGTGATGCTGAGAAAAGTGACGAACGGTGTGGCCCCGAAAGTGAGCGGATCCCACGTTGCTGTCAGACCGGCAAATGGAGGCATTCCACATCGCCGGCACAACAGGGGCCATGTGAGGTATCGGCGCGTCCCGAATAGCTGCTTGAACCTTGTAACTCGTTTTATTCATTGTGATTACGACATCGAATCTGCCGTGTTGTGACGATTCTGACGGCTGGGCGAGCGTCGCAGATGTTGCCGGAACAATTCTGTGATTCCACAGACCGAACACGTGAAGCTGGGAAGACTGACGGGGGTGGACGACGTGTGAAGATCGTGCGGAATTGAGCGCGACGGGGCGGTGGTGCTGCCAGTTGGAATGCACGCCGCACGAGATCCAGCCAACGTCGCGACTGGGTCACGTCATTCAGCGCAGATGTATGACGCCGCAATCATCAGCTGCGAGACGTCGGGGCGCGTTCGGGATGGATGGACATATGTTCGAGCACTTCGGCACTTGTCGCGATCTCGCCAGTTGCCTGATACTCTTAGAAGTGTTGTTCCATCTGACTTTCAGCAGATGAAACTGCGGACGAGGTCGAATACACGGTTCGACTAGTCGGAATGAGGTTGGAACATATGTAGCCCCGGCGCTATATCCGGAGCGTGTCCGTTGGACACCGGCAGGTTGATACGGGCCATGCGGATGTCGGGAATTTGTGGCAGAGATTTGAATCAGGGTGAATCATGTCCTTCTTCTCGATGCTGTTTGACACGACCGATTTTCCGCAACGCTGGAACTGCGGGACCTGGTCTGACGCGCATGGCTGGCTGCATATCGTGTCCGACTTCACGATCTTTGCTTGCTACATGGCCATTCCGATCCTGCTCCTGTACTTCACGTTCCACAAGAAGAACAGGTGCGTTTCTACCGATCTTCTGGCTGTTCGCGGTGTTCATCCTGTGCTGCGGCTTCGGTCACCTGATTGAAGCAACAATCTTCTGGCAACCGTGGTATCGCTTCTCGGGGATTGTAAAGGCGCTGACAGCCACCGTTTCCGTGGCGACTGTTGTAGCTCTCGTGCCGTTGATCCCTCAGTTCCTGAAGATGCGTACGCCAGAGGAACTGGAGCGAGAAATCTCCCAACGCAAGAAGGCGGAAGCCGCGGCTGACAAAGCCAACAGTGCCAAGGGCGAATTCCTGGCCAACATGAGCCACGAGATCCGCACTCCGATGAATGGCATCATCGGGATGACCGAACTGGCGATGGAAACCGATCTCAACCTGGAACAGCGGCGCTATCTGGAAACCGTTCGTACGTCAGGCGAAGCGCTCCTGAGCATCATCAACGACATCCTGGACTTCTCAAAAATCGAAGCCCAGAAAATGGAACTGGAAGACTTCGACTTCCAGTTGCGGGAGGATCTGGGCGACTGCATGGAACTGCTGTCCTTCCGCGCCCACGCAAAGAATCTGGAACTGGCGTGCCATGTTCAGCCGGAAATCCCCGACGCCATCATTGGCGACCCGGGTCGACTGCGACAGATCATGGTCAACCTGATCGGCAATGCGATCAAATTCACGGACACGGGTGAGATCGTTGTTCGCGTCGGACTGGAAGAGCAAACGGACGACGAAGTCACGCTGAAGTTCGCGGTCAACGACACGGGTGTCGGTATCCCAAAGGAAAAGCAGGGACGCATGTTTCAGGCGTTCGAGCAGGCGGATACGTCGACGACACGCGAATACGGTGGAACCGGCCTTGGCCTGGCGATCTCGAAACAGCTCGTTGAGCTGATGCACGGCCAGATTGGAATTGAAAGTGAAGCGGGGGTGGGTACCACGTTCCACTTCACGGCCCGCTTCAAAATCCAGAAGAACCCGAAAAAGCGTGTGAAGTCGAGCGAGTTCCTGCAAGACATGGACGTTCTGATTGTGGACGACAACGAAACGAACTGCTTCATTCTGCGGGAACAGGTCACTCTGTGGGGGATGAATCCAACCGTTGCCGACAGTGTCGATGATGCGATCGTGGCGCTGGAGCGAGCGGCTCACAGCGGCAGGCCAATCAAGCTGCTGCTGACCGACATGTTCATGCCCAGGCGGAATGGCTTCGAGCTGATTGAGTGGGTCCGCAGCCGCGAGGACTTGGGTGCGCTGGACATCATGATCCTCAGTTCCGGTCCCACACCCGAGCACAGGGCGCGAGCCGAACAGCTTAATGTTCGATCCTACCTGACAAAGCCAGTCCGGCAGTCATCACTGTTCGACGCGATCGCGGACATCTTCGGCCCCAAAGAAGAGTTTGCTCAGGCGCCGACAGCGACTGCTGAGCCTGCGGAATCCGATCGTTCACTCAAACTGTTGCTGGCCGAAGACAATCCCGTCAATCAAATCACGGCCAGCACGATGCTTGGCAAGATGGGGCACACCGTTGTTGTTGCCAACAACGGCCGTGAAGCGATCGAGAAGCTCGCCCAGGAAGATTTCGACATCGTATTGATGGACGTGCAGATGCCGGAGATGGACGGCATGGCAGCCACTGCGGCCGTCCGCGAGTCGGAGCAGGGCAGCGGGAAGCACATCCCGATCGTGGCGATGACCGCGCACGCCATGAAGGGCGATAAAGAACGCTGCCTCGAGGGCGGCATGGATGAATACATCTCCAAGCCGATTCGAAAGAAAGAAGTTAAACGCGTGCTGAATGTCGTCGTCGACCGATTCCTGTCGGTTGGGCCAACTGAAGAGACAGGTAACGAGGAATCCAGTATGTCAGATAGCGACGCGACCGAAGCGGAAGTCCTGGATGCCGAAGGGTTGCTGGATGAGCTTGATGAGGACGTCGAACTGCTGGAGCAGATGTTCGAGATCTTTGTGCGCGACTCGAAGGAGCGGATGCCGAAGATTCGTGAAGCGATTGAGAAGGGCGACTGCGATACGCTCAATGCCGAAGCACACGCGCTGAAAGGCGGGGTTGGAAACTTCTTTGCCAGGGCATCGTTTGAGGCGGCATACGAGTTGGAGAAGATGGGCAGCAATGGAGACTCGACCGGCGCTGAGGCGGTGTTCGCACGACTGGAGAGAGAGTTGGAACGACTGCGTGAAGCGCTCGAGAAGCTGATTCGGGAAGCAAGTTAGAGGCTTCGAGGAAATGTCGGCGTGGAGTGATCGGCGACGGTACGACCGTCGATCAGCGAACGAATCCGTCCGGCTGTTTTGACGCGTGGAGGCGGAACGCGACAGAATTCGTGAATCGCCAGAATGTGAGGACTGGAGAATCAATCAGTGTCGCCTTTCGCTCCGCGAAAGTGCGTTCTTTCGCGGAGCGAAAGACGACAATGGCGCCAGATATTGATTCGCTGGTCCTGACCGACTTCTGTCGCAGCCTGTGGGGCAAGGGCAAAAACTGATGGCACTTAAAGACGGACAACCGGACAAGAATCTCGACGCGACGTTCATTTTGAACCGCTTCGGGGAAACCGTTTCGTTTTCGGGACCGGGCAAGCTGACGGGCTCCGTCCCGGGCCCTGTTCCAGACTTTGATCTGACTCTCCCGCAGAAGGTCGGCCGATACGAAATTCGTGATTTGCTTGGTCGAGGCGGGTTCGGTGCCGTTTATCTCGGCTACGACAGTCAGTTGCAGCGACAGGTAGCGATCAAAGTTCCGATCCTGACCGCGGACGACGCTGACGGCATCAACATCGAGGAGGAGTTCCTCGAAGAAGCCCGCCACATCGCTCAGTTGAATCATCCTGGAATTGTCACCGTCCACGACGTTTGCGTGGATGACGGAACGTGTTTCATCGTGTCCGACTATCTTGATGGCCCCGATCTCAACCACTGGCTCGCTGACAACAAACCTGAGTGGCCGGAATGCGTGAGAATCGTCGCGTCGGTTGCCGAGGCTCTCGCGGAAGCGCATGCCCTGAACACCATTCACCGTGATGTGAAACCGGGAAATATTCTGGTTGTCCAGCGCGCGGGAGAGACATTGCCGGTACTGGTCGACTTCGGACTGGCCGTCAATGAACGCACGGCCGAAGATCGCGGGAACATCGTCGGCACACCGAATTACATGTCCCCCGAGCAGGCACGCGGCGAAGGACATCGTATTGACGGACGGACGGACATCTATGCGCTGGGCGTCATCCTGTATCGCATGCTCAGCGGACGATTGCCTTTCTCGGCGCCGAGTATTTCCGCACTTCTGGTGAAAGTCATCGAAGACGACGCTCAGCCGTTCCGGCAGTTTGCCACCGATATTCCGCGCGATCTGGAACGCATCTGTCTGAAAGCGATGGCCCGGCAGATTTCCGACCGTTACACCACTGCCCGTGACTTTGCCGAGGAATTGCGGGCACTGCTCGCGGCTCAGACCGCGCCCGAACAGAGTTCGGTTTCAATCAATGTCGCATCGCAACCGACATTGCGAGTCAGCCAGCCCACGGTCAAAGCCAGCCGCCCGGCCACACGGGTCAGCCGATCCGTGCGGATTGTCAAACAGAAGGAAGAAGAAAAATCTTCCCGCACCACCGGGTTGAAGATCCTGATCGCTGAGGATCACGAACTGACACGCTTCAAACTGCAGAAGGACCTCGAGAAGTGGGGTCACCAGGTGACTGCGGCCGAGGACGGCGAACAGGCATGGCAACTGTTCCAGGAGGGAAAATTCGTCATTGTCATTACCGACTGGATGATGCCGAACATGGATGGCCTGGAGCTTGTGCAGAAGATTCGAGGCCGCAGCAGCGATGCCGATTACGTGTACGTCATCATGCTCACGGCCAAAGCAGAAAAGCATGATATTGTCGCCGGTATGGGTGCTGGAGCCGATGATTTTCTGGCCAAACCGTTTCACCGCGACGAACTCAATGTCCGTCTGCGTGCGGCTCAGCGCATCACTACGCTGAATCGTGAACTGGGCGAGACAAACCGCCGCATGAAGCGGAGTCTTGAAGCGGCCGCTCGGATTCAGCGATCGTTTCTGCCCAACGCCTTACCCCAAGTCGCCGAGTGCCGATTCGCTTGGGAATACCAGCCGTGCGAGGAACTCGGCGGTGACATGCTGAACGTCGTGGTACTCGATGACACGCGTCTTGGCCTGTACCTGCTGGAAGTCAGTGGCGCGGGTGTACCGGCGTCGTTGACGGCCACCACGCTATGCCGGTTCATGTCGCCTCCGCTTGACGCAACATCCCTGCTGGTTGAGCGTGACGAGCAAAGTGGCGAGGCCATTATCCTTGAACCGGCCGATGTCGCCCTGCGACTCCATGAACGGTTTGCGCGAACTCAGGAAGCGGGTCAGTTCTTCAGTCTTCTGTACGGCGTACTCGATCTGGAGACTCGTGAGTTCAGCTACTCGAGCGCCGGACATCCGCCGCTGGTCTTCCAGCAGTCAGGAGCGACATCGTGTCTGGTGGAACTCGACGGCATGCCCATCGGGCTGGTTCAGGGCGAGCAGGAATTCAGTCAGCAGACGATTGTGCTTGCACCCGGTGATCGGCTGGTGATGTACTCCGACGGGCTGACGGACATGACGAACGGCGAGTCCGAGAAATTTGGTGGTGATCGCCTGCTGGACGCAGTTAACCGCGTCAACAATCTGGAGATCGACAAAGCCATCGGCGAAGTCATGAGTGACGTGAATCAGTGGAGAGGGACAGCTCCGGTTACCGACGACGTCGCCATCCTCGCCTGCGAAATGACGTGAGCCGGTCGACTGCATCGTCCTGCCACCGGAAGCCTCCGGTGCGTTAGCATCGTCCTTGAATTAAGTGTCACATTGTCGTCTTTCGCTCCGCGAAAGAACGCACTTTCGCGGAGCGAAAGGCGACACTTGTTGATCGAACGATCCTTATGTCTGACGGTCACAATAAACACGTCTCGCGTCCGCACCGAAAGGCACCAGCATGCAGGTCTCAACAGTCACCATCTGGCTGGTCGAAGTTCCTCAGAAGGAACCGGTCGCACCGTATCGCTCACACGCTCGCACCAGTTCGACAACAACCAAAGGCATCGTGCGTCTGGAGACGGACGAAGGCCTGACGGGCTGGGGCGAATACAACCTGAATTTCCTGCCGGGTGTTGATCTCGGGCAGATGCAGAAGAATGCTTCCGAGTGGATGACGGGTCGCGATCCACTGAATATCTCGGTGTTTCATCAAACCTGTCCGCTGGAGACACGGCTAAAGTCCGGCCTCGAACTGGCCATGTGGGACATCGCCGGCAAGGCGGCCGGTGTTCCGGTTGCAGTCCTGCTTGGCGGAGTCATTCGGGAAGAAGTCGAGCTGGCCGCCTGCATGGGCATTCAGACGTATGCTCGCGCTGGTGAGATTGCGTCAATGTACGTTGAGCAGGGCTACACGACTCTAAAGACAAAAGCCGGTTCCGACGCGGACGAAGACTTTGAAATGGCGCGCGGTGTCTACGACGCCGTCGGCGACCGCCTTAAGCTCCGTCTCGATCCGAACCGTAACTACTCGCCGCAACAGGCCGCGGACCTGGCGCGACGGTTGGAACCATTCAGTCTCCAGTACTTCGAGCAGCCCATTCCAGCCGAACCGCTCGCCGACGCCCATTGGCTGCGGCAGCAGACCACGACACCAATCGCCCTGAACGAGAGCGTTGTCGATCCGGCCAGTGTGATGGAAATCCTCAAGGCCGACGCGGCTTCACACCTGCTGCCCGATACGCATATTGCGGGCGGCATTCTGCCCTGCGTGAAGATCGGTCACCTGTGCGAGGCGGCGGGCATCCCGTGCATCATGCACTGCGGGCACGACCTGGGAATGAAGACCGCGGCGATGGTCCACGTGGCCGCATCGGGACCGTCTTACACGCTGGCAAATGACAGCACCTACTACGGACTGGTTGATGACATCACGGTCGAACCGCTGCCGATCGTCAACGGCCGCATTCGAGTTCCCGACAAACCGGGGCTTGGCGTTGCAGGTGACCTCCAGAAGCTCAAGCACTATTCGAAGTCGCTGTGAGTACAATCGTGTCGGTTATCGCCCGGTCACGCCGTTGTTATGAATCGCATCCCTAAGGTCGCCGTTCTGATCGAGTCGTCGCGTTCCTTCGGGCGCGGCCTGATCGAGGGCGTGGCGCGATACAGCCGACTGCACGGCCCCTGGTCGATGTACTTCGAACCGCGCGGATCGGACGCGGCTCCGCCCGCGTGGCTGAGCCAGTGGGACGGTGATGGGATTCTGGCTCGCATTGATGACCAGCGGATGGCGGACGCCGTGCTGGCGACGGGCCTGCCCGCTCTTGATCTGCGGGGCAGACTCCCTGACCTCGGTCTGCCATTTATTGGGGCAGACAATGACGAGGTCACGAAACTGGCGTTTGATCACCTGCGTCAGCGCGGTTTGCGTCAGTTTGGTTTCTGCGGTGTTCCAGCCGGTGAAATGCGAACGCTCGACCTGAGACGCATGCACTTTGTTCAACACTGCGAGCAGGCGGGATTCGCATGTGTCGAATACGCCCGTCGACTCGCCGGAGACAGTTCCGCGATGGACGGCCGGTCAGATTCCGGCGGTTTTCCCGCAGTCGATTTCGGTGCCTTGGACTGGGAAACCGAGCAATCCGCTTTGGCCGAGTGGGTCGATTCACTACCGAAGCCGATTGGCATTATGGCGTGCCACGATCCCCGGGCGTATCAGTTAATCGATGCGTGTCGGCGAGCCGGTGTTTCGGTACCAGACGAAGTCGCGGTCGTGGGCGTCGACAACGATGCAGTGCTGTGTGCGATGTCCAACCCGCCGCTCACCAGCATCGACACGGGCGGCGAGCGAATCGGATTCGAAGCCGCGGCCGTCCTGGCTCAACTGATGAACGGCGACGCTGCTCCCAAAGAACCGGTGTTCCTGAGCCCGCGTCTTCTGCATTCGAGAAATTCGTCGGACATGCTGGCCATCGACGACGCCGACATCGCGGAAGCCGTGCGCTACATTCGCGATCACGCCTGCGAAGGTATCCACGTTGCCGACGTCGTCCGCCACGTGGCGCTGTCAAGGAGTGTGTTTGAGCGCCGTTTCCGACAGATGCTCGGCCGAACTCCGAAAGTGGAACTCCTTCGTGTGCAGATCGCCCGGGCGAGCCAATTGCTGGCCGACACGGATTTGCCATTGCCCGACAGAGTGGCTTCTCAACCGAGAAGTACTTCAGCGACGCATTCCTGCGCGAGACGAATTTGCGACCGTCGGCCTGGCGTCGCCGTCTGCGCCCCGAGTGATCTGTTCCCTTCGCGCGGGCGACGCTGCACGGGCTAACTTGCAGACGAAGCGACCTTCCGGGATTCTGTGCCGCTCACGGCCGAGCCACGTCCGCTCACACCGCACCGCACAGGAACATGGGACTGACATTATGACGCGCACTCTGTCGGGATCACTTCTGCTCTGTCTGGCTCTGACACAGGCCACAAATGCTGAGAACTGGCCGCGGTTTCGTGGTGAGAACGGCACGGGAGTCAGCGATCAGAAGGGCCTTCCCGTTACATGGAGTGACGGCAATTATGCCTGGAGCATCGTGTTGCCCGGAATGGGACACTCAGCACCAATCATCTGGGACGACAACCTGTTCGTTACATCCGCCGAACCACGCGGGCTGACGCGTTACATCCTGTGTCTGAACCCGGCGGATGGAAAAGAGAAGTGGCGCATCTCGATTCCGATGAGCGACAGCCACAAACACAACAAAAGCAGTTGGGCCTCATCGACACCGGTCACGGACGGCAAACTTCTGTATGTCGCCTTTGCGGATGTCGAGGACTACATCGTCAACGCGTACGACTTTGACGGCAAACTTGTGTGGCGGACAGACGTCGGCGGCTTTCACAGCCAGCACAATCTGGGCGTTTCACTGACGCTGTTCGAGGACACTGTGATTGTCCCGAACGATCAGCGCGGCCCGGCCCGCATTGTGGCGCTCGACAAACACACCGGCGACCTCCGCTGGAGTACGCTGCGACTACAGCGGGAAGTGTCCTACGCAACGCCTGTTGTTGTGCCGGACGCGAAGGGTGATCCGCAACTGATCTGCGTCAGTGGCCGAATGGGCATCACAAGTCTGGACCCGTACAGCGGAACCATGAACTGGCAAACCCGCTCTTTCCCACTGCGAACGGTCGCGTCACCTGTTTATGGAGCCGGCCTGCTGATTGCATCGTGCGGACAGGGCGGCCGGTACGGTGTTGAGCAGATCGCTGTCGACATCAACGGTGACCTCGGTGAAGACGGACTGGCGAAGATCGTCTGGCAGCGCAAGAAGGTGATTCCATACGTACCGACTCCCATCGTTTACGACGGTCATCTGTACGAGTGGAGCGATGAGGGAATCGTGGCTTGCGTTGAACTGAAGACGGGCAAGGACATCTGGACGGAACGCATCGGCGGCAACTACAGCGGTTCGCCTTTGTGCATTGACGGAAAAATCTACTGCATGAGCGAATCAGGCGAAGTTCAGGTCGTGGGTGCGTCACCCGAGTTCAAGCACTACGGCACAACCCCGCTCGGCGATCCGAGCAATTCCACTCCGGCCGTCGCCAACGGCCGCCTGTTCCTGCGATCATTCCACCGACTCGCCTGTCTTGAAGCGGAGCAGTAGATCGCGAAGGCGTGTGATTTCTGTCTTCACACCTGCGGTCATCTGGACTGGATAACGGATACAGCGCGACGTGAAGCGCGATCAATCCAGACCGGGGTGCGCGATTTCTTCCCAGTAGCTTTCAAAGTCAAAGTGCGGACTGTTGTCCAGGTCGTGGCATGTGACGCACAGTTTGTCGCGGGCCTGCTCGAGCGAGACCCGAACCAGATTGCGGGCTTTCATCTTCTGGCCGGATTTAATCAGTGCAATGTGCCGACTTCCCGGGCCGTGGCAGTTCTCGCACTGGTTGCCGGCCAGCTTCGGTGTTTGTGACTCGCTGATCCATCCGGTTTCGTACCGATACACGTCCTGGGGATTCCAGCCCGTTACGTGACATGCCAGACACTCGGGGTCGTGGATTCGCGGGATGTCGCGGCGGCCCGTGCGCAGGCTGTCGAAAGCGCTCGCATGACCGGTGGTGCGCCATTTGGCGTAAGCCTTCTTGTGGCACTCATTGCACCGCTGGGCACCGACAAACTCGCCGTCGGCCGGATGAGGCAGCGCCGGTTCGGACTCGACCAGGTTCGCAGTTTCCAGCAGGTCCTGGTAGTTGCGCATGTGGTCGAGCATCGTCGCCGGATCTTTAAAACGCGTACCGTCCAGACGAACCATCTCGAAGCGGAATGGCTGCTCTTCCGAATCCGGGTACCAGCCGATGACTCCTACGTATTTGCCTTTGTGGCCAACGTAAGCGAGTGTCGTCGTACCAATCGCCACCGGGTTGTTTGCGAGCGGTTCCTCGACCGGCCCGGTAGCCAGCACGAGCTGGAATTCCGGATGCTGCTTCGCCAGTTTGGCGGCTTCAGCCGCCGTGCCATGTGACAGCAGTACCAGCAGATCGACAGACTCGGCCTGCAACGCGGCAATCGCATTCTTGAGTGGTTCGTCGGTATCGAGGATTTCGACTCCGCCTGATTGCAGATTCGGCAGCCGGCTCTTGAGTGTCAGCCCGAACACCGCCGTCAATCCAATCGTCCGATCTCCCACGCGAATCACCTTGTGCGGCAGCGGAGTCCCCAGTTCCGGATCGCCAAACAACACGACGTTGGCAGCCAGAAACGACAGCGACTGATTCTGGCCGTCAGCATCTGGCAGGTGCTGAGAAAGCAGATTGGCTGGTCCCAGTCGCAGTTCTTCGACGCCGACGGCCATGGCCTGATACTTCATGTCGCGCAGTGCCGACATCAGCGTCTGAAATTTGAGCTGACTCTGTTCACGACTGCGCCGCAGTGTGCCTCCAAGGTCGACCGGTACGACGGGCCAGCCGCGTGCCGCGATCTGGCTCAGCAGGTCAGCGCGTCGTGCGATACCTCCGTACTGTGGCTCCGAGCAGCCACACGGTTCGAGGTAGCCATGCATCTGGCCCGTCGCTGCGATCATGACCGCCGGCTTTGGCCAGTCCGCGCAGAAGTCGACGACGTCATCGACCTCGGTGTTTGTCGTCCCGGAAGGTGTCGACTCCCCCCCCTGAGATGGCGGTGGGTCTGGCAGCACCGCATTGGGCGAATCGCAACCAGAGGTGCCCACAAGACCAGCGGCCATCAGGACTGAAAAGACATACGCAGGCCACGCGGCCTGTAATCGGACGAACATGACCACTCCATCTCCAGACCGCTGACTGAATCAGACCGCCCGGCGCCGTGTCAGTCGTGTTTTGAGGGGTAGCCGAAGTCGCCAGACTTTGGCCGGACCCCGGGAAACCAATCTCTGGCGAGTTCGGCTACGTCCATCATTTCACGGCACTAGTATGATGTGAACGCGTACTCGAGACTCAGGTCTTCGAAGTTCGGATGATTCGTCTTCATCTGAATGACGACCGGGTTGTCTCGACCCCGTTGCACACTGGGAAGTCCAGGAGGAACTTCAATACTCAGGCGATAGCGACGAGAACGGCTGTTGTCGTTCGCAGTTGATGCTGCCGTGACCGAAACCTTGATCCAACTGGGGTCCGTCGTAATTTCACTCACCACCAGCTCTTGATCAATCCCCTGAACGAGCATGAGCAGTTCGGCCGTCTTGCCCTTTGCAGCATCAAACTGACCGCCGCCAATGAGCATGTGATCAGAAAAATATCGCGTCCCTGGCAGTGGGAAGAATTGCAAGGGTCCCAAACGCATGCCAGTGAAGACCACATCCAGAGTCGGATGGGTCTGGAGGTTGGTATGCACTGTCAGCGTTCCCTGAAACCGGCCGCGGTTGGCGTCCTGTGGCATCGTGAGTCGGACCTTGTAACCGGCCTTCAGGTGCCTGGGTTCCTGTAACGGCCCCTCTTTCATCTCCTCACGGCTCGGCGTCAGGTGGGGGATTTGCTGCGTTTCAACTTCGACGAGTTCGGCGAGACTCAACTTCGTGAATTCAGCAGTCATCTGCGGGGAGGACGATTCAAAACTGGTGACTTCGAGGTCTTCCTTCACATCGGACAGTACCACTCCCTCGGCTGCACTAACTCGATCGTATGGGATATTTCCAAAGTCCCATTCTCCTTCGGGCATCACGAATAGCCCGGAAGTGACACGACCGTGGACGACGAGATTGACGGTTCGATTCTGCGGATCGTTCGTGGTTATCTGGGCGCTGTGTTCGAAGTGCGGATTGGGAGTCTTGATCGTCCAATTGAGAGTGGCCTGAGTCGAACTCCCCGGTGGCAGGATTAAGTCCTCAAGGTCGCCGATTGTGCATGAGCACGTGCTCCCGCCCACTTTCAGCTCAAGCGACCCTTCGCCGGTGTTGGTCACCTCGAAGACGTGCGATCCCGAATCGCCAAGGTACATTTCGCCAAAGTCATGGGATCTTGAGTCGAAGTCGGCACTGGGAAGTGGGCCGGTTGCCTCGTCCGGAGGTGTCGTATCAACAACCGGATCGCTGACGGAATCTCCAGACAACCCTCCACCCACTCGAACCACGACCCAAGCGGCAATGACCAGAGTCAATACACAGACGACCAGAGGTGCGGGACGCATCAGCATTCTCTCCTCAAGACCTGTTTCAAGTTCCAACGTCGGAGCAGGCGAAAGACCGGTAAAGCGATACCAGAATGAGCCGAAGCCATAGTACGACCGACAGCCGATTCGTGCGAACACGACTTTCTGAGGATGCGCCACAATGTGACATCCTGCTTGATCCTCAACGTCGCGGAACCTGCTTTCAGTCGTCGCCCAGGTCAAACGGAACGATGTCGTCCGAGTCGTCGCCAGCCGCCGCGGCGAAATGCTCATTGAGATCAGATCCTGCCCCTGAGTCCGGGTGCTCGGACCCACTGGACGGTGACCCCGGTCCGGCCGAGCCATCTCGTCCGCCACGTCGTTCCGTGCAAAGGTCGGCAACGGGCGCAATCCGCGGCAGACGGGGCATGGAAGCCTCGACCGCGAAACTGTCGTCTTCCTCCGGGATCGCCACAGGGACCTCAAGACCAGCGTCCAGCAACGCCTTGCGTGCCTCTTGCAGATCACGCCGCAAGAGAGCCTCGCGCACAGAAGGCTCATCCAATGTTGCGCGTTCCCGTTCCTGTGCCCCGTCCGGAACGTCGTCCGCACCGGCTTCCTCACTGATCAGATAGTACAGGACATCGGCGACGGCGATTTCGTCGCCCAGTTCAACTCCTCGTTCACGTTCGACCCGGTGGCCGTTGATCCAGACCCCGTTGGTGCTGTTGAGATCGCGAACAATCACGCGACTGTCTGCCACTGCGAGCAGGCAGTGAAGTCGCGAAACCTTGCGGCTGGACTTCAGGACGAGGTCGCAGTCCGGATTCCGACCGATGAGCAGGACAGGTTTGTCCAGCCGAATCGACTTGCCTTTAACGGCGGGAACCAGACGAATGAGCATGATGCAGCCAGTCTTCCGTCGAACCACTCACGCGGATAAGCCGCGACAACCATCTTTGGTTCCGCAACGACGTCCTCCGCGTTTACTTTTTTCGGGTACAGGACGTTCCCAGGGACACCTCAGCACGTCCGGCGCCGGGTCTCCTCGGACACACGAATCTAACCTCACCTCAATATTATGCCCCAGACGCGGAACAAAAAAACCTGACGACGGCCAAGCAGACATCTGCGATCGTACCCGAACGTCAGAGTGTTCGGAACGACGAAGCGTCCTGACGGGCGAAGCGGCGACGATGTCCAGACTGTCGAAACCGCATCGTCGGCAGGGTCGGCACGGTATGATCTGCAACATTCGTACGACCTGTCTTTCCAGTATCGGTTCGGCCAGCAGCCATCCCGCCGAAACTAATGCGCAATGACGAACGAGACGAGGCAGTTTCCGTGTCGGAAAAGCAGCACATCTACACCCGCAAACGCCGCACGCTGCGCCTGCCGATCACGTTGAGCGTCGTGCTGATGACGCTCAACGTCGCCCTGATGGTGTGCTGGATCGTGCTGCTGGCACAACTCGGATCGTGGAGCGCCCTGACGATCGGAACTGTGATTTTCGCTCTGATCCTGGCGGGATTGATCGTCTATCTCGTGGTCACCGTGAAGGAAGTCCGAGTGAATCAGCGGCAGGCGAATTTCGTCGACAGCGTCACGCATGAATTGAAAACGCCCATTGCGGCGCTGCGGCTGTATCTGGAAACGCTGCAGATTCGGCAGCTCAGCGACGAACAGCGGGACGAGTTCTATCAGACGATGGAGCATGAGCTGCAGCGGCTCGATCATCTGATTAACCAGTTGCTCGAAGTGGGTCGGCTGGACGCGATTGGTATGAGTTCCGACCCCGAAGACATTGCACTGGATACTCTTTTGCGTCGCTGTGCCGTGTCCGCTTGCGCTCGTCACAGAATGGAGCCTGACGACGTTGTCACCTTCGACCTGCCCGGGATCACGGTGCATGCGCGACGAGTCGTGCTGGAACTGATTTTCGGTAACCTGCTGGACAATGCGATCAAGTACGCTGGCGATCCGCCAGAAGTCATCGTGCAGGCGAGCATGCACGATGCCGAACATGTCAGCGTCAGAATCATCGATAACGGCGAAGGTGTGCCCTCCGAATTGCGTCGTAAGATCTTCGGCATGTTTTACCGCAGCGGGTCGGAATTGGAGCGTCGACAGAAAGGAACCGGATTGGGGCTGTACATTTCCCGCACGCTCGCGCAGATTCTGCGGGGAAGCATTTCCGTTCACGATCGGCCGGACGGGCCTGGCAGCGTTTTCGAAGTGCAGTTGCCAGGCAGCCACGTTGTTGATGAGGCGGCATCGATATGAAGATTCTGATCGTCGAAGACGAACAGGCTCTCGCCACGGGCTTGCGATTCAACTTCGAGCAGGAAGGCTACGAAGTGCAGTTGGCCGGTGATGGCGTGACCGCGCTGAGGATGTTCGAAAACGCGGCACCACCATTCGATATCGTCACGCTCGACCTGATGCTGCCAGGCATGAGTGGCTACGAAGTCTGTCGCGAGATTCGTGACCGGGACGGATCCGTTTCGATTCTGGTCCTCAGCGCCCGCACGCTGAGCGAAGATCGCACGATGGCGTTTGACTGCGGAGCCGACCAGTACCTGTCCAAGCCCTTCGCACTGCCCGAGTTACTCAGCCGCGTCCGTAACCTGACCGCCCCGCGTCGCGGCAAGGCGACGACAGAGCCCGAGACACCCACCATCGGCAATGAGTTTTCATTCGGCGACGGGATCGACGTGAGTTTCGACAGATTCGAGCTGCATGTGCGTGGCGAGACGCACACACTCACGACAATGGAGATGCAGTTCCTGCGGTATTTCGTTGAACACGAAGACCGCGTCCTGTCGCGCACGCAGATCATGAACGACGTCTGGAGTGACTCGGCGGCGCTCAGTTCACGATCGATCGACAACTTCGTGATGCGGCTGCGCCGGCTGATCGAGCCGGATGCGCAGGTACCGCGGCACATCCTGTCTGTCCGCGGCACGGGCTATCGCTTCATCGCCAACCCCGATAACTCATAGCTCTGCGGTCCCCGCTTGTAGTAACCGGACTTGTCCGGTTCGGTCGCGAGGTTGTCCTTCGAGAGCTCCACTCCGACCGACCGTGCTGTGCCCGAATCCGACTTCAAGTGAAGTGACAACTCAAGTCGGTTCTGGAATCTGTCCCGTCTCAGGCTGATTGCTCGCAGGACGGAATTCAAGCGTTTGTGGTGGCCCCGTGTTGCGCCATTTCGATTTCCGTTGACGCGGCTCCACTAACGATGACCAGTGGCTCGGACGCCGATTGTTCTGACGACATCTTCCGACGATTCCGAATCGTGGACCATGCGTAGACCAGTCCGACGGAGGCCGCGGCTCCGGCAGACGTGTAGAACATGGGCGCGAAGGGATCAGCCATGCCGGCCGCACGAGACGTGTCGATGACCCATCCGAGAACCGGGGCCGAGATGGCGACTCCAACTTCCGTGAAGCCCAGAACAAGCGTTGTTCCCGTGCCGCGATACTCCCGGGGAAATGCACCGGCTCCGATCGACACCACTGACGGGAACAGCAGCGCGTGTCCAAATCCGCCAACCACCGCCGGCAGGATCAGTTGCCAGGGCGACATGGTCCATGCGAGTAACACGTGTGCAACCGCATGGCCGGCCAGGCCAAGCAGCAGCAGCCCATCGTTACCCAGGCGCGATTCCCAACGGCTGGACGCCACGCGAAACACAAACGCTGATACGCAGTAGCCAAGGAAGAACGTGCCGATGCCGCCCAGTCCGCGGCCAGTGGTCATGCGCGTCAGGAAGACTGTCGTGATCGTAAAGCTGACACCCATCATCATCGCGACCAGCACGACCATGCCCGGCCAGTGACGGAACAACAGTCGTACAGGACCGGGTGTGACCAGCGGTCGCTGGTGGACCTGCCCGCGTGTCGCTCCCACGACCAGCAGCATGTAGACGAGTGCCAGTCCGGCCGTCAGACCAAACAGGATGTAGAATCGCGTGGGCCCATCGGTCGTCAGACGAAAGATCACATCCCCGACCTGCGAACCGGCCACCATGCCAATGAACCCGCTGCTACCGAAATTGCCGATGACTTCCGTACGTCGGTGCCGCGGCACCTGGTTCTGAACATGCACGATCGAAGACGTGGCCATGCCGGCCACGCCCACGGCGAATGCGACCCGAGCGACGAAGATTGTCCACGAAATATCACGACATACGACGAACACAACACTGCTGAAGCCGAATAGAAATGCGCTCAGCAGCCAGACTGTGCGAGTGCCGTAACGATCAAGCCAGCGTCCCAGAAACAGCCGACACACCAGCGCTCCAATCATGCCGACCTGGATGATCTCGCCGGTGGTCAGCTCGGATCCACCGAGAAATGCGACCAGTTCCGCAAAGCGAAAGGTCAGCGCGTTTGCGCCCACCATCACGATATTGGCGGCATACGCAAACCAGAAAACGCGGCTGTAGACGTTCTCGGTGGATGGACAGTCAGAGGTAGACGGGTCGGTCACAATGGGCCCGAGAGGCGGGAGGGAATGGGGCGTCGGGAATGATGACGCCTGGCAGGGGGGAAGGGTTCGCCTGCACGGAGTCTAGCGGATTCTCGATCCGGATTCAGTCACTGCCGTTCGACCGCACGCACGGCGTGTTTATTGTGGACCAGACCACATTTACGGCTCCCAGCGAAGACGTCACCTGGGACACTGCGTTCGCCGTTTATGAAAAGGTCAACGTAGTCCATTGACCGACTGGTGGCGTAGCTCCGCTCGTTCAGGGCTTCGTACGAGTCATCGCAATTGTGCTCCGATCGTCGACTCGCAGGCGGCGATGACTGTCTGCTGTGCCGCCTCGACTTCCTCGCTGGTCAGCGTCCGCTTGGCCGAGCGGTAGTTGATTGTGAGCAGATACGACTTCCTGCCAGCCGGCAACTGTTTACCCCGGTACTGCCCGCTGAAGTCGATCGTTTCGAACAGCGGACCCGCTGCAGCAGTGACTGTTTCTTCTACGTCGCTCCATGTCACTGCGTCGTCGAGCACGAAATTCAAATCGCGTGTGACACGCTGAAACTTTGGCAGCTCTTCAAACTGCGGCCGCAGATTGGCCGAATTCTCCAGCAGTACCAGACTGACTTCCGCCACCGTGCAGGCGTCGCGCAGGTCCAGTTGATCCGTGACCGACCGATCCAACTCACCGAAACAGCCCCATGGTTCCCCATTGAGCAGCACCTGTGCCCCGCGGCCTTCGACGAACTGACAAACGTCGCTCGGACGGACTGTGACCTTCGAGGCCGGATTGACTCGCTCTGCAATCGCCTGCAGCAGACCCCTGATCTCGGCAAACGACTGACCGCTGACAAATCCAAGCGTCTTCGGTTCGGCATCGGGATTCCCTGGATCGACCTGCAGGAAAACGGACGCGATTTCGAACAGCCTCGCGTCGAAGTTGCCATGCCGTTCATTGGCTCGTCGCGATTCGAGCAGGCTGGGAATCAGGCTCTGTCTTAATCCGCAGAGCTTCGAGAACTCGGAATGCTCGATCCGCAGATCGGGATTCGTCCCGTGAGGTGTGAACAGGTTCTGCGTTTCAGGAGCCACCAGTGTGAGCGTCACCGCCTCGAAGAAGCCAGCGGCCGTCAGCACGCTACAGACGCGATCGATCACCTGATCTCGCAAAGTGCGACGACTCAGACTCAGCGGCACCACGGCGTCTTCCGGTATCTTCTCGTAGCCGTAGATGCGGGCGACCTCTTCGATCAGATCGGCCTCACGAGTCACATCACGCCGTCGCCAGCTCGGGACCACGAACGCGGCAGACTCCAATGTTGCTTCGCCATGCTTCTCCATGCCCAGGCTCTGCAGAATGTCAGTGGCTTCGGCTGCCTCGATTTCGATACCGAGGATTCGTTGCAATTGACCGAATCGCAGCGTGATCGGCTCAGGGTCTCCGGTCGGCTGGGCCCCGGTCCACAGGTTGCCTTCGAGCAACTCACCCCCTGCGACTTCAAGAATCAACTCGCAGCAGCGGCGGCTGGCCCAGTCGAGCTGATGTGCATCCACGCCACGTTCAAAGCGGTGCGACGAATCACTGAACAGCTTCAGCGCGCGAGCTGTGTTGCGAATCGACATGGGATCAAAGTCGGCCACTTCGATCAGCACGTTCGTCGTGCTGTCGCTGATTTCCGTCGAGGCGCCGCCCATGACGCCACCGATCGCAACCGGCCGCTCGGCATCGGCGATCACGCACATGTCGGACGTCAGCTTGTATTCCTTGTGATCGATCGCCTCAATCGTCTCACCATCGCGAGCGCGGCGGACCACGATGCGGCCGCCGGTCAGCCCGTCGAAATCAAACGTGTGCAATGGCTGACCACACTCCATCAGCACGTAATTCGAGATATCGACGATGTTGTTGATCGAGGCGATGCCGACCGTCGCCAGCCGATCTTTCAGCCAGCCCGGACTTGGTCCGACCTTCACGCCTTTGATGACGCGCGCGATGTATCGTGGACACAGGTCTTCACACTCGATGTCGACAGACGTCGTTTCACTGACGGGCGTCCCGTTACCGGCTGGTTGAGGATCCGGGATCTTCAGATCGGCCTCAAAGCACACAGCGACTTCGCGTGCGACGCCGATATGGCCGAGGCAGTCCATACGGTTGCTGGTGACTTCGAGGTCGACGGCCAGGTCGTATCCGACCTCTTCCATCCCCTCAAGATTCAACCCGGTCATCATGAGCTTGTCGGCCACCACCATCGGCGATTCCGAGGGCGTGACATACTGCTCCAGCCAGTCCCAACTGATAATCATCCCGATATTCTTTCGTAGACTCTGCGGCCCTCGGTGCCTCTGCGGTTAAGAACAATGGGTATGACCGCAGAGACGCAGGGACTGCCAAGGGTGCCTTCTGGAGGCGGGATACTAAGCGTCGTCTGAATCCGTGAGAAGCAACGCTCTACGGTGTCCAGATCCGGGATCCCGGTGGTTCTGCCTGCTGTTCGCCGCGCGGCAGGCGGCGAACCTTCATGCGAACGTACGGAGCGATGAATCGACCACGATGGCGGAAGTGGCCGGGTTTCGCTTCCGGATCGCCGCGGTATGGTTCGCGCAGGTCTTCCAGCACAAATCCCGATCGACACAACTCGCCGACGAGTTGATCCCAGCGGTGTATGTACTCGACGGCTCCGGTTTCGCGGTACGAGACATCGGCCGTCGCTGGCAATGCACCCTCGTGGTAATACTCGATGCCGATTACATAATGCTCCTGCTGGTCGCGACGGACGATCTGCAGACTGGTGGGCTGCTTGTGCTGGCTGATGTACAGACCACCGTCTTTCGTGACACGCGCGATTTCACGGTAGACCCGTCCGATGTCCGGGATGTAGCACGTGCTGACCGGTTGATGCACGATGTCGAACGACGCGTCGTCCAGCATCGAGAGATCGTCCATCGAACCTTCAATGATTCGTACGGGGACACCTCGCCGTTCGGCTTCTCGACGATCGAGCCTCAACATGGACGGGCTCAGATCCAGCACCGTGGTGTTGGCACCGGCGACCGCATACAGAATCGACTGCCAGCCGCCGCCGCCGGCCAGGCACAGCACGTTCAGCCCTTCCACGCTCGACGGCAGCCAGCCGCGACCATCGAGTGTCTTAAGTGGCTCGCGCAGTTCTTCGTCCGTCGCGACATGGGCAAACTGGCTGCCAGTATCGGCCAGACGGTTCCAGGCAGCTCGGTTCTGATTGTGAGTCGGCATGCGGTGTTCGTACTTCGTCGTACGCAGTTCGTAGTTCGTAGTTCGTAGTTCGTAGTTCGTAGTTCGTAGTTCGTAGTTCGTAGTTCGTAGTAGCCGGATTTATCCGGCTGTTGTGGTGGCGCCGCTCTACCGTGAGCAATCCAGGTGCAGTGCAGTGACGACGGTTAGTTAACCGCATGAATGCGGTTACTACAAACGCGTACTCACGGCGACGCGGTCAACTGGGCGTCAATGTACTGCCGATTGTGTCGAATCAGCTCGTCGAGATCCGCATCGTCGGGTGTGGAAACGTCGAAGAAGCACACAGCCATTTCGTCGGTCGACTCTTCCCCCCAATGGACCCATCGCGGATACACATGAGGGTTCTGGGGATTCCGCAGGGAATTGTCGAACACCACGTCGAACTCGATCCGCGTCCCGGCCGGGAGTCGCAGTGGTTGGATGTATTGATAGCCGCTCTGCCAGTTGAAGTCCCAGTCCTCGATCCAGACCAGCGGTTCAACACGCCCATCGGGCAGAACGGCGACTGCACGTGTCTCGCGGCCCAGCAGGTGCGTGTGCGGCATGACACCGTGGATGACAGTGTCCATCGGTAGTGTGTAGTTGGCGCGATGTCGGTGTCCGCGGGCGTTGGGCGGGATGTGAAGATCCAGCGTTGCGACCAGTAACTCGCCGATCCGCCGCCGGGCGGATGCGGATGAAAAGTAGACTCCAACGCGAGCCTGGTCCCTCGCTGTGCGGCCGATCGGGTGATAGTGCGTCTGCACTACAAAGTCTGAGCCAGCGATGATGGGACGTCCGAATCCGGCTGGCAGGCGCTGAGGGGTCACGCCGACAGACCATCCGCCGAGTGTTCCGCCCGCGGTGAAACCCCAGCCGCCGAACAACTGGTAACCCGGACGCGGATCCTGTTCGTCCAGCTTCCTTGCCTGACCAGCGTCGTCGTAGCGAAAGCTGGCATGATGCACGAGTTGCGGGTGGCTCGATCGATACTCGATGGCCGTCACCAGTCGGTTCTCGACCATGCCGGTGGGTAGCACAAAGTACTGATAGATGTCGGGACCGTCGGCGGGGACATCAAACGCCGGGACGTCGATAATCAAATCGGGCTCGCCCAACTGCCATCCGTCAGCAAACTGCGGCCGTTCCGGCAGATCGGATTCATCGCCCAATGGCATGCCGTCATCGACCCACACCCTGATGAGATCGATTTCACGCTGTGTGAGCACCATCTCGTTCTTGAAGTGCCCGAAACCGCGAACCGGCTTCCACGGCGGCATCAGCCGCAGTTCAACCATCAAACGAATCTGAGCGGCGTGACGACGCACGTCCGCGTAGGAAATGAGCGGAAACGGGGCCACCGCGCCATCGCGATGACACTGCGTGCAGTTCCCGTAGATGATGGGGGCGATCTCCCGAGCGAACGTGACACCGCTTTGCTGTGATTCTTCCGCAAGCTGCTCCAGCAGGCAGCCAATCGGTTCTGTCGAGGCCGTGCGGATGGCTCGTCCGTGCAGAATGTCTTCGACGGCATCGCTGACAAAACTGCGTGTTGGCTGCGTACGCCGCTGTGTCAGCGACGGAAACTGATCATCAAATGCTCCCGAGTACTGCGTCTTCCCGTCATGACTCAGTACAAACGCCTGAGGCGTATGAGTCGCCTTCAATCGCGACCTCAGCTCCCCGGACGCATCAAACAGGATGGGAAAGGTCACGTTGAATTCATCGGAGTGACGGCGAGCTTCCGCTCGGCTCACGGAATGTGAGCTAATGATGCCGAAGACCTCCACACCGCGTGCCGCGTGTGTTTCAGCCAGCTGGCTCAGTCGCGGCAACACGCTGTTCGAGATCGGACACTGAATACCAAGAAACACAACCACAACGGCGCGACAGTCGTGTGATTCACCTGGTCGATGTAGCTGTCCCCTGAGATCCGTCCCCTTCAAAGCCGCGCTCGGTGCCAAAGCGGCCGTTTCCCATGGCTCGTCCGCGTCAGATGCGTCCGGAGGCAAGACTTCTGCGGCCATGGGCTGGAATGGTTCAGGCATCGATCGCAGGCCGCTCGCATTCACCGTATCCCCGGCCAGTCGCGCCGGACGTGAACTGACCTGCATCGCAGACAGAATCGCAACGGCGAGCATCAACACGCCGCTGCCGAGCAACCAGAGTTTCCGATCCATCAGCATGTCGCCGTCCTTGACTTCCAGTTCCAGTGGCTGTCTACCACGTGTCGCGTCAGGCATCCACAGCAGTTCGAATCCTCTCGCCTTGCCAGGATTTGAACGGGCCGGGAAACTCCACCCGGTGGCTGCATCGAGCGGCGGGCGCCGCATAACTCCATTCATCTTCGAGGCAACCAGAATCATGCAGGTACGTGAGACGGATCTCCCCGGCGTTCTGATCATTGAACCGCGCGTCTTCGGTGACGACCGCGGTTTCTTTCTGGAGACGTTCGCCGCCCAGCGGTACGCCGAGCATGGCCTCGTCGAGCCGTTTGTGCAGGACAACTGGTCGTATTCGCGGCGAGGCATTCTTCGCGGACTGCACTATCAGGTTCAGCAGTCGCAGGGAAAACTGGTGCAGGTCATCAAGGGCGAGATCTTCGACGTGGCCGTCGACATGCGCCGCGATTCACCAGCGTTTGGCAAGTGGGTCGGTGCGCATCTGTCGTGCGAGAACAAACACCAGATCTGGGTGCCGCCCGGCTTTGCTCACGGTTTCCTGGTGCTCAGCGAGGAGGCGGGCGTCATCTATAAATGCACCGACTACTACGCACCGGAGCACGAACGGTCCTTACTGTGGAATGACCCGACCATCGGCGTCGAATGGCCGTACGACGGCGAACCCGTGCTCTCTGAAAAGGACCGCAACGGACTGCCGTTCGAACAGGCCGAGTGCTACGACACGTCACCGTAGTCGCCCCGTGGATTCAAATCGGCTGTGAGAGCCTCACTTCGTCACAGCGTTATGTATGGCGAATTGCCCTAAAGTTGTCTGTATGTTCTAATCCGCATGGATGACGACCTGTGGTCAGATAAGCCACGGGCACTTGGGGACACAAGCACCACCAGAGGAGTACCACGATGACAAACCTGCACCAACTCTCACTCTTGGCACAGATCGATGACGGCGGGGGTGGCCCCGGCCCCGTCGTTCTTCTGATTCTAGTGGCGATCACACTCGTGGTGTTAGCGGGTGCGTGGAAGATTAACACGAAGGCAGGGCAGCCGGGCTGGGCGGTGCTCATTCCGATCTTCAATATGTATATCGTGTTGAAAGTCGCAGGTCGCCCTGGGTGGTGGTTGATTCTGACATTCATCCCCATCGTCAACCTTGTGGTGCTCGTGATTCCATTCGATGTCGCCAAGCGATTTGGAAAAGGAGTCCTCTTCGGTCTGGGACTCCTGTTTTTGGGAGTCATTTTCTGCCCGATCTTGGGCTTCGGCGACGCGCAATACACGCCCGCACCTGAGGCGTAAGGCGAGAGGCTCGCAGCAGAAGAGAATTCCCAGTAGGGCTCCAGGCCCGTCCGTTTGCCAATGGGACGGGCTTGGAAACGTGTCCTACTGGTACGCCCTCGGCTGTCACTTGAGTTCGCGAATTCACTCTGGGAAATGACCATGTATCAGGCTTCTTCAAGCCGTCGTGAATTCCTGACGACGACCACTACTGGTGCAGCCGCGTTTGTGAGCAGTGGTCTTTCGTCCGGCCTCTTTGCCCACGCCGCTGAATCTGACTGGATCGAGTTGTTCGACGGGAAGTCGCTCAAGGGCTGGCACAAAAATCCGCAGAAAATTGGTCACGGTACCGGTGGCATCTGGCGGGCTGAGGGTGGCGCGATCACTGGTGAACAGGACCCGCCAGGCTCCGGCAATGGCGGGATTCTGCTGACCGATCAGAAGTTCGGTGATTTCGAATTGATGATCGATATGAAACCGGACTGGGGCGTCTGCTCCGGTCTGTTCCTGCGCAGTAACGACAAAGGCCAGTGTCTGCAGATGATGGTCGACTACCACGACAATGGAAATGTCGGACATCTGTACGGAGAAGGTACTGGCGGATTCAACACGCGCGCTTTCGACGTCAACGGAATCTATGACGACGACAAGAAGCTGACCGGGATCACGACGGACAAACACAAGTCTGCAAAGGACGTCGGACTGGTCTCGAGCTGCACGCCGGAAGAATGGGTGAAGGCCTGGAAGATCAATGACTGGAACACGGCGAAGGTTCGAATTCACGGCAAGTATCCGAAGATCACGACGTGGATCAACGGGCAGCAGGTGTGCAAGTTCGACGGCGAGACATCGACGAACGAGAAGTACGGCAAAGACCGCGAGAAGATTCTGGAAACCATCGGGACGGACGGCAGCATCGCCGTTCAGGTCCACGGCGGCAAAGGCTGGCCCAACGGAGCCAAATGCGCCTGGAAGAACATCCGGATTCGACCGCTGTGATGTAGCGACAAGTGCCCTCTCCCCCCGAGGGGGAGAGGAGGCCTCGAACTGGCAAGAGGCTGCGGTTCCTTACCCGTGCTTTCGAATCATGTTCAGCAGTCGCGTGCGATCGGGGTGTTCTGGTTCAAGGTCAAGCACCAGACGCCATTGCTGCACGGCCTCTTCGTATTTGCGGGCTTCTTCGAAAGCGCTGGCCAGCTTGAGATGCAGTGAGGTCGTTTGCGGGCTTTCATCGACCGCCAGCTCAAGGTGCTCGATGTATTTGTCGAGCTGACCCGCCTGGTTGTAGCGATCTGCCACCTGCAGGTAGCCATCGACAAGAGCCGACCGATAGGCCTCGGGATCGAGCTTCACGGCTTCTCGGAGCTGGTCCAGGTATTCGTCGTACTTGCGTACTCCGAATGCGCTCTGCGCGAAGTAAAAGGCGTACAAAGCAGCGTCTTCCTCGGGAACCATCTCCTCGAGAGCCTTGTACATCTCATACGCCCGGTCGTGGCGCCGGGCATTGAGGTAGATATTCGCCAGGAGCATCTGCGTGTCAGCACGCTCGCCGAGGCCGCCTTCGATCGCGCGTTCGATATGGAAGACGGCGGACCGCTGCGGTGCCACTCGAAACACGTCCTTCTTACCCGGGACCTGCTCGATCAGATACAGGTTTCCGCTGATCGTCCGTGGCTCACCCGCTTTGACCGTCGCAACACTGATGCGTCCAAAGTAGTTACGCAGGTTGAAATAGGCTGACGCCAGTTTGTAATGCAGGACGACGCTGTCCAGGCCCAGCCGCAGTGCCGTTTCGTAAGATCGAGCGGACAATGCAAAGCGATTTTCGGCGAGGTAGATGTTTCCCAACTGGTAATGGTCCGGTCCGCTGTCCGGATTCAGTTTGATGGCTTCGCGATAGTACTTGCGGGAGTTGTCATAGTCGTCCTGGTTGTACGCAGCTTCAGCCAGCAGGTGGTACGTCGGATAGTCATGCCGATACTTCAGCAGCGGTTCGAGTGTCTTTGTGACGTCTGCCCACTTTTCTCGCGAGTAATAGACTTCCGCCAGTAACTGTCCGGCTTCGACGTGGTCTGGTGCTTCCTTGAGGATCTCTGTCAGTATCGCTTCGCTCTCTTTGGGCTGCTTTGCGTAGCGGTAAGCGCGGGCCAGATACAAACGCCATGACGTCTGCTTGCCGTTCGCGGCGACGGCTGCTTTCAGCGACGTAATGGCTTCTTCGTACTTGCCACGAAACAGCGCGTCGCGGCCTTTGTTGTAAAGCGCCTCGGCATTGACTTCGAGAGGTTCCTTGTCGGCAGGCTTTTTGTTCCCCTCGTCGGGAATGCCACTTTCCTGAGCAGACACGGGAAGTGCGAAGCTAAGAACCAGCAGTGCTGCGAGCGTGAGTCGGCAATTCATGTCCGGTCTCCACAGGCCGAAAGGCAGTTAATTGATTATTGGAAGTCGTTCCAACGCTCTGCGTTGGAACACATCGCAGGACGCTCCGCGTCCCGAGTATTGACTGACGGGACGCAGAGCGTCCCTCGGGGCGTACCCACGCGGAGCGTGGGTACGAGTTTCACTTCACTTACAGCCGATAGGTCTTGATCCAACTGATCTGATCGCGGGCCTTCTTGAGCAGTGGACCTTCCGGGAAGTTGTTGACGTAGTTCGTGTAGGCGTCCATCGCCTGGACCCACTCGCCGAGTTGTTCGTAGTTCTCGGCGATGGCCGCCTGAGCCTGACCGGCCCGCGGGCTACGACGGTAGTTGCGGAAGAACGTCTGGTAAGCCGCGATGGCCTTTCCGTGATTCTTCTGTCCCTCGTAGTAGCTGGCCATCTTCCAGCTTGCGTCTTCAGCGACTGCCGTTCCACTGTACTGCTTGACGATTTCTTCCCAGGTCAACATCGCCGCCGTCGAGTCCTTCAGTCGTTCGTCGTAAATCTGAGCCATCTGCAGCAGCGCGTCATCGGCCTTGTCGGCGGCCGTCACGCTGGCGGCCTGGCGGAAGCTGCCCACCGCCTGACGCAATGCCGCGTTGATTTTGTCCTGTCGATCCGCGAGCTGCGCGGCGGACAGCACTTCTTCCTGCTGCATCGCCCAGTTCGAAGCATTCAGCGTGTTTGCCACACCGAACTGCAGAGCCTGACCCGCGAGGTAGGCTTCCTTGCTGGCTGCCTCTTCACGCTTGCCTTGTTTCTTCAGCGCTGTGACCAGGTCGAGATTGCGCGCGGTCTGGCGACGCTGATTGTCCTGCGCGAACGCATACGCCTGCTTCTGAGCGATGTCCTTCGCGATTTCCTGCGACTTACCGCGGTCAACCGCGGCGAGCTGATCGGCTTCACTGACGTAGCTCGTTCCCACGAGCAGCAACGCGTCGTCGGCCAGAGGACTTTCCGGATAGCGTACGGCCGATTGCAGTAGCGCGGTGCGAGCCAGTTCGGTTTCACCCAGTTGCAGGTAGATCTTTCCAATCTCGAACAGTGCGTCGTCGGCCAGATGACTTTGAGGCCAGTTCTTCGCGACCTTGCGGTATTCGATGATGGCCTTCACGGGATTCGCCAGTTGTGTGCGAACAATGGCCGCCACCTGGAACTGTGCATCGAACGCCTTGCGCTGGCCTTCTTCGTCGATCACATCCTGGTAGCGGTCAAGTGTTTTGAGGACCTCGATGCGGCGGGCTGCTTCCGCAACACGCGCGTCCTCCGGATACGACTGTTGAAATTCTGCATAGGCTCCCGTGGCTTCCTGCCACAGGCTGAGATTGATGGTGCACTCAGCGATCGACCAGCGGGCCTCGGTGGTCCATGCTCCGGTCGTGAATTCGTCGATCACCCGGCGGTACGCGGCGATGGCATCTTCCCAGACTTCGTTCGCCTGATGAATCTGACCGATCATCGTCAGCGACTGTCCGGCATTGGCGTGTACCGGGAAGCTGTCGACAAACGTCTGCAGAACGTGCAGAGATTCGATCCAGCGTTTCTCGTTCTTCAGGGTGACGGCGATCGTGTAGATCGTGTTCTGCAGATCAGCGTCGCTGCCACCTCGAGCGAAGTTCAGTTCCAGAAACGCTTCGACAGCCCGCAGGGGTTGTCCCAGTCGTTGCCATGTCTGAGCGATCCGCAGAGCCGACTGATCAGCCAGCGGATGTGTTGCATAGTGAATCTGCAACTCGTTCCACACCGTGATCGCTTCGTCGTGGTAGCCTCGTGCAACCAGCTCGTTGCTCACACCCCACAGCATGTCGGGGATGGTTCCAATCTGCGGGTGATCGTGAAACAGTTCGGAGACATGGAGCAGTTCTGTCGCTGCCCGCACAAACTGGCCGCGTGCGAGTGTGGGACTGGATGCGGCGACCACACGGGCCTGAGTCAGGAAGCTGGTGGCAATATCCCACTGAGCCTGATGTCGCGCGGCGGTCGCGTCCGGGAACGCCACGATGATGGCCTGCAGTTCTTCGCGGGCCGTATCGAATCGTTTCGAGATTTCGCTGAGCAGTTGTTCGCGGTCGAGTTCCGGATCACGAACGCCCATCGACGCCCATGCCAGCCAGTCGCGTGCGATGTCCTGGCGAATCTTCGGGAGGTTGATGTCTGTCGGGTTGTCAGTCAGAAACTTCCGCGCGAGCTGTGCGGCTCGGTCCCATTGAGCAATCTCGCGCCAGTGATTGACGATGACAAAGATCTCTTCGCGTGCCTGATCGGCAGTTGATGAGTCCGCATACTTCTTTCGAATTGTCTGCAGCGCGGTGTAGACAGCATCCAGCACGTCTTGCTGTCGCTGCAACTCGGCGTCGGACAACACGGCCACCGCTGCCCCGGCGCCCTGTTGACCAGGCACCTGTTCCCCAGCGTCTGCCGTGCTGGATTGACCTTGTGGCTGACGCTGCTGAATGGTCTCGTCACGCAGCATGGCCACCTGTTGTGCCTGACGGTCGAGTTGCGTGCGCACGGCTGCCAGCAACTGAGCATCGGCCTTTCGCCGGAACCGTTGCTCGTATTTGAATCCGCCTCCGGCGAAACCGGCACCTGGCTCGAGATTTCCGTTCTTATTCAAGTCGAGATCTTCGGTAAGTTCTTCCTGAGGCACCTCAGCGCGACCCGCGACATTGCCCGACGCACCAAGCGGGGCAGTTGCCTGAGGATTCGGAGCACTGGGGTCGGCCGGCGCGGCTGAAATGATCGAAGACTCGTTGATCGGCCGGCGTGTTATCGAATCCAGTCGCTCAAGCATGAGAAACGAGCCCAGCAGGGAATTGCCCAGCAATCCCTCGTCGGACTTTTTGTCGTCGCCACGATTGGCGCCCGTTACTGCCAGAGCCGCCAGAACGGTCCGGGCGTGATCGGGCAGCACTTTTCCGAGCTGACAGATGGCGCGTCCAAACTCCAGACGTTCGGGAGAACGCAGTGGCAGTTCCAGTCCCAGCAGTGCGGCATAAGTCGCATCGGCCACGTCCCATGCATTCAGACCGGCGTACTCCCCAGCGATAGCCATGATGCGGGCGATGGCTGTTTGAGCGACCGGGCGCTGCTGGTAATCGGCAATGACTTTCTGCCACGCGGTTTGAGCTGCCTGAAACTCCTCACTCAGCTCAGCCGGTGGCGGCGCGTCATGGGGCTTCGCCGTGTTCCATGCCTGCAATGCCCGCGACGCCCGCGTGTGCAGCGTAGACGCACGCGCGATCGCGGCTCGTTCCGGATACGTCGACTGGCCGGGACGTGCCTGCAGCAGTGAGTCAATCTTCGCGGCGAACTGCTCAAAGTCTGCGTAAATCTGAGCGGCGACCAGCCACGCCTCGTATTGCTCGAATCGTCTGCCGATCACAAACACGCCATCCGCCGCAGTCGGAACACGTTCGCTGGTCGGGTGGTCGGTAATGAATTTCTTCAACGCGGCGATGGCTTCGTTGAATGCCGGTGTGAGGACAATCAACTTCTGTCCGTCGTGCTGTTTGAGCTGCCGGGCAAGCTGCCGCTCGGCGATGCGGCGTTTCAGTCCAGCGAGTTCCAGTTCGGCTTCCTCGTCGAGGTCGGCGTTCGCGGGATCGGCTTTGACTTTGATCGCTGTCTCGGCGATGTCTTCGTACTCAAGGGCCAGGTAATGATCCACAATCTGCATGCGCAACGCTCGAATGTCGGCCAGTAGTGGATCACCGGCACCAAGGCCGCTCGCCAGTTGATAGCACTGCAGCAACGCTTTCTGCGATTGTGCATCGAGCGCTCGTGCCACCAGGAATCCATTGCTCAGAATCCGATCGTGTGCTCTCAGCACTTGGGTAAACCACAATCGTGCCAGAGCCAGTTGCGTCTGACGCTGCGTCGCTGGTGGCAGGTCAGCCGCGAATGTCTGATACGCTCCTTCAACAACGACGTCGTGCCGAGCGGCCGACCATTTCTGCAGATGAACACCCAGTTTCTGCAGCGATGTCACTGCAAGAGCTGGTTGTTGCTTCACGACATCAGACAACAGCTTGAGAATAGTCGCGTGTGTTTCGGTCGGCTTCGCGTTTTTCACACCCTCACCAGACCGGACGTTGGCGTCGAAGGTCCGCGCTGCGTCCGCGGTGAGCAGGTCCACATGACGAAACACAACTTGAGCCCACAGGGCGTGTGCCGTGGGTATTGCCAGCAGCAGACGCTGATGGCTGGCCGTGGCCAGTCCGGCGGCGGACGGTTGTGCGATCGCTGCCAGTTCATTGACGACTCGGTCGACCACTCCGCGAGCGACCTTCACCGAGTCCGCATCAGAATTCGCAGTCACGACCGGAAGAGCCAGACTTAACGCCCAGCCGTGTGCCGCTTTCGGTCCGGTGATGCGTGTCGGCCACGGTACCGCGGCGGCTGTATCCAGAACTTGAACTCCCAGATGAGCATGTGCGCCCCACGCCGGCGTCGCGGGATAGTCCGTACTGATCAGCACGGCTGTGGCCGCCGCCGCTTCCAGTGACGCAGGCATCGGCGCCGTTCCAGCAGGAACCGTTCCGGCGGCCACCGCGGCACGCAGCTCTGCGAGTGCGACTTGCGTCTGCATCCCCAGCAACACATTCAACAGTTGAGCGCGTTTGACGCGAACTTCCAGCGGCAGCAAGGCCTTGACGCCCGCAATCGCGGCTTCATGTGCACCCCGCTGAAGGTACTGTTTCTGGAAATGCTGCGTGAGAGCGACGACGAGCTTTGAAATCTCATCGGACTTGTCGAGTGCCTGAATGTACTCTCCGGCAACAGCCAGCGCTTTCTGGTCGGACTCACTCAACCCGGCCCCGGCACCAGGAACCGCCATCCGCCGCGTAACATTCAGATACGCGAACACCAAAGCACGACGTGCTTCCTGAGCCTTGGGGTGATCAGCGTGATCGGTGATCCACTTGCTCAGATCGTCGGGGCTGGCAATGGTCTCACCGACGTCTCGGCTGATCTACGTGTATTCGAGCGTGGCAATGTCCCGCTGCATTCCCGCGACGACATCAGTCAGCGGTGCGCGTCTGGCGGGAACTTCGAGGGGCACCAGGGCCTCAACGCCCGCGATTGCTGCGGCATGCGCTCCGCGGTCGAAGTAGTGCTTCCGAAAATGCTGCGAAAGAACCTGGACGAGTTTCGAAACCTCGCCGGTCGATTTGATTGCTCCGACGGCTGCGATCGCCAGTTTGTCCGACGCGCTCAACTCCGCATCTGCCGCGGGAGCTGGCTGACGCCGTGTGACATCGAGGTACGCTGTTACCAGAGTCTGACGTGCATCCAGTTCCATCGGATGTCCAGGGTGATCTGCGATCCACTTAGCGAGGACTTCCGGACCGGCGACGGCCTCCTGTACGTCCTGCTTAATCTGCATGTATTCCGATGTCGCTTCGGCGACTTCAATTCGCCGCCGCGATCCGGCAACGACTGCACTCACCGCATCAAGCAGTTGCATCTGGTCGATCAGCACCAGTCCGCTGCGAGCCGCCGCAAAGGCATCCACGGCGACGTATCGTTTTTCCAGATGGGTCGTCAAAGCCGTTGCCAGTGCCGTCTGATCCGCAACATCGACGAACGCTTTGAATGCATGTCCGGCCGCGGTCAGCGCCGATTTGTCATGCTCATTCAACTCGGCATCCGCTTTCGGAGCGGGCGCTGCAGCTGATGCAGCCAGATACCGCTGAACGCTGTCACGCAATCCAAGTCGGGCGCGACGGGATGCCGTCAGTGTGCCGTTCTCTTCGATCCATGCCGCCAGCTCAGTCACGCCGTCTTCGCCGCGAGACACCCGGTGCAACAGCAGTTCCAGCTTCGCGAGCTGCGCGTCAGGTGTGTCTCCTGCTTCCTCGACGATCTTCGTCAGCTCGGCCAGACCGAATGTCGTCAACGCTCCTCCGGTCACCAGTTGAGCCCGAGCCGTCAGCAAACGCACGGGCAGAGTGTCAGCGGTCGCCGCATCGCGGGTCGTCAGTTCGTTAAGGATGGCGAGCGCTTCCGTGCCCTTTACTTCAAGCACAGCGACCTCGGCCAGCAGCATCAACACCTTCCGCCGCTGTTCGAGCGACAGGGGCGAGCGTGTGCGGAGCGACTGCAGATCAGCCCGTGCAGTCTGCACGAACCCCTCACTGACGTTGACGGACGCCAGACGGATGCGCAGATCGATGTCCGAAACCTGCCCCTCCAGTGCGGACACCATCCGACGCCCGTATTCATGGTTTGGCGCCAGTTTCAGCAGGTTTCGCCAGGCAACCAGAGCTTCATCCAGTTCTCCCAACTGGAAGTGAGCCTTGCCGAGCATCAGCCAGACGTCCGGATTCCTCGCGGCAGTCTGTGAGGCTTTTTTCGCCTGATCACGAGCCTCCTCGAACTGATCCGCCTGATACGCCACGCGGGCGTTCTCCAGGGCGGTCTCGGCGTCGGACTGAGCGTGCAGTCCGGCGGCTGAAGTGAGAAGCAAACATCCCGTCAGGGCCACGATCGACAGTTTGCGACAGCGACTCATACGACGTCTCCTGGATGCTGGTGGAGCAAAGCTGGCAGGCAGGTCAAGCATGATAGGCAACGATGCAGGCCCACGGTGTCAGGTGGCTGTAAATTGTTGTCAGAAAATTGTCAGGCCGGCAATCAGGGGGCGTCATGCCACGTACCGTGGATTCAGGTCCGACAGGACAACGATCACGAGTGTGGGTTCCTGGTCGGGATTTCCAAAAACGTGATCGCAGTGGTGCGAGGTGGACCGCTCCCACTGTAAATACGCGACTCACGTGACAGCGAAGGCACGCCGTGTTTACGGCCAACCGAGCTGACGACCGGATCAGATGAGTTTTGCCGCTCCTGCGAACGGGATAAGGTCTGCTGACGACGGCGCCGTTGCGTGCCGCCAACTTCACTCCGACAGGGAACAGGTGCGATGACACGCAGTCTGGAAGGTCAGCGAGCAGTGGTTGTCGGCGCATCGAGCGGGATGGGTCGCGCGACGGCCGCGTCACTTGCCAGGGCTGGATGTCGCGTCATCGCAGCGGCTCGGCGCGAAGATCGACTGGCGGAACTGCAAAGTGAACTGCTGGTCGAAGGACTTTCCATCGGTATTCAACCGACGGATGCCACCGATCGGAGCCAGGTGGATCGACTGATCCACGCGGCGAGTGAGCAGACGGGCGGGGTCGATCTGCTGGTGTATGCGACAGGTCGCAACCTGCCGGACCGCTCGCTCACTGACCTGACGCCCGACAACTGGGAGATGATGATTTCGACAAACCTGACGGGCGCGTTTCTGTGTACCAGTGCTGTCCTGCCGGTGATGCGTCAACAGGGAAGCGGTCTGATCGTTTACCTGTCATCGGCAGCCGTGCAGATGCCGGATGTCTCGGGAGTGTCGTACCAGGCATCGAAGCACGGCCTGACCGGACTGGCCCACGGAACTCGAATCGAAGAAAAGAAGAATGGCATCCGCACGACGGTAATCTACCCCGGCCTGTGCGACACCGAGATCCTCACGCAACGTCCGGTGCCAACACCTCGCGAAGTGCTGGACAAGTCGCTCGACCCGCAGGACGTTGCAGACACGGTACTGTTCGTCGCCGGACTCGATCCCCGCGCGGTCGTGCCGGAGCTGCAGCTCCTGCCGTCTCACTTGTAACAAGAGCCGCACCTCAGGCCACCCTTGATACGCAGTCGAACAATGAACAAGCCCCGGTGGAGCGAAGGCTGACGCCATCGCCACACCGGGGCTTTGATGTTCTCGCAGTTCCGTTCGCTTACAGCAATGCCGGGAAGCTGGCTTCCGTGAAGGTCTCGTCGATCAGATCGGTCGCCGCGTCGAAGAACGTGTCGTTTCCGGCGCCACCAGACAAAGTATCCAGGCTGCCCTGGCCGTCGAGGAAGTCGTCGTCGTCGCCACCGATCAAGACGTCACCAATGGCTCCACCCAGCAGCGTGTCGTTACCCGTCAGACCGAGCAACGTGTCCGTTCCATCCATGCCGTTCAGGAAATCGTTGCCCGCTCCTCCATTCATGCCATCTTCGCCCTCGCCACCATCGAGCGAATCGTTGCCGGCATCACCGAACAGCACGTCCTGTCCGACACCGCCCTCGATCGTGTCATCGCCGTCGCCACCGCGAAGCGAGTCTGCTCCTGCATCGCCTCTGATGACATCTGCATCATCGCCGCCTTCAATGGTGTCGGCTCCGTCACCACCGTTGATCGTGTCGGCTCCCGCTCCACCGTCGATGCTGTCGGCTCCGGCTCCACCGTCGATGCTGTCGGCCTGACTGCCGCCGCGAAGCGTGTCGTTGCCGGCACTACCGATGAGCGTAGCCCCACCGCTGGAGAAACCGCTGGCATCCAGAGTGGCGTTCAGTCCGCTGGCGACCAGCCGCACACCCTCGACACTGATAATCGTGTCCGGTCCTGGACCCGGGAATGTCGCGTCAGTGATGACCACATTAGTCCCGACGAACTCGATCGCATCGACACCACTACCACCATCGAGGAGGTCAGTCCCCAGGCCGCCGATCAGTGTGTCGCTGCCCGAACCGCTGATCAACGTGACCGGCAGACTGGTACCACTGGCATCGAGTCGGTTGTTGCCCGAACCACCGCTCAACATCGCAGACTCGAAGTTCGAGTGCTGGTCAGTGCCCGCACCCGTGGTCTGAGTATCTGTGATGGTCTGGTTGGCATTCGCACTGACCACCAGCACGTCGGCGTCTGCTCCGCCGTCCAGGTTGTCGTTGCCGTCGCCACCGCCAACCGTGTCGTTACCAGCACCGGCCACAATCACGTCGGCTCCGTCACCACCCAGCAGCGAGTCGGCGTTCGATCCACCGGTGATCGTGTCGTTGCCACCGGCTCCACTGAGTGTTGTCTTCAGACTGGCGCCGCTGGCATCGATCGTGTTGGCCGAGTTGCCACCATTGACGATGACCGCTTCCACCTGCTGTAACGTGTCCGAGCCCTGGCCAGTGATTGCCGCGTTGGTGACAACGAAGTTCGCATCACCATCGACTTGAGCCTGATCCTGACCGCCACCACCATTCAGTACATCGTTCCCGGAGTTGCCGATCAACAGGTCCTGACCGCCGCCCTGGCCGAACAGTCGGTCATCGCCAATTCCACCGTCGAGCGTGTCGCGACCAGAACCGCCTCGCAGGGTGTCATTGCCGCCATTGCCAACCAGCGAATCCTGGCGAGCCTGGCCCAACAGGACGTCAGCCGCAGGTGAGCCGATCAGCGTGTCCCTGCCGCCACCACCGATCAGAGTTGTACCCGCACCATTGAATCCGGATGCGTCGATCGTGTTCCTGGCGTTGGAACCGGTGAGTCGTGCCAGTTCGATGCCGGACAGCACGTCTGTTCCCGCGCCGACGAGTTGCGTTGTCGTCAGCGTGTAGTTGCGGGCTCCGGATTCCATCACGATGTCGCTGTTGCCGGTTCCGCCCTGCAACGTGTCGTTGTCGGCACCACCCGTCAACGTGTCGGCGCCATCGCCACCGTCCAATGTGTCTGTACCCGCACCAGCATCGAGCGAGTCGTCTCCCGTTCCGCCAACCAGAGAATCGGCACCGTCGCCACCTGTGATCGTGTCGTTGTCAGCTCCGCCATCGAGCAGATTGCCTGCCGAACCGCCGGTCAACACGTCGTTGCCCGCATTGCCCGTCAGTGTCGTTTCGCCACTGAAGCCGCTCGCGTCGATCGTGTCAGCACTGGCTCCACCATTCAGGACCGCCGTTTCGATACTGGCAACTGTGTCCGTCCCCTGCCCCGTACCCGTAAACGACGCATCCGTCAGCGTTTGCGAACCAGTAATTGTGTACGTGATCCGGTCCGTATCGGCGCCACCGTCCAGGGAGTCGTTACCGCCACCACCGGTCAGTGTGTCGTTTCCAGCGCCAGTGTTCAGCGACATACCCAGCAGCGTGTTGCCACTGCCGTCGATAATGTCATTGCCCGGGCCCGTATTCACGGTAAAGGTGGCCAGTCCCGTCGCGACCAGGTTCGCCGTCACGGAAATGTTGTCGGTACCCGACGCAGTTCCGTTCGTCGCTGCATCGATGGTCACATTGGTGACGTTGTCGAAGACAACCGGTTCAATGGCCACTCCACCACTCGTACCCGAGATGCGGTTCTGATTGGCAGCCGAACTATCGACGGTCAGGACATCCGAATCGCTCATGGTCAACAGAGTGAAGTCGGCGACGTCGGTCACTCGGACCGGTTCAAGGCCAGTGAAGGTGATCATCGAACCGTCAACCATCACTATGCCATTCCCAGGTGTATCGACACTGGGCATGTAGGTGACGTTCTCGGTACTCGTTCCGTTGATGACCAGGTCGTCGCCTGTTGTCTGACTGAAACCATTAAAGGTGATCCCGCCGCTCGGGATCGGATTGCCGTTTGTGAAGTCAATGGTGAACGTGTCGTCGTCACTGGAGCCGTCGATGACCAGGCTCTGCACCTCCGAGACGTCTCCGCTGAAGACCACAACACCATTAGAAATGAACTCAATCTGATTGCCGTTGCGGACGATTTCGAAATTGTCAGGAGTCGCGTCGCCGCTGTCCGCTCCCGCCGTCAGTGAAACCGGGATGGGCTGGCTTGACTCGACGTTTCCGAAGTTCACGTAGTTCACGTCGGCAAAGCCGTTGTCAGTGATTTTTCCAGACGACGGTGTCGCGGGAATGATGTCCGCTTCGCTGTCCTCTTCGGCGTCCAACAGCAGCGTGTTCGTTCCACTATTGCCGTCAACCGTGAAACCGGACGCCATGTCAACTCCGGCCAGTGTGATATCCGGACCAAATCCGCCGCCTTCAGTACCTGGGAAGTCGAACGGGTTTCCATTCAGGAAGACTTCGCCGCCATTGACTGCCTGGCGAACAGTGACGGTGTCGTTACCCGTCGTCGCGGTGACCGTGACCAGATCGTCGATCGTAAAGTCGCCGTTGTAGTTCAGCTCTTCAACACGACTGACAATGATCGAATCAGATGCGCCACCCAGACCGGTCACATCCACATCACCACTTGTCGTCGACAGGTACTCGATGCCCACAGTGCGGACGCCATCGTTGGCCTGACTGGTGCTGAAGTTAATCACGTCACCGTCTTCCAGAGCGCCGGCAACCGGACCACCACCATCAATGCCCAGCGTTGCGTTTGCCGACAGACGCTGTCCGGCCCCGAAGCTGATTTCGAACAGGTCATTGCCGTCGCCGCCGTTCAGCACGTGATCCGCGGTCGAATTGATCGCTTCCACCTGGACGGAAAAGATATCCGCGCCCGTGCCACCAAAGCGTTCCTCGATGGATGAAGCAGCCAGTGAGTCACCACCGCTCACATACTGATCGTTGGTTGTCAGCAGCCACGTGGCGTCGGCGTTCAGGCCGGTCAGACGGTCGTTACCGGCACCGCCGGCCAACGATTCGATGTCATCGGCCGTGCCGGTGATCGTGCCGGCAACCGCGATCCGGAATCCATCGGTCGTCAGACTTTGCACGGTGATTGACTGTGGTGCCGACGCAATGAATCCGGACAGGTCCACGGTATCGGTGTTGTTGCCACCAACAAAGCTGCCGTCCAGTTGGGCTCCATTGCGGATGGACAGAGTGTCGTTGCCATCGCCGCCGGTGAGATTCACGGCGGGGCTGCCACTGATCACATTAAACGTGTCGCGTCCGGCGTTGCCGCCGAGCGCGTCGAATCCGGCAAACGTCAGCGTGCGGGACGAGCTGATGTAAGTATTCGTCGTATCCAGGTTCCAGGTGGCATCTGTGTTGACGCCATTCAGCGTATCCGTGTTGCCGGCCGCGGCGTTAATTGTATCGAGTCCCGTGAAGCTGCCGGACGAAGCTTCCGTCCCACTGAATCCATCCGTTGCTGAGGCCGTCAGGGTCACAGTGCGATTGCTGGTCTTCTGCGTCAGGTCCAGTGTGTCGACTCCGGTACCGCCAGCGATGCTGCTGACCGACCCGTTGTTCTGCAGGACAAACGTGTCGCTGCCACCGGAACCCTGCAGGTTTTCGAAACTCTGGAAGGCGATGCCATCGACGTTCCCCAGACTGGCACTCGTGACCGTGAAGCTGTTCGCTCCACTGTCGCCAATCAGCAGGTCGCTTCCGCCGCCACCGATAACGCTTTCGAAACCAACCAGCGTTCCAAGATTCACAGTCACCGGGTTGGTCACCAGCCCGCTGGTCCCGTAATCGAGGACATCGATTGAGCCGTCTCCGCCGGCATCGATGCTGCCGTTCAGCACTGACGTGTTGTCCTGGAACCGAACCGTGTCGGCCCCGTTCCCGGCAACGATGTTGACGTTATGAGCACCAGTGATTGAGAACAGATCGTTGCCGGCGCCCGAGACAAGATTCTCGAAGCTGCTGAAGCCGAGTGTGTCAGTACCCTGAGCGTACGAGTTGCCGCTTGTACTGTTCAGGGTCCACGTCGAATCAACACCCGTTCCCGTGAGCGAGTCGTTAGCGGTTGACCCCTGAGCGGAATCGATGTTCTGGAACGTGACGTTTCCGACCGTCCCGTCAAATCCGTCAGTCGCACCTGTTCCCGTCAGCACGACATTGGCAGCCACGCCGCCCGTGAGCGCCAGCACGTCGCTGCCACCACCAGCGTTGAGAGTGATCGTCTGATCGGCCGAGATATTAAACGTGTCGACGGCATTACCACCATTGGCCGTTTCGATGTTGCTGAATGTCAGCGTAGATTGATTGGGGGATGCACCAGTGGTGTAGCTGCTGAGGCTGCCGATATTCCACGTGGCACTGGTCGAGGCGAGTCCATTCAGTGTGTCGGCTCCGGTGCCCGTATCGACCGAATTGATGTTCAGGAAAGCAACCGTGGTGGCTGCCGCATTCAGACTGGCAGTGCCGTTGAACCCGCCCCCCGCCACGCCACTGGCCAGCGAGACAGCGTCGGTCGCCGTGGTCAGCGTCAGCGAGTTGCTGCCGCCCTGACCGTTGACCTGGCCAATCGAGCCGCCGACATCGATCTGGAACGAATCATCTCCAGCCGCTCCGTTCAGATTCTCGAAACCGGAGAACATTCCGCCGTCGGCCGTACCCGAATTCGAGCCGGTGACGACAAAACTTGTGCCGCCCGCCGCGGCTGTCAGCACGTCCGCGCCGCCTTGACCACCGATCAGCGATTCAATGCTGATCAGGTCGCTCAGGGACACGTCGAGTACATTGGCCGACGTCCACGCGGCGTAGCTCACGGTGTCCGTCCCGAGATTACCATCCACAATGCCATCGACGTTGATGTTGTCGGCAAAGGTAAACGTGTCGTTCGCCGTATCGCCGACAAGGTTTTCGACGCTGTTGAACGAGACGGAACCCACGGTGCCCAGATTACTGGCCGTGATGTTCCACATGTTGTTGACCGCCGTGGCGTCGGCGATGCGAATCGTGTCGCTGCCGCCGTTGCCGTTGACCGAACGCACGATCGTCGAGTCACTGGTCACGTCGTCATTGGCTCCCGAGCCAATGAAGTTCTCGATCATCGTTCCGGTCGTGAGTGTCAGAGTATGCGGAGTCTGAATCGTCTGAGCCGTACCGGTCAGGTCGAGATCGATCGTGATCGGACCGGTCGCGTTCGAGAAGTCCAGAGTGTCCGTACCGGTCGTGCCGTTCTCATCAACCACGTCGGCACTACCCGGTGTCAGGATGTAGGTATCGTTGCCGTTGCCACCCACGAGAATGTCGTCGCCGAAGTTGTCCGTGAGCTGATCGTCACCATTACCGCCGACGAGCGAGTTCGCGGAGGTTGAGCCGGTCAACACGTCATTGCCGGCACCGCCGGTGACATTCTCGATGTTGCTGATGCCGGTCGTGTTGGTCGCCGTGCCGGCTGCAAGATTGACAGCAACCGCCGTCCCGAACGCGCTGTAGTCGAGCGTGTCGCTTTCAGTACCGCCGTCGATCGTTCCAGCGACACCAATGCCATTCGCCAGAGCGAATGCGTCGTTACCACCGCCACCCTGCAGATTCTCGAAGTTCGTGAATGTCGTCGTAACTGCCGTCACCGTGTCGACGATCGTTCCGTCGGAACCATCGGCATTCTGAGCCGTGATCGAGAAGTTCTCGGCGTTGTTCGCTCCGGCGAGTGTGTCCTGTGTGCCGTCGTGATTCGCCGTGTTGTCGTCGTCCGTGCCGCGAATAATCTCAATCGCAGTCAGGGTCGGCAACGAAACCAGAACACCGCTCGTCCCGGCCGTCAGATCGAGCGTGTCGCCCACGACGTGATTACCACCGTCCAGCGTCGTCGGCAGCGTGATTGAGCCGAGGAACGTAAACGTGTCGTCCCCGTCATTACCGGCAACACTCTGCAGCATTTGCACTCCGGACGCGATCGTGAACACGTCATTGCCACCGCCGCCAGCGAGGTCGATCGCGGCCGAGGTGTTGACGTTGAAGATGTCCACGGCATTCTGTCCGTTGAGGGCATCGATTTCGGAGAACGCCAGAGTTTCACCCGTACCGGACATCGGGTCGTAGCTGTTACCGGCGGCATCGATCGTCCAGGTGGAATTCCCGCCCAGGCCAGACAGCGACGTTTCATCCTGACCACCAACGAGGTTGTCGATGTCCGCGAATCCCACGGCGAATGGCGGAGTCAACGTTCCGTCGAAGCCATTGACGTCTGATCCAGTCAACGTCACGTCGATCGATTCTGTCCGGCTCGAAAGATCGAGCGTGTCGGTTCCACCGTTGCCGTCGACCGAGCCGATAAACGTCTGATTCGCCACAAAGCCGAACGTGTCATCCATCGATCCACCCGCGGCGACTTCGAAGGACGAGAACTGCAGCGATTGTGCGCCATCGCTGTAGCTGCTGGTTGTTCCCAGCGTCCAGGTGGAATCGACATTTCGGCCGATCAGTGTATCACTGGTCACTGTTGAATCACCGGTCAGCGAATCAATGTTGGTAAATCCGCCCGTCAAGCGTGCTGCACCGTCGTTGCCAGTGAAACCGTCCGCACCGGAATTTGTCAGTGTCACGATGCTTTGCGTACTGGTACCCGCGAAGCTCAGGCCATCGCTGCCCGCTCCACCGTCAATCGCGCCGCTGAGCGAGCTGGCCCCGTTGTTGAGTGTGAATGTGTCGTCGCCACCGATTCCGGAGAGGTTCTCCCAGTTTGCGAAGGTGATCGTGTTGGAGGCGGTCGTCGTGTATGTCACTGTGCCAATGTTTGCCGCGTTAACGACGAACGCGTCTGCTGTCGGCGTGCCGGTGACCGTGTCGCCAGCCTGACCGGAATCGATCAGATTCTCGACGCTCGTGACCAGAGACAGGTCCACGTTGGCCGACACCGCCGTGAAAGCAGCGAATGTCAGAGTGTCAGTCCCGCCCGCACCATCAACATTGAGTGCCAGGTCAACGGCGTTTGCCATCGCGAACGTATCGACATCCGAACCACCGACCAGGGTCTCAATCGCGTCGAACGTGAACGCGGATGCGATATTCCCGGAATCCGGGCCGTCGATCGTCCATATCTGCGCGGCGTCCGGTCCGGTGACCGTATCGGAGTTCGTGCCGCCCAGCAGGTTACTGATATTCGAGAAGCCGCCACCCACGCCGGTTGCTGTTCCCGCAGTACGGGTTGCATCCAACGTGACTGCTACACTGGTTGTAAAGGCCGAGTAATTCAGTGTGTTGGTCCCACCAACACCGTCAATTGTGCCTGCCACACTGGCCCCGTCACTGAAGACGAAGGAGTCGCTGACGGCGTCTGCCGCACTGCCGCCAGTAAGGTTTTCGATCGACGAGAAGCCAAACGTGCTGCCGACGTTACCAGCGCTGTCGACGTTACCGGCATTGGCGGATGTGATGTTGACCGTATTGGGATCGTCGGTCGCTTCCAGCCGGTCGCTGGTTGTTGTGCCGCCGGTTGCACTTTCGATATTCGTAAAGGTACTGCCATCGGCCATACCGCTGACCAGAGTCGTCAAGCTGATGACGACACCATCCGTGTCCGCCGCAAAGTTCAGAGAGTCGGCGTCCGAACCACCATCGATCGCACCACTGACCACCGTGCCGTCACTGAACACGAACAGGTCGGTGCCAGCATCGCCATTGACGCTACCCTCATGGTCCTGCTGGATGTTGACCGTATCGTTGCCAACGCCGGCATTGACTGTCAGGTCAGTCAGGTTGGCCGCCATCCGGTTGGCGTCACTGTAATTCAGATTGATGATGTCCGCGCCGTCACCCGCGTTGACCACAACATTCGTCTTGTTCGTAAACGAATACTGCTCGAACGCATTATTGAAACTGACGTTCAAAGCCGGGTCAGACGCCATCGTCGTCGTGTCCGTGACGCTGATGGTATCGTTGCCTGTGGAAGCGTTGACGATCGCAGTCAGAGCCGTCTGCGTGTCTTCGATGGGTTCCAGACCGGTGAACATGATCGTCTGGGTTTCGCCACCAGTCAGCACTGTGGTGACAGTGCCGGCGTCGGCTGCCGGACCGACGTTGTAGGTGACTGTCGCACCCGCATCGCCACCGGTGAGCTGCAGGTCATCCATGTCGGCACCGCCCGCGAATGTGAATCCACGCGGACCGGGACCGCTGGTGTAGTCGACCGACAGCAGGTCGTTGCCGCTGCCCGTATCGACCGTCTGGTTAAAGACGGCGTTGTTGGCGATCGTCACCGTGTCGTTGCCCGCACCCGCCATGATGTCACCATTGACTGTCGAGCCGCTGGCGAGCGTCACCATGTCGTTTCCATCACTAGCGTCAATGTTATTCAGCACGCCGCCGTTGGCGACGGTGATCGTGTCATTGCCACCGTCGGAGTTGATGTCTCCACCAAACGCAGCGTTGACGAGGAAGATGTCATCGCCCGTGCTGCCGTTGACCGCTTCAATCTGAATAAAAGCACCGTCCAGAGTACTGAGCGTACCAGTGCCGAGCCCGGTCAGAGTGAACGTGCCACCGGTAGCCGGCCCCGTGATCGAGTCGGTGTCGGCTCCGCCGATGATTGACGGGTCGGCTCCGCTGTTAACCACGCCGTCGACCCGGAAGGCATCCATTCCGGCTCCACCGTCCACTCCGCTGGTGATTGTCGAACCGTCGCCCAGAACGACTGTGTCATTACCGTCCTCGCCGAAGCCGATGCCGGTGAGTGTCCCGATGATGTTGAACTGATCGTTGCCCAGTCCACCCAGTATGTTCCCGCCGATCGTCCCAGTGGCCAGCAGGTTGACAACGTCGTCGTCCGCCCGGCCGTTGATGAAACCTGCCAAAGTGTCGGTGATCGTGAACGTGTCGACGTTGCTGCCGCCGACCAGATTCTCAACATCCTGGAATCCACTGTTTTTCCCGAACAGAATGCCGGTGTTCGGCGCGTTCACCGTGAAGATATTCCCATTGTCGTCGCCAGTCATCGTGTCGTCGCCTTCACCACCATTGACGATTCCGGAGACACTTCCCAAGTCGGTAAATGTGAATGTGTCGCCCCCATCCAGTCCCAGCAGGTTCTCGATTCCCAGGAACCCGGCCAGCTTGCCGGCCAATGTGCCGACATTCGGACCGTTAATGACGAAGTTGTTGGCGTTGCCGTCGCCAACCAGCGTGTCCTGTCCGTTACCGCCGTCCGCGGTTCCGGCGATGCTGCCGCCGTCACCAAATATGATTGTGTCATCACCGGACAGAGCCAGAACATTTCCGCCGAGCATGCCGTCGATGCGGATCACATCGGCGCTGACACCACCGTGCAGGTTCTCGACGCTGGAGAATCCGCCAAAGATTTTGCGTGTGGTTCCGTCGGCTTCGAAGTGCGTTCCGGCATCACTGAGACCCAGAGTGACCGTCAGGACGTCGCCGTTCGCGTCACCGATGAGTGTGTCGTCGCCGGCACCACCATCCAGCGAACCGGTCAGCGAGCCATTGTTCTGGAAACGGAACGTGTCTGTATTGGTTCCGCCCACGATGGTTTCGATGTTCTGGAAACCACCGAGTGTCGAGATGCCCGGCTGCACTGTTCCGGAATCTGTGCCACTGATTGTCCAGACGGTCGGCGAAACATCGCTGCCTGCCGCCGTATCCGGACCGGCACCGCCGTCAATGGTCCGAACAACGGGCCCGCCAACCGTGCGGAAGTCGAACGTATCCGTCAGATCACCACCGATCAGGTCGTCGTTCGTGCCGATGGAATAGGCCAGCACTTCGCCAGCCGACGTGTAGGTCGAACTGCCCAGGTCCCAGACCGCGTTGTCATTGCGACCGATGAGCCTGTCGCCCGGAGTACTGGTCGTACTGTTGAGCGCGATGGTCGAGATGTTTGCAAAGCCGACACCCAGCGGGTTAGGAACGCCCGCGGTCGTACCGTCGAATCCGACGTCCGACGAGAGAGCCGTCAACTGCACGGTCACCGGCGTTGTGTACGGAGCCAGATTAAGTGTGTTGGCTCCCTCACTGCCATCGATCGTGCGCGAGAGCTGTGCGGCGTTGAGGAAATTGAATGTATCGGTATTGTTTCCGCCGATCAGGTTCTCGACACCCAGGAACGTGGTCAATCCGCTGACACTCGACAACGTTCCTTCGTCGATCCTCAGCCCGTCGCTGTTGATGTCTGTCAGAGTCCAGACATTGACGAGGTTGTCGCCGGTGACCGAGTCCTCGCCCGCTCCACCATCCAGACTCACCACCGATCCGTTGCTCGTCAGAACAAAGTCGTCCAGCTCGTTACCACCGACCACCGACTGAATGTTCGTGAAGTTCAGGAGTGGATCGGTCACCAGTGATCCCAAGCGGACGAATCCGCCGTTGGTATCGTTAATGGTCCACAGGTTGTCCGTGTTGCCTGTCTGCAGTGAGTTGCTGCCGGCATCTCCGTCGATGCTGCCTTCCAGTTCGCCGCCCGACAGACGGAACGTGTCGTCCATCGAACCGCCCTGCAGGTTTTCGACATCGCTGAACTGGAACAGCCCGACGTCACCCGCATTGGTCCCTGTGATATCCCAGATGTTGTTGTCGTTCAGTCCGATCAGCGTGTCGCCGTTGGGGCCTTGTCCCATGCCGTCGATAACCGCGCGAGCTCCGTTACTCCACAATCGCAGGTCGAAGATGTTGTCGCCGGCACCGCCCTGCACGGTGACGTCCTCACCACTCAGGCCGATGAAATTCAGCGTCCCGGCCGAGTCTGGAATCGCCAGACTGTTGCCCAGGGTCAACGAACCGCGGTCTGGCTGCGTTGGGTCCGACTGCTGAATCAGAGTGACCACGGGTGAATCGGCTGTCACCGTCAGGCGGTCGGTTCCAATACCAGCATTGAGCGTCAGGCCCGCAATGGCCGGCAGCAGGCTGTCACTGGCGTTGATCGTCACTGTCGCTTCGCTTTGCAGCAGAAGCGCGCCCACCGGATTGACCAGGTTGACGTTGAACGTCTCGGCCCCTTCATTGAACAGGTCGCCGATGATGGGCACGACGATCGACTGCATCTGCGCCGACGTGTCCGTAAAGGTCACCTGTCCGGCTCCAGCGATGAAGTCGAAACCAGATCGGGCGGATCCGTCCTGTGTCTCGAAGTTGACCGTAACGGTTTCGCCCACTGCGGGCAGAGCGTCGATCGAAACAGTAATCGTGGCTGTCGTCTGAGTGACATCACCTTCGTTCACAGCCACGTTGGCGATGGACAGGCCCAGCGAAGGCGTGCCAGTGAATCCGTCGTCGTCCACGATGGTGACATGTCCCTGACGGTCACCGAGAACGGCGTTGACCGGGTTGGACAACGTGACCAGGAAGTTCTCGTTCGGTTCAACGTTGAGGTCGCCCTGGATCGGGACGCCGATTGTCTGGACAGTCTCACCGGGATTAAACAGGACCGTTCCATTGACATTGCTATAGTCGGCCGGTGCATTCGCCAGAACGTCGGCGAGGGTGAAATCAACCGTCACCGGGTTGGCAGAGGCTGCCGACAGCGTGACCGTCACCAGCGCCTGTGGTGCCGTTGTATTACGCAGCACTGTCAACGTGTTTCCGCCGAAGCGTTCGACCTGAGCAAGATCGGGCAGACCATCATTGTCGAAGTCCGCTGCCACAAGCCCGCTCGCGCCACTGACCTGCGTTGTTACAAACGACGCCACGCCGCTGAACAAACCATTGCCGGCGCCCAGAGAAACTTCGATCGTGTTGGAAACGCTCTGGTCGGCAATCGCGATGTCCAGGTTGCCGTCGTTATTAAAGTCAGCCAGAGCGACACTAACCGTGTTGAATCCGGTTGCGGTCACCAGGGGAGTCGGGGCCGGACTGAAGGCACCCGTCCCGTCGTTCACGAATAGCAAAGCACCATCTGTCGTTCCCGAATCAGCGATGACAAGGTCAAAGTCGCCATCATTGTCGATATCACCGGATTCGATGTCGCGGGTAAAGACGAAGCCTGCGCCCAGCGTGGTCGAAACAAAACCGGTGAACTGTCCAAAGCCATTGTTGCGGAACAGCGTGAAGCTGTCGGTCTGATCGCTGAGCGTGATCACATCCTGATCGCCGTCACCGTCGAAATCGCGAATCTCCAGATCCTCGATCCCGTTCGAGCCGCCGAAGTTAGCGGCGGGACCGAAGAAGCCGTTGCCGCCACCGAAGAAGACGCTGATCCCATCTGTGCCGTCGTTGCCGACGACCAGATCCAGATTCCCGTCGTTATTAACGTCCGCAGTTTCAATTGCCTCTGCACTGGAGAAGAAGAAGAAGCCGCCCGTGGGAATCGTGCTGGAGAAGTTCAAGGCAGTCGTTAACGGGTCACCGGTCCCGTTATTAATGAAGATACTGACACTGTCGCCGAATCCATCGGCCACGGCGATGTCGTCAAATCCATCCGAATTGAAGTCACCCACGACGACGTCGGTAGGATCGATCAGGTTCCCGGCACCGACCTGCAGTGTCGTTCCGAATCCGATAGCTCCCGTTCCGTCATTAAACAGGATGAACGCAGAGTCGTTGAAAAAGTCATCAACGCTGACGACATCCAGGAAACCATCGCCGTCAAAGTCGCCGGCTTCCAGTCGGTCGAGGTCCAGATTGAATCCGGCGAAACCAAAACCGCCCGCCGCGCTGAACAGTCCGGGATCACCTTCCGTTACCGACACGTCCGCGACATCCACAGTCAGTTCAGTGGCGGGCTGCACGGACTGCACCTGGCCGGGCAGAATGAAGCTGCTGTTCGTGACAGTCGTAATATCGAACTCATCAATGCCGTTACCCGTGTTGATAATCAGGTTGCCCATGTCCGGGTCGGCCTGCAGGGCTTGATCATTGATGGTGACGTCATCCGTCGGGATGGCACCATCATTGCTTTCCAGGTCAATCGAGAAGTTGAACACACCGCGGACATGCGCGGGTGCAATCGTGCCACCGTCACTCGTACCCGAAACGACCAGTGCGCTTTGTGTCGCGTTGTTCGTGTCCACACCCGGATCGAGCGTGATTGCGTCGTCCGATCCCGGAGTCTGCATAATCAGCGTCACAAAGTTGAACAGGTCGATACCAGCGACAATTCCGATGTCTTCAAAACGATCACCAACCTCGGTGAAGGAGATCGACTGAGACAGGCCCAGTGCCAGGTCATCGACGGTCACAAGCCCGGTTTCAGCCGTCGTTGTATCCGGCACGTAACGGCCAACTTCCGTGGACGATGTGCGCGTCCCGATGACACGGAGATCATCGCCTGCATCCGCACCGCCGTCGAAAGTGATATTTGCGTCGAACAGGCCACCGTTAGCATTATTGACAGTCAGGAAGACCGAGTCCGGGGTCTCCGGAACGTCGATGTTAATCTCCAGATTGACGGGCACGAAGAACGTGCTTAGCACGCCGTTGACGACGACTTCAAATGCACCACTGCCGGAGTTCAGCCGCAATTCGATGGTGTCCGCCATGCCGTCGTTGATCTGAGCAGCCAGCGGTGTGACAGTCTGGTTGACCGTCACGCGCGACACGGTCCCCGCGATCTGGACGTTGGGACCGAGCGTCAGCGAGTTGACGCCAACACCGCCGTCCAGGTTGCCGGCGATGTTGCCATCCACCACGAATGTGTCGTTGCCACCCGCGCCGTCCAGCGACCCACCCAGACTCGCGTCGATGTCGAATGTGTCCTGACCAACACCGCCGGTCAGTGATTCGATGCTGCGGAATCCATCAGTGGCGGCGGCCAGTCCGGTCCCCGTTCGACGATCCACTCCGATCGCCGTATTGAACAGGTTCCCGGCGTTCGGGTTGTTGACCTGGAAGAACTCGGCCGTGTCGTCGGCCGCAATCAGTTCGTCCGTGCCCGTGCCACCATCCAGGAAGTCGCTCAGGAAACCACCCGGCTGGAAGCGGAATGAGTCATCGCCGCTACGACCGTCCAGGCCTTCGATGCGACTGAACAGGATACTTCCGCCCGCGGTGGTGTCCGCGTCGTACGTACCGGCGTTGGTACCGGAAATCAGGAACGTGTTGGCGTTCAGGTCGCCGTCGATACGATCGATTGTGGCATCGGAACCGCCGTCGATGACACCCGATGTCAGTGTTCCACCGTTCTCGAAGCGGAACACGTCCGGCTGATCGCCACCGGTCAGACGTTCGATGCCCGCGAAGCCGTCCACCTGGCTGGCGACCGAACCGGAATTGGTGCCATTGACGATGAACGTCGTGGCAACATCGCCGCCGACGATGGTGTCCACATCAAGCCCGCCGTCGAGTGTCCCGTTAAGGTCACTGGTCGCCGTCAGATTGAACGTGTCATTGCCGTCGCCGCCGACAGCATCCGCCGTCAGTCGGCCATTAATATTGAACGTATCAACGCCATCGCCGCCGTTGACTCCACCGACGACCACCGAATTATCTTCAAACGTCAGGACGTCGTTGTCGTCGCCGGCGTCGATCATACCGCTGACCGAGATGCCGGCCGCCAGGTCAATCGTGTCCTGACCGGACTGGCCGATAATGTCGCCGGACAGCGCTGCATCAATATCAAATTGATCGGCCCCGTTGCCGCCGGTCAGGTTTTCCACGTTGGCGAACCCACCGCCGCCCAGAATGTTGTTCAATGTTCCAGAGTTGAGCGTCGCCACCTGGAACGAATTGCCGTCCGCGTCGCCCGTCAGCACATCGTTACCACCCGCGGCGTCGATCGAGCCGTCCAGCACACCCGTCGTCAGGAATGTGAATGTATCGGCCCCGGCGCTTCCCAGCAGAGACTCGACACCCACAAAGCTGCTCACTTCCACATCCGGCGTCGCCGCCTGGTTGCGGACAGCGACGGTTCCCAGGTTGGTTGACTGAATCGTGAAGTCCGCGCCGTTGGCGTTGGCAGTCAGAACGTCGTTGCCGTCGCCCGCATTGATCGTGACGCGATCGACGTCGTCCGTGCCGTAGCTGCCAAACTGGAACGTGTCGCTTTGATCGCTGCCGGTAAGCGCTTCGAACGAAGAGAAGTTGATCGATTGTCCGCCCGTCGTGTAGGTGCCGACTGCATCGACGGTCCAGAAGGCGCCCTGAGTCGGGATTCCCAGCAGACCGTCACTCAATGACGCGGAGCCGTCCACACGATTGACACTCTGGAATCCGCCGCTGATCGCCGCCTCGGTACCGTTAAAACCACCCAGGGCGTTTGTGCTGGTCAACGCGACGGTTCGCGGCGTCTGATAACCCGTCAGGCTGACACGGTCTTCGTCTTCCCCAGCGATGAATGTTCCCGTGACGGTCGCGCCGTTCTGCAGAATCAGAGCGTCGTTGCCTTCACCCAGAACGATGTCGCCGATAATGGCGGCTCCCGTGTTGATCGTGACCTCGTCCAGGCCTGTACCACCGGTGATGTTGCCGGTCAGCGTCAGGTCCGGGTTGACCGCCAGGAAGTTGGAACCGTTCCCCATCTGGATGGCTGCAGCGAAGTCCGTCGTGACCGTGATCTGGTCAATCCCCGAGCCGGCGTTCAGAACTTCGAACGCACTGAAGCCGATCGAACTGCCACCGGTCGTATAGGTACTGCCCGTCTGAGCCAGGGTCCAGACACTGAACGCGTCACGTCCGGTGAATGCGTCCGTGGCCTGGCCGCTGCCGATGACTTCTTCAATCCTGGAGAATCCGTCAACGATGGAACCGGCTTCCAGTCCCGTGTTGGCGTCGGTGGTCAACACGACGTTCACCATGGCACCCAGACCGCTGTAATCAAGAGCGTCGTTGCCCGCGGCACCACCGTTGACAGAACCAGCGACCTGCACACCAGCGGCAAAGCGGAAGACGTCGTCTGTGTTGTCGGCACCCTGAAGATTCTCGATGCCGCTGTAGGTGAAGCTATCGACCGTACCGCTGGTCGCGGTCTGGATGTCCCAGATGACCTGCGCCCCGTTCGGGCCGATCACCGTATCTGTCGCGCCCAGGCCCTGAACGTCGGTCGCTGAGCCACGAACCCACTGGGTCAGGTCGAACGTGTTGTCATCCACACCGCCAATGATCGTCGTCGTTTCGCCGGCCAGGCTGCGCAGGTTCAACGTTCCGAGCGATCCCGAAGCCACTTCACCCAGTCGGATCTGTTCGGCGCCCGTGGTTGCATCAAGTTCGGTCAGCGCGACGTTGGCTGTCGAACGCAACACGTCCGTGCCGGCACCGCCGTCAAACAGCAGTCCGCTGTCGAAGTCCGGCACCGTGACGTCACTGGCGTTGATCGTGACCTGCGCCTGACTCTGGTTAAGGATCGCGCCTATCGAACCGACAGTCGGCGAGACGAGATTGATGAAGAAGGTTTCGATCGGTTCGTTGATCTGATCACCCACGATCGGGATTGAAACCGCGATCGTCGTTGGCCCACCGGCCGTGAAGTTCACGGTCGACGGCGTGGGCGTGGCCAGATAGTCGAAGCCGGCCTGCGCCGTCCCATCAACCACTTCCAGGTTGACGGAAGCATTCACGCTGGAAGTTATCGTGACGTTGGCCACGATCGACGATGTGTTCCCGAAGTCCCCTTCAGTCACGGTCAGGCCGGCAATCGAAATCTCCGCTCCCAGAGCACCGCCATCGTCATCCTGAATCGTGACCTGTCCCTGCGAATCCAGCAGCGTCGCACCCTGCGGATTCGAGAGCTGGATAAAGAAGTTCTCGAACGGCTCAAGACCGTCGTCGCCGATGATGTCGATCGAGATGACTCCGGAGGACTCGCCTTCGTTGATCGTCAGCGTACTCGTGCCCGGGATAACGAAGTCCGATCCGCCGCTCGCCAGACCGTTGACCGTGGCAAAGTCGACCTGAACTGTCTGGCCGGTTGGTACAGGCTGCGACAGAGTCACATTGACGTTGACCGTCGGGGCCGACGCGTTTCGGAAGAAGGACCCGCCGCCGCCGAAGAAGCTGTTCTGATCAAATGCGGTTACGTCCAGCAGTCCATCACCGTCAAAATCGGCGACAGCCAGTCGATCGGCGTCGTGGCTTCCGGACGTCGCAAAACTCTCGATTGCGCCGAACGTGCCATTTCCGTTTCCACGCAGCACTTCGAGTTCCGTACCGCCCGAAGAATTCCCGACAAGGATGTCAAGGTTTCCGTCCCCGTCGAGGTCGGCCGCCTCGATGTCCTGGTAGCTGAAGCCAGGCAGAGCGATCGTGGGCTGGACGGTGAAGTTTCCTGCACCGTCGTTGATCAGCGGGAAGATCTGCTCGGGGAAGCCGTCATCCAGGACGAGCAGGTCCGGGTCGCCGTCATTGTTGATATCCGCCGACGTCAGGTCAGTCAGACTGGACCCGAACACCAGTGTCGATGTGAGCGAGAAGAATCCCGCACCGTTGTTCCGGAAGAGGCTGACGGAATCCGGGAAGTTGTTGATGACAGCAACATCGGGAGCACCGTCTCCGTTGAAATCACGGACTTCCAGTTCTGAGCCTTGATTGAGGCCGGCTGTCACCTGAGACGCCCCAGTGAATACGCCGCCGCCCAGGTTCTGGAAGATTTGCAGCGTACCCGAGCCGAAGAATCCATCGGAGATCGTGACGATATCCAGGTCACCGTCGAGGTCGACGTCTGCCAGTTCAATATCCTGAGTGTCGTTGCCGACCAGTGACTGGGAAACGGAAAAGCCCGGTGTTGCGGCGCCGTCGTTGATCAGGACCGTCACGATGTCGAAGAATTCATTGGAAATGACGATATCCACGTCACCATCCAGATCCACATCACCGGCTGCCAGGCCGACCGGAAACAGTCCCAAGGCGACCGGTCCGACAGTGGCAAACGTGCCATCTCCATTGCCCAGCAGCAGCGTCAATGTATTCGAAAAGGTATCGACAAACGCCAGGTCTTCGTCTCCATCACCATCGAAGTCGGCATTAACCAGGTCGTCAGGATCCGAAACCAGTCCGATCCCCACCAGTGGCGTTGTCAGCAGGGTACTGTCACCTTCCAGAGTCGTGACGTCTGCAATCGAGATCGTCGGCGCTGTTGATATGGGTGGACCAACCAGAGCCTGACCAGGCAGACGCAGATCGTCTTCGCGTACGTCGAATGTGTCTGTTCCATTGCCCGTGCGGACAATCAGTTCCGCCAGGTCCGGATTCACAGCCAGCACGCCGTCGGTCGCAACACCCAGATTGACCTGATCGTCCGGATTGACTCCGTCGTTCGTTTCCAGGTCCAGCGTGAGGCTGGTGACGTTTCGCAGGTGAGCCGACTGGAATGCCGTACCGCCGCTGGTTCCCGAAATCACCAGGGCATTCTGCGTATTCGTGTGCGCGTCGTTACCCGCTTCGATGTTGATTACGTCTTCCGATGCTGGCGTCACAATCGTCAGCGAGGCCAGGTTGGAGAGGTCGACCGGACCGGCTTCCTCAAACGTCACCACCTGAGATTCACCCGTGACGGGTTCGCTGATGTTGATCGTGCCGGCCGCGTTCAGCGCGAGATTCGGCACGTACGTCACCAGCTCAGAAAGGTCGCCCACTCCAATGACGTTCAGGTCATCGTCTGTCGTGACGTCGCCAGTGAAGTTGATGTCGCCATCGATCAGACCGCCGTTCGCGTTGTTCACGGTCAGGAACAGATCGTCGGTCGTGGCCGGGACGTTGATGGTCAGGTCCAGACCCGTCGGAATGAAGAACGAGCTGATCACGCCGTTGATGATCGCTTCCAGCCCGCCTGTCGTTGAATTCAGACGCAGCTCGATCGTGTCCGCCACACCGTTCACCGGCGCACCGATATTCTGAACAACGCTGACATTGCTGACCTGTCCAGCGATCGAGACACCGGCACCCAGCGTCAGGATGTTCTCGCCGCCTTCGCCGTCCAGATCGCCGCCCACATTGCCATCAACAAGGAACGTATCATCGCCCCCACCGCCCAGCAGCGTTCCGCCGATGTCGGCATCGATGTCGAACACATCGTCCCCGCCCAGGCCGGTCAGGTTCTCGATACTGACAAATCCGTCCGCGGCACCCAGTGCCGTTCCCGTCCGTCGATCCGTGCCGATCGCCGTGTCGAACAGATTGCCGGAATTCGCGCTGTTGATCTGGAAGAACTCGGCCGCATCGTCCGCGGCGATCAAGGCATCACTGCCGGTACCGCCGTCAAGCTGTTCACGCAGGAAGCCCGCGGCCGTAAAGCGGAACGAGTCGTCGCCACCGCGGCCGTCCAGACCCTCGATGTCCGTGAACACCACTAACTGCGAGTCGCCGGGAACCGCGTCATACGTACCCGAATTCGTTCCGCTGATGACCATGGCATTCGCCGAGCCATCGCCTTCCAGGCGGTCACCAAAACCAGAACCACCGTCGATTGTGCCGGAGGTAATGTCACCACCAGACGAGAAGCGGAAGACATCGGCGACAGCGTCGTTACCCGTCAAACGCTCAAACGTCTGAAACGCCGTGACGATCGTGATGCCACTGCCCGTATCAATCAGCGAGCCGCTGTTGCCGCCGCTGATGGTCCACGTGGTCGCCGTAGCACGGCCGATCAGCTCATCAACGCCGTTACCACCAATCAGCGTGCCATTCACCGCCGAGTCGGTATCACTGAGCGTGATGGTGTCCATGTCGGCTCCGGCATCCACGCCGCCGATCAAAACACCCGAAACGGTGATCGCGTCGTCGCCGGATCCCGTCTGCACTCCAGCGCCAGCCACCGTGACGTTATTCCCAATCGTCACTATGTCCGCACCGTCGCCCGTCAAGACACCAGCAGCGCCGATGACCACGCCGTCGGCCAGCGTGACTGTGTCGACTCCGGCCCGCGCATCCACTCCGCCGGACAGATTGAAGTCGATCGTAAAGTTGTCATTCAGGCCACCGCCCACCAGATTCTCGACACCCAGGAACTCGGTCAGTTTGGGAGACGCGTCCGATTCGGTCAGTGTGCCGCGATTGGCTGCGGTCAGGTCGAAGACGTTGCCGTTGTTGTCACCGATCAGCGTATCGGTCGTACCACCGGCGCCGTCGATCGTTCCGTCCAGTCGTCCGGCATTTGCGTAGGTGAACGTGTCGGCCGCCGCACCGCCGCTCAAGGATTCGACATTGCTGAAGGTGTTTGGTGCCAGACCGTTCACCGCGACCGTACCGGCATTCAGCACGTCGATCGTGAACTGCGATCCGAGAACGTCGTCGTTGCCGATCAGCAGATCATTGCCGCCGCCACCGTTGATGGCGCCACCCGCCAGCGTCGCACCCAGTCCGAACACGAACACGTCGTTCGCACTGCCGCCACGCAGATCTTCGACACTGTTGAAGAACAGCTCGTTGGCGCCGTCGGTGAACCGGCTGTTTGCATCAATCCGCCAGGTCGCGGCGGTTGCCGCCAGACCGGTTAGAATGTCGCGACCGGCACCGCCGGTCAGCGTGTTGATCCCTGTGAATCCAGCGTTCGGTGCACCGCCGTTGAGAGCCGCTTCCGTACCGCTCAAACCGTCGACGGTCGTTCCGGTCAAGGCCACGATGCGAGCTGTGGCGTACGTACCAAAGCTCAGCGTGTCGTTTCCGCCGCCACCCATGACCACCCCGTTACTGGTCGTGGCCTGATCGTTGAGCGTAATGACATCGTCACCAGCGCCTGCGGTCGCGTTGCCATTAAAGGTCGCACCGGCATTCAGTGTGAACGCGTCGTTGTCGTCGCCCAGGTCAAGCGGACCAGACCACGTGACGTCGGCAGCCAGCGTGACAGCGTCGTCGCCGCCGTTCGTATTGACGGCCACCGTCACGTCCCCATTCACGTTGACCACATCATCGCCCGCTCCGCCATTGAGCGCTTCGAAACCGATAACCGTCAGGTTGCGGACCCCCGCCGTTGCCGTGGCTGTGTAGCTCGCGCTGGTTGTCGTAACCGCAAAGGTCCCGTCCAGAACCGATCCGTCGGCGCGATCATCGGGCTGAGCGTTCAGCGTGTCCGTGGCTGCGGCGTTCGAGCTGGCGTTGATCTGTGTGATGTTGTCGAAGCCGTTACCGATCGCCTGGTTCGCCGCGGATGTATCAACACCGGCAAAGCCAACTGTCGAACCATCCAGCGTTAGCGTCAGCGTGCGGCTGTTCGCGAAGGCTGTGAAGTCGAGCGTGTTGCTGCTCCCCGCGCCACCGTCAATCGAGCCATTCACCGAAGCCGTGTCGGCGAACAGGAACTGGTCGTTCATGCTTCCGCCGACAAGATTGTCGACATTGGTAAACTGGAACGTGTCCACCGTACCCGCACCGGCACCCGGCAGATTCCACGTGACATTGCGATCCGGTCCACGCAACGTATCGGTGCCACCAGCACCATCGACGGTTGCTTGAGCCGCGGCGCCGTTCAGGTCGAATGTCGTATTGCCACCCTGACCTGTCAGGCTCGCATTCTCGTTCGCCAGGCCGACCAGTGTGACAGTACCCAGATTCGCTGCCGCCGCCGGATTGGAGCCCAGTGACACACCAGTGGCGTCCAGGTCGATCAGAGCCACATCCGCCGCTGGAGCCACTTCCAGACGATCCACTCCACCACCAGCATTAACCGTCAGGATGCCGTTTCCATTAGCCGCATCAAGGTAACTGGTTTCTTCCAGACGAATCGTGTCGGCACCGCCACTGGTCGTAACGCTCAGATTGTCGAGCTGATTGCTGCCGCGCAGCGCCCCGTTACTGAACGTGACGGAGTCCACTGAAGAGCCCAGCAGATCGCGTGACGCCAGATCGAATGTGGCGTTTGTCACGCCAGTCACAAAGATCATTTCGACCGGAGTCCCGCCACTGGTTCCCGACAGTTGGACGGCGCCCAGTGAACTCAGCGGAGCTGTCGCCGCCGCGAAGGTCAATACGTCAGCCGCACCCGGGCTTGTGTAGTCGAAGTCACGAGCGTTATCGATCTCGATTGTCGGCGACATACTCAGGTGCTGCTCGCTGCCATCGACCGTCACGACGCGAAGGCCATTGGCATCCAGCACGGGTTCGTACTCGACAACACTGGTCGCGGCACTCGCCGCGATAATCCGCACATTGTCATTGGCGTCCGTGACGTTGAACGTGATGTCCTCCGGCAGCGTGCCGCTGGAGTAATCAGTCGTCAGTCGATCCGCACCAGTCAGACCGTTCACCGTCAGCACGATCTGCAGACCGACAATCGACGGAGTAAAGAACGGAATCGGTGTTCCGTTGACGACGGCGTGAAGTTGACCCGTTGCGCTGTTGATTTCGACCAGGAATGTGTCGTTCCCGGCGGTGCCGTTCACGGTCAGATTGACGAGCACATTCTGAACCGTTCCACCAACGGTTGCTCCGCCCGGCAGATTCAGCACGTTGTTGCCGCCGGCGCCGTTGACGTCGCCAGCCAGCGCGAACGGACCGGTAAAGTTGAACGTATCGTCGCCGTTACCGCCCAGCAGGTTTTCGATACTGGCGAAGCCAGCCACGGTCGCGGCATCTGTCACGTCGCCCGCATTGTCCGCTGTTACGTTGAATGTCGTGTCTCCGGGAGCGGCCGTCAGGGCATCGTTGCCTGTCCCACCATTCAGAGCTCCGGTTACCACGCTGCTGTTGGTCAGGAAGAAGGAATCATCGCCATTGCGTGTGTCGACCGTTTCGACCGATGTGTAAGTCGTGATCTGCGTGTTGACCACAGTGTCACCGCCATCGGTCCCGCTCACTGTGACGGAGTCGTTGGTGTCACTCGTCTGCAGCAGGTCCCCGCCACCGCCACCGTCGATCACGCCGGCAGTGCCCGTTGCACCACCAACACCCAGCCGACCGGCGGCTTCGAAGATGAACGTATCCGCTGCGGCTCCACCACGCAGATTCTGGACGTCGAAGAAGCCGTTCATCCGGCCGTCCAGAACGCCGTCATTGACTCCGTTGATCCGGTACACCGCTGCGGCGTCGCCGCCTTCGATCACGTCTCCGGTCTGGCCGTCGTTGGCCGTCGCGCTGCTGCCACCATCGATCGTGCCATTCAGGATGGCTGTCGTGCCGAGCGTAAACGTATCGTTACCCAGGTTGCCGTCGATGTTCGTCGTGACGTTACCGGCCAGTGTGACAACATCATCGCCATCTCCACCCGAGACACCGACCGTACCGGTCGTGCCCACAACGGCCCCCGTCTGCAGCGTGATCGTGTCAGCTCCGCCCTGACCATTGATCGTTCCGCCGACCTGGTTCCCCGCGACAGTGACCTGATCGTCACCACCGCTGCCCGAGATACTGCCAGTCAGACTCGCACTGGCCGTTGTTACGAAGAACGAATCCGACCCGGTGCCGCCCAGCAGATTCTCGATGTTGCTGAAGCCACCGCCGATCTTTGCGGTCACGTCGTCCGACTGACGCAGCACACCACCGTTGGTCGATTGCACGCGGAAAACGTTGCCGTCGTTGTCGCCGGTCAGCGAATCGCTGCCACCGGCACCATCAATCGCACCCTGTAACTGGCCACTGTTCGTGAAGGCGAACGAGTCAATCCCGCCACCACCGGTCAACGAGTCGATGTTCAGGAACGTGGACGCGGCCAGGCCTGACGGAGTATGCGTCCCTGAATCAAGCCCGCTCACCTGGAACGCCGCACCCAGATTGTTGGCTGCCAGCACATCGATTCCCACACCAACACCGCCATCAATCTGACCACCGGCCAGAGTCGCGCCGTCGGCGAACTGGAACAGGTCGGCGAATCCGCCGTTGCCACGCAGGTCTTCAAAGCTCTGGAAGTTCAGGCTCCGCGTGTTGGCCGAGTCGCGGTAGACCGTCGTGGTCGCCGTGTCCAGAATCCACGTGGCAGCCTGGCCAGCACCGGTCAATCGGTCGGACTGTGTGCCGCCGTTGATGGCGTTGATGCTGGTGACCGTGAAGCCCAGCAGGTCTTCGCCACCGTCATAGCCATCGGTAGCGTTCTGACCGGTGAGCGTGATCTGTCGCGACGTCGTCCAGGTCGACAGGTCCAGCGTGTCTGTACCAGGACCGGCGATAATAGCGCCCGTCAGGTTGGCGCCGTTGCCGACACTGATCGTGTCGTCCTCGGTTCCGGTATCAATCTGCCCGCTCAACACCGCGCCCGCATTCAGAGTTACGGCATCCGCGCCCGCACCACTCTGCAGGTCGGCGGTCACACCATTCACCACCGTAAACGTGTCAACTGCATCACTGCCGGTCAGGTTTTCGAAGTTGCGGAACGCCAGACTGACGTTCAGGCCCGTCGGATCGACCACGTACGTACTGCCGGCCGCGGCCAGTGTGAATGCTCCGCCAAACTGACCACCGACACCGTTGTCGACCTGGGCCGTCAGCGAATCGCCCAGGGAATTCATGGCGACCGCAATCGATGTGCCCACGATCTCGTCGATCTGTGTAAACCCGCTACCGATTCCGGTGGACGTTCCACTGAAGCCCTGCGTCGTCGCGCCGGTGAGCGTCACAGCCCGAACGGCTGTTGTCTCGAGACTGAAATCAAGCACGTCCGCCGCACCGGTCCCGCCGTCAACCATACCCGGTACGTTCACGCCATTCGCAAACACAAACCGGTCGCTGCCCGTGCCACCCGTCAGGTTTTCGATGCCTGTGTAGGTCACGCTGCCGCTGCTGATTGAACCGGCCCGGTTGCCGCTGATATTCCACTGAGCACCACCGTTCGGACCGACAATCGTGTCCGAGTCTGTCGTCGTGTTCGGATCCGTCACTGTTGTCTGACCGTCCGTCCGGCCACTGATGTCGTAGCGGTTGTCCTGAGTGTTCTGACCAGTCAGCGTCACCGAATCGCCCGCCAGCGTATTCTGGCTGCCGACGGTCGACACAAAGCTGACCGTACCCGCAGCCACGCCGTCCACAGTCAGACCCAGCGTGCTGGTTCCCAAAACGATCTCGTTCACCACGTTCGTTGACGCCGACACATTGACGTTCACCACGTCCGTACCGGTCGTGCCCAGATCGAGAATCAGCGGACTGGCCGCGCCAACCAGGCCCAGTGAGCCTTCCCGGTTCAGATAGCTGTCTTCGTTCAGGTTGACGACGTCGTTGCCGCTGCCCGTCCGCACATCCAGGCTCATCAGACCGGATGCCGCCTGCAGGGCACCGTCGTTGATAGTCACCGTGTCGACGCCGGAGCCAGCACTGTCCGCAGCGGCCGCGTCGATGATCACGCCGGTCACATTGACCAGCGACACCGCCTGGTAACTGGTCCCGTCGGTCGCACCGCCGATGAGCAGCGCACCGTCACCGCTGACAGCGCCGGTCGATGCCGAGATGGTGACCGAGTCCACGCTGCCGGGTGTCGTCGCGGTCAACGTGTCGAAGTCTCGAATCTCCACGGCTGTCGCCGCGAAGTCGTCACGCAGACCTGTCACCGTGATCGTGTTGTCCGCGGCATCGGCCACGCCCGTGCCGAAGCTCGCACTGCCCGGATCCAGCAAGCGCGGGCTGTAGCTTCCGACCGTCGTACCCGCGGCCGCACCGATGACCTGCAGTTCATTCGACTCGAGCGCACCCGGTACACCCGCCGTGTAGGTGATGTCCGAGGAGAACACGCCGTTGGTGTAATCCACGATCAGCGTGTCGTTGCCCGCCAGCGCGTCGACCGTCACGCTCAGGTTCACGTTCGCGCCCGGCACGAACACCGGCCGCGTGAGCGTCGTTCCGCCCGTCACCCGGGTGAACGTCAGCGTGCCCGTCGCGTTCAGACCGACCGTGATCACGTCGTCCATGGCCGTGCCCACGACCACCAGGTCCGCGTTCACGTTCGAGACCGTCCCCGTAATCGAGCCCTGCAGCACGTCCAGCATCAGACTGTTCGTGCCCGCGCCACCGTCCAGGTTCCCGCCGATGACCGCTGGGGCATTCATCGCGACTACAAAACTGTCGTCACCCAGGCCGCCCAGCACGTTCCCGTTCACATCCGCATCGATGTTGAACGTGTCGCCGTCCGCGCCACCGTCGATGCTGCCGGTCAGCAATGCGTCGATGTCGAACACGTCCGCGCCGCCCTGGCCGTTCAGGTTCTCCATTGTGGTGAAGTTCACCGTCGTGGGATTCGAGCCCGCACGGACCAGCGTGCCACCACCCGGCGTCGTCACATTGAATGTCTCGGCATCGTCCGAACCAGTCAGCCCATCCACGCCGTCGCCGCCGATCAGCGTCGCGATGCTGCCCGTGTTCGCCACAGTGAACGTGTCATCTCCCGCGCCGCCGTCGACCGCTTCCAGACCCTCGAACGCCACGCTGCCCAGATTGATCGTACCGCTGCTGGCGCCGTCGATCACAATCGTGCTGTTCTGACCGTTGCCAATCAGCGAGTCCGTCCCCGTGCCGCCGCGGATCGTGCCGGCTGTCAGGCTGCCCGTCGCTCCGAACAGGAACGTGTCGTTCACGCCGTCACCGCCCGTCAGCACGTCGATGTTCGTGAACTGACTCACCCGCATCGCGCCACCGGCCGTCACCTGCAGCAGACCGCTGTTGGCCGCATTGATCTGATACGTCGTCGCCGTGGCGCCACCGGCCAGTTCGTCACTGCCCGTGCCGCCATCGATCGTGCCCGTCACACTCGCGCCAGCCGCCAGCGTGAACGTGTCGTCCTCGCTGCCACCCGACAGAGCCGATGTCACGCTGCCGCTGATCAGGAAGGCATCCAGACCGGCACCGCCAGCCGCACCGCCACCGATCACCACGCCGGTATTCAGTGTGATCTGGTCGTCGTCGGCGCCCGTGTCCAGCGCACCGTCGATGCTCGTGTTCGCCGCCAGCAACACCACGTCCGCGCCCGCATCCAGCAGCACATTCCCGCCGATGCTGCCGCCGGCGGTCAGCGTCAGCGTGTCCGCACCGCCGTCGCCGCTCACGTTGCCGCCCAGACGCTGATCCAGAGTGAACGCATCCACGCCGCTGTTGCCCGTCAGGTTCTCCACCGACACAAACGCCTGCGTGTCGACCGTGCCCTGATTATCCGCCACCGTCACCACGAACACGTTGCCCGTCGTGTCGCCCGTGATCGTGTCGCTTTCATTTCCGCCGTTGATCGCCACCGCGCCCGAGAGCGTCCCGCCCACACCGAACGTGAACGTGTCCGCACCGCCCTGGCCCAGCAGAGACTCCAAATTCGCGAACGTCGCACTCAACGCACCGATCTGCACCGTCCCGCTGTCACCACCGTCGATCGTGAACGCATTCACCGAATCGTTACCGACCAGCGTGTTCGCACCCGCGCCCGCGGCACCGTCCAGAGCCAGCATCGTCACATTGCCAGCACCCGCCGCACCCGTCGCCAGTGTGAACTGATCCGCAGCCACGTCGTCGCCCGTCACGCTGTCGAAGCCACTGAACGTCGCCGTGCCGCCCGCGATCGCGTACGTGTTCGATGCCGTGTTCAAAGTCCACACAGCATTCGCGGCAATCTGAGTCACCAGCGCGTCGGTCGTCGAACCGCTGCCGGTGAACACGGAGAACGCCGCAATGCCACCAGTCACGCCCGTCGCCGTACCGTCGAAACCGTCCGCCGGAGTCGCATTCAAGGCCGTCAGAGTTACCGTCGCACTCGTCGAACCACTCGTGTAACGCAGCGTGTCAACACCCGTGCCGCCGATCGCCTGACCGCTGATCGATGACTGGAAGCCCAGTTCCAGCGTGTCATCGCCAGCACCGCCGCTGACATTGTTACCACCGGCAACCGCGGCGTTATCACCCAGACTGATCGTGTCGTTGTCCTCATCGCCTGAAATCGCACCCGTCAGAATCACGTTCGCGCCCAGCGTGATCACGTCGGCTTCCGCACCGCCCGAGACCGCGATCGCACGGCTCGAATCCACGTCGATCGCGTCCACCTCGGCACCGCCGCTGATCGCGTCGAAGCCACTGAAGTTCAGCGTCCGACCGCCAGACACGTACGTGTCAGCCGTCGCACCGATCGTCCACGTCGCACCCAGATCCGCACCCGTCAGGGAGTCCGTCACGCCAGCCGGAGCATCAATCGCCGTCACATTGTCGAATGCGGCCGTCACTGTCCCCGTGCCAGCATCCAATGTTCCCGCAAACCCCGTCGTCGTTCCCAGACCCGTCAGCACCACCGCCACAGGACTCGTCAGCGTCGTCAGATTCAGCGTGTTCGCCGTGCCCGCTCCCCCGTCAACGCTCGTCAGGCTCGTCCCCACCGCGTTCGTGAAGTTGAACGTGTCGTTCGCATTCCCACCTTCCACGTTCTCGATACCCGTGTATGTCAGCGTCGTGTTCTGAGCACTCAACAACGACCGCGTGGTCAGGTCCCACGTCGACACTTCGTTCGGGCCCACCACTGTGTCGCCAGCCGCATTCGCGCCACCCGTCACCGTCGACGATCGACCGGTCGTCCAGCCGCTCAGGTCGTACGTCGTCGAGTTCGATCCGCCGTCACTCAGCACAGCAGACTCGAACGACGACGTCGCCGTATTCACCAGCGTGATACTCCCCAGAGTCCCCGCGCCACCCGCACCGCCCAGTTGCAACTGGCCGTTCGACAGCGTCACTTCCGTCACGCCACCGACATTCGGAGTCACCTGCAGCGTGTCCGCGTCCGCTCCCGGGTCCAGAGTCGTCGCCAGTGCGTTGGTCGCAAAGTTACGGTAGTCGCTCTCGGACACCACGAACGTATCGGCACCGTCGCCCGTCGTGATGCTCAGACTCGTCAGCGTCGCACCCGTGATGCTGTTGCTCAACGCGCCGTCCAGGATCGTCACCGTATCCGAGTTCGCATTCGTCTGATCGCCCGTCGCAAGATCGATCGTCACCGCACCCACATCCACCAGATGGATCGTCTCGTGACGCGACGCACCACTGCTGTTGTCGTCACGCAACGACAGACCCTGACGGTTACCCAGTGCCGTCGACGCCACATCGTCAAGTTCCAGATCGTCCGTTGTCTGGTCACTCACGAACATGAACGATGACTGGTTCTCCACTTCCACGATCGGGAACGCCACGCCCGTCGCCGTCGCAACGAACACACTGTTCGTCCCGTCGGTCAGGAACTCCCGACGACCCTGTGCATCCAGACCGCCGAACGAAGCCGCGCCGCCGGTTCCCTGCAGACGCACCCTGTCGACGCCCATATCGACCGCGTCACCGTCACCGGGCGTATCCAGTACATCCACGTTGAACACGATCGTCTGAGGCAGCAGGCCGGCAGCACCGCTGCTGTAATCCACCGTCAGCGTGTCTGATCCCGCGTCCGCGCTGATCTGCAGCTCAACATTCAGACCCGCACCCGGCACGAAGTATTCGCTGACCGTCGTCGTCGTGCCGTTGTCGATCTGCACCTGCAGACGGCCCGCGGCGTTGACCGACACGATGAAGTCGTCGTCCGCATTCGAGCCCTGAGCATTCAGGATCACATCGACGTTCTGGACCTGGCCGAGGACTCGCGCCCCGTCGTTGAGCATCAGCGTATTCGGTCCGACCGCATCGCCGCCGTTGAGGTTACCTGTCAGCGTGGCGTCATCGCCCAGCACGAACGTGTCGGCCACACCCGCAGCCCCGCTGAGGTTCTCGATCTGACTGAACGGCGTGGCCGCCGCTCCGACGGTCACCGTTCCGGCGTCCGTCGCACTGGCGGGCAGCGCGAACGCCGCGCCAGCGGCCGGACCCGTCAGCGTATCCAGACCCGAACCGCCCACCAGACCCGACAGGGCCGCCGTGTCCTGCAGCACGAAACTGTCGTTACCCGACCGGCCGTTGACCGTCGTGACAGCGACGAAGTCCGTCGCCAGCGTCGGGAACGCCCCCACCACGATGGTGCCTGCGTTCGCGCCGGTGATCGTGATCGTGTCGATGCCATTGCTGCCTTCCAGCACGTCCGCGCCGCCGCCGCCCGTCACCAGACCGTTCGTGCCCGCCACGCCCAGCACACCACTTTCGAAGCGGAACGTGTCCGCACCCGTGCCGCCCGTCAGGTTCCGGATGCCCGTGAAGCTGGTGACCCGGCTCTGCACCACACCGCTGTTGTTGCCCGTGATGCGGTACACTGAACCCGCGTTGCCGCCACGCAGTTCGTCGTTCACCTGACCGCCACCGTCGATCGTGCCCGCCAGCGTCGCTCCCGTCGCCGTGAAGCCCAGCACGAACACGTCATTCCCCAGACCGCCCGTCAGGTTCGCCACCACGTTCGCGTCACCGGCCAGCGTGACCAGATCGTCACCGTCGCCGCCGCTCACTCCACCGCTCACCTGCACGCCGTCGTTGAGCGTGATCTGATCGTTCGCCGCTCCACCGTCGATCGCACCACCCACTGTCAGGCCGGCCGCGACCGTCACCGTATCTTCCGCGCCGCCACCACTGATCGAACCACTCAGACCACCCGCCGTCACCGTAAACGTGTCCTGACCGATACCACCCGTCAGGTTCTCCACATTCGTGAAGCCGCCGCCCAGCGTCGTCCCCGCGTCCAGACTGCCCGCGTCCGAACCGGTGACCGCGAACGTGTTCCCGTCTGCGTCGCCGATCAGCGTGTCACTGTTCCCGCCGCCGTCGATCGCACCACTCAGGCTGCTCCCGTTCGCAAAGCTGAACGTGTCAGCGCCCGTCCCACCGATCAGATCATCGACGTCACTGAATGACACACTGAATGCCGTCCCGACCGCGTTCCGTGTGACGCCCGTCCCGAGATCCGCACCCGTCACCGAGTAACTCGAACCGGCCGCAGCATCGTTCGATTCGATCGAGTCGTTGCCCGTGTCCGTGCCCGCACCGCCGCTGAGCGTCACGTCCCGATCCGGATTCGCACCGAACTCGAACGAGTCGTCCGCATTCGCCTGACCGGTCAGCAATTCGATGCTGCCCAGACCAAGCGTCCGCGTGTTCCCCGCGTCCCGGTATTCGCCCGCCAGGTCGATCGTCCACCGCGAATCCTGATTCGGCACACCGATCAGTTCGTCGTTACCGTTCCCGCCCAGCAGCACGTTCACGCTGTCGATCGAGAAGCCCAGCAGCGTCTCATCCCCGTCGTAACCGTCCACCGCGTCCTGACCGCTCAGGGCCACGCGACGACCCGTCGTCGACGGTGTCGCGCCACCGAAGCTCAGCGTGTCCACCCCCGTGCCCAGGTCCACGCCCGTCGTCGGGAAGGCCCCGTCACTCAGAGTGACCGTGTCGTCGTCGTCACCGCCGTTGATCTGAGATACCTGCACGTCAGAAGCCAGAGTGAACACATCGTTCCCCTGACCACCATTCAACACGCCGTTCGTCTGATCCGCATTGACGTTGAACGTGTCCACCGCGGCACCGCCCGTGAACTGCTCGAAGTTCGCAAACGACAGCGTCGTCCCGCCGACCAGACCCGAATCGAACATCCCGGAACCCGGCGCCAGTGTGAACGTCCCCGTCTGAGGAACCGTCCCGACATTCTCGATCGACTGACTGAGACTGTCCGTCGCCGACGTCGTCCCGCTGAACGCGTCGATGTTCACAAAGCCGTCCGTCACATTCGACGCCGTCCCCGAGAAGCCCGCACCCGCCACCACGCCCGTCAGGTCCACGGACACCGGACCCGACTGGTTGCTGTAATCGATCCGGTCGGTCCCGCCGGCACCGCCGGAGATCGAACCGGCCACCGTCACCGTCGCGCCCAGAATGAACTGATCCGAGTTCGAGCCGCCTGCCAGGTTCTCCACACCCGTGTACGTCACGCTGCCGCCCGTGATACTGCCCGCACGCGAACCGCTCACGTCCCACTGCGATACCACATTCGGACCCACCACCGTGTCCGAGTCCGTCGTCGTATCCGTGTCGGTCACCGTCGTCTGACCACCCGTGATCCGGCCACTGATGTCGAACCGGTTATCCACGCCGTCCTGACCGGTCAGATTCACCGTGTCGCCCTGCAGCGTGTTCTGACCCGCCGCGACGAAACTCACCGTCCCCACGTCCCCACCGTCCACTCTCAGACCCAGCAGGCTGCTGTCCAGGTCGATCACATCCACGTCGTTCGGCGAGGCCGACACGTCCACGTTGACGATGTCCGTGCCCGTCGTCCCCAGATCAAGCACCAGCCGGCTCCCGACGCCGGCCATACCCAGAGACGCCTCCTCCTGATTCAGATAGCTGTCTTCTCGCAGGTTGACCGTATCGTTCCCGATCCCCGTCTCGACCGTCAGCGTCTGCAGGCCGGTCGTCGCCTGCAGCACACCGTTCTCGATGTTGACCGTGTCCTGACCCGTCGCCGCCGAACCATCCGACGAACCCAGATCGAGACTCACGTTGCCGCTGTTCACCACGCTCAGGGCCTGATAACCAGTCCCGTCGGTCGTCCCGCTGATCAGCACCGCACCGTCACCACTGACCGCACCGGTCGACGCTGACAGGGTCACCGAATCCACGCTGCCGGGCGACGCCATGCTCACCGTATCGAAGTCCCGAATCTCCACCGCCGTGGCCGCGAAGTCGTCACGCAGACCTGTCACCGTGATCGTGTTGTCCGCGGCATCGGCCACGCCCGTGCCGAAGCTCGCACTGCCCGGATCCAGCAGGCCCGGGCTGTAGCTTCCGACCGTCGTACCCGCGGCCGCACCGATGATCTGCAGTTCGTTCGACTCGGCCAGCACCGCCTGCACCCCGCCCGCCGTGTACGTGATGTCCGAGGAGAACACGCCGTTGGTGTAATCCACAATCAGCGTGTCGTTGCCAGCCATGGCGTCGACCGCCACGCTCAGATTCACGTTCGCACCCTGCACAAAGACTGGCCGCGTGACCGTCGTCGCGCCCGTCACACGCGTGAATGTCAGCGTGCCCGCTCCGTCCAGACCCACAGTGATCACATCGTCCATCGCCGTGCCGTCGAACATCAGGTCGGCGTTGACATTCGAGACCGTCCCCGTGATTGAGCCCTGTGGCACATCCAGTGTCAAATCATTCGAGCCCGTGCCGCCGTCCAGGTTGCCGCTGATCACCGCTACAGCATTCACGGCCACGAAGAAGTCATCGTCGCCCGCGCCACCCAGCACATTCCCGTTCACATTGGCATCGATGTCGAAGCGGTCGGCACCCGCACCGCCGTCGATGTTGCCGTCAAGTGTCGCGTTGATGTCGAACGTATCGTTGCCGTCCGCGCCGTTCAGGTTTTCGATGCTGGAGAACGTGACGTCCGGACTCGCCGCCGTCAGAGCATTCTCCAGAGTGCCTGCATTAGGAGTTCCAGGTGCAATCCTGAAGGTTTCTGCATCATCGGACCCCGTCAGCACGTCGGCGTCCGCACCACCGTTCAGCAGGCCGCTGAGTGTTCCGCCACTCTGCACGGTGAAGCTGTCTGCTCCGCCGCGGCCATCGAGCGATTCGACGTTCAGATACGTCGCCGTGACCGTGCCGACCTGCACGGTGCCTTCATTCCCGGCGGTCAGCGTAAAGAGATCCGCCCCGTCACTGGCTTCGATCGCGTCGGCGCCCGTGTTGCCGGCACCGTCGATCGTGCCGCTCAACCGACCGTTCGTTTCGAAGCGGAATATGTCGTCCTGGCTGCCGCCGGTCAGGTTTTCCACCTGGCTGAACGTCGCGCCACGACCAATCAACTGACCGCTGTCCGTGGCGTTGATCGCGAACACAGTGGCGACGTCGCCGCTGGACACCGTGTCGGAATCCGCACCGCCGACGATCGCTCCGTTCAAGATGATCGTGCCGGCAAGCTGAATCGAATCGTCGCCCGCACCACCATCAACGTTACTGACAACCGTGCCGGTTCCCGTGACCTGAATGGTGTCCATGCCCGCATCGCCGAACGTACCACCGTTCACTGTGGCTCCCGCCTGTAATTCGATGGCATCGTCATTGTCGCCGCCCAGAACCTGGCCACCGACTGTGACCGCTGTGACCGTCACCTGGTCAGCGCCAGCCAGACCGGACACGTTGCCGGCCAGGTTGAAGTCGATCGTGAAGACATCGACGCCCGCCCCACCGGTCAGATTTTCGACGCTGGTGAAGCCGTTGGCCGAAAGTGTTCCCGTATTCAACTTACCGGTCAGAGAACCGGTGTTGTCGGCCGTCAGGTCGAAGGCGTTGCCATCGCTGTCACCGATCAGTGTGTCACTATCGTCTCCGCCGTCGATTCCGCCGGAGAGTGATCCGGTGTCACTGACCGAGAATGTATCGCCACCCACACCACCGCTCAGCAGTTCGACCGACTGGAAGGTACTGGTCACACCGCCAACGATCGCCTCGCCACTGTCCGACCCGGTGATGTTGAACGTGTCGGCCGCGTCTCCACCTTCGATTCGGTCGTTGTTTCCACCACCGTTGATCGTTGCCGCCAGAGCCGCGCCAGTGCCGAAGATGAACTGGTCGACGTCGCTGCCGCCGCGCAACTCGCCAATGCTCGAGAACGTCGCCGACTGCCCACCGGCCAGATACGAATTCGTCGCCGTGATTGACCACGTCGCCGGTGCATTCAGGCCCTGCAGTACGTCCGTTGTCGCAGTCGTCGAACCGACAAAGTTGTTGATGCTGGTGAAGCCACTGTTGGCATTGCCCGCAATCGTAGCCGTGCGGCCATCAAACCCGCCGCTGGCATTGGCTGCCTGCAGTTCGATCGTCTGGCCGGTCACGTAAGCGGAATAGTTAATCGTGTCGATTCCGAGGCCACCCGTCACGGTCCCGGTCACCGAGCTGGAGTCGCCAAACTGAACCGAGTCGACTCCGTCACCAAGTGTGACGTTGCCGCTGATCGTGGCACCGACGCCAATAATCACATCGTCGTTGTCGTCACCCGTCGTCACATTGCCCGTCAGAGTTACGCCGGAACTCAGCGTGATGTCGTCATCGCCGGCGCCGCCGTTCAAAGCGACCGTGGCGGTCTCGCGAACAGCGAAGTCATCGGCCAGCGTACCACCGGTCAGCGTTTCGAAGGCGCTGAAGGATAGCGCCTGTGTCGACGTGTAAGTCCCCGTGGTGGCATCCACGAGCCACGTCGCGGTGGCATTCAGGCCGGTCAGGCTGTCGCCCGTCGCTGTGTCTGTCGTGGCGATGATCGAGTTGATCCGGTCGAAGGTCAGACTGGACCGGACCTCAGTGCCGCCGAATCCGTTCGCACCCACGCTGCTAAGCGTCGCGTCGATACCGTCGCGAGCCGGAGTATCAAACAGCGAGAAGTCGAGCACATCAGCTCCACCGTTTCCGCCGTCAATGACACCCAGGTCGGTAACGGCCGCGGCGATGATGAAGCGATCGTTCAGCGTGCCGCCCGTGAGATTCGCCACGTTGCTGTACGTGAAGAAACCACCGACGTCGCCGGATTCGTTGCCGTTCACGTTCCAGTCGACAGACTCATTCGGACCGATCAGCTCGTCGGTGCCTGTGCCGCCATTCACCACGGCCGTCGCATTCGTTCCATTCCGCCAGGTGCTCAGGTCGAACGTCGTATCGTTGTCACCACCGGTGATATTAGCCGTTTCACCAGCAAGCGCGGTCAGCGTCACCGTACCGAATGGGGTCACGCCATCGACCAGCGAAACGGTGCTGCTGGTCAGCGTCAACTGGTCAAGATTCGTGCTGACATTCAGAGTGTCCGCCAGATCGCCGGCATCCAGGGTCAGAACAGTGAGGCCACCGGCCGAATTGCGGTAATCGACTTCGTTCAGATTGAAGGTATCGCTACCGATGCCGGTCAGAATGTTCAACGTCGTTATCGTCGCATAGGCCCGCAGAGAACCGGCGTCGATTGTCACCTGATCGTTGCCATCTGTCGGCAGGTCGCTGGCACCCAGATCAAGTGTGATGTTTGCCACATCGATCAGGTCGACCTGCTCGAAGTTGCCCGACGCTTCCGTGACGCGCAGCGAGTCCTCGTTGCTGATCGGACTGGCTGTACTGATCGGGGTCAGCGTGACATCGTCGGCTGTTCCAGCACTGGTCAGGTTGACGAGGCTGAGTGTATCGAATTCGAACAGATTTCCGGCCGTGCTGGTTTCGACACGCACGGTCGAACCGTTGCTGAGCGCCAGCACACGGCGGTTGTCGACATCCAGGACCGGGTTATAGGTCAGTGTTTGCGTGCCATTGCCAATGATCTGCAGGCGTTCCGGATTGGCGTCTGCAACGACACCGTCGATGAAGACAATCTCGTTCGCCAGAATTGAACCGCCGTAATTCAGGATCAGCGTGTCGACGCCGTCACCACCGTTGACCGTCAGGCGGACAGTGGCCGACCCTGCGGGTGTGAAGAACTGTTGAGTCAGTCCATCAACTTCCGCTTCCAGCACACCAGCGTTGTTACGAATCTCGATCGTGTTGTCGGCGCCATCACCATTGACAACCAGCTCGACCATTTCCGTATTGGAAACCGTACCGCCGATCATCACACCGGATGCCAGGAACAGGGTGTCCGTGTCATTGCCGCCATCGACGTCGCCGCCCACGTTGGCGTTCACATTGAATGTGTCGTCGCCGTCGCCACCCGCGATGTTGCCCGACAGGACTGCATCGATCGTGATCGTGTCGTTGCCTGCCGCGCCATCCAGGTTCTCGATGCTGGAGAACTGCAGGTCTGGATTGGCAGCGCCTGAATTCTCCAGGTTGCCGCTATCGGCCGACCCCGTGATCGTAAAGACTTCTGCGTCGGCGGAACCGATAAGCTGATCACTGCCCGCTCCGCCGATGAGCGTGTTGCTCAAACCCGCACCGGAGTTCACAACGAACACGTCGTCGCCGCTGCGACCATCCACTCGTTCGACATTCTGGAACTGCGATTCGCCACCGACCGTAGTGTCCGTGTCGTAGGTGCCGGCATCGACACCGGTCAGCACGACCCGGTTGGCATCCGTCGCGGCTTCCAGAATGTCCGTCTGACCGCGACCGTCGATGGTCCCTGTCAGATTGGCCCCGGCACTGAACCGGAACGTGTCGACCAGCGTGTCCGAGCCCGTCACATTTTCCAGACCGCTGAACGTCGTCGCCGTGGCCAGCAGGCTCCCGCTGTCACTGCCCGTAATCAGGATGACCCGCGGTGTGGTCGCTTCGTTGATAATCAGGGTGTCGACGTCACCACCGCCGGCGATGTTTCCGGTCAGGTTCGCACCGTCACTCAAAGTGATCGTGTCGTTGTCGGCATCACCGTCGATCCCGGCGGCAACAACACCGCTGACCGTGACACTGTCAGTGCCGGTACCTGTGTTGACAGTCCCTGCCACCGAGCTGCCCGTCGCCAGCGTGACCACGTCCGCTCCGTCGCCAGTCAGGACATCACCGCCGACCGACACGTTCATGTTGATCGTCACAGTGTCGACAGCACCCAGTCCGCTGATCGCACCATCCAGCGTGACGCCGGCCTGCAGGATGAATTCATCAATGGCCGCGCCACCCGTCAGGTTTTCCACGTTCAGGAAGCCGGGTCCCGCTGTGACACCCGAATCCAGCAGATTCGGCGTTCCGGTCGGTCCCGTCAGCTCGCCCGTATTCGTTCCAGTCACGGTGAACTGCGCGCCGGTCGATGGTCCCGTCAACGTGTCGTTGTCCGCGCCGCCATCGACAGAACCGGTCAGACGACCGTTGGTCGACACGCTGAACGTGTCATCGCCAGCCCCGCCCGCCAGATTCTCGATGTCCTGGAACGAACTCGTCTGAGTATTCACCGTGACCGTACCCACGCCCGAATTGGTCAGGTCGAAGGCATCGTTCAGTGAACTGCCCTCGACGACGTCATTACCGGCGGCACCGCCGCCCACCAGCGTGAACGTACTGTTGACACCAGCACCAAACTGGAATCGGTCGTCATTACCGTTGCCGGCAAGTTGTTCGAAGGACGAGAAGTTCAGCAGCCGGTTGCCCGTCAGCTCCTCGTACTGACTGGTCGCATCCAGCCGCCACACGGCGTTGGTCGCGGCCACGCCGGTCAGCACATCGGACGCCGCTGTCGCACTGGAACCGATCAACTGATCGATGCCGGTAAAGCCATTGGCATTCCCGCCATTCAAAGCCGCTTCCGTGCCGGAGTAGCCATCAACGAGCGCACTCGTCAGAGCGACGTTGCGTGTCGTCGTGTAGCCCGAGAAGTCGATCGTGTCGGCTCCGTCACCGCCCACAACCCGCTGTGCAATGGTGGCGCCCTGCGCCAGAATCACCGTGTCGTTGCCGTCCTGTCCGAGCACGTCACCCACCACATCGCCCGCCAGTGGCAGGTTGTCCGTCGCACCCGTGCCGGTCAGAACCGCACCGCTGGCCAGTTGCAGCACGTCATCGCCGCCGCCCATGGCCAGATCGGCGGCCAGCGTCAGCGTGACGTCCTGATTGACGAACACCATGTCCGCACCGGTGTCGGCCAGACCGTCCGTCACAATCGTCAAGCTGATGTCGTCCGCAATCGTAAAGTCATCATCCGCCGAACCACCTGTCAGAACGCTGAAGCCCGTCGCAGTCAGAGTCTGACCGGAAACGTAGGTCAGTCCCGAGTTATCGACGGTCCACGTGGCGTCGGCGTCCCGACCATTCAGTGCATTCGCCGCACCGGCCGCGCTGACCGAGCCGATATTGTCAAAGGCGTCAATTAGAATGGCGTTACCAGCAAAGCCCACTGTGCCGCCGATCGCCGTCAGGGAGACGTTCCGGCTTCCGCCCAGGGCATTCAGATTCAGGCTGTTTGCGCCCGTGCCGCCGTCAATCAGGTTGATGCTGCTGTTCACATCCACACCCAGCACGAACGTGTCACTGCCCGTGCCGCCGATGAGCTGATCGATGTTCGTGTACGTGAAGGCGTCGACCGAGCCAGTGTCTTCAGCCGTAATGCTCCACGTCTGATCAATATCCCGGGCTCGCAAAGCATCAATTCCGCCGCCGCCGTCGATTACGGCATTACCGGTGAAGCCTTGCAAGTCGAACAGCGAATCCACCACCACACCGGGCTCACCGGTCAGCGTCGCGCTTTCGCTGGCGAATCCCGACAACGTCACAACGCCCAGCGACGTACCACCATCGGACAGGCTCACCTGTGCGTCCGTCAGAGTGAATGTGTCGGGATCATCAGCGGGAGTGGCCATTGGGTTGACGTTCACCGTGTCGGCACCATCACCCAGATTGACACTCAAGGGGCTCGTCGGCACCGTCGCCGCATTCAGATAGCTCGACTCGTTCAGTGTCAGAATGTCGTCACCGTTTCCGGTCGTGATCGTCAGACCGGTCAGTGTCAGGTTGGCCCGCAGAGCACTGTCGGACACCGTCACCGTATCCGGCGAACCTGCACCGGTGGCGTCATTGGCACCCAGATCGATTGACACCGTGCCCACGTCACTCAGAAGCAGAGTCTCGAAGGGGCTGCCGCCACTGCTGCCAGCGATCGACATGGCCTGCTGAGCACCCAGCGGTGCGTTGGCCTGGCTCAACGTCACGGTGTCCGCGGCACCGCCGCTGGTGAAGTTGAAGCTGTCGAATGTGTCGAGTTCGACCGATGGCACCGTCGCCGCCTGTTGCAGACGGACCGTCCGCAGACTCATTGCATCGGCCACATCGCCGATTTCCAGAATCCGCTGTCCGCCGACCAGCACCGGCTGGTACGTCGCTGTTCGGCCCGCCGCACCGATCAACCGCACGCGGTCACCACCGTCAGTGGTGTTGAACCGAATGTCTCTGGGCAACGGTATCGTCGGGGTTTCCGTCCCGTAGTCGATGGTCAGACTGTCCGTGCCGGTTGTCGACAGGATGTCCAGAATCACATTCAGGTTGGTCGTCGTCGGCACAAAGAACCTGTTCGATGTTCCGTTAACGATCACTTCCAGCGACCCGGTATCGATCTGCACAAGAATCTGGTCGTTGAAATCGGCGGCCGTCTTGATCCCGTTGTTCCCGTCGATGGTGATCGTCACATCGACGTTGGCAACAGTACCGAGGATGCTCGCGCCGGAATTCAGCGCCAACGTGTTCGACCCGCCGCCGCCATCAACGTTCCCATTCAGAGTCACGTTGTTATTGAGCGTGAATGCATCATCGCCGGAACGGCCGGCAAGACTCTCGATTTGCGTAAACCCGGACCCGGCCGGTCCTGGCGTATTCAGCAGCCGATTCAGGCCAGAGACATCAAACAGATCCCCGGCATTGTCAGCGGTGACAATGAATTGTGCTCCCGCTTCCGGCCCGACCAGCTCGTCGATACCGATACCGCCATCGAGGACACCGGTCAGCTCAGCGCCGTTCTGCACGGTGATCGAATCGTTGCCGCCACGCAGATCGATGTTTTCGATCGACGTAAATGTCGTCGTCACGGAGTTGACGACCGCGTTGCCGGCGTCCATCCCGGTCAGCGTCGCCGTGTTGGCGTTGTCGCTCAGTTGCAGGGCGTCCGTCGTGTTCGTGCCGCCGCTGATCATTCCACTCAAGGATGCCGTGGCGCCGGAGAATCGGAACGTGTCCAGGGCGTCACCACCAACGAGATTGGCAACACCATTGAAACTGGTCACGCGGGTATCAAGCACGCCGCTGTCCGCGCCTGTGATGCTGTAGATCGTGGCGGTGTCACCGCCATTGATTGTGTCGCCTGCCTGACCGCCGCCGGAAATCACGCCGACCAGTGTTGCACCGGCACCCAGCGTGAACGTGTCGTCTTCCGTCCCACCACTGAGACTGGCCGTCACGGCCGCACCCGCCACCAGATTGAAAGCATCGTTGCCGGCATCACCCGAAACGACACCTGTGACCTGTGACTGATTATTGAAGGTCAGCACATCGTCGCCGGTTCCAGCGCTGATCGATCCGCCAACAGTGCGATTGGCACCAATGGTGATCATGTCCGCTTCGCCGCCGGCGTCGATTGAGCCGGACAGACCGCCCAGCGTCACGTTGAACGTGTCAATTCCAACGCCACCAGTCAGGTTCTGGATACTGCGGAAGCCATCGCCCAGTTTGACGCCGGCATCCAACGTGCCCTGATTCGTGGACGCCGGGCCGACTGCCAGGGGCTGCACAGTAAAGACATTGCCATTGGTATCGCCGATCAGCGTGTTGCTGCCGCCGCCGCCGTCGATTTCTCCCGTCAGGACGCCGCTATCGGTAAACGTGAAGGTGTCACCCGCGGCACCGCCCGACAGCGAATCAATATCCCGGAACTGAGACACTACGGTGTTGGCGACGGGTGTCGCCGTATCCCGCAACGTCACACTGCCACCGTCCGTCAGGCTGATGAGGTAGTCCGTCTGGTCGTTGTTGGCGATCAGTTCATCGTTGCCGCCGCCGCCCGTGACCGTAACCACCCGAGCGCCGTTTGGGGCGAATGTTCCGAACTGGAAGCTGTCGTCCATACCTGCACCGGTCAGCGATTCGAACGCCCGGAACGACAGAGTCGACGTATCCGGCGTGTCTCGATAAGTACTTGGACTGACAAAGCTGCGAGACGTTTCGCCGTTCACGGCATTGATGAATGTGCTGCTCTGATTGAACACCATCGAGCCCGCGTTGATCGTATTCAGGTCGCCCACTGATGCGCTCGCTCCGATACCGAACGCACGTAGAGTCGCAGCCAGCGGAGCCGCGGTCAGGTTGAGCACATCGTCGGCGAACGTGCCGCTCGTGTCAGCCGACGCTGACAGGAACAGCATGGTCGGATTCGTCGGCGTGATCGAATTGAACGCGGTCAGCACCGACTGCAGAGCCAGCTCGTAGTTCGAACCAATGACTGCACGTGTCGTCAGACCCCGCACGGCCTCTTCGAAGTCGGTGACTCCGTCAGAGTCCAGGTCCGCCAGTGGGCTCGTGAAGTTTTGCGTGCCCGTGACCGCGATCATGGGGACGATCGTCGCCGACGAACCGTATTCCACGACAGCCAGATCGGCGTCAGCATCGATTTGAATCAGGTCCTGCTGGAAGTCCAGCAACGCCTGCAGTTGCACATCCAGAATGGTGTTGACCACACCATCGTTATTAACGTCGCCTACGTTAGGCAGGATCGCCGGGATGGAATCCGGAGTCGAGGTGTCCACAACGAACACGTAGGTGACACGCTCAGACACACCGTTGATGACCCAACTCGCATCCAGCGTGGCCGCACCGGTGATTGTGTCATTCACTCCACGAGCCCCGCCGTTGATAGCGTTGACGCTCGTAAACGTGAACCCGAGCAGCGTTTCCTGGCCGTCGTAACCGTCAGTCGCGTTCAGTCCACTCAGCGCGATGTCTCGACCGGTCGCATACGCGGCCGTACTGGCCACACCACCAGCACCGCGAAAGCTCAGCGTGTCAGCACCGGCACCGAAGTCGATATCGGTTGTGGCCGGCACACCGTCAGCGACACTGGCACCGTCGTTAAGAATCACAGTGTCGTCACCACTGCCCAGGCTGATTGGTCCGTCCACCACCACGCCCAGGCCCAGAGCCACGAAATCGTCCAGAATGCCGCCGGTGATTGTCGTTCCATTCTGGTCGGCGTTCACGATGAAATCGTCGCCGCCGTTACCGGCAATGAAGTTCTGGAAGTCGTTGAACGTCAGCGTGGTCCGTGGCAGCGTACCTGTCACCGCATCGGATTCGAACGTGCCCGTATTCTGCCCCAGCACGAACGTGCCAGACACGGGGGCGGGGACCAGGTCCATGATCGCGTTGGTCAGAGAATCACTCTGCGATGTCCCTTCAACGACGTTGATGTTGGTAAAGCCACCCGTTACGCCACCGTTCGCGTCAACGTTAACCGTCCCTCCGTAGCCCAGTGTGGCCACCGCGGAGTTCACGACGATGGATCGTCCTGTGACCATCAGATTGCTGAAGTCCAGCGTGTCGATGCCGCCGACACCACCATCAATCGATCCGTCCACGGTGACTCCCGTGGCCAGCACGAACTGGTCGTTCGCTGATCCGCCGACAAGATTCTCGGTCTCGATGAATGTGACTGAGCTGCCGTTGATACTTCCGTCATCCGAATCGGTGATGGTCCACAAGGCGTTCAGATTCTGGCCCGTGATCGTGTCGTCGGCGCTGGTGCCGCCACTCACTGTCACGACGCCAGTAGTCAGCCCCGTCAGGTCAAACGCGTTGCTGGCCGTATCCTGACCGGTCAGTGTGATTTCGTTACCCGCGATCGTGCTCAGCCCGCTGACTGGATCGATGAAGCTCACCGAACCCGCCGGATTTGTCAGTGTGGTCACCGTGTCCGTGACGACCAGACTGACGTTGTTGTCGGCCAGCGTGATCAGATCGACAACATTGGGCGATGCGCTCACATTCACGTTCAGCCGGTCGGTATCACCCAGGCCCGAGTTGATCACCAGCGGGTTGAGCAGTCCGGTCGAATCCAGATAGCTGTCTTCGAGCAGATTGATCGTATCCCGGCCGGTACCCGTGCGTAATTCGATGCTGGCGAGGTTGGGGACGGTCTGCAGCGTTCCGTTTGCAACCGTGACTGTGTCCATCTGCTCTGCCGGGTCGGCCGTGTCAGCGGTCGCCAGGTCCACGACGAAGTCCAGAGTGTCAGTGACAAACAATTCCTCGAACGCCGTACCACCACTTGTCCCGAACAGTCGCACGGCCGGCAATGCCGTCACTGGACCGATTGACGGTTCAAGTGTCACCAGGTCAGCACTTCGCGGAGACTGGAACGTGACGGTCGTCATTCCAGTCAGCTCAACCGGCGTCAGATTCTGGAAGTTGATTGTCTGAACCAAACCTCCCGCTGAGACCAGAATGACGCCATTATGGACGTCGTCGCCAGGAATATACGTCGATGAAATATCGGGGTTGATTGTGCGTGACCCAAGCACCTGGATCTCATCAACAACACCTCCGGCCGTTGCGTCACCGCCGCCGTCCAGAATGATGTCAGCATTCACGAACCCGCCGTTCGCGTGATCGATGACAACTGTGTCCGACTCGTCCAGCGCGGTGATGTTCACAATGAACCGCGGCGAATTGGGTGGCTGGAAAAACGTCACCGTGGTTGTGTTGCCCAATGTCGTTCGAATCACTTCCGTATCACCACTGATGTCATTCAGTCGCACGGTGATGATATCCGGGTCCGCCGTTCCCACGACCGGCGCGTTTTCCAGATCGGAAATGGTCCCGTCGACCTGCCCGGTGAGCTTCAGGTTGTCGTCACCGGCTCCGGCGGCGAGGTTTCCTTCAACCGTGCCGTCTATGCAGAACGTGTCATCACCGTCGCCACCGTCAATGTTGCCGCTGAGCGTGATGCCCGCATCCACGGTGAACGAATCGTTGTCCCCCAGACCTGTCAGGCTTTCGAACTGAGAGAAATTCGTCGTCAGCAGACCAGTCATCATCGTGCCTGCGTCGTCCATGTTGACGACGAAGACATCCACGTCGACTGTGCCGATCAGCGTATCTACATCGGCGCCACCGACCGCAATCACACCATTCGTGTTGACGGTGCTGTCGGCGCTGGTCACGGTCAATGAGTCGTTACCGGCACCCAGGTTCACCGTCAGCGTCGTCGTATTTGGCAGCGCCAAATTTATTGGCGTATTGAATTCGACACGTGAGAAGTTCGCCGCACTGAGAAGCTGCGACACACCGTCACCAGCCGCACCGAAGTCCCGCAGTTCGACCTGATCCGCGGCACTGGGGCTGGAGAACGTGAACGAGCGGTTGTTCGCATCCGTCCGGTCAATGATCGGTTCCACACGGACGTAGGAGATCGTCGAGGTCGGATTCATCGCCGGCCCGTCGTCGAAGCTGATCGTCCCTGCACCGCCGCCCAGGAATGTGTGATCGACATTGGCGAAGGTAACGCCATCGACCACGATGAGCGTGTCCGTGCCAAGCCCCATGCCGCCGTCATAATCCAGTCCAGACGTTGGCAGCGGGTCACCATTGGAGAAATCAACCGTCAGCTCGTCGTCGACGGCGTCACGGGCTGTCATCGTCAGACTGGAGACATTGGCGATCACATGCGACGGAGCAACCTCATTCGTCAGGTTGCCAGTTTCCAGGAATTCAACCCGATTGCCATTACGCCGAACGGTGATGCCCGCAGCCGGCCACAGGGTCGGATCAATGACAACCGCTTCCGCTCCGTCGACCAGCGTGATGTTCGCAGTTGTGGTGTCACCGACTCCAGTGGAGTCCGTCACCGTCACCGTCGGTGTAAATGCCGGATCTGCCGGGAAGGCCTCGAAGTCCAGAATCGAGGTATCAAGAACGCGAAGTTCCGCCTGCGTGTTACTGATCTTCACGATTTCGAAATCGAGGTTGCTGTCACCGTCAGTATCGTTTCCGGCAGTAATGGCAAACGTCAGCACGTCCGTGCCAGCCGCCGGAAGGTCGATGTCGGCCGCAGTGACCGTTCCCACAACCGTTCCCGCCACACTGTTCTCGGGCACTGTGAAGTCGTACGAGAAATCCGCAACATCTTCGTTGATAAAGTCCGGCACGTCGTTGACGTTGATCGTCAACATGTCGGTATCTGACTGGGCACCATCCGGAACGAATTCGTTGTCGTTGTCCTCCGTCAGCATTGTCACCGTCGAACTCATTGTGCCATTCGGCGTGAAGATCAAACCATCCAGAGCCGCGTTAATCTCCGCAACCTGATTAGTCACGACGTTTGCCGTGATGACGATGGAACTTTCACCGTTCGTACCAACGGTGACATTCGCCAGATTATTAACGACCCGCACCGTGGCGCCGTTCGTAGCACTCAACGTCACCTGGACAAAGTCGTCGTCGCCAGTCGCATTAGCGTCGCTGAACGCAAGCTCCGTGTTGTTCGCTGCACTGAAGACCAGCGTCGATCCTTCCTGGACCAGGAACGGAGTCACCGGGAACGTTGTGCTGCCTTCGAACTGGTTGCGTGGACCAAACCCGATCGGCTCGACATCGATCTCGATGCGTCCGGTGTCCGTTTCAACGACCGGACCGGTGTTGCCCAGATCGGTCACGAGGATGTCGATCGTCGCGAACTCCGTTGTCGATGTGAAGAAGGCCGACGGTGCCGCAGACGGCGTGTAAATCAGTTCGTCCAATGCGGTATTGATGTTCGCGGCCGTCCCCGTAATCGTCACGATTGCCGACATATCGGTGTTGGTGGCATCGACCGTCACCACACTTGCGTCACCGAGTGTCAGGATTCCATTGGCTGGGGCATTTCCGTCTTCCAGCAGCGTCAGTGTGACCGAAACATTGGCCGGCACACTTTCCGCAGCGTCAACGTCTGAGACGGTGATCCGCGACGTCGTTGATGCCTGAAAGACGAAATCAACACCTTCCAGGCCGGTGACACGTGGAATAACAGTCGCCGGAGCAACGCCAAATCCCGATTCCAAACCATTGAACTCCAGAATCGGCGGATCGTTGATCGCCGTGACGGTGATATTCGTCGTCGCCGTGCCATTCGGCGTCAGGGGCGTCCCGCCCAGGTTCTGGTCATCGACCACGATGGTGAACGTGGCCGCCCCGTTGAATTCCGGTGTCGGGTCGTACCGCAACGTCGTCAGTGCGGCGTTGATGTCGGCAACAGAACCACGGAACGTCAACATTGTGTCGGCAGTTCCATCGTTGGCCACATCCACCGGGTCGAATGTCAGACCGGTGGTCGATGTCAACGTCATCGTGCCGTTGGTAATCGTCAGAGTGACGAGCATTTCCAAGTCGTCACCATCCGCAATCTCGACCGTGTCCGTCGCATCATTTCCGGCGAATACGAACGACGTATCCTCATTGATCGTCAAGGTTGCGGGCGCCGTGGCCGTCGGGGCACTGTTCACCGCATCGATGACGATGGTGATGACTTCCGTATCCGTGCCAATGACGGGCGGAACCTCGGCACTGAAGTTGCCGCGATCGCTGGCCAGAATCGACAGCGTTGCGGCACCCAGACCCTGAGTGCTGTTGAAGTCCTGCCGCGGTGTGAAGACCAGCCCTTCCAAAGCCAGGTTGATGTTCGGGATCGTCCCGGTCAGGGCGATCACCGGCTCATCGGTACCATCGGTGCCAACGGTGACCGTCACCAGAGTGGCGAATCCTGGTGCCAGCGTGAGCGTACCGGTCGGCACCGTGTTGGAATCATTCGACACCGTCAGTGTCACATCCAGTTGGTTGTCGTTGATGAAGGCATCCGGGTCTTCCACCGTGATGGCCGTTCCCAGAGCTTCGGAGAAGACCACTGACGTCGGTGCCGTCAACGTGTTCTCCAGAATGTTCTGATTGGCCGGCCGAGTGATCTCTGGTGGATCGTTGACGCCACTGGTCACCAGAATGTCGAACTGCACACTGCCGTCGGTCTGATTGGGAATCAGCGGGTTGCCGGCAAAGTCCAGAATGCCTGAGGCCGTATTGTCAACGACCAGCGTGTAGCGGGCGTCCTGCGGATACAGCGTGGTCGAGGTCAGAATGGCCTCATTGGTATTCGCGTTGTACGCGAAGATGTAATCCACACCGTTTTCCAGAGTGCGGGTGACAATCTGATTGTTCTCGTTCGTCGTCTGCGTCAGCGTGAACTGGCTGCCGTCGGTCAGAACGGTCACGTCGTCGATCCCGATTCCTTCGTCGGTGAACTGAATCACGAATTCGTTGAAGAAGTCCGGCGAGTCAATGTGGATCACAGCCGCAAGCGTGTTGAGATCATCCGCGCCCTGGTCCTCGGGCGTCGTCAATGTCACTCGTCCGCCATCATTGTCGGCGCGCTCGATCGCTCCCAGGTCATTGAAGACTTCGCCGGCCAGACCCGATGCCCCTTGCAGCGTGTCATCGACGCGTAGCTGACCGAACAGGTCGTTGCCGGGCGAGAACGCGTCCGAATTCGGAAGACCCAGCGGCGACTTGACCGACACGAACTCGGGAAGATCAGGCAGGCTGCCCAGAGAACGGTCCGTCGCTTCCGAGCCGGCAGCCAGGTAGAAGTTTCCAGTGGCCGCAGAAACAAACAACGCACCCAGGTCGTCATCGACAACCGCGTTGTTTCCCTGCTGGGCGGGATTGATGGACGCCTGGCTCGGGACGTCGTTGTTGTTAAAGAAGAACGTACGGTCTACGCGGGCGTTTCCAGTGCCCGATCCAATTGTGACCGTTCCGTCAGTTGAAATCGCGGTGACCGTATTGGCGATCAGGTTGTTCAGGACGATCGGTGACACATTGGCCTGCAGACGGATACCGATACCCGTCGAAGTCGCGCCACCATAAACCGTATTGTTGATCACCTTGGCCACGGGAACGGCGGCTTCGGGAACAGCAGCCCCCGTATTCGTCTCACCACCGACCACAATACCGCTCGTGCCGAAGCCGGCGACGACGTTGTTGGTGATGAATACGCCGGGTGCCTGACGCGAGGTGTTCTGGACATCAAAGTTGATCGGCGATCCGGGGACCGGCCGCGCGGAGTCCGCAACGCCACCCGGATTGTCTTCGGTGCCAGCGTTACCCTCGCGAGGTGCGGCGCTGACGAGAATACCCGTTGTAGCCGAATCGCGGATGAAGTTGCCTTCAATCTGGAAGATGCCCTGGGCCCGCTCGACGTTGCGATCGCCCAGCACACGCCCGTCGGGCACGGGGAACGTGACGTTGTCAATATCGACACCTTCGTTGGCGATCGAACCGGATGAGTCTTTGCGGAACACGAAGAAGAACGTGTGAACGCCGGCACTGACGGGAATCGAGCCTGTGCTGAACGCCGGCCGGTTCCCCGATGATTCGAATGCCGGGCCGCCTGTCCCGATCTGATCGACAAATACCTGGAAGAAATCGCGGTCCTGTTCGGTGATGTGCCGGTAGTCGAACGTGACTTCTCCGCTGCCCGTTGCCGCCGTCAACTGCAGCACACTGATCTGATCGTTGCCAATCGCTCCCGATTGGGCTCCGAATGAATTGCCATTGCCGATGCCATTAATCACGGTCCACGGCTGCGCGCTGCCGGCACCATTGGGAATCCAGTTTTGCGACGAAAAGTCGCCGGTTTCAAAGTCGTCACTCAGCGGAGCAAACCCCAGGTCGGCAACGCCGTTATCCGTGGGGATCAGTCGCGCGTTTGTATCGAGTGTAAAACCGACAGCAATATCCGGCAGCGTCGAATCGACATTCGCCGCGTGCTCGAAACCTCGGCGGATTTCAACCTGATACGCACCCTGTTCGATCAGCATCGGCGCCATCGGATCCTGATCCTGTGGCACCGTGAAGTAGTTGTCGGCGTCGGCCCCGCTGTCAGTGATCATTTCACCGCGTTCGGCCCAGCCAATGATCAGATCGTCGACAAAGAAGCCTTCGTCCGTGTTGGTCTGCGCCCGGGCATTCGACGAAAGGGTCCCGTACGTGTCGGTAAACGTTGCGCCATTGTAGTTGGCCAGGTTGTTGTCACGGTTACTGGTGATGGCCCCATCAGTGACCGTGCCGCCCGTACTGAAGTCAAACCGCAACCGCAGATCGGTCAATCCCACAAAGTCGGACAGATCAACACGTGCCTGCCGCCAGTCGCTGACATCGTACAGTTCCTGAACGCGCTGCCGCGGGTCACCCGGATCGGCAAAGCGGCTGGTCGATTCGAACGACGGCAACTCCGTGTTCATGATCGCTGGATCGACGGTATCGCGCCGCTGGTTATTCGTTGCCAGCAGGTTCCATTGGCCCTGAGACAGATCAGTCGGATCCGTCGTGTTCGCGTTCGGCACGAACACAAACACGCGGGCGCTGTCCCGCATCGAGCCGTCAGCCGCGCCGGTGACACTCGTCGTCTGAGCGTCCTCGCTGTCCAGGAAGTAATTGAAGTACAGCACCGGCCGGTCGGTCGTCGTCTGGCTGCCCGTGGCACTCACCAGGTCGAACGCATCGGTGATCAGGCTGCCGTACGCACCGCCCGGCAGGTTGTAGTTTTCGCCGATTGCGGCGTTGCTCGTGAGGTCCAACTGTGTCTGGGAATCGAAGACACCAAGCTGGCCACCGACCGAGTCGTACTGCAGGTACGGCGGAATCGTGTTGATGCCATCCACAAACGTTTCGAGACCAAAGTAGAAACTGTTACCGCCGTCGGTCTCGGGATCGGTCCGCGTTGAGGTCAAATCTCCGACGGTGTGCAGGAACGATCCGTCCCGGCTGTTGTCCGGAGCGGGATTGATTCCGTGGCCGGGATCGTTCGTCGTGGTCGTGAGGTTGGCGGAGCCTCGGTTCTGCGTCGGGTGCCACAGGTTGTAGTCCAGCGGCGAGAACGCCAGTCCCGTCGCTCCTGCCACGCCGGTCGTCTGAATCGAGCTGTCGGCAACGCCGTCGTTGGCCAGTGATGTCGTGGTCACGACAGCTTGAGTCGCGGGGGCGGGGAACATGAAATCGTTCCGCACGGTCAATTCCGCAATGTCGACGCCAGCCAGACCGGGCCCCTGAAACACGACGGTCACTGCCGTGCCGGGCAGATCGCCCCCGGAAACCAGAATGTCCGTCGCGCCGAGACTGGACAGGTCGACAAGTGAATCGAATACGCTGCGGACACCGTCGGCCGTGACGTTGAACTGCACGTCAGCCGATCCGCCAGCGAACTGTTCGACCACAGTTCCATCGCTGCCGCCATCAGTCGTCGTCCCGACCTGCACCTGAGCGAACGCAGTTCCCACCAGAGCGTCATTCGAGACAACGAGCTGGGGGACATCGACATCTGCCAGGATCGCTCCGGTGTACTCGACCGTGAGCCCGGTGAGCATGTTCGTTCCGGTGACGGTGACGTTGCCCGTGAGAGACGGAATCAGATTCAGGGCCGCCTGCACGGCGGCCGCGTTCGCGTTGAAGGGAATGTCGAGTGTTTCGCCGCCAGCCAGAGGCAGAGCCGGAATTCCGGTGAACTGCAACCGGAAGTTGCCGCCGGTCGGTGGTGTCGGGAAGTCGAAGGACAACAGCGTCTGCAGTTCGTTGCTCACCAGGGTGGTCGCGTTCACGATGGTGATATCGTTCTGATCCACACCGGTGGCCGTGAATTCGATATCGATGGGGTCCGCGGCTGTCGGTGGACCGGAATCCGCATCCAATTGGCCACCACCGAAGACCGACGTGACCGTCAGATCGATCCCGGCCACCGAGGGCAGGGCTTCCAGCGCGGCTTCGATCTGTGCCGGTGTGGCGTCGAAGCTGAGTGGGGCGGTGGTGTCACCGTCAAACTGAAGCTGGAACGTACCGGCCGTGAAGTTGGGGCCCAGCGTAATCCGCTGAATTTCGTCGCCGCCGAATCCGGTGGTGTCGGCCGTCAGGTTGGCGATGTCCGTCGCCGCCAGTGCTCCCTGGAATGTGACCGTAACCGGATTACCGGCGAACAGGCCGTTGCCTGTCAACGGACCACCAGTGACGGTGACGTCTCCCGCTCCAATACTCGGCAGCCCCACCAGAGCTGTCTGAATGTCCGTGGCCGTCGCATCGAAGTTAAGCGTCCCGGTTGTCTCGATCCGATTGACAGTCGAAGCAGCGGTGTGTGCGGCCGACAGCGTGCCATTGGCGGCCCGCGTCGTAATGAACTGATTCTGGATGACGGTCGACCCGATGACGTGTGCGGTGGTGGCCGTTCCATTGAGGCCACGAATGACCGTCAGGACGTTCCCTGTCACATCCGTGACAAGCAGAAGTTCGTCATCAATACGAACGTTGAATGTCGCCGTTGCCGCGGTCGTGGCAACATGCGTCGCGGCCGTAGTGGTCTCGACTCCACGATCCACCGTCAGCTGGTTCAGATCCACCGTCACGCCGCCGGCCGCCAGATGATCCAGCGACATCACAAGCGGCTTCTGCGTCGAATTGGCACCGATCGGTGTCCCCAACGCGTGAATGTTGGCCATCGTACCGGCCGCGACACGATTGACCGTCAGCCGGTCAATCCGCACGTCCGCCGGAGTGTTGTGCAGGGCGGGTGTCGTGGAGAACGCACCGCGATCGCCGATAGCCGCCACGTTGAGCTGATTGTTGGCCACGCTGTCGCCGATCACCTGGCCGCCAATCGGCACGGCCGACACGTTCAGGTAATTGACAGAAACCCGATCATCGGCGTTATGGGCATCGGCAGTCGTGCCCTGCTCAGCGCGGTTCACAACCAGATCATTACCGTTGATCATCGTAATCCGCATCAGTTCGTCACCGATGCGGATGTAGTCGTTTACAATTAGTCCAACCGAGTTGTTGACCGTGATGGTGGCTGTCGCACCGCCCATCGGAACATCGGCGCTCAGGCCAGTGGAATTCGCGAACACCGTCTGACCGGCCGCGTGCGTCGCGATTGTCGTACCGTTGACGCCACGGACCACGGTGACGCTGTTGCCGGAAATCGCCGAAATCCGCAACTGCTCGTTCTGGATCTTGATCGTGTCACCCACGACAAGATCTGCCGCACCAGTAACAGTCAGCAGAGTATCCGTCACGAGCCCACCGATGCCGCCGCCAGCGACGGCCGTCGCTGTGATCGCCAGCGAGCGAACGCCGATGATCGGCAGCGTCTCGGCGGTCCCGCCCACACCCACAACGATATTCGTCGAATCTCGAAATGCGTTTGCATCGACAACATTCAGTTGTGTTTCACCACCCGCGACGTCACCGACCAGCGTGCTGGCTGCCGACTCGACGCTGTCGATCGTGATGAACTCGGAATCGATGCGGACTTCGAAGGGGGCCGTCAATCCGGCAAACGGTGTGACGTCAACGACATCAATCACCAGGTCGGTCGCAGTAATATCCGCGGTCAGCATCGACGTTCCGGAATCAACAGCCGTGACTTCCACCAGTTCCTGATCGTCAATAGCCAGCAGGAACGGTGTGTCGAACGCACCACCAAACAGCCCCGCTTCTGACACGTACAACTCTGTGTCAGTCGCTGTGATTCCGTTCGCCAGAGCGCTGGCACTGGAGCTGATAGGTTCTCCGATGAAGTGGTCAACTGGGGTCGTGACACTGAACCCTCGATTGACAGTCAATCGGTTCAGGTCTGCGCTATCCGCAGGCGTGTGTGTGGCGGCAATAGTACTGAGCACGCCACGCCCGCCCGGTGCAACATTGAGCTGATTGTTACTTACGCTTCCACCTGTGTGCGCCGCGATGCCCGTATTTGAACCATTCGCGTCACCACGGGTTACGTTGAGGAGGTTCACCGAGACTCGGGCCACCAGCCCCGTATGCGAGGCGGGTGTCGTGCCGAAGCTACCACGGTTGACGGTGAGTTGCGTCGGTGAATCAACACTAACTACATCCATCAATTCGGCGTCCACCAGTACGGTGTCGCCAGTAATGATGCCTGCAGTGTTGGCGATGACCAACGTCTGCGACGTGAGCATCGCGTCGATCGTCGTTGTCAATCCCGTGGAGTTGGCGGAAACGACTGCTCCGTTCGTATGCGCGGTAATAACGCTACCGTTTACGCCGCGCGTCACCGTGATACTGTTTCCAACAGGCGCACCGTTAATGCGCATCAGTTCACCATCGATCCGAATCGTGTCACCATCGACCAGATCGCTGGCGTCGGTCACGGTGAATGCGACATCCGCCGCCGTACCACCAAGGCCGCCTGCCTGATTGATCGTCGTGGCTGTGATAACTGTTGAACGGCGCGCGTCAATTGTCACCAGCTCGTTGTCAATCAGAGCGTTAGTGTTGTTCAGGAAGACTGTGGCGTCCGTGACATTGACGACGGTGTCCGTAGTACCGTTGACGGTGCCGACCAGCGGACTGCTGGCAGACTGGGTGCTGTTGACCGTGACGTACTCCGTATCAATTTCGACATTAAACGGAGTTGTTGCCCCGGCGAATGGCGTGACGTCGGCCACATCAATGACCGTGTTACCAGTGCCAATGTCACCGGTCAGCAGCGATGTACCGGTATCAACTGTGGTGACTTCGATCAGTTCGGTGTTATTGATCGACAGGACAAACGGGGTCGAAAATCCGTTGTAGAGCGTTGCGTCATCGACATACAGCTCTGTGTCGGGGTTGGCGTCCGCCAGTGTGTTGGCGGCGTCGAGCGTCGTCGAGGCAGCGCCGACTGTTTCGCCAATAGCGTGCGTGGAAATACCGAGACCATCGGCATTACGGACGACTGTCAGCGTGGTGGTATTGTCGATACTAGTAACACGAACGAGTTCCGATCCGCCGATGGACAGAAGGAACGGGGTAGTGAACGTTGCGAATGGCGTAGTGTCCGCCACAGTGACCGTGACGTTCGTGAGTAGTCCGCCGAGGCTGGCGGTCAGGGTCGTGGCATTCAGGTCCGCGCTGAATACCGTCTGGACCGTGAGTTGGTTCAGCTCGACATCGTCGTTGACTCGGTGAATTGCTGCACCCGTTCCGCCAACGTCTCGCGTCACGGTCAGGCGGTTCAGATCAGCGCTGTCACCCAGAACATGCGGCGCGGCTGTCGTGCCGACAACGTTGAGACGGTTATGGGTCACAGCCGTTCCCGAGACGTGGTCCGCAGCCGTCGTCCCGTTAATTCCTCGTGTGACAGCTCCAGCTCCGGCCAAGGCTCCAAGGTAGTTAACCGAGACTCGGGAACCAGAGGTATGAGTTGCCGCCGTCGTCCCGAAATTGCCCCGAGTTATGGTCAACACGCCGCCGCCGGCAACATTGGTAACCCGCATCAGCTCGTCATCGATCCGAATGAAGTCGTCTGGCGCCAACGAACCGGGGTTGGTCACGGTGACCACCGTGTCCGTGTCATTGATGGTCGCGACGAGGGTGGTGGATGTCGCATCGACCCGAGTGGCGACTCCCGGAACGTGAGTGCCCAGCGTCAGAGGCCCGTTCACCGCCCGATCGACGGTTAGCAGATTGCCATTAATTCCCCGAATCTGCATGACTTCCGTGTTGATCCGGATCTTCTCGCCAACCGCCAGATCGCTGGCGTCGTCCACGGTAAACATCGTATCGGTGGCCGACGCACTGATTCCGTTCACGTCAGTCAGAAATGTCGCGTCGAATAACAACGTCCGAACACCGGCTACCGGAACGGTTACCAGTTCTGATCCCAGTCGGAAGTTGCGCCCACCCGTGAAGACGGTCGCGTCTTCGACCGGGATCACCGTGTTTGCCGCCTGGATAGTAATTGTCTCGCCAACCTGGACTGCCAACACGTCCCCAGCGCCGAGCGTCAGGGTCGTCGCCGCCACAGTTGCCACGGTGAACGTGCCGTCGTTCGTCCCACCTGTTGTCCCCGTTACGTCAATTATCTGACCGGGGGTGAGTCCGTCCGTAATCCAGTTTCCACCATCGGTACGAGTGATCGTGTCGGGGTTCGCGTCGGCAAAGTCGGCGTCCACCCCGGCAATGTTTATCGGGGCAAGAAAATCGCCGAATATGGAACCGGTTTGCGATTCCACGAAGTTCACGCTGATGAGTTCGGTGCCGATCAGCACGTTGAACGGTGTTGCGGTCGCAGCGAACGGTGAGACGTCGTCCACGTCGATGAACATGGCTCCAGCAGCAATGTCACCGGTCAGTGTCGCCGAAGCAGACTCCACCTGTGTGACTTCCACCAGCTCGTTATTGACTGTCGCCAGGAACGGTGTACCGGCCGTAAACGCCGATGCATCCGCGACGTCGAAGGTCGTGTCGAACGTTGTCGTGTCGGCCAGCAGCGGCGTGGATCCGGAGTCGACCGCCGTGACGGTGACCAATTCGTCTGTGCCGCCCATATCGGTCAGGTTGACGTTGAACGGTGTTGCGGCCGTGAAGAGGGATGCGTCATCGACATCGACCACGACACGACCGTCGCCGGGCGACAGGTCGAACCGCAGGTCGGTTGTCGCCGAATCGACCGCTGTCACGCGCAGGACTTCCGAATCGATGACCAGATTGAAGTCCGTATCTGCGTCATACTGTGTCGCATCCACGACATCGAGAACACCGGCGGCGGCGTCCACATCGGCGAGCAGTGTTGTCGTCCCGTTGAACGACGTCGCGAATTGCGTTCCGTCAGCCACGGTCAGTGTGGTCGCGCCGGCAAGGATACTGCCGGCCAGGGTCGACGAATTGATATCGACCGCACCGATGATGAAGTCTTCGTTGTCGATCCGGATGTTGAACGGCGTCGTCGCGGGGAAGGACGTCGGGTCGAGCACGTCCACGATGGACTGCGTGGCATCCACAGTACCCACGCTGGATGTTGTCAGGACCTCGAAGACGGACGCGTCAGACAGGTGGGTCGCTGCGGTCGTGTTGTGGACACCACGGACGACATTCAGAGTCGTGCCGACACGTGTCGTGACAAGCATCTCTTCGCCATCGACGCGAATGATGAAGTTGCTGGCCGGCAGACCGGTCGCATCATCGATCACGAAGGCTGTCTGAGCCGCGGTAATCGCGTCCCGCAGGCTGGTGACATCCGCGAGGTCATTGAGGAAACTCAGCGTGAACGTACCGCCCTGCGGTGCCAGTGTTTCGAACTCGACGGTCTCATTGATCGAAGCCAGAGCCGGAGCATTCGCCGCGATCGGATCAGTCGTGAACGGAATGGTGGCACCGGGCCGGTCGAACGTCAGCGTGAATGACGAGCCCGCGTTCGGGTTGCCGACCACGGAAATCTGCTGCGACTCATTGCCGGAATCGAAGGCGATCTTGTCGTCGCCGTCCTCGTCAAAGGCCAGCAGTCGCCCCGTACTCGTGATCGCGAACAGTATGTTAGCAAGGTCGCCACCGTTCACGTTTTGAGGTCCCAGTGCGAGACCTTCGAAGGTTTCACCGGCGAGCAGCGTTCCGTCTGCGGCAAAATCGCGCCGCACGGACGCCGTGGCGATTGTGAAATTGTCGGTGCCGCCACTGGTCGTGGTCGACGTGTCGATCGTGATGAGCTGCCCGAGGTCGGTCACGCCGTAGATCAGCGGCAGGTTGCCGCCTGTGGTGAAGTCCGGGAAGGCCAGGCCAGTGACGTTGCCCTGCAGGACTCCGGCGGCGCCTTGTGTGCCGCCGCTCAACGTCGCGTTGCCAGTGATGGTCACCCCGTCGCCGGACGTCCGGGTGGTGCTGTTTCCGGGCCGCACAGTCGCCGTGAAATACTGCTTCAACGTGGCGTTGCTGTTGATCGCGTTAACGATCTGCTGGGCCGTTGCGTTGTCGCCAACCAGCAGGGTCGCGTTTGCCGCACCACTGGGGTCGATGCGCGCGTCGTCGCCGTCATCATCAATGATGTTCAGAGACAGGCCATTCCCGGCAATTCCAGGCGCCCGGGCGTGGATCTGAATTGTGGTCGTCCCCTGGTTGCTGATGTTGAATGACGTCGAGGCAAAGGACACGCCTGCAAACTGAATGTCGGCAAACCCGGAATCGCCAGGCGCGTTCGTGACGGCGCCTGTATCAGGGTTGAACCGGTAAATCTTGCTGTTGGTTGTGTTGGCACCGGTACTGCTCCGGCCATTGTCATTCAGAGCGTACCAGCCGGTGTAAGTGGGATTGCCGTTGGTGACGCCCGTCCGCTGAAACGTCAGCGCGCCGACATCATCCGACGTGGTAATATCGGAGCCTTCGCCCACCGGCGTTTCACCGAGAATGCCGTCGTTGCCGATGGTCGTCCCCGTTCCGGTCGCCGTGTTGAGTTCGGTCAGTCGTCCGACAGTGTTATTCGTGTTGTTCAGCCGCTGATACGCGTAAAGCCGTCCGTCAGAACGGAAGACGATGTCCTCATACGTGTTGGCTCCCTGCCCCTGATTTGTGTTGAAGGAGAAGATGTTCTCGCCATGCAGCGGGTTCACAGCCTCAAGTGTGTTTCCAGTCTCGACGTACAGCAGCACGTCGCCGAAGTCGAACGGCCGGACGTGTGTGCTGAGCTGCGTGACGTTGTTGATGCCGAACAGGCCGCCGGTTGGCCCGGTCGGGTCTTCGAAATCAAGCGGCGTGGTGTTGTTGGTATTGGCGTTGACCGGTAGAACGGTTGATCCCGACGAGTCGTAGCCGCTGAATCCGATGTGATCTTCCGCGATGCGGGTCACCGAGTTGATCGGTTCCAGACGCACGTCGGCATTTTGCGCGACGGACTGGAAGAACTGATTCAGTTCGGCCGGCAGCATGCTGTTGTTGGAAACGGCCACGAAGTACGTGGTGGTCGTGCCGGGACCACCAGCCGGCAACTGCACCGTGCCAATGAACGGGTCCAGGACGCCGGCACTGCCCCGTGACAGATCGTCCGCATCGTTGCCCTGCCCTGCGGCGGGCTGATCGTCTTCGATGTTCGAATCCCGACCAATCAGGATTGGTCGCCCGGTCGAGTCGTAGACCACGATATTAGCTTCGCCGCGTGTCAGACCATCCTGCAGATCCAGGTCGAACACGGTCGCCCACGTCTTGCCGCCACCGTTGACTCCGCCAATCGACTGAATCGAGTCGCCGAGTTCCGTGATCGGATAGTCGATACTCAGTCGATAGAAATCCACGTCGGCAGCACCGGTCAGGTCGCCACCCACATTCAGCACATTCAGATCGGTTTCAAGCAGATTGCCCAGCGTCTGGGCGCCAGTCCGGCTCTGGTTATTGGCGCTGGTCTCTTCGGCCTCACTCAGCAGTGGTGAGTGTGCCGGGAGACCACTGACATCAATACCGACAGTCGCAAAGCGGATATCGGCAAAGCGAACGGTCGAGCCCGGTTTTTCATCAGACTGCTGAATTCGAACCTGCAGGCGGTATTCGCCGCTGGTCAGTCCGCCGGTCACGTTAGCGAGGTTGCCGGAATTGCTGCGGACGCGAACGAAGAACGTGCCCTTCTGGCCAGCCGGTCCGGGCAGAGTGGCCCGGAAGCCCGTGTCGTGAACATTCAGCGTATAGAAATCACCACCATCGTAGGCGTTTTTCTGCAATGGCAGGGCAGCGCCGGTAAGGCGGACGGGCAGGTTCTGGGGATGCGTCGCAGCGGCCGTCGGATCGTAGAAGGCCTGCGCAAAGACCGTTCCGTTAGACAGGACGAGTTCCACCACGGCATCCAGTGATCCGCGTGTCAGGTCGACGTCGAACCAGACTTCCTGGCCGGTCTGTGCTTCGAAGCTGTAAAGGTCGACGTCAGCAGGCGAGTCGGCGCTGATCGAACCGTGAATCTCGAAGCCCAGCGTCCGGTTGTCGTCACCACTCTGCGGATTCGGCGCCAGTTCGCCCATCAGCAGCGAGGTGGCGGTCGTGTTGTTAAGTTCGACGCCCTGGTTGTTCGCACGCTCGCGTTCGAGCACGACCCGGACGTTGCGGTCGTTGCTGTACTGGTCGAAGACCAGTCCACGCCATGCGCCCGGCGTGCCGGTACTGGGGCCGTCGTTGTTCGTGTCGAATTGTGGGAAGCCGTTCGGATCGAGGCTGGCACCGACGGTATCGTCGGTCAGCGATGTCAAAATGACCGGGAAGCCTGGCTGACCAATAATCTGTACGGTCCCGCCAATGCGGTCGTCGATATCGAGTGGGTAGCCGCTGGCGGTGAACCCGGCGGTCGTCGCGCCGGCGAGCTTGACGACCAGGCTCTCGCCCGGATTACTCTGCAGGCGAATACCGCTGTAAGTGTGGTGCTCGTCGACTTCGATCTCACCGCGCAGGACATGCACAATGTCCGTGTCGTCCCAGACCGTCTCGCTGGTAAGCACTTCACCGCGGACGTTCATGCCGCTGGTGCCGTTGCCCGTCATCCTGTTGGCACGCACGAGTGGGCCACGGTTATTGGCGAATGCAAAAACCTGCAGTGTGTCGGCCGCGTCCGCACCCAGGAAACCAGTGCTGCGTCCGGTATCACGCTGCAGCGTGTGTTCCATCGCATTGGCGTTGATGCTGATGACGTTGCCGTCATTGTTCTGGAAGGTGTTGCCCACAATGATCGGTGCCGCCTGACGAACAAAGATCAGTGAAGCGTCGTTGCCACCGCGGTTATTCCGAGCACTCAGGCCGCCGCCGGTCGACAGGTCGTCGTTGTTTTCCAGTGTGCTGTGCGCCAGACGCACATGGGTATTCTGGTGTGCCTCAATCACACTGAAGTTCGCGGAACCACCTTCAATGGGAGCCGAACCACCACCGAAGGCGATCAGAGTGTGGTCGAGGCTGGCACGCGCATTGGCATTGAAGACCAGACCGGCCCAGTCACCCTTGGTGGGTGTGCTGGTACCGTCGTCGGCCGTGTCGAATGTACCGCCGGCTCCAAACCGATCATCCCTGAGTGACGTGAAGATCACCGGGCTGGTTGGTGTGCCTTCGGCGATCAGGTGCGAGTTTCCGCGCAGACCTTCAATCCTTGCTGCATTGAGCTTGACCACCACACCGGGGTCAATCGCCAGCCGTCCACTGGTCCGTGCCAGGAATCGCTGGTTGCCATTCTCGATGTTGGCCACCTGCGCGTTGGCGTTGTTTTCGACCACTTCCAGGTCTGGCAGGTTCAGGCCGAACAGCGAGTTCGTGAACTCGATGCGGATCGGATCCAGTGGATTGTCGATTTCATCGATCAGCGGCCCACCGTTCACAATGACGTTGTCGACCTCGATGTTCGGCAATGCGAACAGGGCGGCTTCGACGTCGAACAGATCAAAGTCCGCGGCCGTCGGATCCAGTGCCGTGGTCACGTGAGCTTCGAATAGAGTCGGTGCCGCTCCACCAGGTGTCCGGTACTGAGCACCAACCGCGTGCGTTGCCGAGGTCGTGCCTGAGAACGCACGTGTGACCGTGAGCTGATTCAGCACAGCGTTGTCGGTAATGTTGAGCGTTGTCGCTGTGCCGGCAATGTTTCGCGTGACTGTGAGCAGATTAGCCGATGCAGTCGCACCTGCCGTGTGCGCGGCCGCAGGACTCGCCAGTGTGAACCGACTCAGGCTGATCGTGGCACCGTCCTCAATGACGATTGCGTTGGTGCGTGTCACGGTTAGTTGATTATTTGCCCCGTCAACTAAAGTCACCTCCATGATCTCGGAGGTTCCAGCGATCGGATTCGTCACGACGATGTTGAACGGCACGACGCCGTTAAACGCGTCGAAGTTGTCATTCAGTATGTCGAGGACCAGGCCGGTACTATTGGTTGCAGGCAGACCAACGGGCGCAATCAGTGATGTTGTGGCCGTTTGCGTTCCGTTCACCTGAAGAAATTCAGCGTCGACCTTGAGCCGGAACGGCGCAGCCGGGAAACCGGTCACACCCAGGACGTCGACGCTGGTTGCCCCAATGGTGACATCAGCGACCAACGTCGTCGACGCGTTATTAATGGCGTCAACCTGGACGACCTCTGTATTGATCAGCACGTTGAAGGGAGGTGTCAATCCGTAAACCGAGGCATCATCGACTTCGATTGTTGTGTCTGCCGGCAAGGCTTGCTCGACCAGCATCGTGGTCGCCGTATCGAACGCGGTGACCTGCATGACTTCGTTGTCGACCTGAATGCGGAATGGCGTGCCCGGCAGACCGGCCAGTGGCACTGCGATCTGCGTCGGGTCGACGATGTCGATCGTTGTATCGGTGGTTGTCGTGATCGGTGTCAGAAGGTTGTCGACCAAAGCGCCGTGTGCCTGTGGGGTCGTACCAAAGCGGCCGCGTTGCGCTGTAAATGTTGTCGCCGTCGTGGCGGTCACGGTCATGAATTCGGTGCCGACCTTCAGGTCGAACGGAACGGACGGGAACGCCGACGTACCGGCCACGCGGAAGGTGGTCTGCGTCGCGGAGATGCCGAAGTTGTCGCCCCCGAGAGTCTCAGCAATCGTCGTCGACGCTCCGTTGACGAATGCCAGGCGGAATGTGCCGGTGGGAGCGGCCGACAACGAGAGTTCCTGGATCTCGCTGTTGCGAATCGGGCCACCCAGATTGCCGACGATTTCCAGGTTCTGCGAAATCACGTGAGTGATGTCGGTGTCGTCGAAGCGCGCCGTCTCAGTCAGCCGGTTGATCTGCCCGGCCACGATCGTCTCGATCCGCACGAACAGTCCGTTGGTCGTGTTGTCGATAACCGTGTTGCCGTGAATCTCTGGACCGATTCGCAGGCGTGAATCGTCGAAGGAGTTTGGATCGGCGGAGATCGCTGCCGTGGCGTTGTCTCGGATGACGTTGTTACTGATCGTTGGCCTGGCCGTGACCAGATGCACGGGCGCAAAGACCTGCGGCACCGAGTCCACGTCAACCTGGCCGCCGCCGAAGCTGATGTCCGCGAAATTGACGTAGTTCAGGAAGATGCCCGGGGCATCTGGTGAGGATGTCGGGTCCTGGAAGTCCGAGTCCGAACGAAAGACCAGGCCACCCCAGTCCGCCGGCTGGGCAGCGGATCCGGCAGCGTTACTGTCGCCGCCAATCAGGTCGTTGTTGTACGAGGTCAGCAGGACGGAATTGTCGGGCGTTCCCAGCACCTGCAGCGCGCTGCCGCCGCGATTATCCTGAGCACTGGATGTCCCGACGTCGATGTTCGCCGATTGCAGCTTGATGATCGCACCGGCGTCAATCTGGACAATCACTTCTCGCGGAATCATGAATTCCGCGCCGTCTTCCAGGGGCTGGTCGAGGGCGTTCAGACCCAGCAGGTACGGACGGTTGTCCTCGACCGTCAGGATGTCGCCATCAGCGCCACCGTTGCCCACAATGCGGATCACGTCACCACGATTCGCCGCATCCGCTGCCAGTGAGATCAGACCAAACGGATTGGTTTCCGTGCCGTCTTCGGCCGCGGAACGGACGGGAGCACCGGTCGCGTGTGACGCGGCAACCGTGCCGTTCTGAACACGCAGAACGGTCAGTACATTGGTCGTCGTGTTGATGGTCTGGACGCGAAGTTCTTCGTCATCAATACGGATGTTGAACGGCGCGGTCTCGGTGAAAACGCTGGCGTCCTGGACAGAGAACGAAAGCAGGCCAGTGCTGATGCCGACCGACAGATTCGTCACGCGCGTCTTGTCGACAAAAATCGTTGACGGAGAATTGCGAATGCCTTCGCCGTCGTTGTGCGGTACAGCGATCGTGCCTTCGACTCCACGCACAACCGTCAGGACATTGGCGACGATATTCGTGACCTGCAGACGCTCGTTGCCAATCGCAATCAGGAACGGGTTGGTGAATGCACCGAACGCCGCACCGCTGGCAACATTGATCGCCGTGCTGGTGTCGGTGATGTTCCCGACGAGCGTCGTGACGGGCGTCACTCCCGTGGCGGCCGCGGTGGTGAAGCTGAATTCATGAATTCCGCCACTTGCTCCGTCGTTATCTCCGTCAAACTGCTGGCCAGTCCGGTCTTCCAGGCTGTTCGTTGTGGCGGGAGTGAAGTTCAGCTTCAGGTCGTAATTACCGTCAGACAGTCCGCCAAATCCGGTGTCCGTAATTGAGGGGTCGTAGTCGGTGTTGCCCGTGCTCGAAACGCCGATGTAATACGTCCCGGGATCAAGCGTGACTTCGACAAACGAATCGTTGCTGAAGTAGTCATCGTTCTGTGCGATCAGCGTGCGCACGCCTGACGCGCTCTGGCTGTACAAACGCAACGCCGAATTCAGCAGGCTGGCTGTGTCTGTCGGAGCGATGCCTTCTTCACTGAGCCGCTCGGCGATTGTCTCGGCGCTGAACACGCCGGTCTGAGTAATACTGAATTCGTACAGGTCGATGTCGGTCGCGTCGGGACGGAACAGACGCTGGGCATGCACGATGTCGTTATTGCCCGGATACTGGTCCTCGTCCACGACTCCGTTGCCCTGATTGCTGCGGATGTCGTACGAGTGACCCAGGCCAATGGCGTGGCCGATTTCGTGCAGAGCAATACTGAACCATCCCCCACCAAATACGTCCGAGGACGGACCGGCGGCCAGATTCAGCGAGTTCATGATGACCTTGCCGCCACCGGCAATACCGCCGATCGAAGCCGGCGGGAACGTCGGGGCGATCGCCCGGATGTCACCAGTAACCACCTGAATGCCCGCATTGGCCGTCTCACGGACTTCGAACCCGTACAGCGAGCCGTACATCTCGAAGATTTCGCGGGCGCGATCCTTCTGGTCGTCGTTGATCTGGTTCAGCAGCGGGTTGCCCTGCGAGTCCGCTCCATAGACCGAATTGAAGTTGAACTGGATGACACTGATCGCACCGGCCGCGGTGTAGGTCGTGCCGGGGCCCGGGCCGTGTGATTCAGCCGGGATATCACGATGTCCCGGTTCGTCCGTTCCGCCCGGGTACTGAGGCAGCAGCAGCGATTGCGGTTCAATCTGGCTTGAGAATCGGATCTCAGACGTGCCCAGGTCGCCGAATTCGGTCGCCGTTCCGAAACTGGAATTCAGGTCGCCAGCGGCGGTCGCTGAAATCGTGATGTCGTAGGTGCCGGACGACGTGCCATTGGCTGTACCAGACCCGTCTGTCGCGTAGGCCGTGTTTCCCTTGCTGGAAACACCAAGGAAAAATGTTCCGCCGTTTGCCAGCACACCACTCGACAGCAACTCGACCGCTCCGGCGCCGTTTGCATCTATTGCTGTACCTGCCGCAGCTGGAACGATTTGCGTTCCGGCGCTGTCGAACAGACGCAGGGCTGCGTCCAGTGTGCCGGCACCGTTTGGAGTTACAGTCACGTTAAGTGTCGTACCGGCAGCGACCTGGACTTCGTACAGTTCGAAGTCGTCGGTAGCCGCGATGTTTCCGGTCGTGCTGTTGAACGTATTCGCGTCCAGGATCGTGCCCGCCTGGATGGCATCGACGCTGTTGTTCTGGTCGCCAGTTCCGATCTCGATTCTGTATGTCGAATCGGGCAGATCGGCCGCGAAGTCCAGTGTCGCACGGTTGTTGGCCCGGTCGTACAGAACCCGATCGGCCAGCAGCAGCGTGTCGTCGCTCTGATCGAAGGTGCCGTTGGTGTCATACAGCTGGAAGAAG
>Ga0209403_10000069_pt1 | contig 145552 bp, 122 predicted proteins | sample ArcticOcean_MG_C_8_FD_187440 | JGI IMG/M metagenome (GOLD analysis project Ga0209403, IMG submission 187440) | Marine microbial communities from western Arctic Ocean - ArcticOcean_MG_CB11_86 (SPAdes) (version 2) | ecosystem: Environmental > Aquatic > Marine > Oceanic | place: Arctic Ocean... | reverse complement strand
TCGCCCAAAAAAACAAAGGGGATTGAAATGGGGAAGTTGCAGGTTGTCGTAACAGGAGCATCCGGATATGTCGCAGGAAGAATCTTGCCGGTATTGCGAGAGCGATACGACCTGACGCTGCTGGATGTCAAAACTGCCAATCGGGAGGGTGAAGAGGTCGAAGGCATTCAGGTTACTGACCTGCTGAATCGGGACAGGGATACCTATCGCCAGTACTTCAAAGGTGCGGACGCCGTTATTCACAGCGGGTTCACACGGGCCTCGAAACCGGAAGATCAATACTGGGCGGAATCCGACAATGTAAACATGGCGCACAACGTCTACCAGACCAGTCTCGAAGAAGATGTTCGTCGCGTGGTGGTCATCAGCTCGAATCACGCAGCGGACTACTACGAACAGCTCATCTGGTCCGACGAAATGGAATGGGTCACGCCCGACATGCTCCCTCTCTCGGACAACTTCTACGGATGGGCGAAGGCAGCCTATGAGCTGCTGGGCTTCGCGTACGCAGCCGGGAAGATCGGCAAGGGCAAGCGTCTGGAGAACGTGCAACTGCGAATCGGCGGGCCTCGGGAGACCGACATGTCAAGAGCCGCTGCCACTGACCTGAAGCGGATGCACCGTGGACTGGGGGCCTATCTCAGTGTCAGGGACCAGGCGCAACTCACCATCAAAAGCATCGAAACCGAGCATATCGAGGACAGCAACGGTGTCCCGTTCCAGATCTTCTATGGCGTAAGCGGAAATACACACAACTTCTGGAGCATCGCCAATGCCCGCCGGGTGATCGGATATGAACCCGAGGACAACAGCCAGGTAAAATTCGCCAAAGAGATCTCTGAAGTACTCAAGAAAGCAAACGAATCATACCCCGTAGAATAACTCCACAACAGGATTGCCCAGATGCCAAAACCCAAAGTCGTACTCACCGGCGCAACAGGATATATGGCCGGACGGATGCGATCGGAACTCCAGGACAGGTATGAACTCACCATGCTTGATGTCAAATCGACAGACCCGGACGGGAATGCCATCCCGGGCATCCACGAGGTCGACCTGCTCAACCGGGACCGGGATCAGTACCGGGAATACTTCCGCGGCGCCGACGCTGTGATCCACAGCGGATTCAAAGGCACTGTGGACAGCATGCACACGGACTTCTGGAAGGAAGTGGACAACGTCACCATGTGTTTCAATGTCTACCAGACTTGCGTGGAAGAGCACGTCCGGAGACTGGTTATGATGAGCTCCAATCATGCGGCGGACTATTACGAGCGACTCATCTGGTCTGACCGGCTGACATTTGCCACTCCCGAAATGATCCCGCTGTCCGACAACTTCTATGGATGGGGCAAGATTTCCTACGAAGCGCTTGGATTCGTATTCGCCACCGGCCAGATGAACGACGGCAAAAAACTGGAAAACGTTCAGATCCGGATAGGTGCACCCAGGGAATCCGTGGCAGATGGCATCACTTCGAGCAACCTGAAAAGTATGCATCGAAACCTGGGCGCGTATCTCAGCGCAAGAGATCAGGTCCAGCTTGTGGTAAAAAGCATCGAGACTCCAAAAATAGAAGATGAGAATGGCATCCCTTTTCAGATCTTCTATGGCATCAGTGGCAATACGCACAGGTTCTGGACCATCGAAAATGCCGGAAGAATCATCGGATACGAACCGGAGGATGACAGCGCCATCAAGTTCGCCGACAAGATCAATGAGGTGACGGGGGATGCACAGAAGAATTACGAATAACCATCTGCCACACGGTTGTCACCCGGTTCACTGCTCACAAAAGGAACGCGCCGAATGAAAATCACCGGTATTGAAACGATTCCGATCCGGAAGCGGGCTCTCCTGCTCAAAATGCACACGGACGAGGGCATCACCGGATATGGCGAACCCATGGACTACACCCACTGGCGTATTGTCGCCCAAGCGGTCGAAGACATGTCCGAATACCTCATCGGAAAGGATCCCCTGCAGATCGAGGATCACTGGCAGACCTTTTTCCGGTCCACCTACAGCCGGAGTATGCCCAGCATACTGGGTGCGCTTAGCGGGATCGACATGGCCATGTGGGATGTGATGGGCAAGCACCTGGGCGTGCCCGTGTGGAAACTTCTGGGCGGATCGGTCAGAGACCGGGTCAGGGTCTATACCCACATAGGCGGGAACACACTCGAAGCTCTCGCGGAGAGTGCACGGAATGCCGTTGCCGAGGGATTTTCCGCCATGAAAATGGGGATCGTAGACAAACCCGTGCGCTTCATCGACACGCCTGGCGCCATAGAGAAAATGGTCGCTCGGGTGGCCACGGTGAGAGAGACTGTGGGTGCGGAAATCGACATTGCCGTGGACCTGCACAGAAGATTCAGTCCTACAATGGCCATCCTGGTCATCAAGGAACTGGAGCCCTACAAGCTCCTCTTCGCCGAAGAACCCTGTCATCCCGAAAATGATCAGGCCCTGTTGAATATCTCACGATCCACCACCACCCCAATCGCCACCGGAGAGCGGCACCTGGCGCGCTGGGGCTTCTGGGAAATCATCGAGAAACAGGCCTGTGCAGTCCTTCAGCCAGACATCAGACACGTAGGCGGCATATCCGAACTTCGAAAAATCTCCAATCTTGCGGAAGTGCGGGATCTGGCGATGGCTCCGCACAATGCCTCCGGCGGCCTGGGCGTAGTAGCCTCGATCCACACCATGGCCACCATTCCAAATTTTCTCATCTGCGAAGGCGGCGCGAGTCGGGGCGAAGGCCTCTTCAAGGAACCGCTCCAATTCAACAATGGATATATCGAACTGCCCACCGGACCGGGACTGGGGATGGAATTCAACGAAGATGTCCTCGAGGAAATGCGGGACGACAGCTTCCGGTTCAGAGGCATGTGGCGGTCGGAGGAAGACGGCTCCTTCGCTGACTACTAACGGAAAATTTCCACGTACTTCTCCGAACTGAAAGGGTCCCGGCTGCGGCGTGCCGGGACCTTTCTTCATATCTCTGTCAACGGGAATGACGCTTCGAATACTCCAATTCTCCGATCTTTATTGGATAGCCATCGCTCCTTGACAATCCCAAGGGTTAAACCTACTATTTGTTTATTCGTCCACATCAACCAAGGGTCCTGACCGTTGCCTCTTTCACGCACTTCAATCCTGATTGCGCTAATTCTAGTATTGAGCGCTGAGCTTGTCTCTGCAGCGGAATCTGGAGCGGATCTGCTGAAGGTGAGACGAGAATACAACGCCATATCTGCGCGAGTGGACAGCCTCGTCAGGATGATGGAAACGCTGGACCCGGATGCCCTGGATCCCGCCTTGTTGCCGTCCAATGTGCTAGGCATTCCGGACGGCACGTCTCTGGTGATGATCTTCTGGGCCGACGACGAGGCCAGAATCTGGCTCAATGACTATCTCGTGGGTGAAACCAGGCTCACACCAGTTGAAATCGAAATTCCATCACTCTATCTGCGGCCACTGAACACCATCCGAGCGCGCTGCTGGGATACGGATCAGGTCGAAAGCGGTTTGCTTCTCGGGCTCTACCTGAAGGACCGGACAGGAAACCTTCGCACTGTATTCGTCTCGAACGAAACCTGGAAGAGTCCGGAGGGTCCTGCACGTGAAATCACCTACGCCCACCCAATGCCGAACATACCTGGCGCCAAAGTAATCTGGCAGCAGAACGTGTTCGGGAAAGTCGAATTCGAAGGCACCTTCGATCACGGGGCGATTCAGAAGGCACTCGGCAAGGATCGTTCGGGACCCTCACCCGAATCCATAGACAACAAAATGGACTACCACGCCTTCGTTCAGAAACTTGCTCTTCTGCAGGAACGGCGTGCGCACCTCAAGGAGCAACTGAAATCCTCGCCAAAAGGCGATTATCCCTCGTACTCCGGCGCCCACGGAAATGGACTGAGCCTGACGCTCGGAAAAGCGGGTCCTCTGCACGAAGACATTTCCACACCCGTAGCTGAACAGGTCAAGAGCTGGGTCAATGCGCTTCCGGAGTCAAGGAAACAGCTTCTATTTCCCGAACGTCGTAAACTCAAGGATGAGGGCGCGGCAAATCCCGAGGGCGGTGCCGGCACAGCGCTCAACAATCAGTCGGGCGATCGGCAGGAAACCTACCGTCCTCCCGAAGACAGAGACGTTTCCACCAGCGGTCGTGCAGGAGAACAAGCGAAGAGCACTGGGTTCGAAACAGATGGTGAAGGGAATGCCTCAGGCGTAAATGGAGCAGGAGGTGGATTCGGAGGCGGAAGATCTTCCCGTCTCGGGCTGCTTCTACCCACATTCATCCTTACGGGCTACGTAGGGTTCGTCATCAGAAACTGGAAGCATCTCACACGGGAGGCATGATCTGATCTTGGGCGGACTGAACTGGGTTGAATTGCTGATTTGCGTACTCTTTGCTGCTGTCTGCGCGATGGCAGGCGCGCTGATCCTGATGCAGCGTATGAACTCCATTTGTCGCGAGGAACGTCGCTACGATCTCCCGGCAGGAAGCGCCAGTCTGATCGGCGCAGTTATTGGCGGCCTTTCCGGGCTCGGCGTGGCGATCCTGTTCATCTACTACTACTTTTTCGCCCCGCAAGCCAAGGGCTGGATCGAGTGGGTAGGCCGATCCTCCTATCTGCTGATCCTCGCGGCCTCTGCCTCTCATCTTCTAACCCTTGTTCACGGGTGGATCCGTATCGCCGCCGAGCAACGCGACCTTCGAGAATCGGGACCCAGACGACTCACGCTCCTGGTGCGGAGGAGATCTGCCCTCGAGGAAATCCAAAATCAAGCCCTTTCATATACAGACATGAAAACCCGCGACGACGAAATCGTAGAAGACCTCCTGTCCGTATTCGGTGACCGACTCCTGGTAGGCCAGCGCGCCCTGAGTCGAGTGCCCTTCTACGGATATCTGGGAACCGTTTGTGGGATCCTCCTGATGACCCAGGAACTGGCTCGACTGGATGAGGCGACCGAATCGTTCAAAGTCCTGCGGGACATGTCCACTGGACTTATCCTTGCGTTCAAGACCACCTTGATTGCCCTGCTCGCCTATCTCCCGCTCCGCAAGGCGTATGACATCCTGCTCACGCGAATGTCCGCCATCGAGCGGGCCTGGCTGGCCTTGAGAGATCAACCCGGGGGCGCAAACTGATGGGTCGCTTTCTCCAGCAGGCTATGATCGAAGCCGAAGAGCACGACGTCAGCAAGGAGCTCTTCCTGGGGATCATGATGCTGATGCTCACCCTGGGAATCATGATCCTGAACGTCGCACAGCCTGTGTGGCGCGTGCATCACCACGAACCGAATCCTGAAGATCTCGTCGTGATGTACACCGCAAAGGGCCAGGGATTTTCTACAGACGGAAAGTCCGTAGCGAGAATGCTGGAAGACGGAGAGTTCAGACGCCTGACTTCGGAACTCATCACACAACCTGACCGGAATCTGCACCTGTTTCTGCGGGGTGGAAGTCGCGAGCGAATGGTGAATGACGCCGCATATGCGGATTCCCTCCTGTCAACGGCGCCCACAGGAAAAAAAGTGAGGCCTGCAGTCTTTGTCCACATGTGGTAACGTTTCGAAAGTACCGTACAGCGCAATGCCCCTTCGCCATCGAGTGAAGGGGCATTGTTTATATGGTTCAGGGTGGCTTGAAACCTCCAAGCAGATCTTCTCTTAGCCCTTGTCCATTTCACCTTCCGACTCTGTGCTCGTCATCTCTCCCGCCGTCTGGGCATCCCCTTCGCCGGAATGTGTCTCCTTCGGATTTGGTCCATACGCATTGTCACCACTGTGGCTGTCTTGCACGGCAAACACGAGCAGCACGATTGCGCCTACGATCGGTATGATCCCGATCAGGATAAACCATCCACTTCGCCCGGTATCGTGAAGTCTGCGGACCGTGACCGCGAGCGCAGGAATGAGGATTGCCAGTTCGTACAGCCCGGCAAGTATCCCGCCCGTTCCAATGGCCATATCCAGGGCAGCGAGTACGATGACGATGACGATGTTGAACAAGGTAAAGAGCCAGTACTCCTTGCGCCTTGCTCTGCCGCTGAACACCGCGTAATTCTAAGACATTTGATATACCATTCCATAATTCCCTCCCGGAATCGGATTTTCCAGCCTGGAAGTCTGAAACTACCATACTGGACCTGAAACGTAAAAGGCACACAACGGCGATCCTAAATATGTCCAAGAATCCAGAGGCCGCTGGTATTGTCAGGCCTTGCGGATCGCACTGCCCTGAACATTGCCAAAATAAGCGAAGCTAATTTCATTCGCAAGCAAAAATAAACAATCCGGTACCTACTCGTTAACCATTTCCTGGTGGCATCTTTTGAACAATTCCCAAAGCATGTAAAAGGCCGGCGATCCAATCGGATCGCCGGCCTCGAGTTCCTCTACTTCTGTCCTTCCCTTACTTATCCTTCTTCAGGACTGCAAGGATGCGTTGTCCTTCGAGAGTCGCATCGATAAATGTCACGAGTGTTTGACCTGCAGGCCCCTTGCTGACCTCGTACTCATCACCTTTGTTCAGCTTGCCGTGGCGATCCGCCAGGACGTCCAGTTCGCCAGAGAGGGCCAGTGTCTCGCCCATCGAAATTTTCAGGACGCCGGTCTTCTTCTTTGTGTCTGCCACGTCAGGAAATCCAATCAACTTGTAATTCTTCCTGAAGAAAGACCTTCCTGCCTTGAGATAACCGGCCTCTTTCAACTGGTCCTCCGTCCCTACAAAGACGAGAACGGAAGTTGCCGTTTCCTTCATCGTCTTAGCCTGATCCATCGCATCTTCAAGACTGGCCTCCAGCCGCACCAGACGGGTCGTCTTTTCATAGAGCGCTGTATTGATCTTGTCGAATTCGACCTTCAGCTCCTTCACTTCGGTCGTGGCCCTGTCCTTCTCGACTCTTACTTGCGTCAACTCTGAAACCAGTTTCTTGTTGAGTTCCTGCTGTTCCTTGTATAGCGATTTGTACTCGCGTAATTCATTCGTGACATTGTGAAGCGATGACAGCAATCTTCGATTTGAAGCCCTCGAGCTGTCCATCTGCGATCTCACCGTATCGAGTCTCCCGTTGAGCCCATCAACCACCACATTCAACGAATCGATCTGACCGGTAAACATCGACACTTCGGACTCGAGTTGAACCACATAGGGATCCACCTCAGGTTCACGAGGCATAAGCGCAATAATCAGGATGATCGCCAGAACCACCGCCACTGCGCCGACGATCAGGATAATCTTTTTATTGTCACCAGATGATTCGCTCCCGTTATCTTCAGGAGTTGTCTCATTGCCATTGTCCACAAATGCCTCCAAAACGCTTTAAGTAGGGTGCCTTCCGTCAATTCATCAGCAATTGAAAATAGGCCCAATCAGTCTGCCCCGCAAGAACAATCAGCTATTTGTCATCCGGGCCGGGTATGCGGGGACGCTTCAAGACCTTCTTGTAAATCGAATCGATCGACGCCTGAACCGTTTCTACTGATGCAGATTGAAGCACAAACTGTTTCATGAGTTTTTCCTGCGCGGATATCGCAGTTTTCACCGCCGTGTCCGATCTCTGACGCTCATTACGCAGTTCTGCGTTTACCCTTTCCACATCGGCCTTTCTGTTGCCGAGCTCCTCTCTGGTCTTAGCCAGTGTCGCCTGAGTGGCCCCAAGCTGCGCCTGATTCATCTGGAGCTCCTGCTTTTCCTGATTCAGCTGCATCAAGGTTGCCTGGTGGAGGGCTCTGGCTGTGTTCATGCTGTCCTTGTATGCCTTGTGGGTGGCTGCCTCCTTGATCAACTCCGCCTGGGTGTCGCGCAGATCGTTCCGGGTCTGGGTGAGCTCGTTTCGGGTGCGGGCGTGCTGGGCCTTCTCCGTCTGCAAATCCCCTCTAACCTGCCACTCGGACTTCGTGAGGTCCGCCTTCTCCGCCACCTGACCGAACAGCTTCTCGGTTTGCTCATTCAGTTTTTCGCGAAAATTCTCCACCGACTTGTCCAGTCGCTCTCGCGTCTCCTGAAGCGCGGCCTTCTGTTGTGTAGATGAGGTCTGGATCACGAGGAAAATGAAAACTCCCGAAACCACACTCACATATCCCCCGAATCCGAGCAGATGCTTCTTCTCGAGGGGTTCCACCCACTTGATCAGTGCAGCGATGGCACCCCAAATCAGGAGAAGCGCACCGCCAATGGTCATCAAAATAATGTTCATATGCTGAACCTCTTGTTAATTAGGAAATTGAGGACTCGAATTGTCTATAAGGTGAGAAAATAGGACAGATTCGTCAAGGGCAATACCCTAATAATTCAGGTTCCGGTTACATCCAAGCGTTTGACAAGGCTCAATAGTTCAGGAAATCAGAGCGATCGAAGTCGGAAAAAAAAGAAAAAGGGAGGTGCGAAATCGCACCTCCCTGGACCGTTTATCCTCGGGGATTTAGAGATAGGGTGTCAGGCGTTTACTCAGGGAGGGTTGTCGAAGCTTGGTAAAGGCATCTTCCTTAAGCTGCCGTACTCGCTCGCGACTGATGCCCATCCGAGACCCGATCTGCTGGTAGGTAGAGGGATTCCCGTCTTCCATCCCGAAATATTGACTGAGAATTTCTTGATGACGAGAGGAAAGCTCACCCAGGGCATCTGCCACATCCAGTCCCCTGGACTTGGCAAAATAGTCTTCGTCAGGAGAGACCGCCTGGGGGTCGGGGAGTGAATCCCCCAGGCTGACCTCTCCTTGATCTTCGAACAAGGTCGAATCGAGAGATACCGTGTTCGTTACTGCGCCCAGCGTGTGGATTACCTTCTCGGGGGGTAACGCCACCTCCTCGGCGATCTCTTGCGCCGTTGGTTCACGTTCCAGATCTTTCGCAAGGCCGTCCTCAACCTTTCTGAGTCGGCTCAGATCGTTCAATACGTTTGCGGGAACACGGATTGGCCGTGTTTGGACTTCCAATGCTTTCAAGATATTTTGACGAATCCACCATACCGCGTAGGTGATGAATTTGCAGTTCCTGTCTCGGCGGAACTTACGGGCGGCCGTTAAGAGGCCGCAATTGCCTTCGTTGATCAGGTCAGCCAGGGGCAACCCCTGATTCTGAAACCCCTTGGCTACGTGAATGACGAACCTGAGATTTGCATTCACAAGTGCCTCTATCGCCTTGGCGTCTCCGGCCTCTACCCGCTCCGCCAGAACCTTTTCTTCATCGGCACTGATTTGCGGATGACGATCCACCTCTTTAAAGTAGAACGCGAGCGACTTGTCCTCTCCAAACCTGGAGCTTTCCCTTGTTGCATTCATCTTTCCGTCCTCCGTAACTGAAGTTACCTGACCCTATCGAACCTTCCACCTTAGCTGATGTACTGTGCTTCAGCCCACGAGAAAGTATAGTGCACATATGTGCACAAGTCAAGCAAATTTCTTGGATCTCCTCAATTTTTTAAGTACCTTGTCCAGGACCTGAGATCCGGGGTTACCGACTCCCGAAATCTCATTCGATATTGATAACAAATCATTGATTTAATGACCTTTACAGGAGATCTTGAATGCCCACAATCAAGCTTGGGATCATCAGATGCGACATGCACGGGATGTATTACGGGGCCTTGATGGCAAAACACGATCCCTACCAACTTCAGAAACCTGTGGAGGTTGGAGCCGACACCCCGTATAGCTGGATGACCGGGGGTGCGCACTTCTATTTCTATACATTTTATAGCGATCCCACGCGAATGACGGTCCCATTTCTACACGAATTCGAAATCACCCGTGTCTGGGACGAAAACGAGGCGGCGGGACAGGCTTATTCGGATGTCTTTCCAACGCACCCCAAAGTCTGCGACAGCTTCGACCAGGTATCGGACGAGGTGGATCTCGTTCTGGTCGCAGACTGCAACTACGACGGCAGCGATCACCTCGAACTTGCTGCTCCAGGTCTGGAAAAGGGTGTACCCACCTTCATCGACAAACCCCTGTCGAACAATCTGGAAACTGCCAAATCCATACTCGCGCTCGCAGACAAACACAAAGCCCCCCTGCTCTCGTGCTCAATTCTGGGCCGACTCCCACAGGCGAAACGATTTGCCGCGCGCTTTCCAGAATTGGGGGAACTGGAATTCGTCTCGATCCGTGGCGGAGGCCCTACACTCGCGGGACAAATTCACGCCATCTCCCTCGCACAAAATCTCTTCGGAACCGGCGTAGAATCGGTGGAATCGATGGGTGAAAACGACCGCGGATTCATGCACCTGAATTATCCAGATGCACCGAACCAGCCACGCTGCGGAACTGCGCTGAACTGCGACACTGGCCAAACCAAACACTGTGCATTCAGTATCAGCGCGTTTGGTCCCCAGGGAGCAATCCACTCAGACGATATGGGTGACTTCGAGTTTCCATATGGTGCCCACCAGATCATCCTGTCCATAAAAGAAATGATGGACAGCGGCAAGTCCCCGATTTCATCCAACGAGATGCTCGAAAATATCGCGGTGGCCACAGCCGCGAGTGAAGCCCACCGGACGGGAAAGCGCGTATCCCTGGCAGATGTGGGATTCGAGGGATAGTCGGCCTGGCACCTATAGAAAGAGGGCGCTGCCAATACCAAGGCAACGCCCTTTTTTTGTTCGGCCTGAACTCACAGTGCCACCATAAGCCTCGTCAGCGCCTTCGCACGCTCCGACAGCGAATCGTAGATATCGCGAGGAAGCTGACTCTCTTCACGATATCGGCAGAACCACGGAGCGGCGTAGCCCACACTCGTCATCGGCCGAATCTCTTCCGAACGGTTCTCTGTCCCGCCGTGCCAGCACCGGACATCTCTTATAATTGCACTTCCCGCCGGACCACACAGAACGGAACGCTTCATCCACTCCGGCTCCTCTTCCAGATCGGGAATCGGCTCCCTGGAGCGGTGTGTTCCTCTTACAAATCTCGTGGCGCCATTGATCACCTTGAAATCCACCATCGGAAAATTAACCACGACAAGGGGTGTCGGCAGATCCATAATCGTCACACGTCCGTGTGGGTCCGCGAGCTCGTCTGAGATATCTGCGTGCAGCTTCTGAATCTTCGCCCCTGGCAACGAATAGTCTCCACCACCGCCCCAACAATTAAAATTGGGGCGTCCCCAGATCTTTTCCAGGATTGGCAGCACGGTTGGCAGATCGATCAACTGGAGCCACTCCGGATGATGAAGCTGAGGTCCGAACGAATAACGTGCGAACCCCCGATTGGCCTCGTCCAGTGGGACAGCTGTCGTCTGCTCCGCGATCACCCTGGCCGCTCCCTTTTGAGCCAGCGAGTGTTGATCGGGGCTGAGCGCATCCTTCACCACCACGAATCCGTCCTGGTGAAAAATGGTGGCGGCCTTGTCGATTTCGGTCGGATCGACCAATTCAATATCCAGCATCACTTTCTCCTCTGACACCTTTGGTCTGCGAATCTGTTGAATGGGTTCTCATCACCCTGAGCGGCACAAAAATCATTAAAAAAATCACGCACAGTAGTCTTTCTCGTGGCTCTTCCTGATAAAAAAAAGCGCCTAACCTACCAGGCGCCGAAGTTATTGACGAAGTTCCACAAATTAATGTGGAATAACTTCCTGTTGGGCAACCCTTACGTAGATTCAAGGCACTTTTAGAGATATTATCTCCACCACAAATATAGCAACTCCAGCGTATAAATCAAGCGGATTCTGGGTCGCAAACCGGAACAAAGTTGACTTTGTCAAAAGTAGGCGGACAAGGTGGCGATTTTGTCTCAAAATTCGTCCAAAAATTGCCCAGTCGGAGATCTCCACAACCATCTTGACAAGGATATAGCCCGATGATAGATTCGAAGCCCTGCGGAGAAATCATCTTCGCAATCGCTTGCTGATCCATTGCACCGACCAACCCTCAGGGAGTATTTCAATGCCCGAACCTGATCTGCGTGAACTTCTGGACTTCGCCACCGACGCCGCCCGCCAGGCAGGACAAATCACCCTCGAATATTTCCAAACCGGTGTGGAAGTCGATCGCAAAGCGGACGACTCGCCGGTCACCATTGCGGATCGCACGGCTGAGCAGAAGCTCGAAGAACTCATCCATTCCCGATATCCCGAGGATGCCATCATCGGCGAGGAATTCGGAGATCGCCCTGGGAACTCAGGTCGATCCTGGATCGTCGACCCGATCGATGGCACAAAATCCTTCGTCCACGGTGTGCCCCTCTACGGTGTTATGATCGGTGTGGAAATCGACGACGAATCCGTGGTCGGAGTGGTCCATCTTCCAGCGCTGGATGAAATGGTCTGTGCGGCGAAAGGACTCGGCTGTCAATGGAATGGGAAACCTGCGGGCGTCTCGAACGTTACTCACCTGAACGAGGCCCTTTTGTGTGCAACGGACTTCGAGTCCTTCGATGAGAACGGGAAGGGGGACGCCTACAGAAATCTACGTAAGGAAGTCCGCCTCGCCCGGGGTTGGGGCGACTGTTACGGCCACGTCCTGGTGGCTACCGGACGGGCAGAGATGATGCTGGACCCGATCATGAATGTGTGGGACTGTGCGGCGCTGCTGCCCATCGTGGAAGAAGCCGGAGGTGTTTACAGCGACTGGAAGGGCGATCGAAATATTCGCGGGGACGGGGCCATCTCCACGAACGCCAATCTAAGCGGCGAGGTCAAATCGAAGCTGGGTATTGTCTGAGCGATCTTTCTGATTCAATAATAATACCCCAGCAAGATACACATCTCATTGTTTTCAGCAGTAAATCCAAAACGAATCGTAAAATCTTTGTCGTCATTTTCGTGTGTGCATTCGAACCGGATGCGCTCCCCTGTTTTTACCTCCAGGGGTGACGTGTACATCAGGGTCTTCGGATCCGCCCAGTCCAGACTCTGATAGATCGACTGCTCCCCCTTGAAAACCTCGAACTGTTTCCCGTGCCTGTGCATATGTGAAGCAAGCATCACGACCTGCACGTCTTCCTGAAGCGTCCAGTCCAATCCTGACGTCACTGTCTCACCTGGTGGCACCTCGAAGCCAAAATTGTTGATGAAGATCGGTTTGACCACGTGCGCCACCTCTTCCGAGGGAATCGTGTGCAGATTGACGTAGACCTCGCCGATGACCGTTTTCTCGCCTGACACATTGACAAAGTGTGAATTCAGTTCATAAACCCTGTCCGCGGGCATCTGAATCACCACGCCATCCGGAAAGTCGAACACTGCGTAGGGGCTTTGGCTGCCCACCACGAATCGCCTGCCAAATATCCCGATCGCCTGCAGCAAGTTGGTCGGGTCCAGGTCTCTGATCCCCTCGGGCGGAACCTCTCCTTCCCTCAGCTGATAGATAATGAAGTGATGACTCCCCTCCGGCTGAATCACTTCGATCTTGTTCACCATCAAATCTTCTGTCGTCCCCAGGGTGGTCCTGGAGAAAATCTCGCGCTCTTTCCCTGGCGAAATCGCAAAAGGCTTCAGGTGAATTTGTATCCCTCGCTCGGGCGGATCGGGCGCTTGAAACCTGTCCTCCGATCGGGCGATCGCCTCCAGATCGGGTGCGCCTTCCACAAGCCCCTCCCGGGGAGCGCCTGCGAGAATCCAGCTGGTAATTGCATCGATCGCAATCCCGTCGACACTCCCGAACCCCCGGGGCATCGCATCTCCATAACCCACGCCGGACCCGGTCAGTTTTTTCAGAAGAAAACTCCGATCGACATCCCCTGGTGCCACCCGAAGCAATCCCTCCGACCTCGCGTTTGAATTCTCGGACCCTATTCCTACGAGATTCACGTAGGCCGCACCCGGCTCGAGCGAAAGTCCGCCTGCGGCGCTTGCGCTGCTGTGGCAGGAACTGCTGATACAACTCTCGTTGAACACGTGCTCCTGGATCAAGCCAAAAGTGGAAGGGTTCTCGCCCACCTCGGTCTTCCCTTCCTCGTGCGTCACCTTCCCATAATCCGCGACAAAAGCTACGAAGTCATTGAAGTCCACCGTTCCGTCCGCTGTCAGATCAAATCGTTCCTGTGTCGTACCATACCCTTGCGCGAACATTACGAAATCCCCAAATCCAACTGAACCGTCGCCGTCAAAATCGGCTCCCACCGTGTGCGAAAACAGGTGGGCGGGGATCAGCATCAAGAGGAATAGGGTCAGGGTTTTGGTACACTGCATCTCGAAAACTCCACGAAAAGATCGCCGAATCAATGAACGCTGAAATATAGAGAACTGTCCAGGGGCAAACAAGGTGGGGCACTGAGTAGCAGGCAAAAAAGAAGGGCGGCTGAACCGGAGTTCACCGCCCTTATCGTATCTCGATCAGCAATCTCAGTCTGCGAAAATGGATCGATTCGAGATTCCGCAGATATAGTCCTCACCCATAAATCCAGGAAGGAACTGTGCGGTTCTTGCGGCCGGCACGACGCCCTCGTAGTAACCGGAAAACAGACCGTTGAACGTGGTCAACCGTTCCCGACTCACCTCGCTATCGGAACCGGAAACCACATAGGCGTTGTTGAACACCCCGTCTTCCTTCAGGCCGGCTCCTCCGGCTGCACGCACGTGTCCGTCGATCGTGTCCAGGATGACCGCGGCATTGTCGCCCCCCACGCCGCTCACCATCACCTCGTTCACACCGGAACGGCGAATCGCTGTCCACGTACTGAATCCGTCCACGATCTCACCTGACCGATCGATCTGAACGCCTTCGCCCACAATGCAGCGCGGCTGGGGCTCAACGAATCCATCCAGATTGGGAATACGCGACACGGGATAGATCTTCCCAGCAGGCCGGTGATCCCCGAAATACGCGGCTAAAGCCTCTCGCACCGTCTCCACACGCGCCCAGGTCTGATCCGGATCATCGTCCACCGCAACAAGCATTTCGAGCCACGCCGTCTGCGTCTTAAAATCCACGCCCTGGGCGGCCAGCTTCTTCTCGTACTGCTCCACCAGGACGAACTCCGTCTCCCTGGCAAGGTCACTGCCCAAGGTGGTCACCGTATTCCCGTCGGCGTTCTTGTGCATCACCGAGGCGCCGCTCGGTTGATGATCCACCCAGCTTCCGTAATCGATCTTACCGCTGCCAATGGTCAGGTACTGACCGCGAATCGCCTTGATCTGCACCTCGAACAGGGCGGCCGGATCGGGGAAACCTTCGGAGTCGGTGAACCGGGCCATTCGGTTCGAGCTCAGCTTGCAACCGGTTAGCGCCTGAATCATAGCACTGTAAACACCGTTAAAGTCGTTCTTGTAGGCATCGCAGGCGACCCGGTTGGCTGAAGGCGTCGTCCAGAGCACATCCGTCTTGTAAACATCTCCCCAGGTCACGCCACCCAGGGCTAGACCCTTGTTCAAATTTTGAATCGTCCCGAACCACTGGGAACCCAATTCCTTCGCATACTGCGTGCCGACATTGCCGCTGGGCTCCACGAGTCTGACCACATTGTGATCGTCATCGGTAATCACCACTTCGCAGGTGCTGCAAAAAACCGCACCTGGATTATGTCTGACGATATCCACCTTAGCCATTACGCCCCCCTCCAATTTGATAACACCACCAGATTGCCAGTCTCGATCTGCTCCTGAATACTACGCGCCAAGTTCGGCCCTTGCCGCTGCCAGTGACTCCGGATTACCAAGATCCAGAACAGAGCCCTCTATCCGGTAGGCGAAAACCGGCTCCACCTTGCACAACCACTCCACAAAATGACCTGGTGCATCGGCCGTGCCGCCTCCCTGTAGATATTCGGACACGCGCCCGAGGAGATCCCGAGGATAGATATACAAGGGGGGTGCGCCCCAGTGAGAGGCCGGCGCTTCGGGCTTCTCCTTAAAGTCGATCACCCGGTCGTCTTCCCCCAGCACAGCGATGCCCCGCCGCTTCCGATCCTCCGGATCCTCTATTTTCCTGACACAAATGTGAGCCGCCGGGTTCGACTTGAACTTGTCCGCGAAAGCGGAGAGCGGAAACCGGAGAATATTATCGGCACCACAAACGAGGAGATCTTGGTCAATCTCTCGCTGATCAATGGAGAACTGGACATCGCCGACCGCTCCCAACCGATCTTCATTGGAAATCGTCCCGTCATCGATAATCTCCACCCGAACACCTGTGTGGGCACGATTGGCATCCCTTGATTCAGCCATCCGGTTGTTGGCCCAGTCTTGAAAGTGACCAAAAAACCGGTGATTTGTAACCAGGTAAACCTCATCGACTTCTTTGATCGTTTTGATCTGGTCGATCATATAATCCAGAATCGGCCTGCCGCCCACTTCGAGCAGGTGTTTGGGCCTGTCTTTGGTCAGCGGATACAGTCGGGTGGCGTACCCTGCAGCGATGATGAGTGCTTTCACGAGATTGCCGTTCTTTCAGAATGCTATCAAAAAATCGTGCCGTTTGACCGATCACTTGACCGGATGTCAAAGCAAACTCCAGCGGTGTCGGTCGATAATATCCTGGTAATTCATTGCGTTTATCAATTATATATGTCGGGCCGAGGGCGAGCAAGGGAAATCGCCTTTCCGATCGGCCTCTGGATCATTGGAATTTAATCACCCGGGGAACACAAATGAAACCAGCAGAATTGAAAGAAAAACTGAAACCCGCCTGGCCGGCCCTGGATGTCCACGTACATCCCCTGGACTGCTTCGGGCTCACCAAAGTTTCTTCCGCGAGAGAGGACGCGAACTTGCTCATCGAGTCCGCCCGTCGGTCTGGTGTAGAAAAGATGTGCCTCTTCTCTCTCCACACCACCTGTCCAAGAGAGCCAACGGTCGCCGAATGCATCGAGGCGAACGACTACACGCTCACGATGCGAGACCTCGAGCCGGACGTCTTCCTCCCCTTCTGCTACGTCAACCCGATGTATCCGGACGAATCTGCAGCCGAAATCGACCGGTGCGTCCAGGGTGCGAAAATGGTGGGCATCAAACTCTGGGTCGCACGAAGAGCTACCGATCCCGGCCTGGACCCGATCCTTGAAAAAGCCGTCGAATACAATGTCCCGGTCCTCCAGCACGCCTGGATCAAAACCACGGGCAATCTCGTGGGCGAATCCTTTCCGGCGGACGTCGCAGACCTCGCACAGCGTCACCCCAAAGCCAAAATCATAATGGCGCATATGAATGGGTGCGGGCTCCGTGGAATCGAAGACGTCGCACATTGTCCCAACCTGTATCTGGACACCTCCGGGGGCGATCCCGACAGCGGCATCACGGAAACGGCTGTCGCGGCTTTGGGCCCGAATCGCGTGGTCTACGGCTCCGATGCGCCCATTCGTCACTTCGGCGTTCAGTTGGGCAAAACCCTCGGCACCACGCTGCCCGACAACGTCAAGCGCGACATCCTCTGGAACAACACCGCCCGACTGCTCCCGGAGTGGGCGGGCGTGGACACGATCTAATCTGAATTCTATTTGAGCAACTCTCTGGCACTATCAATTAGGAGATTGGAATGATCATCGACCTGAACGCCTTCACCGGTCACTGGCCGTCTCACCCCGTGACAGGCGATCTCAACTCGGTCCGCGCCTCGCTCCACGAATACGGCGTAGACCGCATCTGCGTGTCACCCCTGGAAGCCGCCTGGTGCCGAAATCCGCACCGATTCAACGAAGCCCTCTACCGCACGGCCGGCACATTTCCCGACGTCTATCCGGTTCCGGTTCTGGACCCCACGGTCGCCACCTGGAAAAAGGAACTCGAGCGAGCCACCAGGGAGCTCCGTGTAAAACTCGTACGCCTGCTCCCGGCCTATTCTCCTTATGCACTGGAAGCGGCCGACGAATTGCTCGAAGCCCTTGTCGCCGAAAATCTCGCGGTCATCATTCAGACGCGTCTCGAAGATCCCCGGAGGCAGCACCAGCTCGCGCAGGTGCCAGATATCCCCGCAGCCGAAATCGCGAACACAGCGGAGCGCCACCCGGCTCTCACCGTCATCATCGGAGGTGCTCGCACGGGTGAACTCCGCGGCCTCAAGGATCGCCTGCTCGCCTCGCCGAATCTCTACGCCGACGTCTCCCAGTGCGACGGCCTGGACGCGATCAAGGTCCTCGTAGAGGAAGGGCTCACAGAGAAACTCCTATTCGGATCGCACGCACCGCTCTTCATCCCCTACTCGGCGCTCTCCCGTGTCGTCACCGATCTGGCAGACGAAGATGCCGCCGCGATCCTGGGTGACAACGCCGAACGCATCATCACCTGGTAAGGGGATCATAATGACACTCACCGAATTACGCGAAAAACTCCGTCCCCCGTGCCCGGCGCTCGACATTCACGTCCACCCGCTTGGGCCAAAGCGCGTGGACTCTGTCGATGAAGACGCCAGGCAGATCCTCGCCGCGGCAGATCGGGCGGGCGTTGAGAAAATGTGCATCTTTCTCCTTCACCCCGCTTCAGGTGAGGGACAGCTCCCTGAACCCACAATGGATCAGTGTCGCGAGGCGAATGACTACAACCTGCAGATGCGAGAGCGTTCTCCGGACAGATTCATTCCATTCTGTTACGTCAACCCGATGTATCCGCAGGAATCCGTCGCCGAAATCGATCGCTGCGTTGAAGGCGAGCAAATGTGCGGCATCAAACTCTGGATCGCCCGGCGCGCCACCGATCCCGGACTGGATCCCATTCTCCAGCGTTCTGTCGAACTTGGGATCCCTGTGCTTCAGCACGCCTGGGACAAGACCACGGGCAACTTGTCCGGCGAACCCTTTCCCCAGGACGTCGCACACCTGGCGAAGCGCCACCCCGAGGCAAAAATCATAATGGCTCACCTGAACGGATGCGGACTTCGCGGCGTGGAACACGTAATCGACTGTCCGAACATCACCGTGGACACCGGCGGCGGCGATCCCGAGGCCGGAATGGTGGACACCGCCGTCAACGCCCTGGGAGGAAAACGTGTGGTATTCGCCTCCGATCTCCCTGTTCGCCTTCTGGGTCAGTGCCTGGGCAAGACACTCGGCGCCAATATCCCCGAGCAATTCGTCAGAGACATCCTCTGGAACAACGCGGCACGTCTGCTCCCCGAGTGGGCCGGTGTCAAACCCATCTGAGCACCTGAAAGAAAAATGATAAGACTCGCACTTATCGGCGCAGGGAATCACTCGGGGCTCAATCACGCGCCCGCCCTGGGGAAATACGCCGTTGATCACCCGGACCTTCTGGAGCTGTCCGCCGTCTGCGATCTCGACCGTACAAAGGCCGAGTCGTTCGCCGAGCGACACGGTTTCCAAACCGTCTACACCGACTACCGGAAAATGCTTGATAAGGATAACCTGGACGGGTGTGTTTGCGTAATGCCGATCGCTTTGATCACCGAACTTGCAGAGGATCTGCTCAGACGTGGGGTTCCCGCAACAGTTGAAAAACCGATGGGTGCCACGCTCACCGAAGTCGATCGACTCGTTGCCACAGCCCGGGAGACCGGCACTCCGAATATGGTCTCGGTCAATCGCAGATTCGAACCCCTGCTCCGAAAGGGAATCGACTGGTCGCGTGAACAGGGTCCTCTGCGATTTGTCAGGGCCTCCATCCTTCGCCACCGGAGACAGGAAGATGGATTCATCTCCGGCACGGCCATTCACTGTATCGACGCACTGCGGGAAATCGGAGGAAACATCACAGACCACCGGATTCATATCCACAAGGCCGAAACCCCGTGGTTTCACATCGACCTCACCTACGATTCGGGAGCTGCGGCTACCCTGGACGTTCTGCCAACGGACGGCAGCGTGGAGGAACGATACGAACTCTTCGGAGAAGGTTATCGGGTGGACGCACGGGTGGGCCCTTCGGAACGGCCCCGCCTGCGCTGCTGGCTGAACGGCGAAGTGGTCGTCGACGAATCTCCCCCGCCAGACCAGCCCCCGTTCATTCGCCGGGGTCCCTACAGCGAAACACACGAATTTGTAACCGCGCTCTCCAAAGGGCGCAGCCCCTGGCCCTCGATCGAAGAAATCTACCCTTCAGTCCAGCTGGCGTATCAACTGGATCCGCACAAGTAGCGCACCAGGAATCCAATTCCGATTATGCCACAAGCCAACGCAATCCTGATCTCCGACTTCCGTGCCGTTGAGGGGGTCACCGACACGGCCAATTTCATCCCCTACGAGCGTGACGGGAATCGTGGTTATTTGCTCCGAATCAACGGTACGCCCGCCCGACCGGTGACCCTCCCCATTTCCGTTCGGGGGTGGCACGAGATCCATATTGGATTCCTGGGGGCCAGCAGTCTCCGGATCCGGCTCTCGACAGACCCGGTCTTCTCCTGGGTCGAAAGCTCGGTCAGCTGGACCCGCAAACCCAACGAAGGAGAAGAAGCCTACTGGCGAACGGCCGATCTCACGGGCGAACACATCGAGTTCCTCCCTCAGCTCCTCGAGCGCCGGCACGACCCGAGGCATTCCCAGATCGCCTATCTGAAACTCGTCCCGATCCAGGAATCGGCCGTACGAAAACAGTCTGCCGATCGCCGGCCAACGCTTACGGCGGGCGCCGTGATCGACGGTCACGAAATGTTCGGCGCTCACGGTCCCACGTCGCCCGAGGAAATTCGCGCACTGGTCGACCCGTTCATCGACAGCGACTTCCGCCGCATTCACTTTGGCTGCACCGTCACCACAATGAGACTGGCCTACCTCTCGGAAATCGGCTATCATCTGGGCCAGGACCAGCCGCTCCACAAACTCAATTCCGACACGAATCGTCGCTGCGCCACCACCTTGCTCACAGCTAAGGAAAAAGGATATGATCCGGTCGATATCCTGATCGATCACTGTGAAAAGAACGATCTCGAACTCTGGACCGACTTCAGAGTTCAGCAGGACTACGCCTACGACTACGCCGGCGGATTCGGCTACGACTTCAACTCCCCCTTCACCGAGGCGCACCAGGACTGGCGCCACGTGAACCGCCACGGTGAGATCTCCAGTCACCTCTTCAGCCATTTCCACCCCGGTGGGGAACAGTACAAACTGGACCTCCTGGCCGAACTCGCCCGAAAAGGTCCCGCGGACATTCACCTCAACCTGATGTGCGAAATGAACGCCATCTGGGACTTCGAACCCGCCGCGGTCGATCGCTTCAGGGATGAGTACAGAATGGACCCCACAGAAGACACCGAACCACCGCAGGAGTGGTACCAATTCCGCTGCGACCACCTCACCGAGTTCATCCGTCGCCTCAGAAATCAGACCCACGAAATCTCCGGGGAACTCGGCAAACCGATCCCACTCGCCGTCCAGGTCTCGGGCGACTGGTCGATCCTCAAACACAACAAACTGGTGATGGCCGTCTCCCAGAATTTTTTCGCCGGATTCGATGTCCCCAGGTGGGCGCGCGAAGGACTGGTGGACATCATCTCACCCTCATTCCGTCGAACTTACAAACCGATGTTCCTCGAACACTTCTACGATGATCTCGGTGACGCGAGACAGAATATCAAACTCATCCCATCCATCGGCCAACACGACAACGCCATCTTCCCCAGGGGATACGAATGGAGCAAGTATTTCACTGACGAGGGCAAGGACGCCACGGACCTCATCCCCTTCGGCGAGCTCGACGTCTGGCGTGTCCCTCCGCGAAGCACACGACCTCTACCAGCAGGGTGCAGACGCGGTAAACGTCTGGGAAATGGGTCACGCACACGTTCGCCTCGCCCGCTGGAACATCCTCAAACACATCGGCAACCGCAAAATGCTCGCAAAAGAATTCGGCACGCGAGTGGGCGGATTGATGGGCGCGCCGGAGCACCCGTTCAAGCTCGAGATTGATAATCCTGGGTGACCACTACCCTCACTCCGTAACTTCGAGCGAAGTCGAGAAGCAACGATCACCCGAAATTTATACCTCTGGTTGACACCTTGGCCCGGATTGTCCACCTTTCCACTAATATTCCGTCCGGACTCCGGACTCCTTTTCAAGGATTTTTCCTGACACCTTTTTCACCCGAGCGGAGCAACGTCTTCCCGATTCTCGCCTCACTCAGGCCCCCGGACTTCGGACGCTTTTTAATTAATTTGACCTGACGGCCTTTTCACCCGAACGGAGCAACGTATTCCCGATTCTCGCCTCCATTCGCCCCCCGGACATCGGACTCCGGACGCCTTTTCTTTTGTCTTTTTGGACGCCTTTGCATTGATTCAACCTGACACCCTTTTCACCCGAGCGGAGCAACATATTCCCGACTTTCCCCTCAATCAGGCCCCCGGGCATCGGACTTCGGACTTCGGACGCTTTTTAATTAATTTGACCTGACGCCTTTTTCACCCGAGCGGAGCAACGTATTCCCGATTCTCGCCTCCCCTCGGCCCCCGGACATCGGACCTCGGACGCCTTTTCTTTTATCTTTTTCTTACGCCTTTTCAATGAATTGACCTGACTCCTTTTCTCATCTCTCTACCGCACTCAGGCCCCCGGACATCGGACTCCGGACGCCTTTTCTTTTATCTTTTTCTTACGCCTTTTCTTTGGACTCTAAATGAATACTCCCGCTCGCCTAACCGAAGGCCCCGTCCTCCGATCCCTTGCCGCGCTCACTTTCCCAATGCTCGGAGGGATCTTCGCCGTAATCGCATTCAACTTTGCCGACACTTATTTTGTTGCTCAACTCGGCACGCGCCAACTGGCCGCGATGAGCTTCACCTTTCCTGTGGTAATGGTCCCGATCGGGATCGCCTTCGGACTCGGCACGGGGACCACCGCCGTCGTCTCCCAGGCGATCGGCCGCGGCGATCGCTCCACCATCAAGCGGCTCGCGTCGGACAGCCTCTCCCTCTCATTTCTCACCGTGCTCTTTTTTTCGGTCATTGGAATGCTGACGATTGATCCCCTGTTCACACTCCTCGGTGCGCCTCCGGATATCCTGCCGCTCATTCGAGACTATATGATGATCTGGTATCCGGGAATGGTCTTCCTCGTCGTGCCAATGGTTGCCAACGCCAATATTCGTGCGTCAGGAGACACCAAACTACCGGCGCTGATTATGGGAATTGCGACCCTCTTCAACATCATCCTCGACCCGATTCTCATCTTCGGCTGGTACGGTGCACCAAGAATGGAACTCCAGGGGGCAGCCCTTTCCACCGTAATCGCACGGGGAGGCGCAATGATAGGCGCCTTGCTCATACTCCACTTCCGAGATCGCCTGATCGATTTCAGAACGCCCACCCTGAGAGACGTCTGGAATTCGTGGAAGCAGATTGGCCACATCGCCATTCCCGCTTCGGCCACCAACATCCTTCAGCCGATCGGACTCGCCGTGGTGACCAGGATCATCGCGGTTCAAGGACCCGCCGCAGTCGCAGCGTGGGGAGCCGGCTCCAGGGTGACCGCCTTCAGTCTGATCCCCGTGTTCGCCCTCTGCTCCGCCCTCGTCCCCTTTGTCGGCCAGAACTGGGGCGCGAAACAGTTCGACCGCGTCCATCTGGCAAAACGCTACGCCCACAGATTCGCGTTCGTCTGGGGCGTTCTCGTAGCAGCCGCACTGCACTTCTTGGCCAGCCCGGTTGCCGCTTTGTTCAGCACTGAACCCGAGGTGGTCAGCGAAATCATCCGATATCTCTGGATCATTCCATTCGGCTACGCCCTTGTCGGAATCTTCAGTGTCACAGAAGAAACCTTGAATGCCATTGGGAGGCCCATCATTGCCTCGGTGCAAACCCTGATTCATATGTTTCTGTTTTACGTCCCGTTCGCGTTCGCCGGTTCTCACTTCTACGGAGTCGTCGGCCTGCTGTCTGGCCTCGCGCTCGCAGACATTCTGGGCGGCCTTGTGGGGCTCAGCCTTTCGAGACTGATGTGTCGAAGGGGCGAAAGGGAATGCTTTGCCGCCGTAGCTGAAAAGGAGGCCGTGTGACGCGACTCCGGTCGACCTGGAAAAAAGTGGTCGCAGGCGTCTACCGTTTTGAAGACACGTGCAACGTCTACCTGATCAAAAAAGGCCACGAGGCCATTGTCTTCGACTTCGGCTCCGGCGCCTGGCGGTCCTCCCTTGGAGATATCGGTGTGAAGACGATTCGCCACGTCTTCCTCACACACGCCCATCGCGATCAGGTGGCCGGCCTCGCCGCCCGCTCCACCTGGCCGTTCGAGGTCCACGCCTCCGACAAGGACCTGCCCTTCTACCAACCCGAACCCCTGGCGCGCTTCTGGAAATCACTCAGGGCAGGCGGCTGTCCGTCAAATTATCTTGCGCCGCGTGAGCCGCTTCCTTTTGTCCAACCCGACGTCAGATACGCCGTAGAAATCCCCTGGGCGAACACCCGGGTCTGCCCATTTCCGACACCGGGGCACACACAGGGCGCGCTCACCTACCTGGTCGCCTGGAACGGGAAAGCGCTCGCCTTCTCGGGTGACGCCGTTCACGCGGGCGGCACGATCTACCAACCCTATCACCTGGAGTGGGACCACTGGACCGCCGAGGGTTCACTCGCTGCGTGGTACGGCCTCGAACGCCTTCGATATTGCCAGATCGACTTCCTGCTCCCTTCGCACGGTCCCCTCGTCAAAACGAACGCAAGAAAATGTATCCAGCAGGCGCAGGACCGATTGATGGCCTTTATTCGGGCGAAGGGATCCGTCTGCGAAAATGAACTGGACCGCTGGCTCCCCCTCGAACCGCTCGACTTCGGCGCAAAACGCGTGCTTCCGGACCTCTACTATTTCGGTGCGAACAGCTATCTCCTCGTCGGCGAGAATGGCGAGGGTTTCATTGTCGACCCCACACGCCCGGACATCGACCGACTCCTTCCCCTGATGAAGGAGACTGGCGTCCGGACGATCACCGCGGCGACCGCCTCTCATTTCCACCGCGACCACAGCGACGGATTGAACTGGCTCCGGGACCGCTTTGGGACGCCCGCCTGGCTGCACCCCTGGGTGGCCGAACCGATCCGTGACCAAAACCGCTACGACCTGCCGTGGCTCCCTGTTGAATCTGTCCAGGCCGATCGAGTGCTCCCCGAAGCTGGAACCTTCAGGTGGAACAAATACCGATTTCAGATCCGACCGTTTCCCGGACAGACCTGGTGGCACTGTGCGTTCGACACCACCATAAACGATCGCCACGTGCTATTTTCGGGAGACAACTTTCAACCGCCCTCCAGGTGGAACGGGACCGGCGGGTTCTGCGCCTACAACGGCTGTCAATTTACCGAGGGGTTCACCCGGTCTGCCGAGACCGCCCTGGAAATCGCGCCGGACCTCATCGCCAACGGCCACGGGTGCATCTACCATTTTCACGCACCGCACTACCGCAAACTCATCACCTGGTCCACCCGGGCGGAAAAGGCGGTCAAGGACCTTTGTCCCACGAGCCACTGGCGTCACGACTACGACTGTCGCCAGATGACTTGGGACCCGTACCGCACTGAGACTCGCCCTGGGGAGAGCTTTACGAGCAGCTTCACTTTCTGCAACCAGACGCGTTCAGAAATCGCAGTCATTGTTGAAGCGGTAGCACCCGGGGGCTGGCGATCACCCGGTAAACAGCGCAGGTTCACGGTGCCTCCTGGCAAAACAAGGCGCGCGGCCTTCACCTTCAGAGTTCCGCGCAAGGCTGCGCCTGGCCAATACCTGATCGCGGCGGACGTCACGATCAACGGTCGCCCGGTCGGCGAGGCCGCTGTCTCGATCGTCGAAGTATCAACTTAGGTGCAGCAAGGGATTCACAACAAAAATTCGAAGAGGAAAGCTGGCAGATGAGTGACGCAAGCAGTGGACCGTCGATCAGAATCGGAAAAGGTCTGGGAGACGTCTCCGAATCCACACTCCGGTTTTACCGACAGATCGGTGTCGAGGCAGTTTCGATGCCAACGAAATGGTCCAAGCAAACAGGGAAGGCCCCGGGCACGCGATTGCTCGTTCCGAAAACCCAGACCGGTCCCTCGGGCAAGCAGCCAGACCCCTGGGACAGGAGTGAGCTTATTCGAATTCGGGAACGAATCGAATCCTTCGGTCTGATCCCGAGCGTGGCAGGACTCCCGCTTTCAGGAAACATTCTCCTTGGCAAGGAAGGAAGGGATCAGGATCTCGAGAAGGTGATCGCCTGTATTGAAATCGCTGGAGAGATCGGGTTGGAAGTCCTCACTTACAACTTTACCGCACTAAGAGCTTCAGAAGGATACGCAGCGCGGGTTGCGGGAGGCCGGGGAGGTTCTGACTTGCGTGACTTCGACAACGATCGAATTACGAAGCTTCCGCCACTGGATTCGGTTGGGCGCCACACCGAGGAGCAGCTGTGGAAAAGGATCGAATGGTTCCTGAAAACTGTGGTGCCTGTCGCAGAATCGGCTGGGATCCGACTCGCCGTTCACCCTAACGATCCACCGGTTCCAGAATACAGAGGCGTCGCCCAGCCGCTGAGTACGCTGGACGGCCTGAAGCGCCTCATCGAAATCGTGGACAGCCCCTCGAACAGTCTCTTCTTCGACACCGGAGTGACCACCGAAATCGGTCAAGATGCAGCCGAAGCCATTCGCTTTTTTGGCTCTCGCAACAGAATAGCCCACGTCCACTTCCGCAACGTCCGTGTAGAAACGCCACGCTACAAGTACGTAGAAACCTTCCTCGACGAGGGTGACTGCGATATTCAAGCCTGTATGAAAGCCTTCAAAGAAGTCGAATATTCTGGTCTATTGGACCCAGACCACACCCCTGGGATCACAGACGACACGCCGGACACTCGGATCGGCTGGGCGTTCACGGTCGGCCAGCTCGTTTCTCTGCGTAATTCTGTCTCTTGACACCGTGAGAAGCAGTTCGTCCATTTTTATTTGAGTTTATTTTCCAGACGTGTGGAATTTTTACTGCTGATTCAAAATATTTATATATCCTTTATTATCAATGTTTTATAATTTATACTCGATCTATTTCAATGATAATCGAAGTGTATTAAATAGTACTACTTGATTAACAAGCCGCCATCTTCTGGATTTCTAGGAGAGCCAATCGCCCGTTGTGTGAGACAACTGGATTCCCATCGGCTTCGAACACTATGTCGCCGTATGGATCTATTATAAGCCCGCCACTGTTAGTCGAATTCGAGATGATCCTCCGGTCTCCAGATTCAGATTCTGTCAAGTCCTTACACGCTCAGTGCATAGGGAGTATGGCAGGATCAGGTCACAACGTAATCTTGGCATACCTCAGAGAACCTGGCTCGCTACCAAATCCGAACAAATCCACGGTGTCAGAAGGGGGCGATCCCCCACGCTCGGTCGCGGTGAAGAACGGCCTTAGCCCCTGTGCGAGTCCCAGACTTTCCGGCGCCTCGTCTTCCCCCAGTCCCAGCAGGTAGGTTCCTGCCTTACCATTGCTGCCCAGAGCCGTCATAACTGTCAGGAGTGTCCCGTCTTTCTTCCGGTGAAACCGCCCATACGTGGGTTTAAGATTTACCGAGTCTGCGGTTTTCCGCATCCGCGTTCTTCGTTCCTCAACTTGCCCCTCCACAATCCGAACGTATTCGAGCGAAGTTTCTATTTCCTCTCCCGGGAAGAATCGGTCTCTCATCGATTCGTATTGGATGCTCGACTTCAGATAGAGCAGGTGTACATCGCCACTATCGTCGAGGATCAGATCGAGATTCAGGATGTGTCCGGCCGTTTCTTCCACAGTGTCGATCTCGATGGGTACAGAAAAGTCCTCCGTTTGAATATCCCGAGTGGAGGCGTAGAACAATCTGCGGAATACATAATCCCAATCCCGCTGGGTCTGCTCATACTTGAAAGCTCGCCATTCCTCAACCGGCTCCACGATATCCCCAATCGCCATCACGTGTGCGGCTCCATTCCCTAGACCCACCTGGGGATAACACGACCGAATTGGAAACGCGATCTTCCCTCGCGTGGTCCATTCTCCGCCTGCCGTTCTGTAGCTCCACCACGGGTCCCCTGTCTTCGAATGGATGTTCAGCAGGAGGATCTCACCGCTCGCCCCATCCACACCGATCCCGCGATAGGAATGTTCCGTAAAGAAGGTGCCTTCATCCCAAACAGGCGCGATCACCTCGGGCGGATCACTTTTATGCGCTCCGTCGAACCTGAGCAACATCGGATCGCAACGCCCTTTGCTCTCCCCGGGAGTATGAATTGGATTGACCGACATCACCATGTCACCATCCGGAAGTTGCAAGATCGGACAGGGTTCCCGCTCGTTGTAATCCTCACCGGTGAACACCTCCGACCACCCGGTAGCATCTCTCCGCATCAGTCGCCACTTTGTGTTGCACAGCGGTTTCACGCCCGCTCCTGTCTCCATCGCCACGAGATACACCTCATCTCCATGGCGCACCATCAGCGGGGCGCCGTAGCACCAGAGCGGGCTCCCACCGTTATTCGGATTCTCGAAGCGTGCGACTTCCTCTTCGATCTCAACTCGTGCCACATCTCCCTCCTGGTGTATCTGCCGGTATGCCGCTTCTGACGATTCCATCCAGATGCACCATCCCATCCGTGACTGATGTCTGATTGGCCACCAGACCGACGTGCTTGCCTCTCAGCCTGCTCAGTGCGACCTCGATTCGATCTCCTAACCTGCTGTCAGTTTGGAAAGGTAGGCCGTTGCCAGGCTCAGTACCAGAAAGAATCCACACATATCCGTCACCGTCGTGAGAATGGGTCCAGAGGCGAGCGCCGGATCCTGCTTCAGACCGCGCAGAACCAGGGGGATTGCACCACCCAACAGAACCGCGAGCAGCGTGTTGGCCATCAATGCGGCACAAACCACCATACCCAGAGATATATTACCTTTCCAGACGAACGCAATACCGCCCAGCAACAATCCGAGGACAAAGCCGTTTATCACACCAATCACACCTTCCTTCCAGAACACGCGCATCACATCTCGTGGACGGATCACACCGAGAGTAAGCTCACGGATACTCACGGCCACCGCCTGGTTGCCCGAGCATCCGCTCATATCGGAAATAATTGGAAGGAAAACGGCCAGCACGATCACAGCCGACAGGGTATCCTGATAGAGCGCGATCACGCTCGCGGCCGCCACATTGAGTAAAATATTGATACTCAACCACGAAAGCCGCCTCCCGGCCCGTCTGAAAAAACTCATCGATCGCAGTTCTTCTCCTCCAATGATGCCGGTCGACTCCAGAAAGGTCTCCTCTGCCACGCGGTTCTCAGCTCGGCGAACGGCATCACGGAGAACAATACCCAGGAGTCTGCCGCCCCCATCCACAACAGGGATACCGATGAAGGCATGATCCTCGAACAAGTCGTGTAATGCCTGCAGGGGTTCGTCTCCAAAGACAGACACAGGATCCTTGATGATCAACTCGGATATCGGTTTTTGCCGGGGCGCCAGAACCAGATCCCGAAGCCTCAGCACACCGGTCAGATTTCCGACCGTGTCGATCGCATAGGTATACTGCACATCGTAGTCCCCATACTCCTCTGCCTTCTGTTCCATATCGCGGAGCACGTCCGCCACAAGGAGGTCCTGATCGAAAGCCAGATACTCCTTCACCATCACCCCGCACTCACAAATGATACTTCGGTGAGGCAACCTGTTCCGCCTCACCGAAGGGTATAGACATCTCAAATTCAATCGTTGTACGGATGTACCCGCGTTATTTCTTCCTTATCCGTGTCAGCCAGCTCTCGACTTCTCTTGCAGCAATTTCACGCGTCCAAGCCTGAACTAAAGCGCAACCAGATCAATGGTGGAATTCCCGATGGCTGCTCAAGAGATGGCAAACGAACGCCCTGCACCCACCACCAGCAACGATCACCTCAAACCCGCTTGCATCCGGTCCTGGAAATACCCATAGATTTCCTTACGGTGCCCGTCATTCTGTCGCTGCGCATTTGGAGTAGAAATGATGGGTGCATCTTCGTCCAAATGCACAGGCGCTTTCGTATCGAAAAGCATCCACTTCGCCAGAGCTTCCTTCAGCTCTGAAATTGCCTCAGCGTAATCCGGGTCGGTGTATCGATTTTCTATCTCGAACGGATCGGCTTCCAGATCGAAAAACAGAGATCGGTCGTCATTTTGGCACAGCAGCAGCTTGTGCCTTCTCGAGCGTACCATATAGTCGCGTCCCACTTCTGCGAAGATCACCTCTCGATCCTGAACCCCGGATCTCAGATCTGCGCCGACCATCTCCGATGGAACCTCGCATCCGGTCACGTTTAGCAAAGTGGGTGCTGCATCGATGGAATTGACGAGCGCGTCCGAGGCCGTTCCCCCATTCGTCTGACCGGGATACTTGATAATCAAAGGCACGCGGATCACCGACTCGTACATGTAATTGCCCTTCAGCAACAGGTGGTGATACCCCATATAATCGCCGTGATCGCTGTTATACAGAATCAACGTGTTGTCATACAACCCTCTTGCTTTTAGCGCCGCTACCATTCGTCCTACGTGGTGATCGATCTGCGAAATCGTCCCGTAGTACATGCCCATCGCGCCACGGATTTTCTCCTCCGTCATTTCTGCATTTGGGAAGTATCCGGGTGAATGAGCCAGATCTCGCGCCAGTGGCTCTGGTGTATATCCGGGGAGTAGGGTGAGCGACTCAGGGTCATACATCTCGTCCCAGGGAGCGGGTGGATCCAGGGGATGGTGCGGCTTGATGAAACTCGTCATCAACAGATTTCCACCGCCTTCCCACGTCTCGAGCTCCTCCACCGCCCGATCTCCAATCCAGGTCGTGGAATGGTGTGCTTCGTCCAGATCCGACACCATCGCACCTACTCGATCCCAATACTCCTGCGGCGCATCCTTCCTGTACTCCCGCTCCTGATCCATCAGATCCACAAAATTTTCCAAGCCCTCGTCACGAAGCCATCGGTGGTAATCGTCGTCATATCTCCCGGCCCCATTCTGCTCCGCCAGAACCATTTCTGAAAATCCCAGGTCCGCGTAAGTCGGCGTAAAATGCATCTTCCCAACTGCCTTTGTCCGATAGCCTGCCGACCTGAGGATTTTTGGAAACGTGGCCAGACCCTGCGGAATCGTCGAATGATTCGTCAAGCCGCAATGCTGGTGAGGATACAGACTCGTCAAAAACGAATACCGCGACGGCGTACACGACGGAAACGGACAATACGAATTGTCATACCGCACCCCATCACCTGCCAACCCATCGATATGAGGCGTCTTCACATCCACATTTCCATACGCTCCAAGACAATCCCACCGATGTTGATCACCCTGAATAACCAAAATATTCGGCCTATCGCTCATCTCGATCTCCACATCTGATACCCTGAAAGGGTATCGCATCTTAGCCAGGGGTCTTTTCCCCCAACGCTCACCATTCTCCCCGTACGGGCACCACGTGTGGTGCCCCCCTCACGGATTGCCCACACAACTCATCACCCAAATCCATCCAATACCCTGAAAGGGTATCGCTCTTTAGCCAGGGGTCCTTGGACCCCTGGTACCGAACCCCTGGTACTGAACCCTCGTATTGCCCCCTCGTACCTGACCCCCTTGATCTCACCCCACATCCATTCCTTCTTCCTCAAGCCTCCTTCGTCTCGCACTCCCCTCCAACTTCCTGGCAAAATGCTCCAACGCCCTTGGCGATTCAATCACAAACACCTGCCGTCCCTCACGATACTGCTCCAGGAGCGCGAACACCCCGGGCGCTTTCCGCTTCGGAAATCCCCATATCCAGCTGAGAAACTCCCGATCCGGCATATGTTCAACACAACCGGGATTCAGGTCTGGACGTGTTCTCCCTCTATATCTGAGCCATCGCTTGATCACCCGACCCAGGCACACAAGCCTTGGGAAGGCCAGAAAAATGACCGTATCACACGCCCGTACTCTGATCTCAAGCGTGCTCCCATAATTCCCATCCAGAATCCATTCATCACCTGCCACGAGCGCTTCCTGAGCCTGCGTCCAGACTTCCCGCTCAGGCCTAACCCATCCCGGCCGCCAGAAAATGGAATCCAGATGGTAAACAGGAAGTTCCAGGATTTTGCCAAGTCTTGTCGAAAAGGTGGACTTGCCCGCCCCGGCGGACCCGATCACCATCACCTTCCGCATCTTGCTCACACAGGGAGCATGCGTCACGGGAGGGATGCCGCCCATCCTCCGATCCGGAAATTTACCCGACTGAGCCATCATTCCACCTGTGAATGCAAAACAAATTGCCCCAAGGATCACGCACCCAGGACATAGTGCAGCTGCCGCTTGAAGTGTGCTCCATCACGATCTCGACCTCTCTGAACCGCAGAGTCTCCGTTGCCTCTTCCACTTCACCAGCACAAGGGAAACGGGTCCGCCTTGGTCGAGGTCCCTGAAATCCCCTCGCGCCCACCCGCCACGCCCCCCGGACACCGGACACCGGACGCATGTCTTATACTTTCTTCTTCTCAACCCAGAACGAACAATACCTCAAACGCTCGTCGTGGAAATGCATCCGCTCACTCCGCCCACATATCTCGTAGCCCCACGAAGCCACCATCTCTTCGGTCGTCATCCCTTCTCGGATCTCTTCAATCTCTTCATTATTGCTTCCAACAATCAGTCGTCCTCCCGGAACCACCATCTCTTCCAGAACGTGCGCCACGAATGCTCGCCTCAGTTTCTCCGGAACATACTCCAGGCCTGTTCGGACAAAATTGAACTTGAAAGGAGGCTTCCAGTGAAATGCATTTCCTGTGAATATCCTGTCTGCCCAATCTGGCAACCTCGTCCGGGCTAAGTTGGCCAATTCAGGAGATATATCGACCCCATAGGGTTCAACATCGAACCCTCTCTCCTCGGCCCAGCACCGAACGGATTCCATAAGGTGACCGCTTGCGCAACCCACATCCAAGAAGGTCCCATCCTTGTCTATACCATCTAAGATGTGGCTTCGCGCCCACTCCCAATGTGCCTCATCTCCGCTATGACCCGACTGTGATCTCGGATTATCTCCAGCCAGATACGCAGGTGTGATAAACCCCGCGATTTCCTCATACCATCCTGCTTCATCGATCTCACCCGATGCGAGCGCCGAATTAATCTCCTCCACTCGGTCGAATGCGCGGTTCTTGGCCAACTCGATCGATCTGCGTTCCTGCGTCATCCTAATTTTATCAGAATCACCCATCCGATCACTACATCCCATCCAATACCCTGAAAGGGTATCGCATCTTAGCCAGGGGTCCTTGGACCCCTGGTACCTGACCCCTGGTATTGGACCTTTAGTCCTGGTCCTCATCCACAATCCCATACTGACCATCCCACCTACTCATAACTCACCCAACCCGATCACTACAACCCATCCAATACCCTGAAAGGGTACCGCATCTTAGCCAGGGGTCCTTGGACCCCTGGTACCTGACCCCTGGTACCTGAACCCTGACATCGAACCCCTGACCCTGGATCCCCCTCGCCTTTGACCCTCTTCGCCTCAATATTCCTTACCTCAGATTGCATTCGCCTTAATCCCCTCTCCCCTCGAATCCACCCACCATCTTGTTGGCACAATTGGTCAACACAACATCGATCCCCATATCCACATACCTTCTGGCATCCTCCGGCTCGTCTGACCAGAACAGATTGCAAACATATCCTGCCTCGTGAGCCGCCCTGATCTCCGCCTCATCAACCTGACGAAAGAACTGAACACGTTGACAATCGAACGCCGCCGCCGCCGCAAGAAGCTGCGAAGCATTCCCCTGATTGATCAAACACGCACGAGAAATGTCTGGTGCGTGATCCATAGCGGCGACCATCGCAGCTTCCGATCCCAGAGCCAGATATACCAGATCTAGATTGACGCGCTCACGAAGGAGATCACAGACCAGCGTGGTCAAACTGCCCTCCGCATCCCGGATATGAACATTCAGGATCACTCGCCCGCCCAGAAACGCCAGGACGTCCTCCAACCTGGGCATCCGAACACCAGACCAGACCTCTCCGAGATACGATCCAGCGTCCAAATCACGAATCTCATCCCAGGATAAATCAGCCACTTTCCCACTGCCATCCGTTGTGCGATCCACAGTGTCGTCGTGACAGACCACCGGGACGCCATCTCGACTCGTCTGAACATCGAACTCGATCTCGTGCGCGCCCGCAGCCAGTGCAGCAGCGAAGGCAGGGATCGTGTTTTCGGGACACGCCAAACTCAGCCCCCGGTGAGCACACAACCAGGGAAACGGTCTCTCCGCCAACTTCCGAACCCTATCGATAGCCTCGCGACGAACAGCAGGCCTGCGAACCTCCTCGATCAACGTCCGGTGCTCAACATCAGGAAAACCGTGGCAGGCCGGCTTCATGAATTTCTGCCCGGGATTAATTTTCACCTCGATCACGCAGGCCGCTTTCCCGGCATCTGAAAGAATCGTCCCGTCCGGAGCGACAACAAGGGATCGCCCGGCCACTTCGTCGAGCCCCCTGGTATACGAGCTGCGAATCACATAGGTACCGCTGTCAAGAGCTCTCGACTGAGCCTGGATCCGAATGCGATCCGCAGATTCGCTCCGTTGATAGCTGGAGCAAAGCACCAGATCTGCTCCAAGGGCCCCCAACGCCGCAAAATGCTCAGGAAAATAAAGATCGAAACAAGTGGCGAAGGATATCCGTGTCCCTGCGTATTCGAAAACCCTCAACGCACCCCCGGGTGTCAAACCACAATCCTCTCGCTCGAAATCCGTCAGGTGAATCTTGTCATAGATGAGATCCGTGAGACCCTTGGCATCATATCCCAAACTGCGATTGAACCACCTGGAGCCGTCGCATGTAAGAGCGCTCAACACAACCAGGCAACCCAATCGTCTGGCAGAAGCGGCGACCGCTTCCAGGAAATGGGCCCCCTGTCGAACTGCGAACTCCCGCATGGCCTCGCCATCACCGAGTCCGGGAACATTCGCATATTCCGGCAGCAGAACCAGATCCTGCTGTCCCGGTTTCAGACCTTCGAGATGCATCCGCATCCAGTCCAGACACGCCTCGGCGCTGGCAACAGATCCCTCGGCCGGATATGGGGGTTGAAATACTGCAATGTTCATATATGCCTCGAATTCATTCAGTCGGTGCAAATATCCTGAAACGTCTTCATCAACGTGCGGAGTTGGACCTGTGCAAGCTTCCGGACTCAACCAAAAAGGTCGAGCAATTCGCTCAGCCTGTGGATCACGCATCCACCTTCAATACCAGCCTGCTGCCGCTCTGCACCGGACCCTTCATTCCCGGACCGGCGGTAATCGAAATCGACCGTGCTGCCATCTTCTCTGATCCGGTGGAGGTGAACGGGATACAGACCCGCAGCCAGAGCGCCGGCGACATCATCTTCGATCGAATCTCCCACATAGGCCACTGCTTCTTGTGTCAGTCCTGTTCGCTTGAGCGCAGAGTCAAAGATCCCCGGATCCGGCTTACTCACCCCAGCCTCGGCCGAAATAACGATATCATCGAACAATCGAACCAAATTGTGGTGATCCAACAGCGTGTGAACGTGGGGAGGATGGTCAAAATTGGTAATCAGGGCAGTCTTGAACCTATCTCGCAACTTTTCCAAAACTGGTATCGCCTCAGGATCAAGGGTCACATGAGACTGCCAGGCAAGGATCATTTCTGAGGCGACTTCTGCAAGTTCGATGGTTGTGACCTCAACACCAAGCTCGAGCGCGAATTCCTGAATTCGCCGCTCCAGAACGGTCAGCCCATCGTGCTGAAAAGGAGGCTCCGTTCTTGCAAAAAATCCGTCACACAACAGAGCGAATTCAGACTCGCTTTCCTTTAGCCCCAGCCTTAGGAAGGACCGGTGGAAAGCCGCCAACCAGTCCTTCCATGCCGACGTCATATCACCATAAACCAGCAGTGTACCATACAGATCGAAAAAGACACCTTTGATCATAAGACGTTTCCAATACCATTAGCTTTGAACGATGTACCTCGACCATCGAAAAAAGAGATTAACACGAAGCGCTCCGCCAGATCATATATCGGCCAGAAGGGACCGAGCACGCTCGGCCTCGGACGCAAATACCTGGATCTCGACCTGTCCCATTCCGTAAAGGTCCTGGAGTGCACGGTCCCCCTTCACCATATGCCGGATCTCGGCATCATCCAGAATGGATTGGGCAAGCATGATGTCCGCAGGATTGCTCACATTCAGTACTGTCACCACGTGATCCATTTCGTCTGCCATCGGTGGCGCTCCAATTAAACGCTGATTGGTTTGAGGCAAATTCCGATCGCTTGAACTTGCCTGACTAATGTATTACTTTTCTGTCGAACGAGGACGTTCGACCCGATTCCATTTATTCTAATTGTGAGTGTGGAAATGAAAGACAAGAAGATCTTGATTACCGGAGCAGCGGGAAGAATTGGCACAGTCCTGCGAAATGGCTTGAGAGACCGCTATCAACTCCGATTGCTATATCACAACACGGTGCATCCGGCAGAACAAGGTGAGGAAGTCCACATCTCCTCCATCACAGATTTGGACAAGATAACCGAAGCCTGCGACGGGGTGCATACGGTGGTTCACATGGCGGGTAATCCAGGCGGAGGTAATTTCGAAGAACTTCTGGAAGCCAACATCCGGGGTACGTATACCGTCTACGAAGCCGCCAAACGAACTGGCGTCCGCCGTGTGGTATTCGCCAGCACGAACCACGTCATCGGCTATTACGAAAAGAACGGCCTGTACACAACCACGGAAATGAACGCGAGACCCGACAGCTTCTACGGCGCAAGCAAAGCCTACGGGGAGGACCTGGGGCGATACTATTCGGACGCATTCGGACTCTCCGTCATCTGCCTCCGCATCGGATCTTTTCAGCCCGACGAAGCAGTCATCAATCGCGGCAGCGACAGAATCCTTTCCTCCTGGCTAAGCCATCGAGACACGGTCCAACTCGTATGGCGATCCATCGAAACAGATATTCAATTCGGAATCTACTTTGGAATCTCAGGCAACACACGCGCCTACTGGGACCTCACGAACGCCCGGGAAGAACTCGGCTACGCCCCGGAGGACAACTCCGAACACCACGTCTGATCCTGGCGCAGTCGATTTCCGCCTTTGACGCTGCCTGCTTTTACTCGAAACTTGCCCCTGATTCTTTGATTCTCTGATTCTCTGATTCTTCTCGTAACTCGAAACTCGAAACTTGCTACTTATCCCCCCGGACTTCGGACCTCGTACATCGGACGCTCTTCTCATCCCTTCCTTTACTCTATCCCCTCCTGCGTAACTCGAATCTCCTCCAGACTCTCCACCACCTCATCCGCCATACTGTGATCCTGGTGAGCGGTAAAGAAATTCGGCACCGCAATCGCCATCATCCCGGCCGCCTTTGCTGCCCTCACACCTGCTTCGCTATCCTCGAAAACCACACACTTCACGGGCGCCACACCAAGCCCCCTGGCCGCAAGCAGATAGATCTCCGGATCGGGTTTGACCTGTTTAACATCACTCCCGGACAGGATCGCGCCAAAGATCTCGTCAAGGCTCTCTACACCGTCCAGACGTGAGAGCAGGCCGTTCCTCAGCGTCTTCTCCATCCGAAGTCGCTTCGTCGAAGACGCGATCCCGAGCTTCAGCGATCCTTTCCTGAGATCATCCAGCAAACCCATAAATCCGGGCATCAGCACCACGCGCTCTGGATGAGATACCGCCTCCTCGAACCTGTCCATCCAGATCTTGTTGAACACCTCTGGAGTCGTGTCCACATTGTACTTGTTGACTGCGTAGACACAGTTCTCCTCCACCGGGTGCCCTACGCATACCGTATAGTCCTCTCTCGACATCGATGCGCCATAATCACCAAGCGTTTCACTGAACGTCTCGCAATACAACGCCTCCGAATCTACGATCAGTCCATCTACATCGAATATCACTGCCTCGAACTTCCCCTCGCTCACACGTCCTCCTTCACCCGTTTAGCTGCCGTAGTTCTGCGCAAAAATCAGAAAATCTCTGAACCCGATGTTGCCGTCCTCGCCGGAGTCCGATTTCGCTTTCTGAGATTAGCTGTTTAGTCCGGAAACACAATCGATTCATTATAGGGAATAACAATCGGCTCAGGTCCCACTTCGGGAAACGACCCCGCCCACTCTCGCGGGTCATAATCTCTGGTCACAAAACAGCTGTAATGCGCCGGTACCACCGCCTCCAGGCCCAGCTTCAGCGCCATCTCGACCGAACCGCCGAAAAACGGAAACTCTCCTTCGTCCGGATGCGTCGTCAGGAGTCCGATATGGGGCGTAAGCGCAGCGATCGGCTGGATCAACTCCTCATGATCGGCAAACGTATTGATCGGATCGCCCGAGATGTAAATCCGCAGCCGTCCCGCCTCCAGCACATAACCCAGGTGCTGAACATCGGGCGCCTTGATCCCATCCTCCGGAGCCCCCTGGGGTGGTTTCGCCCATACCGCTGTCGCCGTCATCGTCGCCAATGGCGCGGATTCGCCCGCGATAACCTCCGTCAGTAGTCGGTCCGGAATGCCCTGGTCGCCCATCCTCATGATGCTTTCTGCAGGTCCCACGTACTTGGCTTCGGGAAACGCCTCGTGGATTCTCAACAGAGATTCCATACAGGTGTGATCTCCGTGATCGTGTGTCAACAGAACGAAATCCGTCCTCAGAGTCGTTTCGTCCAGCGGAGATTCAGGGTAAATAAACCGCTCCGGGGGTCGATCTTCCGGAAAATACGGATCCACCTGGGTCACGATCCCTTCGGAATCCTTGAAGGCGAACGAACTCTGACCGAACCAGTGAATTCCCACACGTCCGTGATTGACTTCTAGTGCCTCAAAAGGGTGCATGACCGATCTCCTTTTCCCGTTGGCGGAACTTCAGGCCCCTGAATATATGGTTGATTCTGCCCACTCAAGGTCTTGCCATTCCAGCCGATTGTCAAGCCCTTTGAACCACCCTTAACTCGCTGTTAATCTTATCCTTCTTGCTATGAAACCTTCAACCGCATATATTAAGTCTTCAGCTTTTGACTGTATTTTTACTGACGACTGGTCCTCAGCCGCTGACCCCGAAATCTCAACTCTGGACCGCTCCTCTGGCGACACTCTCGTCACTCGTCACTCGAAACTCGAAACTTTCTATCATGCCTGATCTCATCCCATCCGCCCCTCTCGCCCTCCTCCCCAACTGGCGTGACTCCGGCGAGTCGCTGGAAATCAACGAGATCTTCTACTCGATCGAGGGAGAAGGCCTGCGTGTGGGCCAGCCGACCACCTTTATCCGACTCGCAAAGTGCCATCTGCGCTGCTTCTTTTGCGACACGGAATTTGACACCTTCACCGAGATGTCCATCGAGCAGGTTCTTCAGGAAGTAAACCACCATACCGCGCCCTGGGTCAGCCTGACCGGAGGAGAGCCGCTTGGACAGAACATTGCACCTCTGAGTCGGGCCCTCATCGATAACGGTTATAGAATTCACATCGAAACCAGCGGCACGCTCGATCCTCCGAAAGAACTCGACGAACTCATCGAACACTGGACGGTATCTCCCAAGAGAGCGACCATCGCCCCCGGCCTGCGCCGCATAACGGAGCTTAAATACATCGTGGGGAAGGCATTTCGGGAGGATGTCGTCGAGGAAGATCGTGCGGAATATATCTATCTTCAGCCGGAGTCCAGCAAGCCGGAGTACGTCCATAAATGCCTGGAAATTCTCGCCCGCCACCCAAATTGGCGCCTGTCCTGCCGCATACACAAAATGCTCCACCTTCCCTGATTCCCGCCGACCACAACTAAAAAACATCCAACCCATGACCCAACCACACAGCCTCTCGACCCGGCACGGAGCCTTGAAACTTCCGGCATTCCTGCCCGATGGAACTCGCGGTGTCGTTCGAACACTGGATTCTGCCGATCTGGAGCGTTCTGGAATCACCGGATTGATGGTAAACGCCCTGCACCTTTCCACGCATCCGGGCACGTCCCTTGTGGCTTCGCACGGCGGCATCCACGACTTTATGGGGTGGCCGCATCCCGTGGCCTCGGATTCTGGTGGCTTCCAGGTGTATTCCCTCATAAAAGAATCTTCGAATGCCGGCACAATCACCAACAAAGGCTTCAACTATAGGCTGGATCGGGGTCACAAAAAGCGCACACTAACACCCGAAAAGTGCATCCAGAAACAGTTTATGATAGGAGCAGACATCATGTTCTGTCTGGATCATTGCACACACCCCGACGACGGCGAAGAAACGCAGCTGCAAAGTGTGAAACACACGGTAGAGTGGGCACGAAAGTGCAAGGCTGAGTTTTCCAGGCAGGTTGAGCAAAAGAACCTGGAAGGGGATCTACCGCTCCTGTACGGCATCATACAGGGTGGCGAAAACCGGGAACTCCGGGAACAATGTGCCGCAGAACTCCTGGAAATCGGTTTCGACGGATTCGGATTCGGCGGCTGGCCGGTCGATGACGCCGGTGGGTTGGTCGATGCAGTCGCGTATGTCGCAGAACTGATTCCACAGGAACTTCCCAGACACGCGCTGGGCATCGGCAAACCGGAAAATCTGATCGAGGCGTTCCATCTGGGATATCACACATTCGACTGTGTGCTGCCCACACGGGATGCCCGAAAAAAACGACTGTATGTGTTCGAAGAGGAACCACACGCGGGTATGCGAGGAACCGATTTCTACCGATACCTTTATATCGAAGATGAACCATTTGCCAGAGATACCTCGCCAATCGACCCCGGTTGCGATTGCGCCTGCTGCCAGAGATATTCCCGGGCATATCTGCACCACCTCTTTCAAATTGGTGAGGGGTCGGCATACCGGCTCGCAACCCTGCACAACCTCAGGTTCTACACCCGGCTGATCTCCGCGCTCTCACAGGGGGAGGCAGACCATTGAGCCTTCCAGTCACTGCTGAGGAAATAGTATCTGAGCTGAAAGCCTCACGTAAATATGGCCATCTCTGTGACCAGACCCTGAATCGGATGGCGGCTTGGGCTCTGTCCAGATACCCGAATCGGAAATTGGCAGTCAAAAACGCGAAATCCAAATTACACCAGGTATACGGCGCCTTTGTCGAAAACCTGGATTTCACACATCTGGAAAGTGTGAAGTGCCAATTGGGCAAACCAATGCCGGAAGAGGACCTTCGAAAGCTATGTTTGGAGGTGCTGGAAAGTCACACTTCCTCAGCAGAGCGACTGTCCTTTACCACGGAATTTTACGCGAAACTGTTCGAAGTAACGGGTCTTCCGAACCGGATACTGGACCTGGCCTGCGGATTGAACCCTTTTACACTGCCATGGATGAATTTGCCGGATGGGGTCGAATACGAAGCTCGCGACATCGATAGTCGACTTTTAGATGCAATCCAGATGCTCTTCAGACATCTGAAGGTGAACGGCGAGGCAGCACGTCACGATCTCCTTTCAAATGAAGCGGTTTATGTAGCCGATGTGATTTTCTTGCTAAAAACGCTGCCCTGCATCGAACAGCAGCAAAAAGGAGCGAGTCTCCCATTGTTGCGAAAATTTCATGCGGAAACTATTGTTGTATCGTTTCCGGCTCAGTCTCTTGGGGGAAAAACCAAAGGAATGGTTGAGCATTACGAATCAATTGCCACCTCACTTGCAGCGGGACTTGGCCGTACAATGCAGAAACTGGCATTCCCGGGCGAATCTTTCTACCTGTTCAGGTGAGCGGGCAATACCCTCGAGTCCAACACGTATAATATGCTATATTTAATGATACTTATCCCATATTTCCTGGGGATCTCTCGAGCCCTCCGAAATGGAGTTTTCTCTTGACATAACAATCTCTTATATATAATTTTAAGGACTATACACGTAAGTCCTCAGACCCTTTCTAACCGAGGAGTTCACGCTGTACGAAGAAATATCCCCCTGATACTTTGCTTTACCAAACGCGCAAGTAGACAGGAGGCGCGTTTTTTTCATTTTTGTGCCTGCGTCCATTCGTCTGGAATAGGCCACTCAGAGAATTCACAATGTCAGACAGCCAGAACGGCGCCATCACGGTCACATTGCCGGATGGATCCACAAAAGAATTCGACACGGGAATCACCATACTGCAGGTGGCGGAGTCCATTGGATCGGGCCTTGCGAGAGCTGCCCTGGCGGGAAAGGTTGATGGCAATCCGGTCGACCTGGGTCACACCCTGAACGAAGATGCCAGTGTTGAACTGCTCACGTTCAGCAATGATGACGGCAAGCAGGTCTATTGGCACAGCACGGCTCACATTATGGCCCAGGCCGTTCAGGACTTGTTTCCTGACACAAGAGTGACCATCGGCCCACCCATTGAGAATGGGTTCTATTACGACTTCGATCGGGATCAGCCCTTTACACCCGACGAACTCGAAAAAATCGAAAAGCAAATGCTGGCGATCATCGCCGAAAATCAGCCGTTCCTTCGGGAAGAGGCCACACGCGATGAGGCAGTAAAGATTTTTTCGGACTTGGCCGAGTCTTACAAACTGGAGATTCTTTCAGAAATCGGTGCAGACGAAACAATCAGCATCTACCGGAATGCCGACAAGTGGCGCGACCTGTGCAGAGGCCCGCACGTTCCTTCAACGGGTAAAATCAAGTCGGTAAAGTTGCTCAGTTCCTCCGGTGCCTACTGGCGGGGAAATGAAAAGAACAAGATGCTCCAGCGCATCTACGGCATCTCTTTCCCGGACAAAAAGGACCTGAAGGTTTATCTGGACCGTCTGGAAGAAGCGAAAAAGAGGGACCATCGCGTGCTGGGCACGCAGCTCGACCTTTATTCAATTAATGAAATGGTGGGGCCTGGTCTTGTGCTCTGGCATCCCAAAGGTGCCAGGGTCCGTAACCAGATCGAAGATTTCTGGAGAGAGTCCCACTACGCTGGAAAATATGAGCTGGTTGGCTCCCCTCACGTGGGGCGATCCAGGCTGTGGGAAACAAGCGGGCACCTCGATTTTTATCGAGAGAATATGTACGCCCCGATGGACATCGATGGGCAGGAGTATTACGCCAAACCCATGAATTGTCCTTTCCACAGTATGATTTACAAGAGCCGCCGAAGAAGCTACCGGGATTTGCCATTTCGGTGGGCGGAGTTAGGCACAGTCTACCGGTATGAAATGGCAGGCGTGCTGCACGGGTTGATGAGGGTCCGGGGCTTCACCCAGGATGACGCCCACATCTTCTGCCGCCCCGATCAGGTCGAGGATGAGATCAAGCGAGTCATAGATTTTACCTTGTTTATCCTTCGGTCTTTTGGCTTTGAAAACTTTAATGTTTATGTTTCCACACGCCCCGACAAGTATGTGGGTGACGAAAAAGACTGGGACCTCGCAACAGATGCCCTCCAGAGAGCGGTGGATGCCCAGGGATTGACCTACAGAATAGATAAAGGATCCGGTGCATTTTATGGGCCAAAAATCGATGTCACCATAAAAGACGCGCTCGATCGCGAGTGGCAGTGCACAACGATTCAATTCGACTTCAACCTGCCCGAACGATTCGACTTGACTTTTGTCGGCCAGGACGGCAAATACCATAGACCTTACATGGTTCATCGTGCCCTGCTCGGCTCCATGGAAAGGTTCTTCGGTGTGCTCCTCGAACACTATGCCGGCAACCTGCCAGTGTGGCTTGCGCCGGTTCAGGCGATCGTCTTGCCGGTATCGGACAAGTTCCTGGATTATGCCGATCAGGTGGGTTCCGAACTCGACGGAAAAGGCATCAGAGTAGAGGTCGATAACCAGGATGCCAAACTAGGGCACAAGATTCGTGAAGCCGAAGTTCAGAAGGTTCCATACATGCTGATTGTTGGCAATCAGGAAGTGGAAAGTCGAACCCTTTCGGTTCGGAAACACGGCGAAGGGGATCTGGGGAAGATGTCCATCGAAGATCTGGCTGCACGTTTGCGCCAGGAGATCGACGAGAAAACAACTTCCTGAAAGGGCTGCGAGCCCACAATCGTTTCGGCCCGGAGAGGCCGAACACAATCCGGAGGTGATCGGTATTAACAGAGGCCCAAGAGGTTTAAGAGATCGCAAGCAGGAAAACGCGCCGCGTGTGAACGAATTGATTCGCATCCCACAGGTTCGGCTGGTAGCCGAGGATGGTGAACAAGTGGGAATTGTGGAGACCAAACAGGCCCTTGAAATGGCTATGGAGGCCGATCTCGACCTCGTGGAAGTTGCACCGAACGCCAGACCGCCCGTATGTCGCATCATGAACTACGGCAAATACCGGTACGAACAGAGCAAAAAGCAGAAAAAAGGAAAAAAGGGCGGCGCCCAGTTGAAGGAAATAAGACTGGGTCCCATGATCAGCGATCACGATTATGCATTCAAGATGAAGCACGCCCAGAAGTTCCTTGAAGGACACCACAAAGTCCGTGTAACTGTAGAATTTCGCGGCAGACAGAATATGTATCGCCAACAGGGCAGAGAATTGTTGAAACGCGTGGAAGTGGATCTGAAAGAATTTGGCACACCCGAAGTGCCGATGAGAGACGAAGCTAGAAATGTAGTGATCATCCTGGTGCCCAAGCCCTGAAAGCCTGGCGCCAAAGCAATCAAAAAAGGAGTCTACAGTGCCCAAAATGAAATCTCATCGCGGGGCTGCGAAACGAATCAAGCCTCGCAAGGGTGGAACGTTTGGTCGTGGCAAAGCTACTGCCACGCACAATCTCACCTCTAAATCCAGTAAACGAAAAATGCATTTGCGCAAATCCGCCGGCATCTCCCGTGCCGACACTGGACGGGTCAATCGCATGCTTGCCACTTAGGAGATAGGTTCATGCCAAGAGCTACAAACAGCGTTGCATCCCGGAAAAGAAGAAAAAAGGTACTGAAGGCTGCCAAGGGAAACCGCGGCGGACGGAGCAAGCTCTACCGTACCGCAGACGATACGGTAAACAAGGGCCTGGCATACGCCTATCGGGACCGTCGACAGAAAAAAAGGAACTTCCGTGCGCTCTGGATCACGAGAATCAATGCGGCCGCACGTCTGAACGGGGTGTCTTACAGCACCATGATAAATGGACTCAAAAAAGCGGGCATCGAGCTGAATCGGAAGGTATTGGCGAACCTGGCAATCAGTGATGCGGGCGCCTTTTCTATTTTGGCAGATCGCGCCAAACAGCACCTTTAAATCTTCGATTACACCTAAGGGGCTCACGAATCGGATTGTACATCCGATTCGTGAGCCCCTTTTTTGTACCTGTTGTTAAATAATGATTTGGATGAGCGGACGATCCCACGGCGGGGTAACTTCCTGAAGCCTCTTGGCGGCATCCTCTACGTCCCGCCATGATTTACTGGCCAAGCTTGACTTTAATACCCGGAGGTGTTAAATTGCCATAGGGTTCTGGTTCACGCTATGAGCCTGTTATTACAATTGGATATCTGTGGAAACCATCATTTGGGGAGATTCTGATGGTCACCGAGGCGAATGTGGAAGGTGTGGCGAATGAGGGCGTTGATCGCCTGGTAAATGAAATCGAAAAAGCAGTCGTACTGATTGGTCAATTGAGGAATCAGGCTGCGGAATTGGGCCAGAAAAACAAAGATCTTCAGTCCGCCTTGGCAGACCGGGATCGAGAGTTGTCTGACCTGCGGTCCGAAAGGGATCGGTTGCAGGCCATCTATAATGAGAATGCATCCCTGATCGATCATAAGGAGGAAATCCAACGCAAGATCGAGGCGATGTTGTCGCGTCTGGATACTGTGAACACAGCCTGAGTTCTTACCAGGGGAATTACCCCAATGTCGGATGCACCCGTAGTACATGCACATATTTTTGGGACCGAATATAAAATTGCCTCTGATGCAGATCCGGATCACACCCGAAATGTGGCCCGGTATGTGGATCAGAAAATGCGTGAGATCGCAAATACGCTTTCACTCCGGTCAGTGGCGAAGATCGCTGTCCTGACTGCCGTAAATCTGGCCGACGAACTTCTAAAAGAGGAAGCGCTGGGACGTCAGCTTGATCAGGCCGCAACCGAAAGTGCCGTACGTCTTGCAAAGTCTGCAACTGGGTGAAAATCCAATCCCTGATGGGAAAACTGGCACAGCCCCCGGGGAATAAGATCATTCAGACTTTGTAATATCCGACAGGTAGAGTTTCCCGCTGCGTTTTACCGAGATCCTGGTCGTGGTGGCATGTTGTCATGCTCAGGACTCCTTCAATGCACGCGGGATTTTTTTTATAATATCTTTATAACCATACTAATGGTATGAATTCATCTTGAACTGACTTTTTACCCGCCGCATCTACTGGGCGGAACTTGCAGGCGCTTGACCTGATTGTCATACACTTAATCCCAAGGAGTGCCATATGACTGTGCCCATGGAAACTACAATGGGAACCATACCGGTTATGATTGTCTCGGCCGGTCTGCTCGTGGTGGGCTTCATCCTGGGTTGGCTGCTGAGCAGCAAGGTATCTCACAGCAAGATCCACAGAGCTGAACTATCGGCCGAAAAGATACTGGACGATGCGCAGAACGAAGCCGAAGCTATGAAGCGTACGGCTGTCCTGGAAGCCAACGACCAGATGCATCAGGAACGGCTGCAGTTTGAAAAGGAACTGGAGGACAAGCGCGATGAGACAAGCAGCGTTGAGATCCAACTCAACAGCCTGACTCGCCAGCTAGACAAGCGTGCAGATCTCTTGAATCACAAAGAGAAACTGGCAACCACCAAAGAGCAGGAACTATCGTCTCTGGAAAACCAGCTGACATCGAAATCCACGGAACTTGAGGAAAAACTTCTCCAGCAGAATCAGAGATTGGAACAGATCGCAGGTCTCACAAAGATCGAAGCCAAACAGGTTCTGATGGACAACCTCGAGGAAGAGGCGAAGCAGGACGCGGAATGGCGGATGAAAGAGATCCGGGACGATGCATTGAGCCGGGCGAACGACGAAGCCAGAGAAATTATCGCGGGGGCCATCCAGCGACTTGCTGCAGACCATACCATCGAATCCACCGTAGCAATGGTCCGGCTGCCGTCCGATGAAATGAAGGGTCGCATCATCGGCAGAGAAGGTCGAAACATTCGTGCATTCGAAATGGCCACGGGGGTCGATGTAACCATCGATGATACGCCTGAAGCCGTGATCCTGTCCGGATTCGATCCCATTCGCAGGGCAACGGCCCAGATGGCCCTGGAGCAGCTCATCCTGGACGGGCGTATTCACCCGGGCCGAATTGAGGAAGTCGTAGAGAAATCCCGTAACTCGATCCAGGAAGTCATCCGTGAGGCGGGTGAGCAGGCCGCGTTCGATGCCAGTGTCCCGGGCCTTCACGACAGAATTATCGAGTGTCTCGGTCGGTTGAAATTCCGAACGAGCTATGGTCAAAATGTGCTCAAACACAGCACGGAAGTTGCATTCCTCACCGGAATGATGGCAACGTCGCTGGGGCTGGACGCACAGATCGCCAAACGGGCGGGCCTGATCCATGATATAGGCAAGGGACTTTCGCACGAGGCAGAAGGAACTTACGGGGAAACCGGGGCGGATCTGGCCAGAAAGTTTGGTGAAGTTCCCCTCGTGATTAACGCCATCGAATCCCATCACGGGGAGTCCGACGCCACATCGGCCATTGCGGTCCTTGTGGATGCGGCCGATACCATTTCTCGTTCCAGACCTGGTGCCCAGAGGGAACAAATCGAAAACTATGTGCGCAGGTTGGAACGCCTCGAGGCCATTGCAAACCTCATCGATGGTGTCGAATCGGTGTATGCCATCAAGGCCGGCCAGGAAGTGCGTGTCATCGCAGATTGCGATATGATGAGTGATGCCGACACAGAGAAACTGGCAACGCAAATTGTGGACAGGCTCACCGAAGACGCCACATGCCCTGGACCGGTAAAGGTTACTGTAATCCGTGAAACACGCGCCATAGAATTCGCCAGATAGGAGCACCTTTGAAAATCCTTTTTGTTGGCGATGTCTACGGCAAACCCGGCCGAAGAGCAGCTGCCGAAATTATTCCCGAACTGATATCGACTCACGATGTGGAATTCTGCGTAGTGAACGGAGAAAACGCGGCAGGCGGATTCGGAATTACCGAAAACATCAGCAAAAAGTTTCACGCGTATGGTGCGGATGTGATTACCACCGGAAATCATGTGTGGGATCAGAAAGAGGCAATGCCTTTTATCATGTCCGGAGATCGAATCCTTCGACCCGCCAATTTCCCGCCTGGCACCGGCGGAAGAGGATCTGGTGTATTCCAATCCAGGAATGGCACACCCGTCGGCGTGATTTGTATCCAGGGGCGCATCAACATGAAACCTCTGGATTGCCCATTCAGGCTGGGAGAGGAACTGGCAGCAGAACTTCAAAAAGAGACCCGGGTCATTCTGGTGGATTTCCACGCCGAAGCCACCTCCGAAAAAATCGCATACGGCTGGTTCCTCGACGGCAAAGTCAGCGCGGTATTTGGAACCCATACACACGTACAAACCGCCGACGAATCCATTCTCCCTGGGGGTACGGCTTACATTACAGACGCGGGTATGACCGGGCCGCACGATTCCGTAATTGGCGCACGGAAAGAACCTGCGATTCGGAGATTCGTAGATCAAATGCCTGTTCGATTCGAGCCCGCCAGCGACAATGTCAAACTTTGTGGGATGCTGGTGGAAGTGGATGTCGAATCTGGCAAGGCCACATCCCTCGAACGCCTGCGAATCGATTTGGAGGAGGGGTCGGATTGATCGATCGTCCGTGCACCGTAACCGAAATCACCAGGGCGGTAAAGCAGACCCTGGAGATCGATTTTCCTGCCTTATGGGTTATGGGCGAAATCTCCCAGTATACCCTCCATGCCTCAGGTCATCGATACTTTACATTAAAAGATGAACACAGCCAGCTCCGCTGCGTCATGTGGCGTTCCCAACAGCCGGCCTTCGATCCCGAAGCCGGCGTTGAAGCGCTTGCGCAGGGTAGACTTACGGTTTATGAGCGTAGCGGAAATTACCAGCTCAATGTCACCAAGCTGCTCCCGGTGGGTGTGGGGCAGCAGCAGCTGGCGTTCGAGCAGCTCAAGGCCCGGCTTTTTGAGGAGGGCCTGTTCGATGAAGCCAGAAAGCAGGAGCTCCCGGCTTACCCCACCACGATCGGGGTCGTCACCTCACGATCGGGCGCAGCCATCCGGGATATCATCAATGTGCTTAAGCGCCGATTCTCAGCGGTCCGGGTGGTCCTGCGTCCCGCACTTGTCCAGGGTGAGGAGGCAGTGGAGGATATCGCCTGCGGCATCGAGGAATTGAATGCATTCGGTCAGGCCGATGTGCTGATCATAGGACGTGGAGGCGGTTCGGCCGAAGACCTCGCGGCATTCAATTCCGAACGGGTCGCCCGCGCCATTTCAGATTCTCGGATCCCGGTGATATCGGCTGTGGGGCACGAAATCGATACCACACTGGCAGATTTGGCTGCCGATTGTAGAGCGCCCACACCTTCTGCTGCCGCTGAACTGGCGGTAAGAGATTCGCTGGAACTCAAGGATAGGATTTCAGACCTCCGGCAGCGTGCACACGAGGCCATCCGGCGATTGCTGAACGAAAATAGTGAAATTCTCGAGGGCTATCAGGACAGTTATGGCCTGCGTCGAGTCGAAGACCTTGTCTTGCAGAATATGCAGCACGTGGATGAACTGCAGCGTAGCTTGCAATCCGCCCTTCGGCAGAATTGGGATTCAAAGGTTTCTGCTTACTTGCAGGTAACTGGAAAACTCGGTACCCTGAGCCCGTTGTCTGTGCTCTCCAGAGGATACAGTCTTACCCAACGCCTGTCGGACGGTCGAATCATCCAGAATGCTGCGCAACTTGAAACAGGCGAGCAACTCAGAGTTCGCCTGGCCAGGGGAGAAACCATTTGTACGGTAGATCAGATCGTTCCCGAAACCCCTCGATCGGATTGAGGATTCCATGACCGAATCGACTGAAGAGAACCAGACGTTTGAAGAAGCATTGAAAAAACTCGAAACTGCGGTGGAAAGTCTTGAGGAGGGAGACCTCCCCCTGGACCGGGCACTGCAGCTCTTCGAAGAAGGTCTGAAGGCATCGGACCAATGTCGAACCAGACTGGACCAGGCCAGACAGCGTGTTCAGGTCCTGGTTGCCGAAAGTGGCAGCGACTTCCAGCTAACGGATCTCGATCCCGATGAGGAAGCCGAGTAACATCAGTACAGCTTGTCGTGCGCTTCGAATCTGAGTATTTTAGGCAGACGAATGGGCTGGAGGCTGGGTAGATTCTCCCCTCCCCACTTTGGTTTAAGTGGTGATTTCAGGAGCCGGACCTGCAGTCCTGAACCTTTTTGATTGGGATGACAATGCACCGTATCGGTATTATCGCCAATCCAGTCAAACAAGGCATTGCCTTTACGGTTGAGCAGTTCGTCAATCAGGCCGTTGCACAGGGAATGGTCGTCTGCCTGGAAGAAGATCTCAGGACAGCCTGCAAAGGTAAGGATGTCAATTTCCGTCCAGCGGACGAAATTCCCGCACACTGTGATATCGTCGTAGCCCTGGGTGGAGATGGCACCATACTCAGGGCAGCGCGCACGGTGCGTGCTTCCCAAATCCCGATCCTTGGCGTGAATCTGGGCCGGCTGGGGTTCCTGGCGGGCGCTGCTCCCGAGGAGCTTGAGAAGAGCATCTTGCGGCTCAAAAGCGGAGAGTATCAAGTCGAAGAACGCCTGGGACTCGAAGCCGAGCTAGATGGAAAAAACGTTTTCGCGCTGAACGAATTTGTGATCGAAAAAGGTGTGCTGGCGCGAATGGTTCAGGTCAAAACCTGGATATCAGACACGCCCATCAGCTCATTTTTTGGCAATGGTCTGATCGTCGCCACCCCCACAGGTTCCACAAGCTATAACCTCTCTGCCGGCGGCCCTATTCTACATCCGAGCATTGAAGCTTTCATTGCTACGCCGATCTGCCCGCATTCTTTGACCCTGCGTCCTGTGGTAGTACCCAGCAATCAGTCTATCACCGTTCAGGTCGTTGCGGAACATACGGACATCATGGTAACCGCCGACGGGCAGACCCTGTCCCCATTGGCACCGGAGAGCAAACTGGTCATCCGACGCGCACCATACCCTACTCGTCTGATAAACCTCGAAGGAATTCCCTTCTACCAGCTGCTGCGCCAAAAGCTGGATTGGAGCATGGACAGACGTGATCCACAGGAGTAATATGCGGTGCTTTGCAGACTGCACGTTGTCAACTACGCCCTCATAGACGATGTCGAAATCGAGTTCGGGTCCGGCCTGAATATCATCACTGGAGAAACCGGAGCCGGTAAATCCATACTCATCGGTGCACTCGGGCTCGTTCTGGGAGTCCGGGCAAATCCGGACGTCATCCGCACAGGGGAAGAAAGATGCATGGTAGAAGCCATCTTCCAACTGCACCAGGGGCATCCATGCCTGGAACTCCTGCACGAGATGGGGATACACGGTGACGAAGGAGAGCTCATTCTTCGCAGGGAAGTATTGTCCGAAGGACGGAGTCGGTGTTACGCAAACAGTATTGCAATACCGGTTCGCAGTCTCCAGAGTCTCGGCAAATCGCTGGTGGATCTGCACGGGCAGCACGACCAGCAATCCCTTTTGGACGTGGATCGGCACATCGATTTTATCGATGGTTTTGGGGAGTTGGTGGAATTGCGCAAGGCGGTTGGCGTTGCCCATCGCCGTATCGTCGATCTGAAAGGCCGGCTGGGCAAGCAGGAAAACGAAGCGCGGCGACTGCGCGAAAAGCGTGAGCTCCTGGAATTTCAGGTCGACGAGATCAACACCGCAGCCCCCGAGCCATTGGAGGATCAGCGTCTGTCTCAGGAGCTATCGCTGCTGACAAACGCCGAGCGACTTATCGAGTGTGCGGTCCAGCTCGAGAACATACTGTATCAAGGTGAAGATTCGGTTGTCGATCGCCTGGGTTCCGCGGCTCGCTGGTTGGAAGATGCCGCCAGAATGGACGATTCCTTGTCTCCTCGGGCAAGTGATTTGGATGCCCAGCGATATGGTATAGAAGAACTTGCCAGATTTTTCACCGACTACGCTCAGAAAGTGGAACACAATCCACAGCGTATGGCGGAAGTCGAAGAAAGATTGGAACAATTGCAGCACCTGATGAAGAAATATGGGAACACGCTCGAAGAGGTTCTTGCCTACAGAGACAACGCGATTTCTGAATTAAAGCAATCGGAGCAGGTGGATGATTCGATCGGAGAAATCAGTTCCGAGATTGAATCCATTACCGACACGTTTTCCCAGTTGTGTAACAAACTTTCCCGCGGCCGAAAAAAAGTAGCCTCGACGTTGACGACCGAAATCCAGAAGACCTTGAAGATCCTGGGAATGCCTGATGTGAAATTTCAGGTGGCATTTGCAGAGAAAGAAAGTGACGAAGGATTGGTGGTCCGAGAAGGAAGGCGGATTACGGCGGGTTCCCGCGGAGCGGAAGAGGCCGAATTTCATATTTCCACCAATCCCGGCGAGAGTCTTCGTCCACTCGCCAGAGTAGCTTCGGGAGGCGAAATCTCGCGAATCATGCTTGCTATGAAAACTGTTCTGGCGGAAACACATTCCGTTCAGGTATTGATTTTTGACGAAATCGATATCGGCATCTCGGGTCGAATAGCGGAGGTGGTCGGAAAAAAGCTGAAGGCACTGTCCGAGGTCCACCAGACGATATCCATAACGCATCTACCCCAGATAGCCAAAATGGCGGACATTCACTTCTCAGTGAGAAAATCTGTACACAAGGGCAGAACCGCTACGAAGGTGGTCCAGCTCTCGGGTGAGGCCCGCACTGAGGAACTTGCAAAACTGCTCGGCGGAGAAAAGATCTCCAAACTCACCCTCCAGCACGCCAGAGAAATGCTGAGCCAGAATTGAACACGTTAACGCGAATAATTTAAAGGTGATCCAGGTGGCAGGAATTATTCCCTCAGAATTGCAGGAAATACGTAAGAAAGTGGAATCCGGTCAGCGGCTTTCTTTTGAAGACGGGATGACGCTTTATACCACACCCAACCTAAATGCGGTTGGCTATCTGGCCAATATCGTACGCGAAAAAATGTGCGGCAATGTGGCCTGGTATGTCCGCAATCAGCACATCAATTATACCAATGTGTGCAACAAACTCTGCAAGTTCTGCTCCTTCTACGTGCCGCCTAAAGACGATAGGGGTTACGTCCTCTCCCCCGAGGATGTCCAGGCGCGTGTCAGGGAACATCTGCACATACCCATATCCGAAATCCATATGGTGGCTGGCATCAACCCGAAACTGCCCTATTCCTACTACCTCGATATTGTCCGCGCGGTCAAGGAGATCCGTCCTGAGGTAGCTGTGAAGGCCTTCACGGCAATCGAATGGGTTCAAATCGCCAGAGCAGCAAAGAAAAGCCTCCGCGAAGTCATGATCGAACTGAAGGAGGCAGGGGTCTCCTCCATACCTGGGGGCGGCGCCGAAGTATTCAGCGATCGAGTCCGGGATGATCTGTTCTGGACAAAGGCGGATTCGGATGAATGGATGGAAGTCGCCAGAACCGCCCACGAAGTGGGTCTACCCACGAATGCCACCATGCTCTATGGACATATCGAGAATTCGCAGGAAAAGGTAGAGCACCTGATCAGCCTCAGAGAGCTGCAGGACACCACCGGTGGGTTCCTCACCTATATACCGCTGTCATTTCACCCTGAGCGCACAGAAATCGATACCCTTCCCGGACCCACGGGCGAAGCAGATTTGAGGGAGATCGCTGTGGGCCGCTTGATGCTCGACAATTTTCCGCACATCAAGACCTTCTGGATCATGAACACCATCGAGATCTCGCAGGTCGCCTTGTGGTATGGGGCCGACGATATGGACGGAACCATCCAGGAGTACGAAATTACGCGCAGATCCTACGAAGAAACTCGGCAAGTCCTGACACGGAAGCAACTCGTCGATCGCATTGTCGAATCCGGAAGAGATCCTGTTGAACGGGACAATCTTTACAGGGTACTGTCTACCGAAAGAGAGATTGTAGAGGAAGTGCCCGTTGGAATTCCGGGTGAACTTCCGGTGGTTTCATGAAATTACGTAAACAGAAAAAGTGGAGTCTGAACCAGTGATCGACGACATCACCGAAAAAATCCAGAGTGGCATCAGAATAGATGTGAATGAAGCCCTGCGGCTTATGTCCCATCCAAATGTTGCCGAACTTGGTCTCCTCGCCGACATGGTCCGCCGGAGCAAGCATCCGGAAGACATCGTGACATACAACGTTGGCAGGAACATCAATTACACAAACGTCTGCTGGGTTCGGTGCGATTTCTGCGCGTTCTACCGTGCGCCTGGATCCACCGAGGGCTACGTCCTCCCCCACGAAGAGATCTTTGAAAAAATCGACGAACTGGTTTCTGTTGGAGGCGAGGCACCCAAATCGAATGAGATCCTGATGCAGGGAGGTTTGAACCCGAAACTGCGCATTGATTATTACGAGGACCTCCTGTCGGGTATCCGAGAGCGGTATCCGTCGATCCACCAGCATTGCCTGTCGGCAACCGAAATCATTTATATCGCCCACATCTCCAGACTGACCCTCGAAGAATGCGTGAAACGTCTCAGAAATGCCGGGTTGGACTCCATCCCGGGGGCAGGTGCGGAAATTCTCTCGGATGAGGTCCGGGATGTCATTGGTTTCAGAAAGGACCGTGTGGACGAATGGCTGGAAGTTCACAGGGTTGCACACCGGCTCGACATGCATACAACGGCCACAATGATGTATGGACACGTGGAAACCATCGAGCAGCGGGTAGAACATCTGGAGCTGATACGCAATCTTCAGGATGAAACGGGCGGACTCACCGCTTTCATCGCCTGGAATTTTCAGCCTGACTATACGGCACTCGGTTCAGATTCCACGCGCTGGGATGGATGGAAGGCCACTGGATTCGACTATCTTCGCACCATCGCGGTTTCTCGGATATTTTTGGATAATGTGCCGAACTTCCAGGCATCCTGGGTCACCCAGGGTGCAAAAATTGCCCAGGTAGGGCTCGGTTACGGTGTAAATGACTTCGGAAGCTCGATGATGGAAGAAAATGTGGTTAGCGCTGCTGGCACCAGTCATACCAGCGCCATGACCTTGGCGGAAATCAAAAGGCTCATAGAAACTGCCGGTTACCGCCCCGTAAGGCGGAATACCAGATACGAGATCGTAAACTGAAAGTCCCTCCGAATGCCCACCCGTCTTGGCGTTGTGTCATACTTTAACACACGCCCCCTCGTACACGCCCTCGAAAATGGTGAAATCGAGCACCCGTTCGAGCTCCAATTCGACGTACCCTCTGTTTGCGCCGACAAGCTGCATCGACATGAGACCGACGTTGCACTGATTCCCTCCATAGAAATCGCGCGCGCTGCAGAACCGTATGCCATTGCGCCTGGAGCCAGCATTTCTTCGAGAGGAGCTGTGCGTAGCGTTCTGCTCGTGCACAATACGGATCTTTCCGATATACGGACCATCGCGCTCGATACAGGTTCCAGAACCTCGGTGGCGCTCAGCAGGATCATTCTCCACCAGGTGTATGGGTGCAATCCTGAGACCTTTCCTGCATCTCCCAATCTCGAACACATGCTCGCCAATGCCGATGCCGCATTGATTATTGGAGACGCCGCACTTGAACTCGATCTTGACAAATATCGGTGTATAGATCTTGGAGAGGCATGGACCGAATTAACAGGTCTCCCGTTTGTTTACGCCTGTTGGACGGGCAGGGAAGGCGCCTTGAGTAACCAGCACGCCGAATTGCTGGTTCGGGCAAGAACACTGGGCATATCCAGTATTGCCGCAATTGCGGATGCTCACGCTGCATCTGCTCCACATTCGAGCGAGTTCTATCACAGGTATCTCAGCCAGAACATTCGATATGATCTGGGAGAACAGGAGTGTAAAGGATTGGAGCTCTTCTATCGGTATGCCTGTGAGCTGAACGTAATCGAGAGTGTACCGAAGTTGACATTTTTCAGCTAACGCACGGTGCAGCAGATCCGAGCGAAGTCCTGTTCCACCCGATCGATCTCTATTCTATCCTGCCTCCTCGTCGCACTTCCTGATCACCTGCCCTGAATCGCCGCCTTGCCCCTCTTTGATGTCTCTTTTCCTGCACCACCCTTTACCTCATAGTTGATTCGAACCATGGACGGCAATAAGTTGACGCGCTGTTGGGGCCATACTATATTTGGCGCCCGCTGAGTTCAGCTTGAAATCGGATGCTGCCGTCCGATCCCACAGGCTGGAAATTGAAGAGTACTCTGGTGCACAGATCAAAAAGAGGATGCGGAATGAGACGGCAGGACATAGAAGAGGAAATGCGTAATCGGGCATCCAGGGCGATCCCTCAGACCCATCTGGTGGCTGACTACTATCGGATAAGGAGAAAAGTAGCCTACCCGCTTCCCATTCGGGAAATCCATTTGCCGGAAATGTCGATACGGGGAATCGAATCATATCCGTGGGCTACGTGGATGACATGGGACCTCGAAGAGCGAATTGGGAGTCTTGGCTGGTCGGCAACGTGGTTCGGGAATGAAGAAAGTCGTGATCTTGCATGTCGCGATCTGCAGGGTCTCGCAGAGTGGCCCGGCTATCGCCAGCATCCGAATCCAGACCTCAGCTCCGGTCACGCAATCCGAACACTCTGGCTGGCGTATACCAGGTGGAACTGGCTGCCCGAAGATCTCAAGTCCGCTATCGAAACCGCCTTCAAAAGACACATAGAAGACACCCTCCCTCTCTCAGAAAACATGCACGGGAGCTTCGGCACACCCGATGAGATTTTGTCACTCGAAGAACCGCATTCGGTCCTTCACAATATCCCCTTCATCGGAACTGTTGGACTTGCTCTGGCGGCGTCTGCCATTTCCCATTCTGCCACGGCCTCCCTCTTTGACAGAATCGAAATACTTCTGATGGCCATGCTGGAATTGCGAAAGAAAGGACATACGGAGGGTGTCGGATATGATGGGTATATCTGGGATTTTGCGGCAACGTGGATGAGCATACTTCCAGAAAAGAATCGTTTGGCGATTCAGGACCACGCCAGGTTTTGGGACTTGCTTGACGAATCCGTGTGGCTTTCGGCCCCGGGCGACCTCGCGAATGTTGCAGAGTTCAGCGATGTGGAACCCAGAGAGATGCCCTTCCATATTTCTGCTCACGCAAAATTCTACGAGATGGCGCCGGACGCACGGATGGCCTGGTATCTCTCCAGATGCCGTCTGGATTGGTTACGCACCGATGCGCTTGCTGCCCTTCACAATGCGAACGACATGACCGAACAGGATGCTCCCGATCCCGGATACAAGGATGCCCACTACGCGCTGGTACTGCGTACCGGCTGGTGCCAACAGGATCTGGCAGCCGCAATCTCGGTGAGCAATTCAAGAATGGGTCACGTTCAGTGCGACAACGGTTCGATCGTCATCGGAACCCGGAGCCACTGGTTCATAGCGGATCCGGGTTACCAGCAGTACATGAAGACGCAGGAACGAGAATTCACACTTGGGGCCGGTGCACATAATGCTCCCGTGATAAATGGCCGGCACCAGTGCAGAAAACTGGAGAACCGAACATATACCACAGATCATTCCGATTCAGGCTCGACAAGGGTTCAGATGGAGTTCGCATCCTGCTATCCCAATGATCTCGGCTTGGATAGGGTGAGCAGAACGGTCCACATCGGTCAGAACCAGGTGGTGGCGATCCAGGATAAAGTGGTCGGCCCTTCTGTCTCATCCCTGAAGTACCACTGGCACGGCAACACCGGGGCGGCCTGGTGGGTAGACGAGAACTGGGCGAGAATCTACCTCAACGGGACGACACTCTGGGTCACCTCTCCTCAGGTAGATATCAAAGAGGAAAGGGTATCCCGGTTGCCGGGATCGCGTGGGCATCAGACACTCGGGGTTGAGATTTCGGGGACACACGATGTCGTTTGGTGGGTATTTGTCTTGGGCAACGAAACCCCAGCCCTGGTCCAGGAAAAATCGGGTATACGTGTGAATGACCACTCGTTTTCCGGGAAATAAAGCCTTGATCCCTCAAAAAATAGGTTCTGTCCCCTTCCTCGCGCCTTCGAATTCACTTCCGGAACTCGTCCACGATTCCCGTCTGGATCGCATGGTCTGTTATCAGTCCATGTTTTCTGCTCACAAGAATGAACCACCCGCACTTGTGCGTAATGATTTCGAGACGCACAGCCAAGCATCATTCCCACAGCCGATGGGGAGAGGCTCCTGGCAGATCCGTCAGCTTTCCGACACAAAGTTGTGGTTTGGAATGAATGGTCCTGGCCAACTGGCGTGCTTCGATCCTGTATCGGAGAAATTCGAAAATCTTCCCTCCTACGAGCCGACCAGACCGGTCTCGCATCTGACCGATGTCGTGGAAGGTCCAGATAATCGCCTCTACATGCCTGGTTACCCATCAGGAGATCTGGTGGCGTTCGACAGATCTTCAGGAGTCTATCAAGAATACCCCTTGGTGGACACGAACCACCAACTCTATGCTGCCTGCGTCACCGACAATGGGCATATCGGAGTCCTCAATGGACTCCAGCACAACGTCTACCGATTTGACCCACAGACAGAATCAAGCTCGCTTCAGTCCCCTGTGCATCTGCAGGGCCGCGCGAACGCCTACAGCAGATTCACACGATGTGGTGACTATTTTCTGGTGAGAGTGGGCTATCCCGAAGGCGGCATCGAAATCTGCTGCTTTGCTGCGGATGACCTCCAATTCTTGAGATCATTCGTGATCACCCCTCCGGTCATTTCGGGAGCGAACATCATGACCGATCCCGAGGGTGAGCCCTTCCTCACGGTGGATCAGGGACGGATCTATCACCTCGATCTCGAGAGGGGGTCTTGCGAACCCGCGTATGTGCTGCCCGGAGTTCCCAGTCGCGGGATCAGCTACTTCCTCGATTCGGAAAGAATTCTGTTTGCCGGTCATTCCCAGTACTATGGCATTTACCATATCCCTTCCGACGATTTCGATTTGCGGAGAACCGAGATCCAGAACCCACCTGTTGGGATCTTTTCCATTCTGCCGACTTCTAGTGGTGATCTCTACTGTTCTGCCGAACTTGGGCTAACGCTGACTCGAATATCCTCCGGAGGTAGTTCGGAGGTCCTCGGTCTTGCCCATAGCGGGTCGGGCGAAATATATGGAAGCGCAGAGGCCTGTGGACGCATCTACAGCGTCTCCTACACACACGCGATACTCACTGTCTACGACCCGGCTCTCCCCTGGCTGCCCGGCGACGCAGCCGGAAGCAATCCGCGAAGCTTGGGTACACTCGGCGAAGACCAGTACCGTCCTGTGACCGGCATCGTTAACGGTCCTGGCAATCGCCTTTACGTGGGTACCTTGCCCGGCTATGGCGCAAAGGGTGGCGCTTTGACGATCGTCGATCCTGGAAACAACACGCTACGGTCCCACAGGCATTTGGTGAAGGACCATTCAGTGCTGGGACTAACAGTCGATGAGACCCGGGTATACGTTGGAACCAGTGTAATCGCGGATGGCTATATTGAACCTGCTTCTGGTGATGCACACCTTCTTGTATTTGACCCCCAACCGGAGGAAGTCGTTGATTCTTACGCGGTCGCCGGGGCCAGAAGCATCACGACAATGGGTAACCGCTCTGGAAAGGTCTTCTTCTGGAGTGACGATCACGACGGCGGAACTCGCTGCTTCATTTACGACGCCGGCGTGAACGCGATCAGGCAGTTCGACCACGGCCTTGGAGACGGGCGAACCCATAACCGTCCGATGGTGGTGGATGACACGGGTGTGCTATATTTCGTTCACCGCAATCGTATTGTAAGACTGGATCCAAAAACCGAAGTTTGTGAGATCATCCATACGGCTTCCAGCCCACCAATTCTCGCGTGCAGAGGGTCATTGCTGTTCTTTTCGCATGAAGATGAGCTCTGGAGCCTACCCGTTTGATGGACTCGATAGCAGACCAATGAAAGGTACGATATGGCGCCGGATACGAACTGGCAGTCCGGGATTCGTCGTGACCATCCCAGAATCTTTCTGAATCGCGACATGCTTGCGCAGGTGAAGGACCGGACCTCAGGGGTCTGCTCCGATCACTACATGAAGGTAAAAGCGTACGCATTGGGCCCTCCTGCTGACCACGAATGGGCCGTAATCGATCGTCCGCCGCCACTGGAGAATGGCACGGAAGTCAGGGACTGGGGGCATCAGATCATGGGGTTGGCGCTTGTTCACACCCTGGAACCTGAAAGAGAACTCCTGCCCGACATCGTTTCGAAACTCCGCGCCAGCGCACAATACTATCACGCGTGTTATGACGCCAACGAATCTGTAAACTGGTACGCGTTCAGTCGTGCCGCGTGTCTTTGTGCCATAGACTGGATATGGGACGAGCTATCCCCTCCGGTGCGCCGGGAAGTCTGCCTCAGTCTGCTCGAACATGTCGACCAGGCCCTGCACAAACCGGACATCCATAGAAGAAATGGCTCGGACTATCGAAGTGGGTTTTATGGTGCCCCAAGTCTGGCCTGGTTCGCTGGTCTCCTCCTGTTTGAAGAGGGAATCGACGATGAGCGCGCCGCCCAGTTCTTGCAGAAAGGATACGAAGACCATTTCAACCTGCTCGAACACAGGGCGGCTACCAGTGGGGATGACGGCGGCGAAGCCTCGCCCACACTAGGGTATTCATTCGGCGAATATCCGCTTGCTCAATGGAATTTCCTGCACACATTGCATTCTGCCACCGGCAGACAGATCGCAGGAGACTGGCCGCACATCAGGATGTTCCCCAATTACATCATCTGGAATTGGCTGCCGGGAGACCTCGAATTCGGATATGGGGATACACCGCATATAGACAATCGGTTGCACACCAACCTGATGCATACCCACATGTCGCATATCATGCATTTTTTCGGAAGTTCCCATCCCGAATGGGCAGGCCTTGCAAGATACGTGCGTGACCTGGCCAATTCTGATTTCCAATCGGGCAGGTGGCCGATCTATCCATTTCTGCTCACTCAACTGGAGAATGCGCCGGCGTCAAGAGGCCCCGGCGTCCTCCCAACTGCTCGACATTTCGAGAATCTGGGCCAAATTTTCATGCGATCCGGAAGTGGCTCAGACGATACCTATGCCCTTTTCGCCTGCGGTGGAACACTGAAAAGCCACAGGCACTACGATGCCACACACTTTACAATTTTCAAAAACGGCTTCATCGCCCTTGATAGCGGTACCAGAAATGGAAATACCGACAATCTCCAGAACTATTTCGCGCAAACTGTCGCCCATAACTGCGTTCTGATCAAGATGCCGGGCGAGGCCCCCTCTCCATACTGGAATGGTGATGTCTTCGGTCAGGCCGGAGGACAGAACCAGGCCATGGGTTCAAAAGTGCTCGCATTTGAGACCAACCATGAATTCACCTATGTGGTGGGAGATGCCACGGCCACCTGCAACCCGGATAAATGTAGAAAAATGATCCGGCACTTCCTGTTCCTTCCGCCGGCACATTTCGTAGTATTCGATCGGGTTGAAACGACGGACGAAACCTTCAGGAAAACCTGGCTGCTCCACCACGCTAACGAACCGAAGGTTTCAGGTCAATCCTGGACGTCCATCCAGAACGGTGGCCGCGTCCTTGTCCAGACACTTTTACCGGCAGATGCAGTCCTTGAAAAGGTGGGAGGTCCAGGGAAGGAATTCCTCGCAGATGGGGTGAACTACGCAATCGATGCCGGGCCTTCTCAGTATATCAGAGACAAGCAGTATCCGATTGGTAAAATCGAATACGACGAAACCCCGGAATTGATGGGCAGATGGCGAATGGAAGTCAGCCCTGGAGAACCGCGCAAGATCGACCTGTTCCTGCACCTGATTCATGTTGGCGATCTGGATATGGAACCAGACGAAGAGAATGTGAACACGGTGGCGGAGGACGATCACGTCCGGATGAAAATCAGTTCTGGAAACAGAAAGGTGGAACTGGAATTACCGATATCAGATGAATTCACGGGAAACATCCGTATCCAGGAAGGCGACCGCGTCATTGTGGAAAAGGAACTCGCTAGGGACGTACTGCCGCAAGAGGGCCTGGCATCCCTTGTCCCTTGAACAGGAGAGGTAATGAAGGATTACGACTTGCTGATTCGTGCTTCTCGCGTGTGTTGTCCGGCCAGCGATCACGATGGTCCTGGTTCCGTCGGCATTAAAGAAGACCGCATCGTCGCATTTGGCAGTGAGGTCTCCGGAAGCGCCAGACGTGTCCTTGAGATCTCCGAGGGTGTCGTTCTACCCGGCCTTGTCGATTTCCACGCGCATCCTGCACACGGAGATTCGAAATATGGGATCGACCCGGATGATTACCTGTTGTCCCGTGGGGTAACCACCGCAATGTCGCAGGGTGACGCAGGGGCGGCCAATATCAAGGATTATATCGACAAGACAATCCACGGTTCCGACACCCGAGTGGTCCTTGCAATCAACCTGTCTAAATCGGGCGAATCCATGGCAGGCGGGTGTTTCTCCGATCCCGCAGATCTGGACATCGCCGGGTGTATCGGGGCCATTCGAGATCACCCGGATGAGATCTGGGGAATTTCTGTGAATACCTCGACCATCGCCTGTGGCGATACCGATCCGGATACAGTCCTGGCGGCGGGCTTGGAGGTCGCAGAAAAGACCGATCTGCCGATACTGTTTGGCAGCCGTCGCCATCCAGACCGCACCCTGGCGAGCCAGCTGTCCAAACTCCGACCTGGCGATGCGATGACCTATTGCTATCACAACATGCCTCAAGCCATCGTCAAAGAGGGTGAGGTGGTTGATGAAGTCTGGGGTGCTCGGGAGCGGGGCGTCCTTTTCGACCTGGGTCACGGAATCGCTTCATTCTCATTTGAAACTGCCCGCGTGGCGGTGGAACAGGGTTTCTTTCCCGACACCATATCGAGCGATCAGTACGTCCGGCACGTGGGATTGGAACCACCCCATGGCCTGGCGAGGTCAATGTCAAAGCTCGTGGCATTGGGAATTCCGGAATCGCGTGCATTCGAGCTTGTAACCGCTGCACCTGCACGACATCTCCGGCTGAACAAGGAAGTGGGCGCCCTTCGCCCTGGCCTGTACGCAGACCTTGCTGTGCTCAGCTGGAATCCTTCCTCAGCCCCACTCTCGGATGCACAGGGAGTGGAACACCCCGGCGGGTGTTGGGAGCCCGCCATAACCATCAAGAGTGGACAGATCGTGTCACAGGGAGATTTTTGAAATGTCAGAGTTTCGTGGGGTATTTCCTGCGCTGGTAACGCCGTTCAATGCGGAGGGCAGTTTGAATGAGGACGCCTTTCGAGCCATCATGGAGTATAACATCCAGGCGGGCGCCCACGGTTTCTGGGTGGCTGGCGGCGCAGGAGAAAGCGTGCTGCTGGATGATAAAGAAAATGGCAGAATCGCAGAGATTGCCTCGGAAGTTTCTGGCGACAGGGCATTGATCATCATGCACGTGGGTGCACCAACCACACAACGGGCAGCACAGATGGCAGAAAAGGCGGCGCGGGCAGGAGTGGACGCGATCTGCTGCGTCCCCCCATTCTTCTACAAGCCCGATGATGAAGGTGTGGTAGAGCACTACAGGGCCATTGGTGCATCGTCCGATCTGCCACTGTACATCTACAACCTTCCACAGTGTACTGGCGTCGAAATTACGCTGGATCTCATTGAGAAGATTCAGGAGAATGTGCCACAGCTGGCTGGACTGAAACACTCCGGCCCGGCATTCCGTACAACGAGAGATTTCGCGAAACTGGGACTCTCCTGTTTCATCGGAAGTGCTGCCTTGTTGCTTCCAGCCCTTACCATTGGGGCCTGTGGATGTGTAGACGGACCCCTGTCTATTTCACCTGACCTGTGGGTGGGCATCTGGAATGCATATCACAATGGCGATTTTGAGTTCGCTCAGAAGGAACAGGATCGAGCTGCCGAACTGTACACCATATTCCGCAAGGCCGGATACCAAGCCTCCATGAAGGCTCTGCTCTCAGAAAAATTGCAGATAGACTGTGGTGTCCCTCGTCTGCCGGGGCGTCCACTGACTTCTGAACAGAGATCCTTCGTCATCGACAAAGCAAGAGATCTGGGCCTTCTGTAGTCCGATTTCCTGTTTGCCCATCAGATGCCAAGATCACCCTTGAAAGGTATGCCATGGCCCGATCCAGAAAAGAGAAACCCATTCGGGTAGGTGTTGTCGGAATCGGCAGAGGGAGAAGTTTTGCCCTTGGGGCTGCCCACGCCGGAACGGAATTGGTGGCCCTGTGTGATTCCTGGGAGGAAAGGCTGCACGAGGTTGGGAACCAGCTTAAAGTGGCAACCTACTCTGATTACGCAACATTCCTCGAACACGACATGGATGCGGTCGTGCTGGCCAACTACTTTCATCAACATGCCCCTTTTGCGATAGAAGCACTGGCAGCGGGCAAGCACGTGATGAGCGAATGTGCCGCATGTCACACACTGGGTGAAGGTGTAGCATTGGCACGGGCAGTAGAAGAATCTGGCAAGATCTACATGTTCGCCGAGAATTACCCTTTTATGGCCTTCAACCAGGAAATGAAACGGCTCTATGAAAAGGGCGAGGTCGGTGAGTTCAAATACGGTGAGGGTGAATATGTGCACCCGGACCCGCCCGAAGTGAAGCTCGCGCGCTCCTGCGGAAAGAACCACTGGCGAAACTGGATACCCGCCACTTACTACTGCACGCATTCCTTAGCACCCGTGATGTATATCACCGATACCCGACCAGTAAAGGTGAATGGCTTCGTGGTCCCCTTCGATTTTGAAGATCCGAGCAAGACGAAACATATGGGACGTGCAGACACTTGCGCTGTAATCATTTGCCGGATGGACAACGGTGCCGTGATGAAGTCTTTGCATGGAGGGCTGCGAGGGCACGGCAACTATGTGCGCATTCACGGGAATCGTGGACTAATGGAAAACACCAGGCACGGAGACAAAAGCCTGCTGAGAGTCTGGCGTGAGCCGTGGGAGAAGAGGAAGAGCGTCCCAACGGAAACCGTTTACAAGCCGGACTTCCCCGTTCACCATGACAAGGCGGTTCGAGCGGGGCACGGTGGAGGAGATTTCTTCACCAACCACGCATTCGCTGAGGCCATTCGCAAGAACGAACCTCCATATCTCGATGTTTACAAGGGCATCGACATGTCCATTGCCGGAATTCTTGCCTGGAAATCCGCTCTCGAGGACTCCTCACCGGTCGACCTTCCCGATTTCAGGAACGAATCGGTACGGAAGAAATACGCCGACGACAACTGGTCTCCAGATCCGGAAAGAAGCGGAAAGGGACAACCGCCCAGCAGCATACTTGGAAACATCAAACCGGGTCGGGAAGCACAGAACCTCGCGAAAAAAGTCTGGAAATCTCGGGGATACACCGGCAGCTGATTTTTGCCACAGACAAACTTGAAAAAGGACTCAGAACATGCCGAAGCCTCACAAGAGTCGCAGACCGATTCGGGTCGGAGTCATTGGTGTTGGACGCGGGCAGAGCTTTGCCCGAGGGGCCACAGAAGTCGTGGGAATGGAACTGGTTGCGCTCTGTGATATCTGGAAGGAGAAACTGCGTCAGGTAGGCAAACAGTACGGGGTGGCGACCTACACCGACTTTGACAAATTTCTCGAACATGATATGGACGCAGTTATTCTGGCGAACTATTCTCACCAACACGCACCCTTTGCGATTAGGGCTTTAAAAGCCGGCAAACATGTCATGAGCGAAACGGCAGCCTGCAAAACAATGGCCGAAGGTGTGGCGCTCTGCAGAGCCGTGGAGTCCAGTGGGAAAATTTACATGTTCGCAGAGAACTATCCGTTTTCCGCTGCCAATCAGGAATTGCGACGGCTTTATCGGGCGGGAGAGATCGGAAGCGTCACTTACGCGGAGGGTGAATACAATCACGCCGCCGAGGAAAACTGGCGTCTGGGGATCTCGCCCGGGCTTGACCACTGGAGGAACTGGCTGCCCCCGACTTACTACTGCAGCCACGCCCTGGCGCCCCTGATGAACATCACCGACACGATGCCGCTTTCTGTCAACGCACTCTCCATAGTGGAGGAACCAACGCAATCGCCGCACCGGGTAAGAGTAGCGGACCAGGGAGGAATCATCCTCGTTCGAATGGACAATGGTGCCGTGTTTAGAATCATGGGCTTGCAGCTCAGTTCAATTCACCGCGTCAGATACGAAGTCCATGGTGAAACGGGGCTCATTGCAACTGCGGAACCAAATCACTGGGGAAATGTCCGGGTATATCATGAGGATTGGCTGCGGCAGGAAGGACAACCGAAGGACAGGACCTACACTGCGGATTGGCCGGAGCATGGGGATCTGGCGCGCCAGGCGGGACACGGCGGCGGTGATTTCTGGACCAATTTTCACTTCACTCGGGCAATCCGTACGGGCAGGCAACCTTATCTGAATGTCTATCGGGGCGTTGCCATGGCCGCCGTTGGCATCCAGGCCTGGAGATCCTGCCTCGATTCAGGCGCACCCTTACCGGTTCCGAACTTCAGAAAAAGAACCGACTGCAAACCTTTTGTAGACGATCACTGGTCACCTTATCCTGAAGACGGAGGGCCGGGTCAGCCGCCGCCCAGCCTGAGGGGGTACGTCAAACCTGGCAGCGAGGCCGTTAAGGAAGCCCGGAAACGCTGGAGACAGATGGGTTACAAGGAAAAATAAACAAGGCATCGGCACCCCTTGGTGCCAATGCCTTATACGATGCGGAGAATCCAGAACCCGCTATTTAGCCTGTTCCCGTCTCACCCTCGCAGGGATGTCGTCCTGGTAGGTCTCCTGGGACAGAATTTTCAAAGACCTGTCCTTTAGGGGTAGTTCCACCTTCACACCCCCACCTCTGTGCGATTCCCTCAGCGCCACGGCGATCTCCAGAGCGGCTAGTCCATCCCTTCCCGAACATCTGGGTGGGTGACCGTTCTCGATCGAAGAAACCAGGTCGTCCACAATTTCCAGACCCATTCCCCGTATCCTGGCTGGATATGGAAAGGGTACTTTGGCCTGAACACTTCGTCCACGCGTACCTCCCTCGACCATTCTGTAGAGTTCCGGACCCTGGGAATTCTCGCAGGACTTGAAGCGTCCTTTCTCCCCGATCACATCGATCTCCCAGTTGGCCGGCCCGCAGGGCATCCCCCTGAGGAAAGTTCTGACCCCGTTGTCGAACGCCAGGTATCCGTTGCCCATCAGATCTCCTTCTCCCTTGGCGGCCTCATCAGATTCCATTTCCCCCATGACCCATTCTACTTCCCCACAGGCCATATACCGTAAAATATCGATCAGGTGGCTCCCGTTGTGCGAAAGTCCGCACTGGCCATATCCGGTCACCTGAAGAATCTTCCCCAGTTCTCCCGCCTCGATCATCCTTCTGGCCTCGGCAAAAAACGGATTCCACCGCCGCGCGCAATTTACAGCCAGTTGGGTACCCTCCGATTCGCATACGCGTACCATTTCGTCCGCTTCGCTCAGCGAAAACGCGAGGGGTTTCTCGGCCCAGATTCCTTTCACTCCCGCTCGGGCTGCTTCGGCTACTACCTCCGGGCGAATTCGTGCCGTGGTACAGACGCTGAGGAGGTCTATCTGCTCCTTTTCCAGCATTTCCCGGTAGTCCGTATAGACGTGCGGCCCATCCAGTCCCCATCTTTCTCCGAAAATCTGTCCCTGCTCTTCGTGGATATCCGCGCCAGCCACGAGATCCACATTGGGAGCGGCTGCATAACTCGGCGCGTGGCAATAGGGCAGAAAAACGGAGCCGCCCTGTGTAATCTCGTCATCGAATGTACTCCCCATTCTCCCAAGCCCAACTACTGCCGCTCGATACTGTCGCATTGTGAGCTCCCTCGAAATGTGGTTGTTCCGAATCTTGAAACACCCAATTTACTCGCCTGATTAAGCAGCACAAGCACTAATGTCTTGCCTCCATCCCCAGTTCAAAACCTGGCGATCTTTAGCTCACGAATGGCCTTGACTTAGCGCTCGGAGGAAGATAGTTTGACGATCTCATTCCTGATACGAGGTGCATTCTGATGTCGAATACGAAGCAAGTTGTCATAACTGATTTCATCACGGATCCCGTCATCGAAATCGACACCCTGGATGGGATCGCCGATGTGCGCGCGCTCCAGGCCGTCACAGAAGAGGATTTGGAGGGTGAGATTGAATCCGCCGATGCGCTGATCGTATACCACTACATCCAACTTTCCAGGTCTACCCTGGGCAGACTTCGCAATTGTAAAGTGATCGCCCGTGGAGGTGTTGGATACGACAATGTGGACATACGCGCCGCCGCAAAACTCGGCATCCCCGTCTGCAACGTGCCGGACTACGGCACCGAAGATGTTGCCGATGCGGCAATTGGCACCTTGATTTCACTTGCCCGTGGATCGATCTTTTTGAACTCCAGACTGAGGTCAGGCAAGGGCATATGGTCACCCGCTCAGGCGGCCCCACTGCATCGAATGCGTGGAAGTGTGTGTGCCATAATTGGACTTGGCAGGATAGGCACTGCCGCGGCGCTTCGTGCGAAATCCATGGGAATGGATGTGGTTTTCTACGATCCCTACAAGCAGGATGGATATGAGAAATCCCTTGGAATCAGGAAAGCAGAATCGATCGAGGAACTGCTCGACCAGGCGTTTACACTCAGTATTCACTGTCCTCTGACGCCGGAGACCCATCACCTGATCGACGAAGACGCCATCTCTCGAATGCCGGAAGGCGCATACCTTGTAAACACGGCCCGCGGCGCCATCGTGGATACAGCTTCGATCCCTGCGGCAATAGCATCCGGGCAACTGGCAGGGGCAGGTATAGACGTCTTTGAATGGGAGGAACTGCAGGAGGACGACCCGCTGGTTGTCGCCTGGAGAGACCCGGACCACCCGGCACACCACAGGGTACTCATTACGCCGCATTCTGCCTTTTACTCTGAGGAGAGTGTGATCGACCTGAGAACAAAGGCCGCGGAAACGTGTAGAAAAGCTTTATTGGGACAACCTCCTGGAAACATTGTAAATGAATAAACCAATTTAACATTGATGAGGGGAACGTAATGCCACCCAGAAAAACGATCTTGCTATTGACGGACGGTTTCGTGGGCAATATGGGATCCGACCTGGACGTACTCTATCCGGGAAAGGTTCAACGGATGAATTTCACCCGTGAAAGACACGGGATCCGCACACTCGAAAAGTATAAACACGTAATCACTGCTGTGGGATCCGGAAAGAACGTAGACAAGCTGAATTACAGTGCACTGACATCCTTTGCGCGCGGAGGAGGCCAGGTTGTTTCATGTCTCTTCGAGTATGCGCACTACCGGAGCTTGCACTTCAGCAAGACCCACGTCATGGACCGAATTCATCCCGAAATTCGAATCGAAGCCGAATCGGATGTCACTACAGGCTTCGCCATCGGCGATACCATAAAGTGGTATGGCACTGTGACCAGCGCCCCGGATTCACTCTACTATAATCAGATGTTCCAACGGCAGCTCATGGGCGTCCAGACATCTGAAAACGTGACCGTTCTGGCATCTTCTAATCTGAACCACGGCGCTGTGATGGTTGAAGAAAAGGTCGGCGAAGGCAGGATTGTGGCAATGGATCTTGCCTCACCTGTTCGTCCGTGGTATAACTCGTGGGGCAGCACCAACAAGTATCTGTTCCTTGGAAATGTCATCAACGGCGCAGTCCGATATGGTAGACATTACCCCGACCGGCTGAAATACGACGAATTTGTGGAATTAATGTTCGACACGGCTGCCATTTACCCGGAAATCAGGGTAGAGGATGAAGGACCCTGCACGGACGGTCGACCCATTTATTCCCTGAATATAGGGGATGATACCAGGCCCACCATCTTCCTGGGAGCCGCGATTCACGGATGGGAATGGGAGAATTCATACGGTCTGCTCAGACTGGCGGAAGTCCTCTGCGAAAGCCCGATGGTAGAAAAGTTGGACACCCGAAAATTTCACTATAAGATCCTGCCCATCCAGAATCCCGGTGGGTTCGATCTCTTCACGCGACAAAATGCACGCGGAGTAGACTTGAATCGAAACTTCGACTGCAGTTGGGAAAAGTTCGAATATCCCCAGGATGTGCCCATGCCGTGGGATTACAATTACAAGGGGACAGGACCCGCCTCTGAAAGAGAAACGCAAATCGTACAGGGCATAGTAGACCGCTATCTACCTGTTTGTGTCATCGATTTTCACACCGCAGACTACATCATGCTCCTCCCGCACAAGGGAGACGAGGAATTGATTCTGGGCATACACAAAGAGATCAAGCGTCGACTGAAGGATCGATATATTGCTCAAAAACCATATGGCGGTACATACCAGCAGGTGAACATGGATCGGATTACGGATTTCGGGAGGCCCGAACCATACTGCATCTCCTACGCAGCCGAGCGTGGTGTTCCGGCCGCATTCCTGATCGAAATGTCGGGAAACCGCGACGACACACACGCACTGGTCATGAACACGGACACCATCGTAGAAATCTGTCTTGCTGCGGTCAAGCAGTGCCTCCGGCATTGATCTGCCAACGCAGTCGGCTTACCGGAGTCTGATTTGGAATACGACACAGCCCTGTTGGATCGTCTCGCCCGGAATTGGCTTGAAAGACCGTCGGGAAGGATCCCACTACTTCCTTCCGAACTGGATTTGCTTCGCGCCCGGATCGAGACCGATAGCGAAACAGGGAGAGCCTGGGCAGATACCTGCTCCCTTGCCGCAGAGTTCCTGGGTGAAGCCCCGGGACCGCTCCAACCTACTCCCATTGCAAATTACTATCACAACGACCAGGCAACCATCAACAACAATCTGTCCTCACGGTTCTGGTCTGGCTGGACGGCCTGCGCCTGGAAGGCCGTCATCGACGAGGATGAACCGGCACTGTGCCGGACATCCCGTTGCCTTGAAATAATCCTTCGAACGCATCGTGAACACCAGGGCATCCAGATCATTCCTGAGCCGGATTCCGAACCGAAACGGTTTTACTACCTCACCTCCCGTTCCTTCTATCCAGAACAGATGATCGTCCTCGTTGAGCTGATGAGAAGCGCAGGTTTCGCAGACTGCGCACTTTTGAGCGAGCTTGTAGAGCGCCTCCTTTTTCTCACAGTTTCGGCCGTCGCAGCGTGCGAACAACTACACATGGAAAAGAAGCCCTACTGGAATGGAGACAACTGCCATGGAGCCTGTCTCCTGAGCGTCGCGGCCATTCTGCCCGACCATCCGGATGCAAACTTGTGGCAGGACCTGGGTTGGCGGAACATGTCCGAATATTTCGGCGAACAGAGCGTTCTCCCGGATGGGACATTCCACGAAGCCTTCCCCTGGGCGGAAGGCTACGGACTCGAATTCCTCTATCCAGTCCTCGCAATTCTGCGCGGATCAGGCGAACTGGACATTCCCAACCTGCAGCTGAGCCCAACCAGAACGCTGAAAGATGCCATTCAGTGGCAATTGGATGTCGCCTCGCCTCTGGGGGAAATCCCCAGCATAAACGATACGAATGCTCACGAATCCATCATGGGCGGATATAGCAATCTGCCCATGATGGGGCAATGGGCAGGAATGTCGGAGGTCTGGTCGACCTTTAGAACGGACCGCTACCGATTGCCCCTTTGGTCATATGCCCACCGCCCGGATGAGTCGCCTGAGCCTGCGGCAGAAAGCCTGTTATTTCGAGACATCGGCTGGAGCGTGATCAGATCGGGTCAGGGGCCGAATGCATTCTATGCCATGTTCGACCACGGTATACACCAATCAGGACACTGTATGCCGCAGTGTCTGACATTCGATATGGTTTGTCACGCGCATCACTGGGTGGTAAACTCGGGATGTGCGCCGCACTATTGTACATACGATCAACAGAACACGTGGCACCGAACCACGAAAGCGGGCAATTGTCTCAAAATAGATGGTCAGGATATTCCCCCGAAAACCGACGGTGAACTGCTGGAGTGGCGCAGGGAGGAGCACCTGACCAGGGTGACGGCCAGGCACCAGGGCTTCATGGGTGTAATCCATTCTCGGACTCTGATGCATCTGGACGATGGGCCGCTTGTGGTCATTGACGAAGTGAGGCCAGGCGATGGAAAACCGCATCAGGCCACTTCATACTGGCACATCAATGGGAGTCTAACCTCACGCGATAATGGCGGCTTCACTTTTTTGGCAGGTTCCCATTGCTATCTCACCGTGCTGAGCAAATCTCTCTCATCGGACACCATTGTTTCTGAGGGACCCTGTGGAGGATTGGGGAGGCTTAAAGTGTCAGCCGGTAGTCTGCCGAATCTTAATCCCATTGCCCCGGGGGATCCGGGGTGGGAAATGGTGCCGTACCTGGAAATGGATTCTGTCATCCCGCCAGGCGGGAGCACCCAGATCACAGCCTTTATTCCAGAGAAGGAAGCATCGAGCCCCTGGAGCATGGCCTTCTCGAACGGAACCCTCCACATATCGAAGGGTGGAGACACCCGCTACAATTTTCCCGTGTCACCCTGACCAGGAGCACACTGTGAAAATCTCTAAAATCGATCTCTACGAACTTTGTATTCCTCCGATTCCGGCAGTCGCAAAATACACCCCGTTATACAACAACCTGATCTGTAGAATCGAAACCGACGAGGGTCTGGTTGGCATCGGCGAAAAGCAGGGAATACCGGACGCTTTCGACGAGGAAGTCCAGGACCTCATCGGCAAAGATCCGTTGTCGCTGGATCCATTCACGTATCCAGTCCCTTTTGCCTGTGCTATTCTGGATATCGCAGGCAAAGTCTACGGTATTCCTGTACATCGGTTCTTCGGCGAAAAAGTCCGCGACCGGGTACCGGTTTCATATTGGTCGAATCCCATGGAACCGCACGAAACCGCGGCGGAAGCGGAAGTCGGTGCATCGCTAGGGTTCACCAATCACAAATTGAAAGCGCGTCCGTGGAACATCGTCGAAACAGTAAGACTGATGAAACTTGCGGCGGGTCCGAACTACACCGTAGGCATTGACCCGAATATGAAATTCAGGTATCTCCACGTCGCCACCCGTCTTGCGGAAGAATTGGAGCTGTTTGGTACCGTCGGAAATTTTGAAAATCCCATCCTGAAGACCCACCTGGATTGGTTTCGTCTGCTTCGCAAAAAAACAAGCATCCCGATCGCTATGCACTTCCACGAGACGCGAGATGTCCTGGCGGCCGTAAAAGCTGAGTGCTGCGACCAGTTCAATCTCAGCGGTGCTCCGCAGCTCGTAAAAAAGACAGCAGCGATCGCGGAAGCAGCAGATATTCCTGTCTGGACACAGATGGGAGGACTCTGTCTGGGTGTTCTGGCAGCATACTCGGTTCACGTCCAGTGCACCATCCCGAACGCAATTCTGCCATGCGACGAATTGCCATTCATTCGTGAGGCGGATGTGCTTTCTGGTTCCCTGGTTCTGGACAGGGGCCACTTCCACGTCCCTTGCGGTCCAGGTTTGGGAGTGGAACTGGACATGGCTGTTGTTGAAAAATACCGGGTAGGTTAGGATCCCGCTCACGTCCAGAATCGCAAATCACAAAAGGAGCAAAATATGAAGATGACTTCGATCGACCTGTATGAAGTGGAAATCCCGCCGATTCCACCCATCGCCAAATACATGCCGAAAATTTACACCATCACCATCTGCAGAATTCAAACAGATGAAGGCATCGAAGGAGTGGGTGAATGTCAGGGTACCCCCTCGGATTTCGAGGGGAAAGCCCGGGAACTGACTGGCCAGGACCCCCTGGCCCTCGACGCGTTCGCTCAGCCGGATCCGTTCACCTGCGCCCTGCTGGATATCGCCGGCCAGGCCTACGGCATTCCTGTGAGCCGTTTCTTCGGCGAAAAAGTGAGAGATCGAGTGCCGGTCTCATACTGGTCCTGTGCGATGGAGCCCGAGGAGACCGCAGCTGAGGCTGCAGTGGGTGCAAAACTGGGGTTTACCAATCACAAACTCAAGGCACGCCCGTGGAACATTGTCGAGACAGTTAAACTGATGAAAGATTCCGCAGGTGGAGACTATGAGGTAGGAGTGGACCCCAACACGTTATTCGAGCGCCCGCATACCGCTGCCCGGCTGGCCTCGGAATTGGAACCTTTTGGAACCGTGGCCAACTTTGAAGATCCTGTCCTCAAGAACAACCTGGACTGGTACAGGCTGCTTCGGGAAAAGACGCACATTCCGATCGCGCTCCACCTGGGCGCGCCAAGTGGAGTGCTTGCCGCACTCAAGGCAGAATGTATAGACTATGTAAATCTTGGCGGCTCTGCCCAGCAGCTCAAAAAGGCCGCAGCCGTTGCTGAAGCGGCAGACGTACCCTGCTGGGTGCAGATGGGTGGTCTCTGTTTGGGAGTCCTTGCCGCTTACTCTACCCACGTGCAGTCCACTATTCCAAACGCCATCCTGCCCTGCGATGAATTACCGTTTACCAGAATCGCAGATGTACTGGATGGAGGGCTTGTGCTCGATAAAGGACACTTCGTTGTTCCCGATGGTCCTGGACTTGGGGTAAAGCTGGATATGAAAGTCGTAGAAAAATATCGCATAGCTTAAACTTCGTTTCTCAAGATACGAGACGATTAAGAGAGTGAAAGAAGTAGCAGGCTGAACCAGCAGTCTAATCTGGGTTACGACCCTTGGGAATGCACCATTCCTCCAGTCCCACCGGCTTTACATCCGTGACATTGGAGTCTATCTTTCCGAACTCATTTCTAAAGGACACGGAATGCTTGAACTATCCAGAATATTGCTTGGTACGTATGGAATCCTTTTGATCGTGGGCGGCGTTATGGGGAAGGTCAAAACAGGCAGCACCGTCTCGGCAATCGCTGGAACCGCATCAGGAATCGCTGCATTGATCGCCTTCTGGGTCAGCAGAACCGATCCAGCCCAGGGTCTGCTCATAGGCCTGATGGTCTCGTTGCTCCTTACTGGAATTTTCATGAGCCGGTTCTTTCGAACCCGCATATTCATGCCGGCTGGCATGGTGCTCATCTTGAGCATTGTCATTGCCGCAGTTCTCGCAATCACACGCAACCAGATGCCATCTTCCATGTAGGTCAGGACCTTGTGGTGCTATTATTGAGAAAGTGACAAGGATGATCGGCGGATACGCCCTTACCGAATTGCGAGAACTGTACAAACACACACTCCTGGATGAATGTATTCCATTCTGGTACGATCACGGCGTCGACCACAAACTTGGCGGTTTCTATTCATCGGTTAACCGCGACGGGTCATTGGTCGCCACCACAAAACGAGGATGGCATCAGGGACGAGGTATCTACCTCTTTTCGAGGTGTTTCAACAGGTTTGACCGGGACCCGCGATTTCTCGAGGCCGCTTCCAGAGGAAGGGATTTCGCATTTCGCCATGGTAGAGATCCGAATGGCGACTGGGTGGCCAGCCTTTCGGAAGATGGAGAGGTTACCGAGGGCGCATCGAGTATCTTTTCAGACATCTACATGGCGCATGGGCTCGGAGAACTCTTCAGGGCAGATGGTGAACAACAAAATCTCGACGTTGCGCTTGCCACTTGCAAACACATCCAGGATCGCATAACCGATCCCGGCTTCTGCCACTCGCTTGCAATGTATTCGAATCCGCATAGAACAAACGGTGTGTGGTTCTTCTTTCTTGGCGCACTTACGAACCTCCTCGAGGTCTTACCTGATCCCGATCTGGAATCCTATGCAGCCTACGCCCTTGGAGCGATGCTTAACGAGCATCTGGATTCCGAAACCAACCTGTTCATCGAAACGCTCACTCCACAAGCCACCCCGTTCGACGGTAAGCTTGGATTCGAAGTGATGCCCGGCCATTCCGCGGAAGCCTGCATAACCATTATGGATGAGGCCCTTCGTATCAAAGACACTGAACTCTTTGACCGGTCCGCCAGTATTTTGAAAAGCCATTTCGAAGCCGGATGGGATCCGGAATACGGAGGTGTTTTCTTCCTGATAGACAAAAAGGATTTTTCACCTGTGGACGACAGCAAGAACACCTGGCAGCAGGTCGAATTCATGGGCAGTTTGATGCAGGCTTTTGAACACACACACGCTGCGTGGGCATCGGAATATTATGGTCAGGTACATCGGTGGGCATTTGAACACCTTCCCGACAGAGAGTTTGGCCTGTGGCATCAAATGGCGAACCGGGAAGGCCTGCCCCCCAAAGATGGAACGACACGGGACATGTATCATTTCCCGAGGACATTCATGAGCAATCTGGAAAGCCTCGAAAGACAAATCACGTCATACTGAGCGACACTTTTAAGAGCACCCCGAGAGGAAACAGGGATGAGAATTACGGACATCAGGATCCGTGAAGTATCCATACCCAGGATCTACGATACCTATACGGCCGATCCAGACCAGCTGCAGCCGGATACCGACCATACCAGGTCCAGATACCAGATCATCGAACTCCTCACCGACACCGGACACGTTGGCCTTGGAGAGGTCTCTGACATCGCAAAACGGATGAATCCGCTTTCTGCGCCGGATCTGAAGGGGTTTCTCGAGGGACACTTGTCGGGTGTGAACCTCGATAGCTGGCGGACGGCATACGATGCGATCGCAAGATCCTTCTCCGATACCTACCATCCAGAACTCAGAGCTCTCACGCTTTTCGGCATCGAGATCGCCCTTCTGGACCTCGTGGGAAAACGTTACGGTGCGCCGCTATTCGAACTCCTGGGTGGGCGGTACAGGGATCACGTCCCTGTCTGCTGGGTGATCTACATGAGAGGCGACGTTGACGAGGATGAGGAGCTTCGGGCTCTCGAAGACGAGGTTAAGGGAAAGCTCTCGGAAGGGATCACGGCCTTCAAGATGAAAGTTGGTGAGGATCACGCGAGAGATCTGCGAAGAATCGCCAGATTCAGGGAGATTGTAGGTCCGCATATTTACTTGCGTGTAGACGCAAGCGGCGCCTGGTCCGAAAAGGAAGCCATCGCCAAACTCGAGGACATCGCGAAAGCCGGAGTAAATGCCTGCGAAACACCGGTGAATGTAGTCAGTCGCCCCATTGTGAACGACAATCCCGATCAAATAAACAGGAATCCCGATCTCCCGGCAGCGGTCCTGGCCAGAGTGCGTGAAAATTGCCGGATCCAGATCATTGAACACGCTGCAGATCTCAACGACTCATTCACCTCTGCGCTGGTGAGACATCAGGCGGTCGACGTGATCAACATCATCCCCTCCCAGGGGTGTGGAATTCTCCGTGCCCAACGACTCATCTACACGGCTGAAACCGGTGGAATCCCTGTTCTGCTTGGCAGCACGGTCGAAATGGGTCCAGGTACGGCGGCATTTGTCCATCTGGCGCTTGCCACGCGCAATGTCTCTGTCACCTCCGATCTCGTCAGTCCGGGCCTGCTCGTAGACGACGTCTGTACCCAGCGGTTCCGATATAAGGAGGGAAATCTGAACGCATTCGAAGGGCCGGGCCTTGGTGTGGAACTGGATGAGAGCAAGATCGAGAAGTGGTCAATCTAAGATTGGAGACCAACGTGTTGAAAATTGTAGACCAGGGCATCATCTCCTCACAACCCGGGCGGGGAGCTTATATGCCCGCCATTTTGCCATTGGAAGATGGAAGCTGGCTGGCCTGCCAGCACACAGGAGAGGGCCTCGGAACGCCGGACAACCGGATCGAGTGTCTCAGATCCAACGATTCGGGAACAACTTGGAAAAATGAAGGATGCATCCACGAGTTGGACGAAAGTTGGGCTTACCGAGGACCTCACATCACCCGCACTCCGAATGGACGACTGGTGATGACCGCCACCCGCTACGAAACTGGCGGACTCATTTTCGACACGGAATCAGAGGCCCTGCAGCGTCCGGAATTGCTGCTGTTTTCGTCGCTAGACCAGGGCAGGACCTGGTCAGCACCGCAAGTGATCCCGCATGGACTTTCACCCAAGCGATATACGGCGAATGGCGCCGGAATCTTGCTCCAGTTATCGCCGAACAGGTGGATGTATCCACTGGAAACCTGGAAACCGGAAGGCTACGAGGGTCCACCTGACCAGAAAGCAGCAGCTCTGTTCTCTTCAGATACCGGGAACACGTGGGGAGAGTTCACAGTGGTCGCCGACGATCCCTCGGGAGAAAACCTCTGGTGGGACCAGATGTGTACTCTGCTTCCGGACGGACGGGTATATACGATGCTATGGACCCATCTCTATGGCACATCTGAAGATCTGAACAATCACTGGACAATTTCCGAAGATATGGGACTTACGTGGTCTGCACCCATATCCACGAATCTGAGAGGCCAGGTCTGTTCCCCGGTCGCCTTGGCAAACGGCGTGATTGCGGCCATCTACAATTACCGTCACGACCCCCAGGGAATACGGGTCGCCCTGAGCGAAAATCTTTCTGAATTCGACCGTGAGATCGTGATATTCGACGCCGGCACAGAGGCCACACTCGGCGAACCGGAAAACGACAATTTTTTGGCCGAACATATGCAGATCGCTTTTGGAAAACCAGGCGGCATCTGCCTCACCAACGGTGATCTGCTCGCCTATTTCTGGTGCACCACCAGGGGCATAACACACACCAGGTGGGTTCAGTTGACACTAGGCTGAATGGACCCTGCTTGAATACCGATCAGAAAAACAACAGGACCGGGTCATTACGTGCCCGGTCCTGATTTGGTTTCCCATATGCTGGATTCACACCGTCACATTTTCTGCTCGGCACACTTTTCTAAGCTTTTGAACCGCACCTCCCACCTGTTTTCCATTGCGTGTGATCCCAAAAATGTGCTGGCTGACGACCCGCCTCGAAATTCCCAAGATTTCTGCTATTTCCTGCTGCGTCTTCGAATGGCAGAAATACAGGAGGGTGGCCTCACGCTGCCTCTCCGTTAAATTTCCTATACTGCTGGCCACGATTCTGAATGCGATGCGCTCTGTCTGATCTTCCTTCACATACCGGCTGGCTTGCTCATCAGTGGATTCATACCAGATCCCGGATTCGTTCGGAATCTGCTCCAGATCTGCCTGGTCAACCCCTATTTCCCAAAAATCAGGATTGTACATATGTGCCGAATTCCCCTCCAGAATTGTGTTTTACACATAAAAAAACACCCCGGAAAGTTCTATCCGCGGTCTGGAGAAGGGCACAACGATTCTGGAATATCTATCGATCCAAGCTCTCATTTCCAGAGGCGGACAGAACATCGGTAGTTCGCATTGTAGTCTGCATATCCGCCTCCTCTCTTGATTTATTCGTTTGGTAATCTCGCCTGCACCACAATGATAGGGAACGATCTGGTGATGGTCAAGGAGATATCTGCTCAGAACGATCGCCTTATCTTGCTGCCTTACACATTTGCGGATGCACTTTTACATCACAATTCTGATTTTTTTTAATATACACAGTATAGGTCACGCTTTTTGCGTGCTTCCAGACCTTCTGGGCCAGACTGCCAGACCGATTCCGCATAAAATAACAGCTCCGCCCAGTACAAGTGATGGGCCGGGAGCTTCCCCCAACACCACATACGCCAGAACAGCTGAACCAATAGGTTCGGCAAGCAGGACCAATGCGACTACTACAGGCTGCACCCTCTTCAAAGAATAATTGAAACTCGTGTGACCCAGAAGCTGAGGTCCCAATGCCAGACAGACGAATAAGACATAGGTACCCTTGTCGTATCCGAGCAAGTCGTACCCAAGTGCAAGTGCCATCGCCACCAGCGATATCGCGGCCGTGGTATTGACCACCGTGATGTATGCAAGAAGCCCGAGGCGCTGACGCTGACTTCTGCCAATCATCAAATGACCCGATATGGCAAGCGCACCACCCAGGGCCATTAAATCACCCGAAAAGGCGTGATCCCCTCTCCCCCAATCGGCTAATGTCACAACACCCGTTCCAATCATAGACGTCACGATCCCGATGCCAGTTTGAGAATCGATCGATTCTCGAAGAATCAGCCTGCCGCCCAAACCCAGAAAGATCGGACTGGTTGTGACCAGCAATACTGAACTGGCCACCGATGTGTGACTCAGAGAAGTGATCCACAAGGCAAAGTGGAGACCAAGAAAAAAGCCGCTCAACAACAGAGCGACTTTGTCACGTCCTGCTATGGCCTTGATCTCATCTCTGCACTTGAGCCCGGCGATCGGCAGCAGCAGCAGAGAAGCGATGCCAAGCCGGTATGCCGCGATCACCAGCGGTGGCGCATCACACATCCGGATAAGGACTGCCGCCGAAGATGCCGCAAGAACACCCAGGGTAAGAATCGCATATATCATTGCAAATCTTGCTCAGATTGCTTCAAACAGGATCCTCACGGGAGATCGGTTTTCGACCTTTCAGTTCCTCCCAAAAAGCCATCAACGTCCGGACCTGTTGCTCATATCCGCGGTCGGTGGGCTTGTAATAGATTCTGCCTTCCAGATTTTCCGGCAGATACTCCTGAGGCACATACGCATCTGGATCATCGTGTGCATACTGGTAGTCACGGCCATACCCCAGCCCCTTCATCAGTCCGGTTGGCGCGTTTCTGATATGTAGTGGAACAGGGAGATTTGGATTGTTCCTCACATCATCCTGAGCCTGCCCGTACGCTGCGTAAACCGCGTTGCTCTTGGGTGCTGTCGCCAGGTATACAGCCGCCTGGGCGATCGCCAGATCGCCCTCGGGGCTGCCCAGAAAGTCGTAGCTGTCCTTTGCCGCCAGGGCAATCGACAAGGCTCTCGGATCCGCGTTGCCCACATCCTCGGAAGCGAACCGCACCATTCTCCTCAAAATATAATGCGGGTGCTCACCCGATTCCATCATCCGTGCAAGCCAGTACAGGGAAGCGTGAGGGTCGCTGCCTCTCAGACTCTTGTGATATGCTGAGATCAGGTTGTAGTGTTCTTCACCGGTCTTGTCATACAGAAGCACTTTGCTGCCCAGTACCTGTCTGACCAGGTCTGCAGTGAGCTTGCTGTCTTCTCCGGTTCTGGCCGAGGCAACCGCCATTTCCAGAGTATTGAGTCCACGGCGGGCATCACCCTCACCGACCTTCGCGATCAATTCCAGCGCCTCCGGTTCGAACGCCAGCGGGCCCAACCCGTTTTCTTCGTCGGTCACCGCTGCCTGCAGAACCGCCTTGATCGAATCGACATCGAGGAGATTGAGCACAAAGACCTGCGCGCGGGAAAGCAAGGCAGCGTTGACCTCGAAGGAAGGATTTTCGGTAGTGGCCCCGATCAGAATGATTGTGCCGTCCTCCACGTGAGGGAGGAAAGCATCCTGTTGTGATCTGTTGAACCTGTGAATTTCATCCACAAAAAGAGTCGTTCTGCGGCCCATCCGGCGCTCTTCCTGTGCCCTTGCTACAATCAGGCGGACCTCTTTCACACCGGAGGTAACTGCGCTGAAGGCCACGAACCTGCTTTGAGTGGATTCTGCAACAAGCCGGGCAAGTGTCGTCTTTCCAGTCCCGGGAGGGCCCCAGAATATGATAGAGGGAATCCGATCCCCTTCGATCAGCCGTCTCAGCGACGCTCCGGGAGCCACAAGGTGATCCTGTCCTCTCACCTCGTCGAGGGTTCGAGGCCTCATTCGGTCTGCCAGCGGCCCATCCGGCGCCAGTCCTGCAAAGAGGTCTTCGCTCAAGACTCTTCCTCCGGAGGCCGTCGCCACCTCCCCTCTTCTCCGAAATCGAACCCGGCGGCACCCCAGTCGATCTGGTCCGGGTCGATCCGCTCCCTGAGCAAAGGACCCAGCCGGTCGAAGAGATTGACATTCGTATCGGCCGGCGGCTCCACGTGCTCCGATCTCGGTCTCCAGGCGGGCAGGCCAGGCTGCTCCTCGTCCACGGTGTCTGTGGTATTGCGGTCATCCTTGACCGGAAATTGATTCGCGGCCAAACCCATCAGCAGTTGATTCACCTCAAGGAGGACAGACTGTTTCAACTCTTCCGAGATATTCTGGAGTCGTTTCATGGCCGCAACAATGGCCATCAGATCAGTCGATCCCAGCCGATCCAGAATGTCCTGAGCCTTCTCTGGCCCCAGGGCAATCAGAAGAACAGCCGCCTTTTCTACCTCATTCAATTCATCCATATCCGCTCGAGCCTCAGGGTTTTTTCGGTCTTCGCAGCCGTGCCCATATAGAATTGCTCGGCACAAGCGCCATGATCTTCTTGCGAAGCTGCCGGGTGCTTATGCGATACACAAACACTTCTTCATCGTTGAGCATCACAACTGGAATACGCTCTTTGTACTTCTCGAACAGCTCTGGATCGCAGGTAATATCCACCGTATTCAGTTGGAATGGCACAGACGCCTGAACACTTGCGATTCGCTCTTTGGCGATATCACAAAGATGGCAGTCTGGTTTCGAATAAAGTGTAACAATCGGTATCGAATTGCCCAAAAGCGCGATCGGAAGGGACGGAATTGGCTACAGGAAAAGAAGGGGCGAAAGTGTTGGAAAGGTAATCCAGGGGATTACAGTGGTCAAGGCAAAAGGGTTCCGGATTTAAGAGGTGATTTCCCTTGTCCACCAATGAATAATGTATATTTTATCTCATCGTTTCCAGCAGAAATTGCCTTCGCGCAAACCTTACAATGCGGGCAAGAATATCTCAAGGAGTTCCAGATGACAGAGTCTGAGGTCCAAAAACTTTACGGCTGGGCGGAAATCGACCCTACCGGTCCCGTAGTTGCCGGGTCGACGGGAACCTGGAATATTACCTATCATGCCGGAAAATACGGGATCGACGATGGTGGCGTCCTGAAAATCGCCTGGCGGGATGTGAGCGATTGGCAGGCCCCCCAGTTCACGGATCCTGCAGCCCCTGCGTACGCAACGGTGACCACTTCCGGACCGGCAACGCTGCGACCCACATTCGAGAAACAGCGATACGTGAGACCCTGGCGCTTATGTGTCACCATCGATGTATTCGACGAGTCCCTGTCCGAAGGGGATACGATCACACTTACCATCGGCGATACCACAGGAGGATCTCCCGGGAGCAGATCGCAAACGTTCTGCAAGGAGCAATTCGAATTCCGTGTCGCGGTGGACTGGTGCGGTACCTGGGTCTACGAAGAAGTACCCTCTCCCAGTTTTCCTATCGTCAGCGGTCCTCCGGCCAAGCTTGTAGCGCTCACGGCTTCAGAAACCACGCCAGCAGAATCTACATGGGTCGGTATCAAGGCAGAGGACCTGTGGGGAAACCCCTGTACCACATATGATGGAAAAGTTCATCTGAATGCCAACGGGCTGGCGGGACTGCCAGAGACCTACCAGTTCGTGCCAGAGGACCAGGGGGTTCACCGGTTCGAAGGAATTCGGGCAGAACATGTCGGCGTGTATCGCGTTCTCGCCGAAGATACCGGAAACGGGCTGACCGCCGAGAGCAATGGACTCAAGTGTATCGCGGAAAGATCCCGATACAGTCCGTTCTGGGGAGACCTGCATGGTCAGAGCGAGGAGACCGTTGGTACAAATCCTGTATCTTCGTATTTCAAGTTCGCCCGGGAGGCAGCCCTTGTGGACTTCGCAGGCCACCAGGGGAACGATTTCCAGATTACGGAAGACGTCTGGACTGAAATTAAGCATCAGGCCAATACCCAAAACGATCCTGGGAACTTTGTGGCGTTCGTGGGGTACGAATGGTCCGGAAACACCCCGGTGGGAGGCGACCACAACGTATACTATCCAGGTGATGACGGGCCCATTCACAGATCCAGCCACGTACTCATTCCGGACAAATCGGATGTCGATACCGATTGTCGCCACGTAACCGATCTCTATAACACGATGAAAGGCAAAGATGTTCTGCTTGTCCCGCATGTCGGGGGCAGATATGCGAATCTGAACTGGCACGATCCGGATCTGGAGTATGTTGTCGAAGTCTACTCCGAATGGGGCGAATTCGAGTGGTTCCTTAAATGGGCGCTTGAAAAGAGCTACAGGGTGGGATTCACCGCAGGCAGCGATGACCATAAGGGTCGCCCCGGGGCGGCCTATCCTGGCAGCGGATCCTTTGGCGTTTACGGGGGACTCACGTGTATCTTCGCCAATGAACTCACCCGCGAAGGTCTTTGGGAGGCCCTGAAGTCCAGGCGCTGTTACGGCACAACAGGCCAGCGAATTCTCCTAGATGTAAGGGCGGCTGGACAGCCGATGGGCTCTGATGTCCACGCTTCGTCCCCGCCCGAAATCAATGTCTCTGTCACCGGCACCGCATCCGTAGAACGCGTAGACATATTCCGAGGATTGGAACAGGTCTATACCTATCCTGAAACAATTCCTCGTTCTCAGACTCAGGTGCGCGTTGCGTGGTCCGGGCAGAGAATTCGTGCCAGGAACAGACTGGTCCGATGGGATGGTGGACTCACCGTTCGAAATGGACGCATCCTCAATGCCGAAGGCTACGCCTTTGATTCTGCTTCCGAAGGGATCCAGGATGTGTCATCGAACGCTGTTACCTGGAAGTCGGTTACCACGGGAGATGCCGACGGCGTTGTCCTCGACATAGAGGGGTCCGCGGATACCACGATTGAATTCGAAACAGACGTCGTGAAAACCTTGGTCACACTTGCAGACCTGCAAAACGGTCCGGTAAAAGTGGAAGCCGGTGGCATCGAAATCGCGGTCGTATTCGAACAGGCACCGGAAGGTATTGGCAAAGAAGTCTCTTTTGATTTCAAGGAAACCGAACTCTCATCTGGTTGCCATCCTTACTGGGTTCGAGTCACACAGATCGACGGCGCAAAAGCGTGGTCCAGTCCCATTTATGTAACGGTTTGACCAATCACTGAGATGCTTCATTCGGATTGAACCTGGAAGACAGAGGCAGAATTTGTCGAACTACGAACTGCATCGGCATCGCGTCCGACCAGACCGCTGGAAGATCTCCCTGTCGACCCAGGGTGAGGAGGCCAGCAGGCTGTGGATCTTCGACAAGATCATCAGAATAGGTACGGCCGGAGTCAGGATAGGCGGAATCGGTGGCGTGGGTACGGAGAACAAACATCGGTTGAAGGGGTATGCCAGTCTGATCATGAATGAGTCCACCAGATTTATGGAGGAGCACGGGTACGACCTGGGCTTCTTGTATGGCATTCCGGACTTCTACGATAGATTCGGATATGGCGTGTGTTTCGGGGATTCGATCCTTCATTTGAAAACGGCGGACCTGCAGAGAGCCACGCCCGATCTGCGCACACGGGCTTACAAGACTTCGGATGCGCGTGCGATCAGGAGGCTGTACAACACGCGGAATGCCGGGCTTTCGGGATCCGTGATTAGACCTCCTTCCTGGAAGGATTTCGGCTATTCACCTGGATTCAAATCACACGGGAAAGCCGTGGTCGCAGTGGATACCGCTGGAAGAATTGCCGGCTATGCGGCCTATACATTCAATGAATCGAACTGTTTGGTATACGAAATCGCCGGGCGACACCAGCGGGCCTTCACGGCACTTTCCGCGGCCATCGCAGGGCGAGCCCGAAGAGCAAAGTGTAAAAACATAGACTTCCACGTTCCAACGGATGGCGAGTTTGCAGAATTCTGTATGCGTTTCGGATATCGCTCAGAGTGCCAGCGACCCAGGAACGCCGGTCCAATGGCACGGATAATTCAACTCGAACCCCTGTTTGGAAAGCTGCTTCCGCAGTTGAATCTACGATTGAAGACGCATCGCGTCTCCTTCAAGGAGACGATTCACCTGAAAACTGATATAGGCGACGTCAAACTGAAAGCAGGGCCATCGTCACTAAGATTGACAGGTGCCCGAGGTGGAATTCGGGTTCGTATGCCCCAGCTCATTCTCGCCCAACTGATATTGGGTTACCGGAGTGTTTCGGATATCATCAATGATCCCGGTGTACAGATCCCTCCCAACGGCCGCCCACTCCTGCAAATACTCTTTCCAAAACACAACGCCTACATGTGGTGGTCGGATCGGTTTTAAGCCACCCTATGACAACCACGCCCCGATCGAAATCTTCGTCAGTTACCTTCGCTGATCGCATGCCCTTCTTCTATGGCTGGGTGATGTTGCCCATCATCATGGTCATTCAAATTGCCACATCCCCCGGGCAAACATTCGGCATCTCGGTTTTTAATCCCTACCTGATCGATTCGCTCAAACTCTCGCAGAGTGAACTAAGTGGCGCCTATATGCTGGGAACGCTGCTGGCATCGCTGCCCATGGTCCTCGTGGGTGCAGCCATGGACCGGTATGGTCCAAAAAGATGTTTGCTGATTGTGGTCCTGCTTTTTGGCGTTGCCTGCTACGTCATGTCCATCGTAAGCGGTCTCTTCTCGCTCTTCATAGCCTTCCTGCTGCTGCGAATGCTTGGGCAGGGGGCAATGGGCCTGCTCGGCATCAACAGCCTTGCCCTTTGGTTCAACAGAAACCTTGGTTTCGCGAGCGGAATAGGAAGTCTCGCCGCAACACTGATCAGCTCAGCCATCCCTGCCCTCCATCTCTATCTCATCCTCAACTATGGGTGGCAAGACGCGTACGGAATCCTTGGTGCCGGCGTTTGGATCGTGGTCTTACCGCTCATGCTGGCCTTCAAAAACAAACCCGAAGACGTGGGGCAACTGCCGGATGGGAGAATCAGTCACGGTGTTCCTGAAGGAGACTGGAATAGCCAGACCGCGCCACCCGTAACAGACAGCCTGACTTTGCAAGAGGCCTTGAAGACGAGAGCCTATTGGATCATGGCAGGTTCTACGGCAGTGTTCTCGCTCGTGGTCACCGGAATGACATTCAACACCGTTCAGCTCTTCCTCGATCACGGTTTCACAGAAACGGACGCTGCGGCCACATTCATATCCGCTGGAATCGCATCCGCAGCTGCACGCCTGGGTGGTGGAATCCTGGCTGACCGTATACGTTTGAATGTCCTGCTCAGCATCTCTATGGGAGTCACTGCAGTCAGCATCATCGCAGCAATCCTGATGTCATCACCTCTTGAGGCACACGGTTACGCCGTAATTTCCGGCATCTCACGGGGCGTTTACCTTGCAGTCGACGCTACGCTTTGGGTGCGCTATTTCGGCCGATCGCACCTGGGCAAGATCAGGGGATCGCTTACCACGGTAGGGGTGGCCGCTTCCAGTATGGGACCCTTTCTGATGGGGTATGCACACGATGCATTGGGGAATTACGATTTGGTTCTGTGGGTCTTCGCGTTGGCACTCTATGCCCCACTGGTCCTGATCACCCTGATGGCCACACCACCCAGAAGAGAATCTCCATAAGATCAGAAACGAATTGACGTCAATGCTGGATTAGCCCCATCTCTAAAATTGTAGTCCCATTTACTGAATCAGCGGACGAATAGCGGCCACATACGCATTGCAGACCGACCCGTTGTCCAGGTCGGGATACCTTCCTGACATATGTGTCACGAAACCATCAAAGCCAATTTCCCGGGCTGCATCGAACACCTCTCTGAAGTCCACACCACCAGGGTCTCCTGGAAGCACAGCCACAGATTGGCCATCCTTTCTTCTGTAATTCTGAACACAGATCGTAAAGACTTTTTCGCCAAGCGCTTTCAACGCCTCTCCGCCTTGCAGTTCGGACTTCTGAAGAATGAGATGAGACGCTTCAAAATTCAGCCCGAAATTTTCCTTGTCCACCATTTCGAACAATTTGCTGCAGTTCGTAACGGTGTTATGTAGCGTCTTGTCGTGAAGCTGCGGACACAATCGAACCCCTTTTTCCTGGGCGTAATCGCAGACCTTCTGAATCCAGGGAACCTCGGATTCCTCCGCCACACTCGGCTGTAAGTGATAGCATCCTACGCCCACCGCGTCATCTACCAATTTGCAGAACCTGTCGTATGCTTCCTCGTCACCCACCCGCCCCCCCATTACAAAAGAACACACCATATTGAACTGATTCAGAATCGAACCAATCCGGGAAACATCTTCCGGTGTGGTATTTTCGTCCAGTTGCCCGGCACGTAAGGCCACGCCATCATACCCTGCTGAACGGGCGAAACGCACGAATGCTTCGATATCATATTCGAACGCGTCACTTGTGCCGGGAACGATGAACATCCGTGATGAAAGACACAGCTTCATAACATCCTCCTTGCCGTTGGAATCAAGAAATAGGTATACGCTCAATATACACCTCCAGTTCCCCCGAGGTAGCCGAAAGGTAAGGGTGCTTAAAGAACTTACAAAGCAGCAATAAATGAAGAAGCCCCGGGTGAGAACACCCGGGGTTTCTTCATACGGTATCCGGACGGAAACCACGAAAAATCGCTAAAAGGTAACGGTATCTCCTCCCACAGTCGCGCTGCCGTTGATGGATGGGATCCCCCCGTCAATGCTAATGTTCATGTCCATCTTCAGAACGCCCTTATACTTTCCAGAAAAGGCAAGGTCACCCTTCTGTACGAACGAAAGGGACAGTCCACCGACAGCACTCTGTGGATTGCTTGGATCGAAACTTCCAAGATTCATGTTCAAATCGATATTCACAGTACCACCCATAAACAGCTGTCCATCGTCCGAAAAGTCATCGAATACCAGATCCGCCTTGAGCGTCTGTCCCGTGCCGCTGACAGCGAATGTCCCACCATTAATTGTGACACTCCCTGACTGAAGTCCAGGGACGGTCTTGTTATTGACAGATATAGTCTGCTGCAATGTAGCCTGCGTCGCAGGTTTGGATGCTGCAGCGCTCATCACCCGACCCAGGGAGCCGTTTAACACACCTGCTACTTCTGTCATCACAGTCCGTGCGTTGGAAGTTGTGATCGCTGTATTCGCCCCACTATGGTCCGGTACAGAAGCGGCTCCACTGGACGAAGTAGGGTTGTTATCGTCATCTCCGCACCCCATAACTATCAAACCAGACATGGCCGCAACCGATATCCAGCCCTTGAATCCTGAGAATCTTGTCATCCTGCTGCCCCCCTTTACTTAGGTTGAATTGCTCCACCATAATCGGCCTGTCTCAATCTTACCCAGAAGGTGGTCCCCCCTTCTGCGTGGCTTTCAAATCCGATTTCCCCTCCGTAATTTCGTGAAATTCTTTCACAGACAAACAGTCCGAGTCCCAGACCCTCTCCTCCCCCTCGAGTAGTAAAAAAAGGGTCGAACACGCGAGATCGGGTTTCCCTGGAAATTCCATCTCCGTTGTCAGTCACCTCCACACGCGTCCATTTTGTGCCCTCGGTTCGCGCACTGATCGATATTCTGGCCTCCTGCTTATTTCCCACGGCGCGAGCGGCATTTTGAAACAAATGGGTGAACAAGTGGCACAGATCCTGTCTGTCCCCCTGCACCCTGAGGACCTCATCATCATAATCTTCTGTCAGCTCAACACCTTCCGAAAGGGATGCCCACGTCGTCTCGGCAGCTTCCTTCAAACACCCTACAAGATTTACCTCCTGGGTGGTTTCTCCAATCGGGTTGGACAGAATCCCCACATCTCGCAGAATGCCGTCAATAGAGGCCAGATTTTCCCTAATCGTCCCGAGAAGATTTGTGACCTCAGCCTGTATCGATCCCCGGTGCTGATCGTGAGCTTGGACGTCCTTCGCCATGGTGCCCCAGTCGTTTCTCACCGCTTTCCAGAAGATCCCGACTCTTTGTAGATTCTCCAGGGCTGATGAAAGGGGTGCCTGTATTTCGAATGCGATACCCGCCTCGGTCGATCCCCCACTGTCTCCTGAAGCAAGCGATTTCCGCTCTGAGAGAAGCCGCTCCCGAAGCCGCTTGCAGGCCTCGATATGATCGATACTGTTCAGGAGGGATCTGAGCCGAATGGGCTTCTTCAGATAGTCATACGCGCCCGCTCGGAGTGCCTTCAACAGGTTGTTGTCCTCCCGATGGCCCGTGGTCAGGATCGTAGGGATAGCGGTGAACCTGGCGTTCACAGTGTCGAGCAACTCGAATCCATCGATTCCTGGCATCCGGATATCACTGATGATCAACGCCACGCCCTGCCTTCCCTCTAGACAACGCAGCGCCTCCTCTCCGCTTCTCGCAGGGATAACCTTGTAGCCGAAGTCTCTGAGGAAGTCGCCGACAACGCGAAGGATGTGGTCCTCATCGTCGACAAGCAGAATTTCCATGTATATGATTTTCCCGGTTCAGTTTGTAGATGTCGTTGGACAAGTGCTAAAAGCAAAGAGGCTGCCATAGCCTGAACCGGGATCATATAGAACTTAAAAACAACGCTTTATAAAAATCAGATGTGTTACTACGGGAATTTTTGCGCGGTTTATCGCACACACTGAGCGATAGTGCGCACGATAAAAAAATGGATGCGTGGCTGTGCCACCCATCCACCTCAGGTCTAGTGGTGAGATTCACTCAAGTATCTTGAATATCGTACCGCTCCATGCGCCTTCTCAGGGCATCTCTGGAGATGCCCAGCATTCCCGCGGCTCGTACCTGGTTTCCCTTACTTCTGGAGAGCGCTTCCTGAACCAGGGCCTTTTCGATATCCGACAGGTGCAGATCTCGGATGCTTCCGGGCTCGAACGTTGCTGCCTGCTCTGCCGACCCGGGCAAACCGCCCAGGTCCATCACCGAATCGATCTGGAGATCTGCCTTGGAAATCAACTCCGCCTGGCAGATGATCACGGCCCTTTCCACTGTATTCTTCAGTTCCCTTACATTTCCGGTAAAGGGATGCGTTCTCAATGCCTCCATCGCTTCTGCAGAAAATCCTGAAATACTCTTGTGCAATTCGTGCCGGTATCTTTCGAGATAATGGATGGCGATAGACTCGATATCTCCTGCGTGCTCACGCAGCGGAGCAATGGGTAGAATCAGCGTGTTCAGACGGAAGAAAAGGTCTCTTCGAAATTCACCTGAAGCCACACCCCGTGGCAGATCTCTGTTTGTTGCTGATACGATCCGTATGTCCACGGGTGTCTCTGTGGTACTGCCAAGCCTCCGAACTGACCGTTGTTCGAGGGTGCGGAGCAACCGTGTCTGCATATTGAGGTCAAGGTCTCCGATTTCGTCCAGAAACAGCGTACCTCCATCGGCCTGTTCGAAGTACCCGGTATGAGCATCTCGCGCATCTGTAAATGCGCCCTTTTCGTGCCCGTAAAATGAACTCTCGAAAAGGGTCTGTGGAACCGCGGAACAATCGACCGCAACAAACGGGCCATGGCACCTCGCGCTGCCATGATGAATCGCTCGGGCAACAAGTTCCTTGCCGGTACCGGTTTCTCCGGTGATAAGAACAGTGGTGTCGTTGGTCCCGCACACTTGTTCGATCAACCGCCGGACGTCATCCATTGCATCGCTCTGGCCAATGATTGCAGCCAACCCGAACCTCTGCCGAGCTTCACCCTCGATGCGTTGAAGTCGCTCTTTATACCTTTCCTTTTCTCGCCGCAGCGCCTGAAATCGAACGGTCCTTCTCATCGAAGCGGTCAGCTCCCGAAGCTTCACAGGCTTGCTGAAGAAATCGAAGGCGCCCTCACGCATTGCTTTCACAGCGCCATCGATGTCGCCATAGGCCGTAATCATGATCACTTCAGTCTCTGGTGAGCACACTTTGACTTCGTGAAGCACTTCGAACCCATCCATTCCGGGCATCTTGAAATCGGTCACAACGATATCTATGGCTTCTCGTCTCAAGATTTCCAAACCCTGTGAACCGGACTCGGCCAGGTGCACACGATGGCCCAGGTCTTTCAAATAGGCCCCAACGGAGTGAAGTACGTCCGGTTCATCGTCGATCAAGAGCACGCCCATTTCGGGGAAAGGTTCTTGCATCAATTCAACCCTCCTCTGCAACAGGAAGAACTACCCTGAAAGTCGCGCCTTGTCCCCGCTCCGATTCGCAAACGATTCTACCACCATGATTCTGGGTAATTGCATGAGAAATTGAAAGTCCGATCCCCGTTCCCCTTTCCGCTTCTTTGGTTGTGTAAAACGGTTCGAATAGCCTCGATATCTCATCCTGGTCGATCCCCACTCCGTTGTCAACCACCTCAATAGCCACCCACATTTCTCGATCCGGATAAGTCCGGATATGAACCTCCTTGCGCCACTTAAGGTCGCGATCCACTGAAGCTGCCTCACCCCTCTCATCCAGAGCATCGCGCGCATTGCTCAGCAGGTTCAGGATAACCTGCTCCATCTGGTGAGGGTGTCCCAGAATTTCAGGCAACCCATCCGCCAGACTCAGCCGAACGGTTACGCCGTGACTTTTGAGCTGTGCCTCCACAAGTCGCAGACTCGCACGTACAACCTCGTTTATCGAAAAGCGCTGACTTGGTTCCTCCGAAGTATCTCTGGAAAATATGCGAAGATACTCGATCGTCCCCGTCATCCGCTCAACCAGTCCCAGGATATCACTCATCATGGACATCGTCCGGTCACGTGTCACGGCCATGCCTTCTTCCAGCCTCAAATAGAGACCTTCTGCTGTGGCGGAAATGGCAGCCAGCGGCTGGTTCAATTCGTGTGCAACAGCAGCAGCCATCTGGCCGAGGGAAACAAGTCGATTTGTTTGCATGATATGCATTTCCAACACTCTGGATTCCAGCACACGTATGATCTGTCCCGCCGTTTCGTCCAGAATTGCACGTTCCTGGGGCTCGTTCAGAACCGTGGCACAATGAACAATGAGCCAGCCCCTTTTTTTACCCCCCCAGGCAAGCGGTCGATCGTATTGAATTTGGCCGACTACTTGGGGGTTTCCAAATGTCCAGATCCTCGCATCATAGCCGATCTCTACACCCGAGGAGGATGCGGAACCCAGCACCTTGGTGATCGCATCTCCAGCAGCACGGATAACCTCGTCCGGCGTTCGCGCCGTACCCAGAGCAGTTCGAAGGCGATACAGATACCTGAGCTGCTGCAGTTGATCATCCAGTCTTGCCCTTTCGGATTCGGCTCTCATTCGGTCGGTAATGTCTGTAGCCACACCAATTACGCCGGCCACTTCACCCTCTGCATCCCGAAATGGCGAGAAACGATACTCCATCGTTGAAACCCCAAACGTTACCATGGAAGTAAAGGTTGCCCCCTCCAACGCCCTACGTGCATCGTCTACCATACGGGGGTTGTCTGCGTAAAGGTCGAAAATCGATTTGCCAACCGCCTCATCAGGTGCAAGACCCAGAGTCGAAAGCCCTTTACCCTGCGACAGCGTTACTGTTCCGCTCGTGTCCAGCGCCCACAACACCACAGGCGCGCCGTTGACAACGCCTGTGAGCCGTTCCTCACTCATTTCCAACTCTTGATTGCTCTTCGAAAGCGCCCGATTGGTTCGCTTGAGGTGGCGATCGCGTCTAATAACGCGTCCGGTCTGCAAAACGATCAACCCGATCGAGAATGCAACGAGAACCTGGAACCAGAGCTGCTGCCAGACGGGCTCAACAACCGTAAAATTGACCCTCGCTGGAGTCCCGTCTACATTGAAATCACGATCGCGAGCCCGGACCTCGAAGGTATATGTTCCGCTTTCCAGGGCCAGGAAAATCTTGGTTTTTGCCCGGTCATAGGGAGACCATTCTCTACCGGTCAACCTGTAGGAATATTGCAGGGCCGCGTCTTCTGTGATTCTCCAGGGATCCGACCCTTCCCACGAAAGGGCCGTGTTTCCCGGTTGGGAGACCCGCGCCAGCGAGGTCGTTATTCTGGTTTGCGGGGCGTCGATATCTGGCCTGTAATGAACGGTCTTGGAGGAGCCCCTCGAACCCAGATTGATCCAGATGGTACCGTCTCGAGTCTCCTGCAAACCATCGGGCGTGAAATTTCCGTCAAAATAGGTGGGCAGCGCCTGTGTAGACCAGGACCGTCCATCGAATCTGCTGATTCCGCCCCGCGTGGATGCCCAGATACTGCCATCCGCGGCCTCTAAGATCCCGATCACATTGTTGTCAGCAAGACCATTTTGAACATTGTGGTGTGTCCATTTCATACCATCGTAATGATATAACCCGTACAGACGGGTGCCCACCCACAGTTCGTCGTTGCTGGTGCGCTTCAGCACATCCACATAGGAGGACAGACCGGAAGGTTCCGTCATGACAGTCCAGGAGTTTCCATCGAACCTGCGCAGACCATACCAACCTCCTACCCAGATATTGTCATTCACGGCGCATTCAATGGTCTGCGCGGCCCCTGGCGCCTCCGGAAGCGTGTGTTCTGTGAACGTCAGGAGATCCTTTTCCGGAAGCCCAACGGGTGTAGACTGGAGGACTCCACCAGGAGTGATCATCCATACCGAGCCGGATCCATCCATGACCAGGGTACCGAATTGGCCAAGGCTGCCGGCTACTGGAAAATCCCCACGCTCCCACAGCTCCCCTTTCAATCTGGCAATCGAAAGCTTATCGTCCTGGGAGCCTATGACAAGCACCTCACCCTTGGCAGTCGTCAGAACCTGGCCTGGACGATCCATCAACCCGTCGACGGAGTCGAAGCGAGTCCACTGGTTCGCTAAGCGTCGGATCACGCCTCGGTCTCTCGTAAGATACCAGAGAGCGCCATCTCTACTCTCGCACTGAAAATGAAGGCCCGAATAGGTTGCCCAGCGACTCGTACCATAGTCGAGGCGGAATACACCCTCTCCTTCACCGGCAACCCATAGGTTACCATCCGAGGCCGCTAACAATCACATGTAGTTCCTGGGCACGAAACTTGGAATGGTTTTCCACACCACTTCGCCTTTGTGGAACCGGCCAAGACCCAGCCCTCCGATCCACAGGACCCCGTCCTGTGTCTCTGCGGTTGAGGTTACAACCTTTCCTTTGGTCCCCTGGAGATCAATTACCGACCAGCGTTGACCGTTGAAGCGATTCATGCCACTTGAACCGCTCTTGGACATGGTCCAGATCGATCCGTCCCGGGTCTGAACGATTCGGGGACCGTAGCCCTTTGCGAGTCCCTCATCAACCGAGAACAGTTCCCATTGACTTCCACCTGATGCGCTTCCAGGTCTGAATCTCCCGATCTCCCCTTTTGGGAGACCGAACCAGAAGTCACCCTTTTTGTCCTCAAATATAGAACGCAGATTCAACTACGAAGTGCAATAAAATGCACCCTCTTTAACATATCCCGGCACCCGTCTTCTGGGGATATGGAATTCCAGAAGCCCGCTCACACCGTCCCGTTCCACCTGAAGGTGAGCCACACTCCCCTCCTGCCCCTTCAGCGCGTCATTGGTCCAGGCCGGCCGAACTCCGTCAACCGTAACGATTCGATCACCTACCTTCAAGCCTGAACCCGCTGCCGGGCCCTCGCCGGACAAGGCGTAGACGAATCGAGGTGTCGATCGATTTCGCAAACTGGGCCAGGCGCCCTCCACCACCCGAACCCCGATACCCAGAACGCCCCAGGCATCCTCCCACCAACTCACGGTTGGAATCAAGCCCTCTGGTAGTACTCGTACATCCAGATTCGGCGTGTGGTGTTCCAGGACATCACGCATGGGCTCGGTGGTATAAAGCGTTTGCGTCGATTCGTGAATCCTCAGCAGTCCCCACCCCGTTGCTGCCCAAACCGCTCCGTCCCTAGATACGATCAGGTCGTTAATTGGCCAGGGCAAACTCCCTTTTTTTGGAAAGAAGCGATCCCATTGACCGTCTTGACGCCGGCTAATACCCAGTTCAGTGCCCGCATAGAGGCTACCGTCGGAAGAGGAGGCCAGGACATACACCGGCGATCCCAGGAGGCCATTTTCAGGTGTATCTTCCCACCAATCCAGACCATCGTAGCCCATTACGCCGCGGTCCGTACCGAACCAGATGGACCCATCGGTGGACTCCGCCATACAGCGAAGTCCTTTTCCCTTCAGTTCAGGATATTCGGACCAACGCCAAACCTCCATCATCTGGTCATTAATATTTGGTATATATGGAGTTACAGATTCCCCTTTTGTGTAACCAAATAGTATCCAGACGGTGAATACGATTATGATATACGATAGTTTTGCAGGTTGCATATCTGGCCGTTTCAGGTTGAGTTAACCAGGTTCCTTTGACCCCAAAAATACCTGGCCATTCACATCCCGTCAAGAGAATCCCTAACCCTTTGCCCTGATTGACATTCCGGTGTCCCGGGTGTATATTACGCCGTTTTCAACCGCCCATCTCAGGAGAACATATGATAGCTGCACAGATCGTGGGCCCTCGCCAGGTGAAGATTGTAAAGGTCGAGGAACCACACGTTCCGGATTCTCACATTAAGGTCCGAATCGAAAGAGCATGCCTGTGTGGTTCGGACACACCGCTGTTTGCCTATGATCTCAGCCAGCGAAAAGATTCCAGGTTGGCCACCCCTTTTCTGGATTACGAGAGGGAAAATCCGTATCCGCTGAGACCCGGCCAGGCCATCCACGAATGCCTGGGCACCGTAGTGGAGTCCAGATCCGCGAAGTTTGCAGAAGGCGATCTGGTTTTGGCCCTGCCCAACGCCATGGACGGCCTTTGCGAGTTCCTGGCCATTCCCGATACGAAAGCGATCCATTTGCCCCGAGATGGCGTTTCGAGGGAAGAGATCCTGATGTCCCAGCCCTTTGGGACCGTATTGTGGGCATTCGCCAAACTGGGCAACCTGTTGAATCAGGAAGTGGTCGTTCTGGGTCAAGGTCCAATGGGATTGATGATATGCAAGTTGCTGGGCAACATGGGCGCGAAAACCATCATCGCTATGGACAAGCTCGAGTATCGACTGAAGACTTCCATCTGCATGGGCGCCACACATGTGGTCAATGTAGACGCCTGGGACCCGGTAGACGCCGTAAGGGAGATCACCGGCGGCAAGATGGCGGACCTGGTGTTCGAAGCCGTTGGGCATCAAACCTCTACGATTAGTCAGTGTATGGATATGGTTCGTCCCCGGGGAACGCTGGTCGCCTTTGGTGTGCCCGATGATGAGATTTATCCGGATTTTTCCTACAGTACATTCTTCAGAAAGAATCTGACACTGATCGGTTCTGTGGGCCCGGAAGTGATACCGAACTATAGCCTCGCCCGAGACATGATCGCACAGGGCAGGATCGACCTCTCACCCTTGATCACCCATACACTGCCTTTCGAGGAGATTCAGAAGGCGTACGAACTGTTCGTCGACCGCCGCGAGGGTGCGATAAAAGTTGTCCTCGATTACGATACGCTATCTTGACTGCCTGATCGCTGGAAACTGCAATAACAGGTCATTTCAGCCAGAAAAGGCTTGACAATTATGGCCTTGCTTGTATCATGTTTCTGTTCTGATTCGTTCACCCGGCAACGAGAAATGGAATGAAGTGCGAAACGGATTTCCCCACAAAAACAGACTTGAACGATCCGAGGCGCCCTCATGCAACTGCACGAGGGCCTCTTTCTTGAGCGGGACATTGTTGTAAGGGAGACAGCGTACTTGGCAACCATATTTGACGAATCGGCAGTCGTCGGACAGCCTGAGGCTGACGCGGCCGCCGTAAATGTCCTGAAAAAAGGCGGAAACGCGGTGGATGCGGCCGTTGCGGCCGCTCTTTTGTCCTGTGTGGTTATGCCGCACAAGGTTGGAATAGGTGGCTACGGTGGCATGATGGTCGTCCACATGAGCGGAGTGACGCGGTGCATTGACTTCAATACCGTGGCCCCGGCGGCCAGCTCCAGCACCATGTTCAACGTGGCTCGATCGGATGGGCGATTCGGTTCTCTTGTCAAGGACAGAGAAAATGAAATTGGGCACAAGGCGATCTCCGTACCCGGCGTCCTCGCCGGGCTGTCACTTGGTCTTCAGGAATTCGGGAAATTTTCGCTCGCAGACACGCTCGCCCCGGCTATCCGCGCCTGCAAAAATGGATTCCGTGTCTCGGCAGAATATATCCAGGCCACGCAAGACAATCTGAAACGTATCCGGATGTTCCCGGAAACAGCAAAACTTCTTCTGGAGGACAATGAGCCGCCCCCTTCAGGACACCGGGCAAGCAATCCGAACCTGGGCAAATTGCTTGAGCAGATCGCAGAAAAGGGCACTGACGAATTTTACAAGGGTCGAATAGCTGATCGAATTGTGAAACAGATCCAGGAGAACGGAGGGCTTCTCTCCAAGGAAGATATGGAGGCGTACGAGGCCAGAATTGTGGACCCTGTTCATGCGACCTGCATGGGGTATGATCTGTATGGTGCGCCGCTATGTAGCAGCAGCATCAGTCTGTTACAGATGTGCCGTATAGCGGAAGTCGCAGAACTTGATCTCTGGGCAAGGGATGCGGCGCGTCTCGCCCACGGAATGACCGAGGTGATTCGAGCCACCTGGCTGGATCGATACCGTCACTTCGGCGATCCAGCGGTAGTTGACGTACCCTTGACGACCTTAATGTCCGATGTGAGTATCGGTGCCACCGGAATTGAAATTTCTCACCACATATCTGAAGGCACCAGAGGTCAGTCGCTGCTGAGGCCCCTTTCTTCGGGTGGGACGACCCAGATCTGTGTAGTCGACAGAGATAGAAATATGGTCTCTCTCACACTCACACATGGGCCCGCATATGGATCCTATGTGACTGTGCCGCGAATGGGGCTGCTGATGAACGCAGGCATGTCCAGATTCGATCCTGGTTCCGGTCTCAAGAATTCTGTCGCACCAGGCAAGCGACCCATTGTCAACATGTGTCCTGCGATCATTACAAAAGAAGGAAAGCCTTGCATGACCATTGGTGCATCGGGCGGAACCCGAATCTCATCGTCGCTCTTCCAGGTCCTGGCGCGTCGTTTGGTGCTGGATGAAGATCTGGAGTGGGCCGTGGGGGCACCCAGGGTGCATTCCGAAGGCAACGAATGGGTAATGATGGAAGAAGAGTTTGGTCAAATGGCCCCTGACTATCTTAAAACCGTGGGCTACACCCTTCGAACTGGCAGGGCGGCCGCGCAGGTAAGAGCCATTGAAGTGACCGAATCCAACCAGTTGCTGGCCTCGCTGGATCCACGTATCCGGGGTAAGGAACGGGGCATCTGACGCCACCTCCCGAGTCTGAATAATCCTCCACTCCCCCTCTTCTCTCTCCTTTCCCGAACACTCCTCACAGGGTAGGTCCAATGAACTCCTTCCCGTTTGGTAGCGGTCGCCCCGATCCGGAATCATTCCCGAATCGAGGGCTTGCAGAGGCCGCCATGCGAATCCTTCCTGAACTGGGCGATGAACTGGCGCTCTACCCAGGGAATCTGGGATATGAGCCCATGCGAAAGCTCATGTCTCAGCGCTTTGAGAAACGGGAGGGTGCAGCCCTCCCGCCGGAGCAAATCGCGCTGACAACTGGATCGATGCAGGCCGTCACTTTGATGGCCCAGACCTTCGTTAATGCGCCCGGCGATGTGATCATCATGGAGGAATTCTCCTATTCTGGTACGATCAGCGCATACAAGCAGGAAGGCGCTGTACTTGCAGGGATTCCCCTCGACGAGTACGGCATGCGAATGGATGCGCTGGAAAAATGCATTGAGGATTTAGGTCGGGAAGGCAAAAAACCCGCATTCATCTACGCGCTGGTAACCTACCAGAATCCTACGGGCTCGATCATGCCTCTGGAAAGACGGATGGAGCTGCTTGAGATCGCAGGGCGTCACGGGATACCGGTGGTTGAAGACCATTGTTACGCAGATACGGTATATGAAGACTGTCACGTGCCCGCCCTCTATACATTGGAACATCGGGCTCCTGTGATCCACATCGAGTCCCTATCCAAGATACTTGGACCGGGCGTTCGAATGGGTTACCTGGCAGCACCCCAGCCCCTGCTCAATGAAATTCTAAAATATCGCCGCGATGGAGGCGCAAGTACGCTCTCTGCCGCTATCGTTTGCGAGTATTTCCGGGAGAATCTCTGGGACCACATTGGTACGATCAATACGATTGTAAGAGAAAAGCGGGATCTGATGATCGACCTGCTCGCGGATTCACCGGATGTATTCGAGTGGTTCAGCAAACCAAAAGGCGGGCTGTTCATCTGGGTGAAACTGCCGGATAATGTGGACTTGGGAACCCTGGAATCTCTGGCAGAAACCAGAAACATCGACTATGCTTCCGGCAGTGCCTTCCACGTGCACGGAAAAGATGTGCCGTATATCCGTCTGGCTTTCGGATATGCTTCCCTTGACCAGATCAGGGAAGGCATTCCACTGCTAACAGATTGTATTCGTCAAAGCCAGACGGATTCCTGAGTCTGTGAACCCCGGCCCATCACGAGGAACCCGCTTATGAATGCGCAGCAGCACATTCCCCCACGACTCCCGCTTCCGGGTGTCGACCATCTCATTGCTGTAGCCAGTGGAAAGGGTGGCGTTGGAAAATCGACAACGGCCGCGAATCTTGCTGCAGCCATGGCACTTGAAAAATTGAATGTAGGACTCCTCGATGCAGATATCTACGGCCCGGATGTTCCCACAATGATGGGGGCTCAGGAAAAACCGGATATGAGTGATGAAGGCCGGATGCTGCCCCTGGTGCGACACGGGGTAAAGCTTATATCGCTGGGAATGATCGCCGAACCGGGAATGCCCATCATCTGGCGGGGTCCGATGCTGGCAAAAATGGTTTCACAATTCCTTCAGGACGTAGAATGGGCACCTCTGGATTATCTCATTGTAGACTTACCGCCGGGCACGGGCGACGTACAGCTTACTCTCACACAGACGGCTCCCATCAACGGTGCGGTTATCGTTACCACGCCGCAGGCGGTAGCCCTCGAGGATGTCAAACGCGGAATTCAGATGTTCAACACGGTGAGTGTACCGGTGCTGGGTATCATCGAGAACATGAGCGGCTACATCTGTCCACAGTGTGACACCGCGACGGACATTTTCGGTCGGGGTGGCGCCGAAACAATGTCCGAACTCTACGACATTCCCCTTTTGGGAGAAATTCCTCTTGATCTCAAGATTCGGTCAGGAGGAGATATGGGAACCCCGATCACCATTTCAGATCCAGACACCCTGCCTGCACGTAGCTATCGGGAAATAACAAAGAAAATACTTTCCCTGGTTTCATAGGACCAGAAAAGGCGATTCCAGAAGGTCCGGTGCCTGATTGGCCGGGCTTTTTCTGTTTTCATTCAAGGAATTGTGCAGTCTGCCGATAGTACGGAAGAGCGGTCCTCTTTCAAGCTGACGGTAGATCCTGTGGAGTTCCAACAATGAATACACGGCAGGTGCTGTTACCCACCCTATTGCTTTCTCTTGTCCTCGCAGCCTTTTGCTTCTATCTCACCCTGCAGCCATCCAGAGCTCGGGCCCGAATTGTCAAACAACCCGACCAGGCCCCAATAGCTACTGTTTCATTCGCAAGAGGAACTGTTGAGGTTAGAAGCTCGGAAGGGTACTGGGCGCGCGTAGGCAGAGGGTACCGTATCAGCAATGGCGACTCCATCCGGACTAGGGAAGGGACAAGAGTAGAAGTCACGCTCCTAGAGAATGGGTCCCGATTGCGTGTGGAGGGTGAGAACGGGTTGGCAATAAACGCCTCCAAATCCAGTGTGAAATGCAGCATCGAGAAGGGTGGAGTTTGGGCGGAAGCCAACAACCCGGGTTCAGGGGGCACCGAGATGGTACTTGCAGCTGGCAATACCGAGGCGTCTTCCCGATCGGGAGCATTTCGTGTGCGCCGAGGGGATTCAGGCACATCACGTATTTCTGTATACCGGGGAGAGGCAGTAGTGAAATCCACGGATCAGAATGGAGCAGGAGGACGCTTGACGCGTGGCCAGAGCCTCACCCTCACATCTGGAGAAGCGCCGGTTTTTGACCAGGGTGTCGGGGACGATCCTTGGGAATATGGGTGGAAACCACTGCTGGCAGAAGGAGAAGACGAACCGGCAGACCGGGCTGGTGCATCATCAAAACCTGCACTGCTGAAACGCGATCTCAGGGAGATCAATCCTGAAATCTACCTTGCGGTAGAAGTGGAACTCAAGGGCCAACGATCCTCCGACACAGAGTTTTTCGCTGATGAGGTGCAGATTCGGAAAATCAAAGTCAGGGCCCGGAACTGGGACCGGCTGCCGGCTGCAGAGAAAGTAGATCTGCTGAACGATACGTTCGACGAGTTAAGACTCAAATACCCGGCCATAAAACACTCCGTAATCCTGGAATTCGACGACCATCGGCCCAGACTGGAATTGAAATATGGAGCGGCCCTGGCAGGTTGATAGATCAAAAAGCGATTCCCTTTTGAGCGCCCGGTGACCTTGCGATACCGGGCGCTTTTTTTGTCCAGAAACACCTTGACGACAGCCATGTAAGCATATACTTTCATTAATAATTTTGTCTAATAATCATTAATCTGCTTGATGTTTTAGGCTGTGTTGGCGTGGATAGCCTGCAGCAGACATTCCTCAAACAAACCGCCATTTATACCCGATTCCTTCAGAGAATTATATACTGGTATGAACGCATTTTAAACGAAACATACCGATCCTTTCGAGAGTCGAAGAAGGGGAGCAAAAAAAGTCTCCTGTCACTATGGAAACATCGAAATGATGCATCGCATACACCAGATGCGACCGCTTTGAACCTTGCCACAGGATGAACTAATGAAATCATATGAATTGCCCGTAATGAAAACAATCTTGTTGATCACCTTCGCTGTGTTCTCAGTACTGGGTTGTGACAGCGACGAATCAAAGAAATCGGATGCGGAAGCCAGGGCTGATTCGACAAAAGTCGATGCTACCGCCGTCGCTGATTCGGCAAAGGTGGACAGTGCCAGGGTGGACTCCTTGAAGAAGGCCGAAAAGAAGAAGGTTCCACCGGGCGTACCGGTCAAAGTCAGCCAGGTCGAGGTCGGGGATATCTCCTCCTACTTGCTGTTCAGTGCCACCATTGAAGCGGAAGAAACCGTTGATGTTTACCCTCAGGCAACCGGCCTTGTAAGGAAGGTCTTCACGGAAGAAGGTGACCGTGTAGAAGCAGGCCGGATTCTCCTGAAGCTTGTTGACGACGATCTTAAGTTATCGGAAGCTGAGGCCCGGATCAACTACAAGAAGCTTGAGGGAAATTTCAAACGGAGAGAAGAGATATACAGCAAAAATCTGCTATCTAAAGAAGAATACGAGAGGGAAAAAGTCGACCTCGAACAGGCTCACATTCGATGGCAGAGAGCAATGTTGGCCCTGAATCGTGCTGAAGTTAAATCACCGGTGAGCGGGATCATCTCAGAGCGGTTTGTAAAACTTGGTGACAGGGTATCCCCGGGGGGCACGAAACTGTTCACAATTGTTAACATGAAAAGCCTCATTTCGCGTGTGCACGTCCCTGGCCGGGAACTGAGCAACCTGAGCCCTGGACAGCCTGCCGTGATCACAACTGACTTTCTCCCGGACAGGAAGTTCAAAGGTGAAATTTTACGGATCAGTCCTGTCGTGGATCCGGGTAGCGGAACATTCCGGGTTACACTGGGGGTTACAGATGGCAATGGACACTTGAGACCAGGGATGTTTGTGAACACCCACATCGTAACCGCAACTCACGAACGTGCGGTCCTGGTTCCAAAACGAGCTGTGATTTACGACGATGGGTTGCCGCATGTGTTTGCAGTGAAAGACAGTACGGCCAGCAAGATTCAGTTGGAAGTCGGGTTCGAGGACAGCGACAATCTCGAAGTTCTGGCTGGTGTAAAAAAGGGTGGTCGCATTGTGGTCGTTGGACAGAACGGATTAAAAGACGAAGCCAAAATCCGGGTGATCGAAGGCGAGGGTCTCCGAATTCCACCCGACAAGCCGGACTCTACAAAGTCTGATTCTTTGAATCAGCAGGACGAGGCCTGATCACCACTCCACCTCTCCCTGAGCAGTACAAATCCTATATGCAGTTTCATAAAAGCCTGAATTGAGATTCCATACTTATGAATGATGCCCCAGAGGAGCAGTCCGGCAAGAGCCCTCTTTCCAAGGCGAGAACGCAGATCTCTCGCACCTTCGAGATTACAACCCGTCGACCGGTAGCCATTTTCATGGTGGTCCTGGCGGTAGCCGTATTTGGCTACATCTCATACCAGCAGCTCCCGCTCACCCTCATGCCGGACATCTCCTATCCTACCCTTACGATTCGGACCGATTATCCCGACACAGCACCTCAGGAAGTCGAGAATCTGATTTCACGACAGATTGAACAACGACTGGGCGTGGTGAATAACCTGGTCAGTATTGTTTCCGTGTCCAGGGCCGGCCTCTCCGATGTGATTTTGGAATTCGGGTGGGACACCAATATGAATGATGCCGTCCAGACCGTGAGAGAGAATCTCGATCGTCTCAATCTGCCGCGAGGAGTCAGTAAGCCACTTATCCTCAGGTATGATCCTACGCAGGATCCCATCATGAGGATCGGTCTGTATGGTAAGGTGGATCTCTATACCCTTCGTCTCATCGCTGAAGATGAAATCAAGCAGGAACTCGAGGCACTCAAGGGTGTTGCTGCTGCAAGAGTTCAGGGCGGTCTCGAAGAGGAAATCAGGGTAAGTATCAGCGAGCGCCAATTGTCCCAAATGGGACTGGGTATCGCTCAGGTCAACCGGAGACTGGAGGAAGAGAATGTCAACCTGGCAGGTGGCAGTCTCCTCGACGGACAGACGCAGTATCTGGTCCGCACGCTGAACGAATTCCAGTCCATCGAAGAAATTCGAAATCTCGTGATTGGTGAGCGAGGCGGTGTTGAAATCCGGCTCAAGGATATCGGCTCGGTAGACAGGAGTCACAAGGAACGGGAGATCATCACCCGAGTGAACGGTATCGAGAGCGTGGAAATTGAAATCTATAAGGAGGCAGACGCAAACATAGTCTCAACAGCCAAACGCGTCATGGATCGTCTCTTTGGAACCCCTGAGCAGTTGGCGTATGCAGAAAAGCTGAGAGCCGGCACATTGGAAAAGGCCAAATCCAGCAACCGTCGCGACCAGGTCAGACAGTTTATTCAGTTAAAAGAAATGACCAGCTTTATTGCATTCTCCCTCCCGGAAGGACTGGAAATGGAGATGCTCTCCGATCAGTCCAAATTCATCGAACGGTCTGTCGATGAGGTGAAGAGCACCGCGGTTATCGGTGGAATTCTGGCCATTCTCATATTGTACATTTTTCTGAGAAATCCTACAAATACGGCCATAGTCGGTCTGGCGATCCCAATCTCGATCGTCGCTACCTTCGCTCCAATGCAAATATTCGGGGTTTCGCTGAACATCATGTCTCTGGGTGGTCTCGCCCTCGGAATCGGGATGCTTGTGGACAACTCCATAGTTGTTCTGGAAAGCATCTTCCGATGTAGGGAGGAAGGGGACGATCTCGTGCCCGCCGCCATCAGGGGCACAGGCGAGGTCGGTGGTGCCGTGTTCGCATCCACGCTTACCACGGTTGCGGTATTCTTTCCAATAGTTTTTGTCGAAGGCGTTGCGGGTCAGGTGTTCGGTGACATGTCCCTGACGGTCGTCTTCTCTCTTCTTGCCTCTTTGGGTGTCGCGCTCTTCTTCATTCCCATGCTCGCGTCACGACGTGTGAGCCTGGGTGCTGCACCCGACGGCGACGGGAGCGAAGACGCCTCCACGATCGCCAGGGCATTCAGTTCCGAACTGCTGCAGTTTCGTTCTGTGGAATCGTTGAAACGCCTGGCGGATCAGAGTGAGGAGGTTGGCACCCTGCACCTTTTAGGGAGGGGTTTCCTGGGCTTTTTCTGGCTCTTTGGGGAATTTTTGCTCAGACTGCTCTGGGTGATGGCCTCCCTTGTCTTGATGATTCTCAAAGCGGTGACCGTAATCCTTGGTCCTCCACTCTATTTCCCCATTGCTGCCCTGATTCAGAAATTGCGTAAGAAAACAAAAGCGGGTCAGGTTTGGAATAGCATGTGCAGCTGGTTCGAATCCGAACTGGTTTTCGGTTCTCCTCTCATCCACAGAATATGGCACGACTTGCTGGTCTTTAAATCTGCCAGAATTCTTGGAGCCGCTATTCCGGCAGGATTTGGATGGACGTGGCGGGCCGTAAACAATTCTGTACGATGGGCCTTTTCCGGCTCCCTTCTCAAGAAGATTCTGAAAGCAGTTCCTGGATTGATTCGACTCATCCTCACCTTTCTACTGTTCCCTTTGGCACCGATCTATTTCGTCCTTCGGTTCCTCATCTTCCACATTTTCATCCTCTCCGGAAAAATCATCGTACAGGCCATGATGCTTCTGTTTCTCATTGGCCAAACCTTGTTATTTCTGTCCGCGGTGGTACTCGTACCGGTACTGAAACCCCTTCTGTTTCTCTTCGAGAAAGGGTTCGGTTCACTGAGCCGACTCTATCCGGAGATACTGGGTTGGGCACTACAAAATCGGACGGCAGTTATCGCAATGGCAATCATCCCCTTCGCGATCTGCTGGTTTGTGTTGCTCCCCAGAGTTGGACAGGAACTGATACCACAGGTGCATCAGGGGGAGTTCAACCTGGAAATGGCACTGCCGGTCGGCACCCCTCTCGAATTCAACAACAATACGATTCGGCAGGTAGAAGCCAGAATCCTTTCCGATTCCGACGCTGCCCGAATCGCCTCGGTAATAGGTGTGGACAAAACATCGATCTCGTCCTCTGACCAGGGTGAACACACTTCCAGAATTACCATTGTTCTCAAGGAAACGGATGAGGATTCGGAAGAAATGGGTAGCATGACCAGATTCGCCCACAACATTGCAAGATTACCGGTACGTATTTGGGGCGGTATCACCGGACACAACCTCCTTGCAATGCGTGAGACGGAACTGATGGAAGACATCCGAGGCCTTCTCGTTGAATTTCCACAGCTTCGGATCGACTTTTCCAGACCTGCACTTTTCAGTTTCAAAACACCGATCGAACTGGAAATCCGCGGATACGATCTGGGTGACCTTGCGCGCTTAGGCAGGGATGTGGAACGTGCACTGTCCGATGTGCCTGGGCTCTACGATGTCAAATCCAGTCTCCAGCGTGGAAGTCCAGAGGTACAAATTATTTATCGCCGTGACTTGCTTGCCTCTTACGATTTGAACCTGCGGGCCGTGGCCACCCTGGTTCGTCAAAAGGTCCAGGGAAACGTCGTAACGCGTTTCAGAGAAGCCGATCGAAGAATAGATGTCCTTGTCCGCGTGGACGAAGCAGACCGTGCGGGAGTCGCAGACCTCAGGAGGCTTGTAGTCAACCCCAACGGATCGGTGCCTATTCGACTTTCAGCCGTGGCCGATATTCAGGTTAAGGAAGGCCCGAGCGAAATTAGGAGGATTGACCAGCAGCGCGCCGTCTTGATTTCTGCAAACGTTTCCGGAGTTGACCTGGGAACGGTCACCGGAATGATTCAGAAAGCCCTGGACGATGTGGAAGTTCCGCCTGACGTCACATTTGCAATTGGCGGACAGAACAAGGAAATGCAGACCTCTATGCAGAGTCTGCTTTTTGCGCTGGCGCTGGCCATCTTTCTGGTCTATATCGTCATGGCTTCTCAATTCGAATCTTTTATTCACCCATTCGTCATCATTTTCACAATTCCATTGGCGCTCATTGGGGTTACGTTTGTGCTGTTTGTCACCCGCATATCTCTGAGCATTGTGGTCTTCCTGGGCTTAATCATGCTCGCCGGAATTGTGGTAAACAATGCGATTGTCCTTGTCGACTATATTAATCACCTGCGAGCAACAGGCATGGAGAAGGTTGATGCCATTATACAGGCCGGTTCAGTGCGGCTCCGGCCCATTCTGATGACAACAGCCACAACGGTGCTGGGCCTTCTCCCTATGGCACTTGGGCTCGGTGAAGGGGCTGAAATCAGGACCCCAATGGCCATAACCGTGGTTGCGGGTCTGATCAGTGCCACATTGCTCACCCTGATCATCATACCCACAGTGTATTCTATTTTGGATAGAAAGCAATAGCTCTGGGAATGGTCCAAGTTTCCTAATTTCAACATATTGTGTCATTATTTCTGCACTTTTTACTTTCCTAATTCCTCTAAATTTTGTTTATTTGAGAAACTCGAAAGAAAGTAAGTAAATACTTGGTAACTTTTCTGTGAATTGATCTGTCCAAACAAGGTGAGTGATGCATCTTGGGTTGCTCGTATCTCAAGACGACAAATTTTCTGGAATAATCAAGGTCTACAGGAGAAGCTGAATGTCCCATGCGATTCGATGGTTTCTTGTAATTGTGATCACGTCCGCCAGTTTCCTGATATCCGTTGATGCAGCCCGGTCAGGGCCCAAAGAGGTACACCTGAGTCTCGCCGAATGTATCGAGATCGCCCTCGGCAATAGTTCACAGATCGTTCAGGACCGTTACAATGTCGGCATTGCCAAAGTATCGGTATCTGATGGCTTGAACGCATTCTTGCCTTCGGCCACTATAAGTTGGGGTGCCTCCCGCAACCTGCAGGGCCCACGAGAAGGAGCCGTCCTGGATCAGGAAACGGGCGTGCTGCTTACCAGCCTGGGTAAAAGCAGGGTCACGGGCGGACAGTCGGTAAGCTTGGGCGGAGTCAGCATCTCTTTATACAATGCCCAGAGTTTCGCTAATCTCTCGGCCAGCAAATTAGGACTAAAATCTTCTCAGATGGCACAGAGCAATAACCGCCGACAAACAGTTTTCAGTGTGAAGCAGAACTATTTCAACCTGCTCAAAGCCATTGAGTTGCTTGAAGTCCAAAACGAGCAGATTCGAGTCTCGGAAGAAAATCTCAGACGACAGGAAACCCTTTATGAGATCGGTTCAACCGCAATTCTAACCGTCTTTAACGCAAGGTCGACACTCGCCAGTTCGAAAGTGGAAGTAATCCTCCGGGAAAATAATGTCGAGATCTCAAGATCCAACCTGACCTTCGTTCTTGGAATGGAACCGGATGTGAAATTGGTGCCCACACAGGAGGAATTCGAGATCACGCCACTGTCGGTCAATTACGAGGACGCACTCAATACCGCTCTTGAATCACATCCGGATCTACTGAGCCAGAAATACGCTTTGGAAGAAGCACGTACCAGGTTGAGAGGGACACAATGGGCCGCCCGGCTGCCGTCCGCAACATTGAGTGCGGGTTACAGCTGGAGCCTTGGAAAGGACGAGAAAGCTGGTCTGGGAGACTTGTTCCGCAAAAATTACAGCTATTCGGCAGGCTTGAATGTCCGGCTGCCTATATTCAACTTGGGAACGGAAAACAGTATTCGAAGGCAAAAACTTCAGTATCTCCGGGCTCAGGAACAGTTTGATCAGGCCAAACGGCAGCGAACCCAACAGATCCGGCAATCGCACCTGAATCTTGAACGAACCAGACGTCTTATCACAGCAAACGAGGCTGCTGTAAAGGCTGCAGAGGAATCCTTCAAACTCGTCGACCAGCGCTATAATCTGGGTGGCGGAACTTTCTTGGAAAGACAGACGGAAGAGGCCAATCTCTTCAGGGCAAGGAGCAATCTGGTTTCAGCGAAATACGACTACCAGATCGAATTGGCACAATTCCAGTTCAGGGCAAGCATCGCCGCAGAGGACGAATGATCCTGAAATAACGCCCTGCAAACTTCTGGAGGAGTGTTCACCGAATTCTACAGTTGCCGATAAAAAAAGGCCGTTCTCCAAACCGGAGAACGGCCTTTTAATTCTCTGATACCACACACTAAGTCAAATCTAAATTCTCAGAAAATATTCTATATCCCGAACTGATCCAAAAGACGATTGGCTATCGTTTCTCTGACAGCCTCCGAATCATATTCACCTGCTTCCAACCGGGCACGTGCCTCGGCAACCCTGTCTTCGCGAATCTCAGGAGCATTCCTGGCTTCTTCAGCGAGTCGGCTCTGCAACTCCTGAGCCCTTTTCGCATCATTCGAGACTTCTATGCGATCACCAGCGGCCTCTGTGCGCGTCTCTTCCCTGACCTCTTCTGATCGTCGAGCGCCGGAACGCTCCACGCGTCGAGGGTCATCGGGTTGGGTTAAGTCGTTTATCCTTGGCACAACTGTACCTCCTGATGGCAACTCGCTGTAATTTAGGGTAACCGTACTGATACTGGTTTTAAAGATAAGGAGTACAGAGGTCGTGGTCAACCCCTTTTTTGCTTGTTTATGTGGGCTGAACTCATTGACAAATTGGAACTTAAGCCTTATTTTTACGCTGAAATCCGGACGCGTCACGTCTCAGGCTTTCGCCAGCCGCGCTATCACTTTCTAACTTCGTATGAAGTGTAACCGTTCAGATCGACCACTGGGGATCTCAATAAGTGAAGCACCTCGCAAGAGCACTACAGTTCATCGGAATGTTGGAAATGGGGTATGGGTTATTTATCGGCCTCTATGAAGGAGATATCAACCGTGAAATCCGTTTTGCGTCCATTGGGGGCCTGTTGTTTTTCGTGGGATGGCTGATTCAGAAGCGTGTTGGCGGGAAATGAATGCTTCAGGAAAGATTATACTCTGTGTCATGCTGGCTGTCGGTTGCAGACAGGAGGCGCCTGCACCTGAGCATCCACCCCGGGGAACACCCATCAGTAACCGCCTGGCCGATCCATATTCTGCCTTCACGGATACTTCCAACACGCATCTGACCAGACTGATCGCAGGTATAATAATCGCACGTGTGGCAGAGGGACCTGCGTATCTGGCCGGCCAATATTACTCGGGACGCTCCGCTCTCGTAAGGTCCGTGCTCGACTCCCTCGAGACCACGGACCCGGATCAAGCTGCCTGGCTTGCTGCTTCACTCCTTAAGAATGCCCCCGGTGAAGAGAAACTGGATTTCGAAATCGTGCTTCTTCGACTCGGTAATGTCTCCGTAAAACCACTCACCTCGCTGATCTCCACTCATGCAGACTTGCAGACCAGGCTTCAGGCGCTCGACGCCCTTGGAAAACTAGGCTCTCGTGCTTCGTTTGAGTCCATCACAGCCTGTCTGCAAGACTCCAGCACATGGATCCGAATGGGTGCTGCTCATGCACTGGGAAATTTGAGTGGCCCCCAGGTGCTGGTTGCTCTGTCTGAGGTTCTGGATGATACTTCGGATGTCGTGGTAGCCGCCTCCCTTGTGGCACTCGGAAAATCAGGCGATCCGCAATCACTGCCGCACATTCATCCTCTGTTAACACACAGAAATCCCCGCGTCAGGTCGGCTGCAGCTTCCGCACTCGGCAGGCTGGGCCAGAAGGAATCATTAAACCATCTCGAGCAACTCCTGACAGACCCAGACGAGGGAGTTCGTTTCAAGGCTACAAGAGCGGCAAGAGCGATAGGGTCGAATTCAGAGGATCAGTCTCCATGAATAGAACACCACCTGCCATATGGATCCTCCTGACCATCTGTCTGATGTGCTTCGAATCCTGCGGAAAAACCAAACCCGTGACGGAGGAGGAACAGGACGGAACAGAGACCACGATTCCAGGATCAGCAGACCCCCCTTATTCCAACACGGTGAAGTACCCCAGTGGACTGCAGCTTGTGCTGATTGGTGACAATGACTTGACCAACAGCTATCCTGCGCCACCGAGCAACCCCTACGGGGGGACTCGCCAGAAACACTACAGTCGCGTATCGTATTTTATAGACCTCGATCGCGCACCGGTGTCCCAGCAGGTAGCCACAAATTTCCGGCTGTCGGAATATGTGGGGCATGTGCAGGCGCGTGGCCTCACGCGAGCTTACATAGATCCACAGGTAGTCTATCATACCCAGCAGATCCGATCGGGACTCGCCAGAGCACTTGTCCTCAACAGCGCCTACAGATCTCCCGAGCATAACAGCGCCGTGGGTGGAGCCACATACAGCAGGCACATCTATGGGGATGCGGTCGACATCGATATAGATCAGAACAGGGCGGATGCCAACCAGCGCGCCCAGGAGCTCTTCAACGAAGCACTCGATGCGGGTGTGGACTTTGTGCTTCCGCTTGCCGAAACGTCCATTGTAGTTAGTGGAGTGGAACGCGTGTCATGGGTTCATCTCGATGACAGGGGGTTTTAGTATCATGCGGCTGCCTCTCCTTGCTTGTCTTCTCCTGTTCCCGGGCAATGTCCTTGCCCAGTTCTTTTCGATACCCCCAATCTCGCACCCTCGGTACGCGTCCGGCGACATCGACGGCGACGGCACAGTGGAGATCGTCGTGGGAGGCAGAGTGGGTCCATTCAAAGCGATTACAGATCCCCTTTCCACAAAGCGTGCACGCGTAGATCTTTACCGACGAGGTGGAAACGATCTCTCCATCCTTGCCACCGGGCCTGATCTGAATCAGGTAGACGATGTGGCAACCGGTAACCTGAATTCAGAAAGTGGCATGGAGATCCTGGCAGTAGGCGCCGGGCGCCTGTTTGTGCTTGGTTGGACCGGAGACCGGCTGGCCATACGGAACGTGGAGAATCTGCCATCGGGATCATCACAGAGAATAGAAACCATTGACATCGATAACGACGGTTCCGACGAGTTGATCCTCACGCGCTACGGGCTCTCTGGGGATGGAGACGTCGGGACAACATCGGTAAACGTCTACTCGTGGGAAACAGGTAAACTAAGCCTGCTCCAAACCATTGATTTGCGAACCCACGTGGGAGACCTCGCGGTAGTAGAGGATGCCGAACCGAAACTCATACTGGAAACCGGCACAGGGGATGAAGGTGGCGAAGTTCGGGTGTTTGGCCTCGGGTTGACCCATCACCGGGAAATCTGGAGAGGACAGGCAACTGAACACAGGAACCGGGCCCTCAGTCTGGCCTCCATTCCGGGGACCGGCCATCTGGTTGTAGGAAGCGTTACAGGAGACGTCCGACTGTTTCTGTTGGAGAAGACCGGAATGTCGTTCAGAGGAAAAGGACCATCCCAACGGAATATTTCCGGCATTCTCCTGCTCGATGATGGCCTGGAAGTTCTCTCTGTGATAGGAACTTCTACAACCTCGCAGGTTCCCGCAAGCATATTACCCCTCTCCTTTTGACATCCCCGGAGTGGGTGCTGCCCGTCCATTCCTCCGCAGCCAGAGTTGCCCCTATGCCTTCCGGACGAACACACAGACGCATTGAACTGATCGCTCTGGGCGTACTGTGCATCGTTGCATTCAACTACCGAGTGTGGCTTTCCAGCCGATTTGGAATGGATCGGGCATTTGAATATGCACTTGTATTTGTGGGTGCCTACCTCTTTAGCTCATTCCTGTTATCCCCCGACCTCGATCTGCGCCGTAGTGACTCCAATTCCAACTGGGGCATTCTACGTCTGTTTTGGAAGCCTTATGCCGCATGCTTCAAGCACCGCGGGTTGTCACACAGCATCATTCTCGGACCCTTTTCGCGGGTCCTGTATCTCGCCGTAATCCTGTATTCGATTCTTTGCATCGTGAACACCTTCCTTGAACTCGGGTTGAATGTCCGCCTGAGCAACTTCAATATCGACTGGGCACTAGCGGGATCCGTACTGTGTGGGTTGTGGCTTCCCAACGTATGTCACATCCTGATGGACAGAGTGTCCAGAAATCCTCGCTGATGTTTGACAATTCGCGACCTACGTTATATATTGCATGTTTTGCGGTTTTATGGGTTATGGTAAGGAGCTACAGATTGCCAACAGGGCGCCGCAGGCAACTCTCTGTTCTCGTAATCCCGGACGATGGATCCCGTACGCTTGAATTCAAACTCAGCTACTGGATGCTGCGTCTTGTGACGGGAATACTGATCTTACTGGTCGTGCTGTTACTTGTCGGGGGGCGGTACTATTGGCTTTCAAGATCTTGGGAACGGGTCGCTCAATTGCATAAACGCGAGAACAGCCGCCTTCGTGCGGAAGTTGAAAGGGTGGAAGAACTTGCGTCGATGGTGACGAGAATGAAGGAAGTGGACCAGCAGTTGCGGTCGATGCTGTCACCCAATCTATCGCTCCCACCATCCTCATACACGACAAGTCCGACCACCGAAGCGCTGTTCGATGGATCGGTAGCCTCGGAAAAGGTCGCAACGTTGAAGATACGACCTGCGGCTTACAGGCAGGATACATTGGACCCTCGTCGGGTACCCTCGGTATGGCCCATACCTAGATCTATCGGTTTCGTAACAGCGGAATTTGAAGATTACAGAGGCGTTCTCAAGAATCAGCACCTGGGTATAGACATTGCCGCACCCGAGGGCGCTACGGTTCACGCAACCGCCGATGGGAAAGTAGTCTTCTCGGATGTCCACGCGGATCTCGGCCGCATGGTCGCCATTGACCACTTTGGTGTATACCTCACACGTTACGGCCACAACTCGCTCCTTCTCATTGAGGTAGGAGAACACGTTCGTAAGGGGCAGCCTGTAGCCATGGTGGGGAATACAGGCCACAGCAGTGGCCCACATCTGCACTATGAAGTCCTCGAGAGAGGCGAACCGCGGGATCCGAGACAATTCCTGCCTTAATTGAATTTTCATTCGCAGCTGACAGCAGTTTTAACATTGGAAGAACGAGAATGTCCGCCAAAAAAAATGATTCGGGGAAACTTGCCGTCAATACGGTAGTGGGAAAGGATTCCCTGTTGGAAGGCACGTTCGAAATTGAAGAAGGAATTCGTGTAGATGGTTCACTGAAGGGCCAACTCGTCTCATCAGGAACACTGGTCGTAGGATCCTCAGGTATCGTAGAGGCGGATCCGATCAGGGTTCGGGATGCAATTATCGCCGGGAGACTCACTGGGAAATTGGTCGCCACACGGAGAGTGAAGCTGGAATCCAGCGCAGTACTGACTGGAGATATCACTGCTCAAGTGCTCATCATCGAGGAAGGTGCTGTATTCAAGGGCATCAGCGATGCAGGCGATCAGCAGGAGGTGAAAGTTCCCGCCTCTCCCCAGCCGGAAAGGGTTGAGGAAGTAAGAAAAGCCGCGGACTGATTTGCACATTGGAAAGGTTATAGAAAAAGGGGGAATACATCTTCGATGTATTCCCCCTTTCCTGATTGGTCTGTAAGGATCAGCCCGCCACATCCGTCGTATGATACTTGCCGTGCGGCAGGAGCTGATGAGCGACCTGATTGCTTAGCTTGATTTCCATGTGTACATCATTGTCCTCATACTCGATGCTGAGAATCTCTCCTGCCTTGCGCAGGTCTGCAAGTAGTTTTCCTTCGGCCTGGGGAATCTTCAGCCGAAGCGCTACACGACCTTGCTCGAGTTGATTGTATATCGCAGACCTGAGCTCATCCATGCCCAGTTCGCGGCTGGCCGATATCCAGACAGATCCCGGATACTCGGCATTCATTGCTGATTTTTTGGCAGGGTCCTCGATCAGATCTATCTTGTTGAATACCATCACGGTCGAGTGATCCGCTATTCCCAGGTCATCCAGGGCCTCCAAAACCGAACCGATCTGGTCTTCGCACGCCGGGTGACTCACATCGACTATGTGAAGGAGCAGATCCGCCTCAACAACCTCTTCCAGCGTGCTTCTGAACGAAGCTACAAGATGGTGCGGGAGTTTTCGGATGAACCCTACGGTATCGGTAAGAAGGATTTCTCTGTTGTATCCCAGAAAAACACGCCGCGTGGTGGAATCGAGCGTTGCGAACAGCCTGTCCTCTATAAAAACATCCGCGCCCGAAAGAGCACGCATCAGAGTCGACTTTCCTGCGTTCGTGTAACCAACCAGGGCCACGCGGAACACATTGCTCCTGCCCTTTCGGCTCACTTCCCGGTGCCGAACAATGTGGTCGAGTGCTCTTGAAAGCGACCCGATTCTGCTGCGAAGCGCTCGGCGGTCAACCTCCAGCTGCGTTTCACCTGGGCCTCGCGTGCCAATGCCGCCTGTGGTTCCACCGTGTCCCGCCTGTCTCGAAAGGTGTGTCCACTGACGAGTAAGTCGTGGAAGCATGTAATTTAGCTGGGCAAGCTCTACCTGTGTCTGTGCCTCATGGGTCTGTGCCCTGCTTGCAAATATGTCCAGGATCAACCGGCTCCGATCGATGATCTTAACTTCGACCAATTCCTCCAGATTCCGAGACTGACCCGGTGAAAGGTCATCGTCGAATATCACAACATCGGCCTTGAGATCCTTCGCCAATAGAGCAAGCTCTTCTGCTTTTCCTTTGCCAACAAAAAAGGTCGGATCGATGCGAGGACGTTCTTGCATCATCCGACCTACTACGACTGCACCTGCTGTATCGGCCAACAAGCCCAATTCATCAAGTGTGTCTTTGGCCTCCCAGGAAGAAACTCCCTTGAGCCGCACACCCACCAGAACTGCCCGCTCCTTCTCCTGATCCGTTGTCGATTCATATCGTGCCAAACGCGAACTCCGTTCCTTTAGCACGGACAACGGTTGAGGTCTGAAATCAGCTTTCAGACATCGCCCTGAGGCGATCCCTCAATTCTGCAGCCCGCTCGAAATCTTCAATTGCCACGGCCTCACCCAACTGGTCCTTCAAGTCCTGGAGCAAAGACCTGGGCCTGTCCTTCCGGATCTCGTCAGCCCATTCCTTCAAAAAGGTAATTTCTTCGCTTTCATCTACAAGATCAGGTCTGTCGAAATCTTTGAAAAAACCGCGAATTTCTTCGATACCCTCTTCAATTTCCCCAAGGGCAAGATCGAAATTCTCTTCTTCCAGGTTCTGTAGTACAGCAGCCCGAACACGATGCCCTATCACAAAAGGCCGGTACTGTTCAAGAACCATCTTGTCTTCTTCTTCGGCTGCATACTCTTTGACGAAGTCGAACAACGCAAGGTTGCGCCCGGCGTCCTCCTGGGCACGTTTATATTCACCCAATTCCAGAAAACTGATCCTTCGATGGTAATATTGAAGTGCTTCCATTTGCAGCGACATGCACGCCTCCGCATCGAGGGAAAAGGCCTCCTCGTCATCGACCCCCTTGTCCTCACGAGCCTTCTGCTGGTAGTGACTCAGCAGAGATTCGCTGCCGTGAGGGCGTTGTCCATCGGGACGACCGGATATCTCCATCTGGAGGATGCCCATTTCAATGCGAAGCTGGATCTTTTCGCGCCCATCCTCACCCTTTATTCTGCGAACGCAGAGTTTTTCCGGATCGTATTGCCAGTCATCCAGGAGGGGCTGGATATCTTTGCCCATTCCCTACCTCCAAACCTGTGCTGATTTGCGTTCGTCTACCACCTTGTGGTGCTTTAATGTCCGATTGCTATGGGATTTTACCATATTGAAACCAGGATGTCAAGCAAATTTACCCCTTGTTCAAAGGGTCGATACACGCCCTCGGGGGCAAATCCGGGACCCGGATTCGCCTCGGCCAACATGAATACAATCCGTCTTTAGCATGTGCCCGGGAATCTCCATCGCGATCCCCTGTGACGACTCAATGCTGACGTGTGATACGTGGTTCAATGGTACAGGTCGGACACACATCTGCCAGATGCCTTCTCCTGGCCTTCCAGACCTCCCCGGCCTTCGCTAGAGTGGACTTCGCCTCTCCAACCATACCGGCCGCCTGCAGCCCTTTTTGCTCGAGGGTATGATTCAATTCGGTTGGCGAAACCGGACATATTCTGGATCGAAATGCAAGGCCAGGGACCTCAACCACTTGCCCGTCTTCGCTAACCACCCGATCCACACTCCCCTTCGGTAGAATACATCCACAAGGAACTGAAAGCTCTGCCACGTGATAGGCTGTCGTGGCATTGTGGTCGACTCCAAGGGATAAAATGTATCCGCCTCCGTGCACGAGTTGACCGATTGGACTGTTCTCCGTCCACAGACCTTTCAATGTGTGATCGCTGCAGATCTCCAGAGCTTTCGGGCCATAGGCGGACACAGCGTGTGTCGGATGGTCGCTTCGAACCACACCCGCCCTTCGCCAGAACCGATCGGGAATCGCTCCATTTGTCGTGGGTGTGGTTTGTGCGTTGTAGACCTGCGCGCCCCGGTGATTGAAGGACGGCATAACCAGAGTGCCACGCTTTCCGATCACGTTCAATAGCGCATCCACCACACTATCTGCGCCACCGATCACATGACCAATTTTGGCAAGCGAACTGTGGACCATCACATCCATTCCGCTGATTAGGCCCAACGCCTTCAAATCGGCAATCAGTTTTACCCGGGAAACCATGTCCTTTCGGTTTATCAATCGAACATAATCCAAGGCTTCATGCGCCTCGAAGTATTCCGCAACCTGGCGCACAGGCACGGTCTTACCGGTTTCACATGATAGCGCTGCGGCGATGTCCGTAAGGGATCTCTTCCCATCGGCCCAGAACAGCGCCCACGAAGACAGACCACTTCTGCCGATCCTCCAGGAGATATCACCGGAAACATTTTCGGATATCGGACTCAAGATTGCGGTCCGCCTGGGGATCCTTGTATCCACTTCCTTCCCTTTTTGCCTGGAAGGCTTCCTTCTGCGAGATCGATTCTCCGATGTCTGCAATACCTCTGACCTGCAGGCGTCCAGTATCGACAGGGTGTTTTCCCTGTTCCCTCCCCACATCCAGCGTTTGAGCTCCTCTATGATCGTACTGTGCTGCTCGCACTCAAAATGCAGCTGGTTCCGTGTCATCCCTCTCGCCGTGAGCCTGTCCACTGACCGTTCCGTCTCCACCCGGGCAATGTCAACCACTTCAGGCGTTCCTGCGTCCGCCAACCAGTAAAGATAGGAGGCCATACTAGCCGCACACACAGCCAGACCCTTGCCGCTGAGTAGCCCAATCTGATCCGCAGAGGTGTGATAGGCATCGAACCCTTTTCCCGTATCCCGGTGATGCGTGGTAATCCACGGGCATGGAAATCCAAACTTGGGATCTCCGATCAGCGTATCGGAGGTCGGCATGAACGGTTCCTGACAGAGTCGGTATCCAGGATTCTGGTTGCGCAGGGCAGACCTGATAATCGAAGCGCCCAACCGATCGACAAACCCGGCTGACATGGGAATGGTGGCATGCCATTCCAGTCGACCATCACAGACGGAAGGTTTGGATCCAATGGTATCGATCACCACACCAGCAAGGGGCGTTTGCAACCTGCGCACATCCTCGAGATACTTGAAGAAACCATGACATTCATATGCATTCAACAATCTGATGGTACGCCTTGGACGAGGCAGCGCGCCCTCAGCGATTAAACCTTCAATCACTCTGGCGATTTCGACACACATTGCCACACCGGAGGCATTGTCGATTGCACCCGGTTCAGCTGAATGGGCGAGGGCCCAGACTTCGTCCTGTGGGTCACCGGTGCCTCGAATCAGTCCGCTCACCAGATCGTGAGTTCCCACATATTTTCTAATATCCACACGCGTTCTCAGCCTGAGCGAACCGTGTTTCTTCAACTGGGTTCGAAGCCGCTTGCCCTCATTATGAGACAGAACGAGACCCACCAGATGAAATGCCGAATTGTCGATCGGGACGCCTCCCCACCCGAATTTGGACCACGCCGTTGCATTCGGCAGATTGGCGATTTTCCGGTCGGTTATTACACCCACTGCCCCTGCCTCTGCGAGTGCTCTCAATAAACCTCGGGGTTCCAGTTTCGTCAGAACCATTTTTCCATTTAACCTGCCGGGTCCAAACCCGTTGAGTTCCGCCTCAGAATCGACAACTACGAGATCGTTCGTCATGCCGTTTCTCGGTGTGGATCCTCCCCACTGAATGACATGCCAGGGGTTTTCTTTATAATCCAGAACACGTTGTCGAAAGGGTTGAATGATGTCCACGGTCGCCGAAATTACATCAGCCGCTTCGTGAATAATCCAGCGCCCGGACCCGATCTTCCCACCCGTTTGCATACGATAAACTTCCGCTCCTGCGCCACTCTCCTCGTATCTACGTACGAGGGTATCGGTAGTCTCATGGAATCTGTCGAACGAGTTCCATCTGTCGGTGGCCTGAATTGCGGCCACATCATCCAGAATTCTGGACCCTCTGGTCTTCTTTTGAATCAGCGGCAGAACTGTGCGACAGAATTTGGAAACCGTGCGGGACGAGCGGGCCATAGACAACCTCCTGGACATCTCTATTGTATGATCAGGTATTGAATTTCACTTGGGCGATGTGGAAATCTGCCGATAAATAAGATATCTCCACATCTATAAAGGGCATAGGCATGTTACAAAACCTGTCAAACATCCTGACTGAAGACCTGTACGTCGGGAACCTTCCAGTGCCCGGGAACTCTGTACGGGAGGGTGAAACACGGGGTAAACCAGGGTCGGACGTGTCTGCACTGCAAGGCTTGGATCGTGTGCTGAATCTCAATGAAGGGGGTGCTGCGAACCTGTTGGGCGTCCTTGGAGAGATGTCACGGGAGAACATGGATGGCTTTCTGCGTTCCCTTACTGACCTCTTGAAGCATGGCGTTGTGGGATATGAGTACCGTGAGGTCAACGGCAGCCCCACCAAAGTGTTCGTTGACGTAGCGATCGGCAGCGACCTGCACCGCGCGCCACTTGTTCAAGACGGAAGGCTGGACACGCTGATTTAGGCACGGCCTCGCGGTTGAAAATTGGTAAGCGCTCCCTAATTCTCGTTCTTCGGGTCCTTGGACTCGTTCCACGCCCGGAATCTTGTCGCCAGATCCAGAGCCGGCTTTCCAATCTCTTCAGGAAGTTCTGTTTCCTCCGGCAAAGCCAACCAGGCCTCCTGATCCCCGTAAAAGGCCTGGATTTTTTGTTTTAATGCCTCCAGATCTGCCTCATACAGCGAGTCGAATCCGATCAGGCTGCCGGTCTGACGGACGGACAGGTAGAAATCGATCAACGCTCCAATTGTCAATTTCCGACTCCGTTCGGAGGTACACTTACTCCAAGTTCACTGGCTGAAGCCAGAATATCGCTCCAGGTAGCCTCCTCGACAAATATGCCATCCCGCTCTCGTTCACCACGGGTCTTATCCTCTAACTCTCCGGGGAGATACACTTTCTCGACACCTGGAAGTGTAGGTGAAGACCTGACCCAATCGATCAATATTTGCACTTCCTTCTTGAATTCAGCCAGATCGATAAACCTGTCGATCCTGATCGCGAGGGCAAGATAACCGCTCCCACCTCTTGTGGGTTTCGCCGCACTGCATCCGGCCCACGATAGACCACCGGCAATCGCATCGATCATCATCCCGAGGCCATAGCCCTTGTGGCCCACAGGTCCCCCAAGAGGCAGCATGGCCGCATCACCATCCTTGAACGCCTGAGGATCGGTTACACTGTTGCCATCTTCATCGATCAGCCATCCCTCGGGAAGGGCCTGGTTGCGAGCCAGAAAAATGTCGATCTTCCCTCCCGCCACCATACTCGTGGTCACATCCAGCATCAACGGCGGACCGTTGAGTGTAGGTACACTGATCGCGATAGGATTCGGGGGCAATCGCCTTGCCGTACCGCCAAAGGGTGCCGTAAACCGGCCGCCGCCATTCAAAAGCAGAATACCGATGCAATCCTGTTCTGCAGCCCTCGGCGGAAAATCTCCAAGTCTACCGATGTGACTACTTCGGTGGACAGCTACCGCACCCAGCGTGAACTCCTTCGCCCGGTCCACCGCCATCTGCATCGCTTGATTGGCAACCACAATTCCAATTCCCCCGTTGGCATCGATGGTGAGGGAAGCTGGAGACTCTCTGACAATCTTGTGATTTCCAGCCGGTTTGATGCCTCCAGAAGCAATACTTCGGGCATATCCTGGCATCCGGATGACCCCGTGGGAATCGTGTCCCGTAAGATTCGCGTCTACGAGATGGTCAGACACGATCCTGGCCTGTTCGCCGGGCAATCCTGCCGCTTCGAATATCAAGTAACCAGTGGTTCTCAATTGCGAATGCTTAATTGTGGGCATATCAAATCCTTAGGATCGGTAGTAACCGGATTCACATGGCCGAAAATCAATACATGTACCGATTCCTGATAAATGACGAGATCGTCTCCACAGTGTCCTTTGTAGCTGAAATCGCGTCGTGTACACGATGATGCCAGGGCTCCGGCCCAAGTCCCTTCCGCCAGTTTCGAATCGCATCTGAATTATCAAGACCTGCAGTTTCCAGTTCCAGAAGAAATTCGGCCAAGCATTCCTGGTCCGCCAAATTGTCCAACTTGCCGGTGGCAACGTGCTCGGCTATCCGATAGATGGTTCTGGCAAGTTCAATATAGGATCTGATCACCAGAGTTTCGTTTGAAAAACTGTCATCCTTTATGCCGGTTGAAATCTGCAGTGCCCTGTTGCAGACGACCTTCTTCTCTTCAAAGGCTTGCGGGCTGCTATAGTATCGAAACATCCCTTCACCCAGATACGGTCTCTGTTTCTCCAGCACCATCTTCGCGGCAAGACCCTGAGAATAGCAAACGGGAAATTCAGAATCATAGACATCGAACTCCACGGGCCCCATCAACTCGGCCCATTCACCGATGGCCTCAACCTCTTCATACCCCTCTCGTGTAGCCCAGGCTTCCGCGAATTCCCTGGTCGATCTGCCCTGGGAGTTCCAGGACCATTCTGCCAGGGCGGACACGTTGAAGCCGCAGAGTTCCATACCCTGAGTCGCCCAGGCCATCATCCCGTAGGCGCCGCTGTAGCCTCGCCCTGTCAGTTGTTGTACATAGTCCTTGATGCGATCCGCCGAGCGGTGAGGCACCTTGAACTCCGGCGTGTCAACACTGCCATTTGCTCCCACCGGAACGTCGTAACTTGCAATCCACCTGCCCCTGTTTACATAATGATCGAAAAGCGGATTCGACATAAGGTCTCGCGGGATATTCAAAACCCGCTCCAGACCGGTGGCACACGCGCGCTCGAGTTTGACCTCGTCGGGCAGCTCGGCGAGGATACGGTAATTTCGAACAGTTGTGGTCGTAGACATGAAGATTCGAATCTGTAATTCTGGGTAGGACTCGCGGACCTTTCCCCAGGCTTCTACAAATGCACGTGCCTCAAGTACGAATTGCCCAACTGATGTGCAACTGACGCATTCACATTGCCCTGGTCGCTCGCTTAGCCAACAGCTGACTTCGCGAGCGCCCTGTCTTGCGATATCCGCCATCCACTCTGCCAGAATTTCGGCCAGTAATGGATTCGATGCGCAGGGGGCGCGGTGCTGATTTCCTGTTTTGTGCGCAAAATACCGCCCGGTAAGGGCACCATCTCCTACACCGGCCAACTCGGGGTAGGTCTTGAAAAGGTCGCAATCGTGAAGGAAATTTAGGTGCAGGATGTACGGAAGATAATTGAAGGCGTTGAGGCGGGCTGAAAACATCAATTCATGATCGATTCTAGCTCGGTTCGGCTTACCCTTCACCACCGGTTCCAGTTCTGTGGAAGCCATCTTCCCATAGTTCAGTTTCAGGGACGACATCCAGGAGATCCAGGCTGGGGGGTCCGGGAAGTTCCACATGCCTCTTTCATCCATGTCCGGCCAATCCGTAACACTGGCCAGCGGAACTGAGATCTCCTTTTCAGACGCTACCGCACCCAGCATCTGGACAAATGTTCTGACGGCATAGAGCACACCGGGTTCCGAATTGGCCGTCAAACAAATCCGACTGTCTCCTGAAGGGCGTATCAGATAAGCCTGGTCGCTGTTGGGCACCCTGCCCAGATCCTGGAGGGCCTGCTCGAACTGCGGATTCCCAACTCCCAGGTGGATCTCGAAGGGACATTGCCCAGTTTCTTCCCGGTTACCTAGCAGGAGCTTTTCGCGAAGTATGCGAGCGGCTTCAACCTCGATTGCCCCTGCCCCCTCCCGGAGCACAACCGCCACTTCTTCTGCATCAAAACCGACCAGATCCTCAAACGAAATCTGCTTCGGCAATGGTAGAAGATGGCGAAGTATTTTTTTCTCAAGATCTCTCTCGATCGCCAACTGGCCCGACCTCCCCTGTTATTCTCCCAACGCTTCCTGCACTGCCTCGACGAACTCTTTGATGTGCAATGGTTTCGTGAACGTCTTGACCGCACCAAGACCTGTTGCGGTCTCCAGCGCATCGGGTTCGAAGCCGGTAATGGCAATAACTTTAACATCACTGAACTTTTCGTTGAGTTCCCTGATGACCTCCAGTCCGTCTTTCCCCGGTAGCTTAATGTCTGCAACCACCAGGTCGGGCTGCGATTCTTCATAAATCCTGACACCTTGATCGCCATCCTCGGCTTCCAGGACATCGAATCCGGAAAGCTCCAGAGAAAGTCTCAACGTTTGGCGAACCATCTCCTCATCGTCAATTATTAGTACGCAAGCCATAATTAGCCTCCTGTTTCCCACTTGTCGAGTCAACAACAACTGCGCCCATGATTACGAAGAAACCCCCTGAAGTCAAGCTGTATCGCGATACCGAAGGGAGCCAGATCGCACATCTAGACGACTCGATAAACCTGGGGATGAAATGGGTTGACAGTGTCGTCCCGCTCCGTTAAACTTACCGGAGTTTCGAAATTGTTTCACCTTTTTAAGCGGAGGAAAAATGAATTCATTGGGTATCGGCGTCATTGGATGCGGAAATATGGGTGCGAGCCTTGCCCGTGGGGCCCAATCCGTCGAATGTGTATCGGTAGTCTGTGCGAGCGATATAGATGAGAAGAAGGGGAAGCAGCTTGCCAGAGATTGTAGCTGCGATTTCGAATCTGACTATCGAAAAATGCTGCAGCGAGAGGATCTCAACGCGGTTCTGATAGCCACCCCCGGATTCCTTCACGAGGAACCCGCTATTGCTGCAGCTGAGGCGGGAGTGCACGTCTTTTCTGAAAAACCACTCTCTCCCTCCCTGTCCGGCTGCGACCGCATGATCGAAGCCGCCGTGTCACACGGTATCCGCATGGGAGTAGGACTGGTTTGTCGCTATCACCCTGTTCACCGGAAGATCCGTGACCTTGCAACAAGTGGCGAGTTGGGAACTCCAACCTGTCTCTCCGTTCATCGACTGGGTGGCGGATGGGGTGGTGTCTGGACGGCGGAGTGGCGGATGTCGCGGAGCAAGAGCGGAGGAAATCTGATGGAGGTCAATGCCCACGAGATCGATTTCATGCGATTCGTGATGGGCGAGGTGAAACAGGTTTACGCCGTAGGAGGAACCTATGTGCAGCAAGACGCCGACTTTCCGGATATAGCGCTCGTATCATTGAAATTCGAAAACGGATCCGTCGGGATGCTGCATTCCAGCATGGCCAGTGCCTCAGGAGGTTACGGAGGCAGGTTGGACTGTACAGAAGGCACCATTTCTTTCCCGTCCTTCTGGGGCGCCGAAGGAGGGCTGAAGTACAAACGTCACGACGGTGAGGAAACAGCCATACCGGCCTCGGCCCTGTCAGGAAATGAAGACCCGGTGACTCAGGAAATCAGGGCGTTTGCAGAAGCTGTCCTGAGAAGCGAGGATCCTCCTGTGGGGCCTGCAGACGGCCGGGCGGCAACAGAAATCGCGCTTGCCGCTTACCACTCAATCGAAACAGGACTCGCCATCCCCTTACCATTTGAGGGGTCCTGAGGTGTCTGAATCGCCGATGCAGATTCAGGTGAAACGGGTGGACGCCTCATTGCCCCTGCCGAGACACGAGACACGAGGGTCTGTAGGATTCGATCTGCTGTGCAGGGAATCTGTCACTGTTCCTCCAGGAGAGATCCGGCTGATACCGGCGAATGTAATCGTAGCGGTGCCGCAGGGATACATGCTGATGATCGCTTCGCGAAGCAGTCTTCCAATGAAGAAAGGACTGATGCTTCCCAATTCTGTGGGCATCATAGATCAGGACTACAGGGGCGAAAATGATGAGATCATGATACAGGTCTATAATCTGAAAGATCAACCTGTTGAGGTTCAAAGAGGAGAGCGTCTCGCGCAGGGAATATTCGTAAAAATCGCTCAGGTCGATTGGGCAGAGGTATCCGAGATGAGTGCAGCGAGTCGTGGCGGATTCGGCAGTTCGGGATAAAATAATGGCGCGTCAATTCAACATTCCGCACTTCTACAAAAGCTCCATCATCTCCAGAGTCAAGAAGGCCCGACAGGTCCTTGATCAGAAGAAACGCGACCTGTCACCCTCAACCCTCGATTTTGGACCTGTCCGCTTTTACCTTGCTCGCCATTTCGGTTTTTGCTTTGGTGTCGAGAATGCTATTGAAATCGCCTATGACACACTGAGCAAGCATCCCGATCGCCGCATCTTCCTCTTGAGTGAAATGATCCACAATCCAAACGTGAACTCAGACCTGTTAGAACGGGGAGTCGAGTTCATATTTACGCCCACGGGAGAGCAGCTGGTGTCGTGGGACAGTCTCTCGCGCGAGGACATCGTTGTGGTGCCAGCGTTTGGCACGACACTCGAGATTCAGGATGAGCTATCCACACGAGGAATAGACCCTTACACCTACAACACCACCTGTCCTTTCGTGGAGAAAGTTTGGAACCGGAGCGCCGAACTCGGGGCTGCAGGCCACACCGTCGTGGTCCACGGCAAAGCCACCCACGAAGAAACGCGTGCGACATTCTCCCACAGTGTGCAAGCCGCCCCCACCGTTATCGTACTGGATCTCGCCGAGGCCCATGCGCTTGCCGATATCATTCGCGGAGCCAGGCCCGAATCCGAGTTTCACCAAATTTTCGGGCATAAATGCTCGGAAGGATTCGATCCTCAGGTCCATCTGCAGAACATCGGAGTGGTCAATCAGACCACCATGCTGGCATCGGAAACCCGAGAGATCACCCGAGTACTTCGTCAGGCTGTGGTGGATGTGCACGGGGAGTCCGAATTGCACAACCACTTCGCCGACACCTCGGACACATTGTGTTATGCAACGAACGAGAATCAAAACGCGACGTATGCCCTCATCGAACGAAGGGCGGATCTCGTCCTCGTGGTGGGTGGGTACAACTCCTCCAACACCTCACATATTGTTGAGTTGTGCCAGGAAAATATGCCCACTTATTTCATTCGTGATGCCGGGGAGATTGTCTCTGAAACCCTGATTCGCCACTTTGATTTAAATAGCAGGCAGGTGGCAAGTTCAGAAAACTGGCTGCCAGACAAAAGGCCGCTGGAGATTGCCCTCACTTGTGGTGCGTCGTGTCCGGATGCCATAGTGGACGAGGTACTATTGAAAACACTCGGCTTTTTCTCATCGACCAGAACGACTGAGGAAGTGCTTTCAAACTATCCAGAGGTCTGATCCGCTCAACAGGCAAGTTCCTTCCAAATCAATAAACCGATACGACTTGAACAGCCGCACCGGTCTATTGGTCTTACCGTCGATCTTCATCTGTCATACCCAATCCAGAAATACCAAATATCTAAAGGGTCTCCATGGGACCCAGTGCAACCAGCGAGGCATCGCCATCCAGAGGATAGGCATCGAGATAGCCAGCGATCCGATCCGGGGTCACACGATCGATCTCTGCAAGCTCCTCTTCGAGCGACATTAACGGTGTTCCGGTACTGATGCGATTGACGATCTGCGAAAAACGACTGAGTCCGTTTTCGCCACTCGTGACCAGAGCAGTCGCCATCTTTGTACGGGCGCGTTCGAGCGCATCGGAGTCGATCTCTTCTTTGAGTCCATTCAGTTCTGTCTGAATAATCTCCATAACTTCGGTTACATTCGCCGGGTCCACCGAGGCATAAATATAAAATAGACCGGTATCGCTGAAACCATAGAAGTCCGCCGTTGCCTCGTCTGCCAATCCCTTCTGAATGACGGACCAGAACAATCGACTGTTGCTTGGCGCTCCAAGATAATAGGCCAGCAGATCGGCCGTGGCAGCCCAGTCGTCGGAATCACAGGGCGCAGCGAAGGCCATGGCAATATGCTCCCTGGCAACCCCTTCACGCTTCACGATCTTTCGAGACGGACTGAACGTAGGAGCCGGTTGTTCACGTTCGACCGACCTGCTCTCCCAGTGTCCGCAGTTCCGGTCAACAACTCGTGTGACCTCCTCCTGGTCGAAATTTCCTGTGATGACGAACGTCAGGTTGTTCGGTGCATACCGCTCGGCGAAGTAAGCCGCCATGGCGTCGCGGGAAATACCTCCCACCGACGCCTCTGTGCCCAGCACACTTTGCCCTAACGGGTGGCCGGTGTAAGCCTCCTGAATCAACTCGTCGATAATAAGGGCGTCCGGCTGATCTTTATACATGGCGATTTCTTCGAGAATGACTTTTTTCTCCATATCGAACGCGTCCTGAGGTAGTATGGATCGCATCATATCAGAGAGAATCTCGATCGAATCGGCTGCCCGCTCTGCCTGCACCCAGTGGTAGTACCCCGTACCCTCCCACCAGGTATAGGCGTTCCACATCGCTCCAAGATCATCCACATCCAGACTCAACTGATGCCAGTCTCTTTTCTTCGTTCCTTTGAAGCACATGTGTTCCAGAAAATGCGAGACACCGCAAAGGTGAGCCGGTTCATCCCGGGATCCCGTGTTCACGAAAAATCCCAAGGCCGCCGAATGGATCCTGGGAATGGATTCGAATACCAGGGTAAGGCCATTGTCGAGAGTTGTTGTTGAAAAGGGTGATGCCATCCATTTCTCCTTGTGAAGCAAAGTGTTGCAGTAGTTTAACTCCTATGAAATCTTCAGTTCTCTGGGCCCGAGTGTGGCAAGCGTAACCGGATTGGGTGGAAACTGCTCGAGATATGCCTTGATATCCTCGATCCGGACACCATCGATTCCCCGGGCGATTTCATCAACGGACCTTACGGTACCTTCCAGGAAAAGGTCTTCCATCATACTTCCAGCCCTTCCCTCGGGCAGATCGCCTGTTGTGAACAATCTTCCCTTGAGTACGGTCTTGGCCCGTTCGAGCTCGCTGTCAGTGATGTCAAGCCCGAGTCGGTTGATTTCCTCCAGACAGACCTGCAATGTCTCATCCGCACGATCTGCTGTGGTCCCCGCATAAAGTGCGATCAAGCCTCCGCGCTTCCTGGCCCTATAGAAAGCGGACACGTTGTACACCAGACCTCGCTTTTCCCTCACTTCGGTAAACAGTCTGCTGGATCCACTGCCTGAAAGCACACACACTGCGAGCTGACAAGCAAAATACAGTGCATGACCTCTCGGTGCGGCCTCGAAAAGAAGACCGATATGTTCCTGTTCTGAATCCTTCTCAACGTGTACGCTGCGGGCAGCAACGGATATCTCGTTGGATACCGCCGGTTGGTCCTCACCGAGCGCCCAACTCGAAAATGCCTTTTCAACACTGCGAACCACGCGTTCGGTTTCCAATCCGCCGGCAACCGAAATCTGCATGCGTTGAGGCGCACAGTTCCCGTTCCAAAAACGTCTGATCCCTGCGGGAGTGATCTTCGGTATCGACTCGACATCACCGAGCGGGATTCTGCCCATGGGATCCCCAAGAGCGGTTGAATAGGCCAAATAGAGCACCTTCTGGATCGGGTTGTCCTCCAAACGCTTCAGGTCTTCGAGCGCGAGCGTCTTGGAGATCTCCACCTGATCTGCGGGAAAGGAGGCCCCCTTGAAGATTTCTGCAAAGAGTGAGAGGGCGTCATCGAAGTGTCTTGTCAACAATTGCGCCTGACAATCGGTACTTTCCACAGAAGTTGCCGAACCCCGCCGAATACCCATCGTGTCGAAAGCGTTGTAGATATCTCTTGCATCCCTGTTCGGTGTGCCTTTGAACAGAGTATCTTCAGCAATGCGGGCTGTCCCCAGGCGATCTGCGGGTTCGTTCATCGCGCCGTAAGTAAATTTGAACGCCACGACAACCGATTTGGCTCCGGCCATCGGTTCAACAACGAGCTCTATCCCGTTTTCCGTGCGATGCCTTTCTGGTACAGTTGTGCTCATTCATGTCCTTTCGATGTGCTCATCTGGATTCGACATCATTCGAACGCTGGAGCCGCTCCAGACCCACGCTTGGTTTCGGATTTTTCCAGATCACATTCAAGTTGGGTACAAGCGATTGGAACGAAGCTTTGGGTGTGTTAATCAAGCCGAATTGCTGAACAGAGCCCAGAGATGGAAATGCCTTCCTGAACGTCCGGCGTATATAGTCCCGATTAGACAGGTGATTTTCGTAGCTGCTTGTGATCACGTAATGCATGCCCTCTTTCTGTGCGGTCTGTATGATGTGATGCATCAGAACCTTGATAAAGTTCTCATTCTGCATGCGTAAACCGCTGTAATTTAGCACATCCACCAGCAAGGCCCGCTCATTTCGTTTCCGTACTTCAACCAGTGTGAAATATCCTTTCCAGGAACCGTCAGAAATAATCTTGTAAAAGGAACAGTCTGGGCTGAGTACCTGCTTAATATCCCCCTTGTTGCAGTCATTGCCCGGCCAACTTCGATATATGATACTCACATCCTTTACAGGCACACACAGAATCTGGGAAGTACCCACCACGATCTGCCGCAGCTTAGTAATCTCTGTTTGAACGACCCGCACGCGTTCTGCCAGCGCCTTCTCCAGCACAAAATCATTCATCAATTTGCCAAGTTTTCCCAGCTCCTTCCTTGCGTATTTAAGGTATCCCGGTCCTGCAACGGTGCGCTCCCGGCCATCTTCCTCCGGATCTCCGGTGGGGAGTCGTGCGCCCGCAGGCCTGGCCTCCGGCCGATGCTCAACGCTGGAGAATGAAATTTCATCCTGCAGAACCAGATAGACTTCTTTGTAAATCCTTTTGAGTTGACGGATGTTTCTCGCACGCAGTACCGCCACATAGACCTTGTAGAATTCCCGATGACGAAGATGGAAGCTTATGAGCTCCGGGTCGTCGATTCTAACGGTCCGGACCAGTCGGTCCAGATTCGTATCCAGGAGATCCGCCTGATCCTCGTCGCGAGTATCATATTCCAGCATCGCCTGTTCGGTGGCTTCTATGAGTTCCGACAGCCGGCCGCCGGGACCGTGTTTTTTAAGTTTCCTGATGATTCCTTTCCACTGGACCTCGTAGAACTGTGCAAGAGCTTTGACATGCTTCTCATGCAGATCCTCGAAAACATCCTCAGACAGCTCCCGTTCGGCCTCGTAGACACGGTCTGTAAGGAGGTCATTGAGATTATCGAGCACAAGATCGAGTTCTCCAGAACGGAATACATCCCGAACTTCCGTATGTGTAACCAAAACATAATCGATGGCATAGTTGGCGAGAATATCCACAATGGCATCATTCTTGTGCTTCATTCTCACGCGCATCAAGTTGGGAAACACAACCTGCGGCACCGGTCGATAGGAGGAGTCGAACTCGAAGTCGATCTCCGCGAGTAGCGCTTCTGCCCGCGCTTCCAACGTATTGTGGGAGGACACATCTATCCCAAGGGTTTCCGCAAGCGAGTTGATCAGCCTCTGACATTCTCTTTTTGCGAGCACATTTTCGGTCAGGAGATGTCGCAGACGGTCTTCCCGATCAGCAACCTGAGGCAATCCCGCCATCAAAGACTTGATTCGGCCCCGGTCAACCGTACCGACTTCCTCGATGCGATCACCGGTAATGGTGAAGGGCTTGCAGTAAGGTTTCAACGGGGGAAACAGATGGAGTCTCGCCTCTTCGATGTGTTCAAGATAGAGTGATCTGTCAGGCATCTTCGTACTTTGCTTGAGCAGATACAGATAGTAGATCTCCACATCCTGTGTGTCCGTCATATCCACAGGGGATCCCGCCATGAATTCTCTGAGTCGGAGCAGCAGCGCACGTCTGGATATCTGCTTTTCCAGCCAGACGAAGTGTTCGAGGAATCTCGCATTCTCCTTTGCCACCAGGGTCATGAAATCTGGATCCGCGAACAGATTCTTCTGGACCGCCATCTGCAGGAAGTGGTTGCGGGAACCCTCTGCGGCACCCTCGACCAGTTCCGCCAGACGCTCCATCTCGCTCAGGTCGACATACAGTTCAGATATCTGGTTGTAGAAAACAATGGTCCTTCGTTTATCCCAGACAGATGGTCCACTTCCCGAAGATCGTTTCGCCCGATATAGTGGCCCAGCATAGCCAGTTGCGACATATCACGCAGTTGGAAGTTCGATCCGTACACGTTCTGCAGCCGACCCTGGAGACGCGCAAACTCCATTTCGGTGGCCGAGTCGTGGCGCTCGAACATTCGGCGCACGAATCCCTCGAACTCCGCTTCACTCCCCAGTCGTGCAATCACCTCACCCAAAGCAGGTGGCCCGATGGCATCCAGCGCCCATTCTACCAGACTGCGATTCCGACACAGATAGGGGGTCAGAAGCAGGTCGATCAGAACACCCACGGCAGGAACCATACGGTGTGTGCCTACAAAATGAACTGCAGTCTCCTGCACTCCGGGTTCACGACTCTTCAGATTCTGCAGGATCAATTCGGTAATTCTGCTGGACCTGCCCGGATCTATGAAACCAACCGCAATTCTCTGGGTCGCCACGCCGTCGTGCGTAAAGATCCACTCCATCATTTCAGGAAGAATCCGGTCTTCCTCCAGGAGCAATTGGAGAATTCTCTGCCTGATTGTGGTCCAGCCAATGTGTTCATGCTTACCCCGACTCCTACTGCCCACAATTCTGGCCTTGCCATGAGCATTGGCTCTTTCCCATGCACCCCGATTCCGGTTACAGAACGCGACAGTCAAGGCGTGAATCGTTTCGTCGAGGTTTCCCCTCAGGAATTCGGTCAGCCGATCCACAACAGCCTGCGAATTGCTCTGAAGGCAAAGAATCATGATTCGGATGATCCTTGCCTTCACAGCTACCCTGCGCTCTTTCTGAAAGACTTCCTCTAGAAACCGAAGTGCATTTACCTGAGCGTGCTCATCACCGCCTCGTTCCACCACCTCCTGGGCGCGAGGAATCAGTGCCTGGAGCGGACGGACGTCGGCCAGATTCGAGACGAAGCGCACCAGGGATACGGTAAGATCCCTCAGTACCTGAGGAACCTGATCCAGGCGAATGCATCTGGCGTAGGCCTCCACCACTGAGTTCAGTAACCTGGGGTCGCCGATGCGAGGCGTTATCGCGGAAAGATGCATCAATGCCGGCACCATCTTGGGTCCCGGCCTGGAATGGATATGTCGTGCCAGTTTGACTTTGGTCTCGAGGAGTTCTTCCGTGAGTGGAACCTGTTTTCGAACCCCCGTCAGATTCCCAATCGGCTCGTCACCATAGACCGCTCTGAGTTCGAGACCCGTGGGATCGTACGACAGCACGCGTTCTACCGTGGAAATCATCCAGTTGGCCTGATCGAACAGATCCCGTATGCGGAGATGCTCATGAGCCGTGTGGGGGTATCGACTGCAGGAACAGAAGTCCACCACCAGCGCGCCCAGGGGCGACAGGCAAATGGTATCGCCGCCCACATACCCGTCCTCGGCAAAAAGGAGCGTGGGATCGATTCCGCAGTCCTGTGCAGCTTCACGAACAAGATGAACGAAAGGGTGTGCGGGTGGCATGTGGAGAACCGCCAGATGGGCGCTCTCATCCTGCCCGACCCTCACCGGCGGGTCCATGCTTACAACCAGGTGGATTGAATTCAGAATGCTGGCAGGCACCTGCTTGACGCCCCTGTATCCCAGCTCCTCCTGTACGGTAAAAAGCACACGGAGCTCTCCGTGCGGCAAACCTGCACTGTAGATGTAGTCAAGGGTAGAAAGGATCGAGGCGATGCCAGCTTTATCGTCGGCGCCGAGGCTGGTTTGCCCATTTGTCCGAATCTCGCCAGAGGCGCAGAACACAGGTCTTACCGATGTGCCGTTCCCTGGATAGACACAGTCCATGTGGGCGGTAAAAAGCAGATTGGGAGCGTGTTCATCAGTTGATGGCGAGTGCCCCATCAGATTTCCGAAACTGTCGCGGCTGATGCCCTGGTAGCCCAGCCTCTGGAGCTTTCCTTCGAGATAGTCTGCAACTTGTTCTTCTTTACCGGGCGGGCTGGGTATCCTGATCAAATCCACGAAGGAACGAAGCAACTCTCCTGGTTTGTTCCAGCACGGAATCCTGGACGCCCCCTGCGCAAAAGCCTCCCTGGACACCTCCCGGTCGCGCGATTTGCGATCGGGTCGGAGATTTACCAATCCCTCGATGCCTCTCCCCTTGAGCCTGCCTTCTGCTGCCAGGAGTCTCAGTTCTTCCGAGGAATAGGTCTTGATGGGAATTCTCCCGGCAGGCATTCTCTCACTCCTCCAGGCGCCGGGTGGAGGTATCCTGACCGGGCAGATCCTTGACGTCTGACGCCAGGTAACCGGGGTGATTGGTCACGAATTTTCCGCCAGGCGGCAGCTGGGTCACACCGTTCGGCAAGAATCCCACCTGCTCCACCTTTCCGGATTCATGATGACTCACACCGAACACCAAAGGAGGTGGCACGCCACCTGATACCTGGAGGGCTTCAAGGGTAGCCTGGAGAACGCCATAGACGTCATCATCCAGTCTACCACGGGCCGATCTCGCCTGTTCGAAGATCTGCTGCACAAAACCCCGAACTGGAGACTTCAAGCGTTCCACCCGGGAAATGATCTCTCGCTTGTCTTCGGTGGTCAGCTGAGCGCCCGTTCTGGCAGTCTGGATCTGTTTTCCCTGAATTCTGACCAGACCCTCTCCTCCCTGCCGATTCCTTCGCTTACCCATGGCTGCAGCCTCACTTGGCAACATACGCTGATTGACGGATCATCTTGATTTACTTCAAAATATGGACAGTCCCGGAACCAATGTCAAGCTGCCGGTACCGGTGCGGCCGTGGGTCCTCCATTTCACCTTGACCCATCCATATGAACCGCGTATTATCCCGCTAACCATAAAGCGAGGAAAATTGGAATGCCGCGTCCCGTAGCCGATTTACAGAGACTGTGTAATGATATTCTGGTGCGACACGGTCTGTCTGACGAAGATGCCCACATTGTGACCGATATTTTGATAGAAGCCGAGCTCCGTGGGCACAACACTCACGGACTTCTCCGCCTTTCCGGAATCGTTCAGAGAATTCAGAATTCCAAACGGCGGCCCATGAAACTCGCCCGAGACGGGGGCGCCTATGCCCTGATCGATGGCCAGGACAACCTGGGCTATCTGGTTGCCCACCGATGTGCCAGAACAGTCATTGGAAAAGGCGACCAAACGGGTATCGGCATCGTTGGCGGCTTCAACACCAGCCATTCGGGCATGCTGGGCTATTACACTACCATGATTGCGGATGCAGGACTTATCGGACTTGCCATGTGCGACACCAGCCCTCGAATGGTTGCCTGGGGAGGAACGGAAGCCATTCTTGGATCCAACCCTGTCTCCGCCGCGTTTCCGGCAGGCAAGGGTCAGATTGTTGTCGACCTTTCATGTGCAGCCATAACCAATGGCCAACTGCATCTGGCGATGAAAGATGGGAGCCCGATTCCAGATGGGTGTGCCCTGGATCTTGACGGTCGACTCACAACAGACGCTTCGCAGGCACGTGAAGGGGCCGCCCTGCCCTTTGGGGGGCACAAGGGATACGCGCGCTCCCTAATGATCCAGATCTTGTCCGGAGCCCTCGTTCGGGCCTCAGTGATTCCGGGACGCGGGTCGAATTACGGGATGCTCATGATTGCAATCTCTCCCTCCATTTTTCTCGACCCTCGTTTTTTCCAAACGGGTGTCGAGGAACTGATCGAACGGATCAAATCGACACGAAAAGCCGAGGGTGTTGCAGAAATTCTGATTCCGGGTGAACGGTCCTTTCGACTGAGGGAAGCACAACTCCGGGATGGCATTGAAATTGAAAAGGATCTGCTTGGCGAGCTTGAAGAACTCTAGCCCCAACGGGGCATTTTTGCTTGACACCATAGCATGCATTGGGTAAGTTTTTAGCCCTGAAAGGCAAGGGTAGAGGCGCAGTCCTTCAATAGTAACCGGTGGAAGGAGACGGACCCATTTCCACGGTGAACGGGAAGGCCTGCCGAAGTTCCGCGTCTGTTCCGTCGCAGACCGGAGTTGGTCCAACCGGATAAGATCTGTTGGACTGTCACAGGGCAGACAGATCCTGTGGAGCGCACTCTTGCGGAAGTTTCTCGCTGCAGCCTACTGCGGCCGGCGCTGCCTCTGCCTCCGGAAGCCGGCTGTTTTTTTTATGTGGATACCTCAAGGTCCGAAACTCCCGGCAATGGATCATTCAATCACAGGTGAGGAGGACCAGATGTTCAGTGGATGTTACACCGCGCTGATAACGCCTTTAACCCAGGAAAAGAATGTCGATGATGAAGGTCTGGAAAAGCTTGTCTCTTTCCAGGTGGCTCAGGGGGTTAGCGGCGTTTTGGCCGTTGGCACCACCGGAGAAAGCCCGACGCTGAACTGGAAAGAACACAACAGCGTAACCGAACGTGTGTGCCGCCTGGTCAAAGGAAAAGGAAGAGCAATCGCGGGCACCGGCAGCAATTCTACCGAAGAGACCCTGCGGGCCACAGAGCACGCCGCTCACGCGGGTGCCGATACTGCACTCCTTGTTGATCCGTACTACAACGGGCCAAGCTCCCTGGAAATCAGAAGAGAATATGTAGCGCCTGTTGCAGAGGCCTTTCCCGAACTTGAAATGATTCCTTATGTCATCCCTGGGCGCTCGGGAACCAAATTACTGCCGGAAGACCTGGCCATCCTCAATCGGGATTTCACAAACGTGAACACCGTCAAGGAGGCCACCGGTGATCTGGAGAACATGGCGCGAACGCGCGAAGTGTGCGGAGATGCGTTCAATATCCTTTCCGGAGATGACGACGTCACCTACAAGATGATGACGGATGCCAGAATCAAGGCCACTGGCGTGATCTCGGTAATGTCCAACGTAGTGCCGGGTCCGATACAGAAGTTTACGGAAGCGCTGAACAAAGGGGACCGGAAAACGGCGGATGAATTGGCTGAAGCACTTCAACCCCTCTTCGGCATGGTAACGATCATTACCGAACAGGAAACACCATTTGGAAACGCACAAGTCAAAGCCCGAAACCCTCTGCCGATCAAGACCCTGATGAACATTCTTGGAATGCCGGCAGGGCCGTGCCGACGTCCGCTTGGCAAAATGAATCGAGCAGGCCTCCACGCCGTTCTTGAGATCGCAAAGACAGTCCAGTCCAACAATCCCGAACTATTTGCTCCCATAGCCGAATACTTTGGCGTCAACCTTGGCGACCGTTTGGCAGATCAGTCGATACTCCAGGACCTTGCCTACACGGACTAATAAGGTTCAGGTGTCCCGAGTGATTGGTGCAAACACCAGCCATCAGAAATTACTGAGTTGGGTAAAGGAATCCGCCTAACTTTGTGCACCTGCCGACACTCACTGGTGTGACGGATCCCAGGAAGAATACGACCTGCTGGCCCTGCGACGAAGTGAACAAATATATCGTCCACTATCCAGAAGACCCCTCCATCTGGTCCTATGGATCTGGTTACGGCGGAAATGCACTCCTGGGCAAGAAGTGCTTCGCGCTCCGCATCGGTTCCACCAGGGTTCGCAAAGAAGGGCGGATGGCAGAGCATATGCTCATTCGTTACCGCAGAACTCGACAATCTAGAGGCTGCCCTCAAGGCCTGACTTAAATCCTGCATGTTGAACAGGATCTGGAGAGTACAAATGACAAAAATTGTAATATGCGGCATCGCGGGCAGGATGTGTGGAAGGATCGCGCATCTCGCCGCCGAATCGGATGACCTGGAAATCATAGGCGGTGTCGAGTCTACGGGAAATCCGGCAGTTGGACGAGATATCGGAGAATTCCTCGGAACGGGGCCCACCGGAAGGCACGTTGTCGATGACCTGCAATCCGTTGTCGGTAGTGCAGACGTTATCGTGGCGTTCACAGCACCACCTGAAGGCACACTGGATGCGGCCAGAATCGCTGCGGAATCCGGTAGACCAATGGTTGTCGGTACAACTGGGTTCACCGGCGAGCAACTCCGGGAATTCACCCAAACGCTTGCACCGGTCCCCTGCGTGTTCGCCCCAAGTTTCAGCATCGGAGTAACAGCCCTGATCAAGCTCGTCGAGGAAGCCGCTCGAATTATGGGCGATCAATACGATGTGGAGATAGTCGAGGCACACCACCATTTCAAGGCGGACGCACCCAGCGGAACCGCGTTGGTTTTGGCTGATGCCGCCGCTCGCGGGTTGAACCGAAATCTTGAAGAAGTGGGTCTCTACGGAAGGCACGGGGATGTTGGCGCCCGAACCAAAGAGGAAATCGGTATACACGCCGTGCGGGCGGGAGATCTCGCAGGTGAACATACCGTCATGTTTGGCGGAACCGGCGAAATGATCCAGTTCGTGCACCGTGCGCAGAGCCGCGACTCCTATGCGACAGGTGTGTTGAGAGCCATTCGATACGTTGTTCAGGCGGAACCCGGTATGTATGATATGAAAGATGTTCTGGGTATCGGCTAAGTCAAAGCTGGTATGAATTCAAAGGCGCCCAATGCTCAGTTTCTTCTACGGAAATCGAGTTGGGCGCCTTAATTTTTATCCCTTGTTGCCCCCTCCTGATTTGAATATATTGGAGCCTTGCTCCCGAGAATAAGGGTCTGGAAATCCATCAGACCGGCTGAAAAACGTAATTACAATTGAATCAGAACCGTGCCCATCCTGTTGTGAAAAAATCGAAGACCCGAAGGAGGCCCCTGATGTCAGTTAGTGAAGTTGTGGAAGCCCTTGAAAGTGGACAGACCCTGGCGGTTGCGGATCAGATTCTGATCAATCCGTCAAAGGGGTCTCTAGGCGCACGAGTGGAAGCGTTACTTGCGGCAATAACCGAATCAGGGGCCGACGGAAAAGTGGTATGTCAGGCGCTCATCCGATTGGGAATGAACTTTGCCGGACGGGACGCTGAAATTGTAGGCTATGATGCGGCTGAAGTGGACAAAGCTTTCGATGCTGTTCTCAAGGCCATCGACAACCTGAACCCGGCGGCAGGATCAGCAATGGGTCAGGTGGTTGGTGCGTTCCTGGCTGAGATGAAATCGGTTAACCTAGGCGACAGCCTGGCCGGTCTTCTCGCCGAGAGGATCGAACCAGGTCTGGATGACAATCCGGGTCGAACATTCCTGACCGGACTGAAGAAAGAAATGCGAAGCGGGGTTTACTGGGAGATCATCGGGAAGAGCTACGGAAAATTTGGGAATGACTACGCCCGGGGGTTGGAATACCTTCGACACTACGGATTCTGCCAGGTATCCACAAACCCGGTTCTGGCTGCCAAGGCCTTCGATGAAGACGAAGCACTGACCGAAGAGCTCCGGGGTGAAATCGCCAAACACGAAGATTGGAAACAGGATCCTGAGGGACACGCCGATGAGATCGCCATGGCGGCAACCCTGATCGCGCTCTGGCCCAACCTGTCCATCTTCCGTCCCCTGGCTGTACACACCAATCTTGAAGACTATATGGTCAGTTTCCAGCTCAATCCGAACATCGCCGATCAGGCGGATCCCAGTATCGAAGATGCGAAAAACGCCTACAAACTTGCCAACGACTTCCTCAAGGACTACGATCGTCTGCTCGGTCTGGGTGGAGATTCAGGCAAGGTCCGTCCCAATCTGGTATTCAAGGTCGCAGCCAGTCATGAAGCGGCGCGCAAAATCACGCGCGACCTCAATACAGATGCGATCGGCACCAACAACACGGTCGTCTACACCGTTGCCCAGGAAGTGCAGCTCATCCTCGATGCTTCTGAGGGAAAGGCCGCAGCCGTCAAGGCAGGCAAACAAGTAGTCCGAACCTATGAAACGAACATGGGAGGACGCTTTGTCAGCCACCTCCGGGAAGTCGAGGCCGAAAACATCTTCAAAGCCGCTGCGACTGCAGCCGGTGAAGACACAGCTCAGACACTCCTGAATCAACTGGCAGCGGACTTGGGCATTGATCAGAGCGTAGTGGACAGCGCGCAGGGCCTCGCAGCCAAAGCGGAGGCCGTATGTGCATACAAATTCCTGAAATCGCTGGAACATCCAATTTTACTTGAAGCGGCGGAGAAAGCCGGACAATCTGCCGAAACCATCGAGCTCCTGGAAGCGGATCTCAAAAAGGCCGGCACACTGGTGGCGCGTCGTGTCTACGGTGTGTTTTACAGCCCCGAAAACAAACCAAAATGGGTCAGCTACCTGCAGAAGACACACGGCGTCACCGAAGAACAGGCCCGGTGGATCCTCGAGTCGATGGATGTACTTCCGGCATCCAAACGCATCCCGGAAGACACCTTCCACACGCTCGCCGAGAAAAACATGTGCAATACCGAGTTCCCGAACCACGCCCGTGCGGTGCAGATCGCCTCGGAGCAGGAAGGGTTCGATCTGGAGGAATTCAAAGAGGCCGTCCTCGACAGCTATGATCCGGGCGTTGCACAGCGGCTTCGGGCGCTTCCCGACTACTGTAGTGGGTACGACCTCACTCCATCCCTGAAAAGCTTCCTGGAGGAAGTCGGCATTGACGTCGACGGCTGGAAAACCCAGGGACTGGAGCCGGGTGACTGGCCAAATTTCGGATCTGTTCAGAAGACAAGCGGAGAATTCCAGGCGGCGTATGACGCATTTGCTGCCAAGTGCGTTGCAGTTGCGAAAGAGTTCGCAGGCTAATCACAGTATTCGCAAATAAAAGGGCCCATCCTGCACAGGATGGGCCCTTTTTCTATATGTACTCTCGACCATATACAGCCTTATTCAGGCGGTCGTCGCTGGTCCCAGGGTCTGCTCTGCTCCAACTGCCGCGCCAATCGAAAAAGCAGAGACTCATTCCCGTATTCGGCCACGAAGTGTGCGCCAATGGGCAATCCCTCATCATTCCAGAACAAGGGTACGGACATCGCTGGCTGTCCGGTCGCATTACAAATTGGAGTGAACGGTACGAATTTCAATGCCCTGTGTATGGTCTCCATCGGGTCACTCCCCGGAGTGAACTCGAAAGTACCCAGCGGAACCGGTGGCTCCCCCAGCGTTGGCGTAAGCCAGATATCGTAATCCTCGTAGAAGGCTGCGATCTCCCTCGACTGTTTATGGATCGTCTGCTCAGCCGTCAAATATTCTGATACCGTGAAGGTAACTGCCCGATCATAGAGTGCGTGTGTCAAAGGTTCAATCCTCTCCAACACGAAATCTAATCCATCCGATTCCGCAAGCGCATCCAATCCCGATGAAAGCCCGGCGATAAATACCACGGTGAAGGCGTCCATCAGACCGTTCCTGTCGAACGCCGGCTCGGCCTCCTCCACCTCATGCCCTAGATCAGCGCATAGACTCGCCGCATCCTCCACGGCTGCAATGCAGTCTCCGTGAAGCGCATCCTCACCGGCCACCGTTCGGCTGAACCCGATTCTGAGCTTCCCCGGATCTGCCCCGACCTCCTCACGGTAAGGTCTCTCGGGCGAAGGTGGAAAATAGGGGTCCCCTGGTGCGGGTCCAGCTGTCGCATCCAGCAGTGCAGCGCTGTCACGCACCGATCGTGTTACCGCGTGGGACCCGGCGAATCCTCCCGGAGAAGCCCCTCTGTCAGGTGCGTGTGTAATGCGACCTCTGGTCGGCTTCAATCCGAAAAGCCCGCAACAGGATGCCGGAATCCGAATGGACCCACCTCCGTCGTTTGCGTGTGCCATCGGCGTCATTCCGGCGGCAACGGCCGCTGCAGACCCCCCACTGGATCCGCCGCAGGTGACATCGTCCCTCCATGGATTGTGACACGGACCGAAGAGCAAGGGCTCCGTCGTAGGCATCAAACCGAACTCCGGGGTATTCGTCTTGCCAAGGATCACCAAACCCGCCCTTTTTAGCCGGACCACGAGTTCGCTGTCGTGATCAGAAACGAAATCTTTGAGCAGGCGTGATCCAGAGGTCAATTTCACACCGTTGTATACCCCGCCGAGATCCTTCAACAAATAGGGCACTCCTGCAAACGGTCCCTCGAGAGCGCTGTTGGCGGTTCGCCTCGCCTCTTCAAACATGGGCGTAACTATGGCATTCAACGCAGGATTCCGCTCTTCAATTCGACGAATCGCTGCCTCGATCAATTCTTGAGTCAAAATCTCACCACTTAGGATGAGGGAGGCCTGCGCTGTCCCGTCAAGCCAGAGGATCTCTTCGAAATCGGGCATACTGTCCTTTCTCGCACATAAAGATTTCATTTCCCAATTTGTCCTTCGGAGCGTTCGAATATAGCCAGTGGCCAACCACGATCAAATCATTCCTTTTGAATACGAGTCGAAAAACACGTGGTCGAACACATCGAGCAAAGATATATTCTCTCCAATCTGCGGTTACAAAAACACCTGCCCAGGCTCAAAGGAGTGTCAAATGGACGTCCGGATATGTCGCTGGTTCGAAGGCAAGCAAGCCGCCCTCAGCTTCCGATTCGATGATTCTCACACCACGCACATCGAGAAAGCGCTCCCCATCCTGAATGAATTCGGGTGTGTTGGAACCTTTCTGATCAATCCCGGTAATCCCAGATACGCGACCTATCGAACCGAATGGGAGCATACCGTCCTTGAACAAGGTCACGAGCTCGGTGATCACACCATGAATCACAGAGGTGCCAAAACGGACGCTGATGCGGAGGAGCAGATTGGCGAATGTGCTGAACATATTTGGAATCTTCAAAAAGAAAGGAGCAAGGTACTGGCATTTCAGCAGGGCGGCGCCACCACCTGGTTGCAGCGCAAGCCCATGGAGTTCTTCCTCAAGAAGTACCATCTCTTCGAACCCGGCCGCTCCATGTCCTGCAGCGAATCCTACAAGCAGTTCAGCGCCGATGCCTTCAGAAATCGCCTCGACGATGTCATCAAAAACGGCGAATGGATGGAATCGCATTTTCACGGAATTGACGACACGCACCTCTACATTTCTTCACCTGTATTTCGTGAATTGCTGGAGTACGCCCGAACGCGCAGTTCGGTCGTGTGGCAAGCCGGAATGGCTGCGATCCACAAATATCAGATGGCGCGAGATCAATCTTCCATCATCGTGCAAATCGCCGGCCCTGACGAAATTGCAGTGCACCTCACGTGTGCTACCGATTCGGCCTACTATGACCAGAACCTGACACTGGAACTCGAATTGCAGAATGGTATCGGCGAAGTCAGCATCGAAAACGCCCGGGGAGAACAATTGTCGTGCGACCACATCTCGAAAGAGAACACTATTGTTCTTCAGGTAAAGGTGCCGCCAGAAAGCGATGTCCTCCGGATTAACGCGCAAGGACTGGGAGAACTGTACGAGAACGTTCACGGACCTGAGTTGCCATCGCCTGGCCCACACCCTTATCTCTTTTTCAACTCCAGCGATATCCCCAAACTGAAAGCGAAATCGACAACCCGGGTCGCCTCGGCGATGTGGGAAGAAATCCAATCGGAAGGGAATCGCCTCCTGGAGTCAGCACCCGAGAAACCAGGGGACACACCTGATTGGGAACAGGCCAGGGACGGTTCGAGCAGAATACGCGTCCTGGGTTTTCTCGGAGCGGTCACAGGAGACGCGTCCTATACGGAGCGTGCAATACCTGAGATCGTGACAATCCTCGCTGCAGACCGATGGAACCATCCCCTTAACAAGGGTGACGCGGACCTCGTAAGCGCAGAAATCACCTGCAGCCTTGGACTCGCCTTTGACTGGCTCCACGACACCTTGCCTGAGGACCTTCGAGAGAAAATGAAGGAAGCCATCGTCAGTCGGGGTCTGGAGCCAATTGTCAAAGATATCGGAGAAGATGTCTGGTGGTCTATCTGGTACCGTGGGAACTGGGGATCCGTCATCTGCGGTCAGTCCGGAGTGGCCGCCCTGGCGATTCTAGAGGAGGAACCCAGAGCGGCCGATTGGGTACGACTCTTCAGACAAAAAATCTGGGTGTTCGGGCAGGCGCTTGGCGAGGACGGCAGCTGGGGAGAAAGTGTCTCCTACGGGTGTTACGCGTGGTCAAATGCAACCTTGCTCATGGACGCACTTCACCACCTCTCAAAAGGAAAGATCAACCTTTTCGACAACGATCGCCTGAGACATCTTCCCGAGTGGTTCATCCACTTCCTCCTTCCTGATGAAACAGGATTTGTCCCATTTGCCAACTGTGGTCGTGGAACCACGTTTCGCGGCCAATACCTGCACCGTCTTGCTGGGGAATACCAGGATGGAAAGGCAGCCTGGATCGCGAACATTATGTCAGCTCGAGGGGGTGGTCCAAACGTCTTCGGATTTCTGTGGTGCGACCCCGACCTGGAGCCGGAGCCACCTGAAGACCTGCCCCTGACAAAGATATTCCACCACACAGATTGGGGTGTGTTCCGGAGCGGATGGAACGGCAAGGACGGAACCCTCTTCGCACTCAAGGGCGGCCAGAAGGACTGGGACCACTATCACCACGACACGAACCACTTCGCGCTCTGGTCAAGAGGACAACCGTTGATCACGGATCTCCTGTATCCACACGTCATCTGGGGATGCGAGACGGAGGCCCACAATACGGTGAAGGTGAACGGGAAAGATCAAAGAGGAGTGGTTCGCCTCCAGGGGTGTCGGGGAAAGCCCGATCACAGAGGCGTCCTGGGAGGAATAGTAGACACGCCTATCTACTCGCGGCTGGTTGGGGACGCCTCGCTGGCGTATGAGATCGAAGACGTAAACAGCTTTCTTCGGGAAGTGATCTATCTCCGTGAAACCGAGAACGCCAAAGAGTATTTCGTCCTCTTTGACGATATCGACACGACGGGAGCCTATCCGATCGACTGGCATCTGAACACATATGGCCGCCTGGATGTGTCAGGCAACTCGATAACCATCTCTCAAGAAGACGCTGCGGTAGACGTAGACCTGATCAGCCCCACAAAATTTGAGCACGCGATCGAGACGAGGACGCTCGAAGAAGCCGGCGCGCCCGAACCCTTCCACGGTGTGGAAGACATCAAGACGCTTCGGATCCGGCCCGACGAGGAGAAGGATCGAACCTTCTTTCTCTCAGTCCTCAGCCCCAGGGGCAGTCAAGACCCAAAGCAACTTCATGTCGAATCTCTCATCGCAGATAATGCCATCGGTGTACGTATTGTACAGAACGACGTGGAAGACTTTGTCTTATTTGCTCTTGAAGATCCAGAAGCAGAACATCAGGGTATCACATTCGTGGGTCGAACCGCATTTGTCCGTCGCGTTGATGATGAAATCACCAACGCTGCCCTCCACAGTGGGCAGAGCCTGACAGTTGAGGGAAACTGTCTATTCGAGACCGACGGCTGTGGACACGCTGTTATGAACTATGGAGATGACGGTACTGAAATTGACCTGGACCTATATGGATGTACTCACATAAAGGTTGGGTCAAAAACAGCGCCAACCACAGTTGTGGTGGATGGAGCGACTCGTGAGTTCGAATACGACGCGGAAACACAGTTGGTAACTCTCGATATCCACACCGGGAGGAAGATCCGATTAGTCGTTTAAACTGTTTTCCGGACAGATAAAAAGGGAGGCGAACAAAATGTTCGTCTCCCTTTCTTTGTGTATCGTGAATTCAGTAGCAAATCGTCTAACACGCAAGAAGACTATACAGGATCACAGTCCCCGCAGTCATCAGGACCGTCGTCTACCAATGTATCACCATGACCCAGGTGCGCAGGAACCGCGCTTGCTGGCACGCTGATAACTTTGCCATTGTGAACGATATCTACTTTATCGACCTTCGCAGAGGCCAGTACGACTGAAAAAACACAGATCGCGAATAGACCTATAACACAGCAACTCAGG
>Ga0209403_10000064_pt1 | contig 150341 bp, 136 predicted proteins | sample ArcticOcean_MG_C_8_FD_187440 | JGI IMG/M metagenome (GOLD analysis project Ga0209403, IMG submission 187440) | Marine microbial communities from western Arctic Ocean - ArcticOcean_MG_CB11_86 (SPAdes) (version 2) | ecosystem: Environmental > Aquatic > Marine > Oceanic | place: Arctic Ocean... | reverse complement strand
GGAGTACGGCCGCAAGGCTAAAACTCAAAGGAATTGACGGGGGCCCGCACAAGCAGCGGAGCGTGTGGTTTAATTCGATGCAAAGCGAAGAACCTTACCTAGGCTTGACATGCTTGAAGTAGGAACCTGAAAGGGTAACGACCCGTAAAGTCGGGAACTTGCACAGATGTTGCATGGCTATCGTCAGCTCGTGCCGTGAGGTGTTGGGTTAAGTCCCGCAACGAGCGCAACCCCTGTTATCAGTTACATGTGTCTGATGAGACTGCTCCGCAAAACGGAGAGGAAGGTGGGGATGACGTTAAGTCATCATGGCTCTTACGCCTAGGGCTACACACACGCTACAATGGCCGGTACAACGGGCTGCGAAACCGCGAGGTGAAGCGAATCCCATCAAAACCGGCCCCAGTTCAGATTGCAGGCTGAAACTCGCCTGCATGAAGTAGGAGCTGCTAGTAACCGCATATCAGCATGGTGCGGTGAATACGTTCCCGGGCCTTGTACACACCGCCCGTCACGTCATGAAAGCTGGCAACACTTGAAGTCACCGTACCAACCGTTCGCGGAGGTAGGTGCCGAGGGTGGGGTTGGTGATTGGGACGAAGTCGTAACAAGGTAGCTGTAGCGGAAGCTGCGGCTGGATCACCTCCTTTCTAGGGAGAAGCCTTTTTCGCAAGAAAAAGACTCCTAGGTCGGTCAGTGAATTCCTGTTCGATGGTTTGGTGTCTGAGAGGCATGACCCGGTTTAGCTATTAGTTAAATCGGAGGGAGCCCCGACTAAAATCTAGAACAGGGCAAAAAAGTCACTGTTACTGAGTATTTAATACTCAAAAAAGATCGAAAGATTAAGGATTATTCGGAAAGCCTCTTCCTCCCACTATTCAGTTGTTAAGGTTAATAAATAATTAATAAATAATTCATTTATTGCTAAATTAAAATATCCAATCTAACATACGCCCAAGAATATGTTAGAACTTTGTTCCGGTACTCCATTATTTTGGTGAGGCCGCAAAGTTTACAACACCTTGAACTATCAGTGAGTAAAGTCAGATGCTAAAAATAACAAATCTAAGCAAAAGATATGGAGACAGGTTACTGTTCTCTAACATTTCATTTACTGCTAACCGAGGGGATCGAATTGCGCTTATAGGTGCAAATGGATCAGGAAAATCTACTCTTATGCAAATAATTTCAGGAGTTGTAAACTCTGACAGTGGCAAAATAACCCTCAATAAGAATCTTGTTACTTCATATTTAGAACAAGAAATATTACCATCCGATAACCAAACTCTAATGGAAGACGTACTAGAAGAACCAAGTGACATTATCTCTCTTAGAAAAGAGTTAATTGATATACACAATAATCTCGCTGAAACATCCAATTATGCTAAGAATGATGTACTGCTAACCCGCCTAGGAGAAATTAATAACCTATTAGAAACCTACGACGAAAAACATTCAGAGCATGAAGCTAAGGCAATATTATCAGGACTAGGATTTAAAGAGGGAGATTCTTACAGACCTGTAAATGAATTTAGCGGAGGCTGGATTATGAAAGCCGCACTGGGGAAAATACTCTTTTCCAAACCAGATGTACTGCTTTTAGATGAACCTACCAACCATCTCGACCTAGATGCAACAATATGGTTCGAAAAATACTTACTACACTTTAACGGAATCATCATTGTTACATCTCATGATCGAGCCTTTCTAAATTCCGTTGCCACTAAGATATTAGCGATAGAACCTAGGGAAGTAACTATCCAAAATGGATCATATGATGAATATATAAAAATGAGAGAATCCACCCTAATTACAAAGCAGGCAACTGCAAAAAGGGTAGAAAAACATATAGAGAAACAAATGGAATTTGTCGACCGTTTCCGATCCAAAGCTAGCAAGGCAGGTCAAGTACAAAGTAGATTAAAAGCTCTAGAGAAAATAGAAATTATCGATATTCCTAGGATAACCAAAAAGGTCAGGTATTCATTCCCGCAACCTCCTAGAAGTGGATACGATGTAATTAAATTAGAGAATATCCATAAATCTTATTCTGAGAATCTCGTTTTAAATCAAGTGAATCTATCATTAAACCGTGGAGATAAAATAGCATTAGTAGGCCCCAATGGTGCAGGAAAATCCACTATCCTAAAAGTACTTGCTGGTGCAATCTCTTTTGACAATGGAACACGTAACCTTGGTATGAATGTGGTAAGTGGATATTATGCACAGCATTTACTTGAATTACTTAACGTTAACAATACTCTTATACAAGAACTACAAGAATCCTCTAAGACTCAAAAGACTCAAAATCTTCGGAATATACTAGGGGGATTTCTATTTAGTGGAGATGACATAAATAAGAAAATATCTGTATTGTCAGGTGGAGAAAAGGCAAGAATTGCTCTCGCTAAGTTACTATTACAGCCTATCAATTTACTATTCTTAGACGAGCCTACAAACCATTTAGATATAGCTTCTAGAGAGATATTGACGGATGCGTTAAGTGATTACGAGGGGACTCTTTGTTTTATTACCCACGATCGTATGTTAATAAAAGAAGTTGCCAATAAAATAATAAGTATAGAAAATGGCACTCCCACAGTTTTTGAAGGGAATTATGAATCTTATTTAACCTCGCAGGACGTTAATAAATCTAAATTAAAACCTACAGAGGGATTAAAGCGGCCCCGAAAACTAAGTTCATCTGAGAAAATAGCAAAACAAAAACTGCAGAGCCAAAAAAAAACTATCAGTAAACGAATCAAGTTAATTGAATCAGAACTAGCAACCACGGATTCTCATATCAAAAAAATGGAATCAATGTTTGTAAATCCAGCAAGCTTTGATACTCAAGAGCAACTTAAAGAATCTGCTAAACAACATAAAACTCTACAAAAACAAGCAGCCGCTTTACTAGAAGAATGGGAAGATTTTTCAGATCAGCTTGAAACTCTCAATATAGATACATAAACCTACAGCTGATTCATTAGAAGCTATATCCTTTTATCCCTTGGGCACCTTTCTGCGATGAAATTTCGCCAATGTGGTTGGCACTATGTAAGGCAAATCTGATCAAAGCTTCACCAATTGGAAGGCCATTGATCGATTCAACATCAGATTTAACAGGTTTATCCAGATCATCACTATTCATCATAGACAAATAAGCATCTGTACTTGCAAATAATTTCGGCATATACACATCTCTTAATTCATAGATATCTACTTCGGTGGAGCGAGCCCATTCAACATTTGGAATACGCCCGGGTTGAACGCCCGCCTTTTCACCCATCCCAATATCAGCCCAAACCGTAGAAGTTTCTTTAATGAACACATTGATGAAACGATCTTCTGCCCATAAAAGATGTAAATTACTCATCCTGATCGGATGCGCTTCTCCCGGGGGAAGCCAGTCAGCAACTTCTTGTGTAACATTATCCATGACATCTAAGAACGATTCACGAACCCTGCCCATTAGATTTCTTATAACATATACATTATCCATTTAAGAGCCCTCCTATTAAGTATTCTCTCACAAAGCTGTGTATTGTCTTAATCTCTGCTATAGTGGATGAAACAGACAAGCCTTTCCAATAAGGATATATAAGTATTTACAGTAAATAATCTACCATCGTTGTAACCATTAAGTCATCACACACATATTTTTACAACCCCTGGACAATTAAGGAGTATCCCCATGCCCTCAAAATCAACTTCCGTCAGAAGACGTCAAGATAGCCGAAAGCAATCATTTAAAGCTATTTGCACTAAATGTAACGAGTCCACTTTTGTTCCGTTCAAACCAAGCCCTGACAGAGCTGTTTACTGTACAGATTGTTTCAAAGAACAACAAAGTAGTGCAAAAAAACAGTCTGGCAATCTAACTTTTAAAACCCGTAACCCTGATGAAGGGCACAAAAAAAATCACACCGGTAACTATGAGTCCTCGCGGGTGGATAAATTAGATTCTCAAGAGAATATTGAAAACTCCATTCCATTATCCGAAGAGTTTGAGAGTATGGAAATTAGCCCTAGCTTAAAGAAAGCAATCTCTTCCATGAAGATCAGTGTTCCTACACCTATACAGCAACAATCAATACCTGCCCTCCTGCAAGGGAGAGATATAATAGGACAGGCACGAACTGGCTCTGGCAAAACGTTAGCTTTTGCTGTGCCAATGGTAACTCAATGTGATCCTCTCTTGAATAAAGTTCAAGGAATAGTTTTAGTACCGACCCGTGAACTAGCGATACAAGTTGCAACCGTTGTTAAATCTCTGGCAGCTCCAGAAAATATTTCAGTTTCCTTGTTGTACGGGGGGCACTCGATGAATCCAGAACGGAGTGCACTCAGGAGGGGTACTCATATTATAGTCGGGACACCTGGAAGAACATTAGATCACTTAAGACAAAAAAACCTAAACTTAAATTTCGTAAAATTCTTTGTCCTTGATGAAGCCGATGAAATGCTAGATAAAGGTTTCTTAAAGGATATTGAAACAGTGCTCACAAAAACTCCACGTACACGGCAAACAGCTCTGTTTTCTGCGACAATGCCAAACTGGGTCACAGATGCATCAACCCGCCATTTAAATAACCCTTTAATCATTAAGGTTGACGCTGAATTAGATAGCGCACCCTCAATTGAACATACTATTTATACAATCCAAGCAAATGAAAAAATAAATGCACTCCAAACTTTACTAAAGCAAAGTAGTAAAGATCCTTCAATCGTATTTGGGAAAACAAAACATGGAGTTAAAAAATTAGCAAAAACGCTCAAATCCCTAGGGTACCCTGTCGAAGCTTTACAAGGTAATCTAAGCCAACGAGCAAGAGAACAAGTCATGAATAATTTCCGGTCAGGCAAAACACCTATATTAATAGCAACAAATGTAGCAGCTCGAGGCCTCGATTTTAATGGTATTGGGCAGGTCATCAATTTTGATTTACCAGACACTCAACAAAATTTCACACACCGCGTAGGACGTACCGGGCGTATGGGACAAAGTGGCCAAGCCATCACTTTCATAACACCAGGTGATGAGCGTAAATGGAGAGAAATCCAAAGACACTTAGGAACTAAGTTCAAAAAAGAACCGTGGCTGAACAAAGGCCCTAAAGATTTAGAAGAATAAAACTTGGCGAGACAAATAAAAAAGGCCCGCTCCTTTTAACTAAGAGCGGGCCTTTTTATGTTCTAACTAATATGAATTAGGATCACTAGCTACTGTACCATCTTCATCTACAGATCCATCAGATGCTCCTCCACGAACAGGGTCGGGAGCTCCAATAGGTTTCCATTGAGGAATCATCTGATCACCTCGTGGCTCAAAGAAGACTTCTATCCTCATATCTATTTCTACATCTTCAATCGGAATCCCAAGAACATTACCGTTCATTCTTGGCCCTTCATCCAACTGAACAATCGCATAAATATACGGTACATCTGGAGCGAAAGCTGGATTACCAGGTTGTCGCACTACAATGAAGCTATATATTCTTGCTTTCCCACTTACTTCAACCCACTCTAATCGATCTGAGAGACTAAAAGGGCTTCTCTCTCGAGGGTAAAAGAATACCTTTCCAGTATCAATATCTCGTTGAACCATTAATTTACCTTCTTTAGTTGCTTCCCAAAAAGGCGCTGTCACTGCATCGGCTACTGGTACTGGTTTCTGTGGCTGTTGTGCCATAATAAAACTCCTTTATTAATTTTATTAATAAATATTAAAACTTCTTCGTTATGATCTTGCTAAACTTTCATCGTTAGTAAGTACGATAGAGCAAAACTTGCTCAATATACCCCCTCAACCATTAACAAAGCCTGTCGTTGCACCTTCTACTTGGCGGTCACCGCCTCTTCCCATGAGTTGCAAAGTGGCTTCCATAGGTTGGGAAAAACCACCAGTATTACCGGCTTGCTGACCGTAAGAAAGTTGCCCTCCATGCGTGTTCACAGGAAAGTTACCTTTATATGTTGTATCGTTTTCCTCATACCAAGGACCAGACTCACCTTTAGGCATAAACCCTGCATCTTCAAGAGTAACCATAACCGTTATTGTGTAACAGTCATAAATTTGAGCAAAGTCCATATCTGCTGGCTTTAATCCAGCCATATTAAATGCTCTTGGAGCTGATACTACTGCTGGTGTTCTAGTTATTCGATCAGCCCACGTTAAATCATTATGATCCGTATTATGGCCTGCGCCTAAAAGATAAACTGGCTTATGCTTCATAGCCCTTGCTTTCTCTGGAGTAGTAACTATCATTGCTCCTCCACCAGCACATGGCATAACACATTCAAGTAACCTTAAAGGGTCAGCAACATATCTGGAATCTGCTACATCCTGAACTGTGATTGGCTGATCTCTAAATGCAGATCCAGGTGTAACTTGTGCATTAAATCTTTGATCTGCTGCTACTTTAAATCGCTGTTCATCTGTTGTTCCATACTCAAATGCGTGCCTTCTAGCAACTTGAGCATACCACCCATTTGCTGCTACTACAGGTCCGTAAGTATCTATAAAAGGATTCCCTCTAGGAGCCACCCGTGGTTGCGTCCCTTGGTTACCACCGAACATTAAAAGAACAGTGTCGGCTAAACCACTAGCAACCCATGTTGCTGCTAGAACAATACCTGTTGTACCAGTTGCGCCCATATTATTGACGCCACTCGCCATAGTAGGTTTGATTCCAATATAGTCTGCCATAATAGCAGGCCAGTTATTGCCATCCTCTCCACCAGGTGCTTCAGTTACTAGGCCATTAATATCTTCTAATCTTAATCCGGCATCTTTAATTGCCATTGCAGCCACGTCAGCTTGCATTCCTCTTTGAGTTTTATCAGGCCACTTACGTATGGCTGGTGTCCAACCAACCCCTACTAAAGCTGCCTTACCTTTTAATGAAGATAATGTCATGAGCTAACTCTCCTTCTCTAAATATAGGATGATAAAGAGGATATTCATATAAGTCCCCTAATAGAATGAATTCTACTTTCATACATCTAGAACAGTCAACTAAAAGAAGCTAATTATACGGATTTCCTGATACTTTATTTCTTCTTACTTATGATATCAAGATTGGATTCCATATATACGTAAATTATGAGTTGGCCTAATATACCAAGATGGGAAAGCATACTATAAATAAAATACATAGATCAATTCTTAAATGGTACTCGGATTATGGTCGCGATTTACCATGGAGAAAAGCTATAATTAGCCCGTACGATATCCTAGTTTCTGAGTTCATGCTTCAACAAACAAATGTAAATAGAGTACTAGCTATATACCCTTCTTTCATGAATCAATTCCCCACCATAGACTCTTTATCCAATGCCTCATTGAGTGATGTCATCAAAGCATGGAGAGGCTTAGGCTACAATAGAAGAGCCGTAAACTTGCATCGAACCGCGAACATTATCATGGATAATTACGACGGCCATATACCACACGCCTACAGTAAATTAATAAAAATGCCAGGTATCGGAGAATATACGGCAGCTGCCATATCCAATTTTGCATTCAAAATTAATATTCCAGTTGCTGATATAAATATAAGACGAGTCTTGGGACGTATTAATGATGGCCCTAAACCTACAGACATTAAAAGAGGTTGGGAATTAGCTGAAAAATATTTAACTCCCAGCTTAAATTCTTCCAATTGGCATCAAGCTATTATGGATTTAGGATCCGCTATATGCACATCAAAAAAAGCCAAATGCTCTTCTTGCCCTGTTAACAACATGTGTATTTCAGCAGATAAATTAACCCAGTACCAAAACCCCCACTTGAAAACTAGAGATTTGAAAATTGAGCGCTTTGAAGGATCAACCAGGTATTACCGAGGAAAAATTATAAACGCCTTAAGGGATTCAAGTATTCATATACATATAAATACAATTATTGAGACTTTAGAGCATGATCTTATTCCTATTAATGATCATGCTCTATTGAAAAAAATAATCAAACAATTAGAAAAAGATGGATTATTAGAATTAAATAACCAGTATATTTCGCTACCTAAATGACTCTGTTTTTCATTTTCTGATAGTCCACGTTCCCAGACCAGTTTTTAATAAGTTTCTTCAACAAAGCCCAAGTATCTCCAATCACCTCAAGTTCACTCTCTGATAATTCAGAATAAAACTTATCTAGACTAGGGAAATACCAAAGCTTGGCTGCCCAAAACCCCTCTATGCTTTTTTTTGAGGCCTTTCTATTAATAATTCCAAAAGAACTTTCAGCCGACCAATTCTCTATTAGAACGCCATTGTATGCTAATGCTACAGATTCAATCCAAGAAGCCCTTCTATCTTCTCCAGTAAGATGGTCCATCATATCTAACATTTTATTAACTCTAATATGATCGCCTACATCCTCTCCTGCAAAACGATGAGTTCTTACACTATCCCAATTTTGAGATAAACTCGGGATCGATAATCCTCCATCGCTAGAAACAGCATAACCTTCACTAATTTTCGACCAATATAATGCCTTATTTTTTGCTATATCTAAGTGGTTCGAACCTATTTCTTCGTATATATTATTTGAAATATAAGACGCTGAATTACCAGGAAAAAACAAACCTTCATTAAAACATTTTTCTAAACGGATTGCTTTCGCCACATTTGAAGTGCCGATTAATAGGGGTATTTTTTTGTTACTATCACTCAAATTCAATAGTGCCTTTTCAAGAATCTTTCTTTATTTTAGCAGTTCTATTCAAATATAAACCCACGGCCATGCAAAACGCTGGTAAAACAGCCAGCCACCTTAAGATTGCATCACCAGCATATATATGGCTTATACCTAAAGCTATTAATGTCCCTCCCAAAAAAACAGATACTAAATTAACTAACCTTCTTTCCCAGGATACAGCTAAAAATCCAATTGCAATCGACGGGAAAAAAACTGTCGCCGCTAGTGGAATCAATTCGTACTGCTCGAGAACTAATCTATCCACGCTCTGAAAAACTCCTGATGTTGTAGATTCAGTCACAAGTGAAAACCTACCTGAGCTAACTATCCAGAACCAAATCCCTATACCAGCCCCAGAAACCATCCCTATCAAGAAAATACCTATATGGTGTAAAACCCAGCCGCCGATCAAGAGAACTAAAAAAACACCAGCAGTAGAAGTCCATAAAGCAGCTTTTTCATCTTCGAAAGCAGGTATAAACAGGAAAAAAGCTGTTGTCCCAGATGCTGAAAGAGTAAGAGCTATCATCCATCGGTAGAGAATATACCCAGCTACACAAAGTGCAATCCCTATAACGATAAATGCATAGCTAGCAAAAGTATCTAACCTCAAATCTAATAAATCAGCTATATTAAATGATCTAATGATCTCTTGTACCTGATTTTGCGGAACCGTTTGCCCCATAAATTATATCTCCAGCCCAATAGATTATAAGCTTCTTATCGAAGTAGAAGTATTTAATACATCTTTTAAATATTGTCCCGTGTAGCTATCGGCAACTTTCACAATATCCTCTGGTGTACCTTCTGCAACTAGCCCTCCGCCCTTATCACCTGGGCCTGGCCCTAAGTCAATGATCCAATCAGCATTCTTTATCAAGTCAAGATGGTGTTCAATCAAAAGAACAGTATTACCAACATCAACTAGTCTATGAAGAACATCTAGCAAATTATGAGCATCAGAAAAAGCTAGCCCTGTTGTAGGTTCGTCCAATATGTAAAGAGTCCGCCCAGTAGGTCTCTTAGATAACTCAGTTGCCAATTTTACTCGCTGAGCTTCCCCTCCAGATAATGTAGTTGCAGGCTGTCCAAGCCTCATATATCCCAAACCAACATCAGACATCAATTTCAAACGATTAAAAATTGCTGGGAAAGCTTCAAAAATAGGCACCGCGGCTTCGACAGTTAAATCCAAAATATCAGCAATACTAAGATCTTTAAATTTGATCTCCAAAGCTTCACGATTGTACCGTGCTCCTACACATACTTCACACGGTACAATCACATCTGGTAAAAATTGCATTTCTATAGTCTGGTACCCTTCACCACTACAAGTCTCACAGCGGCCACCTTTCACATTAAATGAGAATCGACCCGGTTTATATCCCCGCACACGAGACTCTGGGACGGAAGCAAACAATTGCCTAATCGGTGTGAAAGCCCCTACATACGTGGCTGGGTTCGATCTAGGAGTTCTACCAATTGGAGACTGATCAATATTAATTACTTTGTCTATTTTATCGATCCCCTCAATCCCATCTGATAATCCGGGGATTTCTTTAGCTTTATATAGTTTTTGCGCCAAATTCTTATATAACACCTCGTTAATTAAGGTGGATTTACCAGATCCTGAAACTCCTGTAATACAAGTAAGTATTCCTAATGGAATACTTACATCCACTTTCTTCAGGTTATTGGCTCTCGCATTATTAATTTTCAGTACATTTTTTTTATCAAATTTTCTCCGTTTTAAGGGAACTGGAATTACCTTCTGCCCACTCAGGTATGCTCCAGTTACAGACATTGCCGAAGAATTTATTGCATCAATATCACCTTCAGCGACTAAATTGCCACCATGCTCACCAGCTCCTGGTCCTATATCAATTATATGATCAGCAGCCCTCATAACTGCCTCATCATGTTCGACAACAATCACTGTATTGCCAATATCTCGCAAAGTTTTCAAAGTCTCTATTAATCGTTGGTTATCTACCGGATGTAATCCAATCGATGGCTCATCACATATATAAAGAACACCCACAAGACCTGATCCAATCTGAGTTGCTAACCGAATCCTTTGAGACTCTCCACCGGATAAAGTTGAAGCCGTTCTATCTAAGGTAAGATATTCAAGGCCTACATTCACTAAGAATTCTAGCCGCGAGTATATCTCCTTTAGAATTTGTTCAGCAATCAATTTTTCACGCTCACTCAGAAAAGTATTTTCCGATTGGAGTTGTTCAACCCATAATTTGACCCTAGCTATCGATAATTTAGTCACATCATTTATATTATCAATACCAATTGTGACAGCCAAAGATGCTGCGCTAAGCCTCTTACCTTCACACAGCAGGCAAGCTTTCTTAACCATAAATCGTTCAATCTCGCGGCGCTGGCGATCAGATGTAGTCTCGCGATGTCTTCTTTCAAGATTAGGAATTACACCTTCAAATTTGGTGCCAAAATTAATTACCCGCCCGCTACGTGTTCGATGAGCTACTTTAAGTTTTTTTATATTTTGCTTTGATCCCTGGCCAAATAAAATAAAATCTGATTGCGGCTGCGTATAATCTGAAAAAGGTTGGTTAACGTCGGCTCCAATCAAATCTGCAGCTGATGTTAAAATCGACTTATACCATGGTGCCATTGTTCCCGCTCTACTCCAAGGAGATACAGCGCCTTCTAATATAGACAATGATCGATCCGGTACAACTAAAGCTGATTCGATTTCCAGCTTGTAGCCCAAACCCGTGCATTCTGGGCAAGCTCCTTGGGGATTATTAAATGAAAAAGTTCGAGGCTCAATTTCATCGATAGATATACCGCAATCAACACAAGCAAAATGTTCACTAAATAAAAACTCTTCATCTGTATCAGAATGAACAATTTTAACAACCCCGTCTCCCAATCCTAAAGCTGTCTCAACAGAATCTGAAATCCTATTCCTTAAATCTTCAGAATGATGTGAAATGACCAATCGATCTACAATTATTTCAATGGTGTGCCATTTTTGTTTATTTAATTTAATTGGATCAGAGAGATCTTTAATTTCACCGTTAACTCTCACCCTAACAAATCCGTTTTTTTTTGCATCCTCAAAAATATTTAGATGCTCTCCCTTTCGCCGTGTCACCATTGGAGCCATTACCATTAATCGAGTATCTTCATCTTCAGCAAGGATCAAATCTACAATTTGCTGAACCGTTTGATTCTCAATTTTTTTACCACATTTAGGGCAATGTGGTGTTCCTATCCTTGCATAAAGCAACCTCAGATAATCATAAATCTCTGTTACAGTCCCCACCGTTGATCTAGGATTATTAGAAACACCTTTTTGGTCTATAGAAATTGCAGGGGATAAGCCTTCAATAGACTCAACATTGGGTTTTTCCATGCGCCCCAAGAACTGACGAGCATATGCAGATAGAGATTCTACATAACGTCTTTGACCTTCGGCATATATTGTATCAAAAGCAAGTGAACTCTTACCGGATCCAGACACTCCTGTTATAACAACTAGTTTATCTCTAGGTACTACAACATCAATATTCTTTAGGTTATTCTCTTTAGCGCCTTTTACTATAATGGATTCGATTGCCATTAGAATAATCTCCTATATAAATTAGATTAGACTTGATACAACAATACCATGTATTATCAAATAAGTGATCTCAACATGACGCAAACCATGTGATTCCCTTTGACTGACCTAAGACTGGTATATAGACTGATGGTCGTGCATATAGGGGGCATTAGCTCAGCCGGTTAGAGCGCAGTCCTGATAAGACTGAGGTCCCTGGTTCGAGTCCAGGATGCCCCACCACTCTTTTTTAGATATGAATTAGGGTATTTATGGTATTAACTTAGTTATCTTCTTAAACTCATAGTATTAAGAATAAACTTAGCACTATGATAATAATTCACCTAGGACATAAGTAAGGAAATCTTTATGGAACAACCGTTGGGACCTTTGGAAATCCTTCGCGCTGGCTTAACGACAATGCACGGAATGCTTGATGACGCAACAACTGACATGAACATTGAGCAATTGAACTGGCAAAGCAGTGATGGTGGTATCACACCTTTTTTTAGTCTCTGGCATTACGTTCGAACAGAGGACAACATTATGAACTTTGTTGTCCAGGGTAAGGCAACAGTATGGACTGAGGGAGAATTTGATGTGCAGTTAGGTCTACATCGAACATCTCAAGGTACTGGGATGAGTGCGGATGAAGCAGCGCAAGTTGTACTTACGGATTTAGTCCTTTGGCGCAAATATCAACAAAGCGTCTGGGCTGCATCAGAAACCTACCTTGGAACAATCTCGCCCTCCCAATTCAACTCGCGTAAAGTTACGATAAAACCATTGCCAGAAATGTCTCTATGGGACGGATTATTTAATATTTGCCTCAGCCATGGTTTTCGTCATGTCGGTGAAATTGAATATGCTCGTGGACTTCTTGGCCTGGGTGGCCTAACAATTTAAATTCTGCGTATCGGAATAGTAAGTAAGTATTAGTTAATAGTCACGAATTCTTAAATATGAATTTGGGTTATATGTGTGCCGATTGTGGTGGCACCATTGATATCACCATCTTATTAAAAAATCTGTCGATCGAATGAAATACTATTTATTAATCGCACGTGGATTACGAATCGGGTCCCACGCGAAGACCATAAACGTTAAAGAAATTGCCATCATTAAGAAAGCATTTGCATAAAGTGTATACTCTGTACCAATCATATCTGATAAAACTCCCATTAGGGGCGGTGCAGATAGCAATGAAAAATCCCCTATCGACCTTGCAAAACTTTGCGCAATAGCTTGTTTATCAGGAGAACTGATATCAGAAACATAAGCTATAGGTGCTGGGCCTTCTAATCCTTGAGAAATTCCATATAAAATCATTCCTATTCCAAAAAGTAAAACATCATTACTATAACCAAGTACAAACAAAGAAAAGGCAAATAAAGCAATTCCAGGAACAATTACCGTTTTCCTCCCATACTTATCTGAAAAAATACCGACTAATGGCAACATCATAAACGTAAAAATTGAAGGTAAAGTTAAAAATCCACCTACTTTACCTTCTGAAAGACCCAGCTCTCTTGATGCCTTCAAAGGCAACAGTGTAAAAAAAGCACCTCCTCGTGTAAAAAATGTCCCTGCAAATGTCAAACTTATCAAAAGAAAATCTTTTTTAAATAAAAATCCATAATTAAGCAAAAAATTAGAACTCCAACCCTTACCAATATTATTTTCTTGTCTTTTTAGTTTATTATCAGTTTTTTGTAATGTCTCAGGGACGCGAAAAAATGCCCATATGCCACTAGCAAACGAAAGTATCGCAACAACTATAAATGGCGCTCTCATCCCCCAAAACTCTGCAATAATGCCACCCAGAGCAGGGCCTAAACTTATACCAATGAGAAAACTACCTTGAAAAATACTCATCATCCTAGCTCGGTTCTCTATCTTACTTACATCAGATATAAAGGCTACTCCTCCTGTTATAAAAGCAGCCGATCCCACACCTGAAATAAATCTATAAATCAATAGTGTTGGTAGAGAGTTCGAAAATGCAGATAACCCATTTCCAATTGCACCGATAATGGGCCCCCAAATAAGCAATGATCGTCGACCTTTAGAATCTGAAATGAAAGCTGCTGGGATATTTGTAATGAATCTTGCTAATCCAAAAGCACTGACAGCCAATCCTATTTGACCTGCCGTAATCCCAAAAGAATCTGCAAACAACGGAACCATGGGAACTGCAATTCCTTGGCCAGTTGTCATTAAAGAAGTAGCAATACACAGAAAAATAATCGATTGGTTTAATAATAGAGTATTTAGCAATTTAGCCGTATTCATAAAATAGAAATCCTCTTACTCAATAATCCTGTATCATTATAGGCATATACATATAGGTGATGTCATTGAACAAAGAATCTTCTCATACACAACGGACTTTTATCCAATCATCCTTAAGAGAATTAGCTCCCTTAATTCTTTTAAGCGTAGGTTTGATTTTAGGATCAATTTGGTCTGTTATTTTTTCTTCTCCACTAAAATCTAGCCCCCCTTACTTGATTTCATGTGGAATACTATTTTCCGTAGCTTTTTTCTTAGGTACAAGAGGGGTTCCTAGGTGGAGCTACTCCTGGATTGCAATAGGTATTGTGGCTACGCAAGCTCTTCTTTCAGCAACTCTTCCTACAGAATCAATGGCCATATCAAACCCATCCAGTGCTATGTTAGCAGTAGCATTCGGAGGTCCTCTATTAACAGTAATGATTGCGAGTTCTATAGCTAAAAATGAATGGTCCAATGCTTTTATCTTTATTTTTCTGTACTCAATGGGATCCAACATAGGCTTACCAGTAGTCCTTCAACAAGAATCTTTAAATATCTCAACTAATATTGAATTGATCAGAATATTATTAATAGTCTTCCAAACTATAATTACAGGAGCGGCAATATTGGCTTGGAATCGGAATGTAAGAATGCTGAGCTTAGCCTTTCTAATTGCCGGAGTTCTCATATCAGGAATCACGGCACAGTTAGTGGTTCAAGCTTTATCTTCGAACATACCACACGATTTTTCTTTTATTGATCTGTTGAGATTAATTACACTTATCCTTTTGCTCACATTCGCTATAGGAACTGTACGAAGGATTTTTTCAGGAAAAGGATTTATTAGTAATCTTACTGCACTAACATCTTTAGATACACGGAATCAAATGCAGCCCCCCTATACAGGATCACCAAGAAGGCAAAGAAAGCTAAGGTTCCGTTTATCCAAAAATAAGAGAAGACATTCAAGATTTTCAAAATAGGTTCTAGAATTTAGGAGAAATAAAATGGTTGTGAGAAATTCTTCTGTAATAGAAATAGCAATCTTGGACGACTATCAAAATAAGAGTCTGGATTTCGGTAACTGGGAGTCGCTTCCAAAGCATGTCCATACTACCGTATTCAACAATGGTGAGACAAACGAAAAACTGCTTATTGAAAGATTGAGGCCATTCGAGATATTAGTAACTATGAGAGAACGTACATGGTTACCAGGATCAGTGTTAGAAAATTTACCAAATCTACGTCTCATAGCAGCAACTGGGGCCAGACAAGCAAACATCGATATTGAAACTGCAACGGATATGGGCATTATTATTTGCTCAACTCGCAGCCCCGGGCATTCAACGAGCGAGCTCACATGGGGTCTGATTTTAGCCGTAACACGTAATATAGGCTTAGAGGACCATTTGATAAGAAAAGGGAACTGGCAAACCACAATTGGGGTTGGACTAGAAGGAAAAACCCTAGGGCTAGTCGGACTAGGTAGAGTTGGAAAGGATGTTGCCAGTATTGCAGCAGCATTCCGAATGAATCTCCTAGTCTGGTCTCCTAATATGACCCAGGAAAGGGCACAGGTCTATAACGGGAAATCCGTGACCAAGGCTGAACTATTTAGTCAATCAGATATCGTAACAATTCATATCCCATTAAATGAAACATCACGAGGAATTATCAGCAAAAAAGAATTATCAATTATGAAACCTTCTAGTTATCTTATCAATACATCAAGAGGCCCAATCGTTAATGAAAAAGATCTCATTTTTGCACTTGAACATAATATGATCGCTGGAGCTGGCCTTGACGTTTTTGATACAGAGCCACTTCCCAAAGACCACGCCTTAATGAAATTATCTAACGTGGTTTTATCCCCTCACTTAGGATATGTCACTCAAGAAAATTATGAAATTTTCTACGGGGAATCAGTCCAAAATATCATGGCATACCTCAAGAATAAGCCTATTAATGTACTTAACCCTAATGCTCTAGAAAGCTCTTAATATAGCACAATACACACTCTTAAATTTACATTCCCTTGACCTGCAACAGAGCAGTCGTTACCATAAATTTAAGTATACTGTTTATAAATCTTAGATAGAAGTAAGGAAGGTATTTCATGGATAACCCGTTTGAGGGTTTATACGACCTTTTTATAGGTAAAAGAAGCTCAAAACTGGTCTTGAGTTTATTTAACGCAGCTACCCTTATTAATGCGATGATTATAACGGCAGCTGTCCGCCGTTATCTATACTCCTCCCTTGATCTGCGAATAGACATTGTAGCCGGCATTCTAATTGGGCTAACTATACTTACCAGTTTTAATTGTATGGTCTATTTCGGGTCTCTAAATAAAACAGATAAGTAAGCTTTTAAAAGACTTAACGTCTATTTATTAAATGACTTATAATTATATATAAATACAACTATTTAATAAGATGATTCACTTCCAAGATAATAATTACAAAGAAGGTATGTAATAATTTACTACTATAACCTCTATGGGAGTTTCTATGGAAAAAAATAATGACAGCATTTCCCAAGCGCTTTTTGCAGCCTATTATCAACTAACTATGGCTCAAGCGTATTGGGAACATTCGCAAACAGCTGAATCAACTTTCAGTCTCTTTATCCGTCGATATCCCAAAAATCGAGGGTACCTCGTTTTTTCCGGAGTTGAAGATATACTAAACCACTTAGAAAATCTCAAGTTTAACGAGAAAGATATTGCCTACCTAAAATCATTAAACCATTTTAGTGAACCATTTCTCGAATATCTAGGTAACCTGAGATTCAGTGGAAGTATGAGATCAATAAAAGAAGGTTCGATTTTTTTTCCTGAAGAACCTGTACTTGAAATAACTGCTCCCTTAATTGAGGCTCAAATTATAGAGAATTTTGTCCTGAATAGAGTTAACGTAGAATCTGTTTTAACAACTAAAGCTTCCCGTGTTATGTATGCAGCAAAGGACAAAAAGGTTAGCGAATTTGGTTCGCGAAGAACACACGGGCTCGATGCTGCTGATAAACTCGTGAGGGCAGGAACTATAGTTGGTTTTGAAAGCACAGGGAATATTCACGGTGCTGCAAAATATGGCCAAAAAGTATCTGGGACTATGGGTCATTCATTTATCACCAGCTTTGAATCAGAAATTGAAGCATTCCGCGCCTACGCTCATTCATTCCCTAGATCAAGCACCTTTCTAGTAGATACATTCGACACGATATTAGGTACCAAAAATGCAATCAAAGTAGCCCTCGAAATGCGAGAAGAAGGTAACGAGCTAACAGGAATACGTTTGGATAGTGGCGATTTTGGGAAACTTGCCAAGGAGGTGAGATCTTTACTGGACCAGGCTGATCTCAAGAACGTAAAAATTATAATCAGTGGTGATCTCGACGAACATATAATCGAACATTTACTAGAAATACAAGCTCCTATTGATAGCTTCGGTGTCGGAACAAGAATCGGCACCTCCAGTGATGCACCATCTATTGACTGTGTATATAAGCTAGTTGAATATAATGGTATACCTGTCCTAAAATTAAGCCCAGGAAAAGAAACAATAGCCGGACGCAAACAAATTTACCGATTCCTTAACAAGGCAGGTCTATTCGAAAAGGATCTTTTAGCCTTAGAAAGCGAAAATCCCAGTACTTATCCAGATGGATACTCTTTATTAGAAGAAGTGTTTAAAAACGGTGAACGAGTCAAGCAAAGCCCAACTTTACAAAATCTAAAAGATCATTTCACTAAATCATTTGAAAAATTACCTGCTGAGTATAAACATTTAACAACACCAGCTATCTACCCTGTTTCAATCAGTGAAGAATTAACTAAATTACAAAGAAAAGCACTGAAACGAGCAGATGGTTCTCAAACAGAACCAAATAATTAGTTCTGGATTTTCCTAATATGATGGACTATAAGCCAACGATCATCATCAGTCAGTAGTTTTCCGAATGATGGCATATTGGTCAAAGAAGTCCATGCTTCAGGATTACCTGAATCCGCAGGCGCAGGCACAACACCTTGCCCATTGGTTAAAATTCCAAATAATTCTCCATTGGTCTTATTTCTTGTATCTTTAGAGGTCAAATCAACAGGGGAGTTGACTCCTGCTGCTGAGAAATGAGCAGCTAGTAACGCAGGCCCTGTTCCTCCTTGTAGATCTCCAGCAATACCATGGCAAACCGCACAATTTGTCTTAAATAATGAAGCCCCTTGCTGTTCAAGTTCTGTGGTCAATATTATTGGATTATCTATGATTTTCTCCAAGCTTGAATTATCTAATAATGAGTATGCTGTCTCAGCCTTTACCTCAACACTAGATGCTCCTGCTCCCAAAAAGGCTACTGAACCTCTTGGAGCTGACATAACAGGAGCTTCTTGTCTCCGAATTGCGGGAGAATAGTGCATCTCTTGAAAATAATCAACGGGATATGCTCCAACGGAACATGCAGACATCAAAAATATAAAAAGAGTTAAAGAAAACCCTTTAGTAACTTGAATTAAGAACTTTCTCTTTTGATTTATTTTTAATTTATTCATTCTTGTAATCACTTCTAGGATGACTCCCTAACCACATCAGCTGCGCCAGCTTCTTTAAATGCTGCCTCAGCTGTACTAAGACGATCTTCTGTTGTAGTAACAATTAATCCAATATATCCAGAAGTAATACGTGTATCATATACTGGGCCAGCGCCACTACTTCTAGGAAGCCTACTCTCAAATACCACTCCAACTACTGTGCCAATCATCGCGAATAAAAGAGTCATCTCATAAGCGATAATCATCATTGCTGGAACAGCTAATATAGGTTTACCACCTGTGACCAATGGCCATGCAGTTTGTGTTGCAGCTGTAAACAGAAATGCTATAGCAAAGCCGATAAATGCTCCACCTAAAGAAAATACGAACAGCCTATTAGGTTTAACATGTTCTCCAAAAGCTCCTTCAGGGTATGGATTACCAGTTAGTACATCATAATCTTCATTAGTAAATCCTGCTCCCCTTAACTTCCTGGCACCCTCTGCAGCAGTCTCTGTATCACCAAAAACTCCCAAGATATCTTTATTATCAGGCATTCTTAACGCTCCTAAATCGCATTACCAAGCTTTATCTTCTTCTGTTTCTTTTATTATTCCAGGCACAATTACCTCACCAATTTGGACATCTTCTCTAAATACAATTCCTTCCTTTGCTTCCCATGCGGGAACCAAAGGGACTACTTTCGCAAAAAGTAGTAACAAAAGAGCAACCATACCAAAAGATGCCAAAACAACCAAACTCTCTATAAGGCTAGGGACATAATTTGACCATAAAAAGGTTAACTCGTTTTTACGCTCTATTGCTGGAATTATTAGAAAATATCTTTCCAGCCACATACCTATATTTACTAGAATTGACGTCCAAAACATTAACGGTATATTACGTCTTACACGCTTACTTAACCACAAAGGAATAGGGATTACATATGAAGTCATTATCATAATCACTGTAATAGCATTAAATGGCCATTCGAACAGTCGGCGTTGCATTACAGCTAGTTCTTGTTCCTCTCGTGTATAGAAAGAAAAAGCGAAATCTAAAAAGAAGAAAAATAACCATAGAGTAGCAATGAATATTAAGAGCCTTCCAACCGCATCAAAATGGTCTTCCCAAATATAATTTTCTAGTTTAAATATCCATCTCATTAATGCCATCAAAGTCAAAACCATAGAGACTCCCGAATGAACAGCTCCGATAACAAAATATGGTGCATAAACAGTTACATGCCATGCCGGCACAACAGACACCGCAAAGTCCCATGAAACAATACTATGAACCGAAACAAACACTGGGAGTATTAAGGCTGACATCAATATTCCAAAAATACCTTGTAACTTCCATTGACGAGGTGTGCCTCTCCATCCAAGAGCAAGCGAGGAGTATATCTTCTTTCGCATTCCTGTACTTTGGTCACGGATAAGTGCAAAGTCTGGAATTAACGCAGTAAACACAAATAGAATACTTCCTGTCAAATATGTAGTTATTGCTATAGGATCCCATACTAAAGGAGATCTCACATCAGGCCAAACCCCTCTAGCGAAATCATAAGGTAATAACCAATAAATAATTCTCCATGGCCGACCTGCGTGAATAACAGGATGCAAAAGTGAAGTTATGAGTGCAAATACTGTCATCACCTCTGCGGCACGTGTTATAGGCCGTTTCCACTCAGCCTGCGTTAACCTCAGAATAGAAGAAATCATTGTTCCAGCATGACTAACTCCTATCCAAAAAACGAAGTTAACGATGAAAAAGCCCCAAAAAGCTGGACGCTGAAGGCCAGTTACCCACAATCCTTGATAAATCAAGATCGTGACTGCAATCACTCCTCCCATCAATAAAATTAACGGAGGAATAAAAGCTAGGGCATGCCTACGCTTAAACGAAAACACTGGCCACAGTAACTCTTCATTAACTTGGGTCTGTGTCAATCTAGGTCGGTCTTGCATTATGCTCTCTCTACCTCATGGATTAATATTAATAACATGTTATTTGTTTCCAATTTACTCTGGTTTCACAACGACGTGAGCGTAACCAACTCCCCACGGTTTTATAAAACGTAATAATAAAGCTTCGCGAGTTTCCCATACAGAGACAAAACCAACCAGTCTTGAAATTAATAAGTATAAAAACAAAACTGATGAGACCATCCCTATAAAGACCAGTAAATCAGGCAATCCTGGGGCATTAACAGTAGGCAAATGGTCCAAGCCATGACCTCCCACCTGATCTATAGACCAAGAGTTTGCGTATAACCTCATCCTATCAAAAAATCCACCAATCAATACAATAAGCCCTACTACAGTAGGCCACACAATACTTCTACGCAAAATATTCCACATTAAAATCAAAAATGGGAGTATAAAGGAAAAGCTGATTGCTCCTGCAAACATTAAGAACTGAGGTCTTGCCAATATGTTTTCTACGGCAAAGTCTCCCGATACAAATAAAGCAATAACCCCTTGCTCATGAGGAAGCCGTGCATACCAAAATAAAATAAAAGCACACCACCAAAAATAAAACCAGAACAAGCTTAAGGCAAGGAGTAATCTGCTGTAACCCCAAAATTGCTCAAGCTCAAAGTAGCGCCCTAGCCCTCCAAGTCGTCTAAGTAGATACATAGTAACTATTAATAAAGCAGCGCCCATTTGCAAACCTGTTATTGCATGAAAAGCTGGGAAAATAGGGTCTTTCCAACCTGGAACGAGTGTCATAGCAAAATCTGATGATAGAACTAAATGAGTCATAGCATACGCTGTTATATAAAATGCGCCCAGTATTCCTAAGGCTGATTTATGTAAACTCCATTCTTTTGGACTTCCTGACCATCCTCTAGAAAGTCTGGAGGCAAGCCTCTGAGTAAAACCTGAACCATGATCTCGTACTGCTGCAAAATCAGGTAATAATGACACATACAGAAATGCTAGCCCAGTAAGAACTAATAAGAGCATCATAATAATATCTGGGAACCAAGGAGCAAGGGCCCAATCCATCCATAAACTATTCCTACCTTCGATAGGAGGTGCAACCATTAAAATAGGTATAAAAAAGATTAAATTAACTGGACCAGCTATTGCAAATAGTTCTGCTGATCTGCTTGTCGGGCGTCTCCATTGCGCACGCGCAAAGCGCAATCCAATACCTGCCATCGGTATACCCATTGTTACCGAGAAAATATAGAAATAAATAACTGCATAAAAATTCCACTTAGTATGATCGTCAATACCATTAGCCATTTGCATAGCGATACCGATAAATCCAAACAAGGATAAAATTCCAGACAATATAATCGCTTTTTTCATCCTAGAGCCAGTTTGCCGCGAAACATGGATAAGCTCTTCGGTTATATCCTCGTGCGTGGCAGGGGGGCCTGGAATTACGACTGCTTCTTGATCACCATTCTGCATTCTAATTTTCTTCCCGTCTTAACTTTAATTAATGTGCGACTGCTACTTCAGACGCATGAGCATCTTCATCGACCTGTTTTAAGTAACGTACATTCGGTTGTGTACCTAACGATTCCTGTAATACATATGACCTATCATCATCAAACATTTGAGCCACTTGGCTATCTGGATTGTTTAAATTACCAAAGACTAAAGCATCTGTTGGACATGCCTGAGCACATGCTGTTTGAAGAGCAGCAATTGAATCATCATTCCCAGTCCTCTTGGCTATTCTGGTCGCTGCATTGATCCGTTGAACACAAAAACTACATTTCTCCATGATGCCCCTATCTCGAACTGTAACATCGGGGTTCAAATAATTATTATATGATTCCGGCCAGGTCGGTCGTCGATAATTAAAAAATCGTGCATGGTAAGGGCAGTTATTTGCACAGTACCTTGTTCCTACACAGCGATTATAAACTTGAATATTCATACCTTGATCGTTATGAAAGGTTGCGTATACTGGGCAAACTGGTTCACAAGGTGCGTTACCGCAATGTTGACATAAAACTGGTAAAAAACGAGCTTTTACATTTGGATATTCACCTTCCCAATATCGCTCTACCCGAATCCATGCAATTGATCGATTCTCTTTAAAATCTCGGTCTAAATTAATAGGAATATTATTTTCGGAGGCACATGCAATTACACACGCTTGGCATCCAGAACATTTATCAACATCAATAACCATTCCCCATTTTACGTTAGCCATATATAAATATCTCCATCCATTCTTTTTATTATCCAGTAGTAAGTTGAATTATCTCTGTACCTTCTAATTGCATTCCTGTGATTCCACCTTCCATACGCGGCAATCTTAACCTACGCCCTGTTCCTGTGATAGTCACCTTAGTCTCTCCCCAAGCCTGGGCACCAGTAACATCTTGGTTAGTAGACAATAATTTTCTTACGTTAGTCCCAAAATCTTTTGCATATCGACCAGAAGCGATATGGCCTCGGCCCAACGGTATTGATACTGCGTTAGGCGGAATACCTGGATGTATATATACCGGTACTTCTATAGAATTCTCTGTTCCAACGGATTTTACCTCTACGATATCTCCATCGCGGAAACCAAGGCGTTTTGCCTCTCTAGAATTAACTTCAATCCAAGTTTCCCATACAACTGATGTAAGGGGATCTGGTGTAGATTGTGGCCAAGGTAAATAACTAGAGCTGCCTGCCCCTAACCCAACACTTACGAAGGGAATTAAATGGTAGACACCACTATTTTCATTTTCTGCTAATTTATCAGGGATATTTTGACTCGCTAACTGTTGGAGGAATCTACTGGGTACCGCCCAGTCATCATCAGTAGTAGATGAAGTATCCCACCATCCACCACGCTGCAATATACCTGTCCAAAAAGACTCAAAATCAGAGCCTTGTATCGATCCACGATCTCTATTCACACGATGCAATTTAAGCATTGTATCGCGCACTAGTTGCTCCATATTTTCCCAAGGAAGATTGCTGCTGTACCCTAATTTTTGGCCAATTGACAGTAATAAATCGCCAAACGGTCGATTGTCATAAATAATCTCCTGGTTATCATCAACCAATGGTGGTAAAACTGGCTGCTGAATAGTAGCTACAAAATAACCAGGCAAAGGGTCAGGAACGTTTACATTCCAAGATTCTAAATAATTTTGATCAGGCAAAATTAAATCTGCTATATCTCCTGTTTCATCTACTACGGCAGAAAAAGCAACGACTGATCCAGCTTTAGATAACGCATCTTTAAATCCAATTGAGTCTAAAGTATGGACCGGATCCGCTCCATGTACCAAAACTAAATCAATCTGGTTTGATTCAAGCCTCTCAACTAAGTTTTGCCATTGACTAAATTTAGACGGGGAGGTGAAGCCACTAAGCTCTTCGATGGAAGAGGTCGGATTAAATATTAACCCTCCTGGCTTACCAACATTACCCAATAATCCATTCAAGACCAATGCAGCATCTGTATTAAATTTACCATTTTGTTGAGCTGCTGCGGACCCTCCAGCTAAAACCAGCCCTGGAGAATTCTCTGTTAATATACGAGCTATTTCCTCAATTTTCTCAGCAGTTATTACACCTTCCGTCATACCTATACTCGGGGCAATTTTTTCGGGAGCATAATCAGCAATAGCAGCCAGTCCTCTACCACCAGTTAATTTATCTGCTACCTCTTCGTTTGCATCTCCATTACTAATGAGTACATATGCAATACTCATCGCTAAGGCACCTTCCATGCCTGGAGCTACTGGCAACCAAGAATCTGCGTTCGCAGCTGTCATGGAAAATCGGGAACTAGCGTGGATTAATTTTCCTCTATCCTTATCATCTGAGCTATTCCTAAATTCACCATAAGCGCGCGAATATTGTAATGGCGCAACCCAAGACTCCAAGAAATCTGCTCCGATTGAAAGTATGCTCCCAGCATTTTCTATGTCAAAATGCGGAATTTGATCCTGTCCAAAGATATCCTTAACTGACGATCTTAAAACAGTATCTTCCATATCTTCATGTATCACATGCTCAATACCAGATGACTCAACAAATTTCCTAACAACATGCCCTAAGAGCCCTTTTTCATTACCTGTTATCAACACTGTTTTTTTAGGATCAGAAGTTTGCAATTTGGAAATCAACTCATCCACACCTTGAGCCCAAGTAATAGAATCTCCACCTTTAGTTGGTGTTAATAATCGATCGGGATGATATACATCGTGAACACCACTTAAACAAATTGGTAAAACTTTACCTCGATTGCTCGGATGATCGGGATTCCCTTCGATTTTTTTAGCACGCCCTTCAAGAACACGGACAACTACACCATGGCGTTCATTACAAATATTGCAACTGGTTGCATACCAATCTTCAGTTCCTGTAGCTAAATCCTCGGGCATATCCCTAGGACTCTGTTTAATTAACTCACGCTCTGGGATAGCACACCCAGCAAAAAGAATGCCAGCAACAGATGATGCTCCAGCAACTCTAAGAAAATCTCGCCGAGTTAAATCCATTATATCCCTTCCTTAAATAAATCAAATATTACGTTAATTATGACATGTGGAACATTGCAAAGGAGCACCATTCTTCTTATGGCATGCTACACAATCTCCCATCTTTAAGGCTCCTCCGTATTCGGTCTCAACTTGCTCAACCTGCTTCATAGAAGCCACGTCACCATGACAAGTAGAACATTCGAATCCTGCTGTAATATGCGGCTCATGCTTAAAGTGCGTATGGTCAGGCAATCTATGTTGCCTAACCCAGTTTAAAGGCTCGTTTGATTCCCATGCTATACGAACAACTTTAGCTTGAGGATTTTCAAGTCCAGCTACTTTATGGCAAAACATACATTGTTCAACCGCAGGTATGTTTGCTCCCCGATTTTCAGCCGCTCCTGTATGGCAGAATTGGCATTCTAACGCCAGGGTCCCTGCATGGAAATCATGAGGGAAAATCAGCTCATTTTCAGGAACAGGGTAAACGATTGCTGCTGCTGCTGGTAAGGCGAAATTCACAACACCTCCACCGACAACTACTATCAAAGCTACTATAATTAATGGAATTATTTTTTTCTTCAATGTTATCTCTATTTAAATCCACACATGTGAATATATATTTCTCAGTACTTCTGAGGCATTAATAAAATTTACCATCGACCAAAATGATCCTATCGCAAAAAGAGTAGAAAAAGAATAGAAAACTATTCGCAATCTGTTGATTCTAGCAGTGATATGCCCCGTAATTATCAATGACGGTATCACCGCATGACCAATTATAAAAAATACTGCTGCTGATATTGTTGCACCAAAAAAGCTCCATATGAAAGAAAGAGTTAAGGTTACTTGTTCCCAATCAGCTGCGGTCAACGCACCCGGATCTACTTCTGTCACGTATGTAACTCCTACCATTAATAAAAAAAGCCAGAAAAAAGAGGAAATATGAGTAGAAAACTCTACTAAAAGTCCTCAACTAAGACGATACATTGCTATCTAGCCCTATGTCAATCCCTGCTTATTTCTTTTCACCAAAAGTAGCCTTAATATCTACACATAAATACCTAGAGTAGTTCCACCCAATATATGCAAATGCGCATGCATGACGGTTTGCAGAGCATCAGCTCCAAAATTTGAGAGTAGCCTAAATCCATTTGGGGCAAATTTCTCACCTAACTCTGTACCGAGCTTTGCAGCCCTACCAAAATCGCCCCAGAATTCTTGCTGTGACATATGCTTCTTAGGTACTAGAAGTAACATAACTGGGAGCCATTTTAATTGGTTCCTAAAAACAATATATTCATCGTCTTCATACCAAATATCTGAGGGTTCACGCCTACTTATAATTTCGCAAAAAATACAATACTCATTATTTTCAATATTGCTCATTTATGTTGAGCCTACTATCTTATTTACGTACATTGAGTGTAACTCCATAATTTGGTGCATCAATATGAAATGGAACACTATTCCTAGTATCTGCTAATCTTGAAGCTATGCGAGGTTCTGCTCTTTCTAGTTCATCTAAAGATAAATTAGTTGTCACGACTAAAGGCAACCGTGCAACATACCTATAATTAATAATCTGATAAAGTTTTTCCCTCGCCCAGGGAGTAGTCCCATGAGCTCCAAGATCATCCAGAACAAGCATCTCAACCCTTTTCACTTCTTCAAATAATTCATCATAGGACACATCACTATCTGGGCGAAACGTGTACCTTAAATGATCTAGTAGATCTGGGACGACCAAAAATAAGACCTTCTTGCCTTTCTCTTTAGAGTAATGTGCTATAGAAGCTGCTAAATGTGTTTTCCCAACACCATTCTCCCCCATTAGTAACATCCATCCTTCAGGGTTCTGTGCGTACTTTTTAGAAAGAACATACGCCATATTTAAACTTGCTCTCTGGCCAGAAGATAATTCTGCGGATCCATTTCTATCCGGAGAAAAGTTATCCATAGTCATCTCTTTAAATAACGGTAAATTTAATACATCGTCATTGATCCAATTTAATCTTTCCTCTCCTAAAACGAGAACTTTTGATAATTCTCTATCCTCGATACGACTTTGAATTCGCTTCTCTAAGTGTTCAAGTGCATCACCGATAGTAATAACAGTTATCATTTTGTTTACAAAACGATGATTAAGTATCTGAAAAAGCTTTTCTTGTGCCCACGGTGTAGTTGATTGCGCACCTAAATCATCCATTACCAAAAAAGGTGCATCTTTTACTTGTTGAAATAGAGAATCGTATTCGATTTCAGCTCCTGGAGCATAAGCTGAGCGTAAATGATCTAATAAATCGGGTATGAAAACGAAAAGCGCAGGAAGATTATTTTTGAGACGCTCATGAGCAATAAGGGCAGCCAAATGCGTCTTTCCTACTCCCGATGGGCCGGATAAAATTATCCATCCCTCAGGCGATTGAGTAAACTCTTGTACTTGAAGAAATGCCTCACTAAATAGCTTTTGGCTCTGAGTATCCTCTCTGATTCCTTTAGACTTGGTATTCTCGAAATTTAAATTCTCGAACCCTCCCAAATTACTATATCGTTGCAGCCTCTTAGAATTTTCACTCTTTATTTCTTCTTCACGGTGCTGACATGGGTATATTTTTCCAAAGGACTCATCCTCTACTCCAACAGGGTATCGTACCCATCCCGTATCTTTACAAATTAAACACTCAATATTATTAATCACATCATTTTGATCTAACGATTTTGCCATATTTCCCTGAGTGATACCTGTTTTCTGTATAGCTGCGCTCAATCTTTCCATCTTTTTTCAACCGCCCCTCTGTATTCCATCGACCCAATATTGCCCGCACATAAGCCCATTTGCGCACATTTTGAGACGCTGCTTCTTTAAAGGCGTCTCTTATCCATTGATCAGAATAAATCTTCTCTGCTTCAATCAACTCATCTGCAATTTGCGAACCAGGAATAGATCCAATAACTTCTTCATATAAACTGAAAATGTTTTTTTCATTCCTTGTTCCCACTTTAATTTCCTTCTCAGTCGAATCATCCTGGAAAGAATCAGATTCTACCAGAGATTGTTCAACAAAGTTACGTCCTTCAAAATCATTCAAAACCCAGCTTCTTCTTTGCGATTCCTTGTCCTTATTATTCTGCGCAACAGCAATAATAATCCCTCGCTTTTCCAAAGAAATAAGTAGAGCTTTGATACTTTTGCCTTCTTCGATAGACTTTAAATGAGTCATACTTAATATGTTCGCCATCTCAGATTCCGTTATAAAGCGACCATCACCTTTTTTTGTCTGGATAACTTGCAAAATAAGTAAGACCAGCTTCAATTCTAATAAATCATCAATAAAAGGAAGTAGTTCTTTAAAGAAGGCTTCCGGGATCTTAGTATCTTTTTCCCGCTCCGAAAATCCTTTAAAATTATTCATCTTAAAACATACCTAAACCAGGAGCAGGCCCATCGCTTAAAGCAGCATCAACAAATGTAGTAGTTTTTTCTTTAAAAATAAGCTGCGGTCGGCCCAGGGGGCCGTTTCTATGTTTAGCAATAATAAGGTCTGCAATACCCCGAGGATAGTCTTCTCCAGGATGCTGTCTTTCCCATTCTTCTTCAGTAAAATAAACGTCGGGCCTGTATATAAACATGACGACGTCAGCATCTTGTTCAATGCTCCCACTATCTCTTAAATCCGAAAGCAATGGTTCATGACCAGTCCTACCTTCAACCGCACGAGAAAGCTGTGATAATGCTAGAACTGGTACATTTAAATCACGAGCAAGTGCTTTCAACGAACGAGATATCTCACTAATTTCCTGGACTCTATTACCCCCAAATCCTCCGCCTCCGTTCATTAATTGTAAATAATCAACGACAATTAAATCTAAACCTTCTTCTAAGTATAATCTTCTTGCTTTCGAACGAAGTTCTACAACGCCTAACATGGCTGAATCATCAATATACATAGCTAGGTCTGCTAAATTACCGGCTGCCTGCATAACCTTTGCCTCATCCTGCTCGGACCACTCATTTGATTGGCGTAGCCGCCTAGTATCAATTCCTGTTTCACCTGCTAAAAGACGTTCTACTATCTGATTAGTGGCCATTTCTAAACTGAAAAAAGCTACTACGCGCCCTCTACCATCAGGATGTCTCTGTCCTGTAACCGACTTTGCTATATTCAAAGCTAATGCGCTTTTCCCTACACCTGGTCTTGCTGCAAGAACAACTAAATCCGAGGATTGTAATCCTCCCAATAATTTATCGAGATCCATAAAGCCTGTCGCCACCCCGGCCCCATTCTCTTGATCACTAGAAGCCCCTTCTTCTAAATACTCATCCAGTGCTGTATGTAAAGAAACTAAATCTTGCTCAGATCTTCCCATTCTCAGCTGATATATAAAATCTTCCGCCTTACGTAAAGCTTCATTCTCATCTACTTCAGCCTGGTACCCTATTTCTACTATTTTCCCTCCAGTGGTTATAAGCTGCCTCATTACAGATAATCGTTTTACCACCTGGCCATAATTTTCGATATACACTGATGTTGGGACAATAGCTATCAAATGACTTAAAAATTGAAGTCCCCCAACTTCTTCTAATCTCTGTTTACGAGCAAGCTCATCAGATAAACTAATTTGATTTATTGGCTCATTCCTAGAGAATAAGTTTAAGCAGGCTTCAAAAACCCAGGAGTTTTTCTGCCTGAAAAAGTCACTTGGCTCAAGTGACGCTGCAATTGTAGGAATAGATTCACTATCAATAATTAGAGAACCAAGTACTGCCTCTTCTGCTTGATCATCATGTGGAGGTAACTGTTCTGTATACAATTGAAATGGCCTCGAATCAAAGAAATTATTTTAAGTTCTGCTCTCGAATATTACTCGTAATTTAAAACGGTTTAGAATCACCTTAATTCGCCTATTAATCGTCCTGCGATTCCTCTTCGCTAATATTATCACTGGAATCAGAAATCTCCTCTTTTTCTTGGGATTCAAGTTCAACAATATTTTCAACAATACTTTCAACAGAGAGGTTTTCCTCCTCTAGTTGGTTTTCGATAATTTCATCTAATGCAGGTGGTTCCGTACCATCTTCATAAACTGTCACCGTTATTTCTGGCACTACATCAGGAGCAAACCGAATTTTTACTCGATGGTGGCCTTGTTCTCTTATGGGGTTTGCAAGATTAATAGAACGACGATCAATTTCCTGTCCTACTATTGCACTGACTGCTTCAGCAATTTCAAGTGAGTTAACACTTCCATAAAGTCTTCCTGCTGGCCCAACTTTAACAGGCATAAGTATTTGTTCTGACATTTTCCCTGCTACATGGCCCATCTCTTCATTCAGTATTGCGATCCGCTCTAGCTCTTGCTCACGTCTAGCACCTGCTACTAACACTTCTTGAGTTGTCGCAACTACAGCTAGGTTTTGAGGTAAAAGATAATTTCGTGCATACCCATTCTTAACATCTCGTATATCACCCGCGATACCAAGTTTTTCCACCTCTTTTATTAAAACTATCTTCATGAGTTTCTTCGCCTCCTAAAACAAATTACAGAACAATAAGGATACATGATTATAGAAGCTATGTTATCTTTTTGCCATATTTAAACCAAGAAAGCGCAATTTACTTTAGCTCAGACCGAAAAATACAAAGTAAAACTAGTTTGCTATATCCCAGGAAGTGCGTAAATCAGCTAAGTCTAATTTAATAGTTTCTCCAAAATTAAGCTTCTCTCCCCCGACCAATCCTAAGAAACTTACTGGGACTTTCTTGTCCTTCGCAAGTTTTTCGAACCGAGGAATTGATTTTTCATTGACTGAAACAATAATCCTAGCCGGAGCTTCTCCAAATAAACTAGAATCAACCGACTCAATATTTTGGCCTAATAAATCAATGGATGCTCCCACATTACCTATTAAACAAGATTCAGCTACTGCTACCGCAAGCCCACCCTCCGAGATATCGTGAGCAGAACTTAACAATTTATTTCGAATAGATTCTCGAACAAAAGATTGCACAAGAATCTCTGACTCAAAATCTGTCTTTGGCACTCCCCCTAATTTATTATGTATAACATTCATATATGTAGAAGCACCAAGTGACTCGATCGGCAAATTTAAGGAACTTGACCCTATAAGATAGATTTTATCTCCAGAATCCTGAAATCCTGCGCCCATACTCTGGTCAACATTCTCTAAAACTCCCACCATCCCTACAGTTGGAGTTGGAAATATAGGTCCATCTGACGATTCATTATATAGACTTACATTTCCACTAATAACAGGAAGACCTAACGCACGAGCAGCATCTCCCATTCCCAATACAGCCTGCTTCAATTGATAGGCAATATGTGGTCGCTCAGGGTTGCCAAAATTTAGACAATCTGTGATTGCAAGAGGAGTCGAGCCAACACAAGATAAATTGCGTGCCGCTTCAATTACAGCCATTGCAGCTCCAACATACGGGTCTAGAAAACAGGCTAATGGATTTACATCAACAGTTAAAGCGATACCTTTAGTTGTTCCTTTTACACGGAGTACTGCTGCATCACCATAACCTGGGGGAATTACTGTATTGTTCCCTACCTGATGATCAAATTGCCTATACACTGATTCTTTACTTGCTATGTTCCCATTGCTAAGCATTTGGATTAAAACTGAATTAAAATCTTGAGGGAAAAGAATATTAGAAAAATCAAGATCTCTAATAGAGTTCATCAAAGGATCTTCTTCTCCAGAAATCGTATATGCAGGAGCATCAACTAAAGCACTGACCGGCATTTCTCCAACGATGCTCTCTGATTCTTTAATAGTAGCTGTATCTCCTTCCACAACTTTACCAATCTGTACGCAAGATAATTCCCATTTTTGGAAAATCTCTACAACCTCTTGCACTTGGTCAGGAGTAACAATAATTAACATACGCTCCTGAGATTCAGAAAGCATAATTTCATAAGGCGTCATACCTGTTTCTCTAGGTGGAACGAGAGAAACATCTATCTCAACACCACTCCCAGAACTCGCTGCACATTCTATTACAGCACTTGTCAGCCCTCCAGCACCCAGATCCTGCATACCAATAAGGTGCCCTTTTTTTGCAGTCTCTAAGCAAGCCTCAAGTAAAATTTTTTCTAAAAAAGGATTACCAACTTGAACAGCTGTCCTCCTTTCTTCAGACTCTTCAGTTAAATCAACAGATGCAAACGTTGCTCCATGAATACCATCTCTTCCAGTATCTGCGCCTACCAATAAGATGATATTCCCATCGCCTCCTGTCTTTGCTCTAACTAATTCATCTTCTCCTGCTATACCCACACACATGGCATTCACAAGAGGATTCCCTGAATATGGTTGGGCAAAGGTAGTTTGTCCTCCAATATCAGGTATCCCAATACAATTACCATACCCCCCTATTCCTGCAACGACGCCATCAAATAAGAAGCGATTACGATTTGAAGATTCAAGGGGTCCAAAAAAAAGTGCATTTAGTAAAGCAATAGGTCTTGCCCCCATACTGAAAATATCTCTAATTATTCCTCCTACCCCAGTAGCAGCTCCCTCATAGGGTTCTATAGCAGAAGGATGATTATGGGACTCAATTTTCATTACAACTGCGAGCCCGTCTCCAATAGAAACTGCCCCTGCATTCTCTTCTCCAGGGCCAATAATTACATTCTCTGAATCGTTAGGTAGGGTTTTCAATAAATTCTTAGAATGTTTATATCCGCAATGCTCGCTCCATAAAATACCAAACATTCCCAACTCAAGATTATTAGGCTTTCGACCCAATTTCTCAATAATTAATTGATACTCGTCTTGAGAAAGCGAAAGCTCGGCAAGGGTATCAGGTGAAACCATCATGAAATCCATCCAATAAATTATGTATATTTGTTAATAATCTTTATAGTACCTGAATTTTTATAAGGATTTATATAAATTTGCTTCAACTCTTAAATTAAAAAAAGTATAACATCAGGTTTTCACAGGAATTTATAGTAACCACCTGAGATCCAATATATAATAACTTCGATACAATATCTGGCGATAAATTTAACTAGCCTATATGATTTTTTATATTTAGAAAGGAAACTAATGAAATTATCTTTAGAGGGCAAGGTTGCCATAGTGACTGGATCAAGTAGAGGTTTAGGTAAAGCTACAGCTTATGGCTTAGCAAAATCTGGAGCTAAAGTAGTAATCGCTAGCAGAACTGAAGAAACCGGTGGAAAACTACCCGGGACAATCCATGAAACGGTAGATGGGATTCATGCACTGGGAGGAGATGCAATCGCTATTGCAACAGATGTTTCTAAACCAGAGTCCATTGATAATTTAATCACTAAAACACTAGAACATTTCTCTAAAATAGATATCGTCGTCCATAATGCGGCTGCGATTTCTCTAGGTCGGGTAATCGATACCAAAATGAGCCGATGGGATCTTGTATGGAATATTAATCTACGAGCAACTGCAGCTCTAATAATTGGGTCGTACCCTTCAATGAAAGAATCAGGGGGAGGCTCGATTGTCGTTGTAACTCAAAAAGTTCAACCTCAAAAGAATGGCGGTCCAGGATTTAGCCCAATATACAGACTTTCAAAAAGCGCATCTGCTGATTTAATTGAAATAATGGCAGAAGAACTAATAAACGAAAATATTAAAATAAATGCCGTATGGCCTAAAACAGGAAGAAATACTTATGGTGGTGTAGCAGCCCGTTCCAGAGACGGAAGAGCTGGCCAGCCAGGATTATCACCATTACTTTTCTCTGACGCCGTTGTAGAGCTTGTTTCTCAAGGGTCTACAGGGAAAACAGGTTTATTGTTAACTGATGAAGATATTCTAAGTGCCTCTGGTGTTACAGATTTATCAAAATACGCTACCGATACTGACAAACCCGAATTTTAAGCAATCTCTGCTTCAGGTTTCTCCCAATCTTTTGCTAAATCAATTAACTCATTGAGTCGATAGCCCCCTCGCTCACTATCTATATTAGGAATAATGAGTGTACTAATCTCTCGACTATATCCACTGATTACAAGATTAGATATTTTATCCATATATTCATATTTCTTCTCATTTTCGCCGGCCCTAATTATCTTAATTGTCGGCTCAGAAGCACAAATTACTGCAGCTTCAAATAGATACTCATGGATCCAATAGCTTTGTTCAATAATATCTGCTTCTTGTTTATGGCCACAGGAAGCACATTCGAACTGTACCCTGTCCCATTCATCTATATACGTCGATATCCCATCTAATTTAAAACACTGGCGACAAGACACTCCAACAAAACCGACCGGATCAGCTAAAATCTCTTGTTCGTGAAAAATAGTTCTTGCTAATTCTATCAATTCATCTGGATTTTTAAGTGCAAATCGAATAAAAGATTTAAATTGAGAATTCTCTTTGATCAACGCTGCAGCTGAGAGAAGCTCAATATCAAATGGATTGGCTCCATCAAGAAGATTATCTAAGTCTTCTTTGAAGATCTCTATCCAATGCTCTACTCGGTTATTATGACAAGCTTCAGGATCAGGTTGATTATTATAGGTACGCCCCTCTAGTTTTATATTAAATGCATTTGCCTCAGTTAATTCATACTCATCCGTCATCCAGTCTGGGATAACGAAAATACATTTAACTCGCAAGCTATCATCACGCTCTGCTAATTCTGCGCTTAGCATTGAAGGGAAGATTAAAAATTTTGCCCAATCCCCCATAGCCATCTTCGCCATAGGTAAAACCCCAGAATAAATGACGGGGCTCTCTTCCAAGCCTAAAGCCAACTCTTTTAGTCCAGGAGCATATAAATACTGACTACTCACTCTACACTCTCCTTTTTAAATAAAAATAATAATCCGTGGGCACTCTATCATAAAACACATATTTTACGGCTGCTGAACTACTGATCAATTAAAAGCTTTCACTTTCGCTGGCTATTCGGCTCTCCAGCCTTAATAGATCATTATCAGACAAATTGAAATATTTTGCTTCGGGATGATGGAAAACGAGAGCACTTACCGAAGCTTCTGGATCCATCATAAACTCTTCAGTTAACTGGACCTGAATATTCTTTTCAGGTTCTAACAGTTTCCAAAGAGTCGCCTGATCCTCTAACCTGGGACAAGCCGGATAGCCAAAAGAAAACCTTTTCCCATGATATTGAGTTTTAAAAAGCTCGTCCATAGCTATACCTTCTCTATCAGTAATAGACCACATAGCCCTCATTTTTTGATGCAAAAGTTCAGCAAAAGCTTCCGCACTCTCGAGGGCTAAAGATTGTAATATATGTGAATTCAAATAATCTCCGTTTTCATTCCATTCATTTGCTAAGGATCTAACTCCAGGTCCTATATTCGTAACAAATGCTCCAATATAATCAACCCTTTTGGATTCTGCTGAACTTATATAATCAGTTAAACATCGCTTATCGCTTGCTTCTTGTCTCCCAAATTTAAACCTCGCTAATTCTGTATTGAAATCATTTTGCATTAGAAGTAGATCATCTCCTTCAGATCTGACTGGGAAAAATTTATAAACTGCCTTTGCATTTATATCATCTCTTTGGAGCATTATATTTTGTACTGCATTCACTTTTTCATAAAGCTCAATAGCTTTCGGATCTTTTTTATCTAGTAAATCTAAGAACCGACCTCTAAATCCTAAATGTCTTACATAAAGCATTGTAGGATTTATATAAGAAAAAATCTCTTCTAACTCATAATTAACAATATTGTGCGTTGTTAAATCAGGTGGTGTAGGAATCTCATCCACTTGCTTCAAAGGGATAGCTGGACTTACATTATTACTAGTAGATCCTGTAAGTTTTTTCTTTCTTTCTGAATCTAAAAGTCTATCTGCTTCTTCCATTAATTCTTGAGTGACTTTTTCTTTGTTCTCATCATTATTGATAGAGTTCGCAAGTCTAAGCCCCGTCATGGCATCAGGTGCATATAGTGTAATACCATCGTAATTTGGTGCAATACGAAGTCTAGTGAATCTATTACTCAATGCTGCACCCCCCACTAAAATAGGTACATCAATCCCTGACTGCTTTAAATCTTTAACCGTATCAACCATCATTTGAGCTGATTTCACTAAAAGGCCAGACAGGCCAATCATATCTGGTTTATTTTCATTAAATGCTTTCACGATTTCTTGGGGGGGTACCTTAATACCTAAATTGATAACATGATAACCATTATTAGAAAAAATAATATCTACTAAATTCTTTCCAATATCATGCACATCCCCTTTAACCGTTGCTAATAGCATATTCCCTTTAACATGGGAATCTCCCAATTCCATAAAGTCTTCTAAATAAGAGACTGCTGCTTTCATCACTTCAGCGGACCCTAAAACTTCAGCTACAATAAGTTCATTGCTGGCGAAAAGCCTTCCTACTTCATCCATGCCTTTCATCAATGGACCATTGATTATCTCTAGAGCTTTTCGTTTCTCTAGAGCTTTTCGTAAATCATCAATCAATCCCTCTTTTGTTCCTTCTATAACACATGAAGCAATACGCTCATCCAATGAAAGTTTCTTCCCTTTATTAGCAACAACTTTCACTTTTCTTTCCCGAAAATGATCAGCAAAAGCAGCTATAGGGTCATCCCCTCTCCACCAAATAAGATCCTCGGCCAATTTACGCTCCTCTAAAGATATAGAAGCATACCGTTCTGAACTTTGCGTATTTACAATTGCACTATCTAATCCTGCCTTTACACAGTGGTAAAGCATAACTGCATTCAATACCTCGCGGCCCGATGCGGGTAGCCCAAAAGAAACATTTGATATTCCTAATACAGTTTTTGTTAAAGGTAATTCCTTTTTGATCATTCTTATCGCCTCTATTGTCTCAACAGCAGAGCCTATATAATTTTTATCACCGGTTCCAACTGGAAAAACTAAAGGATCGAAAATAATATCCTCAGGTGGAATTCCATACTTCTGAGTCAATAAATTATAAGAGCGTATGGCTATTTCTAATTTGCGTTCCTTTGTAATTGCCTGAGCTTGATCTACATCATCGTCAATACAGCCAACTACGAGTGCAGCTCCAAACCGTTTTGCAAGAGGTACAACCTCTGCAAACCTTTCTTCACCATTCTCTAAATTTATCGAATTTATTAATGATTTACCTGGGGTTCTCTTTAATGCTTCCTCTATAACATTGGAATCAGTAGAATCAATGACTAGAGGTGCTTTGGTCTTGCGAGTCAATGCGTCTAAAAAAGTAATCATGTCATCCATTTCTTCGCGATCTGGATCCTGAAGGCAAATATCTAAAAGATGAGCCCCGCCTCTAACCTGTTGCCGCCCAACTTCTGATGCTTCTTCAATCTTATCTTCGGCTATTAATCTTTTGAATCTACGACTGCCTAACACGTTAGTACGTTCACCAATTAATATTGGCCGGGAATCATCGTTTATCACCACTGTCTCTAAGCCAGAAATTTTTGATTCTGTTTGATAAACAATGGTTCGTGGCTTAGAGACAGTTGCGATTGAACACATCTGATCAATATGCCTTACTGAAGTACCACAACATCCTCCAATAATATTGATCCACCCTTCACTAATAAATGAAGAAAGTATTTGTGCCATTTTTTCAGGAGTTTCATGATAATTACCATCTTCGTCAGGGAGTCCAGCATTAGGAATAACTGCTACAGGAAATCTAGATATAGCTGCCAGAGTTCTAACGTGATCACGCATGAACTCTGGGCCAGTGGCACAATTAAAGCCCACCCAAAGTAAATCCCTATGTGCAATAGACGTATAGAAAGATTCGATATCCTGACCACCAAGCATGGTGCCCATTGTCTCTATAGTACATTGTATTGATACGGGTATTTCGATACCCGTATCAATACAAGCTCTATCTATACCCTCAATACCTGCCTTTACATTCAAAGTATCTTGGGATGTTTCTAAGAGCAGAACATCGGCTCCGCCCGTAATTAATCCTCTTGCCTGCACTCGATAATTTTCTGCAAGATCATCCCAGCTAATTCCCCCAGTTACCGAGATTGCTTTTGTAGTTGGCCCCATAGAACCAATTACGAACCGTGGTCGGTCCTCTGTGCTATATTCATCAGCAACGATACGAGCATTTTGAGCAGATAATCTACTTATCTCTTCAGCTTTATCTTCAAGCGAATACTCAGCTAAAACCAATGGGGTACTACCAAAGCTATTTGTTTCAACCATATCTGCACCAGATTCGAAAAATTTCTTATGGATATCTTGCAATATATGAGGCCTCGTAATATTAAGATATTCGTTACAACCTTCATAAATCTCTCCACCAAAATCATCAGCAGAAAGTTCTAGATCCTGTAATGTTGTACCCATAGCACCATCTAAAACAAGAATTTTTTGTTCTATCAATTCCCTTAGACGGCTTATTCTTTCATTTCGTTCCATGTATCATCATCTTTCAATTAATCATTTATGTATTCTATCTAAATTATATAGAACTTTATAGTAATACCTGGTTGTTGAATTTTTTCCACATCAATATATTTTAATCTTATCCGATATAAAGCAATACACACGGCCGCCATACTGCTAGTGTTTCTTATTTAATCGGGGCGTAGCGCAGTTCGGTAGCGCGCCGCGTTCGGGACGCGGAGGTCCCCAGTTCAAATCTGGGCACCCCGACCACTAATAGATTAAACTAATAATAACAATAAACATATGGAGGTAATCATGAACACCAAAAATTCCACTTCTGATGCTGTGCTATTTGAAAAGAAAAACAACATAGCCTATGTAACAATCAACCGCCCTGAAGCCCTAAATGCACTAAATAGTTCTGTAAACGAAGGCTTATATAACGCCTGGTTAGAAATTAAAAATGATCCTGAAATACTAGTTGCTATTCTAACTGGAGCTGGAGGTAAGGCTTTTTCCGCAGGAGCTGATCTAAAACAAGTTAATGAAAGACAATCTGATGGTAAAGCTGCTTTTGATGAAAACAGTGCGTTCTCTCAATATATCCCCGATTTAGGAGTGTGGAAACCAATAATAGCCGCTATAGACGGATTTTGTGTAGCCGGAGGATTAGAGTTAGCAATGCAATGTGACATAAGAATTGCTAGCAAAAAATCCCAGTTCGGCCTACCGGAGCCAAGATGGAGCTTAATGCCAGCTTATGGCCTACACCATCTTACCCGAATGATGCCTCTGGGAGATGCACTAAAAATAATGTTGACAGGGGAAAGAATCTCGTCAGAAGACGCGCTTCGATCAGGCTTAATACAAGAGGTGGTCGAAGATAGAGAAGAGGTCATGGCAGCATGCTTAAGGATTGCTGAACAAATTAAAAGCTGCGCTCCTTTAGCCGTCCAAGCGATTAAAGAGATCGCCTATACGGGCAAAAGTATGTCTCCTGAAAATTCTCACCGATTTTCTAAGGCATTATCTGCAAAAGTGTCGGCAAGCGAGGACGCTCAAGAAGGGCCGCTAGCTTTCACGGAGCGGCGATCTCCCCAATGGAAAATGAGATAACCATGGCTATTGATCAGAAGTCCGATACCTCTACTTCCATACTGGACGGCTATAGCGTTATAGATTTAACTAGCCACCTGTCGCAAATGTGCGCAAGGACTTTAGGTGATCTAGGCGCAGATGTGATTAAGGTAGAGCCTTCAGGGGGCGACCCCTCAAGATCGATTGGCCCTTTTGCTGAAGATATTGCTGGCCCTGAACAGAGCTTATCATTTATCAATGCAAATAGGAGTAAGCGAAGTATCGTTTTAGACTTCACATCGTCGGATGAAGATCTTAGTGTCTTGATCGACTTAATTCAGCAAGCAGATATTCTAATCGAAGATTTTCAGCCAGAGTTTCTGAAAACTTTAGGTTTAGATTATGAAAAACTACACGATCTTAACCCAAATCTAATATATATATCAATTACTCCCTTCGGGCAGTCTGGCCCGAAAACAAGTTGGTTAGGTGGCGAACTAATAGCAGCAGCCTCCGGAGGAATAATGTATGCGAACGGAGATGATAATGCTGCTCCCTGCATGGCCCCCTTCGAGCTCTTATCTCAATTTGCCTCAATTCATGGAGCGTTTGGTGCGCTTTTAGCTATACGGGCAAGGAGTATTCTTGGAGGTAATGGGCAACACATAGACGTATCAAGGCAAGAAGTTGTCCTATGGCTTCAAAATAGCTATATCTCAAGATATCAATATCTCGATGTTATATCTAGAAGAGAAGGTTCTCTCACCGCTTATGGCGCAGTCAACACTTATAAAACAGCTGACGATGGATACGTAAATATCTCTGTTTACTCAGATGAACATTTTGGTCGACTTGCACGAAATGTTCTTCACCACCCCATCCTGTCTGACCCTCTTTGGCAACAACGACAAGTCCGTACTGAAAATAGAGAAATGATAGATTCTTTCGTCCAGGAATACGCTATACAGGTTGAAAGAGACACTCTTGTAGAGACAGGTCAAAAAGGTGGTATACCAATAGTTCCTCTCTTGAAAATGGAAGAGTTTCTTCAGCACCCTCACGTGGAAGAAAGAGGTTTCATAATACAAGAAAGCCATCCGGAAATTGGAACATTCAAAAGGCCAGGTGCGCCTGTAATATTTGAAAAATCAAAATGGCAAGGATCACGACCAGCACCTACCATAGGCCAACACACTCAAGAAATAAAGGATGAGCTCAAGCAAAAAATGCTGGCCAAAAAAGAACAGCCTTCATCTAAAAAGAACCCTTCTAAAACAGAATTAGAGTCCCCTCTAACGGGTATAAGAGTGATCGATCTAACACGAGCGCATGCAGGGTTTATTGGTGCAATGTATTTAGGTTTTTTTGGTGCTGAAGTAATCAAAGTAGAGTCCGAAGGTTTGGAAGATCCAAGAACTATGGGGACTAATTATACGGATATGAACAGAAACAAACTGAGCGCCACTATCGACGTACGAACCAAAGAAGGAAAAGATGTTTTCTTCCAGCTTGTAAGGGAAAGTGATGTAGTTATCGAACATTTTAGACCAGGAGTTATGGAGAAACTAGGTATTAGTTACACCGAGTTAAAAAAGCATAACAAAAACATAATAATGCTCTCAATGCCTGGTATGGGATCTTCTGGCCCGATTCATGAATACCGATCCTATGGCCAACAGGTAATGGGAATGACAGGGCTGACTCATCTCTGGGGTGCAGAAAGTAGCCCTCTGTCCACGCGAGTCAAAATGCCGTTCCCCGATTACGTTGCCGCAATCCTGGGAGCCCTCTCAGTCGTAGGTGCATTAGAATACCGAGACCGTACTGGGGATGGTCAATTTATTGAAATAGCTCAACTAGAAGGGATGGCCCACTTTCTGGGTGTTGGAATAATGGACTCGACGCTTAACAAACGGTCTCAGAAACCCGTTGGCAATCACTCCAATTATTCAGCTCCGCATGATGTTTATGCTTGCATTGGATACGACGCATGGTGTGCGATATCAGTACAAAATGAAAAACAATGGGACAATCTTAAAACTATAATGGGATCACCAAATTGGGCCGACCAAACGGAATATTCAAGCATCGATAATAGGGTAACTAATAAAACAACCTTAGATGAACACTTGAACGAATGGACAAGCCAATTTACAGCGACCACAGCAGCACGAATTCTCCAGAAAGGTGGCGTCCCGGCAAGCGCAGTAATGACAGCAGAAGATCTTTATCATGACGTACATTTACGAGCAAGAAGTGAAGGTATCGTTCAAATAAATCACCCAGAATTTGGAATTACAGAACATCAAGGACTAAACATCCACCTGTCAGAAACTCCCGGTACATCCACTATACCTGCACCCGCCAAAGGGGAGCACAATGAATATGTTTTTGAAAAAGTATTAGGCCTTACAAAAAAAACCATAGCAGGATTAAAAAAGAAAGGGGCTCTCAGCTAGTATACATATTATAATAATATAGCTCCTCTTTTCGAAATATATTAAGCACGTAATAATTAGAAAGATGATTCATAGGCGGATGGTTACATTCAGTGTTACTAGAGCTTCTTATTTTCAAATAAAGGATGGTCACTTGGATATCGATGTACCCTGAATAATCCATTATTTAACTCCCTTAATTGATTCGGGATAAAATACGGATTAGTGTATTCCCACAATATACTTCCAGCCCCATCAATTTCAAATGCCTTACCTTCAGATCCTTGGCAAATCAGTAAATTACCGTTCGGGAGCTGATCAACAGAACCTGCATGTACAGCAAAAAAGGGATTACCAGGCTCTCCTTTATATTCACTCAATATTTTCTTATGAGCTATATCTATAGTAATTATTCGGGCTCCGTTTCCTTCATGCGGTCGATTATCAAGTAGCATGATTTTCCCATGCTCTATTTCTGTAGGGTGATGTTGATGTTCGAGTTCTCCATAACCCCATTCCCATAAAATAGATCCGTCCGCTCGGCTAACTATTACCAATGTATTAGTATTGCGAAAGCTAAGAAGAATATTTCCATCACTCATGAGCTGTATGGAATTTGCATGCGTCCACTCTATTCGGTTTTCTAAGGGACAAATTCTATGATAACCAAAATCTAAATATTCCCATGATTTCCATTCCCAAACAATATCACCATATTGATTAATTTCAAGAATCTTGTCTCCAAGCATGAGCATTTGATCATCTAATTGTGGCGTGCCACCTTGAATATTATATGTGACTTGATTAGGAATAGGTTCCCATGCCAAAACCAATGTATTCCCATTATCAAGGCGTTCAAAGTCATGGTGTATAGAACTATTATGGTATTGCCAAACAATATTACCTTCCCAATCAAGCTCAACAAGAGAGCCGCTTGACCCTGCTATTGGCACAACGGAATCTAAAATTCTCCTAGGTGCTCTGGTTCGGCATAATAGATTCCCGTTATCTAAAAGAATCGCATGTTTAAATCCGCCTTCAAAGTGCCATTTATGGGAAACTCTTTTATCCATATTTATTAAATACGCATACTCATCTGAATGATCTCCACTAACACTATTTATAGGCCCATTCGGTACAATTAAAGTGTACCCATCGTATGTTTTTGGTAACCGATTAATGATCATCACAAACTTTCTGCAATTCTATTCAGTATTATCTATAATTATAAATTATAAAAATGGATTTATCACATTGTTAAAAGTAATTTAAAAACCTACTCTGGACAATATATTGAAGGGATATTTTACAATGACAGGTATATTAAAGGGAATCAAAGTTCTGGAAATTGCTAACTGGGTAGCAGCTCCGTCTGCTTGCTCTATTCTAGCCGATTTAGGAGCGGAAGTAGTAAAAGTTGAACATCCAGAAACTGGAGATCCTGTTAGAAGTATTGAAGTTACACCCGACGGTATTATCACAAAATACACCGATGATGAAAATACTTCATTCGAACAATTAAATAGAGGAAAGAAAAGTATTGGAATTAATTTAGCACATAAATCAGGGCAATTTATCGTACAGAAATTGGCTGCAGAGGTTGATATTCTAGTAACTAATTTAGTTCCTGAAAGACAAGACAAATATAAATTAAGATACGAAGACGTTCAAGAAACAAACCCAAAATTGATCTACGTTACCTTGACAGGGTACGGTGTAAAAGGCGAAGAAAAAGACCGGTTGGGATTTGACTATGCAGCTTTCTGGGCTAGATCAGGTATTATGGGTTCCATAGGGAATTCAGTCGGCCCGCCCGCACAACAACGCCCAGGAATGGGTGATCAAGTAACTTCTCTTTCATTAACAACAGCGATTGGATTAGCCCTTTTTGACCGAGAGAAAACCGGCAAGGGACAAAAAATAGAATGCTCCCTCCTGCAAACAGGGTTATGGGTGCTTGGCCTTGATTTTACAGCAGCCAAAAAACATAAAGCACCTGTAAAAAGGCATTCTCATAACACTGCAAACAACCCTCTTTCTAACTATTACAAAACGAAAAACGGAAAGTGGATCCAATTAGTCATGTTCGATTCAGATAGGTTCTGGCCTGGGTTTTGTAAAGCAATGGATATACAAAATTTAGGTGAACCTTCAAATCACCACACAGCCAATGGAAGGAAAGAAAACAGTGAAGCTCTGATAAAAGATCTTCAAGAAAAATTTGCTTCTCAGCCGATAGAATTCTGGGGGGATCGCTTAGATCAAGAAAATTGTATATGGGCTCCTATTCAAACATTAGATGAAGTTATCGTTGATCCTCAGATTGAAGCAAATGAATATACCTCAATTATAAAAGACTCACACGAAAACTCTGTGGAAGTATTAAATATTCCGATAAAATTTAATGGTGCTAGTATCAACCCACTAATAGGTGCTCCTGTTCTTGGCCAAGATACAGAAACAAAACTCTTAGAAATTGGCTTCTCTTGGGAAGATATTAGTAAATTTAAAGACCAAGGTGCGATCATTTAATATACTCTATGAATTGAATATAAAAAATTATTATGGGGAGGCAAAATGACAACATCCGATGAAAGATATGAGCGAGGGCGCGCACGGATCAGAGAAATTTTCGGAGAGTATACTGATACCATACGAGGAGGATTTGAAGATGTGGCTCCGGCTTTTTTCAGATACGCGGACGAGTATGTTTTTGGTGAGTTATGGTCAAGGCCAGGACTTACTTTAAAAGAAAGAACATTGATTACGATAGGGTCGTTGGCCGCATTAGGTATCGAATACACCCTTGGGCTTCACATAAAAGGTGCCTTGACTCAAGGAATTACAGAAGAGGAAATAATCGAAACAATTATGCAAGTAGCTCCATATGGTGGTCATCCTAGAGCTATAGCGGGATTTAAGGTGGCTAAAGAATGTTTTGCTGATTGGGCAGAAAGAAAGAAAGAATAAATATCACCTACTCAAATATTGACCCTACTTATTCGTAGAAATAAATCGAAATCCGATATACTAACTTAAAGATATTCGCCATAAAAGATTGGATATAGACCATGGCTAAGATACCAGGTGTATTAATTGCAGGTGGAGGTGCTGTGGGTCTCATGACCGGACTCAAACTGGCCCAAGAAGGTGTACCTGTCACGATCCTAGAGGCAGAATCTAAGCTGGTTGAAGAATATCGAGCATCAACTTTTCATCCTCCTACTATTGAAATGCTCGATAAAGTAGGTGTTGCTGAAGAACTTGCTGCAAAAGCATTAATTGCAGATAAATTCCAGCTCAGAGATCGTCATTCAGGGCTTATAGCAGAATTTGATTTAGCAGTTCTTAGTAAAGATACTCGTTACCCTTATCGACTCCAAATAGAACAATATGCACTATCACTAATTCTTTATGAACGTCTTTCCATTTTACCTAACGTTCAAATCCTTTTTAATCATTCAGTTGTTAATTTAACAAAAAATGATGGCATGATATCAGTCGATGTAAAAACCCCTAAGGGCGTCGAAACTATGGAAGCAGATTATGTGGTTGGGGCTGACGGCGCAAGAAGCATTATTCGTTCAAAATCAAGTATATCTTTTGAGGGGATGACTTATCCTGAACGATATTTTGTAACAATGACAACCTTCGATTTTAGAGAAGTGATGCCAGATCTTGCTGCAGTAAATTATGTGTCGGACCCCAAAGAATGGTTTGTTTTATTAAGATCTCCCGGGCTATGGCGCGTGACTTTCCCAACAAATCCAGAAGAAACTATTTATGATACGGACCCTGATCCTGATATCTTGGAATCAATAGCGCAAGAGCTCTACCAAAAAGTCCACCGCACAGGCTCACCTTATCCAATCACCTATAAAAGTATGTATAGGGTTCATCAAAGAATAGCTAGTAATTATAGAAACGGAAATGTTTTTCTAGCAGGAGATGCCGCTCACGTAAATAACCCCCTTGGGGGAATGGGCCTAAATGGAGGGTTGCAAGATGCCTTTTTCTTAGGGTCAGCAATAGCAGCTAATTGGAATAAAACCCATGGTGAAAATATTCTCGATCATTATGCAGTGGAGCGACGTAAAATTGCAATTAATTTCATCCAAGCTCAAACAGCTCAAAACGAGGAGAATATGAGGCAACGTGATCCTGTAATCCGTGCCGATAAACAAAGAGAAATGAAAAAAATAGCAGCTGATAAACAACTCTCGCGAGAATATTTACTTAGAACATCAATGATACTAAGTATCAAATCAATGGAAGCGATCCCTGATGAACTCTAACAAAATCTTAGTAAGTTCATACTATGGAAATTCCCAATTGTAACAATTTAGATATATTTCTTATTGGATTCTATGTATTATGAAAAATATCTTATACTAATAATAATTTTAACCTGGAGAAAAAATGGAAAAGGAAATTAATAATAATTATAAATCTCGTTTAACTGCAGAACAATACTCTGTAACCCAGGAAAAGGCTACCGAAGCCCCTTTTTCAGGTTTGTATTGGAATGAGAAAGGCACAGGCACTTATGATTGTATCTGTTGTGACGAACCACTTTTTGATTCCACAACTAAATACAACTCTGGAACAGGTTGGCCAAGTTTCTGGCAACCTATCGACAATGATTCAATAAAAACTGAATCAGATAACACATTAGGTATGGAACGAGTAGAAGTTTTATGTAATAAATGCGGGGCGCATCTTGGTCATCTCTTTCTAGATGGTCCTGAACCAACAGGAATGAGATACTGCATAAACTCGGCTTCCCTATCCCTCGCAAAAAACTCTGGCGCTTAAGTAAATTAGATATGGCTGTAATATTAAAAGTTCCAACGGCTTTAAGAAGAGTAACCAATGGAGCTGAAACATTAGACATCCCTATTGGGACGGTAAATAACGCAATTAGTATATTAGAAGAAAAATACCCGGGATTCAAAGATCGAATCCTTGACGAAGCTTCTGGTGATATACATCCTTTTATATCTATTTTCCTAAATGATAATGATATTCAATACATAGACGGATTAGAAACGGCTATGCTAGAAGGCGATGAACTAATAATAATTCCTGCTATCGCAGGTGGAAATTCATAAAATACAGTAGTCACGCATTGGGAGTGTAAATATGGTTAAAGGGTTACGTATACTCATTTGGATAAGTTTAAGTGTTGCAGGATCTCTACTGTTAGTAGCATCTTTACTAAATAAATCAGATGACCAAAATGCTTAAACCAAGATGATTGCTATCATAACAGCACCCGAGCAGGCATAAATGGATCAAAGAAATAACCCATTTACCCTGAAGCAAAGACCTAATTTTAAGAAACCAAAAATATTCTTTGGTTGGTGGGTCGCTATAGGTGCTGTTGTCTTAAATATATTTCAAGGTGGAGTCCTATTCTACGGATTCACCATAGTACTTCTACCTTTAACAGAAGAGACTGGATGGTCAAGAACAGCAGTCACAGCAGTATTCCCAATAATTGGTATTATTGCTGCAATATTAGCACCATTTTTAGGCAATATATTTGACCGTGTTGGGCCAAGGCCAATAATTACTGTTGGGCTTATCTGCATGGGCACTGGTTTACTTCTCGTATCAAAAGTAACAACTTTACCAGGATTCTATGCAGCTTTCACATTGGCAAATTTAGGATCCATGTGTATATGGTCCTCGAGTGGTCCTGCGGTCGCCAACTGGTTTGTTCAAAAACAAGGTCGAGCGCTTGGATTTTACAGTCTTGGATTCGCATTATCTGGAATCATGTCCCCTCCTTTTTATTGGTTAGTAGAAACCGTAGGCTGGAGATCAGGATTTAACTATGTAGGACTAGGTGCGTTTATATTCATTCCATTCGCTCTATTTTTGATCAGACATAGACCAGAAAATTATGGGTTATTTCCAGATGGGCTTGATTCCCCTCCTCCACAAGTAGGTGAATCTGAAATCGAAGGTGAAGGAGAGTTGAACCTGACACCGTCGCAAGCACTAAAAACAAAGGCTTTTTGGCTAATGGCTATTGGGTCCAGCCTAGCATTCCTCACAATAGCCGCATTACAAGTACATTGGTCACCTTATTTAGAGAGTGTCGGATATTCAAGGAAAGCTGCTGCTTTACTGCTCCCAATCATGCCGCTCAGTACGGTAATTGGTAGAATATTATTTGGGATATTAGCTGACAAGTTTGATAAAAAGAAAGTAGCTAGCGTTGCATTTATACTTCAATCCCTCTCTATTTTCATTCTGGCCTTGATATCAGCGGATAAACCTTGGGTCCTTTTCGCTTTCCTTTTTTTCTGGAGCGTTGGCTTCGGAGGAACGATCGTTACTCGTCTTGCATTACAAGGGTACCTATTTGGAAGATATTCTTTTGGAACCATGCAAGGGCTTTTCTCTATGTCAAGTGAAGCAGGATTTGCATTTGCCCCCTTAATTGCTAGCTTAGTTTTTGACAGATTGGGAAGCTATAGCCCTCTTTTCTTTGCTTTTTCATTTCTAACACTCCTAGCCGCTCCAATTACAATGATGATTACTAGACCGACTAACCAACTAATAAAAAAAGAATTTAAGGATTCAAAAATATGAATATAGCGAAACCTAAAGAGGTAAAGTTATTGGATTTTTTCTATGGCTGGAAAATAGTGATTGCTGCGTTCATTATGGCATTCATTTATAGTGGATTTTATTTTTGGGCATTCACCTTATTTATAACGCCCATGCAAGAAGAAATTCCACAAATTGCTGATCATATAGCTAGAGCTTTCTTCATAGCAGGTATTCTAGGTGCGATCATTGCCCCCATTTCGGGAACTATGTTCGATAGAAAAGGACCTAAATTAGTTGTCGGTATTGGTATGCTCTTTGGTGGAATAGGATTTGCACTACTGAGTTTAATGACGGAGATTTGGCAACTATATGTAGGTTTATCGTTGGCTGGAATTGGGCCTATCGTTATTTGGGGAGGCGCTATTCCAGCAGTTGCAAATTGGTTTAATACCTTCCGAGGAAGGGCCTTGGGGATTACCACAGCCGGGCTAGGTTTAGGTGGTATTTTAACCAATCCTTCTCTAATATTAATAGAACATTTTGGCTGGCGAGCAGCGTTCTTAACCATGGCTATAACTATTTGGGTAGTTATATTACCTCTTACTTTAATACTGCGAAGAAGACCAGAAGACTATGGAATGCTTCCGGACGGAGAAAAAGAACAACCAGATGAAGAAAATATTGAAGGGTTAACTTTCTCTGCAGTAATGAAATCACGTGTTTTCTGGAAAATTGCAGCTATTTTTGTATTGGCATTTTGGCCTATTGGAGCCCTACAAGTATACCAATCTCCGTTTATGGAATCTGTAGGGTTTTCACGCAATACTGCAGCTGCAACGGTAGGAATTATGGCAATGATTACAGTAATTGGCCGGCTCGGAGGCGGATGGCTAGCTGATATAATTGACCCACGCAAAGTAACTATCCTATCTTTAAGCCTACAAGCTATTGGAATAATTGTTTTTGCATTGATTTCACCGGAGGCTAAATGGCTACTCGTTATTTTTCTCATTACATTTGGTCCAGGATTCGGGGCAATAACGGTAATTCAACCAGCTCTCATAGCAGGTTATTTTGGCCGACTTTCTTTCGGAGCTATATCAGGAATACTCTGGACTTGTACATCAATATCTTTCTCACTAGCACCATTAGTATTAAATGCAATATCATCGTATTTCAAAGATTATGTTGGAGCTGGATTTATGGTTTTCGGAATCTTAAGCATAATCAGCGCCATTATGGTTCTTATATTACCAAAAGTAATATTGATCCCTAATAAATAAACGAAATATAATAAACTTATTGAGTTTCTTTATATAAAACAGGGAAGACTACTAAAGATAGCAAAGTACCAACTAAGCATATAACTCCAAAAATAGCAGTAGCGTAACCTGTTCCTATACTTTCTGCCATGATTCCGAGAAACAATATACCTCCCGGAGTCATACCAAATACGATAAACCGTACACTTAGTACTCTACCTCTTAGGTTATCTGGTACCAGAACCTGTATTAAAGCGAAATTCGATGTCATGACCAGCTGGAAAAAAAATCCTGCCACGAGGGCGAAAAACAGAGACAAAAGAAAAACAGTTGATATAGCAAATAAACAGATAAATATACCTAATCCTAAAGCTCCTACAATTAGTAATTTTTTCATCTGTTCGACTTTATTATAAGTAGCTATCAGTAAGGACCCTGCTATTGCACCAATACCACCTGCTCCACCTAAATAACCTAACCCTATAGGGCCAGAATTTAATATTTCTTCAGCAAAAACAGGTAAGAATGTCTGATAAGGCAGTCCAAAAACAACCACAAAAAAGCCTAATATCATCAGTCCTGAGATGAATGAACTGTTTCTAATATATCTCATCCCTTCCAAAATATTTGACACCACTGAAGAGCCTGAAAGATCCCTTGGTTTTTCCAACGAATTCTCTTTCAAACCCAAAAATAGAGGAATACCTGCGCCGACAAACCCTGAGGCCACTAAGAAAGCAATGCCTGGTTCAAACGCCCCAATCAACCAGCCTGCAATCGGAGGGCCTAGTAGCTGTGCGCCACTAAACATGATAGAAGAAAGGGCTACAGCATTAGCTATATTTTGTGGTGGTACCAAGCTTGGTACGATCGCTGCCCTTGCTGGAAAAGCAAGAGAAAACGTTATCCCATTAATTAACCCTAGAACCATTAAGTGCCATATCTCAACCGTATCAGTGAGAACCAATACAGCTAGAGTCAATAAAACTGAAAAATTTATAAACTCATTAACTAAAAGTATCCTTTTTCGGTTAAACCGATCAGCAATAACACCACCGAATACTGATAAAACTAGAGAAGGAACTTGCGCTACAGCTGAAACATACCCAACCATACTTACAGATCCTGTAATATCAAAAATTAACCATCCTCTTGCTATCATAAGCATAAAAAAAGAAGTGATGGATAAAAGTGATGCCAACCAAAAAAAAGAATAGTTCAGAATCCTAAATGATGCAAACGGGCCAATATTACTGTGTTCTTCCGATTGTTTTTCCTTTGTTGTCATAAATTCCCATTCTGATCATGGCCTACTTTGCTGAGGTTTAATCATATATCTTTAAATAAGAAAATGGAATCTTATATATTATTAGCTAACAAATCCTTACTTTTCTCCCAATAGGCATTAAACTCACTATCGGTTAAACTACTGAGAATTTTTTTATCTTCCACTGTTAACTTCTCCATTACACCGAATCGTTCAACAAACCTTTTATTTGTTCCACGGAGAGCTGTTTCAACATCAATTTCCAAATGCCTGCCAAGATTTACGATTGTGAAAATTATATCTCCGAATTCAGCTTCTTTATCATTAGTATTTTCTGCAAGTGCTAGTTCTTGTATCTCCTCTTGAAGTTTTTCCAACACCCCTTCTGTCGATTCCCAATCAAATCCAACGCTCGCCGCTCTTCCTTGAACTCTCTGTGCATAAAGTAAGGATGGCATCTGAATTGGAAGCCCCATCATTATTGAACCGTCATCTTTTTCTCGACTCTTGATTACTTCCCATCTCTTTTCTACATCAGAAACTGTACCTACAACTTCAGACTCAAAAACATGAGGATGCCTTCTAATAATTTTATTTATTAGATCTTCTATAACATTTGATATATTAAATCTATTTTCTTCTTGAGCAATTTCAGAATGTAACATTATCTGTAATAAAATATCTCCAAGCTCTTCGCGTAATTGATCAAAGTTTTCCGAATCAATCTCTTCAAGAACCTCATAAGTTTCTTCAAGCAAAAAAGGTGCTAACGTTTTATGTGTTTGGGCATGATCCCACGGACATCCATCCGGCGCGCGTAAACGCTTAATGATTTGGGTGAGCATATCTAGATCCTTATTTTTATTAGGCACACAATTCTCCTCTTCTTATACAATATTCACTTACCAGTTAATTACTTTAATATAATAAACTATTCAAAAGTTGCCGACAGAGTTTAGCATTGATAGACTTATCATCACACCAAAATATCCTTAACAACACGTGGTGGGCGTGGCCTAGTTGGTTTAAGGCTCCAGATTGTGGCTCTGGTGATCGTGGGTTCGAATCCCATCGCCCACCCCAGATTAATTTCAAAAGGTTATGAATAAAAACCATATAGTACTCATATAATATTCCAAAATGAAAAAAGATTATTCCAAAAGAAGGGGCTCCAAATGAGTTTATCAAGAAAAGAATTAGAATTTAAATTTAAACAATACTTATTTGACCAAACACAGGCACACCAAGATAAACTCAATCCGCAACATGAAAGCTACGACCCTTTTGCCAGAGTAAGAGACCAGCATGGCCGTGCAGAACACGGTGACACACATGTGGAGATGGAAGCTCAAATTCAGGCAGCTGCATTAGCAATTTTAGACGTTATTGCTGAAAATAGTGACTCGCTAGATTCTTAAATACCGATATTAAATACTATGAACATATTGAATGAAAATTCCTTTCTAGTTACTTCAATAATCCTAATAGTCGTTACTTTTCTCATAGCATCGAAATTCGAAACTTTACACAGCTGGCGTTGGTTACTAATTATTGCCTTAGGTGCAGGATTATTGATTCTACAGACTTCTTTCAGTAGTAAGCAATCTACACAAATTAAAGAAAATTATTTTTCTCATTTTGTTCAAACAAATCATCCTACTCTGATATCTTTCCACTCTAATTTTTGAATAGGTTGCCTTTCTGCTAAGCCGATCGTAGATCAGCTAGAATCACAGATTTCTGATCAAGGTAAAGTGATACGAGTAAATATTAATAGTGAGAATGGAAAAGAGATTAAAAACTATTTCAAAATTACTCTGGTGCCTTCTTTTTTGATCATTAATGAAACGGGTGAAGAGATTTTTAGGCAAGAAGGAACACTGCCAAATTCAGATTTAATCCTATTGAAAATGAGAACACAAAACAAAGATTAACACAAAGGAAATATGCAATATCTAAAGAAATTCTTCAACTAGAGCATGCCATTTTAGTACATGCAAGCATACCATTCATACATCTACACTGATTACAATAGTTTGTCCCAGTATCTTTTCCAGACCAACCATCTAAGACAACTTGGCCACCTGTCAATTTACATGAACTATTAAAATCAGATTTCGTGTTAAGTTTCCATATGTCAGAATTCTCTTCATCAGAAATAAGGAAAATTTCCCCCTTGGAGTTAATATCTACATCTCTAATTCTTCCAATATTATCTTTTAGTATGATTAACTCATCAATAATCATCCCATCTTGTATTTTTAGTTTTATTAACATTTTATATTTTAAAGATGTTACTAATAAATCACCTTCCCAATCGGAAAATTCATTACCGCTATAAAATATAATGTCACTAGGCGCTATAGATGGAACCCATGATAAAATTGGCTTGTCAAATTCTTCTAAAAATGGTTCACCACTACCAATTTTGAGACCAGTGTACTTTGTTCCACCCCATCCAATTTTATCCCATCCATAATTTTTACCTGCATCAACAATACCTACAAAATCCCCACCTTTAGCTCCATGGTTGCTAATATATATTTCTCCATATGGTGATAAAGTCATACCTTGAGGATTTCTAACACCAATTTGAAAAATTTCTGGGAGCGTATTTAAATTATTCTCATAAGGGTTTTCTGTAACAGTTCCATCTAAATTTATTCTAATTATACTTCCAGCATGAGAATCTAAGTCTTGAGCTACTGAACCTTGTCCTCGTTCACCAATAGAAGCAAATAAATATCTACCTTTAATTAACATTCTCGAACCAAAATGTTTACTGTCTTTATAAAAAGGTTTGGCAGTAAATATTTGCTCAAAGTCTTTTAATTCTTTATATGGATAAACAAACAAGCTTCTTCCAATAGCAGTAGTATATTCTTTATCTTTATTACTAACTGTATAAGATAGATATAAATAATCTTCAAACTTCAATACATCTAATAATCCACCTTGGCCATATTGAGTAATAGGAATTTTATGCTTAATATCAAAAACGGTTTGGTTTACTAAATCAACTAGTGATAATTTTCCATTTTTCTCAGTAACTACCATTAAATTATCATCAATAAATTCCATAGCCCATGGATTATCAAATGTCTTATCTAATTCGATTTTCGATAGTTCTACATATGATTCATTGACTTTATATTCTTTATAATCTCTAATTATTGAATACTCATTTGCAACCTTAACTAATCCTTGATCATCCGAGGATCCTATTATTGTTACAGAACATCCAAACATACTCATACAAAGGAATACTACAAAACCATATTTAAATTTGCTTATCAACTTTAATACCTAAACTTATATTTATCTTATATATTATCCTACTGCTGATTTAAAGAATAAGGGCTACTTTTTATTAACAACTCTATAATTTATACTTCTCTCAGTGAATTACTCTCTAAACCACATACTACCAAAGGTAATACACCTAATATGAGTATTTGGGGAACATTAATAGCTAGTGTTATTGGACGAAATATCTATAATGCTAGCAAAGCAATAGGAGATAATAAAAACAGCCACCCACAGCTGATTTGCTCAAATTGTGGGTTTGGGTTGAGCTCCATGTCTGAAAATTCCTATTGCACTCGATGCGGTACGCAACTACGGAGCGGCCGTATTGGCACCTACTTCTTAATCTTTTTCGGAGCATACGCAATATGGTTTATCCATATTTTCGGTATACTGACACCAGAGGTACAACATCTTCTACTTGTACTAACAGCGGATGAAAAATTTGCATATGCTGGGCAGTACTCTTCCAAAGTAAATAGCTACGCTGAAACTTTATTAATGATCACTATTTTCACTGGGGGAATTCTTACAGCTCCTATAGGAATCCTAATCGGTAAAGGCTTGTTGGATGGAAAAGGTGGTAGCAGGCACATAAACGCGATAGCCAGTGGACTAATGCCATCTTTGTTAGTCAATCTAATCATTTTTACCATATATATATTCTGACCATACTCCATCTCTTTTGGCCACGAATTATATAGTCATCTCCATCTTCTACTATTCTATTTCCTATAGATGCCAAATCATGCCCGGTTTTTCATCCTATTTAGGCTTATTTAAATCCCCCACGGCTTTTATCTTGATTCTTAATGCATTACTTGGGAGATATGCTAGTGGAATTTCTTCGATGTCCACAATTTCTATTGATTTCGGATCACCACCTGCCTCAATAGCTTTATTAATAGCTTCATCTTTTGCCAATCTCAAGGCTTCACTTCTACTCATATCCGTCAGAGAATATACTTTCTCAACTTGTCCACCTACTTGTGCTATAGCGGCCCCGATCGCATTGGCTACATCTGCATTAGATGGCCGGAGGATATCCGAAGCTCCCTCGAAGGAATTTTTCACTAAAATACTGCCCCCGCCTACCAGTACCACAGGCACGGGCTGAGAACTAATTTTTAGTTGATCAATTACATCTTCAACACGTTTTTGGATTTCATTAATCGTATCTTCAGCGAAAGAGCTATCGATATTGGTAACTAAGTCTGGATTACCAACTTCAGCAATTCCGCTAGCAACAGCTATGTCCGTCGCAGTGAGTTTCTCACCGCCAAAAACTATTCCATCCTCAACTAGCCTAAACCCAACACTTTCGGGTCCTATCATAAATGGATTTTGCTTTATCAAGCTTCCACCTCCAAGAGCTATAGAAAAAACATCCGGCATTCGGAAATTAGTTCTCACTCCCGCAACATCCACTGCCACAATTGCCTCTCTAGGAAACCCGTGGATCAACATCCCTCCATCAGTAGAAGTTCCGCCAATATCTATGATCACCGCATCAAGCACACCAGATAGAAAAGCTGCTCCTCTCATACTATTAGTTGGGCCTGATGCAATGGTGAAAACAGGGTACTGGGCCGCAAATTCAGATTGCATGAGAGTTCCATCATTCTGACTAAAGAACAAAGGAACATCTAAGCCTGAAGAAGCCATTGCTGCCTGAATTGCTGCTACTGTTTTGGCAGCCACTTCCACTAGACAAGCATTAAGCATTGCCGCATTTTCTCTTTCTAATATGCCGATACGGCCTATTTCAGATGACAAAGTAATGTTCATATCAGGGGTTTCAGATTTAATAATATCGGCTGCTATTTTCTCATGTGAGTCATCCACGGTAGAAAATACTCCTGATATAGAAACTGATCTGACTCCTTCTCCGTTCATTTTTCTTGCTATTTCCCGTAATTCATTTTCATCAATCGGAGAAATCTCCCGTCCGTCATATTCATGCCCTCCACTCGCCATATACGTATGGCCTCCAATGGAATCTTTTAAATCACTGGGCCAATCAACAAGAGGGGGAAGCATTGTTGTTGCCGGTAAGCAAAGCCTCAGGGCTGCGGAAGGAGCTAATTCTTTCCGCTGTAGAAGGGCATTCACAAAATGGGTTGTTCCCAGCATTACCGCTTCTATATGTGTATTATCAGGTTTAGAGCCATTAAGCGTATTTATGCAAGCAATGATTCCAGAAGTAACATCATCCGTAGTTGGGTTTTTGATCTTATCTACCAACACATCACCATCCATCAAAACAGCATCAGTGTTCGTGCCTCCAACATCAATTCCGATATGCATAAATTTCTACCTCTCTCCTTGCAGCAGATATTCTGTATGGAATTCAACATACAAAACCTACATCAATTGTAGGTCCTCATACTCAACATCATATCCAAAAGCAGCGGGACCGGCTGTAGCAAGTCCTTCTGGTGTTTTCCATAATTCAGGGGCAGGAAATCCAAGCACTGTAACTCGGAAACCATATCTTAAGAGTTCTGTAGTGATTGGTTCACCTCTTTCGGTATCAACTATGCATATTAAGTCTGGCACTATACAAATTATTTCGGAATTCAAACGAGCAATGAGATTTTCATTTTGAAATTCGATCGTCAGTTTATCCGACTCATATTTATTCATCCCTTCAATTACTACCTGGCCTCTTGCAAATCCTGCCGTAGTTTGTCTATCTACATCTATTATTTTCCCCTGAAACAAAACTTTTCCTGCGTGGACTTTTAACAAAGCTTGAATAGGATCTTCGTTAGCGGTTCTAGCAACTCGAACTGCATGCCCAAGGTTTTTGGCTAAACTCAAGGTATTTAGCACAGCTGTGGTTTGTATTTGATGAGCACTCATAGGCGCCAAAGCATAGCAAGCCACTGCTCCCATCTGGATTGTCACTGCACGAGCCATTCTTTCAACCCATTTCCCGTCAAGAGCCTCTGTGATTAATGCTGTATTCCCTTTTTCATCACACACTGCCATTGGGTAAGGAGGAATACCGTATACGAAGAAAGTCTTCATTTGAACTTCTGGAAAAGCTCGCCCCATACCATCTGCATCAACCACTGGAAGACCTGCTAATGATGCTGGTATGAGTGGTTCTACAGAGTTACTTCCGCCTATTTCGTTGGAGATGATCGCAGTGGCTTTCTTACCTGTAAAATCCTCTATCGCTTTTAATGCGTAATAAGATTGCTTATCACGCACTTTCTCTATTCCGACTGTAGGCGCTCCAATTCCCCCAACGCAAACGATTAAATCATTTTCATCTAGTTCCTCTGGAGATAGAACCTGCACAGGACCATTTTTTCTAATCAATTGTTTAGCACGAAGCATTCCTATGTAAGGATTACCTCCACCACCGGTACCTAATATCCCTGCTCCAATTGCTATCGATTCAAGATCATCTTCTGAAACATTCCACATATAAATCACCACATCTCTTAAGCCAGTTCATCATTCACTGAACTTCTTCTTTTTAGTTAGTAATTAGTACCTCTATAAGGCACTTTTGGTTTGGTCTCGTCACCTCCCTGTGTCAAGAAAACCTTAAACTAACTCATTCTTCCTATCCTCAATATAGAGTCCTTTTCTTGATAATAGCCCTTATAAAGGAGCGCTGCCACAGGCATTTATACACTTCTAAGCTGATAAACTCACTAAGAAAGCTACTAGAATTGATCCTCAGAAGGTTGATGCTTAGAATCTGAGGATTTGATGATGAGGGGAATGAAGAAAAAGTAGTATTCAAAGCGTCTATATAAGCATAAAGCCATAAATAGCTGTTATTCCAAGAGTGTAAGCCGCAAGTAAATAAACATTTCGCGGATTTCCTGAAAGCTTTGGTGTTTTAATGCCTGATACATTTAATATCGCAAGCCCAACTCCGCTAATATATAAAATGATTGTAAAAGCTTCATTGCTAACAATGCTTTCTAGTAAAAATATAGATACCAAAATCAAACTATTATTATCAAGCGCAAGCCCGGTATACTTTGTTCCACCTGCTAAACCGTATGTGCTGAAATAGCTTAATCGTATTGCTGCAGCGGCAATCATTATAAATGCTCCAACTAAAAAGATAGGGTCGAATTTTCCATAACTTAAAAGAAGGATGGCAGGTGTAACACCATAGCTTACAATATCAATGAGAACATCCAGTTGCCCACCAAACTTTGCATGTGTAGCAGTTCGTTCTTTAAGTTTTCTAGCAACCAAGCCATCAGCCCAATCAAAAGCAACAGCCCATACCATACCAATCATTGTGATATGATAGATACCTAGAATAGAGTAATAAATAGCAAGTAAGGTACAGGCTAATCCTGCGAGTGATAAAAGATTTGGTATATCTTTTACATAAGAAAGAATAATCGGTTGTTGTGATTCTTTATTAGATGTAGGGTTTTCTTCTAGCATTACAAATCCTGTTAATAATTTAAACGTTTCTCCCTAATATAGTATCAGTCTACATAGTAGATATAAGGCAAATTAACTTTACATAAATATAATATCAGCCTACCTAGTAACAATACACTCTTAATGAAAGAACTGAGGAAATCGAATAGTAATTATACATACTGTGGGCGTTTTTGACTTATTGCACGTGGGACACTTGTCTTTGCTAGAATACTGTAAAACTTTGGGTGATAAGTTTATAGTTGGCGTCGCTTCTGATCAGGTAGCAGCTTCATACAAAGGAAAAGTACCTACTATTCCTTTAAATCAGAGGATGGTGATGTTAAAAGCTTTAAAATGTGTAGATGATGTTGTGGCTTATGACAAACTTGAATATGTAACTAATTGTAAAGAATTAGATATTGATATTTTTGTAATTGGAGAGGATTGGGGAGATAAGCCTCATAATATTAAAGTAGAGAAATATCTAAAATCAAAAGGGAAAAAAATTGTGCAAGTTAACTACGACCCACAAACTTCAACTACAAAAATTAAACAAAAAATCATTAATCAATCCCATAATAGGGAATAGGTACACAAAAAACACTAGGTTATTATAACTCTCCCTTTAGCCATTTTTCCAAATCTTCTGGACTCATAGGGTTCTCTTTATCTACCCTACCAAATTCAATCGTTCCCATTAGAGTATCCATATTCTTTTTGAGAAAAGCCATGTAGGGTATCTTCTCTGGGGTCTCTAATTCTTCATCGCTAAAGGCAGGACCATTTATAACTGGTTTCGAAAACCAAGTTTTTGTGTGCCTATACTTTGGATATTCAATTGATTCTACTGACGTTAATTCTTTTTCCTTATCATCCCACAAAAGATTCTTGGTAAGGTCATCCCAGAAAACAACACCATCATAGAGTAGGTCTTTTAATACATCCCTTACTTCTTCTTCATCAACGTAAGTATTATGTTTATGTTTTAATATTAAATTGATATCACTCTCTTTTAGTCCATTATTCTCTCCGAGAATATTATTAATCTTCCTTACTAACTCGTCTGCGTAATCAGTCATATTAATATATACCTCTTTCCATGGGTTCTGACTATAAAGTGTTACAGACAGGAATATTATCATAGCGTTAAGTTAATACCCTAAATAGCTTATAATGTCTTTATGCTGCATAAGGTTAAATATTTATTATTTGTAATTGGACTTATTTTCCTTATCCCCGCTTGTACCACTGAACCTGTAGCCGTCGATTCTACTACTACAGTGCCAACTGCAACAGCTAAGACATCTAAGGCAGCACCAACTCCGGCAACTCCGGCAACTCCGGCAACTCCGCCGGCAACTACTTCTACGCTATCCTCCATGTCAATCCCTGGATATAACACACTCTATATGGGTCATAGCTTTGGAAAACCGTTTGCAGATCGCTTGACGGACTTCGCTGAAAATTCTGAGATTGATGGTCACTCTCAAGACGCTATTCAGCGTGGCGATTCCGAGGGTTCTCCTCAAGCACTCTGGAACAATGAAGAGGCGAAGTTAGAAATACAGGGAATCCTTGATAGTGGAGACATTGATCTCCTCATCATGATCTGTTGTTCCAAGGACCTGATAGCAACTAGATCTGATTCGGGCATCACCAATTGGATTGATTATGCACTTTCCAAGAACCCTAACACTAAATTTGCGCTGGCCCTGCCATGGCTCACTTCCCCTCAGGGAAAGTACGCAAATGCCGCAGAATACGCAAACACATGGCACAAACTTCATGAAAAGATCTGGCATACACTTATCGATGAACTCAAAAAGCGCTATCCGGAAACCGAGATTTTTTGCATTCCGCATGGTCGTGCAGCCATTGAACTTCGATCTCAGTTCGAAGCAGGAACTCTCGATGATGTTGATGCAATGATAAGCAACGATGGGAATGCAATTTTTAGAGACAGTCTAGGACACCCAGATAGAATTCTACTTGACCTTGGAACACTAGTTTGGCTCAGATCAATCTACGATGTTGACCTCTCAGTATACCCAGTCGGACATCATCCGAAAGAACTGTTGATTGGGAATACGATTGCACAGTACCAGATCGACCTCAGAGGAATCGCAGAAGCTATTGTCGACGAAGAGCGGAAATACCAGGACTAAAGGAATGAAAACTTCATGAAACTTTTTAGATGAATCCCAAGTAGAGAATGTTACGAAAAGTGTTACAAACAGGAATTCTATGGTCAGAGATAATCTAAATACCAATTGGAATTACCCAATTATAGGTTTAATATAAGCGAATATGCGCCCGTAGCTCAGTGGATAGAGCATCTGTCTTCGGAACAGAGGGTCGGGGGTTCGAATCCCTCCGGGCGTACCATTATTTAATCACCCGATCTGAAAATAATTGAACAAAGTAAATGGCAACCAACATAAATAAATCATTAAGGCGAACAGAATTTTATTCTGGAATAAAATCTGTATCCCCCATTTTAATTGGGGTAATCCCTTTTGGTTTAATATTTGGAATTTTAGGTTTAGAAGCAGGGTTTACCTCCGTCCAGACGTTCCTAATGTCATCTATAATCTTTGCTGGAGCAAGCCAAGTTATTTTTGTTCAATTATTTTCAGGCGGGGCCTTACCAGTAATCACGATATTTTCCGTGGGTATTATAAATTTACGCCATTTTTTATATAGCGCTGCTATATCTAAGCATTTGGCTCATTTACCCATAAAATGGAAAATTCCTCTGGCGTATTTGTTAACTGACGAAGCATTTGCAGTAACCATAAAGAGGATGAGTGATGAAGAAGATTCGAAATTTTCTCACTATTATCTTTTAGGAAGTGGAATAACCTTGTGGCTTACTTGGCAAGTTTCGACGCTAATCGGAATTTTGTTGGAAAAAACGATTCCCGAAGAACTTAATCTTGGATTTGCTATTCCTCTGGTCTTTCTTGCTCTTATTGCCCCAGATGTTATCAAATATAGAAGTCATGCCATATGTGCTTTGAGTGCCGGAACGTTTGCAATCATATTTCATAATTTACCATTAAATCTTTGGATAATTTTATCTGCAATTATTGGTTTACTTGTAGGAGCCATAATCAATAAAATTGATAGGCCTAAGAAAGCGATAATTCGATGATTTGGGCTGCTATTATCATATCTGGCTTTGCGACATTTTTAATACGATTTAGCGCTATATCCCAAGTTAAAAATTCTGATGTTCCTGAGTGGTTAGAAAACATTCTTAGATATGTTCCAACTTCTGTTTTTGCAGCGTTAATCTTTCCAGAAATCCTATTTAACGATACGGATGCGATCCAGTTTTTAGGGAACCCCAAGATTTTGGCTGCCTTTGCGGCGTTGCTAGTTACCGTAATAACGAGAAATATAGCTATCACTATAACTACGGGGATGGTGGTTCTTTGGATTGTAACCCTTTAGAACGATCAACTTTCAGGGTAGTTTTTTACCATTATTTAATCACCCGACCTGAATTTTCCCAACAAGCTTAAGCAATTTTATATTGCTATTAAGTAGATTCAACAATTGTGTCGTCTTGCTTGGCCCATTGCCCAAAAGATCCAGCATAAGTTCTGGCTTTTTCATAACCGAGAATCTTAAGAACTATAGTAGCGAGCGACGCTCGCGCTCCTCCTTGTCAATACGTGCTTACTTCATCCTCAGGTTTTATACCATGAGACTCAAGTAAAGTACGGAGTTCATTCGCTGGTTTAAGTGTTTTATTCTCTTCATCGAACAGTTCTTTCCAGTCCAGGTGCACAGCCCCCGGAATATGGCCTTGGCGAAGTTTAGGTCCATCAATTACAGAAGCTGCAGTACCTTCGTACTCTTCTATGCTTCTTGTATCCCAAAATATACTATGCTCATCATTTATTACTTTCTTTGCATCTTCTAAAGAGCAGTAAATATTATTATCTGGACTAGCGGTAAAATTACCGGGCGGATACTCTGACTTGTCTTGAGAAACTGTGTTCCCCTCCATCATCCATTTTGCCAGTCCCCCATCCAGAATTTTGACATTCGTGTGACCATGGTACATAAATCCCCAGGCAATAGTTCCCATCATTTGGCTAGGAGCATCGTATACTACCACCGTAGTATCATTATTTATCCCTAATTTTCTCACTCGCTCTTCAAATATTGAAGGGTCAGCCATATCACCAGAAGCATCGCGAGGGACTCCGCTATACCCATTCAAATTAACAGCACCAGGTATATGTACCTCTGCATAGTCCTTTGATGAGCGAGCGTCAATAACTCTTAAATTATCATCAGATATATGCTGGCTAAGCCATTTTGTATCTGCGAGTAGCTCAGGTTGGGTATAACCTCTCTGTTCTATGGAAAGTGGATTCATTGATATCTCTCAATCTGTTGATCTTATAATATATTAATTATAACCCAATCTAGTTTATTCAGTAGGCTTCAAATTCAAATGATAATGAAAATTACTATTGGCTGACAGGTTCTGGTAAAAAATGTTATATATTATCTGTAGTAATGTTTTGAACTTACTATCTGTAAGCTAGAGAAACAAAACTAATAACTTACGTCAAAACTAATGCGAGGTTTAAACTATGAGCATAGACATACCAAAAGCTTATATTGATATACCGGTTAAAGATGGAGCAGATGCATTTGTAGAAGGCCTAATTAAATACGGTATAGAATATATATTTATCAACTCGGGTACTGACACATTTCCTATTCAAGAAGCTTTAGCAAGGCGTATAGAAAAAAAATTGCATGTTCCTAACGTCATTTTGTGTTTGGATGAATCTATGGGCCTATCTGCCGCCCACGGATATTTCCAAATTACTGGAAAACCCCAAGCAGTACTAGTTCACGTTGATGCTGGAACAGCTCAACTCGGAGGAGCCTTACACAATGCTCAACGCTCCCGAGCAGGCGTTCTTATTATTGCTGGTCGCTCCCCTCTAACCTTTTTTAATGAGATGCCAGGAGGGCGTGATCTTCCTATACACTGGATTCAAGAACAACGTGACCAAGCAGGGATAGTCAGAACTTTTACTAAATGGGATTATGAAATAAGAAATGCAGAAACCACTGGATTTATACTTAAAAGAGCACTCCAGGTAGCAGGTTCACAACCTGAGGGGCCGGTATACTTAGTAGTTCCACGTGAACCTTTAATGCAATCAATTAATTCGGTAAAGTTTCCTGAATTAGAGAAGCACCCACTTGCTACGTCCCCGCAAGCTGACCAAGAAGCCATTGAACTTATTGCAACAAAACTATTAAAAGCAAAAACGCCTCTAATAATTGCTGGCCATTCAGGGAGAAATAAAGAATCTATCCCCTATTTAATCGAATTAGCCGAAATCTCAGGTAGTAGTGTAACTTCTACTCCTACTAGGTTAAGTTTTCCCTCAGATCACCCTTTATGGATTGGTATGAATAACGAAGATGCAATTAAAAAAGCAGATATGATATTAATTATAGACTCTGATGTTCCATGGATACCCTCAGAAGTACAACCAAAAGATAATGCATTTCTAGCTTGGATTGACATAGATCCAACAAAAGAAACAATGCCTTTATGGTCTTTCCCCGGAGATATTATTGTTCATGCGGATTCTACTAAAGCTATAAAGCAACTCACCTCAACATTAAAACCAAAATTAAATCCATCTATGAAAATTGAAATACAAGAAAGAAATCTCGGCATAGAAAAAAGAACTAGCTTAAAAAAAGAAGCTCTAAAAGCTGAAGACAGTCTAGTCGCAAAAGAAAAACCGATAGATCCGAAGTGGCTAATCAGATGCCTTGCCGAATCACTGCCCGAGAATGCAATCATACTGGAAGAAACTGTTACCAATAGACCAAGACTACATGAGGTACTACCTAGAAAAACATCCGGAGAGTTTTTAGTTAGTGGTGGTGCAAGTTTAGGCTGGGCTATCGGTGCTGCAGTTGGCGTGAAACTGGCAAGCCCAAACAGTGATGTTATAGCCTTAGTAGGGGATGGAGCGTTTGTTTATGGAGCCCCAACGTCAGCTTTGTGGGCATCAATACAATATGACGCGCCCTTTCTTACAATAATCTTCAATAACAGTGAACACTTCTCTACACGTAGATCATTACAAAAATTCTATCCGGATAGCGCTGCAAAAAGAATTAATCAATTTCTAGGACTTGATATAAACCCACCCCCTGACTACGCTCAACTTGCTCAAGCAAGTGGTGCTTATGGAGAAAACATCGATGACCCTGAAAATATTATCAGTGGAATAGAAAGAGGACTGCTCTCAATAAGAGAAGGAGTTTCAGCTGTTATAAATGTTCAATTAAAACGACCTTAAAGTAAGATATAGAAATAAAATCCAAAGAAGAGTTTGGGTTGATTATAGTTAAATATTTAAGTCCCTATAATAAAATTAGATGTCATCTTCTTTAAGTATGCTAAAACTGAGAACGCTGTTGAAGAGCTTGTCTTAGGATTATCAGGGGATGCAAACCCTTCAATATACATACGCATCTTACCTATTTCACTCTCTACTATCACCTCATGCGTATTAACACTTAAGTTTGGATCAGCAATGACTTCCATCATAGTAATTTCTGGGCCTATTCCAGCTAAACTAACTGCTGCTGCAACATTAACGTTTGCTGGGAATAAAGGATATCCATCAGCTACTGAACCCGAATACAAAGTGCATGGCTCACTTAATGAATCCAAATCTACACCACTCAAATCAACTCCTGGAGCTCCCTTCAAAGACTCAGGTGGTTTCCTATTGATTACTAGCACACTACTAATCTTACTTTCTGATGCTGCTTTGATACCATCAAGTCCTGCTATAGCCCCAGAAGGAACATGAATCTTATTACCCGTTTGCCGTGCTAAATCTATTAAATGGCTTGAAACTATTAATGCACCTACGCTAAGAATCATTATAGGCACATTGTTCTTGAATGCTATTCTTGCAATATTCTCAACGCTATCAGCTCCAGCTGCTTCTATGATTAAATCACATTCGTCAACCCAGTCAGAAATAGGTCCAAGTCGAACAGGATTAGTTAATCCTTTAGAAAATTCTTCCAGCTTATTTAAATTACGAGATGATAACGCTTGTAGATAAACTCCTTCAATCATTCCTTCATCTAATTTATGAGCAACCATGCCACCAATGGCTCCTACCCCAACTATTCCAACTTTCATAACCTCACCTCAAATAGCTCTACTAACCCTTGTGATAACAAAGTTTTGCATTCCAAATACACATCAATTCATTATTTCAGGGCGTATTATCAGATCTGCTTCTACTCTAATTACATCATCCATACTGAGAATAAATAAAAGTCTTGGCTTTGGAATTGCAAAATCAGAGAAGTTTATTTCAGTTTTCGCTTGCACATTTATCAACCCATCAGACATATGCCCCAAAAGATCCCAGCTAACAATCTTGGTCACTCCACGAATTGTCATTTCACCTTCAAGTCTTACACTGAATTCTTCACCGTTTTGAATAGGCCAAGACAATCCTTCCATTGATTTTGGAGAAAACACCGCATGCGGAAATTGGGGAGATCCTATCAAAGTGCGCGTTTTTAAATAATTATCTCTCTTAGCTTCATCACTCTTTAGTGTTCGTAAATCAACTTTAATTAAAGACTGATTGGAATCTAGGTTACCCTTGGCATCTAAACTCAAATTACCAACAATCTCTCCTGTAACTCCAATAGCATCTATCGGTAAGCTTTGCCCTGCTAGCTCTTCCTCTACAAGATAACGTACAACTGATGCTTTCTGTATAGATAGATTCAAAGGCTGGCCATCATGCAGAAAAGTTGTTTCATTATTTTGGCGATCATATTCTACTTCCACCAAGGTGGTATTGGTGGCATTTTGAGAAAAAGGATTACAAGCTAATAAAGTAATACTCAAAATAATTAAGAATGCTATTTTCCCTTTATTATTACCAACCCGCCAATTAATCATATTTTAATCCTTAGCAAAAGTTAATTTGTTTACTGGAACTACTTCATGAAATAGTAAAAAGATTCTAACTCATCTACTAGTCAAAAACTATCTAAGAATAATTACAAGCTAAATTGCAATAATTGAATGCAAAATATTGCTTCAAAAGAAAATTCTGTTAACATATGGACGTCGAAATAGGAATCGTATCAAAATCCCTATTAAAATAGACCACAGAATAACTCAATTCTATTAGGAAGTGCAAAATGGCTAATATCATTTCCGGACCAATAACCATGCAGGGTAAATTAGAGGCTATTCAAAAAGAGATAAAAGAAAACTATGAGAGTTATTTTCAGAAAGCTGCTCTTCATAGAATGTGGTTCCCTGACCATCTTGAACAGCGTAACCAAATGGCTAAAATGGGCCACATGATATCAAAAAACACAAAAGAAATTCTTCTTGGATTTCTAGGTGTTGAATCTGTCGTAGATGACTATGTATTTGAGGGAATAAAAGGTGCAGGGGATAGTGTTGCAACCAGAGAACTTTACATGCAATGGGGCTTTGAAGAAAGAAGGCATGGTCAGACATTTAGGCATTCTTTGATCGATTCAGGATTATACACTCAAGAATTTGTGGATAAATACCTAACAGAAGTGTCACAACATCATTGGACATTTCAGGAGCAAACCGGATATGAAGGTAACGTCCTACTAGCATCTGCATATGCGATTTTTCAAGAGCGCCATACCCGATGGAATTATACAAATATTCGAAGAATACTTTGGGAAGAATATGGCAGCCCTAGAGATAAAGAAGGCAGGCGTGTAGACCCAGCTGTTGCAGGTGCAATCCGCTATCCAGAAACGGACGAAGGTGCACATGAAGCAAATTTCACTAATATTGTGTCTATATACATGAAATATTTACCTGACTTAGCTATAGAAGCTCTTTCAAAAGTCTCCAAGCATTACACTATGCCAGTGGTGCAATTACCTAATGGAGATGAATTCCTAAAAGCAATACTAGCTTCAGGCTTGGGTAGAGCAAAAGATGTTATCTCCGAAATTATGACGCCAAGTATAGAAAGATTTGGTTTGGAAAGTCGGCAAGCGCTAAAAAAGGCCACGCGCAACATTATGGGGCTTCCAGAAGGCGCTATCGTCAAACTCCATGGTAAAGATCTTGAAAATATAGAGATTACGGCTGAGTCTCAAGTTTTTGAAATGCAATCTACGGGTGATTTTATATTGCTTAAAAAAGAGGACAGCTAAACATGCCGTTAATTTGTCAAAAATGTAACTCACCCATCCCAGAAAATAACAAGTTCTGCGGAAGTTGTGGGGAACCAATAGAAGAACTTTTGGATGCTACCCCTTTAACTGAAGTGACTGAAGAATCATCTGTAGAAACCTTATCCCTTGATGAACTACTTACAGGAGAAACCATACAACAGTCCCCTTGGGCATGGATGCTACCGATAATACCTTGGATGATTTTTCTGGTAATTTCTATATTTGTTGATGTTTTAACCTTCGGAATTCTCCAGTTATTAATTATGGTTTTGTTCGTTGGCCCACGCTGGTTTTCCTGGCGTAAGACAGCTTTTATTTTAACTGAAGACCACGTAACAATACGCCGAGGAACCTTAACGGGAGTAGATGAAGTTTCTATAGCTATCGCAAATTTAAAAGAAGTTTATCAAAAACCAGGAATCCTCGGACAGAGCCTTGGCTACACAACAATAACCCTTGTTCTAAAAGATGCAAGGTCTGCTAATTTAAGCTATGTCCCAATACAGAGTACAATACAAGAATATCTTGAAGATAGACTAACCAACACTAACTGAACTACCCATTTTCTAATTAAGGCAAAGATAGTTAGGATTATAAAAATTTGCGGAATGCCAATTCGTATAGCCAGTCGATAACCCTCGTTATCTGCCTTATATCTCTTGTATTATCATATTCATTGCTAGCAACATTCGGGCTATTCTTTGTTGCAATGGTGGATGAATTTCACTGGACTGCGACCGCTGGTAGCCTGGGATTTGCCGTTTCATGGCTATCAAGAAGCATATTTTCCCCACTTAGCGGATTCTCATACAGCAAATTCGGTATTAAAAAAATGACCACAGTTGGTGCCATCATTCTTGCCCTAGGATTAACATTAAGTTCAACTATGAGCAATCAATGGCAATATGTGGTTTATTTTGGAATTATAGTATCAGCAGGAGCCACTACTCTTGGAATGAGCCACTCTCTTTTGATACCTCGCTGGTTTAATAAAAAAAGAGGGTTTGCAATGGGCACAGTTTCAACAGCTTATGGATTAGGGCCTTTGATTTTCTTTCCTGTGATCAATGCATCTATAGAAGAATTTGGCTGGAGAAGCACACTGAATTTTTACGCAGGTGTTCTACTAATTTTTTCAATTTTATGTGCTTTACTAATACAAGATGGCCCAAATAAAATACAACAGAAAACAAACCTTTCTTCTCCTGCATCCCCTACTTGGTCTCTCATGGAAGCAGTGAAATCTACACGTTTTTGGGCTCTAGTAACTATGTACATAGGCGGATATCTAGGCTATCAAATGTTAGTAGCCCATCAGGTAGCTCATGCTGAATCAGTTGGATTTAGCAGAGAAAGCATAATCCTAACACTTTCAATTATGGGTGGATTCACTCTAGTTGGAGCAATAATCGGAGGTTGGGCTTCAGATAAACTTGGAAGAGAGACCGTTTTCTTCAGTTCAAGCGTAATTGGATCATTAGGAATCTTATCTTTTGCTTTATTATCTATCTTCCCGTCAAATTACACTCTTCTAGCTACATTTTGTATTATGGGCGGCCTTGGATTTGGTATGAGGTTACCTTTAGTATTAACTATAGCTGCAGATGTTTTTCAAGGCCCTCTCTTTCCTAAATTAATAGGTTTTCTTGGCATTGCTACAGCAATTGGAGGATTCCTAGGACCATTACTAGCAGGATTTGTCTTCGATTTAACAGGTTCCTATTTGCCAGCCCTCGGAGTAAGTACAGTAGCAATGCTAACTTCTGGGTGTATTGTTTGGATTGTTGCACCCAGAAAAGGTTTGCTTCAAATAATATAATATTTATTTCACTGCGTATCTTGATTCTAATTCAAGCAATTCATCCATTCCTAAAGTTTTTGTTATAGCTTCTCGCAATTCTTTACCATCTCCATCTAAATCATTAGCCATTAATCCGTTATCATATAATTCCTTCATAAAACCTGAAATGGCAGTATGTAATCCAAACATAGGGCCTCTATGAATCTGGATTTTGAACCCTAATTTATCTGACTCTGCCAAAGGGAGTTGTCCATTATACATTCGCGGTAAATCCTTTAATAAATCAGCATATTTCTGTAGATCTTGAAGAGTTTTTATTCCGTCAATAAAAACCATATCAGCACCAGCTTCATAAAAAGCTCTGCAGCGTTTGATAGTGTCCTCCCATCCATTAACTGCAAGAGCATCGGTTCGGCCAATAATTACAAAATCAGGATCACTACGTGCATCAACAGCTGCACGTATTTTCTCTACGGCTTCTTCTATACTAATAACCTCTTTACCTTCAAAGAATCCGCATTTTTTAGGTGCTACTTGATCCTCAATATGAATACCAGCTACACCTGCTCGTTCATATTCCCTAACTGTACGATACGTATTTAAAGGATTACCATATCCTGTATCTGCATCAGCAATCAAAGGGATGTCGATCGCTTGAGCAATATAAGAAGCATTCTGAACCATCTCAGTCTGGGTTAATAACCCCATATCTGGAATTCCTCGTGACATTGATGCTCCAAATCCAGACATATAAATTGCTTCAAATCCTATTTCTTGCCCAATGCGTGCAGCAAATGCATCATAAGTAAATGGAACTAAAGTAGTCTTATTTCTTTTCAATAATTCTCTAAGTTTAGTAGTTTTTTTCAATTGATTTCCTTCCTATTTTTTCAAGTATGTCAAAGCCTAGAATAATATTTGTTATTTAGTCTTTATAGATTCCTGGACTTATTTCTGAAAGCCTAGAATATATAATTAACGGAATCAACGCGATAATACAGCCAACTATCCCAACCATCATAAGGCCAAATAATTCTACTATCACACCTCCTAAAAGGGGAGTAATTACCGCAATAATTGAAGCTACACTATCGTTTGCTCCAATCGCACGCCCTCTCTGGCTAGGATCTGTTGTATCTACAATAAGAGCTGTGGATGCAACATTTATACCAGACCACCCTAAACCAACTAAAAATAAACCTAATGTTATTATCCAATATTCAGTTGTTGCCGGAACCAATAGTGCTCCTATTCCAGCAACAATAGCACCCACCCCTAAAAGAGGCTTTCTGCCAATTCTGTCAGTCAGTTTACCCATCAGTACTGAAAACCCAAACATGCCAAAAACATGTAAGGACACTGCGATAGAAATAGCAGACATTGAATGGCCAGCTGAGTTCATAACCAAAGGAGTCATTACCATCATCATAGCCATGGTTCCTTGAGCTGTACCGTAGAATGCAAAGGCAACCTGCTTGTTCTTATCACGTAATATAGTACTTACTCCACTGGGTTTATGGTCAATCTGAGTTGGAGAATCAACAACTACTGGTGATTCTCCGGTCCAATATTCGCTCAAGTTCATAGCAATTTTCTGAGGATCAGGTTTAACTAATAAAACAAATCCTAAAGCAGGTAGTATCACAAACGGAGTTAATCCCCACGAAATTGCTATGGCATCCCATTCACTAGTTTTAGCAAAAAATTCACCGAACCCTACAACAAAAGGAGCAGCAAAAGCTCCTACAACACTACCTGTTAAAACATAACCCAGGCCTTCAGCTCGTCTAGAAACTGGATACATATCTGCTGCTGCGACTCGGAGCTGCATAACAGCTCCAACTCCCAACCCTAATATACTTATACCTAGAACGAATAAAAATAATGATAGGAACGTGATAGATAGACCTAATACTAAAGACCCCACAAGTGTCATTAATAACCCTATTATCATACCTGGTTTCCGACCGTACGCATCTGTGAGTTTTCCAATGGGGTATGCAGCTGCAAAACGGCTTATACCAAGAATTCCTCCACCCAAACCAGCTAAGCTAGCGTTACCCAAAATTCTAATTACCATTATTGCGCTAAAGGTAACAGCCAATTGCATCCCTACACCTTGTAAAGCCTGCGCTAAAGCAAAAAATATCGTATTTTTCATTATTAAAGGTGGTATTGGAGGTAATGATTTAGCTTCGGGATTAGATTTCACAAATGGGTTCTTCATAATATAAAACCATCCTATTCTTACATAAAATATTTAAACCTGATTCAGAATAGCATTAAAGTATAGGTAGAGCGAAATAAGTCCATGATAATACTAACTTTGCTACAATAAGAACAAATAAGGCTTAGGAGAATAAACGTGACAACTCAATACCCGACTAACGAAGATATCATCAGAGCTGCAAAACGTAACCTAACACAAGCTGGATGGGACTATTTAGTAGGTGGAACCGAAAGTGAAACCAGCATGCGACGTAATCGTGCTTCATTTGATGTCAAAGGTTTCAGGCCTAGAGTTCTAGTAGACGTGTCAACCTTAGACACATCTACTACAATCCTAGGATTTCCAACTAAAATACCTGTAATGTTAGCTCCCATCGGAGGATTAGTAAGGATACACCCGCAAGGACCTGTAGAAGCTGCTAAAGCGGCGAGCGAATTTGGTGTTATTCAGACACTAAGCTCCGTTAGTGGCACGGAATTAGAAGAAGTAGCAAATCAAAATGACCAAGCTAAATTCTTTCAAATGTATATTCAGGGTGACTGGGACTGGATTAAAAAATTACTTGATAGGGTAAATAAGGCAGGATTTAAAGGGCTCGCTTTAACAGTAGATAATGCCAGATATAGTTTACGTGAACGGCCAATTCGATACGGCACAACTCCTCAAGGACTTAGCCCCAGAACCCCAGGCCCTGGAGCTGCAGCAACTTGGGAACTGATGAGTAAGATTAAAGAGTACTCTGGACTTCCTTTTATGGTTAAAGGAATTGCAACAAAAGAAGATGCCAAGTTAGCAGTTGACCACGGTGTTGACGTGGTATGGATCTCAAATCACGGTGGTCGTGGCCTAGATCATGGAATGGGCACCTTAGATATGCTTGAGGAAATCGCCCCTGAAATAAATGGTAAGGCAGAGATAGTGGCTGATGGTAGCATACTAAGAGGAAGCGATGTAGTAAAAGCTATTGCATTAGGCGCAGATATAGTCACAATTGGAAAGCTACAAGGTTGGGGTTTAGCTGCGGATGGGCATCAAGGATTACTTCGTGTTCTGAATATTTTAGAGGAGGAAATTATCAGTGCCATGGCTTTGCTTGGTGTTACTTCAGTAAAAGGATTGAATCCTTCTTATATTCGCTCAGCCCAACCAGTAACTCCACCTCATGAATTTAGCTCATGGGTAAACATGCCTGAAAACAGAATCGTCTAATGATTAGTCAAAAATCAATTTTGATAATCGAAGATGAAGAAAATATAGCGCAAGCCTTAAAATACAACTTAACCAGAGAGGGGTTCCGTGTTTTTCACGCTCTTGATGGTCTATCAGGGATTCAGCTAGCTGAATCAGAAAATTTAGATTTGCTCGTATTAGACATAATGCTTCCAGGCATCGATGGTTTAGATGTATGTCGCCAAATTCGAAAAACTTCTACCTTGCCAATCATAATGCTCACAGCAAAGGTAGAAGAGATCGATAGAATAATCGGTTTAGAAATCGGGGCTGATGATTACGTAACTAAACCATTCAGTATGCCCGAACTTATAGCACGGATCAAAGCGTTACTTAGAAGATCTTCAACTACAGATCAAGTTAAATCTACAGAACTCGAGTCGCTCATATCAGATGACCTTGAAATTGATTTAGTAAAACACATTGCAAAAATAGACGGAACTACCATTCAGTTAAAACCACGCGAATATGATTTGCTTGTTTTTTTTCTAAAGAACAAAGGGAAAGCTATCAGCAGGGATGAGATATTAGATACTCTCTGGGGGTTAAATTACATTGGAGACGTTCGAACGGTAGATGTCCATATTCGGTGGCTTAGAGAATTAATTGAAAAGGATTCTCACAACCCACAAAGGTTAATCACTGTTAGAGGCCTTGGCTATCGTTTTGAAAAATGATTCACTTTATTAAAAAAATTAAAGTCCTATGGATTTCTTCGCCATTTAAAGTAAAGGCTCCTTTACTCACTTTAATTACTATAATATTAATATTCTTTTCAGATAGATTGATTAGTATATTATTAATTAATCCTTCAACCGGATTGATAAGAGGAGTTATAGCTATAAGCTTCTCTTTGATTAATATAATAATAATAATGTCTATTTACATGACCGAAAAAACAATAAAGTCCATCCGCTTAATCACTTATGGGGCTCAAAAACTATCCGAGGGGGATTTAAGTTATCCTGTTGAAGAAGAAGGACAAGATGATACAAAATACCTTGCCTATACTTTAAATCAAATGTCTCATGAATTTAGAGAAACTATTAACACTCTTTCTACAGAAAGAAACACTTTAACTGCTGTATTAGAAACAATGAACGATGGTGTAATACTCGTAAATAGTGGGCGAATAGAGGTTATTAATCCTGCAGCTTTTTCTATCTTAGGAATACCAGAAGAAGAAAACACAGCAACAGACTTCATGAGCCTTGTTCGAGACCATGAGCTAAATGATTTGTTAAATGAAAGTGTCGAAACCGGACTACGAAAAGAAAGGGAAGTCCATTTTAGCCAAACAAATAAATATCTTCACATTATAGCATCACCCGGCACTGGTAATGAGGCAAAGAAAATACTGTTAACTTTTCATGACCTGACCGAAGCAAGGCGGATAGATGAAATAAGAAGAGAATTTGTAAGCAATGTTTCTCATGAGTTAAGAACTCCCCTTGCTTCGATTAAGGCAATGGTTGAAACCCTAGAAGGAGGTGCTCTGAATGACGAATCCTATGCTATTGATTTTCTAAATAGGATTCATATTACTGTTGATTCTATGAGTGATATAGTCTCAGATCTATTGACTTTATCAAAAGCAGAATCAATAAGGGGAAAACAAAATTTGTCGCCCGTTTCGATCGAAGCAATTACTAGAATATCTTTAAATCTATTAGAAGAAAAAGCTCGAGAAAAAAACATAGATTTGCATCTAGAAACCAAAACAAATTCAAGTTTTGTTCAAGGTGAGGAAACGCAATTACAAATAACGATAAAAAATTTGGTCGATAATGCTATAAAATTCACTCCTGACAATGGTGATATCTATATAACAATTCAAAGAGAAAATAAAAACATAATAACAACGGTAAAAGATACTGGCCCAGGTATATCTTCAGAACATATAAATCATATTTTTGAACGCTTCTATAAAGCTGATCAGTCACGGCACGATGTTGGAACTGGGCTTGGTCTGTCAATCGTAAGACATATTATTGAATCGATTGATGGAAATGTGTCTGTACAAAGCACTCTAGGAGATGGTGCAACTTTTAAGGTTGTACTGCCTTCAGCTAAGGAAAATAACTAGTATCCTTGTTAACAAATTGTTAACAAACTTTTAATCTACGAAAAATACTTTAAGCTTCTTTCAGGGCTATCTTAATATAAACAGGAGGATACTAAATTTGAAAATAATATTTCCGCCCTTACTTTTACTATCAATTCTCTTCATAGGAACAGGCGGATGTAATTCAACAACAACTCTCTTGGGGACAGTTGAAGTAGATGGTTCCAGTACGGTCTTTCCGATAACAGAAGCTGTTGCAGAAGAATTTAGTAAACGTGACTCTGGCATCAGAGTTAATGTAGCCGTTTCGGGGACAGGTGGCGGATTCAAACGCTTTACACTTGGTGAAACAGATATAAACAACGCATCACGACCAATGAAAGATAAAGAATCTGAAGCTGCATTAAATAACGGAATAGATTTCTTAGAAATGCAAGTAGGTACGGATGGTTTATCAGTAATGGTAGATCCAAGTAATACTTTTGCAGAGTGCCTAACTGTAGAAGAGCTCAAAAAAATCTGGGAGCCTAATACAAAAATTGAGTACTGGGATGATTTAAACTTAAATTATCCCCATTTAAAACTTCATCGGTTTGGACCAGACACTGACTCAGGAACCTTCGACTTTTTCACAGAAGCAATTAATGGTGAGTCCCAGGTTAGTACCGATAAATATCAAGCAAGTACAGATGATAATGTCTTGGTAAGAGGCATTGGGGGAACTAAAGGTGCTATAGGTTACTTTGGGTATGCGTATTACGAAGAAAATAAAAATAAACTCAAAGTGATCGGTATAGACGGTGGCTCTGGTTGTATGAAACCAAGTACACAAACTATTGCTGACGGATCATATGTACCACTTTCACGCCCGCTATTTATTTATGTGAACAAAGCATCTTTAAAAAGACCAGCGGTAAGAACCTTTGTTGAATATTATCTAGAAGTTGGAAGAGAATTAACGGGAGAGGTTGGATATGTTGCTGCAAGTAAATCTATATACCAAGATAATCAAACAAAACTACTGGAAAATTAACTAGGTACCCTGACCGCGGATGTTCGATTAAAATAATCTTTATTAGAATATACTTAATTAGTTAAAGGCAGGTAACACGCTTGAATTATAAAACAACAGACGTCTCTAGTTTGTTCCTGCTACCCAAACAAAAAAAAAGAGAGCTTCGAGAAAAAGTATTTGAAATAATCTTTTTTCTATGTGCGGCTTTATCAATACTGACCACAGTAGGAATAATTGGCACATTAGTTTTTCAATCCATCCCATTTTTTCAAGAAATATCTATTCTGGAATTCCTAGGTGGAACTAGATGGTCTCCCATACTAAAACCTCAAGATTTTGGCGTACTTCCATTACTGATGGGAACTATCCTAGTTTCTGTTATTGCACTAGGATTTGCTGTACCGATCGGATTACTAATAGCAATTTTCCTCTCCGAGTATGCACCTCCTAAATTACGTAGCATACTCAAGCCCATTCTTGAAATACTGGCTGGAATTCCAACCGTAGTATATGGGTATTTTGCCCTTACTTTTGTAACTCCCCAATTACAATCTCTAATACCTAATCTGATGATTTTTAATGCTTTAAGCGCAGGTCTTGTTATGGGCTTAATGATAACCCCTATGATATGTTCGTTAAGTGAAGATGCCATGATGGCTGTACCTCAATCGTTACGAAACGCTGCATTAGCTTTGGGTGCAAGAAAAATGGAAGTATCCACCAAGATAGTCGTGCCTGCTGCTAGTTCTGGAATCATTGCATCTTGTCTTCTTGCTTTCTCAAGAGCAATAGGAGAAACAATGCTTGTAACAATAGCTGCTGGAGCAACTCCTAAAATGAGCATTAACCCACTAGAGAGTATTCAAACCATGACAGCTTATATTGTTCAACTAGCTTTAGGAGAAACTCCGCACGGATCACTGGAATACAACACCATATTTGCTGTAGGGTTACTTCTATTCATAGTTACTTTATTTATAAATCTAATTGGTCATTTATTAATACAGCACTGGAAGGAGCCCACATAATTTATGGACTCTTCAAAATTTAATTTGAAATTAAACAATGATTCAAAAAATCGTATCGTTAAGGGATTTATTTTCCAAGCACTCCTTATTTTATCGGTAGCCATATGCCTTTTAGGCCTTGGGTCACTTTTATTCGAAATCCTTAGAGAAGGATTACCATGGCTAAGCTGGCACTTCTTAACGGATTTCCCATCACGCTTCCCAGAAAAAGCTGGTATTAAATCCGCTATCTTTGGAACAATATGGGTGATCACTTTTGCCGCTTTATTTATTATTCCTATTGGTGTTGGAGCTGCTTTTTATTTGGAAGAATACGCTCGGAAAAATATTTTCTCAAAAATACTTGAAATCAACATATCTAATCTAGCAGGCGTACCATCTATAGTTTATGGGTTATTAGGGCTAGCTGTATTCGTGCAATTTATGAATCTAGGTAGAAGTGTTCTAGCTGGCTCTCTAACGCTAGCATTATTGGTATTACCTATCATAATTGTTATCTCTAGAGAAGCAATCAAATCAGTTCCAGATTCACACAAAAATGCTGCATATGCTTTAGGAGCTAGTAAATTCCAAGTAATCCAAAAAATAGTTCTCCCTCAAGCAATCCCAGGAATCATGACAGGTACAATACTGGCTTTATCTAGAGCTATAGGCGAGGCAGCACCTATGATAGCAATTAGTGCTTTGGTATACATAACATTTTTACCTACTACACCAATGGATAGATTTTCCGTCATGCCTATTCAGATTTTTAATTGGATCTCCAGACCCCAAGAGGGGTTCAAGGGTCTTGCTGCTGCTGGTATTATTATACTTCTTATAATACTTTTATTAATGAATGCAGTAGCTGTTTACACAAGAAATCGAACCCAGAAAAGGTCGGAGGAATAAATGACAGGTTCGGATACAATCCTTAGCGTAAAAAACCTTAATGTGCATTATGGTGAATTCAAGGCGCTCAAGAATGTTTCACTTGATTTTACGCGTAATAAAGTAACCGCCCTTATCGGACCCTCTGGTTGTGGAAAAAGTACTTTGCTAAAGTGCTTAAACAGGATGAATGATTTGGTACCAGAAGCGAAAGTAGAAGGAGAAATAACATTTGAAAACCAGGATATATACGAGGCGGGCATAGACCCTGCACAAGTTCGCCTCCATATAGGAATGGTCTTCCAAAAACCTAATCCCTTCCCCAAAACTATTTTTAATAATGTTGCTTTTGGGCTCAAATTAAATGGATTCAAAGGAGACATTGAAGAGGTTGTAGAAACTTCTCTCAGACAGGCGGCATTATGGGATGAAGTCAAAGACCGTTTACATAAAAGCGCAATGACACTATCAGGTGGGCAACAACAACGTTTATGTATTGCAAGAACTCTTGCTGTCGAACCTCAAGTGATCTTGATGGATGAGCCAGCATCAGCATTAGATCCAATTGGAACAATAGCAATAGAAAACCTAATGAGAGATTTGGCAGATAAGTATTCTATAGTAGTAGTTACACATAATATGCAACAAGCAGCACGCGTATCAGACTATACAGCTTTCCTTATGATGGATGATGATCGGGCAGGCTACCTAGTTGAAAGCGGGGAAACAGACGTTATTTTCCAAAACCCACAAGATGAAAGAACTGAAGCTTATATAACAGGGAGATTTGGCTAATAAAATAGGAGGAAACCATGGAATTATCTCCAAGGGCATCATTTGATAGAGATCTTGCAGAACTCCAAGAAGAAATCATCACGCTCAGTAGTATGGTTGAAAAAGCGATCTCTAAATCAGTAGATGCTTTAAGTTCGAGAAATGTGAAGGTGTCCCAGGAAGTGATCGCGCAAGACGATCTTATAGATAATAAGCGTCATGAAATAGAAGATAAATGCATAGCCCTAATCGCACGCCAGCAACCTTTAGCGGGTGATCTTCGACAAATTGTGGCTTTTTTACATATAACTGTGGATCTTGAAAGAATGGGTGATTACGCAGAAGGTATTGGCAAAATTGGGTTACTGATGGATGAACAACCTATGATTCAACCTTTAATAAATATACCTAAAATGTGCGAACTGGCTACTGATATGTTACGAAGAAGCCTTGAAGCTTTAATAAAAAGAGACGTCACAATAGCACAACAAGTTTACGATGATGATGATACAGTCGACAATCTGTATGATCAAATTTACCATGAGCTAATATTAATTATGGTAAAAGATCCTAAAACGATTGAGAGAGCTACTTTCTTAATTTGGGCTGCGCATGATCTCGAACGGGTCGCCGACAGAGCAACAAATATTGCCGAACAAGTCATGTACCTTGTTACAGGTAAAACACCTTAGCTAATTATCATGTTTAGCCGTAACTAATATTGCATTAACAACCATAGTTCCTAATCTACTATCAGTAACTCTTAAATGATAAGTAGGGATACCAGAAATCAATTTTTGTGGCTCTTTTGTAACATATTCTAAAGGCTTTCCTCCAGGATCAATAACATCTGCCTTACCAAAAACATTCTCACCCTCTACATACACATTCTTTTTTTCAGATAGTTCACCTTCACTGTTGAGATATAACCGAACATCTCCATCTATTGTAGGAATCTGAATATAATTCAATCTTTCTGTGCGTGGAGAATGCGTCAGGCGCATTAAAGTTTGCACGGAACCATTTTCCAAAATTTTAGGTGCTGTTAGAACTAAAACCAATTTTGTCGATACCGGTCCTTCTTGTATCTTAAAAGCAGGGAAATCCCCTTTAAACACATTACCTGATTGGCCAGTCCCTTCCAGTATAATTTCAGTTATTTTATCCCCAGGAAAAATATATTTTTCTACCTCTAACCTATCTAACTCTACTTCTCGAATAAACAGAACTTCTTGTTCTAAATATTTTCTATTAATATCATTGGCTTCTCTTGATAAATCTTCTCGGACAAGCCGAGCTGGAAACTGATTAATATAAATTGCATCATTATCTGTAATCTGGCATGACATGATAAGTGAGATACACAATATATACAAAAAGAATACTGTTTTTACATGCATATAGTATTGTTATCTCATCTATCTGATATTTACAAGAAACTGCGTCTAGCGTTACCTATTAATACAATTCTCAGTTTTGCTTTCTACCTACATTTAAAGATATACTAATCTAGTTGCCCAATAGAATGAATATAAATAAGGCACGGAGGTTTCTTTAAAATGGCTGTTGCAGGACCAAAGCCTCTAACTCCATCACAAGTACAAAGATACAGTAGGCATATCATTATGCCTCAAGTTGGAAGTGTGGGACAACGTAAATTAATCAATGCAAGCGTTTTACTCGTTGGTGCAGGAGGACTGGGATCACCCTTAGCAATGTACCTAGCTGCAGCAGGTGTTGGTAAAATTGGCATTGTCGATTTTGACACCGTGGATATTACGAATCTCCATCGTCAAATATTACATGGCAACGAAGATGTTGGACGACCCAAAGTTGACTCCGCAGAAGATAGAATTAAATCCATTAATCCTGATATTGATGTTATTAAAATACCAAAGCATATGAACAGTGAAAACGCTATGGATATAGCAAAAGACTTCGATATCTTAGTTGATGGAACCGATAATTTTCCAACTCGTTATTTGATAAATGATGTAGGTGTATTAGCAAATAAACCTATTGTTCATGGAAGTATCTTTCTCTTTGATGGGCAAATAACCACCTTCATGCCAAACCAAGGATGCTACAGATGTCTGTATCCTGCGCCTCCTCCTCCTGGAATGGTTCCTTCCTGCTCTGAAGCAGGAGTTTTAGGAGTCCTCCCAGGTATAGTAGGATCTGTTATGGCTGCTGAAGCTATAAAAATTATACTAGGACTAGGGAATACACTGGTTAATCGACTACTAATGTTTGATGCTCTAGAGATGGAGTTTCGCAAGGTTAAGATCCGCAAGGATCCTGAATGCCCTATATGTGGTGACAACCCATCTATAGATGAATTAATAGATTATGAAGCTTTCTGTGGCATGCCTGCTATAGAATCATAGTATAAATACCGTTGCCTTATTCTAATATCCTCGAAACAATAGGAAACACTCCACTGGTGAAGCTTGAAAGGTTTCAGCCAAAACCTGGTGTTAATATATTCGCCAAGCTGGAAGGCCAAAATCCTACCGGCAGCGTAAAAGATCGCATTGCCAAACTTATGGTCGAAAAAGCTGAATTAGCAGGAGAGCTTGCATCAGGTAAAATAATACTTGAACCTTCAAGTGGAAATACCGGGGTATCGCTGGCAATGATAGCTAATTACAAAGGATATAAGGTAGAGATTGTACTCCCAGATAATGTAACTACCGAAAGACAAGCTTTGATCGAATCTTTTGGTGCAAAAATAACATTTAGCGATGGAGAAAAAGGTACTAACGGGGCAATAGAATTAGCTCAACAAATGATTAAAGAAAATAAAGACAAATATGTAATGCTTTTTCAATATGGAAATGAAGCTAATCCAGAAGCTCACTATAAAGGCACTGGCCAGGAAATAATTAACGAACTACCTGAGGTCGACGTATTTGTCGCTGGTCTAGGTACAGGAGGTTCCCTCACGGGGACAGGTAGAAGGTTGAAAGAACATAATAAAAACACCAAGGTTATAGCTGTAGTGCCACACCCAGAAGAAAGAATCCAAGGATTACGTTCACTAGAAGATGGGTTCATTCCACCTATACTGGATCAAGAAATACTCGATGGACAGTTTATTATTACAAGCCAAGAATCTTTTGAACTAACAAAAGAATTATTGGTTAAAGAAAGCATTTTTGCTGGGATATCTTCTGGCGCTGTTCTAGCATGTGCAATAAGGGTTGCCGAAAGAATGGATTCGGGTAATATCGTATGCCTGTTTGCTGATGGTGGATGGAAATACTTATCTACTGGTGTTTGGACACAAGATCTTTCTGAACTTGATTCTGTAATAAATAAAAAAATATGGTGGTAACCTATAATAAATCTGACTGAAACTATTTATACAATCGAAAATAAAAAAGGATAATAAAGATGGCTAACACAGGAAATTCACTTTCTATAAAATCAAAAGAAAGAACAATAACCGGGAAAAAAGTTCGCTTCCTTAGACGAAACGGAATTATCCCCGGCAATCTTTATGGAGATGGTTTAACTTCTAAAGCTTTAGAAGTTTCAACTGAAGAGTTGAAAGAACTGATCCGTACAGGTGGTAAATCTGGGGTAATCGACTTACATTTAGGAAATGATAATTACCAAACTATTCTAAAGAAAATAGACGTTCACCCTGTAACAAGAGATATATTACATGTTGAATTTCATCAGATAGATATCTCTAAGAAAATTCAAACCCAGATTCCTGTACACATTACAGGTGAAGCTCCGGCATCCAAACTACCAGACGCTTTATTAAATCAACTTGTTTTTCAAATCACTGTAGAGTGTCTACCCATAAACATGATTTCCTCTCTAGAAGTGGATATTTCTTCTCTAGAGGATTTTGATATGTCTATTCAAGTAAAAAGTCTTCCTCAGATAGATGGAATCGACTTTATTGCTGATGAAAATTTAACCATTGTTAGAATGGGTAGATCCAGAGTTGCATCTTCCTTAGAATTAGATGATGCTGCTGCTGCTGCTGCTCAGATAGATCCGACTTTGGAGACAGGTGATGAAGATACCGAGGAAGAAAGCACGGAAGAAGGTGCTTCTGACGAAGCTTAACTGGATTAATTTGGTAGTTCTTGACCTACCAAATCTCGATATCCTCTTATGAAATCTGCAGCTAACATAGGTTTTTTACCTTCTAATTGTAATTCGGTAATCAATAAAAGATTATCATTAGTACCAATTAGAAGCTTTTGAGATGATTCAATATATCTGACCTGCCCGGGCATAAGTGATATATCTGTGCTTTCAATAATATCAGCTCTTCGAATAACAAGCCTTTTACCCTTATAAGTCGTATACGCTGCTGGCCAGGGATTAAATGCCAGGATTTGTCTTCTCAATTTATCTGCGCTCTCGTTAAAATCTAATCTAGAATCACTTTTCTTAAGAAGCTTAGAATAAGTGGCTTTATCGCCGATTTGAGGCACAGGAATAGTTATCCCTGACATCCAATTTTTTAAAGTAGGTATCAACAAAAAAGCTCCTTCAGCTGAAAGAGTATTCGTTAATTCACCACCTGTCTCACTCCCATTTAACGAAAAAGTCTTACTTGCTATAACCGAACCACTGTCCATTCCTTTATCCATTATAAAAATAGACACTCCAGCTACTAAATCACCCTCCAGTATTGTATGAACAACAGGAGAAGGCCCTCTGTGCAAAGGAAGCAGGGAGGGATGGATATTCAAGCCCCCTCCCTTCGGAACAGCTAAGTATTCCTCAGGTAAAATATTCCCGTAAGCTGCTAAAACTAAAACATCTGGCTTAATTTGTTTAAATTCTTCAAAGACAATAGTATCTTTTAGTGTTTCTGGTTGAAGAATATTTAAATCTAGCTCTTGAGCAATTTTTTTAATCGGAGACATTATAATTTTTCTGCCCCTCCCACCAACTCGATCTGGCTGAGTATAGACAGCATCAGGCACAATATCATTATTGATAAGTGCTTTTAGAGCAGGTACAGCGAACTCTGAAGTACCCATAAAAACTAAATTGTGTTTAAAATTCATAAATTAATGATTCCTAATTGACCACTCAAATAGGATTATATGCGAATCAAGGAGCTTTTACGAGATTAAAAGGTTTGTTTGAGGGAGGCGACGCTTTAGAAATTTCACGTATTGGACCTCATCAGTCCAGTGGTAGGTTGACCCAGTTATTGATAAAGATGTAGTCTTTTGAAGTCACGATTTTTATAGAGTTTGTGGGGATCTTTTCAAGAAGATCGTGTCTTCCATAAGGTCACATTTAACCTCTAAATTACAAAGAGGAAGGGTATATTTATGCCAAATAACTCAGCTAAGGCAATTTGGGAGCAAGCTCTCGAATTACTAAAGGCCGAAGTCAGCCCAGCTGCTTATGAGACCTGGCTTGAATCTACTAAAGGAATTTCATTAACTGATAGGCTATTTACCCTGGAAGTATCTAATTCATTTATCGCCGACTGGCTTGATCAAAGGATGAAAGCCCTTTTGGAAAGAACACTTGCAATGGTACTTCATGAGCCAATAAATATTTCCATAACAATTAGTAAAGATAACTCTCCTCAAGAAAACAGTACTATTACAACTAACACTGTAGAACACAAAAAAGAAATTAAATCTGGATACCTACGCCAAATACCTAAAAAAGATCTCACATTTAACTCTTTTGTTTCAACTACCCATTCGGAACTCGCACGTGCTGCAGCAATAGAAGTAATTGAAAAACCAGGGCACACCTACAACCCACTAGTATTATCTGGCCCTCCAGGTGTTGGTAAAACACATTTATTGCATGCTATGGCCCATGAAGCCAAGGACCGAAATAACCGAACCCTGCTAACAACTGCTGAACATTTTGTTAACGAATTTATAGATGCTGCAAGACATAAAGGTATTAATCAATTTAGAGAATTCTACCGCTCACCTGATATCTTTATACTGGATGATATCCAATTTATATGTGGAAAAGAAAAAAGTGAAGAGAATTTATATTACACTTTCAATACCTTACTAGATAAAGGGAAACAGGTTGTTTTATCATCACAAATACCTTTAGAAGATCTTGTATTTTCTAATCTCCAACTACAAAATAGTCTATCCGCTGGTTTAAATATTACGCTCGACGTCTTAAATAAATCTTCGCTTGTATCCATTCTGGCATTCAAAGCAACCCGTCTTCCTATTCAGTTACCTGATGATATTTTGCACTACCTGGCTAATAGGCCGTATAAAAATATGCATCAATTAGATGGTGATTTAAATAAGATCGTAGCTTTAGCAACACTTACTGGAAGACCTTTAGATCTCGATCTGGCTATTCACACTCTTTCTCCTAGAGTAAATTCAACTATTTCACCTAAAAGTATGCAAGCTTCCGCTTTTATAAAAGGAACTGCTGCTTACTATCAATTTGATGTTTCTGTGTTAACAGGAAAAACTAGACATAGGAACGTAGTTCAAGCGCGCCACATAGCAATGTATTTAATCCGAGAAAACACGATTCTCTCATTATCGCAAATAGGTAAACTGTTTGGCGGCCGCGACCACACCACTGTATTGCATGGAATTCAAAAGGTTAAATCCAGGTTATCCACAGATGAAACTATTGCTACTGAGCTAGCTTCTATTTCCCACATAATTTCCACAACTATTAACAACATATAACCAGCTTTCACGCAGGTCATCCCCTTTCTATTTTAAAGGAAATCTTTCTTTTTCAACAAAAAGAGGAAGAAGAAGAAGACTTTATTAATAAATATTATTACTATAGATACATGATAGATCACGTTGTTATTAATATTATGAGTGGAAAAGGTGGAAATGGAGCAGTTTCTTTTCGTCATGAAAAGTATGTTCCGTTTGGTGGTCCTTTCGGTGGAGATGGTGGAAAAGGCGGAGATGTTATTTTTATAGCTTCTAGTAATAAAATGACGCTTCAAGAGTTTCGCCACGGTAAACGATATGAAGCCGAAAATGGAGAGAATGGGCGGACTAAAAATCAACGAGGCTCATCTGGGAAAGATTTAGTTATAGAAGTTCCTGTAGGAACAATAGTTCAATGGAAACATTTAATTCAACATAACCAAGGATCTATAGATTTAGATGTGGAAGGTGCTACTGTTGCTGTAGCCAATGGAGGACAAGGAGGCCGAGGTAATAGTCACTTTGCAACGTCTACTAATCGTGCACCACGCCTGGGGGAATCTGGTGAAAAAGGTGATGTGATGGAGATAACCCTTGATTTGAAATTGCTTGCTGATGTAGGACTAGTTGGTTTACCGAATGCAGGGAAATCAAGTTTTCTAAAAATTGCGTCTGGGGCACATCCTAAAATTGGTGACTATGCATTTACAACTATCGAACCAAATCTAGGTGTTGTTAATATTTCATGGACGAGTCTTATATTAGCTGATATCCCAGGGTTGATAGAAGGCGCCCATAATGGGAAAGGCCTAGGTGATCAGTTTCTACGGCATATCGAGAGAACAGCTGTTATTCTTCATTTAATTGATGGTACTGATGAAGATCCTGTAGCTTCTTGGAGATCAATAAATAATGAGATTGGACTGTATTCACCTGAATTACTAGCAAAACACCAAGTTGTAGTTATAAATAAAATAGATATCCCAGAAGTTATAGAAAGAAAATTAGAGATTGAAGAATCGTTTAAGAATGAGGGTGTGTCAAGCATAGAATTTGTTTCAGCTGCAACAGGTCAGAATATAAATGAAGTTCTTTCAAGCTGTATGCCATCTATAACTAATGCTAGAGAAAATCGGAGAGAGTTTATTTCGATTAAAAATGCGATTCTTAGGCCTAAGCCAACAGATGATAGGCCAGTTATTGAATTAGTAGAAGAAGGAGTTTGGAAAATAAGCCATTCCAAAGCTGAAAGATTATTTGGGGCGGGCAATTTATCTGAAGATGAAGTAATAACTGATATGTGGCGTGAACTCAAAAACTTCGGTGCGATCGAAGAACTTGAAAAAGCTGGAGCTAAGCCAGGAGATACAGTGATATTGGGCGAAATAACTCTTATTTGGAGATGAGAAAGATATGCATTATGGAGTCTTAGGAGGAAGCTTTGATCCGATACATATAGGCCATCTTCATATAGCAAAGGAAGCTTTAAAATCTTTGGCGGTTAATAAAATATTATTCATTCCTGCCGGCCAACAATGGATGAAGCCAGAAGGAGCTCGAGCTAGTGCACAGGATAGATTAGAGATGATTCGTTTGGCGATATCTAAAAATGAGGATTTTTTAATATCTGATATTGAAGTATCCAAAGTTGGGCCTTCCTATAGTGTTGAGACTCTAGAAGAATTGGATAGGACTATTCCAGGAGATAATAAGTTCACTTTTATTTTAGGCCAGGATACTATTTTGAATTTACATCATTGGAAGAGGGTAGATGATTTACTTGGTCTATGCGATTTTGCAGTTATGCCTAGATCATCTAAAGTAATCTTTGATCTAGAAAGAGTAGTGGATAAATTACCGAAATTAAAGGATAAGGCAATATATTTTGAAAACATAAAGCCACTAGATGTGAGTTCTACGGATATAAGAAATAAGATTATGAAGCAAGAAGATGTTAGCTTAGTGGTTCCCAAAAATGTTAGCCAATTTATTAGGCGTAAAGGTCTCTATAAAATATAATTTAATCGTCTTGACCTAATTCCCTTACGAATTGCTCATCATTTTTCCACTTTTCTTTAGTTTTCACCCACAAATTTAAATAAATACTTCTTTGGAGAAATTTTTCAATCTCTACTCGAGCATCGATACCAACTTCTTTAAGAGCTTTTCCTTCTCGGCCAACTAGGATTGCTTTTTGGGATGCTCTTTCTATATAGATAGTTGCTTCTATCAGGTCTTTTTTTGCAACTCCAGTATTATTTTGCTGGAATGATTCTATTTTGACAGCTGTAGAGTAAGGGATTTCATCGCCATATTGGATAAATATTTTTTCTCTGATGATTTCTGCAAGAATGAATGATATGCTTCTGTCGGTTATTTGATCTTTTTTGTATTTAGGCGGCCCTTTTGGAATATTGATAGCTAGATTGTTTATAAGAATATCTAGGTTATCTTCTTTTAAGACACTCACTGGAATTATTTCTTCAAACGGATATAAAGACGTGTATTGTTCTATTACTGGTAGGATAGCGGATTTTCTTAGAGTATCGATCTTATTTATTGCTAGAATAGCAGGTTTTTTGCGATCCTTTATTTCTTTGATCAGAGATCTTTCTATTGTACCTGGGGGGCGAGGAGCGGACATTAGAAGTATTAGGTCAGATTGATCTATGGCTTCTCTTATGTCTTTAATCATACTGCTTGCGAACGTGTCAATATTTACAGATTTTGGCCAGCCTGGTGTATCTAGTAGGGAAAGTTCAAACTTGTCCCCGTGGACAATCCCAAGCAGGTTGTCTCTACTCGTTTGTGGTTTAGGGCTGACGGCAGCAATTTTGGTTCCAAGTAATTTATTAAGGAGAGTTGATTTACCAACATTTGCTCTTCCCAATATGCTTACATATCCGGCTCGGAATTCATCAATCTCTGGAGTTTGATTCATTATAAAACCAACTAAAGAAGACTCAATTTGCTATATATCCAGATTCTGAACTAGTTGAGCATTTTCTCTAATGAAATTAGCTCTGGGTTTAACTTCTTCTCCCATGAGGGTTTCAAAAAGTTCTGTTGCTTCATATGCATCATCTACTTCTACTTTCAGCAAGGTTCTCACTTCAGGGTCTAGAGTTGTTTCCCATAATTGCTTGGGATTCATTTCACCTAATCCTTTATATCTTTGAACACCAACACCTCTTGTAGATACATCAGTTATGATTTCAGGCAGATCTAGCATAGAGTTTGCACGTCCTACTGCTCGTTGTCCTTTGAAGACTGTTCCGACCTCGTCGATATGTTCTCGTAGCCCTGTTGATAATTCAACCATCCGTTCTGCAGCTTCTAGTGAAAAGAAAGAGTGATTTAATTTCAAGGTTCTACCACTTTCTTTGTCTTGTACATGAAGGTAAGCTTCATTATCTGGTTGTTCAGTATCTGTTAAATCAAATAGATTACTTTGGCCATTTTCTTCTTTTTGTTTTGATTTAGTATTCGGTGTCTTCGGTTCCTGCTCATCAATGATTCTCATATCCTTATTTAGCAGAGCGTCTTTAAGATTGTTGTAATTCTCAAGTGAAGAAAGGTCTTTTTCACCGGTTATAACTGATTGAGCAGTTGCTACTAAAATAGGCCAAGGATAACCAATGGATTCTAAATCCTTAATTGATTTAGCCAACCGGTTAAGCGGTGGCAGCATTTCTTTTATTTGCGATTCTGTGTAGATCACTTTAGAATCTTTTTCAGAATTTTCTCGTATAGTTAATCCTTTTAACGCTTGCCTTAATAGAGTTTTATCTTTTTCTTCATCGGAGTAGAGCCAGTGAATATCATTTTTTGAGATTTGCACTCTATATAGTGGCGGTTGAGCTATATATACATATCCTAGTTTAATTAGAGGCTGAAAGTGTTTGTAAAATAGTGTTAATAAAAGAGTACGTATATGTGCTCCGTCAACATCTGCATCAGCCATGAGAACGATTTTATGATAACGAAGTTTAGATAAGTTTAAACCTTGATCATCATCTTCATTTTCTTCTTCTTCTTCATTTGTTTGCTTGTGAGTATTTAAACCACCAAGCCCAACACCTAAAGCACTAGCAATGGATCTTATTTCTTCATGTCCAAAGACTTTATCTATACGGGCTTTTTGCACATTTAGAATTTTTCCTCTCAAAGGTAAGATAGCTTGGAATTTGCGATCACGTCCCTCTTTTGCTGACCCTCCAGCTGAATTGCCTTCGACTAAGAATAGTTCGCAGTTTTCGGGATTTTTATCCGAACAGTCTGCTAGTTTTCCTGGTAGTGAAGTTGATTCTAGGGCACCTTTACGTATGACCATTTCTCTGGCTTTTCTTGCTGCTTCTCTTGCACGAGCTGATGTTAGGCATTTGTCCAAAATACGTCGAGCTTCTTGTGGATGTTCTTCTAAGTGTTGTGTTAAGCCCTCAGCAAATAAACTTTCAACTTGACCTTTTACTTCAGCATTACCAAGTTTACCTTTGGTTTGTCCTTCGAATTGAGGTTCTGGGAGTTTAACGCTGATAACAGCTGTTATACCTTCACGCGCGTCTTCACCTTGGAGATTAGGGTCGTCATCTTTTAGGATTTTGAATTTTCTAGCATAGTCATTCATAGCTCTTGTTAAAGCCCCACGGAATCCTGTTAGGTGTGTTCCACCATCGATCGTATGGATGCAGTTTGCGAACCCCATAACCGTTTCGGCGTAACCATCGTTGTATTGAACGGATACTTCTACTCTGGTTCCATCTTGTTCTTTTTCAACATATATAGGATCAGCATTTAGAACCTGTCTTTTAGAATTCAGATGCCTAACGAGGCTTTTTATTCCGCCTTCGAAATAAAAAGTTACTTCCTCTCCGTTTCTTTCATCAATGAATGTGATTTCTAATCCGGGGTTTAAATAGGCCATTTCTCTGAATCTCGCGGCCAAGACTTCAAATTGAAATTCTGTGTCTTTAAATATTTCTGAATCAGGCTCAAAAGTAATTGTAGTTCCATGGCCTTCTGCAGGGCCTTCATGGACCATTTCGCCTATCGCTTTCCCTCGTTGGTATAACTGGGTATACAGTTCTCCATCTCTTCTAATCTCTGCTTTAAGATTTATAGAAAGGGCGTTTACTACTGATGCACCTACTCCATGTAGTCCACCAGATACTTTGTAACTTCCACCACCAAACTTCCCTCCTGCGTGGAGTGTGGTCATGACTGTTTGTAAACCAGTTAAACCAGTTGTGGGGTGCACATCTATTGGTATTCCACGACCGTCATCTTCAATTCGCGCAGTTCCATCGGCTAGAATGGTTACGGTTACAGTATCGCAAAATCCCGCCATTGCTTCATCTACAGAGTTGTCTACGACTTCATAGATAAGATGGTGTAACCCTCTCTCATCTGTGCTGCCTATGTACATTCCTGGGCGCCTACGAACAGCTTCCAGACCTTCCAAAACGGTTATATCGTGAGCGGTATATTCACTCTTTCCTTGATCTTGCTTTGACTTTGAAGGTTTTGCCATAAGTAATCACCTCAATGATTGTATAATTTTGGTTTCAAGTTCTTATATTTTTCGCGTGTGTCTTTTTGGAAGAGATTTAAAAGCGCTGAATACATAGGATAGTTTTAGGGAATAGTAGTCACAAGTATCAAAAATAAAACTATAAAAGCGCCTTATCAACTAAATCCACCTTATCAATACTTTAAAAGAAGCTTTATTTAAGGTAATCTCACTATTTTATTTTATCAAATTCTAGCGATATGAGCAAAGGGTAATTTGTATAAGAATTAGCTAGGGGTTTGGATGGTTATCTATGACTAAATTAGAGTTTTGTTAAGACGCGATGAATAGTTCTACGACTCACATTAAATTTAGCTGCTAGGTCTTCTATTTTACTACCTTCTTCTTTCCAAGATTTGAGTATCATTAAATCCCGTTCAAATTTTATTCTCTCAGAACTTTCAAGATCGAGGATACATTGTTCAAAAGGGCATTCAAGGGACTTTGTGCATCCCTTTCCGCAACCGCTATCTTTATAAATCGAGGTTTCAGGTAATTTACTATTTAAGCGATCAACGAGGTTTCTAGCCATAGTTTATCCTCCAGTTGTAATAATATCTCCAAGATCCAGAATATAGAACAAATGTGCTTATAAGTCAAACAACGGTGTCGCATATTACTTTTTGAAGGTATTCTTGATCTAAATATTGATATTTTACTGGAGGATAAACTATGGCTTATGGTAAGAAAATCCTTTTATTTATTTTGTGTTTTAGTATGTTAACAGCGGGATGTAATCAGATTAAAGCTGGCTTTCAATCCCCGATGCCTCCTGCTGAAAGATTAGGGTTAACTGGAGAAGTCATGGATTCCGGGAACATTGGAGGTAAATCAATATATTTTGGATGGACGCCACCTAAAATAGAAGATGAAATCGATTATGTAGTTATTGAAAAAGGATTGAGTAAAGATGGGCCATGGGAGGAAATAGCAGTAGCAAGGCCTGAGAGTGGCTCCTATGAGGAAAAAGGCTCTATTTTTCGAGCTGGTAAGATATACTACTTTAGGGTTTTTACGATACGTGGAGGAGATAAAACTCAACCGACGGAGGCTTTACAAATTATTATTCCTAAATAGGATGTTAAATTATTAGTATTGAAATAAAACAATACAAAGTTTATTTTTATTTGTGAATTAGGAAAGAGAGACTAGATTTGGATTTTACCTTTAGTAAAAAAGAGAACAGATTAAGAACTGAAGTTGCCGATTTTGTTGATCAAGAATGGGAAGATAAAGGCAAAGATGTGACTTCCCTTTGGGTTGCTTCGCATGACGTTGATGATGTGCCAGAACGGGAACGTATACATGAGTTTACGAGGAAGCTTGTTGAAAAAGATTGGTGGACAATGCATTGGCCTAAAGAATATGGCGGGCATCAAGCTCCTATAAGTACGGTTGTAGCCTATAGAGAAGCAATGGCATATGCAGGAGCTCCGGAATCTATGGGAGGGGGCATAGAAGCACCGACGCTTATGCTTCATGGTACTAAATGGCAAAAAGATTTTTTTCTTCCCAAAATAGCTAGTGGTGAAATTAGTAGATGGTCCCAAGGTTTTAGTGAACCTAATGCGGGGTCTGATTTAGCTTCGATTGAAACTAGAGCGGTAGAAGATGGAGATGATTATATTATTAATGGCCAGAAAATATGGAATAGCGATGGAGCTTGGTCTGACTGGGGTCATTATTTAGTAAGAACAGATCCAACAGCACCAAAGCACAGGGGAATTTCTTATATATTGATAGATATGAATACACCGGGGGTTACAATGCTTCCGCTGTATGATGGTTTGGGACGAAGAAGATGGAGTCAGATTTTTTTGGAAGATGTTAGAGTACCAAAGCAAAATCTTCTTGGTGAAGAGAATAGAGGATTTTATGTTGCTATGACTACTTTGAGTTTTGAGAGAATTCCTATTGAAGTACCGGCACGATTGCAAAGATATTTGGAAAGATTTATTCAAGCTGTAAAGGATAAAGAAATACCTGCCGTTGAAGGAAATTCTAGTGCAAAGAATATTATGGCTGATTTACGAGTTCAGATAGAGGTTGCAAGAATGATGATGTATAGAGGGGCTTGGCTTCAGTCTCAAGGAGCAGTCCCTGAGAGTGAAGCTTCTATGACTAAACTTATGTGTGACGAAACAGGAATAAAAGTATATAAAACTTTAGCAAGGCTAGCTGGAGAAAATTCTTTGTATATGCCTAGAAGTAGTGATAAGGCTGCACTAAACGGTTTGCTAGGAGTTAATTCATGGCTTAGTACAGCTTTTAGCTTAGGAGGAGGGAGCCTTGAAGTACAAAGGCAGATAATAGCACAAAGAGGTTTAACGCTACCTCGATAAGTCTAATACGGGTATTAACTAAAAACTGCTTTCAGATTTTTTAAAAAAGTATCATCATCTTCTGGTAAAATTGTACGTGGATCAAACAAAATATTGTCCTCTGATACACGTGCAATTATGGGAGTATCTTCATTTCTTAGCAGCCCGGCAATTTTCTCCGTTCCGCCAACCCCACAAGATTCTTGTGGAATCGCTAAATTGCGAGTAGGTAATAGTTGACCAGGCAAGCTTCCCCCACCAACAGCAGTTGTTCCATTAATTACTTTGCTTTTAATCCCACGTAGGTTCCTCGACCATCTTTTTGCACGTTTATCTAGAGAATCTATATCAGCTGAAATCATTCTCCAAATAGGGATTTCCTCTTCAAAATTGCCAGTTAAATAGGGAATGAGTGTTGCTGTTAGTGCTGCTAAGTCGAGTTTATCTATACGAACAGCACGTGCAAGAGGATGTTTTTTTAATTGGTCAATATATATTTTTTGCCCTACAGCAATACCAGCTTGAGGTCCACCTAGAAGCTTATCTCCTGAGAACAGAGCTAGATGTGCTCCTTCATTAATAGCCTCTTTTACTGTAGGTTCTGGGTCCAACCCGTATTTAGCAGTATTTATAAGACAGCCAGATCCAAGATCATTTATAAGAGGAATAGAATATTTATTTGCGAGGATTGCTAGATCTTCAGCTTCTGGAGTGTGTGAAAAGCCAACGATTTCAAAATTGCTTCGATGTACCCTGAGTATGGCAGCTGTTTCTTCAGTAATTGCATCTTCATAATCTTCAACATAAGTTCTATTAGTTGTTCCAACTTCTATAATTTTTGCACCGCTTTGTTTCAACACATCCGGGATACGAAAGCGTCCGCCAATTTCTATTGATTCTCCACGTGAAACTATGACTTCTTTACCCGATGCTAATGTGCTAAGGGATAATAATAAGGCAGAAGCATTGTTGTTTACTACAATTGCAGATTCTGCTTTTGAAAGAAGTTGAAGCAGTCTTTCAGGATGAATATGGCGCGATCCTCTGGTTCCTTTTAGAAGGTCATACTCTAAATCAGAATATCCACCACTAACCTTAACAATAGATTTTTGTGCAGATTCACTAAGAGGGGCTCTTCCTAAATTGGTGTGGATTATAACACCCGCTGCATTAATAATTTTTTTTGGTTTAGGTTCTAGAAGGTCAATTATCTGATCATAAATGTCAGATATTATTTCTGCTTCCTCTAGGCTGGGGGCTCCTTTTTGTATTAATTCACGTGTGTTTGATAGGTAGGATCGAATTATTTCTGTAATGAAACTCTGATCTTTTATAAATCCAAGGCTTTTTATTTTCTCTGCGTTTAGTACAGAATCCACACTCGGGATGTTTCGAAAAGGTGAACCATTATTAACTTTCATTTGCTGTCTCCGAATTATATTAGTTTCGACTGATCCCAGTATAATTTATGTTTCATTCGTTATAGTATAGAGCTTCTCTAGGAATTAAAGAAAACAGGTTATACTAATCTATAAGATTATTATATAAGATAAGAAACAGCGGGGGTTAAATGTTAGTAATAGGATTAACTGGTGGTATCGCGAGCGGGAAAAGTACAGTTGCAGAAAATCTTAACGAACTAGGTGCGGTTCTAATTAATGCCGATTTGGTAGGGCATCAAGCATATGCTCCTGGGACAGATGCTTGGCAGGATATTATTGCGACTTGGGGAGAAGACCTGGCTGATCCAGAAACTAAAGAGATTGATAGAAGAAAATTGGGCGGCATTGTATTCTCCGATCCAGAACATTTGAAAACTTTAAATGCAATAACGTGGCCTCGTATTTATAATCTTGTTGAAGATACTTTAGATGAGCATAGAAAAAAAGGAGTAGCCGTTGCAGTTCTAGAGGCAGCAATTTTAATAGAAGCTGATTGGACTGCCCTCGTTGATGAAGTTTGGGTTACTACAGTTCCAGTTAATGTTGCCTCTGACCGTCTTCAGAAGAGAAATAATTTAACTGAAGAGCAGGCTCTACAACGTATTAATTCGCAGATATCTAATGATGAACGTACCGAAAAGGCTAAAGTAGTTATTGATACGACTCAAACTTTAGAAGAAGTCCAGAATTATGTTCGGAAAATATGGAAAGATAGCATAAAATAAGTTTTATAAATTCGTATTTAGATAGGAGTAATAATAGATATGTCTGATAATTCGAACGGCTCAATTACTGATACCGGAACAGGATCGTATAGTGAATATGAAGTAGAAGAGTTCACGATTGATGCAGAGCCCTATTATCTTCCTATCAAAGATGAGGTGGCAGTTTTTACAGCTGCGTATGAACAAAAAATCCCTGTTTTACTAAAAGGACCAACAGGTTGTGGTAAAACACGGTTTGTTGAATATATGGCATGGAAACTAGGGCGCCCAATGTCTACCATGAGAAAAGGTGGAGTTGAAAAAGAAGGTAAACCCCTCATTACTATTGCGTCCCATGAAGATTTAACAGCTAGCGATTTAGTGGGAAGATTTCTTCTCGATGGCGAAGAAACAAGATGGGTAGATGGCCCTTTGACCCGAGCTGTAAAAGCGGGTGCTATCTGCTATTTAGATGAAGTTGTTGAGGCCAGGAAAGATACTACGGTTTTGATCCATCCATTGACAGATCATCGTCGATTGTTGCCTATTGAAAAGCGTGGACAAATTATAGAAGCCGCTGACGGGTTTCTGTTGGTAATATCGTATAATCCTGGTTACCAAAGTGCACTGAAAGATTTAAAACAATCAACGAGGCAGCGTTTTGTTGCTATGGAATTTGAATATCCACCAAGAGAAGCTGAAGCTGCAATAGTTGTGCAAGAAAGTGGAGCTGATTTAGAAACAGCAGATCTATTAGCACGATTAGCGGAGAAAGTCAGGAATCTTAAAGAACACGGATTACAGGAAGGTGTAAGCACACGTCTCTTAATATATGCAGGTAAGTTAATTACAAAGGGTATCTCACCCCGTAGAGCCTGTGAAGCTGCAGTAGCTCAAGCTTTGACTGATGACCCTATAGTGCAGCGTAGTATAAATGAGATCATAACTAGTATTTTTGAGTGAGGGATAATTCATGCCCATTGAAGAGAATGAACTAGGTAATTTGGATGACGATTTAAAATCATTACCTACGGCTGTTACTGAGCTTTTTCGATCAATTGACCGAGAAGTTAACAGGAAGCTTAAAGATCCTGCTCTTTATGAGAATTGGGTTAGAGATGCATTAGTTATATCACGATCTTCCTTTAGAGCTTGGGAGGCAACAGCAGAATATTTTCGGGCAACTTTGAATATTATTTCTCAAATAGAAAAGCCTGAACATATTTCTGTGTGGGGTGATCACGGGAAAGAACTCTGTGTAATATCTGCCCCTATAGCAGCTTCTTATTTTAAATATTCAACAGCTTTTCTTGAAACTCAAGATGTGAAGTCATTAAAAAAATGGATGGATGCAGGTAAATCTTTGTACCATGGGACATGGAAATCAGGAGCTCTCGTAGCTAAATTTTTTGAGCTGAGCCCATCGATCCTTAGGCATATTGAAATAGAAGAGCTTATAGATTATGTGACACTTCTTGATGATCTTGCATCCCACTCAACTGAGCTTGCAGAAGAATGCCTTTTGTTGGCTGGCGATTCTTTTGAAATGATTGAAAAAGATTCGATGAATGCATATTTAAAGCTTATTCAAAGCTCGATAGAAAATAATTGGAAATACACGAAAGAGACCCAGCGGGCAGCTTCATTTGCTCTACCAAGAGTTGCCCTGAGCGAGAAAGCTCGGTTTTTGGATATAGTAGAAAAAATGGCCCATCGACCTGGAAAACTATATTTGAATCTTTTAGGCGATGGTTCCAAATCTTTGGAACAAGTATCTTCTGATAAACATGGCGAAATACTTGATATGTTTGAAAGTATTAACGAAATTTCTTCGGATAGTGCGGTAGAGTTTCTTAATTCAGTGCCCGAGATTGTTAATCGTGTTGGGGTAAATGATATAGATAAATGGTACGATGCTGGGTTAAATATTCTGAAACAAAATGATGCTGCAGGAATAGGATTTTTTAAGCTAGAATCTGCTCGAGGAGAATCTTTAATTCAGAAGATATCTTCTAATATTGCATTGACAGAGATTGGTCCGATTCTACAAATGTATGCAAGAGGGCTGACTGGTGGTGATATGCAGCTTCGGTCAGTTACTGAGTTAGCAGAGCAAACACTAGGTTGGGCCAGAGAAGAAAAAGCCTCTACAGATGGTAATAACATCTTTCTTCCTGATGATATATCTTCCTTTCCTACCAAAGAGGAGAATTTTTCCTGGTATAAAGTTCTCTGTAGTCATCAGACAAGTCATTTAGAGTTTCAAAGTTTTGATTTTGATTTTCAAAGAGCAGGGTCGATATTTCCGATGACCCGGTTAGAAATAGAAAAAACACAACAGTCTAAATCTAAAGAAGATATCCCACTTGTACTTTCTGATTTTGAAAGGTACTTTGATTTATTTCCGCAAAGGAAATTAGCAGCAGACGTATTTGAAACACTGGAAGATGCTCGAATTGACTACCTTACACGGATGGCTTATGCAGGTCTACGAAAACAATATCAACTAATTCAGGGAGCAGCAGTATTTGGTAGACGTGCACCTCAAAGCTTGCCTTTAAGAGAGGCGCTTGTTGAATTATTAATAAGAATGACTCTTTTGGAAAAGGATAATACGATTCCGGTCCCTAGAAATGTAAAAAGCGTTGTTGAACGTATGGCGGCAACTCTAAAAAAGCTGCGCTCGGTGGAAGCTCTACCCGAAGATACAGCTGAAGCATCAATAATTATTTATCAACTACTGATTAAAGTACCGAACACTCCACCATCACTAGATCTTGATTGGGACGATAGCCAAATTGACCAATTAGCTAATGATGGGGAAGCAGAGTTACAACAAGCTGAAAGCGCTTCTGTAGGAGGCGAAGAAATGGTACCAGGAACTGGTACAGAAGATGATGTTGAATATAAATCTCCTGAAGACGTTGACTATAGAGGTGATTTTAAGCCGGAACTTGTTCAGACACTGGCAAATTTAAGAAAAGGTGAACAAAAGAGTGATGACATAACAAAATCTCCACCTATGACTGAAGAAATGATTAAGCAACTGCTTGAAAAAAGCACTGAAATAGATTTGTCGAGTGTTGTTGAAGGTAACATTGATGATCCGTCCGGATTATTTATTTCGAGTCTTATGAGTGAGTCTATAGAAGGACCTGATGCTGAATTCAACGATGAGAGTAGTGAAAGTGGAGTCGGTGGTGGTAAAGAAGAGGCTGAAAGTGAAGACGAGTTACCAGAAGAAGGGAAAAGCTCGCTATATAGCGAATGGGATTTTGTTGCATTAGATTATAAACCCAATTGGTGCCGTATCAATGAGTCGATAATAAAGGAAGGCTCTATTGATTTTTACCAAGATACTGTTCAAAAATATGCTGGCCTTATTAATGAAGTCAGGCGCCAATTTGAAATGATGGTTCCTGAGACTTATAGAAAAGAGAAAAAACTTCCAGATGGCGAAGAATTTGATTTAGATGCAGCGATTGAATATATTGTGGACAAACGTTCGGGGACAGCACCTGATGAGAAAATATACACGCGTCGCAATAAAATACAAAGAGATGTTGCAGTAATATTTTTACTTGATATGAGCGCCTCGACTGCCGAAGCCATTGATCAGAAAGATGTAAAAAACCTTGATGACGATGATGATGTTCCGGAAGATCCTAAGCAATATTTATCTTGGCTAAAATCACGAAGAGAAAAAGCTAATAAGAGTTATCGTAGGATTATAGATCTTGAAAAAGAGTCAACGGTTTTGCTTATTCGAGCTTTGGAAACAATAGGTGATACGTATGGTATCTATGGATTTTCGGGATACGGAAGAGACAATGTGGAATTTTATACTGTAAAAGGATTAGAAGAAGCCTTTTCAGAAAAAATTCAACGTAGAATAGATGGTATAAATCCTTTACATGCGACACGTATGGGACCTGCAATTAGACATGCTGCCGATAAACTAGATGCGATTGCTGCAAAAACAAAAGTGCTTTTTCTGATTTCTGATGGGCGGCCACAAGATCGTGGATATAGTCGGGAAGGAGCAGAAAAAGAATACGCTGTTCAAGATACGCATATGGCATTATTAGAAACTAAATCAAAAGGTATCATCCCATTTTTATTGACTGTAGATCGAGCTGGGCATGATTATATGAAAGAGATGTGCGGAGATCTTCCATACGAAGTTCTTGCAGATATAGATTTATTGCCTAAGAGACTGCCACAACTTTATAGTAGATTAACTATCTAGTTAGAATTTTGGAGAAACCATATGAAATATATAGTTGCTCAACCTGATTTAATTTCGAATTCTTATTTTCCTGCTTTAGCAGCGGTAGAGCTTGGTTTTTTTAATGAAGAAGGAATTGATGCAGAGATCAAGCAGATCTCGCCCGTTCCAGACTCTTTTGTGGCTTTAAGGGATGGAGAGTGTCATTTTGTTGCAGGGCCAGCTCACGCAGCTCTTTGGGGTTTTCCTCGATGGCAAGGGGCTAAAATCCTTTGTGCCTTGTCACAGGGTATGTATTGGTTTCTGGTAGTGAGAAAAGATTTGGATATAGAGCCTGGTGACTTAACTGGGCTTAGTGGTTTAACGCTTGGTGCTGCTCCTGGGCCTGATATGGGGTTTAGGCAGCTGTTAATTTCAGCTGGTATTGATGTGGAAAAAGAGAACATTTCGATCGGACTGCCTCCTGGAGGGCTTATTCCTGGGACTTCGTTTGGTGTTTCAGCAGCACAAGCTCTTATAGAAGGGAAAATTGATGGTTTCTGGGCTAATGGAATGGGGGCAGAGGTTGCGGTTACAAGTGGAATTGCAAAGAAGATCATAGACGTACGTAGGGGGGATGGCCCCAAAGAAGCTTTCTATTTTACGCAACCCTCTTTAACAACCAGTCAACAATTTTTGGATAAAAACCCCGATGTCGCTGCAGGTGCAATTCGGGCTATAGTTAAGGCGCAAAAAGCCCTTATAGAGGATGTGAATCTTGCCGAGGTCGTAGGGGAGAAACTTTTTCCTGAAAAAGAAGCTAGATTAATTACTAGGCTGATAGAAAGAGACTTGCCATATTATGACGCTAATATAAAAAAGGAATTTATTGATGGGTTGGTCTCTTTTGTGACAAGATCAGGATTGCTAGAGGGAGGACCTGTGGGCTACAACGATATAGTTGCAACAGAATTTAGTCCATTATGGGATAGTTAAAAGATCTTATATTGCAGATATATCGCTAGATTATAATTGGCTTCCTACTGTATGTAGAAGGTGTAGTAGATCTTTTGGCAGATCACGAGTAGCATTATTTATATCTTTCAGTGAAGTGAAGACAGTCTCGTTATTAATTTCTCCAACCAGATGGCTTCCTAGCCCGGATTGCAATCCTTCCACAGCAGCAGCTCCTAGGATTGTACCAAGAACTCTGTCTTTCGAGCTAGGGGTTCCGCCTCTTTGAAGATGGCCCAGTACTGTGACTCGGTAGTCAAAATCGAGTCTATCACCCAGTTGAGAACGTACTCTTTCTGCAACACTAAAAGCACCTCCGGCCTCTTCGCCCTCAGCTACAACAACAACAAAACTTCTTTTCCCAGCTTCGTGACCCGCTACTAATCTCTTGCATAGGATTTCTATATCCTCTTTTTCTTCCGGGATTAGAATAGCATCGGCGCCTCCGGATAGGCCAGCAAACAAAGCTATATAACCTCTCTCTCTGCCCATTACTTCGACAAAGAATATTCTTCCACTGGATTCTGCAGTATCACGGATTCTATCAATAGCATCCATCGCACCATTCACAGCGGTATCAAAGCCTATACTAAAATCGCTTCCTGGTACATCATTGTCAATGCTTGCTGGTATTACTATGCTGGGTATTTCATATTCCTTATAAAATTCAAGAGCTGCCTTTGCAGTTCCTTGCCCTCCGATAAGAATAAGCCCTTGGATGTTCTTACTTATTAAATTTTCAGCAGCATCTGACCTTCCTTTTTTTGTTTCAAATGAGCCAGATCTTGAAGTTCCAAGTATTGTGCCTCCTCGCTGTAATATATTTGTGACGGAATAGTTTTTGAGGCTTACGAAATCATTGTTTACAAGCCCAGAGAACCCGTTTCTTGCTCCGTAAACTTCTAAATTTGCTGCTAAACTTGCCCTCACGGACGCACGTATAGCAGCATTCATTCCTGGAGAGTCGCCCCCGCTTGTTAATACTGCTATTGTTTTCATTGGATCCTCCGAAACATTATTAAAATAGTTGATTTCACCTTCAGTCTTGCTCCTGAATCCATTTCATTATTTCAAACATAGCTGTGCGAGTTACTCTAAGTTTAAAATCCTCACGGTTATTTGGGAATATCCCTTCTCGAACTTTACTTTGAACTCCATCAGATATTGCTATGTAAGCGATACCGGGATCCTTTCCTTCTGATGAATCTGGCCCGGCTACTCCGGTTATACTTACTCCTATACTCGCATTTGCTTTTTCTCTGGCAGCAGAAGCCATAGCCGTGGCACACTGAGCGCTAATTGTTCCATGGTCAGCCAAAATTTGATCTGGAACACCCATATCTTTCTTTAATTGTTCGGAATAGGTAATGAAACTGCCTATTAAGTACTGAGAAGCACCTGGTTGGTTTGTAAGGATATTAGTTAGTAAGCCACCTGTACAGGATTCCATGGCCGCTAAAGTTTTCCCCTTAGCAGAAAAATACTCTTTGATTAAACCTTCCATGCTATCTGTATCATATCCCCATACGTGTAGCCCCATTAATTTTACAATTTGTTCTTCAATTGGTTTGATTAAAGATGATATTTCGTCAGTTGTTTTCCCGGATGCTGTAATCCGGATATGTATACCATCGTTTTTTGCGTAAACACCAATGGTAGGGTTTGTTCCTTTTAGTAAATCCCCTAGTCGATTATCAACGATGGCTTCGCTCATACCAAAAGTTTTGACAGTTCGTGATTGTATCAATGCTTTGCGATCTTTGAAAATTTCATTCAGTTTTGGAACCACTTCCTTTTCCCACATTTCGTACATTTCTCTTGGAACACCTGGCATGGCGATTAAAACAGTTTTGTTCTTTGTAACCCACCATCCTGGTGCAGTCCCACGATTATTCTTTATTGTTTCAGCAGACGGGATAATTTCAGCTTGTTTTAGATTAGTGTCTGGCATAGGGATCCCTCGTTGTTTAAAAAAAGCCCTGAGATCGTTTTCTAAATCACTATCTAGTGTAGGTTCTTCTCCGGTAATTTGCGCAAGTGCTTCTCGAGTGACATCATCCTCTGTAGGACCAAGCCCTCCTGTAAGAATAATAATATCTGATCTGTCACATGCTTCTTTCAGTATAGATGTTAGCCTATTGATATTATCTCCAACTGTAGTGACTCTATAATTGCCAATACCAAGATTTGGTAATTGGCTAGATATATAATTTGCATTTGTGTCAGTTATAGCCCCTAATAAGATCTCTGTTCCTACCGATATTATCTCAGCTTTTAATGGTTTAAATTGATCAATCATTAGGGCACACTCCAAAACTATTATTAGTTTATTACCTTTATACTTATAATTTACACTAAAGCAAAGGATTATTTTTATGGAGTGGCAAAATCAAGATCCTCAACCTAAAAGATGGGGAAGGGTAGTTGATGTTGTATCCGATGGTATTTTATATATGGAAGATGCTGAACGCTTGAAATTAAATGGTGTTGTTTTCCCTGCTGATTTTAAAAGAAGAAGTAAATTAGAAGCTTTGTTAATGGATTTAGTTTCCGATAAAATAATTTATTATACAGTTTTAGATACAGATCGAATGGGGAGACTGAATGTTAATGCTTGGATTGATGAGATTAGTATTAATGATTCAATACAAAATGCCGAGTGATTTTATAGTGATTGAACAATACGTTAGTAATAACTGACGGGAGTTTTGTTGTGAGAGAAGTAATCAAGAATGTCTGGGTTTCTAATATGAAACTACTCTCTAATCTGCTATTTGGTTATCAGCAAGAAGCTAAGACCATATATGAAAAGGATTTAGTGTCTTATTATAAAACTACGAATGGTTGATATGAAGATATCGGGATTGCCGTGCGTGATATATATAGAACTGCTGGTTTAGATCGTACTTAAATCAATAATCTCTGCTGAAGGTTTCTTACCTTCGTGAATTTCAAGCAAGACAACATGCCCAAGACGTGCTTCTTTATTATGTGGGTACGTTGCGCTACCAGCATTAATTATTAGCATATCATCTTCCCATTTTATGAATTCGAAGTGAGAATCACCACAAACTACGATATCAGGGAGTTCTCCAAGATAAGTTTTCACCACTTTTTTTGCACTAAACTGATCCCAACTATCAATGATATGGGTCATACCTAGGCGAAAACCTTCTATATCCATGAACTGTTTTTTCTCTATCCGATGGTCATATTCACTAAGGCCTTGATCATGATTCCCTTCTGCAGCCAAAACAGGAGCAATCTCTTCGAGCCAATCAAGGACTTTTGTAGTTTCAAGATCTCCTGCGTGGAGAATAAGATCTACTCCTTTGAATACGGTTCGGACTTCTGGCCAAAGTTCTGGAATAGATCCAGGTATATGAGTGTCAGAGATGATTCCAATTTTCAATTTAGATATTTCCTTCAAGATTAGAATTTTGTTATAAGTCTATTTAATATTGTTTATTCGTATTTGGTCAATCCTATATGACCAAACTTATAAGATAAAAAGGGTTCATAGTAAAATTGTGTTGTTTTTTTGCTAAAAAGTTAAATTTTTCTTTAATATATGCTTAATTTGATCTATTGAATCGTTAGTGGAAGGCTGGACACCTCTAATTAATGCTAGATAATAACTTGTATAATCAGCTAGTAAACAGGCTCCTAGCAATTGTGACAAAATAGTGGCCCCAGGCGCGGCTAGAGTCGTATGGGGGACACTTTTCTTCTCTAAAAATAATTTGGTGGCTTTGTATCTTCGATCGATGTTTTCGTTAGTGACTGAAGGAGTTATGAGAATGATATGGGCGTTTGTTTCTTTCTCCAGTGCCATTATTGAATTATGATGAGCTTCAGGAAGAAGCTCATAAGATGAAAAGATCTTTGCATTTTCATTGAGTTGGGCTTTCCATCTCCGTCCAACTGCAGAAAACTCTCTTGGTATATAAACAATTGGCACAGTTTCGTCCAGGATGGCGGCTAATCCTTTTGCTTTGTTGGCTATTGCATTAGTATTTCGACTTAGAGATTGCTCAAGCTCATAAATTTCCCTTTGAGTTTCATCAATATGTAGTGATAGATTCGAAAGCAAAAGAGAATCTAAGATGCCGCATAGTAGGCCCACTACAAAAGGGAATAAAGTTCTAGGCGGGCCTTCTTTAGGAAGAGGGAATACTGGGAGCTTATACTTAAGGAACTGCTTTTCTAATGTGCCTCCGCTCGTTATAGCAAGCATCTTGGCCATATTTTTCCTACCAACCTCGATTCCCGAAATTACTTCTTCTGTTTCTCCGGAATGACTCGAAGATATTACTAAAGTGTCTTTACCAACCCAGCCAGGAAGGTCGTAGTCCCTATGAACGAACACTTCTAGTTCTGGAGCTTCTCTACTTAGCAAATTTAAAAGGAGGTCACCTGAAATCGCGGATCCACCCATTCCATGTATTAGTATTTTTGATATATTAGAGTACTCATCCGGTAGATCTATTGTCTTTGATTGCGCCCACCCCTGCGATAATAAATCTGGATATGATTTCAATCGTGAATTCATATCCATTAAATCAGCATTTTTATAACTTAGTGCGTTATCTAAGTCAAAATTCATATTTATTAAGCCGTACCTTTCTTATTTTGTCGGCTTATGGCTTCTAGCTAATATAGCATTTACTTGATGCTGCCAACTAACAAATTATGTTATACCGTTTTATCTTTATGCATTTTTCTCTTGTTTGCCTTCTCGTAATCTAATTCATGATCTAAGCTGAGCGACATGATTATTTGAATTCAAACTTTTCTCGATACTAATCTAGTTAGTATATGCTTCTTAGTAGAATTTTAGTAATAAAAATCTTAAATTTAACCAGCTACTATCCTTTTTATGGATTATTAATATTCCATAGAGGATCTTCTGGTTTTGGGACTCTAGTCATTAATCTAGTGATAGCTGTTTTAGGATCTAGTCCTTCATTCAAGACTAGATAGGTTTGTTCTGTAATAGGCATCGTAACATTCAATTTTTTTGCTAACAGTAAAGTAGCTGAAACTGTGTCAATTCCTTCTGCTACTTGGCCGAGCTCAAGTAAGATATCTTCTAAATTGTCTCCGGCAGCTAGTTTTTCTCCGACATAACGATTACGAGATAAATTGCTATAGCAAGTTGCAAGTAAGTCTCCTAGGCATGCTAGTCCAGCAAAAGTTGTTAATTCGGCTCCAGCTGCTATTCCAAGTCTGGTAATTTCTGCTATGGCTCGAGAAATGAAGGCTGATTTACTATTATCTCCAAGCCCCATCCCATCTATAAACCCTGCTCCTATAGCAACGATATTCTTAAGAGATCCACCGAGTTCTACACCTGTAAGATCTGTATTCGTATATACTCGAAGGAATTCAGAGTTCAGTATATTCTGCCCTTTTGTTGCAACAGTACTGTTTTTTGAAGCAATCACCGTGGACCCAGGTTTCTGATCAACAATTTCATGAGCTAGATTAGGGCCTGATAAAGCTGAAAATTTTGAATCATGTTTGCCGGACAATTCTTGAGAAAAAACCTCACTCATTCTATAACCCGTATTTTTTTCTAACCCTTTTGTCGCACTGATAAAAATCGAATCGGATCTGATTGGTATCGTTTTTAACATCGAAATATTATCTCTGTATGAAGAAGAAGGAACAGCTATTACTATGATATTTGCCTTTGAAATAGATGTATGCTTATCTGCAGTGGCTTTTAATATGTCAGGGAATATATGATTTGGAAGGCGCTTAACATTTTGTCGGTTAGAGTTAAGGTCTTGGGCTTCTCCTATATTTCTGGTAATAATATCCGTTTCGATACCTTGGCGAGCAAGTAAAATAGCGAGAGTTGTTCCCCAACTGGTGGTTCCAACAACTGCAGCTTTCATTTTTTCGGATTCTCCTATTACAGGCTTAATATAATCTACTCCAGCATACTTGTAATTAGCTTAGATATAAAGAAGTATGCCTAGACCATGCATCTTTTAGCTAGAAGAGTTTTTGAATCTTAATTCTGTTCCATTACGTAGTCTTTCAATATTATCTCGGTGGGTAAATATTATTAAAATACAAACTGCTGCAGCTAGTAAAGCAAATGGTTTAGGTTCATTCCCAACTGTGCTAAGAATAATGACTAGGCTACAAGCTGTCATAGTTCCTATAAGAGAACCTAATGACACATATCTCCATATAATTATTATTAAAGCTCCTATTGTTACGCCAATAACCCCTGATATAGGGACAATACCTATTGATATTCCTATTGCAGGCATAACGCCACGGCCGCCTTTAAACCCAGCAAAGATTGGCCAAATATGCCCTAACAGAACAGCAAACGCTCCTATTGCTTGTATGCTGGTTTCACCAATAGATCCGTAGAGGTACACAGTCAGAAATCCTTTTGATAAGTCCATCAGCGTTACGATTAAAGCAGCTTTGAATCCAAGTGTGCGTAATATATTTGTAGCTCCTGTGCGGCCACTACCTTCTTGTCGAACATCAACACCCTTCCATATTTTCCCTACTAGCAAACCTGATGGGATTGACCCAACTATGTAACTACCCAGTATATATATAATTGTTACAGCAAGAGAATCAAACATTATTTGGAGGTCTTCTCCTCTTGTTCTGATCTACTTCTAAAAACTGTTTTTATACTGGTCCCGTCAAATCCAAAACTCTTTCTAATCCTGTTTTCCAGGTATCTTTTGTAGGAGAAATGTACCAATTTTGAGTTATTAGTAAAGAATACAAAGGTGGGCGGATCAATTTCTGCCTGCGTAGCGTAATAGATATGGAGGCGCTGTTTACCAGAAGTTGCTGGAGGGTGAGCTGCAACAGCATCCAGTAGCATCCTATTTAATTTACCCGTGCTAATTCTTTTTATTCGTTCGTTATGGATACTTTTCACAGCGTCGAATATGGCCATAACGCCTTTACCATTTAATGCTGATGTAAATATTATCGGTAGGTTAGGGAAAAACGGTATTTTCTTTCTTACAATAAATTCTATCTCTTCTCTATCTAACTCTTCTTCTTTTGCTAGATCCCATTTGTTAATGACTAAAACTAATCCTTTATACGCATCTTGGACATATCCTGCAACATGTAAGTCTTGTGCAGTTAAATATTGAGATGCGTCAACAACTAGCACTGCGATTTTAGCTCTTTCTATTGCTTGCATAGCTCGTACTACACTAAATTTTTCGACTCCTGGATTAATATGCCCTTTTCTTCTCATACCGGCTGTATCGATTAGAATGTATTCATCATCCCCATATTGAAAAGAAGTATCTATGGCATCTCTCGTGGTACCTGGTATTGGGCTTACTAAAGTGCGCGATTCTCCAAGAATGGCATTTACTATCGATGATTTCCCTACATTAGGCCTACCTACGATTGCAATGGGGAGAGTTCCCTCTTCAGGGGGTGGAGGTTCTTTTTCTGAAGGAAGTAAACTGAACACCTGATCAAGCATTTCGGGTATCCCTCTTCTATGCTGAGCGCTGATAGTGTAAGGATCTCCCATTGCCAATCTATAAAATTCAGTGGCCATACTTTCCCGCTTCATATTGTCTGACTTATTTGCAGCTAATACTACAGGCTTATTTACAATTCTTAGAATATTTGCGATTTCTTCATCCAAAGGGACTATACCTGTTGTAACATCTACTACAAATATAAATGCATCGGCTTCTTCAATAGCCGATTGTACTTGTTTTTGGATGGATTGATTAATTTCATTTTGTGAACCAAGCTCGAGTCCACCTGTATCAATAAGAATCGCTGTTTCTTCTTCGTGTTCCATAAAACCAGTGACTCTATCTCGTGTTGTCCCTGGTTCATCAGCAACGATAGCTACTCTTTTGTCCAATAATCTATTGAATAGAGATGATTTCCCCACATTAGGTCTTCCAACGATAGCTACAGTCCGAAACATTTTTTTACCTTTTCCAAATTTTATCCAATCATGTATGCAATAAGTGCTTTTTGAGTGTGCAATCTATTCTCTGCTTGATCAAATACAACTGATTGTTCATGCTCAATTATTCCATCCTCAACTTCTTCTCCTCTGTGAGCTGGAAGATCATGCATAAATATTGCATCCTCTTTTGCAGAGCCTAACATTTCGCTTGTCACTTTATAGTCTTTAAATGCTTTTGAGCGGTCTTTTCTTTCTTGATCTTGGCCCATGCTCGTCCAAACATCGGTATATATTACATCAGCATTATTCACCGCATCTTTAGGGTTACGGACAAGTTGTATCCAGTCATTGTTGTTTGCTATTAAATTCGCTTGTTTGATTATACTCTGTGGTAATTCATAATTCTTGGGAGAGGCTATTGTAAAATTTGCTCCTACGAGAGCGCACCCCAATGCAAGGCTTGACGACACATTGTTGCCATCACCTATAAAAGTGATGTTTAATTTGTTTAATTCTCCTTTTTTCTCTCTTATTGTCATTAAATCGGCAAGTGTTTGTAAGGGATGCTCTAAATCAGATAGAGAATTAATTATTGGAATAGTAGCATTATTTGAAAGAGTTATTAAGTCTGAATGGTTATTGACTCTGGCAGCAATTATGTCGACATACCTGCTTAATACCTTTGCGATGTCCGCTGCAGATTCTCGCTCTCCCATTCCAAACTCTGAATCATTAAAGCTGACGCATATTCCTCCCATTTCATTCATGCCAATTTCAAAACTAGCACGAGTTCTTAGGGAGGGTTTTTCAAAAAGCAAAGCGATTTTTTTCCCATGTAAAGAAGGGTTAGTAACACCATTTTTGATTTTATCGGATAAATCGAGGAGCTCAAAAAGAGTTTCCCTTTTCAAATCATTAAGTGATAACAAATTTTCCATTTAATCTTCTCTATATTAATTTATATTAATTTTGTTGTAGCCCAATTGTAGAGACGGCTCTCATTAGCTTCAAGCAGAATCAGTTTATTAGGAGCGGTACTTGACATATTATATCTACATTGAGAAACTCACGTGTGTACGCTAATAGATTTTATTGGTGTAAAGAGTAATTATTTATTATTTTATTTATGGGGAGGTAATAAAATGGCTGAATATGAAAATATTATTTATGAAACAAAGGATGCCGCAGGTGGTAAAGTGGCTTACGTTATTTTAAATAGGCCTGAAAGATTAAACGCATTAAGCAGGCCATTACTTGCTGAATTTGAATTAGCAATGAATGAAGCAGCAAAAGATGATGAAGTTCGATGTATTATTATCAAAGGCAATGGTAGAGGATTTTCAGCAGGATATGATATGAACGTCCAAACGACTGGAAGAAGCGGAGAGCGACCAGCAATTGAATCCACTCTTGCTGATGGACCTGCACAAATGTATAGAAGGGCAATATGGAATAATCCTAAACCAGTTATAGCCCAAGTACATTCTTTCACCTTGGCCGGAGGAGGCCAACTTGCTTGTCACTGTGATATAACAGTTGCAGCAGATAATGCCTTATTTGGATATCCTCCAGTTCGATATGGTAGCGTCATGATGCCAATGGTATGGCCAGAACTAGTTGGAATGAAAAAGGCAAAGGAAATGGCTTTCACAGGTACTATGATTGACGCTGAGGAAGCGTTAAAGCTTAATTTAGTTAGCCAAGTTGTGCCAACGGAAGAATTAGAAGAAAGAGTATGGAAATTGGCTAATACTATTTCTAAGTTACCGCCAGCATCAACTCAAATTAATAAAATGGCTATAAACCATTATTATGAACAGCAAGGTTTATTTGAATCAATGACTTTTGCATCTCACTTAACAAATATTTCTTATTCAGCTTCCCCAGAAGTATTGCCACGCGGCATTCAGGATGTGAATAGAATTACTGAAGAGCAAGGAATGAGAGCAGGATTCCAATTCATGAATGAACAATACTTAGATGAAGATGAATTAGCTAGAACTCAAATGGCTCGACCAGATAGGCAGCCATAAAGTACACGCTACTTAAAATGACAGTGCTTCTCAGGGGGCACTGTTTTTTTGATCTTTATATTAAGTGTATAAGTCATATGCGCAAGTCATTTATTATGCATTCTAAGTATTAGAGATGTTCTAGATATTGGTTTATCTAGTTAGCCTTTGATATATTTACGCCCTTGATACAGGATTAAAGTTAGAATAGCTACAGAGGTTATTAGGCGTAATCCAGCAAGTCCCATAATTCTGATACATAGAAATGTTGAAACAACTATTAAGCTGATTATGATTAGCCTGGTTGTGGATATATTATTCATTTGTACACCTAAAAAAGTATTTCTGGCTCTTGGCCGTTTTGCTTTTCCTGGTTCTTCACCGTTGTTACGAAGAATTTCTTCAATCTCATTTTCAAGGTTGTCTTTATGATCTTCCATATCTATACCTCTTTAGTAATGTATTAACTTAATAGTTCAAGTAGATCGTTGACGTTTTTTATTGTAGCCGTTGGTTTGGCATTCGATTGTATATGATAAGGGTAGTTGTTGTGAATGAAAACAGTTCTCATTCCGACGGATTGTGCTCCTTCTATATCTGAGTCAAGCCGATCCCCCACATGAAGAGAGGTTTCAGGATCTGCATTGAGGGATTTTATTCCTTCGAGAAAGATTGACGGATGCGGTTTGTGTTTTCCAAATTCTCCAGAGACTATTATAGAATCAAAATATTCCTCAATGTGAAGTTTTTCGATTTTACCTCTTTGGAATTTGCTGGGGCCGTTTGTTATCATTCCCAATTTCACCTTATTCTTGAGTGCACTTAGGGTTTCGGTAGCACTATCGAATAAGGACAAGTTTTCCATTAGTACTTGGTTGTATATTTCCCTAATAGATTCGAGTTGGGCATCGGTTAGGTTTAGTGTTTTCTTGATAAGTTGTAATCGCCCTAGCATTCCTGTGGGAGATGGAACAGGATCCCAAGTGTTTGCTTCAGCTAAAGTTTTTTTGACGAGCTTATTATCTCTTAAAGATAGGAGAGGAGTTTCCAATGATTTGAGTCTTAATAAGGTGAGTCCTTCTGTATCACAAAGTGTGTCGTCTAAATCTAGGAAAACGGTTTTTATGTTTTTAAATAATTTATTCATTGGGGTAATCGTTTTTGCATAATCACTGCTCTCCAGTCTTCTTGGGAGACTACATCAACCAATACGAGACCTTCATCCATAAGTGCATAACATGCTTCTGTGAATCTTTCCGTAAGAATACCAGATCCTATTAAGAGACCATCATTTTTTATGCTCCTAGTTAAAGGCTTAGCCAGATTTAAAATTACATCAGCCGTAACATTTGCTAGTACTAGATCGAATTCTGAATCTATAGATGAGTCTTTTTTGTTGAATTCCAGTAAATAATCAGGAGAAGCTCCTTCTATTAACGTAACTAGATCGTCACAAGTATTATTAGACATGTTTTCTTCGGCTGTTTTTATAGCTAATGGATCCATATCCATTGCCACGATTGATTTAGCTCCTAACCTAGCTGAGGCGATAGAGAGAATACCTGAACCTGTTCCAAAGTCGAAAACAGAATCATTTGGTTTTAACCATCGCTCAACTTGAGTTAAGCACAGTTGTGTTGTTGGGTGTAAGCCTGTACCAAAAGCCATCCCTGGATCTAGATTAATAACGATTTCATTTTCTTCTTGGTTATAATCAATCCAGGATGGGACTATAGTTATTCTTTCTCCTATTTTGTGTGTATGAAAGTTTGCTTTTAGTGATTCTGCCCAATCATTTTCATATACGATTTCTTCTTTTAGCTTGTTAAGTGGTTTTATCATAGCAAGGTAATGTAATGCACTAGTGATGGAATTTTTTATGTTCACTGCATTGTAATCGTCAGGTATATAAGTTTTAATTACCAGCGCATGGGTGAGTCTTAAATTTTGAGGACCTATCAGAAGTTCATCAGTTAGCTCAATTTCTTCGATAGCTATCCCGTTAATACCAAAACGTGTAAATATTTCAGAAATAGCTTCTACACTCTCGCTGTCAGATTCAATACTTAATTCTATCCAGGGTTTATTATCTTTTTCTAAAGAGCTCATTTTTATCCTCTACAATGAATTTTTTTAAACCCATCTATATCTAAACACAAAAATGGAAATAATAATTTCTACAATTAGCAATATTATTTAAATAGCTTTTAGAGGGATTTAGTTTATTGCATGGGTGTATTAGTAACTAAACTAGCCATATATTCTCCCCATGTTCGATCAAGGAGATAGACTTCTGGATTTCCTTCGATGGCAGCATAATTATTAATACCATCTGCTGTTATATCTCCTATTTCAACGGAATAGGTTATGCCGTCCGGTGCTGCAGGTGAAGGTTCCAGGTGAACCGTTACTATAATTTTAGGGTTTATAAGACCATACTGTGTAAGATCAGGGTCAGCTATATTGGAAATCATTCTTGGTGATTTAGATCCACCAGCTAGAAAAGCGGTTCCAAGGAACTGTGTTCCTACTTCAGTGCCAGTTAATGAATCTACTCGCCATTTACGTTCAGCATCTCTGTAGAACAGTTTTTCATTATCAAAGTGATTTACTTTGATAAAGTCTATTTTTCTATCTTCCACGTTAAAAAACCATTCTAAATCACGTGATTCCGCTATAAGTTGTTCTTCTGGATTCGCGCTATCAAAAGGAGGCACTAGTAGTATATATCCAGCTAAAACGGTTGTTAATACAAGGATTACAACTGATATTCTTAAGTTCACTTTTGTAGCTCCTTCAACTTAACGGCGTTTCCACCAAATCCATAGACCCAGTGATGCCACCAAAAAGGGTAATAAGCCTACACTTGAATACAGGATCCAGTCAGCTTCACGTTGAGATAGTATTAGAAGACGCGAAGATGTTAATTTGGGTCTTATGGATATCAGATCTTCTCTTTCAGTTAGCCAATTGACAGAATTAATGAATAAGTCCCCGTTTCCTAATGAATGGAAAAAGAGGTTGCCTGCAAAAGCAGAATTACCTATTGCGAAGATCTTTCCACTAGTTTGTTGTCCTAATTCATTAGCGGCAGGGAACTCCAGTGCTGTTGCTATCGCGTTAGCCCCTCTTGATGAATCAGATTGCTGATCGTAAGTCGATTTTGATAGATTAAGTGTATCGCTTTCTAGCCAGCTTCTATCCGAAGTAAAAATCAAAGGCACAACTATCGCTCCGGGTGTTCGCTCACTTTCGGGAAGAGGAGCGACTCTTGTTGTTAGAGGGAAAAATGTTATTAGAGAATTTTCTATTAATGGCTCAGTTATTGGGTGCCCAGGAAAATAACCGTTAACTCTTATTTGAGGTGTCGTTTTATCTGGCTGTGCAAAGCTAGCAGGGTCTATAATAGTACCGCCACCAGCTGCGATACCACCTTCTTCTAGAAGTTCCAGCCAGCTATTAGGTGTTTTCGGGGTTAGCATTAATAGCATGTTCCCACCTGCACCTAAATATTCTCTTATGAGGGTTCCTTCATTAATGTCTCCATTGACTTCCAAGTTACGTTCGGGGCCTGAAATAATGATTGCAGAGCATTCAGAGGGTACTCCATTACCTGTAGCAAAGCTAAAATCTCTAACAATGTAGAGTTCTCTTTCTAAAGCATCACTAGCCATTCTTAGACCTAAGTCTGTTGTTCCAAGAATACTTTTCTCTCCATGCCCAGTTGTAAAGCATACGGTTTTGAGGTTCTTACCAGTGGCTCTTAGTAGAGTTGCTGTTAGAGACTGTTCTGATAATTCAGTGGTTTTACTCATTTGAAGGGGGGTTGAGAATACTATTTGACCAGAGCGATCCACTTGAAACTGTCTTGCTTTTGCGGGTTCTGTCTCTATATCTACAATCTCAAAAGTTAGCTTTTTGCCTGCTAATACATATTCTTGCATAATTCTTTCAGCGATAATTGCTTTGGGATCTTCGGGAGAGAAAAATCCGTAAGATTCAACAGGCTCTTGCAAGTTTTCTAGGGTATTTATTGTTTGTGGGGCTAGAGTAAATTGATTTGTTGCTGTTAAATCTGTTCTGAAATTAATGTTCGAGCTGAAGAAGTTAATCAGAACTAATAGCATTGTAAATACAATGATTAATATTAAACTGTTTAAACTATATCTACCTTGTCGTGTCTGTATAAAACTGCTCAAGAGTTCACGGGCAAAAAATAAGAATCCAACTAGACTTAATAAACCTATAAGCATAAATATTAAAGCCCATGTACGCATTTCTGGTACGACTCCATATACTAAGGCCCCAGCAATTAGAGTGATGATTCCTGCTATTCCTAATCCTATACCAATATCTTCAGAAAAATTACCGTCTGATTTTATAAAATTTTTCATCTATTTATTTCCATCTTCTTGTTTCTACGGCCCTAACGGTTAAAAAGAGAAAAAATGCTGTAAGAGAAATAAAGTACACAATATCTCTACTATCGAGTACACCATAAGCCATATCTCTAACATGCTCGCTCATCGCGAGAAAACGAACTAATCCAGCCCAAGGTAAATCTCCGTCACCAAGAGCAGAAGTTACGTTTGATAGCCATAAGAGTAATAAAAGTGATGAGGATAGCACAGCAGATACTATTTGATTAGATGTAAGGGATGAACTGAAAAGCCCTACAGAAACTGCCATTGCTCCCATTAAGAATAAACTTAAGTAACCTGTCATTATGGGAAGTAAATCTGGATCACCGAACCATATAAGTAGGAGTGGGAAATAGAGTGTTAATGCAAACATACTAGTTAATAAAGTTAAAGCGGCCAGGAATTTCCCTAACACAATTTCTATATCACGGATTGGGGCTGTTAATAGTAGCTCTAGGGTTCCTAATTTTTGTTCTTCAGAGAATAAACGCATTGTTAGAGCGGGGGCAATTAAAATTACTAGAAAAAAGGCTCCCATGGGGCCGATTGGTCCGAAAAGAAACCCTCTCAGTGAAGCTTCAGGGAACCTACCTGTGATACTCAGAGCAAAAGATAGTCCGGAAAGCGCAATAAATAGAGACGCAATAATATATGCAATAGGCGAATTAATGTACGATTTTAGTTCTTTTCCCCATATAACTTTTATGCTTGAAAAATTCAAGAATTATCTCCTTCTTGCTTACTTGTAGTCAGGCGTAGGAAGACTTCCTCAAGTGATAATCCTCCTGACCTGATTTCTTTTAATCCCCATCCGTGTTCAACAACTCTTTTTGTTAGTTCAGTTCTTAGATCCTCTGAAGGATCACAGTCAATAATGAATTGGCTGTGGCCTCCTGCATCACTGAATACAATATTCTCAACACCAGGTACTTGTTTAAGTATTCTTTCTATTTCTTCTTGTGGGCCTTGAATTTCCATTATGATATGGGATGTATTCCCCAGTCTTTTAGAAAGGTTTTCGGCTTTATCCATTGCTACAATTTGGCCTTCATCAATTATCAATACTTGATCACATATCATCGTAACCTCTGGCAATATATGAGTAGATAGAATAACCGTATGTTCTCCTCCTAGGCTTTTTATAATCTGTCTGGTTTCTACTACTTGCCTAGGATCAATGCCAATAGTTGGCTCATCTAATATTAAAACAGGAGGTTCATGCAGAATTGCCTGAGCTATGCCAACGCGTTGTCTGTAGCCCTTTGATAATTTTCCAATTATTGTTTTCTCATATTCATCAAGTCTGCATAAATCAATCACATCTTTTATTCGGGATTGAATTTTATTGTTATCCATTTTCTTGAGTGATCCCATATAATGTAAATACTCGTTTACAGCCATGTCAGTATATAATGGAACGGTTTCTGGTAAGTACCCAATAGATGCTCGTGCTTCAAGTGAATCTGATTGGATATCATGTCCATCAATAATTGCAGTACCGCTTGTAGGTGGCATAAATCCTGTTAGGAGCCGCATTGTGGTAGTTTTGCCAGCACCGTTTGGCCCCAGGAAGCCAATTATTTCTCCAGGTTCTGCTTTAAAGCTAACATTTTCAATAGCTGGATAATCCCCGTAGAATTTTGTTAAATTCTTAGCTTCTATCATTACCTGCACTCCAACAATAAAGATTCTGTTGTTTTTTGTTCATCTAACATATTACACCATATTGGTGTAATAAGATGATCGTTTATTTATACCAAGAATTAACCTTATAGCGTCTAAGATGCGTGGTTTTTTAGTCCATTCATTTGAATTTGATAAGGCTTGGTAGTCTCCATGATTGTTGAGTGTTCGTTCGCGACAAGATTTTCTTCGCTTATTTTTGTAACAGGTTTTATAGGGTTAGCTGAAGTGGTTTTAGTTATTTTTCGTTTAGCCATTAAATATTTTTTACCAGCATCCACGGAATTTTCAATATTTGTTAGATCTCCATGTAACTCATCCATTTGCTCTCTTAGTGAGACAATTTGAGATTCTAGTTTCGTTAGGGATTGCTCTGAGTATTGGTCGATTTCCACTATTGCTTTAGCAGCTTCCGAACGGGCTCTATTACGAATTTGGTCAGCAGATTTCTCGGCATCTAATTTAATTTGTAACGCCTCTTCATGAGCCTGGGATAATACCTCACTGTCGTCAATTTTTTTTCTGTGCTCTTGTACAGCATCTGAATGAATTTGTTTTGCTATATTTTCTGCACCTTTAACGATTGATTCGCCTCTAATTAGGATTTGTTTAGCATCATGTACTTCTTGTGGTACAGAGGTTCTTAGTTGATCAACAAGAGTAGCAACTTTTTGCCGTTCAACTACCATTTGTTTGGTTCCAGGTACTTTTTTACCTTTACTTAAAATTTCCTCAAGTCCATCTAGAAAATCTAAGAATTTCATATTTTGCTCCTTCCAGATTTATTGTTTTTCATATATATGTTAGATAGATTCAATTATTTTTTAATAACAGAGCTTTGAGCACGCCTGGGGACACAAAGTCCGATATATCTCCGCCTAAAGAGGCTGCTTCTTTCATTAGAGTTGAACTAACAAACCCATATTTAGGGCTTGTCATGATGAAAACACTTTCGATTTGGTTATCGAGGTTGCGGTTCATAAGTGCCAGTTCAAATTCACTAGCAAAATCCTTTTCGCTTCTTAAACCTCTGATCATTGCTGTGGCACCATGATTTCTTGCGAGTTCTACGGTCAATCCCCTCTTATAGGTTATGACAGTTATATTTTTTACATGGGAAACAGAATCTTTTGCCAAAGCTAAGCGTTCTTCAGTAGTAAACATTAAATTTTTTGAAGGCGTATCGTATACGCAAACGAACAATTCTTCAAATAGTTTTGCAGCTCTTTCGGCTATATCTATATGGCCGTTTGTCATAGGATCGAAACTTCCGGGATAAATTGCTTTAGTCATTTTCCTCACTTACTTTAGCTAACTCATAAATATCTATGTTAGTGTCGCCATATTTTTTGGTTTGTATTATTGCTAAATCACTAGTTTTAAAATCGAAAGAAGATCTAATACTGTGTTCAAGTATGATTTTTCCTCGGTCTGATAATAAGCGCAGTTCAATAATTTTTTGGATAGATTCAGAAGTTTCATTAATCATTTTGTATGGAGGATCAGCAAAAATTAGGTCGTACTTATTTTTTAATAAACCTAAGGCTTTATCTACTGACATATTATGTACCTTACTTTTATCATCCAATTTGGTCCTGGATAGATTTTCACTTATGAGGGTTGCTAATTGTTTATTGTTTTCTACAAAGTCAGCTTTAATAGCACCTCTACTTAAAGCTTCAATTCCTAAAGATCCTGTTCCTGCATAAAGATCCAATACTCTAGCTCCTATAATTGCATGCCGTGACTCTAACATAGAAAAAACGGCACTTCGTACTCGGTCTGTTGTTGGTCGTAAAGCAGAGAGTTTAACGGTTTTTAGTGTTAACCCTTTTGCAGTACCACCTATAATTCGTAATGGACTCACTTTAATGGAATTTAAACCTGGTTTAAGAATGAGTCAATAGAATATATGATCTATTTTTATGGATTTCAATACAGATTCATATAATAAATGGCTTAAATAGATAAATTAAATGATCTTTATGCATTGATAGTTGCTGAAAGTCAGTTACATTGATTTAATTATATGTTTTTTGAAAAGAGTTTATGCAAATGGAAACCTATTAATGATAGTAAATGTCTAAGTGTACTCTGATTGTTGTAGAATGATTACCAAATTCGGGATTTTACTTTTATTTGTATTACGAGAGGTGGATTAAAAATGGTTAAAGAAATTACTAAGACTATTGGTACGAAAGTTGCTCGTATAGATGGCCCTGAAAAAACCACAGGTAAAGGTATTTACAGTGTTGATATTTCTTTGCCAGATATGTTGTGGTGTAAAGTTTTGAGATCACCGTATCCTCATGCTCGTATTGTTAGTATTGATACTACTGCAGCTGAATCTCTAGAGGGCGTACATGCTGTTATTACTGGTAAGGATTTTGAAGGTAAGTTTTATGGAAAAACTATTCAGGATGAACCTATATTAGCTTGGGATCGAGTAATGTATATAGGAGATAAAGTAGCCGCTGTAGCAGCAGAAGACAAGGATATTGCTCAACATGCACTTGATTTAATTGAAGTTGAGTATGAGGAACTAGACGCGGTATTTACGATTACTGATGCCATGGATAAGGGAGCGCCGGTGTTGCATCCTAATTTTAATGAATATGTAGGAGTTCCTAAGGCTCTTGATGAACCTTCAAATGTGATAGTTAATGGTCATTGGGGGAAAGGAGATACCGAAAAAGGCTTAAAAGAAGCTGATTTAATATTTGAAAGAACTTTCTATACAGGTAGAACGCATCAACTTTATCTTGAACCTCATAACTGTGTTGTAGCCATTGACGAAGATGAGGTTGTACAGTGTTGGCTCGGCACTAAATCGCCAATGCAAAATCGAGTGCAAATCGCTGGAATTTTCGGTATTGATATTAGTAAAGTGGTGATTAATTTTGCCTATGTAGGTGGCGATTTTGGTGGCAAGGGCGATATTGTTGGTGTTCCAATATGCTATGAATTAGCGAAAAAAACAGGTAGGCCAATAAAGTTTGCGATGGACTATTCAGAAGAACTGATGGCAATGAACCCTAGGCATGCTTCCAAAATTGATATCAAGCTTGGTGTTAAGAAGGATGGCACAATAACAGTTTGGGAGTCAGATCTCTTTTTTAACGGAGGAGCGTATAGAGCATATTCACCTGGAGGGAATTTACCTGGAGCAAACGAAGTTGCAGGACCCTACAAAATTGATAACACTCGTATAGATTCATGGCAAGTCTCTACCAATACAGTACCTGGCGGATTTCAGAGAGGCCCTGGAGAAGTGCAAGGGATTTTTGCTGGCGAGTCCATGATGGATATAGTAGCTAAAGAGCTTGGTATGGACCCTGTATCTTTTCGATTAAAGAATGTGGTTCATGAAGGAGATGCTACGCCATCCGGACAGGTTTTCAAAGATGTTATAGCTGAGGATGTAATTAAAGAGGCGGCTCGCGCTGGCAAGATGTTTGAACCAAGACCAGCTAATGTAGGGCGTGGCATGGCTTATGGGCACAGGCCACAGTATGGTGGTGCCACTCAGTCAGTTGTTATAGCCAATGATGATGGTAGTTTAACAGCTAGAACTTCACTTTTTGATCCAGGACTTGGTACTTATACTTTGATTCAACAGACTGTTGCGCAAGAAATGGAAGTGCCATTAGAAAATGTTAAAGTTGTTCCGTTTAACTCAGATGAACTGCTTCCAGATTTGTTTGATTTTGGTATGGGCGGATCGAAAGGTAGCATGGTTGCACCGTCAGCCGCTATTAAGGCTACTAAAGATGTAAAAGAAAATCTGAAGAAAATCGCGTCTGAATTTAATGGATGGGATCAAGAATTGATTGAATACCATGAAGGTCATTTAGTAAATTCCCGAACACAAGAAAAAGTTTCAATTGCTGAGCTTGTTCAGCGTAGTGGAGAACCAATACAAGGCCGTAATTTTGAACCTGAAGCGGGACTGAGCCCGGTCACATCTTTTGTTGCTCAAGTAGCTGAGGTAGAAATTGATCTTGATACAGGCCAGGTTATAGTTAGGAAAATTACAGCTGTGCATGATGTAAGTGAAATACTCAATCCAGTTGGGTTTCATGGACAAATTGAAGGAGGCATGATCCAGGCTTTAGGGGGTGCAGTTATGGAAGACCTAACTGTTGACGAAGGCGGACGAATTTCAAACCCTTCTTTAGCGGATTATAAGATACCTACTCAAAGAGATTTGCCTGAGATAGAAACCGTTTTAGTTCAAGCTCCTTCAGGTTGGGGAGAATATCAAGTTAAGGCTGTAGGTGAACATTCAAATATAACTACGGCACCGGCAATAGCAAATGCTATTTATGATGCTATAAGATTACGTGTTGATTCAATTCCTATTCATCCGGAAATAGTACAAAAAGGTATTAAATCTGGGAATAGTAAATAATCTATATTGTCTTAACGGGGAGATTTTCATGAAAAATGTTGGGAAATCTGTGCCAAGAGTGGATGGTAATGAGAAAGTAACGGGTTCTAGCTCATTTGTTACAGATGTTTCTATGCCTAATACTCTGTGGATGAAGTTCTTACGATCATCAGTTCCGCACGCACGTATTTTAAATTTGGATGTAAAAGAAGCATTGTTATTACCAGGGGTTCATGCAATTTTAACGGGTGAAGATGTAGAAGGAATTCGCGGGGGAAATCTATATGCAGACGAGCCGATCTTAGCTAGCTGGGATAAAGTTAGGTTTGTTGGAGATAAAATTGCTGCTATTGCAGGCGAAAATAAAGATGTTGTCGAAGAAGCAATTAAATTAATTAAAGTCCAGTATGAAGAGCTGCCAGCTGTATTTGATCCAGTAGAGTCTATGAAACATACATCCCCAATTTTGCACGAAGAATTTAATGAATATCGAGGTGTTCAAAGGCAAGAAAACGCCAGTAATCTTTATCAGTCTGTTGTAAGTGGATGGGGAGATATTGATCTTGGTATGAAGGAAGCAGATGTAGTTGTTGAGAAGACTTACAATACGACTCGTGTACATCAGGGATATCTCGAACCTCATGCGTGTACAGTCTGGATTGATTCAGATGAAAATGTACAGGTATGGATGTCATCCCAAATGCCTACTGGTCGGCGTCCTCACCTTGCTCGTATGATGGGTGTCCCAAGAGAAAAATTGGTTATTAATTATTCAAACATTGGTGGATCATTTGGTGGGAAGATGGATGCAACAGGGGTAGTTGCATCCTATTTATTAGCGAAGAAAGCTAATAGGCCTGTTAAATTTATTATGGATTATAGTGAAGAGTTTACCGCAATGAATCCTCGTCATCCATCTAGCGTTAAAGTAAAGGTAGGAGCGCGGTTTGATGGATCCTTAATTGCTTGGGAAGCAAGTGGAGTTTTTGCTACAGGAGCCTATGCAGCGTATGCACCAGTTGGAGAATTGGGAGGCATGCTATCTACGGCAATGGTTGAACCTTATTTGATACCGAACGTCCAGATAAACTCTCACCAAGTTTATACAAATACGGTACCTGGAGGCTATGTCAGAGGCCCAGGTATGATGCAGTCAGTTTTTGCTAGCGAGTCGATCATTGATGTTCTTGCAGCTAAACTTAATATGGATCCTTTTGATTTAAGAATGAAGAATTTTATTAAAAATTCGGGCCAGGTTCAGGAAAATATTCACTGGGTTGCAGACCCTGATCCAGAATCTGATTTCTATCAAACTTTTAGATTAAGCGAAATGATGGATAAAGCAGCAAAGAGCGCAGGCTATTTTAAACCAAAAGCAGCATATACGGGTAGAGGTATTTCAGTGCATGGGCAATCAGACAGTGGATATGATACTCCTGTGACAATCACTGCTTTTCCTGATGGTAAAGTTGTTGTAAATACAATGATTTATGATCCTGGTATGGGAACAGGTACTATTCTTGCTCAAATAGTATCCGATGAGCTTCAAATTGATATCGGGCGTATAGCTATAGAGCATTGGTCTACTAAAGCTGAAAAGCGTGAGTACGGTGTTGCTGGGCAAAGAGGTACTAGAGTAGCGAGTAGAGCTGGTTATGAAGCTAGCCAAAAGATAAAAACAAATTTAAAAAGGTTAGCTGCGGAATTTCTTGGATGGACAGAAGAGTCAATCGTATTACGGAATGGTGCGTTGGTAAATCAAATTTCTAATGATGAAATAAAAATAGAAGAGATAGTATTACGTTCCGGATCAAACGTAAAAGGAGAAGCTGTTATAGATGAAGGAGCGGATGGCCCTCTTATGTCTTTTGCTGTTCATATAGCGGAAGTTTCAGTTGATCCCTATACCGGAGAAATAGAAGTTATGGAATATACTGCTGTTCATGAAACCGGTAAAATTATCAATCCGCAAGGGTTTAGAGGGCAGATGCAAGGAGCAATTGTGCAAGGGCTAGGGCACACCCTGATGGAGGAATTAGTGATCAATAATGGAACAGTATTGAATCCTTCTTTTGCTGACTATAAAATCCCAACTGAAAAAGATGTGCCTAAGCTTAATGTAATTCCTTTAGAATCAGAAACTGGTTATGGGCCATTGAAAGTTCGGGGTATAGGGGACACACCTATTGTTTTGGTTGCCCCTGCTATTGCAAACGCTATAGCCGATGCTTTAGATCAGCCAATAGAGTCACTGCCTATTAAAGCTGCTGATGTCTATGATCTACTTAAGAGTAAGTTATAATTCTAACCTTTTAATTTTTCTTGAATACGGTAGTAGTCTCTTACTTTACGAATAGCTCCTGCACCTGCTTGGAATGTAGGGAATACAGCTATTCCAGCGTCTGCTACTTTTTGACGGAAATCTGCGAGCTCGCCTTCATTTTGATTCCAGGTTGCTACAACTGCAAATGGTTTTTTAGAGGATTCTTGGAAGGCTTTTAAGCCTGCAATTAGAGTATCAAGTCCTTGGCCTTGTTTTTCCAGGCGTCGTTGAATAAAACCGATACTTGATTCCATTACGATAATATCTGTATTAGGGTCGTCATGAAGCCCATTAAGCATTTCAGTGGCTCGTTCGACACTGGTTAAGGAGCCTGATACATCTAGCGGATTCTTGTAGCTACCTCCAACGACTGTAACAATAGGTCGTAATCTTTCATGAGTCTTTTCTGTAAGCGCGGGTACTTTTAATCCTTCACTCCCAAACGCATCAGAAACTAACACAGATTGGCCTCCTGTCTGGGCGATTATTCCCATGTTTTCCCCTGTGAAAGGTTTCATCATTACTAATGCCTTCATGGTATCCATCAACTCGTCTTGCGTATCTACCCTTATAGCACCAGTTTGCCTCATCATAGCGTCCCAAAGTGCCATATCTGATGCTAAATGGCCGGTATGGGAAGCAGCAGCACGCGCGCCTTCTTTAGTTTGGCCACCTTTCCAGATCACGACAGGTTTTTTCTGAGCAACTTTTCTAAGAGTCTCGAAAAACTTTCTTCCGTCTCGGGTTCCTTCAATATACATACCGATGACTTCTATGTCTGGATCATCTCCCAAGTACTCTAGCCAGTCTCCTTGATCTATTGAGATTGAATTGCCCATGCTAATAGACTTTGCAGGATAAAGCCCGTTTGAACGCGCTCTTATAACAAAGTTCGTTGCATGTGTTCCAGAGTTGGACATGAAACCTATATTCCCGCCTTCTCCTATCCATTGGTCAGCTGTATTGCGAATTCCAACTTTACCGTGATATAAGCACATACAATTTGGCCCAACTAAATTAAAATTAGCTTCCGAGGTCATTTTAATTATGCGTTCTTGGAGCTCAATGCCATCTGCTTCACCTGTTTCTGCAAATCCTGAAGTGAATGCTGCGGCGGCGCCAACGTTTTCCTTTATACAATCAGCAAGGATAAAAGGGAGGACAGGTCTTGGAACTGCGATTATTGCATAATCTACTTGCTCAGGAATATCCGCCAAACTTTTTCTATTATCTATCCCCATTGCTTCAATTCCAGGGATGTCATTTTCGTCTATTTGAACTGAATATACCTTTGCTTTGGCGTCCTTAACGCTTTTTAACCACATATAGTCTGTAATTTTTTTATCGCCTATTACAGCAATTACTTTTGGATTGAAAGCTCTATCTAGATTAGCTTTTCGTTCCTTGTCCATTTTTTCCTCCCAGAATCTATTTAATTATCGATTAAAATTATTCTCGCATCAGCTGCAATAACACCATTAGCGTAGGCGAAGACAGGGTTCAAATCCATTTCCATTAAATCTTCTGTCTCCATAGCTAGTTTAGATACCTTCAAAATTAAGAGTTTTAATGATTCCAGATCTACTGGTTCATATGCCCGGTATCCGGTTAGCATTCTAAAGCCTTTTATTTCTTTAATCATTTCTTCAGCGTCAAGATCTGTTAGAGGTGCTATTCGAAATGATACATCTTGCAATATTTCTACAGCTATACCTCCTAATCCAAACATAACTACGGGGCCAAACTGCTCATCTCTTGTTACTCCAACAATAACTTCCACTCCGTTTGGAGGGGCCATTGGTTGAACAGTGATACCTTGGATCACAGCTTCAGGCGCTTGCTCTTTTACCTGTTTGAGCATTCCAGTAAAATTTTCGTTGATTTCATCTTTAGATTTCAAACCGACGCGTACTCCCCCCACATCGCTTTTGTGTGTTATATCGTTGGAAGATATTTTTAATACTACAGGGAATCCAATTTTTTCAGATATTTCAATGGCTTCTTTAGCTGATGTAGCTAATTCAGGTTCAGTAATACTTATAGATTCATTTTTCAGAATAATCTTTGATTCTTGCTCACTTAATACTGTGCGCCCTTCTTTTCGGGCAATCGAAAGTATATTATTTAAAGATGACACTACTACCCCCCAATTGTTTTAAGTGCCTAATTATTGCCAATAAATTTTTTCTCTATTAGCATAGGACAACGCGCCGATGCTACTCTTTTTGTTGTATTGGTGTCAATGAATTTATCATAATTCAACCAAATCAGTAAGGTATTCCTCCAAAAAATTACTAATGTTGGAATAAAGGAAGAAAAGTGGTGGATATTTCAAGGCATGGACAGCTAATCATGAAGCAGAAAGTGGAGCGCCTTGAATCTTTTACTGGTTTAGAGACACAAAATCAGTATAGTGTGTCAACGCTAGATGGAGTTTACAATGCGAGCTAAAGGAAAACAGTACTCACCAGAGGACTTAATTCGAGATGTGAAAGAATTACTGGCCAGAGAAAAGCTTTCTGATGATGTATTTTCAAAGATTGGAGAGTTCTTAAAGAAAATATCACTCAGGGAAGATTTAATGGAAATAGGAGAACATAGGGGTAAAGGAATTAATGCTATAGATTCATATGTAATTTATAGAGATCCGCTACCAGATGGTCCGATAATTATTTTAGCCCAATTTGACCGCGCAACAGAAATTCATAATCATGGAACCTGGGGTGTAATGTGTGCTTATAAGGGCCGAGAGCATTATACCCAGTGGAAGAGAAACGATAATGGAGAAGAGCCTGGAAAGGTCGACCTCGAGCTTGTCAAAGATTTAATTTTAGTTGAAGGGGATATTGTTTGGTGGCCTGATGTTCCAAATGATATTCATAAACAAGATCCTATTGATGATTCTATGTGGCAACTGGTTTACATGGGTCGAAATACAATGGGTGGAGATGAACAGCACTATGACCCTAAATTAGGAACAAGCTGGGAAGCAGATATTCCTAATAGTTCAAGAAGAAGAGTATAAAGACCATATCATTGAAGCAGTTCCAAGATATGTTTGTTTAAGTCTATTTGGCTTATCCCGCCTATCCAACGATCTTTTACTAATCCATTTTCATCAATAAAGAATGTTGCTGGGATCCCCGAGACTCCATAGTCTATAGTTGCTATTCCATTTGCATCTGAAAGGATTATAAACCCCTCTTCTACAGGCAGCTGGAATTCTTCCACAAATAATTTTGCATTTTCGGCTGGGTCTTGAGTGTTGATACCGATGAATGTTATGTCTTCTGAATGTTGGTTAAAAGCTTCAACAAAGTGCGGTATTTCTGCTCTGCATGGAGTACACCAGGAGGCCCAGAAATTTATAATTAAAGGCTTCCCAACAAAATCAGATAAATTAGCTGTGTCGCCAGTCGATAAATTCACAAGTGAAAAGGCAGGAGCTTGTTTCCCAGTTCTTTCGATTCCACTTTCTGAGGTTAAAGGCCCTCTATTGTTGAGGCCAAGCAGCAGAGTGGAGATCAAAATTATGAATAGCAATAAAGCTGTGAATCCCAAAAGTAGGTTCTTTTTATTTGCTGTTGCTAGATTCTTGAGCATAACGATTAATCACCTTTAAATAAGCATTTATATTTGCAAGGATAACGGTAAAGTCTTTCTTTGCCCAGACCAAATGTTACTGTGTCCATAGGAAGCCTTTTCTATTCTTGACTAAATATATTGATATCCACACATAATATATTTTAATTTAGTATCTTTATATTTAGTATCTTTATATACAGAAGGGCGCTTAGATTTATTGCGTGCATTATTAAGGAGTATAAAAAGTTTTGCATAAACAGAGTATTAGAATGAGTGAACCAAAATGGTTGATGGCAGTGACAAGTCTATTTATTGCCGCTCTATTATCAGCAAATATTATCGCTGTAAAACTAGTTGATTTAGGCACTTATCCATTTATTGGGTCTGTGATAGTAGACGCAGGGATAATTATTTTCCCAATCAGCTATATTTTGGGAGATGTGTTAACCGAAGTTTACGGATTTCGTATTGCTCGAAGTGTAATATTATATGGTTTTCTTGCTAATCTCATTCTAGTTATTTGTATATCCATTAGTGATGTGCTTCCTGCAGCTACATCATTGTGGCAAGATCAGGATTCGTATTCTTTGATACTTGGATTCAGCAAGCGCTTGCTAGTAGCATCTTTTGCAGCATATTTAGTAGGTGAATTTGTTAATTCATACATTATGGCAACTTTAAAAGTTCGGACGGAGGGTAAATTTCTTTTTGTCCGGACTATTTTATCGACATTAGTTGGGCAGGCTTTAGATTCGACAATATTTGTTTTTATTGCTTTTAGCGGAATTATAACTTTTGATGATATGATAATGATGGTGGTAGTGAATTGGTTATTAAAAGTCACTTATGAAATTATTGGCACTCCTTTAACTTATGCTACAGTGAATTTTTTGAAACGGAGTGAGGATATAGATATTTACGATAGGGATTTGAACTCTAATTTTATTAGATTTGCAAAAAGTAATAAAAGAATTTAAATTTGTGGAACGTATGTGACCTACAGATATATAATAGAATAACCTTTGAATTTGTGTGTGGGGAATTTTTGGGAGGTATAAAATGGCAAGCGAATCTTTAAGTATTACTGATAATAGAACAGGGAAGGTTTATGAAGTTCCTATAATTGATGGAACAATTCGTGCTATGGAACTGCGGAAGATTGTTGTATCAGAAGATGATTTTGGTGTAATGAGTTATGATCCGTCACTAGGAAATACAGCTACAGTAAAGAGTGCAATATCTTTTATTGATGGCGATAAAGGTATTTTAGAGTATAGAGGTTATCCAATAGAACAGCTGGCGGAAAAAGGTTCTTTTATTGAAACAGCATATTTAATTACAAATGGAGAACTTCCAAATAAGGAACAATTAGATAATTGGGAATCAGATATAACTCATAGAACAATGGTTTTAGAGAACGTCAAGAAATTCATGGAAGGATTTCGATATGATGCTCATCCAATGGGAATGCTTGTTGGTACATTAGGAGCGTTATCGACATTCTATCCCGATGCAAAAAATGTGCAAGATCCTCAAGTTCGAGCAGAACAAACTATAAGAGCTATTGGAAAAGTAGGGACTATTGCGGCATGGGCGTATAGGCATACACTAGGTTATCCCTACGTTTATCCTGATAACGATTTATCTTATTCTGGTAATTTATTAAATATGCTTTTTCGTATGGTTGAAGAAAAATATATACCGAACCCAGTTATAGAGAGAGCTATTGATGTTCTGTTCATTTTGCACGCTGATCACGAGCAAAATGCTAGTGCGAATACCATGAGAGCTATTGGTAGTTCATTAGCAGATCCTTATTCTGCTTTGGCCGGAGCAGTTGGATCACTGTATGGCCCGTTACACGGTGGAGCTAACGAGGCAGTTATTCGCATGTTAGAAGGAATCGGCTCAGTTGATAAAATTCCTGAATTTATTGAAAAAGTGAAAGCAGGAGCTGAGGGTGTCAGATTGATGGGATTCGGTCATAGAATTTATAAGAATTATGATCCTCGAGCTCGTATTGTTAAAGAAATGGCTGACCAAGTATTTGAAGTGACAGGAAGAAACCCACTTTTAGATATTGCTTTAGAGCTAGAACGAATTGCACTTGAAGATGAATACTTTATTCAAAGAAAACTATATCCTAATGTAGATTTTTATAGTGGATTGATTTATCAAGCTATGGGGTTTCCTGTTGAGATTTACCCTGTATTGTTTGCTATTCCTCGAACTGTTGGATGGATGGCACAGTGGAGTGAATCATTCTCAGATCCTGAACAGCGTATAGTTAGGCCTAGGCAAATATATGTGGGATCTTCACGCAGAGACTATGTATCTATGGAGAAGCGTACTTAGATTCCAATAAGGTGGTTGTCTTTTTAGTCTTCTTTATGGAGGACATGGTGACATAATAATGATGCTAATAGTCCACCACTTATAGGTCCTAATATATACACTATGGCATTATCCCAAATTCCGGTTGCTAATGCTGGGCCAAGCCAGCGAGCAGGGTTCATAGCTGCGCCTGTTAACGGGCCCCCAGCTAGGATATCTAGGGTTACTGTTAATCCAATGGCAATAGGTGCTATTATTCCAGGCCCTTTGGAATGGACAGATGATTGGAAAATAACAAAAACTAATATAAACGTTAATAGCCCTTCCATGGCTATAGCTTGCCAAATATTTATATGTGAGGATACAGCTGGTATTCCTAAATTAACTGCATCAATTACGCTAGTTGGTAGAATTAAATATAAAAGGCCTGCGGCTAATATCGCACCTAACAATTGAGAAATTATATATACGAGTGCAGTTAAGGAATCAATACGTTTAGTTGCAAGGAAAGCAATTGTTACTGCAGGGTTAATATGCCCGCCTGATATGTGAGCTGTAGCAGATATACCTACAAATATTGCTAAACCATGTGCAAGGGCGATGCCAGTTAACCCTGCAGTAGATCCAGACATTTGCGCTGCGGCTATTGAACCTGCACCGATAAAAATAAGAATAAAAGTGGCAATCATTTCTGAGATTGCCTGTCTTTTTAGCTGAGGCATTGTTTCTCCTTGGATTTTTCTATTTATCTAAATAAGAATTATGGATTCACAAATTAACTCAAGGTTAACGTATTATAGAGCGAGTGGCAAAAAATCCTAATGCAGCCATTGAAATTCCAAAAATGTTTTGAGCCAAGATGTTTAGAAGTACTATATTCAATTGTCCAAGTCTGAATAACTGGAGGGTTTCCATACTAAATGAGGAGAATGTAGTGAAAGAGCCAAGAATTCCAATAAATATTAACGAGGATACATTTTCTGGAAGCTCATATTTCTCAGTGATTGCCCAAAGAGCCCCAATTAGAAGGCTACCAATTAGATTTACTGCAAGTGTTCCCCAAGGGAAACCAAACCCTAACAATTGCGAAACAGTTTTAGATAGAATAAATCTTGATACTGCCCCTATTGCTCCTCCGGTTGCAATGAAAAAAAAAGTTGCCAAGTAATCTCCCTTAAGTATTGTTAGCCTATATTTACATTCATCAGGTGGTTAAAATAATTTTACCAAAGAAATTTCTTGATTCCATTAGTTGGTGCGCTTCAGCTGATTCTTGTAGGGGAAATGTTGCCCCTACAATACCTTTTAATTTATTGGCATGAACAAGTTTCATAATAGTTTGGAACTCTTCGTAGCGGAATCCGCCAACACCCATGATTTCATAACCGTTTAAAAATAACTGCCCTAAGTGAAGGTTAACCTTGTGCCCAGAAGTCACACCACATGTTACAAACCTACCTTGTCGTTTAAGGCATCGATAACTACCTTCCCAAACATTTTCTCCCACGCTATCAATAATTACATCAACACCTTCTCCATTGGTTATATCTTTAACATAATCGGGCCAGTTTTTGTTTTCTTGATAGTTAAGAGCATGAGCTACTCCTATTTCTTTTGCTTTTAGTAGTTTCCAATCTGCTCCAACCGTCGTGATAATGTTACAACCGAAAAAGTTTGCAATTTGAATAGCTGCTGAACCTACACCGCTCCCAGCTGAGTGGATTAGGACTGTTTCACCGGGTTTTATTTTAGCTTTTGTTACAAGCATTCTCCACGCTGTTTTAAATACTATGGGCATTGCGGCAGCTTCTTCAAAAGAAATGGAATCCGGAATTGTGTAAACATTCTTCCAGGGAACAGATATTATCTCAGCATAACTGCCATCAATGTTATATCCTAGATCCTGTCTGTTTGAGCAGTCTTCGTTACGACCTGATCTGCATTCAATACATTCCCAGCAAGGTATTCTTGGATCAACAACAACACGGCTTCCAGGGAAAATACCGGATTCAAGGGCTGGGATACTTGCATCTAGAACTTCTCCTGATAAATCCTCTCCAAGTATCCGAGGAAAAGCGATAGGGACCTTATTAGCACCGCTCCTGGCATAAATATCAAACCTATTAATAGAGGCTGCTTTAATTGCAATTAATACTTCAGACTCTTTCATTATAGGGTCTGGCCGGTCTCCGTAAGTTAATACGTCAGTACTGCCCTGATCTTCTATATAGATTGCTTTCACTTATGTAATTTCTAAAGTGGCTACGAAAGCAGCAAGAATAAAAGGTGATAGTAAAAATAACATCACGATTATTGGAATTGCGGGGTCGTTCATTACTTGGACTTCAGATATTTCAAAAGGATCTTTGATTTTAGATCGAACAGCCATATAAACTATAGGCACTACTAAAGTAGCTACGAAAGCTCCAAGCACAAACGGTCCTAGTAAAAATAAAATTAGCATTATTGGAATTCCAAACATGAGATATCCTCCAGCGGGTATTATATCTGTTTAATGAAACCCTTGTCCAAGAGCCAACATAGCAGCTATTTGTAAAGCTTCTTCCATACTAGTAGATGATGCTATTCCTTTTCCTGCTATATCAAATGCTGTTCCGTGATCTACAGAAGTACGTATAAAGGGTAATCCTAGGTTGATACTTGTGCTTTTGTGGAAATCATGCATTTTTACACTAATATGCCCTTGATCATGGTACAAGGCAAGTACGGCGTCAAATTCTCCTTCTGCTCCCCTTAGGAATATTGAATCAGCTGGAATAGGCCCTTCCACATTAATTCCTTCTTGAATAGCAGAATCTATAGCAGGTTGAATCTCATTACTTTCTTCACTTCCAAATAATCCGCCATCTCCACCATGTGGATTTAATGCAGCAACACCAATCCTGGGATTTTTAACCCCCCATTTTTTAAACGAGAGATCGGTGAGTTGTATGTGCGATAGAATGCGTTCTTTTGTTACATATTTATACGCGTCTCTAAAAGGGACATGTGTTGTTAAGTGAACGACTCGTAGTTTCCTTGCCATAAGCATAGTAGCAATTTTATCTACTTTAGCTATGCGAGATAACATTTCTTGGTGGCCTAATTCAGTATATCCTGCAAGAGCTACGGATTCTTTATTTATAGGAGCTGTTGAGATAGCGTTTACTAGTCCGCTGTTTGCTAAATAAGCTGCCTTTTCAATCGATTTAACTGAGGCATGCCCTGCTTCAGATCTTGATTCGCCTACTATAATATTTTGTATTCCAGATGTTTCTATAGCAAACACAGGTATGGTATTTTCTTCCCATTTCAAGCTTGAAATGTTTTTTTCATCACTCAAGGCTAATGAATTCAATTGAGGTGCATATGCTCTGATTGCCTGATCAAAGATATATTTTGACCCAATAACCAACGGATTATAGAGCCTTTTAGATAGACTCAGATGGGTGGCTAGAGATTTCACAACAACTTCTGGGCCGATCCCAGCAGGATCTCCTAATGTAATTCCAATGGTTGGCAGTTGCGCAATTAAATTATTCATATTCGTTGATTTTACCTGATAATTAGAGAAAAGGATAAATTTAGAAGGGCGGTTTTATAAAATAAGTTGCTCATACACTTAAAGATGCTCTAATTAGCTGAATTCCTACAACTCCCAATGCTAAAGATAAGAATCTTATTAACCATGGTGCTGAGAAATATTTGGATATACGTGCGCCTGCTTGTGCTCCTACTATTGCACCCGCACCTAGCAAACATATTGTAATAAATTTTTCATTTATTGGTGTATTCGCCATGTGTACTAATACTGCTGCAGGGCTCGTAATGAGGATGACCATTTGGGATGTCGCAGTTGCAAAATGAGCTGGGAATGAGAATATTTGCACTAAAGATGGCACAATAAGAATGCCTCCTCCGATTCCTAGAATTCCGCCCATGAAGCTAGTGAACAATCCTAGGATGAATAAACCTATTCGTTTTTTTATGTTTAGCTGTATAGATAATTTTCTGGCGTCTTCAATTGATATTGCTGCTCCTTTTCTAAGAGGTTTTAAGAAAAGATAGATTGTTAATACTAGGCAAGTTATTCCGAACAACAGTTGGAATGAGGTTCTAGATAATTGTTCTACTGTGTAAGCTCCTGAAGCCATTCCAATAATCCCTGATATAGCTATACTGAAACTCCATTGGTACGATATCCTCTTGTCACGCGCGTATATAATACATGCAGAAATACTTGTTATTAAAACGACAATCTGGGACATGCTAGTTATTACTCCGGCAGATTCATGGGGGAATTTTAGTAATAGAATAGGTACTAAAATAAAACCTCCGCCTGCTCCTATTAGAGAGCCCACGGTTGCGGCTAAGAAGCCTGAAGCAAATAATGTGATCCAAAAAAGAATATCCAAAGTATTATAATATTACCAGATATGTGTGCTTATAAAAGTTGTATTAAAGTGTGATAACGTAGTGCTTTAACTAAGAGGGGGATGTGTAAACATGAATTTTGAACTTCCACTTTCAGGAGTTAAAGTATTAGACCTTACTTGGCATTCAGCCGGTCCGTACTGTACTAGACTATTGGCTGATTATGGTGCAGATGTAATAAAAATAGAGAGACCGAAGTTTGGTGATCCTTCCCGCGATATACCAACCTTTTTTAGTCAAGAGCATGCTAAAGAAACAAGCAGCCTTTTTATGTTTTTAAATACACAGAAACGTTCTCTCACACTCAACCTAAAGGATTCGAAAGGTGTAAGTATTCTGGAGAGCCTGGTAAGGGAATCGGATATATTAGTTGAAAATTTTAGCCCGGGAGTCATGGAGTCATTAGGTTTAGGTTATGAGAAATTAAGCAAAATTAATCCATCCTTGGTTTTCACATCTATTACTAATTTTGGCCAAACAGGGCCATATAAGGACTGGTTAGGATCTGACTTGGTTTTATATGGAATGGGTGGTCCAATGCTTAATACCGGGCACCCCGATAAGGAGCCTTTGCAAATTGCAGAATATCTCCCTTCATTTCATGTTGGATCTACGGCGGCAGCGGCTACGTCTGTATCTTTATGGGGAGCAGAGTCGAAAGGTATAGGAGATTGGCTAGATATAAACTACTTTGAAACTTTAATGGGGCATATAGATAGGCGCTCAACTGCATTATTGAATTATCAATATAACGGTGTTATTTCAACAAGACCTCCGATAGCAGGTAGTCCGGGCTCAGGTGTGTGGCCTACTTCAGATGGAGGTTATTTTTTCACTACGGTACTAGCTAATCGATTCTCGGCTATGGCACGAATGATTGGGGCTGAACATTTGCTAGATGAACCAGCGTGGGCTACTCCTGCTGCTCGGGCGGTTCCAGAAAGAACAGACGAATTTTCAGCTATGGTGATTTTATGGATGCTAGAGCATACCAAGAAGGAAATTAGAGATGAAGTCGAGAGTGCAGGGGTATATGGAGGCCCTATTAACAATATAGCTGAATTATTGAAAGATCATCATTTTGAAGAGCGTGCTTTTTTTCAAGAAATTGATCACCCATTGACAGGTCCACTAACGTATCCGGGATATAATTTTAGAATTAGAGATGAAGATGGTGAAAAAACCTTACCGAATCGAACTCCCTCACCTCTTTTAGGCCAGCATACAGACCAGATATTAATCAATGAATTGGGCATGACTAATATTGCTGTAGAAAAATTACGGGATGAAGGAGTAATTTAATATGATATTCCCTAGTAATTCAGGCAAGAATCTTCCTTTAGAAGGTATTAGAATACTTGATTTTACTGTTGTATGGGCGGGCCCGTTTGCAACTCAGCTATTAGCAGAGTGGGGTGCAGAAGTAATCAGAGTTGAGTCAACTAAATTCTTTCCTTCTACTACCAGAGGTACCCTGGCCCGGCCTTCTAAAGAATTAGTGCAGCAGGGAGGAATAGGAGGCTACCCTAATAATGATCCTGGAGATCGACCTTGGAATAGGGCAGCTTTGTTTAACGTACATGCTAGGAATAAAAAGAGTATGACTGTTGATTTAAATACTGATGAGGGGCAAGAAATTTTTGAGAGACTCATAAGGGAATCCGATGGGTTAATTGAAAATAATGCTATTGCAACAATGGAGAGAGCAGGAGTTTCTTGGGAAAAGGTATCGAAAATAAATCCAAAATTTATTTTAGTAAGAATGCCTGCTTTTGGTATATCTGGGCCGTATAAAAGTTACAGGACTTTTGGAAGCCATATGGAATCAGTGGTAGGGCATTATTCTTTATTTGGGTATCCTGGAGAAACCCCAGAAGCAAGTGGTACAAGTCTTTTTGCTGATCCTGCAAGCGGGGTATCAGGAGCTTTAGCGTTTATGGCTGGGTTGAGACAGCGAAAAAGAACCGGAAAAGGGTTACAGATTGAAACATCAACAGCAGAAAATTTTGCAAACCAGTTAGGCCCGCATATATTGAAGCACTCTATGGATGGTAAGGATGGAGAGTACAAAGGGAATAGAAATTCTATTTATGCTCCCCAGGGTGTATATCCTTGTAATGAAGAAGATAGCTGGTTATCAATCACTATATATAATGACAGCCAATGGAATAAATTATGCTCGGTTTTAGATAATAGCGATTTGCAAAACAATGTTGAGTATCAGACAAATGAAGGTAGAATGCGTAATCATCAATTTATAGATGATCAAATAAGTCGTTGGACAAAGGAGCATAATTCAGTTGAGGCTATGAATTTACTGCAAGATAATGGGATACCAGCAGGTGCCATTCTTAATGAGCGTGACGCTTTTCTTGATCCTCACTTAGATGAACGAGAGTACTGGGAAGAGTTAACACACCCAGAAACCGGCACTTTTTTATATCCAGGTGTTTTGTGGAAAGCAGCTTTAACACCAAACGAGTTAAGAAGAGCAGCTCCCAGATTAGGCGAGGACAATGAATATGTTTATAAGGATTTGCTTAAATATAACAATGAAGAGTATGAAAATTTTGTTAAAAGCGGCCATATAGGAATGGACTATGATGAATCGATCCAATAGATTTGGAGCCAAGGTTTATTTAAAGAAAATGAAGGGGATTTACAATGAGGCTTGATGGGAAAGTGGCTTTACTTTCGGGTGTAGGGCCTAATATGGGTCGAGCAACGGCTATTTTATACGCCAAAGAAGGATGTTCAGTCGCTTTGGTAGCGCGTAAAGAAGAATCTTTGCAAGAAACATTAAGCATAATAGAAGGGATAGGCGGAACAGCAATCATTATTCCAGGAGATGTTTCAAAACGTGAAGATAGTTTACGCATAGTTGAGGAAACAGAAAAAAGGCTTGGTGGAATCGATATTTTATATAGTGGAGCAGGAGGGTTTTTTGATCCAGAAAGGGAGTTTGCTGACGTGGATGATTCTTTTTGGAAGATGGCACTATCGAATACATTAGATGGGCCACTAAATCTTACGCAAGCAATTTTACCTGTAATGAAATTAAACGGAGGAGGATCAATAATTCTGGTTACAGCATCGTTTAGTGTGAGGCAGGCTAGTAATTCAGCGTATGCTGCGGCTAAGGGAGGGGTTTTATCTTTTGGGCAGAATTTATCTAAAGAGCTATATCATGACAATATAAGAGTTAATATTATAGAACCAGGGTTGATAAGGACACGTGTCGGGGAAAAAGGAGAGGATATCGATCCGGGTACAAAGCTTAATAGACAGGGACACGCTATGGATGTTGCCCATGCAGCCTTGTATTTTGGTTCTGACGAATCAAGCTGGGTTACTGGCCAGGTTCTGAGTATTGATGGGGGTGTTGATGTTCGTGCAAGGCAACTTTAACTAAATTGGCTCAACGATAATCAGGATTATAGGTATGGAATAAATTTCTTTACCAGTGTTATAATCCATTCCGATGTAAATAATTTTGAAAAAATAAGGAGTAGAATTTTTGAAAAACGCTAACTTTGTATATCTAATGTTATTTGCGTCTTTTATCGGATTTGCTGTATCGGTAGTCCTTTGGTTTTTTATGGATAGTAAAGAAGAAGCAATTTTTGTTGGGTTATGGGTACCCTCTATACTAGCCTTTGCGAGTTTACTGCAGGTGTCAAAATAATGATAACAGCTGACTTACTTGTAACCATAGCTTTCGGAATAGTGTTTCTTGTATTTTCTGCAGGGATCTATTTTTTCATTAATCTTGATGAGTGATAGTTAGTAAAACCTAGATAAATAGATGCACAAGTGCCATTATTATGGCGCTAAATACTACTATGACTCCTATGTATGTATAATTCATAATGCGGTAGGCTATTTTCTCACGTTGTTTTATAAAAAGCACTGGTATCGCTATCCCAGATAAACCCATCTTCTTTAAACTCTTTCATATCACGGATATTTTTGATTTGATTTTGTATTAAAAACCGGATGAATTTTCCTTTAATTGCTTTTCCCATATGCCCAGAACTAATTGTCTTCCCCCCTTTTTTAATCTTAAAGTCAACGGTTATAGTTGCCTTACCAAGAGTATAGGATTTCCGGTGGATTTGAGGTAGAAGGTCAATTATTAGGTCTTCTTGTTCAAGCGATTTTGAGAAGGTAGGGTTCCAGAATTGCGCAAGATTTAGAGAGCCCATTTTTAGTTTATAGTAAGGTATTAGCGTGTCAGGTGAAATTAATCCCATAAAAGCACTCGTGATTCTGACATGATCAAAAAGATATTTTGTTGATGTGGAGTCTAAAGAAGAGGGTTGTAGATTTTTGTAAACCACGCCTTCATATCTATCTATAGCTGGAGAGCAGTTCTGGTTCAATATTTCTAAGTTTGCTCTATGAATATTGCGTGATTTGTCAAAAGATGTTCCATATAATTTATTAATACCGTCTTGATCTAAATCATTTAATTTACTCAGTATAGCTTCTATTTGATTGCTGAAAGGAGAATTAGTTGATTTGAATGTTATTAAACTGTTATTTGCTAGAGATTTTCTTTCACTAGGGGGTATGAGAATTATCATCTACTTATGATAATGAGTAATGGATCAAATTGGAATATAATTCTAGAGGTATTTCTTACCGCTTTGCATTATTTAATTTGAATCCAATTATTGATACTAGAAGAGCAAATAACATCATTATACTCATTCCCATAAATGCGACCTGAAAATTAAATAAATTGCTGATCTCTCCAATAAATATAGTCCCAGCTGATGTTCCAAAACTAAAAGAACCTAGGAGCATTGCCATTGAGCGCCCCTGTTTATCCGATGGTGTCCAATCTGCTGCTATCACTTGGAGCATAGGGTTTCCAGTTCCAAAGCCTAATCCTAAGGCTATAGCTGCTGCAATTAACATAGATAACGTGAATGCATTTGCAAGTAAAATCATACAAACCCCTCCTAAAATAAGAGAAGGGTAAAGAATTACAGAGCGCCCATATTTATCAGATAATTTTCCTGTAGTTAAACGTCCTACTATTACTACAATTGCGTATACCGTAAAAAACATACTGTAATTATCAATACCTCTTGTTTTACAAAGAACCGATATAAAAGTTATTGCTGACATATAAGCCGCAGAGAGAAAAAATGTTGCAGCAGCAGGTGCCCATGCTTCCTTAACAAAAGTATGCTTAAAGCTATTGAATATGCCGGAAGAGATTTTAGTAGATGGGGGTGGTACATCTTTGGATATTACCTTTTGAATCGGAATTAGAAAAGTGAACCCTATAATCATCAATAGGGAGGCAGAAATGAAAACAGAGGCGAATCCACTGCCAGATAAGATGCCAATACCGATTGAAGGACCTATCGCAATAGCTAAATTATGTGAAGTTGCAAAATTTGTCATCGCTTCGCCTCTTCTTGATTGAGGGGCGATTCGAATCACCATTGTTCTTGTTGCAGTTCCTGATGCTGTCCCGCCCAACCGTCTTAGTAGAGCAGGAATTAGAGTCAACCAAGGGCTAGATATAAATATTAAAGTTAAGCTGCTCAATAGGGATATTAACATTCCTAAAGCTATGGTTTTTTTTTGGCTCCACTGATCTACCATTAATCCAAACAGAGGAACAAAAAGTGCACCCAGAGGCCCAGCCAATCCTAATATCCATCCAATCATGGATTGGGAGCCTCCTATATGTAAGATGTATAGTGGAACTATGGGAAGAAGCATGTAAAACACAACAAAAATTGTAAACTCTAATACAAATAGAAGTGAAAAATTCTTGTTATATAATGAGGAGGTATTTTTTAAAAAACCGAAATTCATATTGATTGATTTCATTAATAAATACTTCTCCTACCTGTTCTGAAGACCAAGTATAGCATTTATCTATTAAGGCTTTTAGCTGAAGTTAAATCTGAAGGCAAGAGGGCTTTCTTTATTTTAGTGTTGATGAGATAATCACGTATCCGTTTTTGTAGTTCATCAATTGGGGGATTAATGTATGGCTAATGGAAACGTACTTTTACCTATGTCTGGAGTTAAGGTTATTGATTTAACTTGGCATTTAGCTGGCCCTTTCGCAACTCGTCTTTTGGCTGATTATGGAGCTGATGTTATCAAGATTGAGCGTCCTAAAATTGGAGATCCTGCTCGCAATATGCCCCCGTTTTTTCAAAATGATCCAGGTATTGAAAGAAGTGGGCTTTTCATGTTTTTGAATACTAATAAAAAATCTGTAACTCTTAATCTGAAGAAACCAAAAGGAATAGATATCCTGATTGAATTGATTAGAGATGCAGATATCTTGATCGAGAATTTTAGTCCTAGAGTAATGGATAGCCTTGGGTTAGGGTACGAGTTTTTGAAGACAATTAACCCTAAGCTTGTTATGACTTCAATTAGTAATTTTGGTAGTGAAGGTCCCTATAAAGATTGGAAAGCAACAGAACTTACCACCTATGCAATGGGAGGAGCTATGATTAACACAGGGCATCCTGAGAAACCTCCACTGTATATCGGTGCTCATATACCAGGCTTTCATGTCGGTACTGTCGCTTCGGCAGCTACGGCAATATCTCTGCTGGGTGCTGATGCAAATGGGAAAGGTGACCATATCGATATTGGTGCTTTCCCTGTTTGGATGGGAGCAATCGACCGTAGACAATCTTATCTAATGAGTCATCAATATACTGGTGATATTTCATCTAGACCTTGGCCTGCATCAGCTCTAGGAACTGGGATATGGCAATGTACGGATGGCTTTTTTATGACGGCAGTTGGAGCAGGGCTTTTCCCTAGAATGGCACGAATGATTGGGGCAGAATATCTTTTAGAACAAGATGGATGGCACGATGCTGCGGCAAGATCTAACCCTGATCGCATCGATGAATCTATAGCACTAATTGTTCCTTGGATGCTCGAACGGAGTAAGGCTGAAGCACGAGATGCGGCGCAGAAGTATGGTGTTTATGGTGGCCCTGTAAACAACTTTGAAGATTTGATTGAAGATCCTCATTTTAAGGAGAGGAATTTCTTTAGTAAACTAAGCCACCCTGAAACAGGAGAAGTGAACTACCCCTCTTTTTCTTTCAATCTTCATTTGGAAGATACAGATATGCCAGAACGAACGCATGCACCATTACTTGGGCAGCACACAAGCGAAATATTGGAAGAGTATCTGGGAATAAAAGAGCAAGAGCTTACTAATTTATACCAGCAGGAGGTTATTTAGAATGGTCTCAAAAAATTCATCTAAACTACCTTTAGAAGGTTTGCGAATTCTTGATTTAACTGTAGTTTGGGCTGGACCTTACGCTACGCAAATATTTGGAGACTGGGGTGCAGAGGTAATTAGAGTTGAATCAATAAAGCATTTTCCATCAACTACTAGAGGTATGGTAATGCGACCTACAAAAAAAATGGTTTCACAAATAGGCTCTCTAAGTGCTTATCCAGACAGAGATCCTGGAGATAGGCCGTGGAATAGAGTTGCATCATTTAACGCACATGCAAGAAATAAAAAGAGTATGACTGTTGATATGACAAACGAAGAAGGGCAAGAGATATTTGACGAACTTCTTCGTATCTCTGACATAGTTATTGAAAATAATGTTCCAGTAAGTATGGATCGGATTAATGTAAATTGGGAACGGGTTTCTAAGGTAAATCCAAATATTGTAATGTTGCGTATGCCTGGATTTGGGTTAGATGGTCCTTATGCAGACTATCGTACTTTTGGGAGTCATATGGCAGGTGTGGTTGGGCACTATTCAGTTATGGGTTATAAAGATGAATCACCAGATATGACGGGGAATACACTTACCGCTGATGCTGCCGGCGGAGCTGGGGCAGCTTTGGCTCTGGCAGCAGGTGTAAGGTATCGGCGCAAGAATGGGAAAGGGATTTTCATCGAAATTGCCACGGCAGAAAATTTTGCTTCATATTTAGGTGATGGAATACTTGATTACACAATGAATGGTCATCAGCAAGAACCTTTGGGGAATAGACATATAGTTTACGCGCCTCAAGGAGTTTATAAATGTAAAGGGGAAGATAGATGGATTTCCCTATCTATAACTTCTAATGAACAGTGGGAGAGATTGTGTGTACTAATGGAGTGTGAAGATTTAGCACTTGATAAACGCTTTGATTCCGAACTAGCGAGACAAAAAGAACATGATTTCATTGACGAATTAATTGAAAAATGGTCTTTACAGAAAGATGCTCAAATTGCCATGCATGAATTACAAGATTCAGGTATAGCGGCTGGAGTGGTTATGAATGAGGCAGATGCATTTGCTGATCCACATTTAGAGTCTCGAGGGTTTTGGGAACAGTTAGAAGGTGTTGATACGGGTAGCAATCTATATACTAGTACTCTGTGGACTACTGAAGAACTTGAGCGTAGCCATAAATGGGGCCCCCCGAGACTTGGCGAAGATAATGAATACGTGTACAAAGAACTCTTAGGTTTTACTGATAATAAGTATAAAGAGTTTGAAAACAAAGGTCATATAGGTATGGATTATGATATTTAGGAATATTTATCGTAGATTAAGAAAGGGGTAGTACAACAATGGTTATGGGAATGATGCCTTTAGATGATGTGAAGGTTATAGATTTAACGCATTATACTGCAGGACCATTTGCTACAAGAATCTTAAGTGATTATGGTGCAGATGTAATAAAAATTGAGAGACCTGAAACAGGAGATCCTGCTAGGATGACAGGTCCATTTTATGAAGATAAGCCAGGGCTTGAAAGAAGTGGCTTATTCCTTTTTCTAAACACAAATAAACGTTCAATTACTATTGACTTGAAAACTGAACAAGGTAGAGACCTTGTTTTGAAACTTGCAACTACGGCAGATATTTTGGTGGAGAATTTTTCTCCGGGAACAATGGATGCCCTGGGTCTTTCTTTTGAATCTTTAAACAAGGTTAATCCAAAACTAGTGGTTACTTCACTTTCGAATTATGGCCAAGATGGCCCTTATAGAGATTATATAGGTAATGAGCTTAATCTTTATGGAATGGGTGGCAGCATGATTGGGGCTGGGAATGTTGATTATGAGCCGGTTAAAACAGCAGGACGGATGGTTAATTATCATGCCGGCTATGTGGCAGCATTTGCGAGTGCTTTGGGACTCTTTTCGGTTGAAGAGAATAATGAAGAGGGTGACCATATAGATGTGAGTATATTCGAGACTGCTACACATTCTATTGATATGAGATTAAATAGATTAATGGGATATCAGTATAGTGGGAAGTTAGCAGGTCGCCAAAGCCAAGCATCAGCCGTTGGTTCTGGAGTACACCCATGCGCTGATGGTTATTTTCTGATCACTGGAGGAGCGAGATTCATACCTAATATAATTAGGATGATTGGTATGGAAGAATTATTGGATCAAGAAGAATGGTCTACTCCTGAGGGTAGAGCTCATCCCGATCGTATTGATGAATTCTTACCTTATTTGATTCCTTGGACGATAGCGAGAACGAAAGATGAAATCCGTATTGAGGCGGAGAAGCATGCGGTATTAGGAGGTCCTATGAACTCTATTGCGGATCTTATGGAAAACGAACAATTTGTTGCTAGAGGATATTTTGAAGAGATAGATCATCCTGAGACCGGCCCGATTAAATACCCTGGATATCATTTTAAACTACATCGTGAAGAAGGAGAGATGCCAAAACGAAAACGTGCACCTTTATTGGGAGAGCATACTGAAGAAATTCTTTCTGAAATAGGAATTTCAGCTGAAGAGATTTCAAATTTGAAATCAGCTGGAGTTCTGTAATTACAAACCATAGATTATGCAAAGGGAAATAAAATGAGTATTAATAATCCTACGAATCCTGATGATAGCTTACCGTTGAAAGGAATGCGGATCTTAGATATAACGGTTGTTTGGGCGGGGCCATATTCAACAATGCATTTAGCTGACTGGGGAGCAGAAGTTATACGTATTGAATCTACTAAGTATTTTGCTGCTACTACACGTGGTCAAATGGCAAGACCTCCTCAAGGTGTTGTTGAAGGAGCAGTCGGAGGCGGAATGGGGTATGCACAACGGGATGCAGGTGAAAGGCCTTGGAATAGGCATGCTATTTTTAACGCACATGGTAGAAATAAGTTATCTATGACAGTGGATTTGACTAAGCCAGAGGGGCAAGAGGTATTTGAAAACCTAGTAAGAAAAGCAGATGGTTTAATTGAGAACAACTTGCCTCAGAGTATGGAAAAACAGGGAATCACTTGGGAACGATTATCAAAAATTAACCCCAAATTAGTTATGATTAGAATGCCAGCTTTTGGACTAGAAGGGCCTTATAAGAATTATAGAACGTGGGGTAATCATATGGAGTCGATTTCTGGACATCCTCTTATTAGAACTTACCCAGATTTAAGTCCAGAATATGCTCCTGCAGGTGTTCCAGCTGATGCTGCTGGAGGAGTTGGCGCAGCATTGGCTATGTTAATGGGTAGACGTTATGTTAGGAGAAACGGAAAAGGATTAATGATTGAAGCTCCAACCGCCGAGAATTTTGTGCCTTTATTGGGTGATTTTGTCATGGATTATAGTATGAATGGCAGGTTATGGAACCAAATGGGAAATGAACATTGGAACTTGGCGCCACATAATGTTTATCGTACACAAGGTGAAGATGCTTGGGTCACGATCGTATGCTGGAATAATGAGCAATGGGCTGCTTTGTGTGGGCTAATGAGTATGGACTCTCTTATTGAGGATGAACGATTTAAAACTAACGATCTAAGATACGAAAATAGAAAAGAGCTAGATGCTATAATCTCTGCTTGGACAATCGATAGACAGGCATCCTGGATAATGGATAAATTACAACTGGTTAAAGTACCTTCGGGGATTGTTATGAATGAACGAGATTCTACGGAAGATCGCCATTTACACGAGAGAAAATTCTTCACTAGTACTGAACATCCAGAAGCAGGTACTCATAAACATGTGATGACTCCTTTTAAGTCAAGAAATCATCAGGATGTTGGTCCTAGACGCGCAGCCCCTCTACTGGGGGAAGATAATGAATATGTATATAAGGAAGTTCTGGGCTATTCAGAGGAGCAATATAAGAAATTTGAGGAGCAAGGCCACATAGGAATGGATTTTGATCCATCTATTCAATGAGCGAGCTCACCAATTTGGTAATTTAAGTTAATTCTCCCCAGTTGGGTCCCGTTTTGATATCTATAAGAAGAGGCACGGATATTCCTGGTAAAGCTTGTGGCATTAACTCTTCTAAGATTTCAGATAGAGGATTTTTTTCTGCTAGAGGTGATTCAAATAATAACTCGTCGTGTATTTGAAGCACCATCTTGGAGCTCATAGTAGAGGAATCTAACCTTTCTTGAATTTGAATCATTGCAAGTTTAATTAGATCGCCCGCTGTGCCTTGGACTGGCATGTTTATTGCCATCCTTTCAGCGCTTGTTCGAATGTTCGAATTTGATGATGTTATTTCTGGTAAATACCTTCTTCGTCCCAATAATGTCTCAACGTATCCCAGAGAGCGGGCATTCTCAATTGTTGATTCCATATAATCTTTTACTTTTGGATAACGTTTGAAGTAGTTACTGATGAATTCGTCGGCTAGTGATCGTTCCATATCAAGCCTGGTGGATAACCCAAATCCGCTCATTCCATATACTATTCCAAAATTAATTGCTTTTGCTATTCGCCTATCTGAGCTGGTAACATCAGATAATTTTTTTTCTAAAATAGCTGATGCTGTGGATGAGTGGATATCCTCTCCGGATGCGAATGCATTTTTCATTGCCTGGTCATTTGATAAATGTGCTAATATCCGTAGTTCTACTTGTGAATAATCAGCTCCTATAAATAGGGAATTATTTTCTGGGATAAAAGCTTTCCTGATCCGGTTTCCGGTTTCAGTACGTATAGGAATTTGTTGGAGATTAGGATCGCTTGATGCAATTCGACCTGTTGATGTTGCGACCTGATTTAAGCTTGTGTGGATTCGTTTTGTATGGATGTTAACATGTGCCGGCAAAGCTGTTAGATATGTAGAGAGTAATTTAGATAGTTCACGATAATCTAAAATTAATGAGACAAGATCCCCTCGCTGCCCAGGGGTTTTACTCAAAGTTTTTAATACAGTAGCATCCGTAGAATAAGAGCCAGAGCGGGTTTTCTTCAATGAGGGTAGACCTATTTTTTCGTATAAAACTTCTGCCACTTGTTTCGAGGAGTTAATATTAAAGGTAAAATCACTGTTTAATGAGGCTAAATCTTGTACGGTGGTAAAAATTTTATTTTCCATACCACCTAGTTTGGCGGTCAATTCTTTTTCCATGTCATTTAATAGCTTGGAGTCCAGTTTCATCCCTGTTTTTTCTATTCTTGTCATAATTGTTGCTAGAGGCATTTCGATAGATTCAAAGAGATCTTTTGAACCATGAGTTTCCATCTGGGCAGCGAGAGTGGGTTTTATTCTTAAAGTGTAATCTGCAATAGAGGAAGCATAGTGTGCTGCTTGCTCTATTGGTGCACTAGAAAACGAGATAGATTTTTTCCCCTTACCTAATAGTTCTTCTATTGATAAAGAAATAGCGAAGTGGTCATTAATCAGATCTTCAATATCTTTTGAGTTTATTCCGAGGAGGTGCGCTGCGACAGATATATCCCAAATTGATTTCTTGTCAATCTGGATTCCAAGGTTATTTAAAGGATGGATCAGATCTCTTGCAGTGTGTAACACGAGTGTTTGATCATTTGTCAGTGCGCCAATGTATTTAACAATTTCTTCAATTAAGGGATGCTTTTCTTGAGGGAGTGTTCCCATTAGTGGCTCGACTATAGGTATATACGCTGCTTGACCCTTGCCCCAGGAAAAAGCAATTCCTGCTGGTAGCATATCGATGTTAGTAATTTTGTTATTCATTACTATGATAGATAAGTCACTTACATCCTTGAGTTTGCTTAGTAACTCATTTACTTCTTGCATTGACTCCGCTATCGAATAATTAAGTTCTATTGGAGCATTGTTATCTTCTATCGGTGTAGATAATTGTTTATCTGGAATTTTTTCTAGTAAGCGTTTAAAATTCAGTTCTGTGAATAAAGCTCTCGTTTCGGATTGAGATAAATAATCTTCCCAGACTAGCCGATCAAAATTAAGTTCTATTGGTAGATCTTTTACAATGGTTGTAAGTTCTAAGCATTGACGAGCTAATGCCTCGGATTCTATCAGAGTTCTTTGCACTTTTTTCGGCATAACCAGATCAATTTTTTCATAGATCTCGTTAATGGAATTGTACTCTTGTAATAATTTTGTTGCTGTTACTGAGCCTATACCAGGGAGCCCTGGTATGTTATCTGAAGAATCTCCCATCAGAGCTTTTAAATCGGGTATTTGGTTAGGGTACAGTCCATATTTTTCCTTTACGGAATCTTCGTTGAATAGAACTGCGTTACTTCGAGGTTTTTGGTATAAAACGTTTACATTAGGCGAAACAAGTTGCATCGTATCTTGGTCTCCACTAACGATTATCGTTTCTAGAGACTCTTTGGAAGCTTGTGTTGATAGGTACCCCAGAATATCGTCAGCTTCAAATCCGGCTAGCTCGAATATAGGCAAGCCGAGTAGATTGATGACGTCCCGGATTCTCGTAAATTGGGATCGCATTTCCTCAGGCATGGGCGGGCGATTAGCTTTGTAGTTCTCGAAAGATTTATGTCGAAAAGTCGGGCCTTTCATGTCAAAAGCGACTGCCGCTCGTTTAGGAGAAAGATTTTGGAGTGTTTTCAATATGGAATTTGTTACTCCAAATGTCGCTGCCGTTTCTTCACCTGTTTCAGATTTCATCGATGGTATGGCATGAAAAGCTCTATAAAACAGAGCGTGCCCATCAAATATAACGAAAAGCCGATCATGGTTTTTACCAAATGTATCTTGATTAGAAGTCATTAAATTTTCTCCTGAAGATTATTAAGTATGAATCAGGTACTAAATTAATTTTTTGTAATCTTACTTAACTAATGGGATAATTTCCAAATTATAGAGTGTTCGTGACCACCACTCCTTATAACATTGAGGTTTCATCAAGTTTATTCCTCAAAGAGTCCTCATATAAGAGTATACAACAAAGAATTTGTGTACAGATTTAGAGGATGCCTGAAATTATTATTAACTTGATCAGAAGTTGCATCAATTGCAATGGAATAATACCAATCTAAATTGGAATCTCTGCAGATCAGTTAGTACTCAGAATGTTGACTAAATTATTGAGAAGTAGGCCAGGCTGGTTTGTATCAGCCCGGCCACTAAAATTCTCAATCAGGCTGCGGCATCCAAAGCCTTTATTACGAAGAACAGTACTGATGCAATTGCGATACCTACTGATCCATAATTCAGTGCTTCTATTTTACCGGATAATGCCTTGATAACGACATATGCGATAAATCCAATAGCGATTCCATAAGCAATAGAATAGGTCAATGGCATCACTATTGCAGCCAGAACCGCTGGTGCATATTCTGATACATCATCCCAGTCGATATCCTTTACGTTCCTTACGAAATAGGCTGCAATGAATATCAGAGCTGGAGCTGTTGCGAAAGCTGGCACTGACTGTGCAATAGCTGCAAAGGGCAGACAGGCTACAAATAGAACAGCTACTGTAACCGCAGTTAATCCAGTGCGGCCGCCTTCCTTGACACCCGCACCACTTTCTATGTAGGAAGTAGTGTTGGACGTGCCTACTAGTGCACCAATGACTGTTGCAGAAGAATCAGCTAGTAACGCTCGGTCAATATCTTCAACTTCCCCGTCATCATTGATCTTACCAGTAAGATTGGCTACAGATGTGAGCGTCCCTGCTGTATCAAGAAAATCTACAAACAGGAAGGCAAAAGCTGTGCCCATAAAACCCGCGGTTGCTAATAAGGAAAAATCCAGTGAAAAGGCATGCGTTGGGCTTGGCACCGAGAATGAATCACCGCTACTGAATGAAGACACACCGGTTATCCAGGCAATTACAGAAACGGTAAGAATCCCGATGATAATAGCCCCAGGTATCTTACGTTTATCTAGCACAGCAATGATAATAAAACCAAGGCCTGCAAGAAGAACAGGAGCTGATGAAATATCACCTAGCCCCACTAATGTTGCCGGATTATCAACCACAATGCCTGCATTTTGGAATCCAATAATGGCGAGGAAAAGGCCGATTCCCGCACCAATACCTAGTTTCATGCTCTTAGGGATAGAGTTGATAATATATTTCCGAGCTGGTGTAACTGAAAGTATGACAAAGACAATACCTGCAATCAGTACAGCTGTTAACGCCTGTGAATAACTGTAACCTTGGCCGAAAATCACACTATAGGTAAAGAAGGCGTTTAAACCCATCCCTGGTGCTAGCGCGATCGGCCAGTTTGCCCACAGTCCCATTATCAATGTTCCAACAACTGATGCGATGATCGTAGCTGTGAACACAGCACCGAATTCCATTCCAGTTCCTTCAGTGCTTAGAATTCCTGGGTTAACAACCGTGATGTAAGCCATCGTTAGAAAGGTTGCTAAGCCAGCCATTAACTCGGTTCGCACCGAGGTACCTGCTTTTTTCAAACCAAAAAGAGTTTCTAACATTTCCCCTCCCATATAATAGTTTCTTGTTGCTACTAGTCTCTACTTGGGAAGATATCATATTTATATTCTTATTGACATATTCACTTG